>BNJU01001111.1_pt1:0-120000 | contig 409988 bp, 470 predicted proteins | sample 8539281 | NCBI WGS metagenome assembly BNJU01 (sample SAMD00202456, study PRJDB9452) | human saliva metagenome | isolation source: human saliva | place: Japan
ACCAACTGAGCTATACCAGCATGTGGTATAGTAACATCCTACTCCTATTGCAGTAAGATGTCAAATACACCTATTTTTACGCCTTTTACAGATACGAGTTCACCCTGTGAAAGCGTCTACATATGACTTCAATTTCTTGATGATTAGCGGACCAAATTCTACATCGTATACAAAACGACCTTTTTCATTTTTTACAGACCAGCTATTAAGGCTAGTTGCTTGGCCTTTTGTTTGAGCAAAGGCAAAGTTTACAACTGCGTCTGGCGTTAAAATACGAGTAGGATCAAAGGCCTTTTTCTCTAAACCAACCTTGTATGCGCCTTCTTTTGTTTCACCAATTTGATTTGTATTGTAGTTGTATTTCAACTCATACTCACCTGTTGAATCAAAGCCTTCAACTTCATATTTAATTTGACCATCTTCGCCATCAAATGCAATTTCTGTAATCGCCGCTTTTGGATGTTGTTGAATGAAAGCATTGAGCAATGTATTGGCGCTTCATGACATGTGCATGATTAGCATCAACAACTGCTACTGTCGGTTGTACCGGTACAATACTAGCCGCATCAACAACTGGTGCATTTACCCCAAATGCCGCTGCTAGTGCCAATGCAATACCGCCTTTTACGAACATAGATTTCATAAGTTCCTCCTACATAAATAGTATTAGTAAATATCATATACTACTATTATACACAATAGTTAGGACTTTCACGAACAAAAATCATAATCTAAAATAACACCCACGAATAGATTGCATATGTTACAATTTAATTAGTAAAACAGTAGTTAATATATACAAGTGAGTACTATGATTTCTTTATATCCAACCTTTTACCATACATTTCAATGCAAAGCCAATCAATGTCATCATACATGTTGTCAAAAGTGGACTATCGATGTAGATGAGGAGACGGCTAAATTATATCAAACACTGCCTACACCATTAGGTGAAGACCTGCGGAAATTTATGACCATCGATGACGAAGGCTATTATTTCATGTTTAGCGACAAACAGCCTACCTGTCCGTTGCTACTGGAAGATGGATTGTGCCGCGTGGTCTTAGAACTAGGCGAAGATAGTTTATGCGATACCTGTCATATGCATCCGCGGTTCTATAAATATATCGAAGACCTCGAGCTCTGTGGCGTCGGTCTATCCTGCGAAGAATCGGTAGAAAAGTTACTAGCTACCGAAGGCGATCAATTGCTATTCACCATCGAAGATGATGACGGCGAATTTACTGCTGAAGACCGTCCCGTACTCGAAAATATCTTTGACCTCTTAGCATTAGGTATTAATCCTGCTATTTGTCAGTTTACACTCAATCATTCTATCCACTACTGCCAAGAGTTAGTTACTATATATAAGAAAACGGAGCCTATCGATGAGGAATGGACAAAACAACTAGCCCATTTAGAGGCCATGCTGTCATCGACAACGGCATCAACTACGATGGACTTACTTAAGGCTGACACCATCGATGTATCCGCACTCAACAAGGTGTATCAATACATCTTATACCGCCAAATTGATATGCTTGCAGAATACTCGTTAGAAAGCCTTGTGCGATACGCCTTTGACGCCACAGTATTCATCGCACTGCTAACACATCAATTCGGAAATCTGCCAGAACAAATCAGACGATGGTCTGAACAAATCGAATACGATGAAGATAATGTAGCATTCTTATTTAATGAATATGAAAACAACAACCTTGCCAAATAAGAATTATCGGACAAATCATGCGTAGTTGCTAGATAACGATGAAAAGACACATTCCAAAAACGGAATGTGTCTTTTTAAAATAGTAGTATGCCTAAAAATTTTATGCCTACCCAGATGATGTACGCACCGCATATAACGAGAAGTCCTTCAAAGGCATTGCCCTGAAACGGAGGCCCCCACAACACGTCCCACCACTGTGATTAAGGACATGGTAGAAGAAGGCAAATAATCGTAAGAAATACGCCCAATAACAACACGAGGACGACAGGCGCTTTAGCGAAAGCAAAGAGTACACCAATGCTCAACATGTAGATACCGATTACCACTTGCGCATATGCAATACAGTGGAATACACCGGTTAAAATAGTCATCGTATAGCAATGACGAGCACGCCATAATGCATATCCACTGATAAGTATAGCCATAACTAAAGCTTTCACAATCAGCAATAGCCATCTGCTCACATCCCACAGAGGTGTCGTCGTACTCAACTTTTGCTAAAGCAATCCATTGATTTCAATGATAATAACCATAGGAAGTTGTTCCAATTTTCATAAATGTTGTGGGATTCATGATGAAGTAGTTCTGTAGCCTCGCATATACCGAATCACCTATAGCGGTGAATTGGTAACATATAACGGCTAGCACCATCATCACGACTAATTGAGTTATGCTGGTACGTTGACGATATATGCGCCATCCGTATCGATAGGCCCTACTAATCGATCGAAAGAATTCAATCAGTATGTCCTCTTAATACTTATTAATACAACACAATACAAAGTATGCGTCAATGCACATAAATAGTACATCATGAAAACGCTCATTCATTATAACATAAAGCAAGGTATAGAATATACCTTGCTTTTTAATTTTTATTATATTTTTATGTTATAAATAGTTTAATTTACTCATAAAAAGTCATCGCAAACTTCCTAAGATTTTAGTCACTATCATCCATTCGTTCAAGATATGTTTTTATCGCCTTCCTTGCTTTCGATAGTATAAATAGTTTCTACCTTAGCGCCTACTTCTTGAGCTAATGTCTTAGATACTTCTGGACTAGCCATTTCTTCTGCGAAGATTGTGGTAATCTTATTTTCCTTGCAGTATTCGATGAGTTTAGCCAATTGTGCCGCATTTGGTTCACCTTCTGCAAACACATCTTCTACGCTATTTTGTTCTAATCCAAAGTCACGGCATAGATATGCAAAAGCAGCATGACCTGTTACAAAGTTTTTGTGTGGAGCTTTTGCAAATTGACCTTCGTATTTTTGAATCATCGCATCTAATTTTGCTACATAATCATTGTAGTTCTTTTCGTAATAATCCTTATTAGTAGGATCTACCTTTACCAATGCATCCTTAATATTTTTAACTTCGATCTTAGCATTTTTCAAAGACAACCATGTATGAGGGTCTTCAGCGCCATGTTCTTTAATTTCGTCAGGATCTGTGTTCTTAATAGCCTCTACACCGTCAGATGCTTTCACAGATACAAGTTTGTCGTTTTTAGCCGCATCAATCGCTTGTTGCGCCCAAGGTTCCATGCCGAGTCCGTTATAAACAAATACTTGCGCTGATGCTAATTGTTTCATATTCTCTGGTTTTAATTCAAAGTCATGTGGTTCCGTACCATCTGGAATAATCGTAGATACCTCTACCTTATCGCCACCGATAGCCTTCGCAAATTCAGACATAGCATTAAAACTTGTTACCACTTGGATTTTCTTACCTGCTTGTTCCTTTGGCGCATCATTACCACAGCCTGCAAATAGAGCAGCCATCAGCACGCCAACTACTAACAATACCAGTTTCTTGACCATAGTAGGCCTCCTTTTTCTAAATCCTGAGTGCTCATGCTATTATAGTATATATAGTATTCTTTAATTGCAGTTGCGACTCAGTTGCATTTGTAATATAGTTATAGTATAAACGTAGTAATAATTTTGTCAATCAGAAAAGTGGTTTTTATGTTATCAATTCAACATCTTTATTTTTCATACCAAGGTCAACCGCCCTATGTGCTAAATGATTTAAACGTAGAGGTGCATAGCGGTGATTATATTTCCATCGTAGGCGATAATGGTTCTGGTAAAAGCACCCTCTTGCGCCTCATTCTAGGTTTTCTAACGCCTGTAAAAGGTTCCATCACATGCAACACGAACAATATTCGTTATGTATCACAAAAGAATGATTTCTCCCATGCTGGATTTCCTATTACAGTCCATGAAATTCTAGATTCCTATCGCAAGCTATTGAACATCAAAGATAAGCATGAAGTGAATCGCGTTCTTGAGCTCACACATATGACAGAGTTTAAAGACCGCCTCATCAGCAAATTATCCGGCGGTCAAGCACAGCGCGTTTCTATCGCACGGGCCCTTATCGGTAGCCCAGACCTTATCATTCTCGATGAACCATCAACGGGCATCGACCGCAAGAGCCAAGAAGGTATTTATGCCCTCTTGCGCACACTAAATCAGGAACACCATATTACCATTATTTCTGTAGAGCATAATTTGGAAATGGCTCTTGCAAATTCGACAAATATCTATCACATTGCAAATGGTCAAGGTCATCTCTGTTCCCCTGAACAATATGCTTGTGAAATCATGCATAACACAGGATGCAATTCTGTGGACCATGAAAACTGTTCCTGCTTTACAGATGTGACGGCTCAGGCTCATGATACAACATCTAAGGAGGTGCGCCATGTTTAATTATGATTTCATGCAAAATGCCTTCTTCGTAGCAGTCTGCATTTCTCTATTATGCCCATGCATCGGTATATTTATGGTACTACGCCGGTCCAGTATGATTGGCGACACCATGAGCCACGCATCCCTCGCCGGAATTACCCTCGGTTTATTGACCAATACGAACCCTATATTAGGGGCTTTCATATTCACCGCTATCTGCGGCGCCCTTATCGAGTTCTTGCGAAAATACTTTTCTCATCATCTTGATTTAATTCTTACCATCATCTTATCTCTCAGCATCGGTACAGCCATTACCCTCATCAGTTCGGGCAAGCTGAAAGCTAACGCTAACGTGTTCTTCTTCGGCAGCATCTTAACCGTAAATACTACAGATATGATTAGCATTGCAGTACTCACCATATTATCTGTGTTAACCTTTGTATTTCCTCTCACAACTCACTGCTCTATATCGCCTACGATGAAGAGGCGACGACGAGTAGCGTGTAAAAGTGATTTGATTAACTATGTATTTGCTATCTTAATGGCGGTAAACTGTATCCATTTCCCATCAAAAATCGTCGGCGTTCTCGTATTATGCCACGATCGCCTCTTACCGGTAGCCTCTGCATTACAATTGGAAAAAAGGTTTTAGAACAACCTTACTCTGCTCCATTGGATTTAGTTTACTGGCCATGATTATCGGCCTATTCTGATCCTATTATCTTAACGTGGCACCAGGTGGCTTTTGTATCACTTACATCGGTATTCATCCTATTGATAGTACTTCATCATCAAGAATATTAAATCCATTATTCGGAGGATGCAATTTAGTAAATAAATATTATGTGTACAAGAGTACATACAGTTAATAGTTAACCCATAACAGAAAGCGTTATTATGAATACAACACATTGGCCAGAAGGCATAAAAAGACCAAACAGCGAAGCTATTTGGTCCGTATTAAACTCAACGGATAAACCGATTACCGCCATCGAAATTGCTGAACGATTAGGCGATGGCGAGACCACCTGGATGTCTCACCATTCACCGCATCCTTTGAGTTATTAGAAACAAAAAGATATCGTTACCCGTACCACCATCATGGGTAGCGACATGGCGTACTACGAAATTACACTCCCATACGCACCGTCACTACGCGGTATGTACGAAAATGTGGAACTATGATACCTCTACATACCTGCCCCGTCGTAGAAATGCCACAGGAACTTACAGATGCAGGGTTTACAGTAACAGAGCATCACTTAGAAATTGCGGGAATCTGCAAGGACTGTAAAAACAGATAAAAACGCCAAAAGGGGGTTATAGGACAAAAAGTGTGTGTGACTAATCCCAATAAGTTGGAAAATCTGTAGACATATGTAGCTCATTCCAAACAGGAGCATCACCCCATTGAGGGATTGAACGATCTATTTGGCAATAACTAGATAACCGTTTGTAGATAGCAGCAATCGATTCATCTGTAGGCATACAATTTAATATATCTGAAATAGAAAGCGGTCTTGGTGAGTGCATATAGCACCACCAATAGACCGCTTTTAGTCTTCTTTCAAGTGAAAGGCCCCTATGAGCCCGTAACATACTTCTTAGTTGAGCATTTACTCCACCTTCAATACGATTATTTGTTGTGGTACTTTTAATATCAATGCATTCCAAAAATGTAAATAAAGTTTGTTGCCTAATTAGGCGCCATAATGATGATTCAGCTTTAAGCAAACGCTCATGTGTAGAGCGTTTATTTCCGAATTCATCAATCGTCATTTCTCGTAAAAAATCAGAATATGTCATTCGCCACGCTGAAAGCTCATTAATCCATACAAAGGCTTGATCCATTGTTTTCACATTAAATAAAGCTTTGGCAAGACTATAAAGGTCTTTCCCAGCTAACGTTTTAGGTCTACTTGTCGTATATCGTCTAACCTGACAAAAAATGTGAAACAGGCATCTTTGGTGACTGCTATGAGGTCAAACTTACGTAATGCTTTAGGCAAACCATTAGCACCATCAGACACAACGACTTTAGGTTCGGCAATCCGTTCCATTAAACACTGCCAAGCTCTAGCATGCTCATAACGACAGACATACCATCCTAGAACATGAGTATCATTGCAACAAATCAAAACACATAAATTTCTAGCTAAGTAAATTCCATCAAGATATACCACATCATGTACTTCTTCCACTTTTGGTGGCAATGGCCATATGGACCAAAAATTTAGCGGTTTTTACGCCTGAATGTACTGACCTTTACCAGGCATATCAGCTTGAATATCTGTGCTGAATAACCAATTCAAGAATAGGTTTAACTCTTTACTTAATTTATTAATTTTAACGATGAAATGCCACCTTACAATATTTGCAAAAACCAACGCTGAGAACCAGATTTTAAAAACACCATGTTTAATACATGTTTCATTACAATCAGGACATTTTATTTGTCGCATAAACTCTTTCCTCCATATTTGTTTATATATAGGAAGATATAACCTCATTTTTAGTCAGTAATTATAAGGGTTAACTGAAGTTTTTCACCCACACTTTTTGTCCACCCTCAAACTTCTTCAGAAAGATTAAACCCCTTATAACACTAGATATTTACTAGTGTCATAAGGGTTTTCACATACACTTTTTGTCCTATAAGTCTCAAAAAGGGCCCCCTAGTCTAATGTACTAGGGCCCTTTCATATGGGATATCTAATATTAATCTATATAGTTTTTAATCGCTTCATTGAACAATGTTACCTTATATTCGCGAATCTCATAGGTTGCCAATTGCTCCGCATAATATGCGTCGAATTGTACAGCCTCTTCTAAGTCCTCAGCTGTTCCTTGAGCGATAATAAGGCTTTCACCAGAGTTATCTGGTCTTGTGCCAAACATTAAAAATTTTCCTGCATCAAAATATGTTTTATACCAGATATGATGCTTCTCTCTCATTGCCTCGAATGCTTCCGGCGGGATGCGATTCATATCTAGCTTGATAGAAATCGTATACATAATAGGCTCCTATATACTCTTGCTTAACCACACTATATATATCCCTCTCTTACTTATAGTATAGCATTTTTCCTATAATGTTTCTATTTTATAGAATATAACAGGGCGTAGTCGTATATGACCACGCCCTGTTTATTATGTAAAGTATAGGATTTTATACGCTTTCACCAATTACAACATCAATGGAGCAACAACGAAACCAAGTGCTACAGAAATAGCAATGGCAAGTACGCCTGGGATGAAGAATGGATGGTTAAATACGAGATGACCGATTCGGGTCGAACCTGTATCATCCATTTGTACAGCCCCCAAAAGTGTTGGGTATGTAGGTAGTACAAAGAGTGCAGATACGGCTGCAAAGGATGCGATAATGATATATACAGATCCCGTATTTTCCGGTGTAATACCTAAAGCAAGGATTACTGCCGGTACAAGTGCTTGTGTAGTCGCTGCTTGGCTATACAAAAGCGTACTAGCAAAGAAGAAGGCCACTGCTAACAAGAATGGATATGCCGTTACCATGCTAGAGGCCATGGCTTTAATTTCAGGGATATGACCTTTTTACAAAGGTATCGCTCTAACCATGCTACGCCGAGAACACAGACACAGGCGGATAAACCAGATTTGAAATGTACTTGTGTTGACAAGTTGTGCTGTATCTAGTTTACAGAAGAATGTAATAGCTACCGCAATAATCATCATGAATCCGACGATGGCATCGTTTTCGACCAAAGATAACCGGTTTAATGATACCGATATTCTTTGGAAATCGCTGTTGCATAGAATACGATACAAATGATACCGATTAAGAAGATTAATACAGATTTTTTCGCACCTGGTTTTAAATGGAAATCAACATTCTTTTCGCGAGGTGGTGCCACATGGCCTGCTGCCAAACGTTCTTGGTAAACAGGATCAGAAGACAAATCATTGTTCGTAAAGGTCGACATGATAAAGGCAGTAATCATAACCGCAATAAATGTTGTGGAAATACAAATACCAAGCAATGTTGGATAGCTAACACCGAACGGTTCAAGGAATCCGCTCATAGCAACAACCGCTGCGGATACAGGGCTTGCGGTAATACCGATTTGGCTGGCTACAACGGCAATCGATAGTGGTACGGACGGCTTGATGTTCTCGCTCTTTGCAACCTCTACAATTACAGGAATCATAGAAAATGCCGTATGACCTGTACCAGCTAAGATTGTCAAGAAATACGTAACTGTAGGAGCTAAATAGTTGATGTGTTTAGGATTTTTACGCAAGATATTTTCCGCAATGCGTACTAAATAATCTAAACCACCAGCCAACTGCAATGCACAAATTGCGGCAATGGCTGACATAATGATGAGGATAACATCCCAAGGGATTTGCCCTGGGAACATCCCCATACCGAGGCTCAGCAATACGACGCCGAGGCCGCCAGCATAGCCGATGCCCATGCCACCGAGGCGTACGCCCAAGAAGATGGCACCGAACAAAATAATGACTTGCATAATTACATAAATGTCCATACGATGACCTCCTTTGAATATATATACTATACATATATAGTATCATAGATATGCAGAATAATCATCGTATTTTGAGAATGTATAGAATATATTTTACATTATGCAAGTAAAATGCTTTTATTATAGAATGATTGGTTTCAAATCTTCTAATACGCCCTCTCTTCTGTGGCACGTTTAATACTTTTCACCTACGATGCGAACCATGTCTTCCAATTGTTCCACCGTGGATGCCAATGGTGGCATAAGGATAACCACATCGCCGATTAAGGACAGCAAATGAGCCTTGTTCACGAGCTCAAAACGGCAACCTTTGCACCTACCGCATCATTTGGGCGATACGCTTCGTGAGTAGCAACGTCCTTTTCAAGTTCAATACCCTACAATAAGACCTCGTTGACGTACTTCTTTAACATGTTTTAACTGTTCGATAGGTTTGAGTGCCTTTGTGAAAGCCTCAACCTTCACAGATAATCCTTCGATAACCTTTTCATCGCGGAATACTTTCAACGAAGCCAATGCAACAGCACATGCCAAGGCATTACCGGTGTAGGAATGGCCATGATAGAATGTTTTCTTTTCTTCAAATGTGCCAAGAAATGCATCGAATACGCGTTTTGTAGTCAATGTAGCTACCAACGGCAAATAACCACCCGTAATCCCTTTGGATAAGGTCATAAAATCAGGCGATACGCCTTCATGTTCACAAGCAAAGAATTTACCTGTACGGCCAAAGCCTGTTGCCACTTCATCAACGATGAGGAATACATCATGTTTAGCAGTTAACTCACGAACGCGTTTTAAATAGCCGTGAGGCATAACAAGCATACTGGCCGCAATGTCCCTGCACTAATGGTTCCATAACGAGAGCCGTAATTTCGTCTCCTTCTTCATTGAGGATACGTTCCAATTCTGCTAAGGAATCTTCAAATGCTTTATCTCGATCTGCTACATCACGGTATACACCAGGGCTTGGCAAGGTTAAAGGTTTGAACAACAAATTATGGAACACTTGATGGAACAACTGAATCCCACCTACGGATACAGTACCTAATGTATCACCATGATAGCCCGCATTGAGTGCAATAAATTTCGTTTTCTTTGTTTGGCCTACTAATTGACGGTATTGGTACGCCATCTTAATAGCCACTTCAATAGCCGTACTACCATCATCGGATAAGAATACCTTTTCCAAACCTTCTGGTGCCAATTCAACTAATTCTTTACACAACTGCGCTGACGGAGGACTCACCAATCCGAGCAATGTGCTATGCGCAATCTTATCAACTTGGTCCTTCAACGCTTGATTAAGCACAGGATGATTATGACCATGAATATTAACCCCAAGGATGATACACCATCATAATACTTTTTTTACCCTTGTCATCGATCAAATACACGCCTTCACCGCGTTCGATAACTACAGGTTCTTGTGCTAACCAGTCTTGCATTTGTGTAAATGGATGCCATACAAATTCGTGGTCCCATTGTGCAATTTGTGAAAGTTGTTTCTCTGCCATCATAACACCTCATACTTAAGATTTTTATATCTATACTATCTACTTAATTCCAGATTCCTTGTATATAGAGCTTTTCACTAAATGCCCCATACAGTTTGCCAAATCTTAGCCGAATCTAAGAACGAACGCCCCCAACCAAGTTTGATATGCGTTGATTAGGTCCTTGATATGGAGGAAGTACACCGAGCACCGGAATACCGGTATACCGTTCCATATCCTCAATATTCGTCTTTAATAAGAATGGATCCACCACAGTCGTATCATTTACAATGATTCCTTTTACATCAATATGATGTTGTTTTGCATACTCATACGTTAACACAACGCGATTGATAGAACCTAGACGCCCATCAGCAATCAATATGGCAGGATATGCAATATCCGTCATAAGATTTGTAAACGTAATATCCTTAGTAAGAGGCGTTGTAATTCCACCAGCCCCTTCTACAAATGTAATATCATGTTGATTTACAACCCGTTTCACATGATTTACAATCTCTGGATAATCGATGTCCACACCAGCCAACTCTGCCGCCAAACGCGGTGAATAATCCCCTGCCAATGCAATAGGATTCACCTCGCGACGACGCGACTCAGAAATACCTACAGACTGCATCAAATAGGTAGCATCCTTACTTTCAAGACCCATGCATATTTCATCTTCATCCATCGTTCCGCATTGAGAAAACGGAACCGCACTAGACGACACAGGCTTAACCATGCCCACATCAAAACCATCGTCCACTGCTAACGCCCCAAGCAAACCTGTGACAAACGTCTTACCTACATCCGTATCCGTACCAATAATAGAAACACCTAACTGTCTCATACGAGCACCTCTTTACCATATCGAATCAGCATTAACAACTATGCATATATAATTAGTTGACAATTTAATTACAGTATAAAACTTACAATCAGAACAGTCAACTATATACAATCTATACAGGTTGACAATTTTCGCTATAACGAGAGCCACGCATACTCTCGCAGCGACTTTGGCCCTGTTCCGTAGGAACAGACCCGGCCGGTGTTTCTCTCATTAAATACAGAGGAATTCCGGAGTATTGTGGTTATGAGAAAACTCGATGGGACCTTATTATATCTACAGTTATAACAAGAGCCACGTATACTCTCGCAGCGACTTTGGCCCTGCGAAGGCCGCAGGCCGTAGTCAGACCCGGCCGGTGGAGCGAGAGAGTATGCGTGGCTCTTGATAGCCTAAATGTAGAATTGTAATAGGGCCCCATCGAGTAGTCGATTAAACCTCAATGTAGCGGAATTCCCCTGTATCAGGATCCATCATCCCCCCGTAGAATCCCATGCCTCTTGGGAATAATGGATGGTGACGCAAGAATTTAACTGTATAGCGTACATTTTCTTCAGAAATGTGGAAACGGTCCATCCAATCGATAAGGCCTGGTTCAATCATGCGAATGGCATCTTCATTAATGCCTTTGGCTTTCATAGATTCCATAAATTGTTCTGCGGAAAAATCAATCATACCACAGTTTTCATGACCGATGACAATTACATCTTCGATGCCCATGCCGTATGTAGACACAAGCAAGCTTTGAACGATGTTATCAATCGGTTGCGTTACGCTGTTGCCGGCCGTCTTAATGGTGATAACCTCGCCGCGATCAAATCCTAAGGATTCTTCGAGCATCCCCACTAAACGCGTATCCATACATGTTACAATGGCTAATTTCTTTGTAGGATGACTAGTTAAACCCTTTTGAGCAAGCTCAGGGTGTTTAGCTACATATTCTTTGTTTTTCAATGATACCATTAATATCAATCATAATGCACTCGCATATTCTATGAGACATGTTGATGTTCTCACGTATTTTTACTAGAATCATATGTCATTAAGTATAATTATCCCGTATAAGATTATATAAAACTTTCACCATAAGATACAATACTATAAGCTATGTATACAAGATACTTAATGAGGAATCCCCCTCGATTAATTCCCCCGATTATGTTATTATTAAGTCGTAGTTTATTTATACATCCTGTGCGATACCACAGCGATGTATGTACCAAGTAGGTACAATTAGGAGGTTTTATGATGGGTATCAATGCAAAAACACTGCCAGGCATATTGCTCTGTGCAATTCTAGCCATTCCATGTTGGCTATTAGGACAGCATTTTCATTTTATCGGCAGTCCAATCTTCGCTATTATCCTCGGTATTATTATTGGTTCTTTATTCACATCTTTGAAACGAGAAAAAAACGGGCGCCGGCATTGGATTTACGTCTAAAAAAATCCTACAATGGGCCGTTATCCTTCTCGGCTTTGGTCTTAACATCACCCAAGTATTGCATGTAGGTTGGGTTTCCTTACCAATTATCATCTCAACCATTGCCACATCGCTTATCATTTCACATCATATTCAAAGCCACGCATATCGATTCTAACACAGCCGTTTTTGATTGGTGTCGGTTCTTCCATCTGTGGTGGTAGTGCCATTGCTGCATGGCGTGCCTGTTGTGAAAGCTAGCGATCAAGATATTGCACAAAGCTATTTCCGTTGTATTCTTCTTCAATGTAGTCGCTGATTCGTATTCCCACCTCTTGGCGATGCTATTGGGTTGTCTAACATGGGCTTTGGCCTCTTTGCAGGGCACAGCCGTTAACGATACATCATCCGTAACAGCTACTGCGCTGTTTGGGATAGCATGAAGGGCACAGGCACGCAAGTTCTTGAATATGCAACCATCGTTAAATTGACACGTACATTGGCAATCATCCCCTATCTGTTTAGGTCTTGCTAGTTATCAAGTGTACAAAGCCAAACAAGCGGCTAAGGCAAGCGATAACGCTGAATCTGTTAATATTGCAGCTATCTTCCCTAAGTTCGTTCTTTACTTTGTCATTTGTTCTCTTATTACAACTGTATTGTCCTATGCAAATGTAGATATTCACTTCTTAGACATATTCAAAACTATTTCTAAATACTTTATCACCATGGCCATGGTTGCTATTGGGCTTAATACAAATCTTGTTAAGCTTATCAAATCTGGTGGTAGTGCCCTTGCATTAGGCGCTGCATGCTGGATTTGCATCACCCTCGTCAGCCTAGGGATGCAACATGTTATCGGTTTATGGTAAAATAGAATAAAGCTTCGTTTAATACAGAATAGATTTCTATGTAGTACTTTATAACACTACACAGGGGTCTATTCTTTTATTATACGTACCAAATTTACCTAAACGTATCATCCATCAAGAAAGGAGGATTATCTATGTATTTCCTGCAAGGTTTATTAGTAGGTCTCGCCACGTTTGCACCGATTGGGATGCAAAATCTATTTATCATTAATACGGCCCTCGTCCAACCATTGCCACGTATCCTGTTAACTATCACTATCATTGGCCTATTCGATATGACCTTGAGTACGGCTAGCTTTTTACGGCATTGGGGCGCTCCTCGAGGCATGGCCAGTCTTCAACCCCGATCATTCTCATTGCAGGCTACTTGCTCGTAGCCTACCCTAGGATACAAAACATTTAAAACTACACCTTCACTCAAAAAGGTTGATACGAACATCCCCATCAAAAATATCCTGTTAATGGCACTTCTCGTTACATGGGGCAATCCACAAGCAGTCATCGATGCATCCATGATGCTCGGCGCCTTTCGCGCTAATATTCCTGCTGAAAGCATATATCACTTCTTCTTTGGATTCCTCGCGATGACACTGATTTGGTTTGGATTCCTTGCTGGAACCATGTATGTACTAGCTAAGAAAAATTAAGATATCCCATCTCGTATGGATCAATCGCGTATGCGGTACCAGTACTAATCATATATGGCATAAAACTCGTCTATGATGGCATTCTAATGATGCTGTCCATATAAACATAAAACAGGTATCACCTGAAAATCACTACACCATAAAAGCTGTGTGGTTTTTAGGCGATACCTGTTTTATTCATATATGTTGTTATTTAAAAATTCATCAAGAACCTGTAGAAAATATCTTTAAATGCCTCTGCATAGGTATTAGGATTTTTGTGAACTCACATAGAAATAGTAATCCTTTTCTATAGGTTTACCATTATTTAATATACATTTTCGCTCAATACCTGGAATGGTATCCACTAGATACTTGAATCGGTCTACCAATAATATACCTTGTCCAGCACCAACGAGAAAACGGGCTTCTTCAAGATTTTTAACTTGTAGGAACGATCCCATAAATCCCATCGATTTTTCGATAGTTTTCTCTTCATCTAACCGTTGGTCATCATGACATACAAGAATTAACGGCAAATCTAATAATTCTTTTCAGCTCTACAGACCCCTCCGGAGTATACCCCTTGGGCACCTCTGCTATAACGGTGGCCTTACTAATAGGATATGTTACATAATCATTATCCGACTTAATTTGCCAATAATCATTAAAAATAATATCCACCAAATTATTATCGAGCATTTGATTCAATTCAGAATGGTCGCCACTATACATACGCACATCGAGGTCACGATACTGCTTTTTGTAGTGCGCATTAATGCCTGTTGCAATGCAAATGCCACTATAGCGATTTAAATAGCCAATACGCAAATACTTTACGCTCATTTTTTTACCGACACGCACCGTCTCATCTTTGTAAATTTTTGACGCGTCATCAGCTGTTTACCATTCCGATATAAATATTCACCAGCCGGTGTTAGATGAAAGCTACGCTTTTCACGTATCATCAATGGAACGCCAAGGCTAGCCTCCAAGGATTTAATTTGTTGTGAAATAGCCGACTGAGACACATAGTGCTCATAGGGCCGCCTGTGTAAAAGCTGTTATGCTCACAACAGAAATAAAATACTCCAATTGTTTTAATAACATGATGAACTCTCTCAATACACATAATCTCAAACAATAAACCCTGTCACTATCTAGACATCTAGATACTCTCACGCAACAGGCTACGCCACACAAATATAGTGACTATAAAAAGATACTAGCAGTACTCCAAAAATACCATGCCATAACCAAACCAATTAGCTGATCATACCACTAATCATAGGGCCCAACACATTGCCCATCATGGCTACACTAGATACAGCACCAAAGACAATACTTCGCCGCTCTTGGGAACAGCCTTTGAAATCAAAAGTATTCGCTATAGGCGTAATAAAGCCCATAAAGAATCCTGCAATGGTTCTAAATATACCCTAAGCCCCACACATTTGGCATAAGATATTGAGGATAAAAATCCGCCTACACCACAGGTGGCCGTCAATAATATATTCGGCATAGACATCCATTTAGTAATGCGACCGATTGAAATCGATGCTAGTGCACTCAAACAGACCGGCTCCAAAGATAATAACACCTACAATGGTAGCCACAAAATCATCATTTACTTGCATATAGTGTTTAATGTAAAGCGGCAATATAGGGCCTATACCGGTAATACCAAAATTACATAAAAATTGCATAACCACGAGCAATCGTACACGTGGGATAGCAAGAAATGATTTAATTAATGCCCATTGGGACTCATTACTATCTACCTTATGCGTATGCTGTAGATTAGGCATAAGTAGGTACACAGCTAACAAGCACAAGCCTGATAAGATAGAAAACATAAAGAACGGAGCCCGATAGCCTAATAAATCGGCAGCAAGACCGCCCATAAGAGGGCCAAAAACAAGACCCATCACCATCGATGCTTGGTACAATCCCATCGCCCATGGTACGCGTTCCTCTGGTGTGATTAATACAATGATACCAAGTCCAATGGGTACAAAACCACCCACTAAGCCTTGTAAGGTACGCAGTACTAATAGCTGACTCGGCGTTTGTGCAAAACCGGCAGCCCCTACAGCTAGCATCAGAGTGGCAAGGATGAACATCATCACCCGCCGAGGCCCTAGTTCATTGGCTTTCCTGGACCAAAAGGGAGCACTCAAGGCTACCATACAAGGTGTTACACCAGATACAAGACCGGCCCACATAGCAGCCTCACCTTGATTGGTCAACCCTAGATCTACCAAATATAAAGGTATAAATGATAATACGCCGATAATAGTAATACCCGCACCGACTTGTATAGCGCAAATCAAATAGATGATGCGCTTCCATGAAATATCCATACAACCTTCAAGCAATTAATTAAAATACATTATTTAGAATATATTTACCTAAATATATTAAGATAACTTTACCTATATATTGTATCGTAAACAAGAAAAAGACCATCTCTATGCACTAATAAGTAAAGATAGGTATGAAAAAGCTCTCATCTCTTAGTAATAGACGAGAGCTTCTATTTATAAAAATATATACTACATTCTTAGTATTGCTTTTGTTTTCGATCATCCAATAGATGTAATAAATAACCAATGCATATGTTAATACATCAAATACAGGTAAGAATGGTACCATTTTTGGACAAACGACCAAAACCATGAACATGAATGTTTGCTGCAATGATGGCAATAAGATTTAAACGATGAATCCAAATCGCTTTCTTACGAGATACGGATTTTGCCATATTTCCAATCCAAGGTGTTAAGTATAGTACACCAAAAGATAAGAGCAATAAACATGGCTCCAAGGGAGATATAACCGCCCCAAAAACCTAAGAAAGATTTTTAGGGCCTTTTAAGAAGTATACATACCAGTGAGCACAGACTAAGACAACGCTGACAATACCTACTATACGATGCACTTCAAACATTTCTTTTAGGATTATATCGTTTGATAAACCATTTTGGCTTCGTTGCAATGTAGGTTAATACAAGCCATGCAACATAGGGAATTAAACCTAAAATGAACCTTCCAGTTACCAAATGATCTGCCACTAGTTACATACCCATATTCTACCATTCCCATTAAAAATAAGTGCTAACACAGCGATCCAAAATAAGAATATGATACTTACTCTTAAATTGTTTCTTCACTACTTCTGCCATTATCGAGACTCCTCACGTTTAACTATATAATTTAAAATAACACCATATAAGATAATACCAATTTTCATTCTCATAGTAAAGTGAAAATGTATACCAATCTCACATAAAAATATGAATGTTACTCATATAGCAGGAATATGCCCTTATTACAATATAGACTTTAAATACTATCCAAGAGCAGATAAACACTAAAAGCCCTCACAGCCGTAAAAGCGACAGCTTTCACAACCATGAGGGCTATTAGAGAAACTAGTATACCGTATGCAACCGATATAAAGTTTCAACTATTCAATTATACACGATCACGTTTGCGATATACGATGAACGGACGTGCTAAGTAGTTGAGTGGAACACTCAAGCAGTGTACCAAACGGCTAAATGGGAAGATAATAGCTACCACCATCCATGCTAACATGTGGAATTTAAACATGAATGGTACGCCTTCCATCAAGGATGGATCCGGCATAAAGGAGATTAGGCTACGGAACCAAGGGCCGATGGATACGCGGTAATCAAAGAAACCAGATGCATTAAGCAATGTACCAGCCATACCGCTAAAAATAGCTAATGTTAAGAACAAGTATAACCATTTATCAAGGCCAGATGTATTAACTTTCATAGCAGGCACAGTAAAGCGACGTTTCATCAAAAGCAAGAAGCCTACGATGAAGATGATACCCGCTACAGCACCCATGTATAACGCACCTTGATGGTACATATGGTCATTAATACCGATTGCAGCAGTCCAAGTTTTAGGGATTAACACACCTACTACGTGACCACCGATAACGCAAAGCAAGCCAAAGTGGAACAATGGATTAGCAATGCGCAATTGTTTTTTCTCTAAAAATTCACTCGATTTTGTAGTCCAGTTTCTTTCAAAGTAGAAGAAACGAACCAAAGTACCTACGATTAAGAAGGTGAAAGCGATGTAAGGCAAAGCGCCCCAAAGGAATAGATTCATCGTGCACCGTCCTCCAATCCATTTGCAACAGACAAGATAATATCAAACAAGAATGCATAAGGCAATTTAGCCTCAATGAAGCGTTCTCTAATGTATTCCAATTTTGGTTTACAATAGTCGTAAATTTCTTTTGCTTTTTCATCATCGATAACGGCACATAATTCAAGAAGTGCTGGAATATAGTCTGGCATTTCTTTTGGCAAATCATAGTCGTTTTCTAGGAAGAACGCTTTAAATTTAACGAGTTCTTCTGCTTGTTCCCCAGTACCTTGCAATTCATAAGTCGACAAATACATCGTTGTATTTTGACTAAAATCAAAGGTACGAACATATTGGTCTTCGAATTCTTTTTTATCGGATTCCTCTACATAGTCGAAGAATTCTAATAAACCTTGGCGAAGTTGAGGATGCCCAACGGATTGGGCGTCCTCTCTCCATTCAGGTAATTCGTTATACCATTGTTCATCAGGATAGCGTAGAAGAAATGACGCAATAAGAGCGATTTTCTGAGCATCCTTCATTATTGACATCCCCCTGTTGGGCAAGCAAAGCCGCGATTTTGTTGCATTTCTAAGCGACCTTCGCGAGATACTTTTACATCAGATGGAATAACAAAGCGATCATTGTATTTGGACAATGCCAACAATTTGTACATACCGTACATTTGATCTTCTGTTAACTCCACATTGTGATCGATAGGACCGTCACCTGTTTCACGACGGCGCATGTATTCACGCATGTCGAGAACACGTTGCAATGTACGAGCTAAAATTTCTGTATTACCTGCTGTAAACAAGTTAGCAAGGTATTGTACAGGTACGCGCATTTCATGCGCATCTGGCAAGTATACATCAGATGTTACACGTTGCAAGATTGGGCTGAGTGGTGGTACATACCAAAACCATTGGCAATGTGCGATACTCAGGATGCAATGGCAATGCCACGCCCCATTCTTTAACAAGTTTGTATACAGGAGATTTTTTTGAGCTCGCTTTAATCCATGCTTCAGAGATGCCTTCTGCACGAGCCGCTTTGATAACCTCTGGATCATGAGGGTCCAAAATCAAATCTAATGTATTTTCGTAAATATCTTGTTCATTTTTTGTAGCTGCCATAGCTTCTACTTTGTCCATGTCGTAGAATACAACGCCAACATAGCGCATACGACCTACACAAGTTTCAGCACAGATTTGAGGCAAAGCCATTTTTCCAAGCGTGGGTAACAGAATACGCATTTTTTTCGGCTTTATTAGTTTCCCAGTTATAGAAGATTTTTTTGTATGGGCAAGATGGAACACAATGTCTCCAACCGCGGCATACATCTTGAGATACGAGAACCACACCATCTTCGTCGCGTTTATAAATCGCGCCAGATGGACATGCAGCTACACATGCAGGGTTCAAGCAGTGGTTACAAAGACGTGGCAAGTAGCGCATGAATACTTCTTCGTAGTCAAATACGATATCTTCGCCCATCTTAGCTAAAGTTCACATCGGAACGAGCATGTTGACCACCAGCCAAATCGTCATCCCAGTTAGGGCCCCAAGTAACTTCCATTTTTTTGTTTAGTCACAAGAGAACGAGGACGAGCAACTGGTTGGTTGTTTTTACGACCACCATGAATCAATGTTTCATAGTCGTAAGTCCAAGGTTCGAAGTAATCCTTCAACTCTGGTTGTTCAGGATGGAAGAATAATTTCATCAAACGATTTGTTTTAGAACCTGTAGAAAGAGCTAATTTGCCAGAGTTATCTAATGTCCAGCCGCCTTTTCCATTTTTTTCTTGGTCTTCCCAATGACGTGGGTAACCTACGCCCTGGGCGAGTTTCCACGTTATTGAAGTACATATATTCCGCGCCTTCGCGGTTCGTCCATGTATTTTTTTACAAGTGATAGAGCATGTGTGACAACCCAAACACTTATCCAAATTTAGGGACCATAGATACTTGAGCCTTAATCTTCAAGCCAATCTACCTCCTTCATTTTTACGAGCCACAATTGTCATATCACGTTGGTTACCAGTTGGGCCATAGTAGTTAAAGCCATAGCTCAATTGGCCATAACCGCCGATCATGTGTGTCGGTTTCATGTGAATATGAGTTGGTGCATTATGCGTACCACCGCGTTGTTTCTTAACTTTCGCGCCAGGAACGTTGATGTGACGATCTTGGGAATGGTGCATATAGGAAATACCGCGAGGAATACGTGGGAAACTACAGCACGAGCTGCAACGATACCGTTTTTTATTGAAAGCTTCTACCCAATCATTATCCTTAACGTCGATTTCTGCTGCATCGTCTTCGTTGAGCCAAATGGTTTGACCACCGCGGAACAATGTCAACATTTGTTGGCTATCGAAATACATACTATGTGTAGACCACTTATGATGTGGTGTTAAGTATTTCAATGTGATTTCAGGGATACCTTCTTGTTTGTAGTCACCTTGTACTGGTTTATAGGACAATACCGGTTTGTACAACGCCATAGCTTCACCGTAATCACGCATCATTTCATGGTCGCAATAGAAGGATTGACGACCCTGTTACGGTACGGAATGGTACCTTATCTTCTGTAGATGTAGTAAATGGAGAATAACGACGGTTTTTATCGTTCTTACCAGTACTTGTTACAGAGCTAATGATGAAGCGTGGTTGACGAACCATGTCATCGAAAGTAATTTTTTCTTGTTCACGGCCTTTTGCGTTCTTTTCAAGACCAGAAAGACCTGTTTTTTCTTCCATTGCCTTCCAAGAGCGAACAGCCAATTTACCGTTTGTACAAGAAGACAATGTCAATACGGCATTACAAGCTTCCTTACATTCGTAAATGCTAGGGCGGCCATGAGAAATGAATTCTGGATTATCGATGATACCATTTTTGATCATATAATGTCTTGATATTCATCAGATACATCCCAAGCCATGCCATGAGCACCCATTTTGTTTTCAATATTAGGTCCCAATGCAATGTATTTTTCAAAGATTTTACTGTAGTCGCGTTTTACATGAACGAGGTTCGGCATTGTTTTACCAGGAATTGGTTCACATTCGCCTTTGCTCCAGTCGAGAACCTTACCTTCTGGTTGAGCCACTTCACCTGGGCTATCATGACCAAGAGGTAACGCTACGATATCTTCGTATTCTGTGAAGCCAGACTCTTTGCTACGCGAGATACTGTTTCAGCAAGGGTACGGAATGTATCCCAGTCAGATTTAGTTTCCCATGCGCAATCAACAGCCGCTTGGAATACGTGTACATATGGATGCATATCTGTAGAAGACAAGTCTTCTTTTTCATACCATGTAGCCCTGGGAATACGATATCAGAATACAAGCCTGTAGAAGCCATACGGAAGTCGATGTCGATTAAGAGGTCAAGCTTACCAGCTTCATCTGCTTCGCGCCATTTGATTTCTTCTGGTTTTTACTGGTGCGTCATCATCTTCGAGAACACCATGTTTTTGTACCAAGTAAATGTTTTCAAGAAATATTCATGGCCTTTTAGAGGAAGAACCGATAAGGTTTCGCACGCCATACAAAACAAGTTGCGTGGGATGGTTTTCTTTAGCTGCATGGATCTTCTACGCAGAATTGTAATTCTTTGTTTTTTTCAACGCTTGCGCTACATATTGGTTGATTTCTGCTTCTGTACCAGCACCAGCTGCACGAGCGTCGTTAATCAATTCTTGACTGCCTTTATTGAAAGTAGGGTACGATGGCAACCAGCCCTAAACGTGCAGCCAATACGTTGTAATCACCAGGGTGACGGTAACGAGGCTTAGCTAATTTAGATACGCGGTCTGCCAAATCGATGCAATCAGAACGATATTGTTCTGTAGCAAAGTAGAACCAAGATGTACCATTTTGCAAACGAGGCGCTTTACTCCAGTCGTTAGCTGTCATGATACCGCCCCAACCTTCAACAGGACGAAGTTTTTCTTGACCTACGTAGTGAGCCCAGCCACCACCGTTAACACCTTCTGTACCACAGAACATGATGAGGTTCAAGATTGTACGGTAAATGATATCCGCATGGTACCAGTGGTTGATACCACCGCCCATGATAATCATGGAACGACCTTTAGTTTTTTCTGCATTATCTGCAAATTCACGAGCTGTAGCAATAGCGATATCTGCTTTTACGCCAGTGATTTTTTCTTGCCATGTAGGTGTGTAAGGAGTGTCATCAGTGTAAGCTGTTGCACTTCACCACCGATACCACGGTCAATACCATAGTTAGCAAGAATAAGGTCATATACGGTAGTTACTTTTACAGGACCGTCTACAGTTTGTACTGTAATAGTTGGAATAGCACGTTCAATAACGCCTTCGTGCTCTTCATCGCCAAAGTACGGCAACTTAACAACAGTCACATCTTGGCGTTGGTCAAACACGGATAAAGCGAGGGTCAATTTTAGCCCCTGTATTGCGGTTTTTCAAGGCGTAAGTTCCATTTTTTTGTGGATTTGTGTGACGGTCGCCCATTGTACCATTTGGAACAACGATTTCATTTGTTGTTTCATCAATTAATACAGTTTGGAAATCAGCACCGTCTTCTTTGCTACCTAAATCCTTAGCGTTTAAGAAACGACCTGGTTGTACTGCACCGTTGATGTCTTCAACGCGTACAAGGAATGGCATATCGGTAAACTCTTTAGCATACTCTTTGAAGTATGGAGTTTCCTTATCGATGTAATATTCTTTTAAGATAACATGACCCATTGCCATAGCAAGAGCCGCATCAGTGCCGGCTTTCACATTAAGCCAAGCATCAGAAGAAGTTGTAGATTCCGCATAGTCAGGAGATACGGATACAACCTTAGTACCTTTGTAACGGACCTCTGTCAAGAAGTGAGCATCAGGCGTACGAGTCAACGGTACGTTGGAACCCCAAGTCATGATGTAGCCAGCATTGTACCAGTCACCAGATTCAGGTGTATCCGTTTGTTCACCCCAAACTTGAGGGCTAGAAGGTGGCAAATCGGCATACCAGTCATAGAAGGACAATGGTGAACCACCCATTAAAGTTAAGGAAACGAGCACCTGCTGCATAGGACAACATGGACATCGCTGGAATTACAGAGAAGCCTGCGTTGCGGTCAGGGCCGTATGTTTTTGCTGTATATAGTAAAGATGCTGCAGTGATTTCTGTCGCTTCGTCCCAAGTGGAGCGCACAAAGCCACCCATACCACGGGCAGATTTATATTTTTTCGCTTTTTCAGGGTCTTCTACGATAGATTTCCATGCTTCGATAGGATTTTTAGCTGTTTTCTTAGCTTCTCTCCAAAGCTCAGCCAATTCGCCGCGTACATATGGATATTTTACGCGCAATGGGCTGTATAAATACCAAGAGAATGTCGCACCACGAGGGCACCCACGTGGTTCATAGTCCGGCATATCATCAGGTGTTTCCGGATAATCTGTAGCTTGGTTTTTCCCAGGCTACGACGCCATTTTTTTAACGTAAATGTTCCAGCTACAAGAACCTGTACAGTTTACGCCATGTGTTGTGCGGACTACTTTATCGTAGGACCAACGGTCACGATAAAAATTTTTCCCATTCGCGACCGCCTTCTTCTGTGATTTGGTGACCGCTTGGAGATACGTCCTTCTTGCGAAGAAACTTGAATTTCTGAGACAATAAACTCATCTCGTGTCCTCCTTAAAACTATAAAAAGCCCTTGCGTTAGCAATGCCAACAACAAGGGCGAATATCCACAATTATTCGATATTACTGATATTAGGGTCGATCGTGTCGCTATCTAAATCGAGTAATCCGATTAATGCATCTAAGTCACAGATTACCAGATGGTGTTTATCATAGGCTACATAGCCTAATTTTTCGTAACTCACTGAGCATGCGGTTTAAACTTTCCCGAGATGTGGCAGCAAATTCAGCTAACTCTTGATTTGTTAACGCGATGTCTATATAGATACCGTCATCACGTTGAATACCCATAGCTATTAGCTAAACGCAATAGTGTCGAATAGAATGCACCTTTTTGCCATACAACAACAAATCTCTGTATTTTAGCTTGTTGTCGCCGCATATGAAGTGTATAGATTTTCATCATTGCAATGGCCAGTGAATGGTCCTTTGCAATGGCTGGTTCCAAAACATCATAACGGATGGAATATACCGAGCATTTTTCACGTGCAATCGCATTGAACACGTAAGTCCGGGTGTTCGTCTCGTACAAAGGAATTTCACCAAGCACATTATTTGGGCCCCACCAACCGATGAGCAAAAAAATATGACCACTTGCCTCAAATTTCTTAATACTAAGTCGCCCTTCACGGACAATAAAAAAACGATTCGCTATATCACCTTCGTGAAACAAAAACTCGCCTTTTTTTCAAGGTGAATTGTTTCTCCTGGCAATGCAAGTAACTGGTTAATTAACTCCTGTTCCATACTATCACCGTGCATCTTTCAGTGTCATTTGTCCATATTGATTGTGAAAGTAGCTTTCACAATCAGCCATGCACAAAAGGCACATATACTATATACTTTACGTATATTATCCCTATTATAACCGATTAATTCTCATATAAGTGTGTTTTTCGTCACATTCACATTATATTCTGTCCTATATAATAATGGTGTGATTTTAGGCACACTCTCTATTATTATAGTACCACATTTTACAAGGCTTTTAAACGAGATGTGCCACATATTCGTGTGAAAAGATCTACCCTTTATCACATGTGTTTTAGTTAAAGGAGAGCTCTCATGTCAGAACTGAAAATGCCTCAAGTAGGTGCAAGTCGCAAAGAGATTGTTGCGAACTGGCAACCAGAAAATCCCGAATTTTGGGAAAAGTTTGGTAAAAAAATCGCCAAACAAAACTTGGTAATATCCACTATTGCCTTAACCTTAGCCTTTTGCGTATGGTATCTATGGGCTACCATCGCAGCACAATTAAATGGCGCAGGTTTCCACTTTACAACTGAACAATTATTTACACTCGCAGCCTTACCAGGCCTTGTAGGTGCTACATTGCGTTTCGTCTACACATATATGCCTGCACTTATGGGCGGTAAGAACTGGACCTTTGTATCCACACTCATTTTATTAGTTCCTGTTGTATGGCTCGGCTTTGCAGTACAAGATACAACAACTTCTTATACGACATTTATGATTTTAACAGCCCTCATCGGTTTAGCGGGTGCTAACTTCTCGTCCTCCATGGCGTACATTGGCAACTTCTTCCCAAAATCCGAAAAAAAGGTACAGCCCTTGGCATCAATGGTGGTGTTGGTAACCTTGGTATTTCCGTAATCTATTTCTTAGCTCCATTTGCTATGGGTTCCGCTGCACTTGGTAATGTCTTTGGCGTAACACCAGCTATTATCAAAGGCAACGCAGTATACCTTGCCAATGCGGCTTTCATGTGGATTGTGCCACTCGTAATTATCCTTGCACTTATGACGCGTTTCATGGATAACTTACCATCGGAAAAACCAAATCCTAAAAACCTTGTACAAATCTTCGGCAACAAACACACTTGGGCTCTTACATTACTTTACACATGTTCCTTCGGTGCTTTCTCCGGTTACGCAGCAGCACTTGGTCTCTTGGTAGGTAAAGAATTCCCTGAAATTCCCATTCGCATCCATCGCATTCGTTGGTCCCACTTGTTGCAGGTGCCCTTCGTCCCTGTAGGCGGTTGGTTATCCGACAAAATCAACAGCGGTACAAAAGTTACCTTTGTTAGCCTCATCGGCTTATGTGCTACCACTGCATTGATCGCAGTTGGTGTAGATATGCACAACTTCCCATTCTTCTTTGCTATGTCCGTATTGACATTCGTATGCTGTGGCTTTGCAACAGGTGCAACATTCCGTATGATTCCTCACGTATTTGGCAATCCGTTGTTATCCTCTCTAATCACAGGTTTCGTAGCTGCTGTAGCTGCATACGGTGCATTCATTACACCTAAAATCTTCGGTTTCGTATACTCCACATTCGGCAACATTCACCCTGCATTCGCAGTACTACTAGCATTCAACATCGTAACAGTTGCAGTTTGCTTCTGGTTCTATGTGAGAAAAGGGGCAAACATGAACGTATAAATTCATGTTCTACCTTATAACTGCGGAATAGAAAATATAATTTACTATCTAAACTTGGTAATAAAAGACACCCACAATTATCCTCCAGCTACTTTAACGGTCTGCGGCCTAGGGCCTTGACCTAGTAAAGTCGGATAATTGTGGGTGTTCTTTTATTGGAATTTAGATCTGTATTAGAGCATCACATAGTAAATTATATTTTCTGCCACAGCAATTACGATCGCCCATGAATTTATACGTTCGAAACAAACACAACGGCCTGCGGCTAGGCCTTGGCCTAGCAAAGTCGGACTCTCTGAGGGGGTTATTTCATTAGAAATTAGATGTGAATTAGATTATCTACATGGTGAATTATATTTTCTATTACAGCAATTACGGTCGTCCATGAATTTATGCGTTCTAAATAGACAGAACGGTCTGCGGGCTAACTGGTATACCTCTTCTAGAAATTAGTACAGGCCTGTACTAATTTCTAGGTGAGCATGTATTGATGCACCAAGGAAGTATGTGAGCCTTATATGCTTATTTTCTTTGTAACCCACGGCAAACGAGTTCAAAGATAACTTTCTGTGCTTCTAACCATTCATCGCTTTGGGACCACTTATATTGTTTATTAACAGCATATAGTCCGTGCACTAAAAACACAAAAACGGATACACCCACGTCAAATGAAGTCCCAAGTGCTTCTGCCATAACAAGCCCTTGCCGATCTTTTTCACTCCGTATAATTCGTTGCAATACATATTCTGAAATTTGTTCATCTAAAAATAAAGGTAAATACTTTTTATGTCGTATAATACGCTGACATAAAGGCAGTCTATCAAAAATAGAATCGTATGCTTCTCTCAACGAAACAGAATTAGAAGCAGCTGATAAAGTTTGAGCTATAGTTTGTAAATTGTTGTTATCTACCATTCCTGGCTTTGAATAAGCGATTGCATCATCCACTAAATCATCAACAATTTCCATGATATTGCTATAGTGTAAATAAAAAGTAGAACGAGTTATACCTGATGCTTTACACAATAATGTTACGGTTAAAGACTCAAAAGAATGGTTTTCTAAACAACTAAGCAACCCTTCTTTTAACAACATTCGTGTCATTTCTTTTCGAGTTATCATATAACCTCCTACATAGACACATTTATACAATGTGTCTATTAACAAACATAGTGTCAATTATTGTTGAGACTAGTATAACAAAACAAGGTACACTAATTCTATGGATTACAAACAGTAATCTATTTGATGAGACTTTCAAAATACAATTAAGGAGATACCTATGACACAATATACTCACATTAGAAATGCTACAGGAAAAATTAACAATAAAAAAACACAACATTTCTTATCGATCCATTCTTAGCACCCAAAAGATACTTATCCTGGCTTTGAAGGAACATTTAACTATCAACAAAGAATGCCTATAGTTGATTTACCTGTATCAATGGACAATCTATTAAGCAATGTAATTGCAGTAGTAGTTACACACACACATCTCGATCATTGGGATGACACGGCAATTAAATCTATTCCAAAGTCACTTCCTATTTTTGTGCAAAATACAGCGGACAAAGAACTTATTATCTCCCAAGGCTTTAATGATGTACGCATCATTTTTGAAAGTCTTGAGTTTAATGGTATCACATTGAGAAAAACAGGTGGCTCACACGGCACTGTAGAAATGTATGCAAATCCAGTTCTTGCACCATTAGCAGGCGATGCAATGGGCGTTATTTTTGAAGCAGAAGGCGAACCAACTGTGTACCTTGTAGGCGATACAGTATGGACAAGCGATGTAGAGAAGGCCCTTCTTCGCTTCGACCCTAATGTTATTATTATGAATACAGGATATGCTCAAATTTTGGGCTTTGAAGATAGTATTATTATGGGGACAAAAGATATTGGCCGCATGGTAGTACGCAAACCAGAAGCTAAAATCATCGCTGTTCATATGGATACAGTTAATCATACAGCAACAAGCCGTAAGGATGTGCACAAATTTATCAAAGGCACCAATATCGAAAGCCATGTAGCAGTCCCTGAGGATGGAGAAACTATTATACTATAAGTTACTATATACCTATGTTGTTTTTATGTTGTTATTGAGGTATACTATAAACATAAAGAGAGTCATTGACGTGTGCAAGCGTTAGGCTCATCTAAAAATTAGTAAAACGAGATGCGCCTAACGTGTAAGTATTACCAGTACTTATTACGTTAGGCGTTTCTTAAGTTTATTTGAATAAACTTAAGATAGATACAACTATGGAAATTACAAAAAGAATTATATAAACCTTCTCGAATTTACTCATAGTATCACCACCTTTTCGGTGATGAACCTAACTCACGTCAATGACTCCTGTTATTAGTATAACAGAGTTATAAATGACGTAATAGATTAGGTTGATGAACTTTTGATTAAAAGAGATAGCGGACAAATTGTCTGCTATCTCTTTTTTCTACTTTCACACATATTTATTAATTAGGCTAAAACGTAGAAAATAAAACTCATCATTTAGATTTACTAATTTAGAGTTTACCTCTAATGAAATAACCCTCTCAGTGCGTCCGACTTTGCTAGGTCAAGGCTATGCCGCAGACCGTTAAGGCGGTGGAGGACGCACGAGAGGGTATTTCATTACCTCGTAAAGAAGATGAGTTTTATTTTCGGTTAAATAGTCTAATCAATTAATAATTATTTTACTTCTGCCCAACCTAAAGCAGCACGTTTTGCATCCATATCTGCTAAGATTTTTTCTGCTACTTTAACAGGGTCAGTATTTACATACATAACGGAACCTAAGAGATCTTTAGTGTCTTCTTTAAGCCATTTTGTAACAGCATCAGAGCCTTGTGTAGGTGGTTCAACGCAATGGTAAGAGTTAATCCCCATCAATCGGAAACCGAGGGATGCACCAACACCTTTTTCGTTAGACCATTCAGGACTAGACATAGCAAATGGTAATTGAGGCAAGTTAAGGCCTAATTCTGCTGCGATACCACCGAAGATACCAGAGGAACGCGCATTATCTACACATTCGCCAACATGCCATACTGGTGGTCGATCATCGCTCAAGAACTCCTGCAATGCAGGGCTACATTTTCTTTAATAGCATCTGTATTACAATAGCCAAGTTTCATCAATGGGAAGGATGCGCAACCATTAGTTAAGATAAGGCAGCCATTTTTAATAAGTGTATCAACAACATCTACAGTTGCTTTTTCATAGATAACACGAGGATTGGAACAACCTACTACATTAACGATACCACGAACTTTACCTGATTTTTAAAGCCTCTGCCAATGGTTTGAAGGAACCGTAATGTTTAACAGTGGATTCCGGAGAGAAACCAACCTCTGCAGTAATTTCATATGGCGGGATGAATACAGGCATCCCTTTACGTAATTCATGAGCTTCAAGAGCGCGATCCAAGATTTTGCGAGCCAATTCTTTTAGTTTCGGACAAGTTAGTATGATGATGATCGTAACCGATATGTTCTGCACCTGGCAAAGCGAGTTGCATCAGATGTTGTAATAACTTTTGTATTGAAACAACGTGCTACGTCCATAATGGCAGGGAAATACGTCTTGAACATCTGCTACCCAACAATCAAGAGCACCAGTACCAAGTACAAGTTCAGCACCGATTGCATTACACAATGGGATAACGTTTTTCATAACGATACATACTGGATAAAACCAGAGCAACAAATCCCGTAGAATTGGATACCTTTTCGCACCAATAGCTTTTCGCTTTTTTTCTAAGTACTCTTCAGAGGCACCAATTTTACAAATTTGAGATACCAATGTTGGCAAGTGACCATGAACAGCTATGTTAACATACCCTTTTTTTCAAAGCACCAATATTAACCTTTTGATGTACGACGACCGCCTTGACCAAATAATGCATCAGTAGCAATATCTGCAGCTACTACACCAGTGAATGTGAAAGCAAGACCACAACGCAAAGAAATTGTTTCATATTACTTTTCCCAATCGCCATCTCCACCTACACATGTGCGATGGTATGCATCAAAGGCTTCGTTGTATGCGGAAACAGGCAAGATATCTAGGTTTTTTTCCAAACTTCACGACGTTCAGCAGGAGCCATAGCTGTAATCGTCTTATATTCACCTGGCAACGCACGACTCAAGTCTTCTAACAGAACATCTGCTAAATCATTAGCTACATCTTTTCAAGGAACGGCCTTCTTCAGGGAATGTTGAAAGCTTTACATACAGTACGGATTTTTTTCTTCGCCCAAAATCGGAATATCTAATTCACCAGTAGCAGCAGCCTTTCAAAGAAATCAAGATTTCACGAGCATGCGCACCATGTTGAGTCAAACCACCCAGCAACGGCACGTGTCATGTTACGAGCTACGATAAGATCAGCATTAGCACCGCAGACACCGCGAGGGCTCTTAGGGTGTAATTTTACATGGACCCATGAAAGCAAACACGACAACATACGCCAGCAATACCGAAAGTACATTGTGGTTGTTGTTTGTCGAAACGGTCAAACACTGTATCGCAAACCGATTTGTTCCATACGAAGAATCATTTCACGCACCGCAGGGTCTGGTGTTTGTTCGATTACATCCTGTTTTGTAGGCCAGGTTTTTACGATACTCAGCAACGGCTTTCATGTAGTCGTTTACACCATGTTCATGAGGTACCCCTGGTTCATGAGTGTGTGGCACCCATTTATCCGTCGGCATAGCCTTTTGCATGACTATGGTCGTGACCATGTTCATGCGATCGTGGTCGTGGTCGTGGTCGTGACCATGATGATGATAACCGCCACAATGGTCATGGTCATGATGATGTTCGTCATGACTGTGGTCATGGATGTTTTTGTTTTTCCACATCTTTATTCATAATAAACCTCCTAGGGGCCTACGTAGGCCAACTGACAATAACAAGAAAAACATATTCTACATTTACTTCTAGTTAATTCCACCATAATGATGGGCTTTTAAATCCTATCTTCAAAAATATGTTTTAAATCTATTACAAGTATATTTTGTTTGAGAGGACAATTGTCAATCTAATTTTTATACATATTATAAAAAAAATATCGTCTCCAATCCCCCATTATAACAATGTTTTTTTCAATTATAAAAGCTCATAATAATTTTCATGAAACAAACTTATTTTTTTAATTCCTATTTATTAAAGGAATTAAAAATTACTCATGAGAAATAAAACTAGCTGTATACATCTCTCAATTTCTCAGATATGCACTAAAAACTTTACTACTGCATCATCTTTCACTGAATAATGTACATGGATGATAAAAAAATCATCCTCAAAACGACTTCGCTCCGCTGTAGCGCAGTAGCTTCCTCTATACCGATGCACTAAAAACCTTAATGTAAACAGATACAGAAAAGGAATAGCCCCTCTGGAAAAAACTTCGGGCTCCGCTTTAGCGCAGTAGCGTGTTTTTTCCAGAGGGGCTATTTCGGTTATTGTAAAGTGTTACATTAAAGTTTTTAGTACATCAAGTACTTCGTGTGGTAATTCATTTTTACCGTCTTTGAGTTTTTCCACGTATTCAGAGCGGAATTCAAAGGCTTGGTGTAGTTGGTGGTGGTATTCACGTACATCAAATGGTGGTTCGAATCCTGGCACTTCTACGTAGGATAGGTTTTCATAGGCACCGAATGGTTCGAATTGTAGGTCTCCTTCTACTAGGCGTTCTAATAAATCAAGGGTCACTTCTTTAGGGATTTTCTTTTCAAGGAAGAATCCGGTGTTCATGATATAGCAATCTACACCACATTCTTTGAAGAGTTTTTTTGTAGCTTTCATAATCACGAACTAACGGATAGGTACGGAATGGGTTTGCATATGGCTCAATAACGAGTGCATTTGGATCGACGTTGGCATCGAGTTTTTCCGCAGTAGAGCGGCGTGTTGCAAGGGTTGCGCCCATAGTGGAAGCCAACACAGGGTCGTCGATTTTAAGGATTGCGGCAATGTTTTATCTTTCATCAGCCACACAATGGCATTAACCGGTTCGTCCACGTGGTTTACGCGATTGTCTGTCCAGAATTGGGATTTAATAGCACGGCCATTATTGTTGCGCACGTCCTCAGCCAATACGACCTTATTACCATTTTTCATCGAGGGTTACACCCTACGTTTTTGTAATGTTAACAAATATTTGTTAGCAGGGTGCTCTACAGGATAATCCTGCATTTTATCAAAGTATGTTGGTTCCATCGCAACGGAGGACAAATCATTTGTATTGATGATATATGCATCATCATGCAAGATAGAAATATCATAGCGACCATTGTGTTTTTCGTGAGTCAATGTAGATTTACCGGAACCGGATAGACCAAATACGCCGATTGTGAAAGACTCACCATTTTTAAGGTTATAGCGTTTCATACCGCCGTGGCAGGCTACGTAGCCATAACGGTTTGCTAAGGACCAAGCCAATGTCAATGTGCCTTTTTTATGTTCCCCAAAGTAACGCATGCCAAGAATCATAGCGCAGTTATGAGCAGGGTCAAAAATAGCAAGACCGCCTGGATGACCTGGTACTACATAGTCAGGGTCAGAATAGATGTAAATATCCCCTTCTGGAATATCTTTACTGTTGTTGTAGAAATCTTTTGTCGCTTCGTCAAAGAATTTAAAGTTCATAATCCCAAGAATACATGATGGATGCATGATCCTTTTGGAATCATAAGATGAGCACGAGCCGTGAATTTTTGATCAAGACCAACCACAACTTGTGTAGAAATCCATTCTTTATTGCGACTATCATACACAGCATCACGAGCGATACCGGCTAATTCGACTTCATCAATACCTTCATCACCAATAATACGGCGAGCCTTCGCATAGCGGCCAGTCGTTTTACCATCATTAGTTACGAGAATTTTAGCATCAGCTGGTAAACCTTGTTCTTCTGGTTTAAATACAGGCATATCAAGAAGAATGACACCTGGTTCTTGCGTTGCCAATGTATACGCTTCTGCTACAGATGTAACAGGTTTTACGTTATTGCCATAAAAACGCAGTTTCAATGGTGCTGCGTAATTTAGAAAAATAACGGATTTGTCTTGATTTCACTTTGATTCCAAATGCGACGTGTTGCCATTCTAATCCTCACCTTTATCGTATAACTTTATAAAAACCTATCGGTACGTGTATTGAAAAATACTTCTAATAATTTCTATTTTTACCTGTTTTTTTAATAAATTTGTATACACGAAAGAGATGAATAAAAGTAAATTATTGTATATTTATTTTTAAATTAGTGCAACACATTTTTGTAATAATAAAGTTACTTTTTTTATTTTTTTATTAATAAATGCGTTGATTATCGCCTACAAAGTCAGTTTTATCCCAAGTCAACAATGTACGGGAGCCTTCTAATTCACGGATATGTGTACAATCTTGCATCATTTCTAGTACGCCTCGGAATTTACCATTTTCATCGCGCACGGCCGTGTAGATAACATAGATAAACAAGCCCGGTTTATTGATCCAAAATTCTGCTTGGCTTTGTTCTCCCGAACGGAATTTCTCTACGATTTCTTCTACTACATGAACAGACTTCACAGGATGGCAATTCTTCACCTCACGGCCAATAACATTAGCACTACGAGGGAAAAATGCGATGTGGTGTATCACTGTAGAATTTAACGAGTTCATTTTCATCTACATAGGATAAATCCACAGGCAGATGACGGAACAACAAATTAATTTGCTCTAAGGTCAATTTGCCAGTGGCCACATCTAGGACAGCATCCTTACTAACGGCTGCACCTCCTACAGGGCCAACATATTTGGATAATAGACCTGCCAAATCGTTTAGGAACTCATTAGATACAGCACCGTTTTTGACTAGAGCATTTCTATTTAATGAGGTCTGCGAATCGTGATACCTGTCACTACATATAAACCTGGTGCATTAATAATAGCATAACCGATTTCATGGTCATTTTTTTGCTCATGCGCACAAACTCTTCATCGCTTAATAATTTAAAGGATGTTGGCAATAAAACCTCTAACTCCTTAGAGTTCAAATCACGTAACTTTGCCAGTGTTTCTGGAACAGATGCTAAAAAAACTCCTCATATTTATCTTCACGAAGCAATGCGTAGGATGAAGAGATAGAATCGCGCACGCCATCATCAAAGGTCCACATAATCCGCGTAGGACGATCAAAACCCATGATTTTTCTAACATTGGATATAATTGATTTTTGCTTACGAGATAAATGGATACGCCATTCTGCTAAGGAATCAAAAAAACACCAAGCCAAGGATTTTTTTAATAAACTTATCTTGTTTTTAACAATTCATCCGCTTCAAGAGCTACCTTTTTCAACCGCATTAATTTCTTCTAAATAAGCTCCACAACGGATGATTCTCTGGGTACTCATTTTCGGCACGCACTAATACACCGTCAAATAAATTCAACAAATCATCCATCTTGTCTAGTATTTCTTCATCCTTATAGACACCTTTCAAACTTTGCTCTGCATAAGCAAATTCGTCAGGCGTACAAGTACCTAACTTTTTCTTTTTAAAATACGGTTACTCTCTTCCAAGGATAATTTACCGTCTAAATAATCCTCTTTAATAGATACAATAATTCTGTACCGTTCGTTATTAATATCTAGCTTTTTGCTGTAATGGATTCATATGCTTATACCTCCAGGGTCAAAGACTATTAGTATATACAATATATTATTACTATATTAAATATACTTTTTATTATATTCATTTTGAAAGTAATTTTCAGTTGCTACAGATACATTTCCCAAGATAATTGAGCCACCAAACACTTTCACCCAATATAATTAAATCCTTAAGTACTTTCACCAGCACATAAAAAGGCACCCATACAATGTATGAGTGCCTTCTGTTAATTCCTTAAATTAATATATTCAGTTTTAGATGCCTCTACAGGATTGCCATTACTATCCGTAGCCGGTGTAAATTTCCATGTAGAAATCGTGTTCACAATGGATGCATCCGCATCACTACTACCAGTGGTTCCCTTGTAATTCTACATGAGAAACGGATCCATCTGTATTAATAGTAAAGTTTACATTAACAACAGTTGTATCACCGGCATAACCATGTAGCACACCAGAATCAAAGCCTGGTGTAGATATTGCTTTTGGCGCTTCATAAGGTGTGGCCGCCAAAGAAACAGCGGCAGACATGGACATAATTAATGCCGTTAAGGCAACACAACGCAATACATTACTCATCATCTTTTCTCCTCATTTAGTCTTATGACTACGCTCATTATTGAGTCCTAGACTATTTCACTCCTTATTTTGCCTTAGGACCATTCGCTTTCGCATTCACATCAGATGCATGATTATCGTTAGACTGTGATTTGTCTACCGTCAATTTACCATTGCCGGACTTAGCTGAAGCATTACCCTTTGGCAATGTAATTGTCATGCCTATGATGGATGCATGGGCTTTTTGATCTGTGCCAATAGCCGGCGTAAATTCCCATTGTCTAATAGCAGCTTTCACAGCCTCATCAACAGGACCATAACCAGAGGATTGTTCTACAAAGACATTTTTCAACCTTGCCCTTGTTTGTTAATTAGGAATCGTACACGCATATGATCTGCTACGGTAATTCCATTTGGAATAGCCGGCATCGTAGGTTTAACGATGGATACCTCGCGAGGTGCTTCTGTAAATCTACCCGCAGCCGCATCAGCATGAGCCGGCATCATAGCACCTACCGCAAATGTAAGAACAGCAGCACACGCGAATCGAGTTAATATATTCATGGTTTGTTCCCCTCGAAATTAATATAATAAATATACATATATAATACTCGATAAAGATGAAGAAAAAAATACCCTAACTGCAAAATGTAGTCTATTAGTAAAAAAATATGTATAGAATAATTTTTTTATTGATAATTTTTTTCTCATTTATGATATATTGATTTTCAAGATAACTGTTCGGACTTACATATCAAGTTGATATGACAAAAAAATTACACAAAGGAGGTTCATCATGAGACGTAGAAAGCGTATTCAAATGAAGGTCATGATGGTACTTTGGTATCGTTGCCCCTCGTTGGGCCAAACCATCTACAAGCTCTCATCCACTAAACGATCGTGACCCTTAGCAGAAAGACTGTATAACTGCCACTACTAGTCGCTATATCGTTTAAAGTAGCACTATTTTTTTCCGCTTAAATAAGGGTAGTTAACAAGATAACTAAAAATTTTTAAAACTTAGTACCTACAAAAAGGAGGTTTATTATGAAGTTCAACCGAGTCGTATTAGTCGTTATATCATTAGCACTTATGTTATTAGCTCTTGCAGGTTGTGGTAAGGATGCAGCTCAAGATAGTCAGAAGAAACTAAACGTTGTTGCTACAACGACAATGTTAACGGATTTAGTAAAAGAAATTGGCGGTGACCATGTGTCCGTCCAAGGACTCATGGGTCCTGGCGTAGACCCTCACCTCTACCAAGCGAGCGCCGGCGATGTAACAACTATGTCTAAGGCAGATGTTGTAGTGTACAACGGTGTTCACTTAGAAGGTAAAATGGGTTCTATTTTCGACAATTTAACAAAACAAAATAAAGCTACTATCCGCGTATCCGACGCTATTGATCCAGCTACTCTACTCGACTTTGACGAAGAAGATGGCGTGAAAGACAAAAGACCCTCATATTTGGTCTCGATGTAGCTAAATTGGAAACTTGCAGCCAAAAGCTGTATACGAAGGACTTTCAAAAGCAGACCCAGCTCACAAAGAGGATTTCAAAAAACGCTATGATGCGTACCTCACTAAATTGGATGAAACAGATGCATACATTAAAGCACAAGCAGAATCAATTCCTAAAGAATCTCGCGTTCTCGTAACAGCACACGATGCCTTCCAATACTTTGCTCGCGCGTATGGCTTTGAAGTAAAAGGTTTACAAGGTGTTAGTACTGCTACAGAAGCAGGCACACAAGATGTGAATGAACTTGTTCAATTCATCGTAGATCACAAAATTAAAGCAATCTTCGTAGAATCTTCTGTACCGCACAAAACAATTGAAGCCGTTCAAGAAGCAGCTAAGGCTAAAGGCTGGAACGTTGCTATCGGTGGCGAATTATACTCCGACTCCCTCGGTTCTGAAGGCACTGAAGGTGGCACATATATCGGCATGGTAAAAGCCAACATCGATACCATCGCTAAAGCACTAAAATAAAGGAGGTCTCTATGGAATGGGCCGTTGAAGTTGAAGATATGACCGTAGCCTATACGACAAAACCCGTATTATGGGACGTAGATATGAAGGTACCCATCGGTTCCTTTAGCGACTATCGTCGGCCCTAATGGGAGCCGGTAAATCTACATTATTAAAGGCCATGTTAGGCCTATTAACAGTTATCTCAGGTAGTGTTAAGTTTTATATCGACCACCACCTTGCGATGGACAAAAAGGATTACAAGAAAATCGCCTATGTCCCTCAAAGCGGTAGCGTAGACTGGGACTTTCCTACTACCGTATTAGACGTTGTACTTATGGGCCGCTATGGTCATCTAGGTTGGTTCAAACGACCAAGTAAAAAGGATAAAGGAACTCGCCCTCTCCATGATTGAAAAAATGGGCATGAGCGACTATGTAAACAGACAAATTCGTCAACTTTCAGGGGGCCAACAACAGCGTGTATTCCTCGCAAGAGCCCTCGTACAAGAGGCAGATATTTACCCTCATGGACGAGCCTTTCAAGGGCGTCGACAAAACGACGGAGCACGCCATTATTTCTCTATTACAAGAAATGAAAGCGCGTGGCAAAACGGTGATCGTCGTACATCACGATTTAAATACGGTACCTCAATATTTCGACTGGGTAACGATGGTCAATAAGCAAACTGTTGCCTATGGTCCCGTAGCAGAGACCTTTACCGATGAAGCCATCGAGCGCACCTACGGCAAGGGGAGGATTGTATGACCATACTCCAATCCTATACGACACAAATGGTATTGTTCGGCACAGCTCTTTTGGGCCTTGCCAGTGGTATTGCAGGCACCTTCGCAGTACTGCGCAAGGAAAGCCTCATCGGTGACGGCCTCTCCCACGCGGCACTGCCTGGTGTAGTCATCGCGTTCTTGCTGACCGGTATAAAAGACATTGAGGTACTCATTATAGGTGCTGCCCTGTCCTCTATCACTGCAGCGTGGCTCATTACCATCACCGTTGAAAACAGTAAAATCAAATTTGATGGTGCTCTGGCTACTATACTATCTGCTTTCTTTGGTCTTGGTATGGTTCTACTCACCTACCTTCAAAGTCTGAACAATGCAGGTCAGGCGGGGCTTTCAAAATTTATATTTGGACAGGCCGCCACCATATTAGCCCGCGATGTGTACATTACATCGGTCAGCAGGCTCATCATTATCGTTTTAACAGCCTTATTTTTGGAAAGAGCTAAAGCTCATTTCCTTTTGACGTAGAATACGCTAAAAACATTGCAAATTCCCGTCACCTTTACACTCATTTTATATCGTTCACTATCGATCATGACCATCATCATCGGCATTCAATCAGTAGGTGCTATCTTAATCAGTTCCCTACTCATTGCACCGGCCGTAGGGGCCCGTCAATGGACGAATAAGCTAGGTACCATGTGTATACTAGCAGGATGTTTCGGCATGGTATCTGCTATCGGTGGTACCCTTTGGAGTACAACAGTACAAAAACTGCCTACAGGACCTGCGATCATCGTCATTCTGTCGGTTATTGTACTGTTGAGCCTCATATTTGCACCTAATAGAGGCATCTTGTGGCAATTTCCGGAAAAGAGGTGCCCCATGACAGTACATACAGAGATTTTACTCATCGCCATTGCGGTATCCATCGCGTGCGCTATTCCTGGTGTATTCCTCGTGCTGCGCCGCATGTCCATGATGGCTGACGCCATTACGCACACCGTATTCCTCGGCATCGTGCTCGCTTTCTTTGTAACGGAAGACTTAAACTCGCCCTTGCTTTTAGTAGGGGCAACCGTAGTCGGTGTAGGAACAGTGTGGCTTACAGAGATGATTCATAACACGGGCCTCGTCAACGAAGACGCGTCCATTGGTATCATCTTCCCCTCCTCTTCTCCATTGCCATCATCCTCGTCAGTCTCTACAGCGGTAACGCACACCTTGACGTAGATACGGCACTTCTAGGGGAAATTGCGTTCGCCCCGTTCGACAGATGGATTGTAAACGGCACCGACTTAGGTCCTGTTTCACTATGGATTTCCCTGGGGGTAGCGGTCATCAACCTCGTATTAGTTATGCTCTTCTACAAGGAATTGCAACTATCTACCTTCGATCCACTATTAGCAGGGCTCTTCGGCTTCATGCCAGCCCTCATCCACTACGTGCTGATGACCATGGTATCCCTCACCGTGGTGGCCTCATTCCAAGCAGTAGGCGCCATCCTCGTTATCGGCCTCATGATCGGACCTGCGGTTATCGCTTATTTATGGACGGACTCTGTGAAAGCCATGCTCACTAGCAGTATCATCATCGGCATTATCTGTGCCGTCATCGGTACAGAAGTCGCTTTCACCCTAGACGTATCCATTGCAGGCGCTATCGCAACAACGATCGGTTTCGCATTATTAATTGCCGTTATTTGCACACCAAGGACAGGCTATATTGCAACCTATCGTCGCCAACGCCACTTGCGTCGTCACTATCGAGAAACGATGATGCTCTGCCACATCTATACCCATATGAATACACCTGTGGCGGCCATTGAAAATGGTATCGGCACCATTCACGAACACTTGAACTGGAAGCCAGACTATACACACCAAGCCGCATCACACCTTAAGAAGCAAGGCTTGTTGTATGTAACAAATGGGTACTATATGCTGACCGATAAAGGCGTGGCGCAAGTTAAAGAAATTATTTAAATACAATACCAATACTTTTCCCAACAAAAAAGAAGCTGAAATCAATGCAATCTGCAAGATTTCAGCTTCTTTTTTTACTATATTAATTATATGGCTAGAACACAACACGCATCTGATACCACTTAGCACCACCGTGATCAGATACAGACTCACCTTCATTTACAAAGCCAAACTTGGCGTAATAATGAATCTTTTCTTCCTTACATGTTAAAATAACGCCTTTTCGATTTTCTTCTTTGGCCAATTCTATGAAAGCCTCAATCAACTGCCCCCCTACACCGCGATTGCGATACGCTGGCATTGTATTTAGGCCAAATATCATCTGCCATGCCCCATCAGGATTGTGCATAGATGCATCAGCAAACATCTCATCGGTTAGGATTTCATCATCCGTTACAAATCCATCGATAAAACCGATTGGTGTGTCGCCATCAAAAATAATAAGGAAATGGTCTGCATAATGGGCAAGGCGCTCTTTAAACGCTTCACGAGGGGCTGCTTCGGCTGGTGGGAAACAGGTAGATTCTATATGTGTAACTATATCTAAATCTTCAAACGTCGCTTTTCGAATCTTCATATTGTATCTCCAAACATTTCTTCTATATCTTTATCCCATTTATCAAAATCTTTTGGCATTTTAAATTTACCTTTTGCAATGCCTATACGTTTCGACACATCAACTTTAGATTCTGCTTGTCGAGTGTCTTCAGATAGTGTAAGCTGCGCTACAGTCCGTCCATCTTGCTTGATATACACAACAGACTCTTCTCCTGTCTGTAGTTTTTTTACAAGCATAGGCAATTCTGCTGTAGCTTGTGTTATTGTTACTTCACACATAGTTTTCCTCCTCTCTGTAAAATTTATGTTGCTATTACTCTAAGTATATCTGTTTTTGCTCATAGCTACATAACATCATCTCTGTGAGCCTTCATAGTATATTCTGTTCTCATCAACTATTATGTAATCATATAATACATCAACGTTTGATTAAGTTTACTATAACTTTCTCATCTCACGAACGAATGCCTCCGCCTCCTGTAAGTTCTTTGGAAACTCGAAATACATATATCTCTCAGTACCATAAATGGGATTTCTAAAATCATAGCCACTCAACAACAAATACTCTATAATCTTCCACTCTTTATCATTAGATTTTTTAGGCGCTTTAAACTTCTCATTTACAAAGTACATTTTACCTTTACATATAGGACAGGTTTTATTTGTATTAAATAACTCATAATTCGTGCCCTCCGATAAGGCGATTCGACAGTTAGTACATACATTTTTATAGCCCATGATTATTTTCTCCCATTTGTTTATGTTGAAAGATTTATTTTACAAGCTCTCATCAATTATATATAACATATCGCCTGTAAAGTATATGTTCATTATACAATGTACAGGATTTCCTTCAGTCCATAACCAACCTTGGAGTACAGCTCGACCCCAGTTATAAGTCTCTGTAATGACCTCGAACTCACTTTCACTATACTCCTGCTGATACTGAGGTAACTCAATCCTTTTACCTGTGAAAGTATCTAATATTGTACTATTAAAGACGAGAATTTCTAGATCATCAACATCACATTTCTCAAATACAATCTTGGCCTTATGAGTTTGTTCATCACCATTCTCATAAGAAAAAATATAATCAAAGGTAAAAGTTAAATTACCATCTGCGTATGCTATTTTTTGGACCCTTGCATCATGGAGAGAATATTTGGGATACTCGCCAAAAGATTTTGTCGTTTTCATAGGACCTCTATTTTCAAACAACTGTTTAACCAAAATCTATAACTTAAAATCAGTATACCAATTTTTTTGTATAACATAAAAGGGGCTGTAACAAAACAGCCCTCAATCATTAATATTTAAATACCTAAAGTAAAAAAACCTCTTTATAAAAATGCTATCATGTCTTTTTGCATATTTCGCGGCCCGAGGAATGCCCAATCTTTTATAATAGTCAGCTACTATCTCTTGATGATTCTTCAAGAGATCGAACTCAATTATATACAAAGCAATACTCGTTTTAGAATATTTTCCTATTTCAATTGTAGTTGATACATCCTCCTCAGATATTTCCTCTCCTTTTGAAAATTCTCCATCAGGATATTCCTCAATAGTATCATCGCTATATTTCAAAAACTTCTTAGACCAAAGGATAATATCTTTTCGATATTCTGATATCATTTGCTCGTAAAACTGCACCATCTCTTTGTTTCTGAAAGCACCTTACAATTAAAGCCCTTCTAGTAAGAATTGTCTTTGTTTCAATCGATTTTTTTAGCTCTTCTATTTCAACACTTTGTAAATCTTGAGTAAAGTTGTCGACACCTAGTTCTTTTTATAATATCTAAATATATGTCACTAACTAAAAATTCTTTTATGGTTTCCATACCCTTATTTCCTTAAAGATATTTACTAGCAACAACAAAATAAATTAGAGCAACTACTACTTTCACAAAAGGCCTCTCACCATAACGATGAAAGGCCTTTGTATATGTATTCTTTAAATACGATGTTGTTCTAATTTTTATTCCCACTCAATTGTAGCAGGTGGTTTAGATGTAATATCGTACACGATACGGTTGATGTGTTGTACTTCGTTTACGATACGACGGGAGATTGTGTCCAATACGTCGTAAGGGATGCGCGCCCAGTCAGCAGTCATGAAGTCTGTTGTTGTTACGCCACGCAATGCCAATGTGTAATCGTATGTACGGAAGTCACCCATAACGCCTACAGTACGTGTAGATGTTAATACTGCAAAAGTATTGGTTGATGCTGCGATCAAGGCCAGCTTTTGCAATTTCGTCACGGAAAGATGTAGTCCGCATCACGCAAGATGTCGAGTTTGTCTTTCGTGATTTCGCCCATTACACGAATAGCAAGACCAGGACCCTGGGAATGGTTGACGCCATACGAGGTAATCAGCCAAACCTAATTCAGAACCAAGTTCACGTACTTCGTCTTTGAAGAGGTTGCGCAATGGTTCGATAAGGCCTTTGAAAGTCTACAACTGCAGGCAAGCCGCCTACATTGTGGTGAGATTTGATAACTTCTGCTTCGCCAGTACCGGACTCGATAACGTCAGGGTAGATTGTACCTTGCGCCAAGAAGTCAACAGAGCCGATTTTTACGACCTTCATCTTCGAATACGCGGATGAATTCTTCGCCGATAGCTTTTACGTTTAGCTTCTGGATCTTCAAGACCAGCCAATTTATCTAAGAAACGTTTTTTTCTGCATCGACGCGGATGAAATGCATGCCGGAATCTTTTGAAAGCTGCTTCAACTTCGTCGCCTTCGTTTTTTTACGCATTAAACCATGATCAACAAAGATACAAGTCAATTGGTCGCCAACAGCTTTAGAAATAAGAGCTGCTGCAACGGAGCTGTCTACACCGCCAGACAATGCCAACAATACTTTACCATCGCCTACAGTGTTACGGATTTCTTCAATAGCAGTTTTTTTGCATAGTTTGCCATTGTCCATGTGCCTGTGAAAGCCACATACTTCATACAAGAAGTTGTGAAGCATTTCTTTACCATGTTCAGTGTGCAATACTTCTGCATGATATTGCATAGCGTATAATTTACGTTCTTTATTTTGCATAGATGCAACAGGGCAGTCTTTTGTATGCGCAATGATTTCGAACCCTTCAGGAACTTTTGCTACATAGTCAACGTGGGACATCCACACAACTTGGTCTTCGTCCAAGCCTTTGAACAATGGGAGATGTAGTGTCCACTTTAGTAGGTGTTTTACCAAACTCACGGTTGTCCGCAGATTTAACTTCGCCACCCAATGTATGCGCCATAAATTGCATACCATAGCACATGCCAAGAACTGGAATGCCAAGTTCAAAGATTTCCTTTTCAATTTTAGGGGAATTCTCTTCGTACACGCTGTTAGGGCCACCAGTGAAGATGATACCTTGCGGCTTCAATTCCTTAATTTTTTCCAATGCTTTGTTGTATGGATATACTTCGCAGTATACATGATTTTCACGAACACGGCGTGCAATCAACTGATTATATTGACCGCCGAAATCGACAACAATAACAAATTCCTTGTTTTCCATAGTTCCTCCGTATGCATCTATTTGTGAAAGTATATTCACCAATTTATAATGTCCATACATTCCTGTACTGGGGGTGCGTTTTAACAAGCAAAACGCTAAATTTCATTACATTTCATTATACCATACGAAGTATATGGACTCCATATATTCCGTATGAAAGTTATACATTACTTTTTAACGTTCGGATTTCTAATACATTTCTGATCCTAATAGTTCAAAGGTCGCCCTTTCACATGCCTATTTTAAAAATAGAACAGGTCTGTTCTATTTTTAAAAGGCCCTATTACACACACACGTTTCAGATTAGTACAGGCCTGTTCTATTTTTTTAAAAGACCTATTACACACACATTTCAGATTACTACAGGCCTGTTCTAATTTTTAGAAGGTCTATTACACACACCCATTTTACATTACTACAGGCCTGTTCTATCTTTAAACAGCTTATGCATTTGCACGGCCCCGACAGGACAAATTGAATAGCAATCACCACAACTGATGCAGCCTTTACCAATGATAAATTTTGTAGTTCCTTCTGTGATGCATTGTACAGGGCAGTCTTCAGCACAAGCCCCACATTTCACGCAGGTATCGTCTATATCAAATTTTAGATTGCCCATATTACATCACCTCTCTATCAATCATAAGATATAGTATCTATCCATTATCCGCTTACTATTTCCATTAGCCTCTTAGTACTTCTATTAGTAGACTAGTATGTCCCTTAATAGCTTAGTATTTCTATTAGCCACTTAGTATTTCTATTTATTTTCCAATTCACGATTATATGCAATAGCCGAATATAGTGCACGAGCTACGCCATAGTGATTATTATCTGTCGTTTCATAACGGGCGGCAGCTTTCACATTATCTCGTGCATTTCCCATAGCCACGCTGGCGCTGGCAAAGCGAATCATGGATAGATCATTTTCGCTGTCGCCGATGGTCATCACCTCGTCAGGCGTATAGCCCCAATGGTTTCGCCAAGGCCTCTACGGCTGTGCCTTTTGTCGTATGAGGTAACACAAATTCTAAATTGCCTTCACTCGATTCAAGGACATCGTAAAAGCGTTCGCGCCCTTTACCATCTATAGCTGCACCTTGGAACTCATCCCGCAAATCAGCTAGGATGCGTTCGCGTATACGTTCATCGCCGTAAAAGATTTGGATTTTCTCTGGTCCCTTCTGGTAACGATTCTAGATGTGCTATTAAATCGGGCACCATGGTACGTGTTTTTTTAAAATGAAAAGGTCTAATATTCGGTCTAAAGAAATGTTCTGCTTGCGCTGTCTCATTACCAACAACAGGGTATTGACCAAAAATCTCGGCTTTCACATAAGCCTCTACAAACACACCATAGGTCATTAGTTTTCGTACTAAATCCAGGGCACGCGTTTTATCAAAGGAAATGTGAACGAGTTCCTTTTGTTCTTCTTTATCCATGACATAGGCGCCATTGGTGCACACAAAGTATCGCAAGCACGGCATGGCATCGATGACATCGTCCATCTCATGCCACGCACGGCCCGATGCGATGGCCACGCGAATACCGCTTTCACGAGCGGCGCGAACCGCATTGACCACCTCTGGATCTACGGACTTAGCATCATTGACCAATGTGCCATCCACATCGGACGCGATGAATCGAATGGGCGTATCACCAGTAAGACCTATATAATTTTTAATGTCTAATGGTTCAGATGAGGACATAAAACCTCCTTTAATACAATATAAATTTTACTTGATGTAAAATATAGATAATCACATAAGATTGTAGAATTACTATTTCAAAGGATGTGAAATCATATGCATATAATTATCGATCGAGATGCCGTTTGTGCAGCGGATGATATGAGTCATCATCGCGAAGAATTTACCGTACCAGACGGCATCACCATAGCTAGTTTATTTGAATATCTTGAGTTTAAATACATTCCTGTCATCGCTGGAAATAACGTGGTCTGGGCGCTCCATCACCACGACATTGAGGTGGGCACTTATTTTACCCAAAAATCGTAGTTTTATAAATGGCAATGTTCTCTTATCATCTATTATCAGTAATTCTGAAAGAGGCAACGAATTCTATCTACGATATTACAGTTCCCCAGACAGATACAGGAAACATTTTATTTAGCGCTATTCCCATCAGCTAGAAACTATTTAGTAATATTATATGTAGATGAGAATTATTTAGTTGCATTAAACTCAGCCACAATTTCTTCTAAGACAGTTGGATTTTCTACTAATCGCAACAATGTGCCCCCAATGATATTGGCGCCATCTACAAATGGTTTGTTCAATGGTTGGTTCGAGCATAGCGTCCGCAAATTCTTTGGCGTGGCACACCTTATCTGGGCCAGCCAAGCGCAATTTAGGATGGAATGCGGCGCATTGATAGCTAACATTACCGATATCGGAACTACCGCCAATGTCTGCTGGACCTGGTTCAAAATCAAGGCCCATATCGGCCATCACGTCTTCGATGAGGTGTGTGCCGCGATGGTTTTGGTTCATATCATCGTAAGGGTTGCCGTAAAACTCAACGTCTACAGTCGTACCGGTACAAAGGGCAGCGCCTTCAAAAATCTTTTTAATTTGCTCGGACAAACCGTTCAAATACTCCCGTTCTGTATGGCGTACGGTCACTTCTAGTTCGCCATAGGCAGGAATGACGTTGGACGCGGTACCGCCGTTAATGATCCACGTGCCGATGCGAGATTCTGGTCGCACTTGTTGGCGCAGCATATCCATGGCATGGATGGCGAGTTGCACGCCGTTTACCGCATTGATGCCATTCCAAGGTTCGCCCTGCCGCATGGGCCGATTTACCATGGTACTTGGCGCGGAAACAATCGAGAGCCAGGAACTGTGAATTGGGCGCGTTTCTTCGCCATCGAGATGGACCATAATGGCAAAATCATAATCCTTAAACACGCCAGCGTTGCACATATCCACCTTGCAGCCCCATCGCTTCCTCATCAGGGGTACCGATGATGTCGATGTCCATGTTGAAAGCTACGCCATCTTGCTGCATCTTATGTAATGCAAGGGCTGCCAAGGTGCTCATAGATCCACTCGCACAATGTCCACACGCATGACCCACATCTGGCAACGCATCGTATTCGCATAAAATCGCTAAACGTCCCTTTAGGATGATCTACTTTCACAGCAGACGCCTTAAAACGCTGTCGGCAAATTGCAGAACTCATAGGTCACAGGGATGCCGTGCTTTTCAAGAACAGCTCCGATTGTCTTAACGGATTTAAATTCATGACTAGACAGTTCAGGATTCTTCGCCAATGTATAATTAATGGTGAAAGCCTCTTGGGCGAAGCTTCACAAGCATTGGAAAATTGTTCAGTAAGAGACATAGGCCCTCCTAAATGTATGTATAAATAACCGACCTTATTTGGTAAAAGGTACATTTCATGTACATAATTTGTTTTCGCACCTTTAATTATACAATGTTATTGCCTATTGGTTCAAAATTCCGTACAATATAAACAGATTAATATGTTTGTATCGTATTTGAGGAGGATACTATGTTTAAATTCAAAAAATTGACAGCTATCGCACTCGTAGCCGTTGCTGCTATGGGTTTATTGGCTGGTTGTGGCAGTGAAAAAAGCAAAATGACACAAGAGGCTGGTGTGTTACGTGTAGGTTCTGAAACTACATTCCCACCATTCGAATTCACTGAAGGCGATAAATACGTTGGTTTCGACGTTGATTTGTCCGAAGCAATCGCTAAAAAATTGGGCCTAAAAATGGAATTCAAATCCATGGGCTTTGACGCTTTGATTCCAGCAGTTCAATCTGGCGACATCGACATGATCGCAGCAGGCATCAACGCAACTCCTGAACGTGAAAAAGCATTAGACTTCTCTGATGTATACTTTGACCAAGGCGGTTTCATCACAGTTGTTCGCAAAGACAACTCCACAATCCATAACATGGATGAACTCGCTGGCAAAACTGTAGGCGTTCAAATCGGTACTGTTCCTGCAGACATGGCTAAAAAAACATTCCTAACACAACAGTAAAAGAAATGGACTCCAATGCCAATATCTTTATGGAATTGAAAGCTGGTACAATCGATGGCGCAATCATCGATAACGCAGTTGCTATGTACTACCTAAAACAAGGTGCTGACAAAGACCTTAAACTCGTAGGCGAACCTACAAAAGCACCTGGTACAGTACTTGGTGTTAAAAAAGGCAACACAGAATTACAACAAGCTGTTAACAAAGCTCTTAAAGAACTTAAAGAAGACGGCACATACCAAAAAATCTATGATAAATGGTTTGGTGACTATAACAAAAAATAATTTCTAGTCAACGGCTAGAACGATAATCAAAAGATACCCCACGAAAAAACTCCACCGGCCGGGTCTGTCCCCTACGGGGCAGGGCCAAAGTCGTTTTTTCATGGGGTATCTTTTTTCATATCCACTCTAACCTGACTTAGAAATTATTTCTTTGTTATACAGATAAGAGAATACTGCGCTACGCGGAGCCCGAAGTCGTTTTCAGAGAGGGTGTTCTCTTTCTACGCTATGTACATTAATCAATTATTTTTTGTTGTGAAAGGGCAGGGCCGACGCAGGGTGTGAGCTAACAGAGGAGCATAGCGACGCATGGGAGCCACACATCGCTAATCCAGAGGCGTAAGATTTTCCAAAGAAAAATCCACAGCATCTGGAAAAGTCGTTTTTTCACGGGGTGTCTTTTTTCATATGCACTCTAACCTGACTAAGAAATTATTTTTATCTCTCCAACGGTCGGGTGGGCGATAACGGGTTTTATCAATTTCACTACTATTATATACCGAATTAACATAGAACGAGATAGTTGAAGGTGATGGGGCCTCTGAAAACGACTTCGGGCTCCGCACGGGCCGTAGGCCCTCCTTTCTATCGGTTGGGTGGGCAATAACGGGTTTTATCAATTTCACTACTATTATATACCGAATCAACACTAGAACGAGATAGTTGAAGGTGATGGGGCCTCTGAAAACGACTTCGGGCTCCGCACGGGCCGTAGGCCCTCCTTTCTATCGGTTGGGTGGGCGATAACGGGTTTTATCAATTTCACTACTATTATATACCGAATTGACACTAGCCTTAATGCGTGGGGCGGTGGCGTGTTCTGAAACCGACTTTGGCCCTGCGGAGCCCGCAGGGCGTAGTCAGACCCGGCCGGTGGAGGTTCTCAGGGCACGCCACCGCCCTCCCACCTTTAACGCAAGACATATTCGGTATATAATAGTAGTGTATTGTATAAAAACGAAAGGAGGGCCTATGGCTCAATATTTCACAGACCGCCTCCAACGGGTCTTCCACTTAATTTTTATGTCTTATGATCCGCAGTCCGCTCAAGAGGGTCTCCGCATGTTAGAGTCGATTGTAAATAATCAATCGAATGTGACAAAGCCGATTCAGCATGAGTTACGCAACACGGCTACATCACAAGGCAGCGTTGGTGAATCAGATGCTGAGGAGGTCTACCAGAAGGCTTTATCTCCAGAAGAACGTGAATTAGGAGATGCATACGCCCTATTGGCACGCGTGTACGCTGGACCGCGATTTACGTGGGCCGAGTCGGGTTTTCCAGAGGATAATATGCGCACGTATCAGTGTTTGCATGATAGTATCCGCCGGAATAGTCCAATTGGCACATTACAAGCATTGCGCATAGCTGGGTCGATTACGCCTACGGTGAGGCGAGATATGCAGTTGTCCTTTGATGATGCATTCCGCATCATCTATGATTATGCAAAGCAGGACGATGCATACTGCCAATATATTATAGGCAACGTATTCTTTTGGGGCGATTACCACGTTATTAACGAGGCTAAACAACTATTAGGCCCAGAAAAGGCTAGCTTTAGTCAACGATTACACCAAGCGACGCGCAGCAAGAGTTTACGTGAAAGTCATTGCTACCTTGCGCGGTATGGTAGACGAAGAAACGCTACAAGCAAAATCTCGGGAGCATGCGAAATACTGGTTTACCAAAGCCCTTGATCAAGGGCTCGCCATGTTCCAAGGGAACTTGCGCAATATTTATATCGATGAAGGCGATTATGAAAATGCACGCCGTGTGGCACGCAGGGCAGCTGAACTAGGCAATCCGACCATGATGCTCTATACGGCTCTCGACCATCACGAAAGAGGGCGAGTTTACAGAGGCTTTCACATGGTTTACAAAGGGCGCCGAACTAGGCCAGCCAGAATGTATCGCGGAACTCGCCGACTATTACTACCATTTTTATGAGCAACCTGCGTTGCGCGCTGCCATTCCCGTATGACCCAATCAAGGCTACTGAACTGTATCAACAGGCGGCCACAAAGGACTTTAATGACGCCGGTTATGCAGCGTTGCAAGCCGCATTTAACTATATCTTTCACATTGGAGGGCTCCCGCTCGACTGGGGGCTCATCGCCGATTTGACACACATGGCGGCGACAAAGGATCGGTTCCTGTTCTCCTTGCCGTATATCAGTTATATGCGCATTCACGGCATCGGCGTGACCAAAAACATCCGTTTTGCTATTCAATCCTTGACCCGCGTGTTAGAGGAAGAGAAACGGGCGCTTCAAGAGGAGGACCGCGTGCTCTTCTACGACATCACCCGTGCGCTCACACGCGTTGCCTTGGGCTACGCCTATGAAAGGTTATGTTACGGGAACACCTGACCTCGACAGTGCCGTTCATTATTATGAAAGCTCCCATCAGTACATCGTGTCACATCTCGCCAATCGCAGCGAAGAAATCAAAGATATTCCGGTAGATGATGAAGCAGCAGAACGATTAGCAGCTTTCGAAAAGGTAGATGGCCATTGGCATTACAAGGAAGGTATAACCGAATCCTCTACGACCGTGCGCCCGGCCCCTACCACATGGCCTCACAATGCAGCCCGATTATCCGTTACTATGAATGGCTTTCAGTGGGATACCACATTATATGACCGAGAAACCATCGATAAGGCCCTATCCACACAAGATACGGTGGTGCTTAGCTTTTACAATCATTTCCTAACCATTCCAGACAAATTGCGGAATATCTATAAACTGGAGACTAAACGTATGCCACGCAACACCTATCAGGTTCGGTTATACGGATACGATCCAGCCGAAGGGCATGAGATTATCTATAAATCGCTGCTCAATGCAGAGGACGCCCATAATTTGTGGCATGATCTTTATGAAAGCCACCGTTTACCGGAGCTTTCAGATGCATGGGCCATCGAAACAGATGAAGAAAAACCGACGTGGCACTATGTACTCGACGTCGATCAAGAACCATTCCTACTCGAGGAATATGACGATGCCAACGCCATGATACAAGCATCATTAGAAGGCCTCAAGAGCAATCGCTACGAACAAATCAACGTTCGTACCCATGATTTTATTGGGCCATCCTATTTCATATTCAAGGGCAAGCGGTCCACACCATTTAGGGTGCAACTGTACCTCAAGGAATCGATGCGCCACATCATCGACGAACACGGCAAGCAAAAGGACATTCCCGGTAATACATACCTATTTGAACAATACTTTGGCAATGAAGTGTCCTTGAACTACTGGATACAACGAACCATTACGACCTTAGATATTCCAGAGCTAGATAACTGGAAACCGCTCAGCGTGCCTAAGGATTTACAATAGTAAACAAAGATACAAAAAGGAGCTAGTACACAGCGTACTAGCTCCTTTGTTATAACTCTGAAACATAAGCTACTATATTATAAATGATCATGAGGGTAATGAACGTGGAAATCCCCATTTAGATTGAGCGCCTGCATATCTTGACGTTCAATCTTATCAAGCATTTTAGAACGAGCAGTTGTCATGCTACTATCACTATGCTTTCCACCAAAGAGAGCAAACTTAGATTTACCAAGGGTATACAATGTTTGTACATAAAACTCTCCAGAGTGTCCAAATGGTTTATCATAGCCCATGCCTACCGAAATGTGAGGTGTCACATTTACATTGACACCGGTTTTAATACCATTTTTATAGACCCCATTTACACGGAATCCGATATTATAGTTATATATATCAGGGTTAGACCATTCTATGTCTCTAATCTCTCCATTCATCCGATTCCAGTGATAACGGTCGATATAGGCTCGTATATAACGGGCATTTTTAAAGGTTCGTGCGTATCCGATATCATATCCAGAGGCAACACGTTTTTCATGACTTTCACCAACTGAAACATCAACATCTGGAATATTATAAGGTGCTGGAATCATTTCATCACGCTTAAATATACGATAAGACGATGTAGTACTCCCTAGTGGTTTATAGAAATTAGCATAGAATTCATTTTCACCAGTTACATATTCTACACCTAAACTAGCACGCTTATAATGTTCTTTGAAAGCATAATCATAAAAAGCATTAATACCTACATAGCTATGCTCTCCTTTACTTAGTCGTCGATAGCCGAGTCCTATACTTCCAGTTGTGCCTATAGATTGTGTAGATTGATTAAAGTCATATCCATATACAGTTCCGCCCGCATTACGAGTTCCATGGTTCGCATATCCATTGGCAATTTGACTTACACCGCCATGAGAGCTAACTTTTCCTTGTACAAATACTACGCTCTTAGAGTTGTTATCATAATGACCTATAGGTTGTAAGGTCTCTATGCTATATATTGGCTTGTGATTGGTTTGAAACTTCGCTGAAATATCAGTTCGATCAGCCCAATCTTGATAACTGCTAGAATTCATTTTCACAGCAGTATTTGTATCAGTACTATCTGCGAAAGCAATAGACCAACACATCGTACAAGCTGCTACACAGAGTAGCAGTCGTATATTAAACTTTAGTATTTAAAGATACATATAATATACCCTTCTCTCACATAGTTATTGTAGCAATATAATAATTGCCATCATCTGAGTAATTTTTAATGCGGTACAGATTACAAACCAACATCGACAACGCCGTGGTCATAAGTTTCTTCCTCAACTTCTTGTACAACCATATCACTGCGATGTACCTTTATCAAGCATCTTAGAACGAGCCGTTGTAATCGCGTTTTCACTATGTTTACCGCCATGCCAAGCAAACTTGGATGTACCGATAGTATATTTCAAGGTCGCATAAGGACCACTCAAATGATGAGATGCCGTTTGGTAACCCGCATCAAGGGTAAGATGCGGTGTGATATGGAATTCTGCACCCACTTTAAAACCTTTTATGGCATCACGTTTTTTTAATTTATGATACCCTACTCTTACAGCCTCTCTACCACGCCAATTATAATAGTCCGCATAGACACGAGCCCATCGAGCATTTTTGAAGGTCCGTGAGTATCCTACATCAAATCCACTAGCAGCAACCTTTTCTGATAGCATCCAATGATTTTTCATAAGAAACCACACCATAATTATAAAAGACCTTTGATTAGAATCCATACCCATATGGATACAGTCCTGCAGGATCACCCAATACATTACTACGCCCACGGAGTCCTATATATTTTCTATCATCAGTCCCCAGATTTCGGTACAGATTAGCATGAAATTCATTAAGACCTGCCACATATTCTACACCGCCACTAACGCGCTTATAACCACCTTTAAACACATGGTCATAGAACGCATTAACACCAACATAAGCATGTTCACCTTTGCTAAGACGACGATAGCCAATGCCAATATTAGCATTCATTCCTAATGATTCTTTCTTATCTGTTTGCTTATCATGTGTTATAAACGTCCCTGCAGGTCTGGCTGGAACCCAATAATTATTTAATGCACGAGATGAAATCTTTTCTCCACTGCGCCCAATCCGACCTTGTACAAAGACAACGCTTTTAGCATTTTCATCATAATGGGTTATAGGTTGCAAGGTCTCAATATACAATTTATTGATTTCAGTAGATTTTAAACTTTTCGAAGTTACAGTATTTAGATCATCATGTCTCATCGATGATTCACCAACATAATGGTGCTGACTATGCGTCTCTTTCGAATCTTTCATACCAACGCCGACTACCACATCTGTTCGGTCCATCCAGCTAGAACGAACAGCCTCTTTCCTAGCTGTATCGGATGCAATTGTTTGTTGTGCAGAATCTAGTCCATTTACATCTTGAACCTCTGCAGCCATTCCTATTGTATATATGCTGAAAGTCATAGTCCCTAAAACCATGGCTTTTCAATAATAATTTACCTGACATTATATATAGTCTCCTCTCATGACAATGATAAAACTAACATTTTCTCCATATTATAAATGATCATCAATTTTATAAGTGATCATTAGGTCTTACATACCAATCTTCTTCATATGTATGGCCTATTGTCATAGGACTACGGTCTACCTTATCTAGCATTCTAGCGCGAGCATTCGTAATGGTATCATCACTATGTTTACCACCATGCCATGCAAACTTGGATGTTCCCAATGTATATTTAACAAATCCATAAGCACCACTAGTATACTTACTATCCGATGTATAGCCTATATCTAGCGATACATGTGGCGTTACTTGCAATGTAGTTCCTACATTCCATCCGTGACTGTTGCCAATTTCAAGCGTTTTCAATAATGCGTTGCTATGATTAGGCACACTAAGACCATTCCAATGATATACGGTCGCATGTACACGGGCCCAGCGAGCATTTTTAAATGTACGAGCATAACTTACATCATATCCAGATAATACCTTTTGAGATGTATGTGGCATATAGTAAGCAGGGCCCCCAGCCAAATTAAATGTGAAGTACGATGGCGGTAAATGTATCATATCAGATTGCGATTTCACACTCCCTAAACCTCTATATACATTAGCACGGACTTCGTTAAGACCTGATACATATTCTAGACCCCCACTTACACGATTAGCATTCTCGGAGAAAGCGCGATCAACGAAGGCATTAACACCAACATAGGCATGCTCATTCTTACTAAGATGGCGATACCCTAAACCTACATTCGCTACAGTGCCTAATGATTTCGTATGTTCATATTTTTCTGCCATATATCGTTGGTCACCTTTACCTGTTACAGGGTTATAAGGATACCAAATCTCATGATATCCGTGATAGTAACTAACAGAATGCTCTTGGCCACCTCGACCAATACCGCCTTGTACAAACAATACGGACTTGGAGTTCTCATCGTAATGAGTTAATGGTTGCAATGTTTCTATAGACACTTGTGTACCCACTTTAGACTGTGTGCCAACCTTAATATCTGTGCGGTCCATCCAATTGGATTGCACGGCATCATGTTTTTCCGTGCCTTGTATATTTTGTTGTGTATTGGTTGCATCTTGTATATGTGTAGACTCTACACCCGCTGCAAATCCAATAGCACTAATAGAACAAGCTATGGCTCCAAGAACCATAGCTTTTACAACTAATATTCTTTTCATGTCTCTCATTCTCCCTCTATATGTAGTTCTAAGATGTATATTCATCTTTATTTCATTTTTATTATATGTATATATTTAGATGTAGTCAACGAAAGCGCCTACATTTAAAACCAACAATAAATATCGTTTAAATCTCAAATCTGCATATTATTTCATTCTATTGTAAGTAAAAAAATATACATAAAGAAAAAACCCTCAAAGCTGAGTATACATACTCAAGCTTTGAGGGTTTATGAGGGTTTTTGGGAACTTTATTATTTAAATAAAAGGCAATAATGCGTTTACCAAACCAGTAAGAGCAGCCATAACAGCTTTAATGATTGTCACTACCATTGCATATTCCTCCTTCTCATACACTCACTTACTAAACTAACTATAAATATCATAAACGAACTTTTTTAATTCTAATATGAAATGAGGAGATTTTTTTACACATAAGGTTTTCATGAGGAAAATAGGGCGATAACAATTATCATCATATATTTGAGGAGAATGGTAGCATACAATGAATTCATAAATCTAAAAAGTTTTTAATTTTTTTGCTCGTTCTTGTATGAATTGGCTAATCATATGTGCACGATCCATACCAAACTCTGGTTCTACCAGTTGATTATATCTATGTTCTACAATCTCCATACAATGATTCATAATGCCATCCCAATCTACTTTCATAGCAGAGGACACATGTTTCAATTCCAGTGTATGAGTCTTGTTAAAGGCTACGGACACATCAGCATTACGGTTGCGCCTAACAGATGCCGCTTTATACCCCAAGGAGTTTCCGTTATCAAAAACAGGAGCAAGCCCGATGAATTCTAGGCTTTCACTATCACGAAGAGCCCCAAAATTGCCCCAATGACGATCTTCATTAGCAATGAGCGCATCAAGCACAATCATTTGCTCTAACTGACTCGTCACATCAGTAAGACCAAATGAATGCAACTGATTCACATAATGCGCGTATTCACTCACATCATTTGGTTCGTGTTAGCCGTCAATTGCCATGCAGGAATGTATTCTACATTACGATTCGTAAAACAGTCGCAGACCGATACATTCTCAGCTTCATCCGACATATAATCCAAATAATACGTTATATAAGGCACATCAAAATAGGCTAATATGTCGCTAACAACGGCCTCATTGAATGGTTCCTGTTTAAAGGTCAATTCTCCCGCTTTTGAAAGCAAAATCTCATCCCCACGGTGCAACCAAATCTGACGTAATGTCCCATTATTCGATGTATTCGGCGTCCGACGCCACGGATCATATTGATGTAATGTATCAATAGCGCCTATTAACACTTGATCATCGGGAATTGGATTATCATAAAAATTCACATCAGACCAAGTCACAGAACTATCACAAGGTTTAACCCAATAATGGTCAGAAATACTCACCATATACGATCGCATGGACAATTCAAACGCATCTTTTGCCTTATACAAGGCCTTAATAACATCGTAATTAGAACGACTTTGCGGAATAAATCGATGGTCAATAAATTCATTTAAAGCACGCTCCCTATTATGAGGCTGCACAAGCATATTAACAGGTACATGAGCCGCATTCAATACATCAATAATACGGGCCCAATTTCTATCATCGAAAATAGCAAACTGTAAGACAGGTACATCCCTATGCATTAACATAAATTGCATGATATTCCCTCCCTTTACTAGCAGCCAATATTTCCATCATTGTAACACAAAACAAAAACACCAGAAAAGCGCTATAATCCCACAGATTGACTGAAATACAGAAAAATATCCCCTTTAGAAGGCGACTTTTGACCTTTCCCACGTAGAAAGGTTCTATAATAGAGAATGCAGTTTTTAGACTAATAAAAATATCCCCTTCGAGAAGCGACTTTGGCTAGACCGCTAGGTCGTTAAAGCCGGTGGAGCTTATCGGAGGGGATATTTTTTATATAGTGTTAAAATAAGTCGCTATTAGAGAGCTTTCACTACTTCTGCACAACGATGGCATAGTGTAGGGTGTTCGCTATCTTGGCCTACTGTATCTCGATGGATCCAGCAGCGTTCACATTTTTCAAGTTCAGATGGAGCAACTACTGTCGCTACGCCTGTTTCTTCGTCTTTTACAGCCTCTGCTGGCGCAGCACCGTTTACGATGTGAGCTTCAGATACGATAACGAGTTTAGCTAAGCCTTCTTCACCAAGAGCGTTCAATGCGTCGAATGCAGCGCCTTCAGCATATACTGTAACGGATGCATCTAGTGGGTGACCGATTGTTTTGTTTTGACGAGCAAGTTCCAATGCTTTTTGTACAGATGTACGCAAGTCTAACAATTGGCTCCATTTATCAGCCAATTCTTGGTTGAAGTGTTCAGGATAGCCTTGTGGCCAATCTTGAAGCATAACGGATTCAGGCATGCCGTCTTCTTTAGGCATGTACTTCCAAACTTCTTCTGCTGTGAAGGAAAGTACAGGAGATACCATAGCTACCAATGTTTTCAAGATTTCATACATTGCTGTTTGAGCAGAACGACGAGCTACGTTATTTTTGCTTTCAGCGTACATAGTATCTTTCATTACATCAAGGTAGATGGAGCTCAAGTCTACTGTGCAGAAGTTATGAATTGCATGGTACAACATGTGGAATTCATAGTTTTCGTATGCGTCAGTAACCTTTTGACGTACTTCTTCTAAGCGCAACAATGCCCATTTATCGAATTCGGACATATCTGCATAAGCCACTTTGTCAGTATTTGGATTGAAGTCATCCAAATTACCAAGCAAGAAGCGGAATGTGTTACGAATCTTACGGTATACTTCGGACAATTGTTTTACGATGTCTTTGGACAAACGTACGTCTGCTTGGTAATCCGCAGAGGATACCCACAAACGCATAACGTCAGCGCCGTATACGTCGATGATGTCGCTAGGTGCCACTGTATTACCTACAGATTTAGACATTTTGCGACCTTCGCCGTCCACAACGAAGCCGTGAGTCAATACGGAATTATATGGTGCTTTACCAGTTGTTGCTACTGCAGTCAACAAGGAAGAGTTGAACCAACCGCGATGTTGGTCAGAACCTTCAAGGTACATAGCACATGGTACATCTAAAGCCGTTAACTTCAAGTACGCCAGCCCAAGAGGAACCAGAGTCAAACCATACGTCCATGATGTCTGTTTCTTTTTTGAACTCATCATGACCGCAATGAGGACATTTGAAACCTTCTGGTAACAATTCTTTTGCACTGTGAGCCCACCAAGCATCAGAGCCTTCTACAGCTACTTTTTCTTGTAATGCTTTGATAGTATCATCGTTGATGATGTGCTCGCCGCAGCTTTCACAATAGTAAATAGGAATTGGCACGCCCCAAATACGTTGACGGGAAATTACCCAGTCACCACGATCGCGAACCATGTTGAAGATACGGTCATGGCCCCATTTAGGAATCCATTGTACTTGATTGTCGATTGCATCAAGTGCTTGTTGACGATATCCATCTACAGAGGAGAACCATTGTTCTGTAGCACGGTAGATGACAGGATTTTTACAACGCCAGCAGTGAGCATATTGGTGACGCAAGCTAGATTTGTGAAGCAATGCATTGTTATGCGCCAAGATTTTGATTACAGGCACCTCTGCATCGTGAATCTCTACACCAGCCAATGGGAATTCAGTATCACCATAACGGTTGTCGTCCACTTGTTTAGTATAGTTACCAGTTTCATTAACAAGAGATACGATAGGAAGTTCAGTTTTGCCTTCCTTGTTATAACGCATAACGATGTTAAAGTCATCTTCACCGTGTGCAGGAGCTGTATGTACGCAACCAGTACCTGCTTCGAGTGTTACATGGTCACCACACAATACTGTAGCATTACGTTCAACAAATGGATGTTTGAATTCAGCCAATTCTAAATCTGCACCTGAGAAGCGATTAACGATTTCGTAGTCTTCAATACCGATATCTTTCATAGCCGCATCAACGAGTTCAGTAGCCATCAAGTAGTATTCGTCTCCTACTTTTACCCAACCATATTCAAGCTCTGGGTTAACAGAGATTGCTACGTTGGCAGGCATTGTCCAAGGAGTAGTTGTCCAAATAACGGAGTATGCTTGTTTTGGATCTACGCCAGCTGGCAATGTTACCTTTTTCTCGGATACGTAAGGGAATTTTACGTAAATGGAGAAGGATTTTTTCTCAGCGTATTCGATTTCTGCTTCTGCCAATGCAGTTTCGCAGTGCGTACACCAGTATACAGTTTTAAGGCCTTTATAGATGTGGCCGCGTTTTGCCATTTCGCCGAAGATACCAAGTTGTTTTACTTCGAATTCAGGGCGCAATGTCAAATAAGGGCGTTCCCATTCGCCTAATACACCAAAGCGAATGAAGTCTTGTTTTTGGTTTTCTACGCATTCTAATGCATATTCCTTACATTTATTGCGCAAATCAAGAGGCGCCATTTCATGACGGTTAAGACCAGTGTTTTTAATAACCGCATGCTCGATTGGCAAACCGTGCGTATCCCAACCAGGGATGTAGCGAGTATAATGACCAGTCATTGTTTTGTATTTCATGATGATGTCCTTCAACGTTTTGTTGAGGGCATGACCGATGTGCAATTTACCATTTGCGTATGGAGGGCCATCATGCAAGATGAATGGTTTTGCGTCTTTACGCAATTCCAAACGTTTTTGATAAATTTTGTTGTCTTCCCAGAACTTTAAAATTTCTGGTTCGCGCTTAGGCAAATTGCCGCGCATTGGGAATTCTGTTTCAGGCAAATGTAACGTCTTACCGTAATCCATGATGTGCTCCTTTTACATAAAAAAAAATCGCCCGTCCCCGAAGGGACGGACGTAATATCCGTGGTACCACCCTACTGACTCTCGTTACTGGTGAAAGCTAGCGCCCTCGCATATTCTGCGATTATTACACCATGCTAGTGCATAATTGTAACACATAAGGCGAGCTCATCACGTAAACTGTGAAAGCCACTTAAACATATAACGGTGTTCACCGGCAGGGTTCCTGCTTGCTCCAAAGTGATCCGCACATCTCTAGATTTCCAAACCTTTCAGCCCATGAGTTTGGTCTCTACTAAATCCGTCTGAGACATGCCGTCTTTTTCAACGCAATATTCATATAATAGATAATTATAGGGCTCATAAGGGTAGCTTGTCAAATATATTCTACCTAAAATGTTATATCGTGTTTAACATATAACATTTCACATTATAATTCTTGTGGCACATACGGCTTCTGTACAGAATCTAATAATTTAAAATTCATCGGACTACGTACCATTTCATTATACTGCTCAACAACGGCCTCTTCCGTTTCACTACGAGGATCAGCAACAAAATCCTCAATCGCTTTATCAAGATGTCTCTTTTGCTCTAACCGATTCTGAGCCTCGGCGGCAGTAATCTTAGCACCAACCCCATCGGCTGCTTCCTTCTGTGCTTTCACCCATTGGAAATCACTATCGGATTTATGCTCCACAATATAATCTACTATATTGCTATAGATAAGCATCATTTCCGCCATATTAGCGCCATTCGTCTGCCCATTGTTGCGCATCAACTTAACAAGACGTTCTCCCTCCTGCTTGTGATAGGTTTTAACAATGGTATCTAATGCATCATATTTTGGTTCAAATGCATCCATTAATGATGAAAGTTTCGCCAACTGCGTCTGAGCAAATGCATAATTATCTGATTCATAGCGCTTTTCTTTATAATACGTATCCAGCTCTTTTACAGCCACCACAATGTCGTGCAATACCGGTAATAAAGCATCCGTAGCGGCTTCCAAGTCACTATGTGTATGCCCCGCGTCTCGCGCAGCAATGAGTTCTTGCTCAAGACGTTCATAATCCCGCTCTTTAAACTCAGCTAACGGTATATTTTGTCGTGCTTGCTGCACCGTTTCTACATGTTGATGACTATATTTTACACTCGTGAAATTAAACTCATTTGTAGCAGCTAAATAAAATTTAAAAACACGCCAGATTTCCTTCTCACTATCGCTTTGCGTAGCTTTCACCTGACTGCTATTCCTTAAATTATCCATATTAAACTCACAGCCACTTACAACGCCTACACTCGCTGCAATACACATAACTAAACCTAGGCGGCGCCACCAGTTCTGACCAACCATCTATCTCTCCTAAATGCTCTACATCCCGATAAATTAATATTACAGATATTGTATAAAATTAATACATCCAATTCAAGATGAGGAAATAGCTGGACATACAGAAAAATGAAACTACTTCGGAACAGTATGATAAAACTGCAAAAATCATGAAATAATAGTAGATATGTATCAATAAATCATAATAGCTATATTTCTCTTGTTTTTACAAACATTAGTTCTATAATATAGATATAAGAAAACCCCATACAAAGTATGGGGTCAACTGAGACAACCGAGAGACGAACATTCCGCTCTTTAATGTCTCTAGGACGTTATCTTTAAACAAAGTATATCAACAACATGTACCTATGTCAACGTAAAGGAGAGAGAGTATGAACACAACAGGTATGACAAAAGAAACTTCTAATCGTAACATTACCAAATACATTAACATTTAAACACAAGGGGATTATCGACTTTGATACTATTCTTAAATTATTTAGATGGGATCACGAAGGTAACTCAGTAACAATTGATGCAAGACAATGTAAAATGGCGGATTATCAGTCTTTAATTCTACTAATTCAATATATATGGTATCTAAAAAGAAACCATGTATATGTGAATTTGAGATATACAAAAAATACTCAATTTTATAATATGTGGAAAAATATTGATGGCAAGGGGTGTTTTAACGTTCTAGACAATACACAAGACAATTTTCACTACGTTTACAACAAGCCTATCTTCGCCATTAAATACAAAGATCATAATATTACGCAAATGCTAAATACAATTCGTGATTACGCTATGGACTTACCTACAGATTTAATTAGAGGATATGAGGATGCAGTTCGTTATATCATATCCGAACTAACATATAATGCATTAGAACACGGTTTTAATCCTCAGATTCCATCATTATTACAATTTAACTGGTATCGAGATAAAAACCAACTATCATTTATTCTTGCTGACCTTGGTGTAGGTATTAAAACACATTTAGAACAAACCTATGTACCCTTCACAAACAATACAGATGCCATCGCTATGGCACTAGAGCCTGAAATCTCTGGTACATTTGGCGTCAACGTAGGACCTTATAAACAGCAAAACAATGCTGGCATGGGCCTTTACTTGTCTAGTAATCTTGGTAAAACATTAGAAGCAGATATGTATATCGTATCAGGTGATGGTGTCGCACATATTTCTCCACTAGATGTAACCTACACAACACTAGAAAACGCTTGGCCCGGCACATTTATATACATGACCATTGGTTTTGATAGATTAAAAACATATGACCTTCATAAACACCTAGAGGATTTCAGAAAACACGCCACCGAAACTGTAGCTAAACGAAATAATATAGTCCGCGCTCCCGAATTGTACATTGATATGTATAACTATTGCGGAGAACGGTGTGAAGTCAAATTAGAGGCCATTAATCTTAGAGAGCGAAAAATCATACCTGCTATACAAAAAGGAGAAACCGTAATCCTTGATTTCTCTCACGCTATAACAGCTACACACAGCTTCTTAACCGCTTTATTGGCAGATCCAATTAAAATTCTAGGTCTCAAATCATATAAACAAATCAAGATTATAGGAGCTAATGAAACCATTCGGACAATTATAGATTTTGTGTTTGATACATATACTAACTAGAAGCTACTACATAAAAAAAAGGTGTACCAACACGTTCATTTGTGTTGGTACACCTTTTTTAATATCTTGCCATATAAGCAATGATTATGCTAATAAAGCTTTTACAAGTTCTTCTGCATTTACCAAAATCATCTGCATCTGGGTTCCAGTTACATTTAATTTCAGGTTCCACCACGGAGAAACCATATTTAGTTAATTCTTCACGAAGTACCTTCGTAGATTCACCAGACCAACCGTAGGTACCAAATACGGCAGCCTTTTTATTCTTGAACTTCAATTCACGCAAAAAGTCGAGCCAACCAGCTACAGAAGAGATAACACTATTCCCTACTGTCGGAGAACCAACGGCAATCGCTTTTGATTTGAATACTTCTGTCATGATGTCGTTTATTTGTTTTACTGATATTAAAGATCTTAACCCGTGTATCAGGAGATTGTTTAGCAATCTCATCAGCAATTTTATGGGCTAATTTCTTTGTACCATCCCACATAGTGTCATATACGACTGTAATTTGGTCTTCTTGGTATGCTTGAGACCACTCATAGTATTTCTCTACGATTTGCAATGGATTTTCACGCCAAATTGCACCATGGCTAGTAGCGATAATATCAATTGGCAAGTTGAGCTTTTGAATTTCTTCAACCTTAGCTTTTACCAATGGAGAGAATGGATTCAAAATATTGGCGTAATATTTCATCGCCTCTGCCCATAAACGACATTGATCAGCCTTATCGGCCCACAATTCTTCTACCGCAAAATGTTGTCCGAACGCATCGTTAGAGAACAAAATATTGTCGCCAGTCATATAGGTTGCCATAGAGTCAGGCCAATGGAGCATACGCATTTCTACGAATACCAAAGATTTACCGTTGCCAATATCTACGGAATCACCTGTCTTCACAGTTTTAAAATTCCATTCTGGATGATGATATTGACCAACCAAGGACTTAACGGCATTTTCTGTACAGTAAATCGGCGTATTAGGAATTTTTTCCATCAATGCTGGCAAGGAACCGCTGTGATCGACTTCGCCGTGATTACATACGATAAAATCAATTTTGTTTAGATCAATTTCAGATTCCAAATTGTCTATAAACTCTGAGGAATGAGGTTTCCATACGGTATCGATGAGGACGGTTTTCTTCTCTTCAATCAAGTACGCATTTTGGCTAGATCCATTATTAATGCTGTAATCAGAGCCGTGGAATTCTTGCAATTCCCAATCAATTTTACCAACCCAAGATACGTTATTTTTTATATGCTTTCTCATAATAACCTCCATAATTCTTGTGAAAGTCTTTCACAATTAACAATATGTATGGCCTATGTGGTATCTGTGTATATGTACCTATCTATATACCTATTCATATATCACAACTCGGTCATTAACTATGGTTTTATTATACCCATATCGCATAGTTAAGTCTGTATCTGCAGGTACAGATTTGATAATTATTCTAAAAAACCACTCATAGATAATCAAATTCTATACATTAGCGTACAATAGATTTCCTATGAGTGGTTACGAGCATATGTAGTTTTAATAGCGGGTTGTTTATTATCTAGCTTAAATAAGCTAGGATAACGTCCGATTATTTATTTTCAGGCTTAGATAATCCTGGGATAGCTTTATAGATATATAACGCAATATATCCATCAACTATACTATGAATGATGGTCCCGCCACCAACAAGGACAAATACGACGTAGATAAGATCGATATTTGGCATCGTAGTCGTAGTGTAGAACAAGAGGCATGCTAATACTTCACCGATAGCGTGAACGATGGCACATACAAGGTTGAACGTAGCAAAAGAGAGAGCCCCAGTCAATACGCCTGGATGATGTTTAATATAATAGGCCCCCATCAAGGCAAAGATGATATGAGATGCAGCGCGCATAACGATAACGATAGGGAAGCCAGCTACAAAGAAACCTAGCGTAGAGCCGATAACAACACAAGCAGCCATCTTACGAGACAAGAACATAGCCAGGAATATAGGTACATGACTAGCCAATGTATACGAAGCCGGTGGAATGACAACTTTCAGAGGCATCATAATAGGAATCATGATAGCTAATGCCATCAATAAAGCAGTAATAGTTAAATTTCGATACATGGAAGAATTCATAAAGGCCTCCTTTGAAATATATTGCTCAATAATTACATCTACATCTACATCTACATCTACATCTACATCTACATCTACATCTACATCTACATCTACATCTACATCTACATCTACATCTACAGTATTCTAATTTATGATATAGAAACTAGCTATAGTTTTAATTCCCTACACTGCCCCACAAGTTAAGGATGACAACACCAACTACAATAAGACCTATCCCCAAAATGGTGTACATATTATAGCCCTCACTAAAGATAAAAACAGAAATGAGAGCCGTCACCACGAGACCTACGCCAGACCAGGTAGCATAAGTAACACTAAGAGGAATATATTTCAGTACATGCGTCAATGTATAGAAAGATCCTACATAACCACATACGCAGGCAATAGTCTGTAACGGCCGCGTAAAGCCATCAGAGGCTTTCAACATGGTCGTAGCAAACAGCTCAAGCCCTATAGATAAGGCAAGTAAAAAATAAGATAACATAACTCCTCCCGCAAAAAAGAGAGGGACTAGCCCTCTCTTATATAATAACCTATATAATATTTCTGCATTATAATGTATATGATAAGATTTTCAAATGATTTAGCTCACTTGATGAGCTTTCAAAACCTTGTTCCCTACGATTATAGACGTTCGATAACAGCTTGCGCCATTTCTGTGGTACCTACGCGTTTCAAGCCTTCGCGGTAGATATCGCCTGTGCGGTAACCATCAACGAGCACTTGTTCAACAGCTTTTTCAATTGCATCAGCCACTTGAGGTAAATCAAGGGAATGACGGCACATCATAGCTGCAGACAAGATTGTACCCAAAGGGTTCGCCAAGTTTTGGCCCATAATATCTGGTGCAGAACCGTGGATAGGCTCATATAATGCTGTGCCAGTACCCATGGATGCAGATGGTAAAAGCCCGATAGAACCAGAGATTACAGCGCCTTCGTCAGACAGGATATCGCCGAACAAGTTTGTTGTAACGATAACGTCAAACTGTGCAGGATTTACAACAAGTTGCATCGCTGTATTATCTACGTAGAAGTAATCTGTTGCGATATCTGGATTAGCTGAAGCTTTTTCTTGAGCGATTTTACGCCACAAACGAGAAGAAGCCAATACATTTGCTTTATCTACAGATACAACCTTTTTATTACGTTTGCGAGCTGTTTCCATAGCAATATCCATGATGCGCTCTACTTCGTAACGGCTGTATGTTTCTTTATCCCAAGCAAACTCGTTAGCGCCTTCACCTTGTGCCTCTTCGCGTTCACCGAAGTAAATCCCACCAGTCAACTCACGAACGATAACAAAATCTACATCTTGAACGAGTTCCTTTTTAAGAGGGGAATACTCTTGCAAGGATGGATAGATTTTTACAGGACGCAAGTTACAGAACAAACCAAGCTCCTTACGAAGACCGAGGATTGCTTTCTCAGGACGAATAGAAGGATCTACATTATCCCATTTAGGACCACCTACAGCACCAAGCAAAACAGCATCAGCTGCTTTACAAGCCTCGATAGTATCCTCAGTCAAAGGCACACCGTATGCATCAATAGACGCACCGCCTGCTTTTTTATCAATCCAATTAACCTTTACATTAGCTTTCTCAAAAGCCACATCACACACAGCCTTCGCTGCAGCAATAATCTCAGTACCGATACCATCACCAGGAATCAATACGATATTCTTTTCGCTCATATTACCTCTCCAATAAATAGTAATAGACTGCAATTCTCACACTCACCCCAGTGCCCTTTGCGAAGAAATCGCAATAGCACTTAATGGAACAAGAGCTGGCATATGCCTTGAGACCGACTTAGCTCGCTTTGGAGGCTCGAGAGGCATATGCCAGCTCGATCCTCGTATTAAAGCCTACTTGCGGTTTTTCGCAAAGTTCACAAGACCACCAGCTGCCGCAATATCTTGAATGAATTGTGGCAACTCAGTCCCTTGGTATTGTTCGTTTTTAGTCAAGTTGTACACGATGCCTTTAGATAAATCTACGCCGATTGCATCGCCAGCGTCGATACGGTCTACTTGTTCACCGATTTCCACTACTGGTAAACCAATGTTGATAGCATTACGGAAGAAGATACGAGCAAAGGAGTGTGCTACGATAACAGGCACGCCTTTCGCTTTGATAACGCCTGGTGCGTGTTCACGGGAGGAGCCACAACCAAAGTTTTTGCCAGCTACCATGATTTCACCAGCTTTCACATTTGGCGCGAATGTAGTATCAATATCTTCCATCGCATGTTCAGCCAATTCGTTCCAGTCAGCAATCGCCAAGTAACGAGCTGGAATGATTACGTCTGTATCTACATCGTCGCCGTAGCGCCAGATTTTTTTGCTTTCAAAATCCATATTAAACCTCCTCAGGGCCTGCAATGCGGCCTAATACAGCACTCGCTGCCGCCACGTAAGGGCTTGCCAAATATACTTCAGAATCAACGTGACCCATACGACCACGGAAGTTACGGTTTGTTGTGGAAACTGTGCGTTCCCCTTCAGCCATGATACCCATGTAACCACCTAGGCAAGGGACCACATGTTGGCGTGGACACTGCGCAGTCAGCTTGAATGAAGATGTCTAATAAACCATCTTTCATACGCTTGATCGTATACATCTTGGGAACCAGGGATTACGATACAACGAACGAATGGAGCTACTTTGCGACCTTTGAAGATTTCTGCAGCTGCCACCAAGTCTTCGTAACGGCCATTTGTACAGGAACCGATGATAACTTGGTCGATTTTAATATCTTTGTCGATCTCGTTGATGTAATGTGTGTTGGATGGCAAATGAGGGAATGCTACCACTGGTTGCAATTTGGACAAATCGATAGTCACAGTTTGAGCATATACTGCATCAGGGTCTGGATTAATTGGTTCTACAGGACGATTTACGCGGCCTTTAATGTATTCTTCAGTAATTTCATCATATGGGAATACGCCACATTTACCGCCCGCTTCGATAGCCATGTTACAGATTGTAAGGCGATCAGCCATAGTCATGTGTTGTACGCCTTCACCAGCGAATTCAAGGGCCATGTAACGAGCGCCGTCTACGCCGATTTGGCCGATTAAATCAAGGATTACGTCTTTACCAGTTACCCATTTGTTAGGTTTGCCGATAAGCTCAACCTTAATAGTTTCAGGTACTTTGAACCAAGTTTTACCTTCTGCCATAGCAACGCCCGCATCAGTAGAGCCTACGCCTGTGGAGAATGCATTTACCGCACCATATGTACAAGTGTGGGAGTCAGCACCGATCATCATTTCCCCAGGACCGATAAGGCCTTTTTCTGGCAAAATAACGTGCTCGATACCCATTCTACCTACTTCAAAGTAGTTTGTAATGCCATGTTCGCGTACGAAATCGCGCATGACTTTCGCTTGTGTAGCAGATTGAATATCTTTATTTGGTGTGAAATGGTCAGGCACCAAGTAGATTTATGACGGTCAAATACAGGTTTGCCAATTTTTAAGAACTCTTTACGCGCTGGTGGGAATGTGATGTCGTTCATCAAAACAGCGTCCAAATGACATTCGATGATTTGGCCCGGTTTAATAACATCAAGACCCGCGTGGCGAGCCATATTCTTTTCAGTAATGGTCATACCCATATTATTCTTCCTCCTGTTGTTCTAGCTCCATAGCTAGGAATACTGAGTTAACTGCATTAATATATGCATTTACACTTGATTTAACGATATCGGTGCTGATACCACGACCATGGTATAAGCGACCGTTGTATTCTACCTTAAGGGTTGCTTCCCCAAGAGCATCTTTACCTGCTGTGATAGCACGGATTTGGTAATCTTTTAAGCTAATTGGCAAGCCAACCACACGTTCAACTGCTTTAAGGGATGCGTCTACTGGACCGTCACCTACGGCAGCATCAGCTTTTTCACCTTCTGGAGTCATGAGGCGAACGTCAGCATATGCGTAGCCTTTTTCACCTAATTTGTAGTATTGAGCCACAAGCTCGAATGCTTTTTTATGATGTAAGTTATCTACTACAAGAGCGATAATGTCATCATCGTATACTTGTTTTTTACGGTCTGCCAATTCTTTGAATTTAGCGAAGAGGTCGTTGATTTTCTCTTCTGTGAAAGATTGGAAACCAAGTTTTGCCAAATGATCAGCAAAGGCATGACGGCCAGAGTGTTTGCCCAATACGAGGTCTGTTTTTTCAGCCCCTACGGACTCAGGAGTCATGATTTCATATGTTTCAGGATTGCTCATCATACCATGTTGGTGAATACCAGATTCATGAGCAAAGGCGTTGGAACCAACGATTGGTTTATTTGGAGGAACTACAACACCTGTTAAACGGCTCACAAGTTTAGATACTTTCGTAAATTGTTTTGTATCGATGTTCACTTGAAGGTCGCCGAAGTAATCATGGCGTGTTTTAAGAGCCATTACAACTTCTTCAATCGCTACGTTACCAGCCCGTTCGCCTAGGCCATTAATTGTGCCTTCTACTTGGCGTGCACCTGCTTTAATAGCAGCTAACGTATTTGCATTAGCAAGACCTAAGTCATCATGACAGTGAACGGAGATAATTGCATTTTCAATGCCTGGTGTATGTTCTTTGATGTAACGAATTTTATCACCGAACTCATTAGGGTTCATATAACCTACTGTGTCTGGTACATTAATAATTGTTGCACCACCAGCAATGGCAACACCAAATACTTGGCATGCGAAATCTAAATCAGAGCGTGCCGCATCTTCACCGGAGAACTCGATTTCATCAACCTTACCTTTTGCATATGCCAATACGGATTTAACCTTATCCAATACCTCTTGGCGAGTCATTTTTAATTTATATTCCATATGAAGTTCGGAAATAGCAATGAATACATGCAAACGGCTACGTTCCGCATCTTTCAATGCATCAATCGCTTTTTGTACGTCCTTTTCATTAGCACGTGCCAACGCACAAATTGTTGCGCCTTTCACTTCGCGTGCAATCGTTTGTACTGCTTCAAAATCTCCAGGGGATGCTGCTGGGAAACCAGCCTCGATTACATCGATGCCGAGGCGTACTAGGCCTTTCGCAATTTCAATTTTTCAGGAGTTTGTAAAGACACACCTGGTGTTTGTTCCCCATCACGAAGGGTTGTATCGAAGAAATATACGCGATTTTGATCCATAATCTTCACCTTTTCTATACTAATAAAACATAACGCTGTATTATATCTATCCATTGTGAAAGTTTAGTAAAATCGCCGATTTCAACGCTATTTCGGCTGAAGCCAACGTAGATACATCAAATCAGTAATTTTACTAGACTTTTACAATAAAAAAAAAGCCCCTCAGAACAACTGTCGTTGCTCAAAGGGGCGTTATATTCATAACACGGTACCACCCTAATTGGGACTCGTTGTGGGTATAACGGAACCACCGTCGATGACTACTGCTGCATTCGCCACCAAAGCTCACGGGAGAGTGTCAGCGTACAACCTCTATTGCCTCGCACCAACCGGCAACTCTCTGAAAGCAGGATCTGTAAACCTTTATACCCATTCATAGCTCGTATTTAAGATATAAAGGTATTATACGGTATTCTATAGAACTGTGTCAACAGGATGGACATGTGAGTTTTGTGAAAACACAGTTTTATCGTTACAATTTGACATCCCCCATGATCTCACGCATACTGTAAATAAGCAGTACCAATGATTGGAGGAATTATTATGAGTGGTTCAAGCAAATTCTTCTTTATTTTATCGGGTATTGTAAGCATTATCCTGGGGATATTCTTACTCTTAAATCCCGTTATTAATCTCATAGCTTTTGCCTGGCTTTTTCTATTATCTTTTTCGTCAGTGCGGTCAGCTCTATTATAAATTATTTTACGTTATCGTCTGAATTACGTAGCGGCTGGTATCTTATCAGCGGCATTATCAATGCTCTATTCGGTATCTATTTAATATTCGGCGGATTTGCATTCCTACCATTAGTACTCCCAATCACAATCGGCATCTGGATGGTAATTGAAGCCATCTTTATTTTCATTAAATCAAGAAAGTCCGACAGCATGGTATCACTCATGGGACGTAATGCAAAATGGCTTGCACTAATTCTTTTACTATTAGGCCTATTACTCATATTCAAGCCGATTGCTTCCGGTGAGGTATTTATCTACTTTATCGCTTTCGGTTTCTTATTTGACGGAATTTATTCCATCGGTGAGGCTTTTAAAAAATAGAATATAACTAAATAATTACACTATAAGATCGACCATGTACTGCCAAATAGCTGTCATAAATTACGATGTCTATTTCGTATTTGTGGCAGCTATTTTATTTGTTTTGGCTAGCCGTCATGGTAAATATATTCGCCTACTACATTTGCAAGTGGTTAGACGCTTTTCTAGCTCTTTTATTTAGCAACTAGCCCAACGCTCTAACATTAGCGTAATAATGGGGTTATAGGACAAAAATTAGTACAACCCTGTAGTAATTTAAAATCCCCTTGATCAGTACCAAGATACTCATCAAAGGGATTATATTAATTATGAAAAAAACAAATAGCCCTTCGTTATCCTAGGATCGCTATTAAATTCAAGTCACATCTTAGGCTTTAAATATAACACCATTATGCTCTAGTTGTTCCACTGTTTTTTTACCAATGCCCGGTAGCATCAATACTTCTTGTTTAGTAATTGTTTTAAAATCATCTACTGTGTATAGGCCGGCTTGTGAAAGTGTAATTTGTGCACCGAACCGTATATTGTCATATACCGGATTTCCACGCAAAGCCCCACCTTTAGCAACCTCTACGGGGCTCATATGAGCGGACTCGCGTTTTCCCATATAACTATCATTAGAGTACCGATTTATAACAGTTCGACCGGTAACACGTTCATACGCATCATATAGAGTCTGCCATAATGGACTTTCAAAATCCACTAATTGAGTTGGTAAAAATGAGATAGCAGTATATAAGCTTATTAATTCTCGTGGGTCAGAATCTATATTGCTCACTTGGTCTACCATATACATAATAGCCTCTAAATGATCTTCTACAAAATCGTTCCAGCGCGTTGCATCTTGTAATAACCAATCAATATCTTCATATTCATCAACAAGATCTGCTAATACATCATGGGCTATCTTGCTTTCACCACACTGCAAAGCCAATAGAATATACAGCATATGCATAGGCAACATGATATCCGGAGCCTGATTAAATGCATTTTGTATATCATCGCAACATGCAAGATATCGCTGATATACCTTGCGGCCGCGATCCCAGTTGGCAGCTCCACAACAAGCAACCATCATATACACAAGAAATCCCGAATGATCTTGCTTGTCTCCGTGAAAAACTGGCGTAAAGCAGGCAATCGCATCATTATACATATTATATTCTAAATATATCATCCCCATGTCGATGAGGCAACGCATATAAGGACGCGTCTCTATTATATTCCAATCTATTTTTCTTTGGTTTTTCAACGATTCTACTAGCTGTTTCAACTGATAAATTTGAAAGCTTGGATGTAACTCAAGGGCTATGAGTTCTCGTTTAGCATCTACTTCATCAGGACATAATGCAAGGATTTCATTGTATAACTTCCTTGATTTCTCATTCGTATCAGCCTCTTCTGCAGCCTCATATAAATCACGTAATTTCATTTCTATCGTATTATTAAAATCACCACGATTATATTGAGTCATAAATGCTTCTAACAAATCCTCAATAGATTTGAAATCAGATTCATGTTCGGATACAAATTGTTTCTGTAAACGTAATAATAACTCACTATAAAAGTTAAACATAGAGTATCTCCTTATACATATGAACGTAAAAATACTACTCATATGTAATATAGCACGAGGGAATATATTAATTCTAGAGGTAATACCTCGACCTATTAATATCTCATCTGAAAATGGGTTGGCAACTAGACGATAAAAATGAGACACCGATTATAGTCGATGCCTCATTCTTTTGGGGGTTATAGGACAAAACGTGTTGGTACTTTAATCCCAATCATTGAAAGATAATTTGTCATAGTTATGCAAATCACCCCAAGAAATGGCATCCCCCCAAGTTGGAATTATGCCTTGAAGTTGGGCTCTTTCATTCATAGAACTATATATTTTAGAAATACTTGCATCAGTTGGCATTACCTTAAGTATTTCTTTTGCAGAAAGCGGTCTTGGTGAGTGTAAATAACACCACTAAAAGACCGCTTTTATACGTTTTTCTACAGACATTCCTCGATGGTAACGCAATAAACGTCTGAGTTGTGCGTTTACTCCGCCTTCAATAGGGTTATTAGTCTTCGGACATTCTTTATCCAACACCAATGTTTCATCTAAATATCGAAACATTGTCTCTGTATTAATTAATACCACTAGAGAGTTATAGGCTTTTAGTAATCGTTCATGCGTAGCTCTTAAATTATCATGACTATCACGTGTCATTTCACTTAGAAACTCTTTAAAAGTCACCCTCCAATTAAATAATCGTTGAATCCATATTTTTGCATCTTCCTGTGTTTTTACGTTATATAAATCGCTTGCTAAATCTTTTAACATAATGCCTGCTAATGTCTTAGGCCGCCTAGTAGTGTAACGATGTACTTGCCATACGGCATAAACAATACAACGTTGAAGCTTGGCGGTACGCAAACTTTTTTTAATGCTTTTCTAAGACCAGGTCCACCATCAGAAACGACCACAATGGGGGTCGCTATTCGCTGCATAAGAGCTTGCCATGAGCGAGACTGTTCTGACCTACATAAATACCACCCTAATACATATTCACCATCATAACAGATCAAAATACAAGCTTTTTTAGCTAAGTAAATACCATCAACGAATACCACATCTCTCGAGGTTTCAATTTTGGGCGGCATAGGCCATATTTGCCAGAAATCAGCTATCTGTCTACGAAATGTACGGCCCTGCCCAGGCATGTCCTGTTATGTTTCTTTACTAAATAACCAATTTAGAAATCGATGAAAACATTTAGTAGTATTATCAATAGTTTGTGTAAAGGTGATGTTACACTGCTTACAATGCCATCGTTGTGATCCAGCTTTAGTTTTCCCATATTTTTGACAAGAAAATCCACAATTTATACATCTTACCAGCATGATTATTCCCTCCACTTAGAACACGATTTTCTAAGAAGATATAACCTTATTGAAGCCAGTAAAATCAAGGATTTTGGGACTTTTTACCAACACATTTTGTCCACCCTCTAAGTTTATCAAAAGAACTTAAAATAGCGATGGAGCCAGTAATTTACTGGCTCCATCGCCTATAAAACCAACACGTTTTGTCCTATAACCCCATTCTCGTTAGTAACTAGCACAATAAAAATAGCAGGGCTGCCACCCTGCTATTTTTTCGTTCATATGAGACTATGTCACATATTGACATCCCTTGTCATATATAGAATAACACTTCACTATAGTGTAGTCAATAAATCCTCTACGCAATCACTCTTAAAAGCTTATCCACTCTAAATTCTCAAAATTATTTAAAATTCGTTTATCCATTTTTACCACTTGATTGGAAAACTCTATTCGATTATTAACAAATGAAATATCTGTATACCATTCCTTTAAACTAGCATACACTTCATTCTCTAAATCAATAATAATGGTTTCAATGGGATCCCAGGTTTTGCATCTTACAGACTCGACCATAACCATACTATTACCTATGAAAGTAACGTCCCTACCATAAATCCAAAACGGTAATACTTTCCCCTTTATAGAAATAGAATATATAGCATCTCCATGAGGTGGTTCCGTTTCATATTGTGCTTTTATATTGTACTTTTCCATTATCTCATTGCTAGCATTTTCTATATATGGCAACGTTGAAATCTTGTAATTATCTGCGTTCATAAAAGCTCCATTATTTTTAATATCAACCACAACAAAGAGGACTGTATATCGCTATTTGTGTAAAAAGTATTTTGCTATACTTATTACGAAGAGAGTCCGTTGACGTGAGTTAGGTTCATCTCCGCGAGGAGGTGATACTATGACAAATCATGAAGTTACCTATGTAATTATCATAGTTCTGTTATCAGTAGTCACTATCATTGCACTAGTTAAGTAGTACAACGATAAACGCCTAACGTATAGAGGAGTGCAGTCCTCTAACACGTTAGGCGTCATCATAATTTTGTTCAGTTTTAGATGAGCCTAACGCCCTAATCACGTTAATGGGCTCTCTTTATATGTATATTATAAGCTAATCAAGCTTAAAAAGATAGTACAGTAATAAACTCAATTAGTACCTACACTGTTAATCATTTCTCTAGCCCGCTCAACAGAAACTAGCTCATTAAATAAAAACACATGGTTCTGCCCCCCATGTTCCCAAGAGGCTAGATAGACAAAATCATCCACCATTCGATAGGTAACAATTATATCATTTACAACCTCTGTTTTCTGAGGTAAGTAATCCTTATAATCACCTGCGATATTACCAGATAGAGTCGATACGCGATACTTAATATACTTTGGCATATCATCTACACGGTCAAAATATGTTCCTTTTAAAAGCTCATGATAGGCATACACAACTTGTAATACATCGTGATCCACAATGGATACATGTACGGAACGTAATCCCTCTAAACCACTTGGCAACTGCGGTTTAAAGTTCAAATGTTGCTTAGCCTCATATAGGGTATCAAACACCTCTAGAGATTGACCTTTACGAGTGCTTCTATAATCGCTATCCGTCATAGTACAACTACCGAGTCTGTCAGGACATGGAAACTCATTTCTGTCACCATAGGGCTGATCATAAATAGAATTACCATTAAGACGGAATCTCATCAAATCATCTGCGAACACAACATTAATGGAACTTATAAAAGCTAGCGTAGCTAACGCACATACAACCTTTTTCATGATACAATCCCCTGCAAACAAACTACATTTATTAACTAAATTATATCATTAAAATTTGAAACAGCTATCATCATAAATCTATCCTATTTGATAGTATCTATCGCAAATAATTCTACTATTCAAAATTATTGTAGGTGCTATAATGAACTCAACAAAAGGAACAGGTGCTCATATGATACTAAATGCACTATTCCAAAACTATAGTTAGTAATTATATGGAGGAAATAATCATGACACATACACGATTAACACAACTCGTACAAGCTTTATTAGATGCACCTACAAGCAATGAAACAGTAAAGGAATTCGCTCAATCTTGGATTAATGCAGAAGGTACACCTAAACAAGAAGAACTTACAAAACAACTCGTATCCGTAGCAGAACAAAACATTGCACTTATCGATGAAACAATAGGCTTTGCAGGGTCTGAACTTGCTACACAAATCCTTGGCGAAGAAGGAGCAGCTAACCTATTACAACACGCTAAAGACATTAAAGCAGAAGGCGCAGAATTCTGTGACTGCCCTGGCTGTGTAGCTGCTAAAAATATTATTGATTTGAAAGCGGAAATTGTATAATACTATAAACAGAATATTACCTATTGAGTGGTTATCTACACATTGTAGATAACCACTTTTTTATACCTTGAATTGCAATAAGTAATGCGACAAAATTAAATCAATTTTTTAATCTCATGTTTAAACATGTCAAATGGTGTTTTAAACCCAAGGCATTTTCTAGGTCGATTATTAATCAGCACTAGTGCTTCTGTTAGTTTATCTAGTGTTACTTTAGCTAAATCGGTTTTCTTAGGAAAAAACTCTCGAAGTAAACCATTACTATTTTCATTAGAGCCACGTTGCCATGCTGCATAAGCATCAGCAAAATACATTGGTATCCCAAACTCGGTTTCAACCTGTTCAAAGCACGCAAATTCTTTACCACGGTCCACGGTAAAGGTTTTAAGTAATTTACTTGTTAATGTGTTGTATAGGGAACTAATAGCTAAAAACATAGAATCCTTAGATCGGTCATCCATCTTTATTGCTATATAGAATCGAGTTTTACGTTCAACAAATGTAGCTAAACACCCTTTACTTTGACCTCTGGAAGACACCATTGTATCTAGTTCCCAATGACCAAAAGTCTCACGGTTTTCAACTTCTTGAGGTCGGTCCTTAATGGTCTTTTTCACATTGAACCGTCCACGCTTTTCTTGAGTACCAGGCTTTTTGCCTTTCCGGCGAAGTACTTTCTCTGTTACAGCAAGAAAACCACGATGGATCCAAGAATATATTGTTTTAAAGCTTAGAACACCAACTAATTCAGAACCAACTATTTCTTCTGGAGACCAAGTTTGTTGTAACCTGGATTCAATTAAAACCGCTAATTGAGGTGTTAACTTTGTTGGTCTACCTTTATTAGCAGACTTACTAATTGCTAGCTGTTGTGCTTTAATCACAGAATATTCACCTTCAACGCGATTTAAATCCCTTGCTACAGTAGAATGGTGAACGCCGATTAAGCTAGCGATTCTACGAACAGAGTATCCTTCTTTTCGTAAAACTTCTATTTGACTTCGTTTTTCTATGGTAAGATGTATATAACTCATATTAGAGACCTCCGTGTCATGTATTTGTGGTTATTTACATTTTACACGAGATCTCCAATATGAGTCTTTTTATTTGTCGCAATATATTTTTACAATTCATCATATACAAAAACGGCCTCTCATGGGGAAGCCGTTTTACGGAACAATATATTTGTGAAAGCTTTACTTCCACAGTCTACTCAGACATTCTTTTGTATCCGTTGAAGCATTTTAAAGCTCACAGCGATATTAACGAAAATAATCAACAGTGTTACGAACGAATAGCCTAATAGCATACAGTTCGCCGATACCACATCATATATCTGATATGTGCAATATCCAGCCGTGACAATACCGCTAAAAACGCCCGGTATATACTGTTGCAGAAAAATACTTTGAATTACATGCCCAATCACATGGTATATATACGCTATGATGACAGTGATGTAAATGTCGAAGCTTTCAAAATACATACTCAAGCCCAGCACAATCAACAAGAGTATGAATTCCTGACAGACGATGGCATTAAATCTGAAGGGTGTAAAAGTGGCTGCTAAAAATTGTTGTTGCAGTTTAGGATTCCTTCGCATGAATCGTGGAAATAGAAGAATCTCTTCAAGTTCGTGCAATATAAAAATGCTCGGGAATAATAAGAAAAAACCATTCAGATCCATAAGATACCTCGTTCACAAGTAAAACTATTTACCACCTTTTTTTACATATGTATCAAGAACTCTTATTTCCCGTAAATAATCTCGTTCAACAGGACTAATAGTTTGATTCTGGTATTTTTGATATTCAGAAAGGACCTTCGCTTGCATTTGTTGATGAGATATATGTCCCTTATCTTGTAATACAGCTTCGCCTGTAGCTGACAAAATCGCATCTATATGCTTTATCCAATCAGCCATTGTCATAGGGACTTCACGCTGGGCCTGTCTTTCCGCAAAATCCAAGTATCCTGAAACTAATTGATTGAGCCCTTGTAATTCTTTTTTTCTGTAAGATAATTTTTTTAGCAATTTGAGCCTCTTTCAATGTAGGTAATTCTCCTTTGAAAGTAGTCAATCCCATAAACTCTTTTTTGCTATCTACACGTTTATAAATAACTTCACTAGCCGTATTATGATGAACAGCAAAATGCATCTTATTTTGTACTGTAGCAAAAAATGATTTTGCTTCTACGGATATCGGATTATAATCAACAGCAGTAGAAAATAAGTCCAGCACTTGACGATAAAAAAACCTTTTTCACTAGAGCGAATATCTCGAATCCGATCTAATAACTCTTTAAAATAGCTGCCACCACCTAATTCTTTCAGTCGCTCATCATCAATAGCAAACCCCTTTATCAAATAATCCTTTAATACGGTTGATGCATATTTTCTGAATTGAATTCCTCGCGGCGATCGAACACGATATCCTATGGCTAAAATCATATCTAGATTATAATAAGCTAACTTTCTTTCAACTGTCCGAGTACCTTCATTTTTGAACTGTCAACTTATAGTTGACAGTTTCTTCTTCGAGACAATTCCAAATCTTGAAATATAGATTTAATATGCTTGCTAATATTTTTGTTTTGTCGTTTGAAATAATTCTGCTATTTCACTTTGACTTAACCAAACAGAACCATCATCAAGTATAAGATTTATTTTAGCTTTTTTCCATCTTCAGTATTATAAATAATTATATTATTCATCTGAAAGCCTTTCTACCATTACGCCCATAGTAATTCAATATATGTATATCAAATCTTAAAATTAGTATATGTTAAATTAAAAGAAGCCTTCTATATTACTATCATTGTAACACAGAAGGCTCAAGAATTTATCCACTATTAAATTTTTAAAACTGCATTGATTTAACTTGCACACGCAGTACAGTTTTCAATTTAGCGGGCTCCACCTTTCGCGCATCAGACAAGTAGATTTCCCGATGCCACTCGTCGTTAGCACGTTGTAAATTATGAGCAGCGCAGAATTCATCTACTTTCATAAACGATTCCGGTTCATCATCATAAGGCCCGACATGCAATATCTGCACGCAATCCCCATCCTCAATTGATTCGAGCCGCACATCCTTAAATCGAGACAACGATTTTTTCTTGGATACATTCATAATGGCCGCCTCCAACACGTCAGGAGTCACAAAATCAGGTTGTCTGATCATCACCCGATATTGCAGATTATTCTTATCAAACTGCTCCGTATGCTCGATCTGCTTCCAAAGCGCCTCCAGCACAAGGAACTTCATGCTCGGCACCGTAACCTGCACCGCCTACTGCTTTGGACAATACAATTCCTTTTCGTGCTTGCGCCATTCATGCTTTACTGCTGTCATAGTTAACCCCTCTTTCTGAAAAAAATATATGATTTCTTTTATCGTAAGGGAGGATTATGAAAGATAATTAAGAGCCCCTATGCCAAAGCATAGGGGCTCTTTTCACACACTCGCTTCCACAAGTGCTTTTGTATATGGGTGTACCGCTTCTTTAAGTCGTTTTGATTCGATGGTTTCTACGATTTGCCCATCTTTCATAACGATGATTCGGTCTGTTACGGCTTGTAATAGTCCGATGTCATGGCTGACGAATACGTAGCCGAAGGGTTGTTCCGAATGGAGTTTGTAATAGGTCTAACACTAGTTTTTGATTCACCGCATCAAGGGCTGATGTAGGTTCGTCAAAGAGTACTAGCTTGGGGTTCATCAACATGATCCGTGCCAATACGACACGTTGTAGCTGACCACCGCTGACTTCGTGAGGGTATTTATACACCGTATTTTCTGGCAAGTCTACTCGTTGCATCCATTTACGGATATCGTCCTTTGCTGACGCCACATCCATAAGCCCATAGTTGATATACGGCTCTAAGAGAAATGCTTCTAAGTTCATCCTCGGTGGAATCACCGCCAAGGGATTTTGGAACATCATCTGCATGGATCGGTATATGTCTGTATAGTTTTGAATGGATGTTACGTCTTTACCAAAGAGCCACAGATTACCAGAGGTAGGCTTTTCCAATAAGGCAATCAGCCTAAGCAGCGTACTTTTACCGGAACCACTACCACCAGCAATACCTACGCGTTCATTGGGATCCATGGAAAAGGATACGTTATCAACGGCATGGACCGTATGATTGTGGTTCGTATATTGTTTACATATATTCTCGAGTTGAATCATACTACACCACTTTCATTACGGAATCTAATAATACGCACGTATACTCGTCTTTTGGATGGTTCATAATATCTTCCGTCGCCCCCACTTCAACGAGCTGGCCTTTATGCATTACACCAATGCGATTCGCGATATGTCCGGCAGCCTTGATGTTATGCGTTACGATAATAACTGTTGCACCAAGGGCTTGTGTTACCTCTTTTAAAAGGTCTAGCACATAGGCTTGCACCAGCATATCCAGAGCACTAGTTGGTTCATCGGCAAATACGATGCTCGGCTTCAAGATGAGGCTCAAAGCTATTGCCAATCGCTGCTGCATGCCACCGCTCAATTGAAACGGATAAGACTGTAAAATCCGCTCACCATCATTGAGATGAACTAACTTCAACATATCAATGACGCGAGCTATTTCATAGCTTTCACCATGAGCACGGAACAAATCTTTGAAGTGATTTTCTACGGTGCGATTTGGATTTAGATAGGCGCTAGGATTTGAAAAATCATAGAAATCTTCGTGCCCCGCAATTGTCGCCAATCACCATCACTCAATGTAGAAACATCGGTTCCGTTTAGCAAAATTTGGCCGCTAATGGTAGCTTGTTTCAACATGCCAAAAGCGGCACGAACTAACGTAGATTTACCAGATCCGCTTTCACCAACGATGGCAAAGACCTCACCATTGGGCACGGAGAAGGATACATTACGCACCGCCTCTTCCGCACCATATGAAATTGTAACCTTATCAAATACGATACAATCAGATTTATTCAATAGTAGAATCCTTTGTTAATAAGTAGTAATCGATTGGATGTACTGGTACATTTTTAACTTTTGTAGTAGATACAACCGTTGCACTTGGATACAACAAATAGATATCTGCTACGTCATCAACTAAGATTTGTTGCGCTTGTTTTGCAATATTAGAGCGTTCGTTTTGATCAAATGTTACGGACAATTGGTCGATTAACGCATCTACTTGAGGGTTAGAGTAGCCACCAACGTTTGATTTCGCACCAGTTTTGTAGAATAAGCTGAGGAACCAGTAAGGATCGTTTGTAGACATAGTCACTACATTGCGTTCTACTAAATCGAAACCATCTGTACCAAGTGTATCTACTTCATCAGGACTTTGTAGTTTTTTTAGTGTTACATTGATTCCCGCTTTTTTCAATTCTTGTTGAATTTCTTCGTATAAGCTTGTGTCTTTACCCCAAATAGCAATAGTAATCGCTAATTCTTTGCCATCTTTTGCATACATGCCGTTTGCATTCTTAGCGTAACCAGCTTGAGTCAAGATTTGGTCAGCTTTTGCTACATCTGTCATCGGTTTATTAGCAATCGCATCATAGCCTAAGTTGGCAGATGGAGGGAATGGTGCCGCCCCTGGTGTAGAGCCATTGCCAATGATTTTAGCCATGGAATCATAGTTAATAATATGAGCAATAGCGGAACGCACAGCTTTATCATGTAATGGAGATGCTTCTGTGTTGTTTGCTTTCAACATAAACACACGAACGCCAGCAACGTCTTGAATATTGAAACCGTCTTTGAACAAGCTGCGGTTAGCAGAGTCCACTTTTTGAATTACGTCTACGTCTTTAGATTGCAACGCCATAGCGCGTTTATTGTTGTCTTCAATGTCTTTTACAGTTACAGTATCAAGACCTGGTTTGCCACCCCAGTAATCTGCAAAGGCAACGAGTTCAATAGTTTCACCTTTTTTGAAAGTAGTGATTTTGTAAGGACCGGTAAGAACTGGTTTAGATGCTACATCCTTAAGATCTGCAGTGTCCATGATAACGAAAGCTGGTTCAGTCAAGCTAGATAACAAGGAACCATTAGGTTCTGTTGTTTTAATAATCAAGTTTTGACCATCTACTGCGATAGATTCAATCTTAACAGCTTTTGCAGAACGAGCACTTTGTTTCATTGTGTACTCGATGGACTCTTTTACCTTTTGTGGCGTCATTGGAGTGCCATTGTGGAATTTAACATTTTCACGGATGTGGAATTTCCATGTTGTAGGGTCCACATTTTCCCAAGAGTCTGCTAATTGTGGAGCAAATTTCATATCTGGTGTTACCGTTGCCAATGTTTCACCAGCGCCGATACGCGTCAATGTCCACGCATCCCACTCGTGAGTTGGGTCTAATGTTTCACCAAACCAATACAAACCAACATTCATATGCTTCCCTTGTTTGCCGTCTTTAGCAGTATCATTACCACAGCCGACCAAGAGAGCTACCATGCATAGCATGGATAAACATGCTAACAACCAACGTTTCATAATATCTCCTTTAAAATACATTACCTCGTCGAGGCTTTCACCATAAAAAATCTATACACAGCACGGTTAACGAGATACATCGAGGGCATCGCGCAACGCATCACCAATATAGTTAAATAAAACAACAGTAATAAAAATAGCGAGTCCCGGGTAAATTAGCAGCCACGGCGCCGTTTGTAGAAAATCTCGAGAGCTCAACAAGATAGCGCCCCACTCTGGATCCGGCGGTTGCACACCGATGCCTATGAGCGAGAAACTGGCTACCAAAATGATGGCATCACCTAAATGTTGAATAATAACAATCACCAACGGTGGCAATACATTCGGCAGAATATAGCGCCACAGAATTCGTAGATTTGAAGCACCTGACATACGCGCAAAAGTAATGTACTCCGCGTGGCGTTCAATCTGTACGAGGCCTCTAGTGATACGGGCGTATTCCGCCCATTTCGTAATGCACAAGGAAATAATGACATTCGTTATGCTAGGTCCCATAATACCGATGAAAGCAATGGCAATCACCATGTTCGGAAACCCTAGTACCAAATCAATCAAGCGAGATAACCACCGGTCAATGCTAGGTGTAGAGAATCCTGCTAACCCACCAATAGCGATACCGATGGCCCCACTAATGCCAATGATGGTGAAAGCAATCCCTAAAGAGGCTTACCACCGTACAAAATACGAGACCACACATCACGACCGAGTTGGTCAGTACCTAATAGATGGGTACTACTAATGTCTTGTAAGCGGTCCGCGATATTCGTCGTTTCAGGATCAAATGGTGCTATATAGGGAGCGCATAAGAAAAATGCGATCCATAGAGCTGCTAATACCAACATAACGTATAAAGTATAGGGCTTTTGTCTATTCATAAGAGCCTCCTTTTATGGCGGCTCTTCGCTTCGGATTCAGCCAAACACTCAATACATCAATGATAATATTAATTACGATGAACACCAAGGTAATCCAGATGATATAACCTTGCATCAATATATAATCGCGAGCCATAATGCCTTGTACCATCATGTAACCAATACCTTTTATGGAGAATACCGTTTCAATAACGGCAGAGCCACCTAACATAGCGCCCATGGTTACCCCCATCATGGGCAACAACATAAGTCCCACATGGGGGAATATGTAACGGGTGTAGACCATCCATTCTGGCAAGCCTAATGCTCGCGCCCCCTGTACAAAGGGCTGTCGCGACACTTCTAAAATAGCATTGCGCAATCGACGAATATAGAGGCCACATATCCATAAAGCAAGGGTTACCGCGGGCAATACATAGGCAGAAAGCCATTGGTATTCGTTACCGACACTAGCTGTAATTTAACACCGAATAAGTACAGTAATAATAAACCGACCCAGAACCCAGGAATAGCTAAGGCCAAGAACGTTACTAGACGTATACCATGATCGATCCAAGAATCCTGATATTTTGCAGATACTATACCAAGAGGTATTGTTACTGCAACCCCCATGACAAGCGCTAAAGATACGAGCCCCAATGTATTTGGTAGCGCCCCTTTCAACAACGTGGCCACAGGCACTGCATAAAGTATAGACTCACCAAAGTCCCCTTGTACAATTTGACCTAACCAACGTAAGTATTGCTGCCACCAAGGATCATTGAGCCCTAACTGCTCTCGTATTTGTGCAACCACAACTGGATCTGGTGTAGCCCCTACAAGATTAAACTTCATCGACACAGGATCAATAGGGGATAATTTTATCAATACAAATGTACCAATAGTAACCACCAATAAAATACCTACAATACTCACCAAACGCTGTAGTATTAATCGATACAATACATCACCTGCCTTCTTTATCACAAAATAGCTATATTTATATTCTATCAATGTAATGCTTAGATAGATATACCCATACAGGTATTTAGAATCGTTATCATTATGAAAGTTTTGCATAGCAATCAGAACCACCCGTAAAACGGGTGGTTTGCTCACGGGCTATAAGCCCGTAGTACTAGGCCAGCGTCTAAAGGCGCTGGCTTTCACTACGTTCAAGCCGCATAGCCATTGACTCGTAACGTTCCCCTTAAAGGGGATGTGTATTACTTGCTACCCTTAAAAGGGTCCTCATATTCTTTTACACTAAGTTTATCTTTCATTTGGTCATGTAACTCTTGCTCACGTATATATTTCTTTACTGTAGCCTCATTTAAACCTACTGTACTAACATAATAACCCTCGGACCAAAAGTGTCTATTTCCAAATTTATACTTTAAGTTTGCGTGTTTATCGAACATCATTAGTGCACTTTTCCCTTTTAAGTATCCCATAAAAGATGATACTGATATTTTAGGTGGGATTAATACTAGCATATGCACATGATCAGCCATAAGCTCCCCCTCTATAATCTTGACGCCCTTATATTCACATAAACGTCTCAGTATTTCACGTAAACTATTTCTGTATTGATTATATATAACTTTACGTCTATACTTAGGTGTAAATACTATGTGGTATTTGCATAACCATTTTGTGTGCGCAAGGCTCTGTGTCTTTGTTGCCATATAAAATCACCTTTCTTTTGCATATAATGCGGCTTGAACACCTACATTATACTTAAGCAAGGTGATTTTTTTGTATAACTTTCGTTGCCGCACCCGCATAGCGGGTGGTTTAATGATTCGCGAGTACGTCGCGAACCAGTCTAAAGACAATAACAAAAACGGCCCCTCATGAGAGGAGCCGTTTCTTATATAACCCTTACAGTGTCCATGCGAGTGCTTCACCACAGCTCGCATGCCTATCCCACTAGGCTGGACTGTTATATTATTTTGTATGTGCTGTAGGTGCTACAGTGTTAGTAATAATCGCTTTTGCCATGTCGCGATTTACAGGACGTTCAAAGTACATCGCATGGTTTTGACCATCTTTTGTCCAACCAGCAAGGTATACCATTTTTTCGCCACCTTTGAAAGTAACCTTTGTACCGTTTACCTTTTCTGTAGCTGTAACGCGATAATCCTTATGATTACCACTGATATCACCTTTTGTAGTACCTACGCGATACACAATACGTTTGCCTGCCGCTTGGTTCCGCGTTGTATCTTCACCAGCTTGGTAAACATACACAACTTGCAAAACATCTTTATTGATTGTGCTTACAGACTCAATATTATAGCCTACAGGTAATACTTTAGGTAGATGAGGCATAATATTCATGTATTTAGCAGCTTCATCAATAGTAGCAAATTCATGAATTGGGCTTGGCATACCAACCATTGGAGCTGCCTGTTCTGCAACTACAGGTTTAGCTGGATCTGGTTTTACATCAAAAGTACCTTGCGCACCAGCAACAGTGTAAGAACCTACACAAGCACACGCAACGGCTAGTAATACAAATTTTTTGACCATGGGTATAATCTCCCTTCGCATAACATAAAAATTATTAAAAACACATTTATTTTGTATGTGATTTTTCCTCAACAATATTACGGATAATAGCCTTCGCCACATCTCGTGTAACGGGACGCTGAAATTCTAAAGAGTGATTTTGTCCATCTTTCATCCACGATGCAAGATAAACCATTTTCTTACCACCTTTGAAAGTAACCTTTGTACCATCTACACTTTCAGTTTCTATAACCTTATGAATCTTACGGTCATCGCTGATATCACCCTTTAATGTAGTAGATGTACGATAAAAAATAAGAGCACCACCGGCCTTATTTACGTACGGATCTATACCGGGTTCATACACGTACACAACCTGCAAAATGTCTTTCTCAATAGTAATGACAGATTGAATATTAAATCCTACTGGCAACAGCTTTGGCATTTGAGGTCTAAACCCTATATATTCAGACGCTGCTTCTACAGTGGTGAACACATGTACAGGACTCGGCATAATAAAATTTGGTTCCCTAGGTTCAACTGAGATTCCACCAGTCATAGGCACAGAACGATCTCCAACAGGTGGATCGTGAGCACTAGTAATGCTATAGGAACCAATAGCTACACATGCTAAAGAAGCCACTAGTAATGTCTTTATCTTTGCTGTCATAACAACAATCTCCAAAAACAAGTTTTGTAAAATTATATTTATTAAAATATGCTTAATAAGTATATCCTAAATGATATAGGATTTCAAGTAATAAATGCTACCTATATCATTTTAACAAGCTTAGTATTTAGCCTATTATTTCTTATGCACCATAAAGCCTGCCGCTTGTTGGTTCGCCATGATGGTTACATCAGAGATTTGCAAGCGTTTAGGTTGGTTTGTTACATATAGTACAACATCGGCCACATCCTCTGGTTGAACAGCCTCAATACCAGCGTAGACAGATTTAGCTCGTTCCGCATCACCGTGGAATCGTACTTCGCTAAATGGAGTTTCTACGATGCCTGGTTGAATGGTAGTAACCTTAATATCTGTAGCTATGGTATCCATACGAATGCCATCGCTTAATGTCTTTACCGCCGCCTTTGTAGCACAGTACACTGCACCATTAGGATATGCATAAATGCCTGCAGTAGAACCCATATTTACAATATGACCTTCATTTTTATCAATCATAAAAGGCAGTACTGCTTTTGTTACATATAAAAGGCCTTTCACATTGGTATCAATCATAGTCACCGCATCATCAACAGCACTATCTTGGAAAGGATCAAGCCCTTGTGCAAGACCCGCATTATTAACGAGCACATCGACGCCACCAAAAGCCTCGATAGCTGCAGGAACCTTGCTTTCAACATCCTCGCGACTACGCACATCAAGAACTAAAGTCTCAACACGCACGCCATATTCCTTAGACAAACGAGCCTGTACCTCGCCCAATAACTCAGCACGACGACCAGAAATCAACACATTATCGCCATGCTTTGCATAAGCCTCAGCAATACAAAGACCGATACCAGACGTTGCACCAGTGACAAAAATATTATGAGCCATAAAAGCCTCCTCATCATCAATCCGTTTTATTCTAATAAGTTAATTATACCATTATGAAAATAAAAAAACGCTACCCTACCCCCTATAATCGATAAAAATAGTGTATACATTGGAGCCTTCTGCTATTCTCTAGAATGATATGCTGGCGCATCTGTATGTAAGACAAAAATATTTGAGCTCTACCACAGCTAGAAAGCAAATAGGGATACCTATTCGAAGCCGCCTTGGGCGCTACGCGTACCATGAAGGCTGAACGCTTTTACCCCATGAAATGCGCATCTGAGAAATCGTATAGATAGGATTATCCCGGGGTACTTTGATTGTTTTATTTAATTTGATTAGTAGAGCTCAAATACGCTAGCTTTTATTTCAGATGCGCCAACATATCATTTAACACTTCCATGCAATCCCCCACGATGCCATAGTTAGCGTGTTGGAAGATTTCTGCGTTTGGATCGTTGTTGATAGCCACGATTGTATCAGCACCGGAGATGCCGCTCACGTGTTGGATAGCGCCGGAGATACCGAATGCCAAGTATAGTTTAGGGCTTACAGTTTTACCTGTTTGGCCTACTTGGTATGGCAATTCAATCCAGCCTTTTTCCACGAGTGGACGTGTAGCGCCTACTACGCCACCGATAGCATCGGCTAGTTCGTAAAGTTTATCGAAGTTTTCTTTAGAGCCCATACCACGACCACCAGCTACAATGATATCTGCCTCTTGGATATTGTAACCATCTTTACTGAATGGAATGAAGTCGAGGCGTTTCATGCGAATGTCTTCAGGCTTGAGGTCGAATTGCTCAATTTGGATGCGACCCCAGCTATCTGCAATACGTTCAGGTTTTTTAAATACGTTAGGACGTACAGAACCCATTTGAGGACGATGGTTTGGAGAAATGATTTCCGCCAAAATATTGCCGCCCAAGGCAGGACGTGTCCATTCAACAAGGCCTTCATTCGTATCTACTGTCAAGATCGTACAGTCTGCAACAACGCCGTTTTGCATGCGACCAGACATGCGAGGCGCCAAGTCACGACCATTGTTAGTGGCACCAATCAAGAGGATATTAGGCTTATGATCTTTAAAGAAGTCTGTTAATACCTTAGTGTAGCCATCCGTTGTATAGTATTTCAAAAGGGGGCTTTCAAAAACGTGAACAATATCGGCACCATGTGCTACGAGTTCCTCTGCTTCGGTTTGCACATGCTCACCAAGGAGCATAACTTGAACGAGTTGGCCCAATTCCTTAGCAATGCGGCGAGCTTGGCCGATTAGTTCATACGTAACCGGATGTACCACGTCATCGATGGTATCGGCTACAACAAAGACGTCTCTATATTCATCAAAATTTGTTACGGCCATTACCGGTCACCTCCTTTAGAACCTTCAGTACCTTGAGCGGCAGCTACCACTTTAAAATCACTGGCGGACACACTTTCAACAGACGCAGCCCGTTGCACAGGATCTTTTACATCTACACCATCATCATTATCCTCAACTACATCAACAGGTGCATCATTTGGCACTAATAGATGAGCAAATTTTTCTGGCTTAATATTGTACGCCAGTTCGAGAACCTTTTTAGAACCTTCTTCAACGTTTGGAAGCATTTCAACTTTACCGCGAAGAGGTGGTTGGTATACCTTACGAACGCGCGTAGGGGAACCATTAAGGCCGATACGGCTTTCATCAATATTAGGCATATCACGTAATGTAATATGGGAAATTTCATAACGTTTCGCGTAAATAGAGCTCCAAAGTCCTGGTTGGCGCGGTTCATTGAGTTCAGCTGTTGCTGTTACAAGCAATGGCAACGGAACCTCTACGATTTCATAGCCATTTTCATGTTGTCGTTTCACAACTGCTTTTCGGGCAGATTGATCAACGGATAGTTCACAGGCATAGGTAGCTTGTGCCATACCGAGTTCCTCTGCAATTTGAGGGCCTACTTGTGCCGTATCGCCATCGATAGCCTGCTTACCGCAGAAGATAATTTGGAATTGACGGTTCATAGTCCGTTGAATATGACGGATGGCAGACGCAATGGTATAGCTAGTAGCCAATGTATCAGCACCACCGAACGCGCGGTCTGTAACGAGTACCGCATCATCGGCGCCGAGGGACAAACACTGGCGAAGCGCTTCTTCAGCCTGTGGAGGGCCCATGGATAAAACGGTTACACGACTACCTTCATATTGGTCTTTCACCGTAAGAGCCGCCTCTAACGCATGCATATCGTCAGGGTTTACAATGCTAGGCAAGCCTGTGCGGATGAGATTATTTGTTTCCGGATCCAGCTTAATCTCAGATGTATCTGGAACCTGTTTGATACATACTAATAACTCCATACACTCACCCCTGTCTCAAATTCTACGCCCTTAGCGTTATGCGGATATTTCCATGTTTTTTTACTATTGTTTCACCACAAAGAACGCGGCATGTACCGCACTCTAAGCAACCAGCGAAATCAAAGGCTAAATCGCCATTCTCTTGTAATGTATATAGACCGGCAGGACAGCCGTTTACGAGTTTCATTTTTCTCTTCGTGGCTAAAACCAGCGCCATCCACCAAGATATGAGGAGACGTTTCATCTACATAATATTTATTGGCGCCCAAACGCTCTTCTAATTTCATAGGGAACGCACCCCTTTCCAAACATCACGAATCAAGGTAAATAAGCCAATGTCTCCGACACGGCGCATAATTTTTTCATCATTGGCACTGCACCATCACCATTTACAGTGAATACGTCGCGCATCAAATTGTTAACAAATGCTGGGTATTCATTGAAAATACGTGGATGTGTAGCAAGGAATTTAGGCATATTCTTGTAACGCTTCAAATCCTTCAGCAACCAAGAAGCCTTGATTTGACGTTCATACAACTAGCCACACGCTCCATATTTTCGTCGCGCAAGGCTACGTTAACCGCATCTGCTGCACACATACCGGACTCGATGGCAAGGTCCATACCACGAATAGTATAGCCAAGATTCATACACATACGTGCCGCATCACCGACGATAACATACCCATTACCGCCCAACTCAGGCATAGATTTATAGCCACCTTCTGGTACGAGATGAGCACTATGCTCTTTCAATTGACCATTTTTTTCAATAATGGTGCAATTCTTGGATGGCTTGTGAAAGCTGACAGCATATCGTCTACAGAACGATCGGCTTTGCCAATATCTTCAAGGCCTACAACCATACCTACAGAAAGGCTATCTTTATTTGTGTAAATAAAACCACCGCCTAATAAGCCAGAGGTCATATCGCCCTAAAGTTAGCCATGCCATACCGTCATCACCAGACAGCATGAGGCGATTTTCAAGATCTTCTTTCTTAAGTTTATATACCTCTTTTACACCTACTGCCATTGTACTTGGATCGGTAGGAGCTGTGAGGCCAGTCTTTTCTAATAATAATGTATTGGAGCCTTCTGCGATGATAACGAGTTTTGCATATACTTCATCATCGTGGCACCGAACGCCCACAACACGTTGTTTTTTGCCTTCTCCTTCAGTAATGAGATCTGTTACTTGTACATTGGATACGAGAAGAGCCCCTTTTTTCTCAGCCTCTTCAGCAAGCCATTTATCGAATTTAGCACGTAATACTACGTAGGACTCTTCATTCGGTTGACCATCTTCGTAACTGTACTCAATAGTCGTCATTTCATTGCCAGCGCCAATAGAAATGCGCTCTTTTGTCACCTTTCGTTCCAATGGGGCACGGTCTCTAAAGTCTGGTACTAACCGTTCTAAAGAATGCGTATAAATACGTCCACCCATCATATTTTTAGCGCCTGGTGCGGTACCGCGTTCAATGAGCAAAACCTTTACTCGCTGTTCTGCGAGGCGTAATGCCGCCGCAGAACCCGCTGGCCCTGCACCAACAACGATAACGTCAAATGTTTCATTGCGATCAATTGCCATATACTCAGCTCCTTTAAATCAAAGCTTAGACTTACATAAGTTCATATAGTATATATATTTCTCTATTAAGAACTAAAATACCTTTAAAAATTACCAAAAAAAAATGAATATATTCTATATTTTACGATTTTATATTATAAATGTGTCTATAGGATGTATATATACTCATTATATGTTTATACTATTGCATACTATTCATTTCCAATAGGTGCAACAAAATTCATCAATTCGTGAAATTTATAAGTTTATCTAGCTTTCAAAGGAAAAGTAGCGTATGATAAAAGTAGGAAAAACCCTATACGGAGCAACACGCGTATAATACGACCGCATAATGCAAGACCACGGTCAAGGTTAGGCACTCATTATTTTGGAATTACCAGAGGAGGCCATATGGACCCGTTAAGAATCTTGAAAGCATTATCAAATCCACATCGGTTAGATATTATATTGTGGCTAAAGCAACCAGAGAAAGAATTTGGTGTACAAGTACACACTAAAACTCTTATCGATTTCCCTAACAGTGTAAGTGTTAAGAGTATTCAAAAGCGCTGTGGTGTATCTCAATCTTCCATCTCTACATTTATGAGTATCTTAGAAAATGCGGAACTCGTAGAGTCTCGCAAGATTGATCAGTATACCTATTTCCGCCGTAACGAAAAAGTAATTCGTGAGTTCGGCGAATGGTATAACAAAGAGGTATCCATCCAATCGGATGATAAAGAGGTATTCATTCAATCGGATGATATCGATAAATTATTAAAAACGCTTAACTTAGAAGACACTTCGTATCCTACAACAGAGGAAACCTCTGTGCCTGGCGAGCAACTCGCTGCCGAAATCAATACTAAGGGATCCGATTATGATGAAAACAGAAAATAAAATTCTCCCTTATTCACTATACTTAGGGATAAAAGAAAAAGAGCTATAATACATGTGATTATAGCTCTTTTTGATTTTTATATCATAATTCTATCATTATTTTATTAATTTTACTAACAATATTATGGTAATAATAATTCAACTAAAAATGCCCTCCAAAAGGAGGGCATCTATTATATTAGAATTATACTTCTTCTATCGTTGTGCTTCGTAAGCTCTGAATAGTTTAGATAATAATTCAGGTGCCAAGCGCAATAAGTCTGGATTTTCACAGAAGGATACGCGCAATTGCGTTCTGCCTGGATTATCTTCACCTTTTTACCACTGTAGAAACCATTGAGTGGAGCCATGAGAAGTGTATACTCTTTACCGTCATCAAGGCTTACTGCACCATGTTCAGCACACCAAGAGGCAAATTCTACACCGTCAAAGCCAGGTTTTGCTACCTTCCGTACGTCAATAACAAAGTAAATAGACGCTTCTGGACGAGATACGATGAAATCAGGTTCTACCTCTTTAAAACCTTCATAGAGTTCAAAAATCATCTTACGGTAGTAGTCCCGTTGTTGCTCATACCAGTTATGAAGCTCTGCGTGGCTTTCATGAGCCAAAGCACCAAAGATATATTGGCCTAGTGTATTAGCACTAAGGTTCGCTGTATATTCAGCTACAGATTTTTCATAGCACAATTTATTATCTGTAATGATGGCGCCAATGCGCAAACCACAAGCATTCCATACCTTACTAGCCGTTTCAAGGCTAATACGACGGCCTTCAATACCAGGTACATCCTTATCAGTTAAAGCCCAGATACTAGATGTTTCTTTCCCTTTTTCGTAAGCCAATTCGCGGTACGCTTCGTCAGAAATAATCCACAAATTATGTTTAACACATAATTTTGTATATTCAATCAATGTTTCTTTACTGAATAATTGACCTGTTGGGTTATCGTAAGGAATGATGAGCAACGCACCCGGTTTTGTATCGATAATGCGTTGTTCAACAGTTTCAACGGATGGCAATTCAAACTCGCCATTTTCATTAAGCTCGCGATCAACAGTGACTGTTTTACGACCGATACGAAGACCTACTGCATCATAGTTTGTATAAGATGGGTTGAACATTAAAAGAGGGCGTTCCTCTTCACCAGCACCGCCACATACGCCAAGCATGATGATTTCCATCGCCATGGATGCACCATCTGTTACGAGTACATCAAGACCAGTTGTATCGAAACCTTGGCTGCGTAAAATGTGAAGGAATGCTTCACGACATTCATCAGTCCCCGTAGTTGGTACGTATGGCACAATACCATTATGGAATGGACTATTCACACCGCCCAAATCGAACAACCGACGCTGCATGGCGGGATGCATAGGACGCATTACATTACCAATAGAACCATTCACCAAAATTGGTGGGTTCTTACGTTCCAAGAATTTAATTTGTCCTAGGCGAATGCCAGATGGCTTTCGAGCCATCATATACGGCGACAATTCTGGTTGTTTCATTCAGATCCAACTCCTCTAAAAAAGAAACTGCCTCGATGGGGAGGCTATACTAACTGTGAAAGTAACCAATAACACTTACTTTACAAGGAAATATTTGATACATCACAAAACATATTATACAAATACATAGATATATATAGATACATAATATTATAGAGCTTTTACTATAGAAAATCTATAGTTTTATAACACATACTTATTTACATATGCCCAATTTATTGGTTATTGAAAATAAATCTCATATTATTGTACTACTATACCACGATATATTAATGTAAAAATGAAAGAGCCTAACGAAAGGCTCTTTCAGAATGATGATTATTAAGGTTTATAACTATTAAATAGTCACTTCAAGTCCTAAGCGGAAGTTACGACCTTGACCTGGCCACCAGTCACCAGGGTTCCCCCAACGAACGCTAGATTGTTCTGCATAGTAAGTATCAAAGATATTGTTGATACGACCAAATACAGTTACGTTTTCGCGTACTCGGTAGTTTGCGCTGATGTCAGCCAACCAGTAAGTTTTTGCGCGGGAATACATTATCGGCTGTACCAGGACGGTTGATGATACCGCGAATATCCAAATGAGCATCCCATTTAGCATCGTTGTAATCAAGACCTGCGTTAACAGCATGTTTTTGGTACATATCCATCACGGTTTGCTTTGCGAGTTGGTGTTGCATCGATATGAGTATAAGTATAGCCAAGACGTGCGGACAAGTGCTTAGTCAATTGTTTACGCACATCTGCGTTGATGCCATGAGCTTTTTTTCAGTATCGAAATTGCGATATTGACCTGTGAAAGCTGCAGGGTTTGTCATAACCCAACCGATTTTATCCTTCGTACTACGGCTGAAGAAGCTAAGATTACTATTCCATGTTTTTACCGAATTTGTGGTGTACACCTAAATCAAATTCATGACCTGTTTCCGGTTTCAAATTGCGGTTGCCATTGAAACCATCAAATAATTGGTATGGTGTAGGTGCCAAGAAGTACTCTTTATATGCAGCATATACATTTGTTTTTTTGCATTTACATCATAGCCTAGGCTGATGGATGGAGATGTATGCGTACCGAAGGAGGAATGATGGTCAACGCGGATACCAGGTGTTACAGTCCACTTAGGAGCAAATTTCCATTCGTCTTGGATGAAGTAGGATGCATTTGTCAGTTTCACGCCACCCATGTTAACCACTTTATCTTGACGCCAATCAAAACCGCCAACTACAGTATGATCTTTAGCTTTATATGTTACTTGATCGCCGATACCACGAGTTTTCACATCTGTTAAATACCCATCGTATGTTGTTTTGTAGTGATTATTCATCAAGTATAATTGATGGCTCCAGCGGTTGCTAATTTTATTATTCCAAATCGCACGCAAGGAGTCATTTGCTTCATTACCATAACGAATGTGATTGAGGGCACCTAAATGGTCAGAGTACATTACATCGCCACGGTATGTATCGTAAGATACTTTCACATCGTTCTTGTCATTGATTTTATTGCCTACCATGAAGGATGCAGTATGGCTGTTACCGTGTTGAGGAATGCGCACGCCATGACCATCTTTATAAGAACCAATGATATCTTTTTGTAAGCCTACACGCCAGTACCAATCATTTTTGCTACCTTCGTTAGTAATAGCGTATTGCTCTAAATCGTTGCTGCCGCCCATAACGCGGAGTTTAGTTTGTACACCTTGCTCAGGTTTTGCAGTGATTACGTTAACTACACCACCGATGGCACCGGAACCATACAAGGTAGAACCTGCACCACGTTGTACTTCAACGCGATCGATGCTAGACATATCTTTCAAAATAGTCATCGGCGGGTTTATACCAGCTGCGCCCATATTGATGCCGTCTACCAAGTACAATACTTGGTCAGACCCATTGATGCGGAATGCATTGGAGTTCGTGTAACCTACGCCACCACCGTACGTATTAATGTCTACGCCTGGTACGATGTTCAAGGCTTCGTTCATATTCGTAGCATGGCGCTCACGAATATCGTCACCTGTTACTACGCCTACACTAGCTGGCACTTCTGAAAGCTGTTGTTCACTACGAGTTGCGGTAACAACAATGGTATGCGCTTCTTTAGCGTCACCTGCGTTAGCAGCTAATGCATTAGATACGCTCAAAGAGCTACCAAATACTAGGGCTAACCCTACATACAGAGATAATCGTTTCATTCTTGATACTTTCATAAAAACCTCCACACACACTAAATCACTTGCTATATATATTTTGTGCCATAGAAACCATTGCACGAGTCATAAATTGAGAATAACTCATAACCTGCGAGGAATCTACGAGGAACACACGACGATTAGCGATGGCCTTAACACCTTGCAACGCAGGATCAGAATAAAGCTGTTCTGCCGTTGCTGGCGTAGTGCCATCCGAAGTATAGGCCACGGATGGAATGATAATAATATCTGGATTGGCTTTAATTAAATCCTCTCGCGTCCCGTTATCAAAAGGCCCTAAACCTAATTGAGCGGCCGCATTGTTTACCTTCAGATATTTAGTCATATCATCAAAGGTTGACCCTTTGCCGCCGGTTAAACCAAATTGCGTATAAAATGCCACTACAGGACGCTCACCACTATGCTTATTTGCTATGTCTTCGACAATTTTCAAATCTGCATCCATACTAGCAATCATTGCTTCATCAGAGGCATGTAAAAGACCAGCAATTTCATGAATAACTGCTTTTGCTTCTTCTACTGTAGTCGGCGTCTTATACACATACACTGGTATTTGCATATTCCGCATTTCCCCAATGGCATCTGGGGACATCCAGTTTGGAACTAATACTAAGTCAGGCTGTACAGAGAGTATGGACTCAGCAGTTGCTTTCACATGTTTCTCTACCTTAGCTGACGCCTCAGGCACATTGTTTACCACAGTGCCCACAGCAGCCACTCGGCTCGGATCAACTAAGGATAAGACGATATCCTCTGTACTCGCAGCGATAGGAACGATGCGCTTAGGCTCGCTAGGCACCGTAACGGCTACGCCGGTGCCATCTGTCACCTGATGTGTAGCGCCAGTCGTCCCCGTTTGTGTAGGTCCACAACCGACCACCAGCAGTACCATCATGAGTATGGTGCATATAATCGATATTCTTTGTTTCATACTAACGCCCTTCTATAACACCTTCTATGGAAAGATATAAAGACTGCAAGTCTTGTAACGTCTCTGGGTCTGCATCCCAATAGCCACGTTGAGCGGCTTCTAACAAGATTTCTGCAATGCGCTGCAAGGCCCACGGGTTTACGTCGCGCATCCAGTCTTGTACCGTTTTGTCTAAGGCATACTTGTTCGCATAGCCTTCATAGACCCAGTCGGGAACTATATCGCTCGTCGCATCCCAGCCAAAGCTATGAGATACTACATTAGACATGTCCGATGCTCCTTTGTATCCATGTTTCATCATGGCTTGAATGAATTTTGGGTTCTGTGTTTCCCCTTGCACAACGCGACGAAACTCATCCGACAAGGACCGCATCACGACGCGACTACGATCTGTGCTATCCCCTACATACGCGCGAGGAGCACTGCCTTTTGCAGTTTCGCACCGCCGCAATGAGCCCACCATGATAACTATAATAATCGTCAGCACTCAAAATATGAGTCTCCCGATTGTCTTCATTCTTGATGGTCACATCCATAGTCGTGAGGCGACGTTGGAATAATCGCATATCTTGTGGCACATCCTTATGCAGGTGAAAGCTACTCCACTTACTATATACTTGCGCAATATCGTTTAAGGATTCCCAGTTTTTACCTTCTATCAAGGCGCCTACCCCGGTGCCATAGGCTTGAGGCGGGTCACCGAAGATGCGAAGGCGTGACTTCTTAGTGGCTAGCAGAGGATCTTCACCTTGTTCCACGAGCCAGTCTACATCGTCGTGAATATGCTTTTTCACATAGTTATCTTCCAATGGTTCATCTAGGTCTGCCACTAGTTCAACCGCCTTGTCGAGCCAGCTGATGGCAGTAGGCATCATATCTCGAATAAGGCCACTGATACGCCCCATCACGTCAATACGAGGTCGTTGTAATTCCTCTAATGGGATAACCTCTAACCCAGAAATGCGGCCATTGGATTGCCATTTAGGGCGAACCCCTAGCAAATAGAGGAACTCACCCTAAACACTGACCGTGACTTCTAGAATTGCTACTAGCCCAAAGGATAATGCCAACCGTCTCCGGATAGCGCTGTTCATTTAAAAATATAATCGGCAATGACTTGATCTGCCAAGTCTATGCCCTAGTTGGTACGCTATCTTTCGTCGGTAAAGGCGCGCTCATCTAAGCCATAGAAGTTTCGTCCTGTAGGGAAGTACATCTACTTGACCACTCGATGGAGCCCCACCAGGGCCTGGCTCAACGTAAGTCCCTTGCAGCGCTTTTAGATATGGAAATGAGCTCATTCTTGGTTTCACCTAATTTAGGAATGTACTCACAAAGGATAGCCTCAGCCAAAGGCTCCAGACTAGGGACGATCTCATAATCTGGGTTATGCATGACATTAGATACAAAGGTACGTAATTCATTCCAAACGCGGTCAATGATTACGCTATTACGAGTGCCCTCATCAGAGAGTTCACCACTGTGCTGCTCTAAATGTGTCCAATCATAGCCCATCTCCGCAGCTAATGTTTCTAAGGCCGATGCGATATCTCCTTGAGGGGTTCGTATGATGGCAGTAATAAATTCTTCTAAATCCGTCCCCTCAGGTCCTTGCCCCAAAATATGTAAGCCATTGCGCATCTGCATATGTTTCAAATCAGTTAGTTTTTCGTGGACTTCCGTAATAACAGCATCTAGCTCCATCGTAGGTCCTTGTTCTTCATCGATAAGATGGCAGGCTAAGGCTTTTTCTCGAATGACCTCTACAATTTCAGACACACTTTCAGGATGTTCCTGTTCAAAGTGGCCATGCTCATCGAGTAAGGCTTCTAGTTCTTCAAACTCGTCGTAGAGTCCCGCCATCGTCATCGGTGGCGACAGGTGCCCCACTAAGCAAGCGGAGCTGCGCCGCTTAGCCTGTATACCCTCACCAATAATAGTCGTCCAATAAGGATAAATATTAGGTAACGAGGAAATCCCAATTTCAGGATAGCAACTAGCACTGAGGCCTGCGCCCTTGCCTGGGAGCCATTCTAAGGAGCCATGAGTCCCTACATGAATGACTGCATCCGCTTCAAAGACGGTCCGTACCCAATGGTAAAAGGCCAAGTATTGATGAGGTGGTGGCAAACATGGATCGTGGTAAATGGCAGATACATTCTCCCCAAAGCCTCGCGGCGGTTGCACCGTAATCCATAGATTGCCATTAGAGAAGCCCGGTATGATAACTTCATCGTCGTACACAAATACATCACCAGGAGCCTCCCCCCAAGCTTTAACCATTGCAGCTTGTGTGTCTGCTGGCAGCGTAGCAAAGTACGCTTTGTAGTCATCACTGCTCAAGCGACCTTCTGCAGAGGCTAACAACTCATCGGTAAGCATGGATCGGTCATTGGTCATGTGGGACGTTACCATATCCATCAAGTCTGCACTGGTGTCTGGCACCGTATCGACAAGGTAGCCTTCTTCCTTCAGCTGAGCCAATAAGCGTAGCACCGATTCAGGTGTATCAAGGCCTGCGGCAGAACCAATATTGGAGTTCTTAGGCGGATAGTTATGTAAAACAATGGCTATCTTTCGCTTTTCTACAGGAATATGGCGCAGCTTAGACCATTTAATGGCTCGCTGAACGACGGCGGCAATGCGCTCTTTCACAGGTAAATACACATAATGGCCTCGCTCATCATAGGTTTGACATGCCACAACGCCACCTTGAATAACCCCATCGAGCTCGGGCTGTGATATGGATAAATTCACATCTAATGGTGTAACACCTTGTGGATCCTGAGCCCAAGACGCTTCATCCATATATATGGTGTACCCTTGAATGATTGGGCAATCTTGTAACTTTAATTCCTCCAAGGTTTGAGCCCCTAAGGACTGGAAGGAGAATTTACAAGTATTGATGAGCACATCAAAAGGGAATACATCCTTACCAAACAGGTAATTCATGGACAGTTTCATATTCGGAATGCCCACCCGAGGATTGGACCCATATTGCCCATAAAAGATAATAGGGTTGTAACCATGTTTATAAATCTCTTCAAACAAGGCCTGCTGATAGTAAATATCCCCCATAATCCATTCATCGCGATAGAAATACACTGCTATGGATGGCCAATCCCGATTGCCTTCGGCATCCATAAACTCATCATAGGTTTCATAGATATTTCCATCACGGCCCATAATGGCTTGCCACGGAATGTGGTCAGGTCCTCCCATTCAGAGGTCGGTTTCGTACTGAAAGCTCCGTTAATAAGACGCACATAGTTCATGACACCACTAGTGCGGCGATAGCTTTCAAGAAGAGTCCGCTGGTCTATATCTATATTGCGATAGAGAATGTCTGTTTTCTTAGGCTCTACTACGTCAATCCAGTATTTTGGATGATGTGCATACAACCATCGTTCCAGACGTTCCAAAAACGGCGAGTCTAAGCCCACCCCCATGTTGGTTACGAGCACTACATCGGCAGCACGCAGGCGACTTTCAAAAGTAGCATCCCATAGAGGCTGTTTTTTCATATTGCAAATATCCACCTCGCCCTGTATCAATTCAGGGTAAGTGGCAACAGCCTTTTCTATATATTGGATTTGTTTTCCTAAGTTAGAAATATACATGAGCCGACTCATGATTTACCTCCGCGATACGCGCAAAATACGATCTGCCGAAATAGTATCCATAGCATAATAACTGCCATTCATCAATTTACATAATTCTTTAGCCAGGCCTAGTTTGATAAAACCCGTTTCCGTGTCGATAACGATACAATCTACAGGCAAAGTACCAAGGATACGAGCCCATTGCTTGGGACTCCGCTACAGGGTCCTCAGAATCACCCGACGTAGCTCGACCATCGGTGATACATATAATCTGAATTCGTTCCGCCCGATGGGCACGCAACAATCTATCGCACATGGTGTAGGCCATTCGTAAAGCGTGAGCTAATGGCGTTTTACCGCCTGTAGGCATAGAGGCTAACAGTCGCTCTGCTCGCTCCACGCTGCGCGTGAACGGCAATAATACCTCTGCCGACTCCTTGCGGAACGCAATAAGCCCTACCGAATCACGGTGGATATAAGAATCTCGCAAGAGACTGAGAATAGCTGCTTTAGTGGCCTCCATGCGATGACGCGCCGCCATAGAACCGCTCGCATCCACCACGAATAGTTGATACGCGCCAACGCGCTTTTCCCGAGCCTTGCGGCGATAATCTTGAGGCTTTATCACTATAGATAATCCCTTGCTGCTTTGATGCTCTAATTGCTGGGACTGAGTAGATAGCTTTTCTTGTTCCATTTTAGTAGCAGCCCGCAATCGTTGATACGGCGCTGCCGCTCGCAACGTGTCTACTAGCGCCAAGTCCTCTAGGGCCTTTTCATCCTGATAAGCTCGAATCATGCGCCCTCTCGTATCTTTTGTCTTAGTCATGAGGCGACGACCTGAGCCCTTGCGATACTGACGGTCTACTGTTTTAGAAGATTCTAGTTTCCATTGGAATAATTGGTTAGCTATACGGGCAACAGTATCTGGTAAACATAAAGAAGATAGCTGGTCACATATATCGCCCATATCATTAGTAGCATTATCTCTTAGTTGGTCTTTAGACTCTGAGGAATTGCTACTGCCATTAGCTTCACTTGAATCAGCATCATCATCTTCAGCAGAATCTATATTAGTATCATCTGCATCATTAGCATTTGATTCGTTAGGATTTGATTCATTAGGATATAGCTCATCCCTATTACTATCATCCTGTTCACAGTCATTTGATACATCGGAATCCATTGAATCAGAGGTATCATTACTTTGAGTGCAATCTTGCTCACTGGTGCTACTGGAATTTTCACCTGGTGATGGCTGTGATTCTGGTATTTCAGCCTTTCATACGATGTGGCAGTACATATAGCGCCGCTAATTCTGCATGACGAGGCTTACAATAGGAACAGCCTTCTAGAAGAGCTAAGGACTTCATAACTTGTAACAACACATATTCTGCGCCATGACCTACGGTATGCGCTTTAAGTGCATAGGATACGGCAAGAGACATCATTGCATCAGGTGTAGCAATCGCTGAAATCCGCTTATTGTCGATTAAGCTAACTAGAACGTCAGATGCATCCGCTTCGGTTAAAGGTAACACAGTCTCTACGCAAGAAATTTCATCTCGAATTTGTTGTAACACCGCTACCCTTGATTCCAAGGATGCTCGTTCCATAGCTACATGCACATCGACGAGTTCCCATTCCGCGTCAGTTAAAGTTCTATCCTCATGGTTTATCGTCATGATCAGCAAGATATGACGTTGTTTTGCCTCCACTAATAAGGCGTGGCGCACTTCTGGGGATAGAACGTGACCATCATCTAGGAGCCAACATCGCGTGTGCGGATCATCTAATAAACCTGCGTTCATCACCATCTGACCTTGTTGCAGAGACGCTTCAAAGTCGATAGTCTCTTGTAGTTGCGAGTTATCTATATACACAGGAATAAGCCGATACGGAATATGCCATTTCTCGAGGCACTGACGAACTAAAAAGCTTTTACCAACACCAGTACCACCAGAAATAACAACACTATGAATCTGGTCATTTACGAGGCCTATTTTAAGAGCCTCTTGTACAGATGTATCCATAGCTATCCCTCAAGTACCGCAGATACCACTGTATCGATGCGGTCTACATCGTGACCTTGCTCCTCAAAAGGTAATCTTCGCATACGATGTTTTAACGTCAATCTTGCAGCCACCTTAATATCGTCATCTATGATGTGTGAGCGACCATGAAAGGCAGCGTGAGCGCGAGCCGTATGCATCATCGTAATATCTGGACGATGTCCATCGACGCCAACGCCGATACTGATACTAGCGATTTTGAGGAGAATATCATCAGAGGGGATAATAGTTGGTAATAGCTTACGAGACTCTAACAAGCGCTCATGCAAAGCTCGTTCCGATTCCTTATAGGTATCCACGAATTCTGCGGGATTGTCCCCAAAGGTTAGACGTCGCTTGATAACATCCATACGCTGTGCTGGATCTTGCTCACCACAAACCATAACAGATAAACCAAAACGGTCTAATAGCTGTGGTCTAAGGTCCCCCCTCTTCAGGGTTCATGGTTCCTACGAGAATGAATCGAGATGGATGAGAATGGCTTACCCCTTCCCGTTCCACCGTATTCACGCCCATTGCCGCTACATCTAGTAAGATATCTACAATATGGTCATCCAAGAGATTAACCTCATCTACATAGAGAATATTTTGATGTGCTGCTTGTAAAATACCTGGTTCAAAGGCTTTTACCCCTTCTTGTAAGGCCTTCTCTAAGTTAATAGACCCCACAACACGATCCTCTGTAGCATTAATAGGCAACTCCACAACGGTCATGGCCGAAGCACTTTCTTCCATAGGAGGTAAAAGGCTCGCCAGTGCACGTACAGCTGTGGACTTTGCTGTGCCCTTTTCACCTTCGATTAAGACACCACCAATGGATGGATTGATAGCATTCAGTAAAAGGGCCAATTTCATTTCTTCTTGACCAACAATAGCAGTAAATGGATATAACATAAGCCTGACCTCATTCGGAATAGCAATATATAGAGATAAACAGGAAATGTGCGGACCTATCCATAGGCAGCCCTATATCTATTTCAGGTGTGGATCGATAGACATTGTGCCGCTAGCATTTGTCTGTTTATATTCCTCAATATCCGTAGTTCCCTAGGGAATACAAAGATACGTTGTTGTTTAAAGTACGGATCGTCATAGACTGCAGCTGATAGATGGAATGCGGCTCGTAAGTTATCCGCAGTCAATACTTCTCTTGGCGTACCTACATCGATGATATGACCATCGCTAACTAGGACGAGCTTAGTACAGTATTTAGCAGCTAGTTCTAAATCATGAACTACGATTAAAATCGTTTTTCCTTCATCGCATAATCGACGACCTTCATGGAAAATATCATCGGCGTACACTAAATCGAGGGCCGCCGTCGGCTCATCAAGCAATAGCACCTCTGTTTGTTGTGCCAAAGCCTTAGCCAAGAATACCCGTTGTCGTTCACCACCACTCAAAGATTGTACAGAACGATTCCGCAGATGATAAACGCCTACCTCTTTCATAGCCTGTTCAACGATAACCTTATCTTCAGGGCCTTCTTGTTCCCACCATTTCAAATAAGGATAACGAGCGGTCATCACAATATCGATAGCTTCATAATCGAAGGAAACATTTACAGACTGTTGCATATACGCCACATGATGAGCGATTTCCTTGTCGCTCAAAGAAGAGATGCTTTTACCATCCCACAAAACATCTCCACCAGATGTAGGATAAAGGCCACGCAATGCTTTTAACAACGTTGTTTTACCAGAGCCATTAGGTCCGATAATACCAACGAACTCACCACTATCAATAGAGAAGGATGCATCCTTTAGAATAGTGTTTTCCCCTAACGTAACGGATAGAGATTGAACATCTAGTTTCATTAGGCCCCTCCTTTACTACGCAAGCGATGAAGTAAATATAAGAAATACGGTGCCCCTAAGATCGCTGTCATAATACCTACGCGAATCTCAACTGGCTGAGCAATAACGCGACCTAAGGTATCACAGAACACGAGGAAAAGCGCCCCACCCACAGCTGCCATAGGCAATAATAGGCGATGGTCAGGTCCCACCAAAAGACGCACAATATGCGGTACTACAAGGCCAACAAAGCCAATGGAACCACTGACGCACACCGCAGTAGCAGTAACGACAGATGCCAAAAACAGGAATAGCATGCGATACACCATAACAGGCAAACCCAAGGCACGCGCCTCTGTATCGCCGAGAACGAGTACATTCAGATGACGACCGAGCATCATTAATATAACGCTGCCCGTCATGATAGGCCCCACCGCTAGTAGAACGTGGTCCCAGCGACGAAAATCAAGTCCACCCACCATCCAAAATAGGAATTCACGCAAGCGGTATTCATTAATCATAGTCAAAATGCCCGATGTGAAAGCACCGAGCAGCATACTAACAGCTACACCAGCAAGCAACAAGGTGGTCGTATCGAGCTTGTTATTACGCCATGTTAACAATATAGTAATCCCAACAGATACAAAGGCTCCTACGAAGGCAAAGGCAGGCATGTAAAACATGCCAAGAGATGTTACACCAAGGGCGATGGCGATAACTGCACCGAGAGATGCCCCTGCGGAAACGCCCATAATACCTGGGTCCGCCAGTGGATTGGAGAAAACACCTTGCATAACGGCGCCAGCTAGCGCCAATGCACCGCCCTACGAGTAGGCCTATAATGAGGCGCGGCATGCGGATAAACCATAATACGGCCTCTTGTTCAGCTGTAATAGGCTCCGTAAAATTCACAGGTAAGCCCATACCATTTAAAAATACTTTTGTACACCGCCACCGATAGGAATCATGATAGTTCCTACGTGGAGTGCCAATAGACTCACAATACATAGCAATACCCCAATCAGAATAATTGCCATGATTCGTTGCTTCTCTTTAGTCATGAGAATTCCTTTCTAACTGAGGATATACAGTATGCATGATGGCGAGCATCGCTTCGCCAATATGCTGATTCATAGTATATAAATAAGCTGCCGGTAATGGCTTAACACGGTTCTCACGTATAGCCGGCAAATTTTTGAAAGGCTGGATTTAGTAAATATCGATCCGCCAAATTCTTGTCCATTCCCTTATAGGAAGGAATAAAAAAATATAGTCTGGATTCATGGCTATCACCCGTTCCTCCCCAAAGGGAATCCGTGGCGGTAAGCCAATCCGATCAGGTGCATTATAGATACTCATATAGTGACACATATCATCAAAAAGGCTTCCTGTTCCCGTATATCCGTCCATAGATGATACAAAGAGAACCGTCTTGCGCTGCTCAATTGGAATAGATTCTCCTAGGTGCTTTATTTCATCTATTTCACGATGAATCTTCCGAATGTAAAAGCTACCCTTTTCATCTTCGCCGATAATATGAGCAATATCCATCACATTCTGAATCACTCCGTCCACCGTAGAAGGGGTAGGTACCACAACAGTGGCTATACCCATGTGCCGTAAGCCATAGATAACATCAGCCGATATATAATCTGGTGCTATAACGAGATCCGGTTTCAAGGCTATGATTTTCTCCAAAGGATACGAACTCAACACTGGTTTTACCAGCTTTGCGCGCTTTGCCTCTAGCGAATATTCCTCATAGGTAGACAATTTATTAATGCCTACTAAACGTTCTGGTTCTATAAGTCCTAGTAAAATTGTGTCGAACGCAGAAGACAGTGATAAAATCCGTTTTGGATGCTCTGGAACAGCAACTTGAACACCATCATGACTGTCAACATAGCGAATATATGGTGTTACACCATCCTCAGATTGAGGTCCACAACCTGTTAAACATACACAAAGGAGTATCATCAAAGTTATGAGAAACCCAATAGTCTTATTCATGATGATACTCCTTGTATAGTTCTAATTAGTGATTACATAAAGACTAGAATTTTTGAGTATAGCTGAGTTGGTAATTAAATGGTTCATCCCAGTATTCCCAGTCGCCGTTTGAAATAACATTATGACGGTTTAACAAGTTACGTGCATCTAGCCGCAAGGATGAGTTTTCATTGAACTGATAGCCTACGTATGCATTCCAAGCTACGAGATTTGGATTTGTTCCACCATCGCGGTTCTTCATCCGTTTTGTGACAAAGTTGATGCTAGTACCTGCAGTCCAGGTTGAGCTATTGTAATGGATACCCCCTGTAAATTGCAATTTAGGGTTAGCTTGTTTCCAATAGGTCTTATCGATTTCTCGTTGTTTTGGATTAGAATACGATGCACCCACAGTCATTTTTAAGTGATCTGTTAATTTACGACCATATTGGGCTTCGATACCGACATTTCTATAGCGACCACCGTTTACGCGAATCGTGTTTTTACCATTGCTATCTGGCTTCCAAGAGAAGAAGTTTTTAAAGTCCATATAGAAGAGCGCTACTTTCCAGCTATCTTTGTTAGTAATGTGTTTATAGCCTAATTCGTAATTCCAACCTTCTTCAGGTTTCAAATTACGTCCACTAACAGAGGCATAGCCTTTATTAATTTTCTTGAAAGTATCGCTTAAGTTCGGCATTCTAAAGGCTTTACCAGCATTTATGTACATGGATGATTCCTTGTTAATACGATGTTCTAATTGGAACTGAGGAATCAATACGCGTTGATTTTTCACAGGGTCTTTAATATCCGAATAACGCAAGCCTAAAATACTAGTCCATTTAGGATTGATTTGATAGGAGTATGTACCATAAATGGCATAACTATTGCGATGTGGATTTCCATAGTATGGACCAGATGTAGTGCGATATGTTTCGCGTTTACCAAGTACACCTGCAATGAAATAGTCCTTGCCACCGCGGAAGTCCCATTCATGTTGCACATCGAAACCATATTGTCGAGCAATATAGTTGTTATCACTCAACGTATATGTCTTTTTGCTATGTATGCGACTTTTACCATACAAATCTCTATCATTGTAGAAGATTGTACCTGTAGTATTGCCATCTTTATAAACTAAAGACGCATTATTTTTAGTATCTTTATAAGCATATGTTGTAGAGTGAAGCTTTTGCTTAATAGGATTCGTTTCTGTACTCAACTGTCCAAAAGAAGAATTACCTTCAAAACGGCTAAAGTTCAAAGTCAACTTATCATTTAATTTACCGCTCATAAATACACCTAAGGAATTCCCTTTGTTACGAGCTGTATAATATTCATAGCCCCTAGCATAAGCACCGATATCGGAGCGAATAGGGGTTTCTGGATCTTGAGCACCAAAGAAGTTACGTTCCACACCAATTAAGAAGCGAGGCGTGCCATAGTTAATTTTATAAGTTTGGCGCCCCATATTACCAAAACCTACCGTAGCAGAGCCCCCTTCTTTACTTGGAGTCTTGGTAATTACATTGATAACACCACTCATAGCATCAGCGCCATATAAAGCAGAGGCCGCACCTTTTAATACTTCAATGCGTTCAATAGAGCTAGTCGGAATAGAACTAAGACCGCCCTTGCCATTGAGGTTCATCGGTACCCCATTCATGAGAATCAAAGGATCCCCGTTCAAGGCCACGGATATTCACACGGCTATCCATGGCCCCATATTCAAGACCAGATGCACCATAGGAGAAAGATGTAATACCAGGCACCATGTTCACCGCATCAAAGGCATTTTTAGCACCGCTATTCATGATATCTTTGTCCGTAATAACATCCATCGCTGCCGGCGTATCTAAATCTAAAAGAGCCATGCGATTTGCTGTTACATTAATGACATGACTTTCAGATGCGCCATTTGCTTCAGTAGATGCTACCGTAGTAGGAGTATCTGTGGCAGCCGTTACATCCACTGCATATGCATGCACAGATAATCCCATCAAAGCCAATCCTATAAGTACAGACGTCCGTCGTTTCTTAAGATTGTTCATAATAAATCCCTCATAATACACACTAATTATTCATAAAAACTACATAATTGTATTATTACACATTTAAAAGGACTGTACAAAACCCATACCCCCTATTAGTACTGGATTTTATATAAATCTCTATAAATAAATATTAGAATTTGTGTATAACTCAATTCATATGTGAATGGATCACCCCAGTATTCATAATCCCCATTGGTGATAACGTTGTGACGGTCTAACAAATTGCGTGCATCTAGACGAAGTGTTGCATCCTTGTTGAAATGATAGCCCACATAAGCGTTCCAAAGGGCAATATTAGGGTTTAAGCCACCATCTCGATTGCGCAACCGTTTTGTAACAAAGCTAAAGGATGTACCAGCTTCCCACGTTGGGCTTTCATAACGAATGCCGGTTGTAAACTGTAATTTAGGAGCCGCTTGTTTCCAATAAGTTTCATTCATTTCCTTTTGTCGTGGATTAGAATAGGAACCACTCACGTTCCATTTGAGGCGGTCGGATAAACGTCTACCATATTCGGCTTCGATGCCCACGTTGCGGAATTTCCCGCCATTTACGCGCACCAAAGGTCGACCATTTGCATCCGGTTGCCATTGGAAGAAGTTTTTGAAATCCATATAGAACACATCAACCTTCCAATCATCCTTTTTGTTAATCCGCTTGTACCCAATTTCATAGTTCCAACCTTCTTCTGGTTTGAGGTTTTTACTGCTTACCGCTGTATACCGACGGCTAACGCTACGGAATGTATCGCTCAAACTAGGCATTGTAAAAGCTTTCCCTATGTTCACATACATGGAGGATTGTTTATTAATAGAGTGCAACAATTGGAATTGAGGGGTCAACACATGTTGATCCTTGATTGGGTCATCGATTACGGTGTAACGCAAGCCCAAAATGGATGTCCATTTAGGGTTAATTTCATAAGAATAACTACCATACACAGCATAACTATTGCGTTTAGGATGAATGTACACAGGAACAGCCGTTGCATGATAGATTTCTTGTTTACCTGTAACACCTGCGATTAAATAGTCCTTACCATCTCTAAAATCCCATTCATGCTGTACATCAAATCCATATTGACGTGCGCGATAGCTTGTTTCAGTTGCCTTAGCTTGGGACGTATTGTGCACCCGGCTCGTACCACGCATCGTACGGTCATTATAGAACAAGGTTCCTGTAGTACCCTTGTCCTTATAAATTAAGGAAGCATTATTGCGATCATCCTTATAATGATACGTCGTAGAATGTCTTGCTTGATTAACCGGATTTGTTTCCGTACTGATTAGACCAAAGGACGATTTACTTTCAGCACGATTAAAATTCAATGTTACCTTATCTGAAAGCTTACCACTCATAAAGAGCCCCAACGAATTGCCCTTGTTGCGAGTACTATAGTAATCGTAGTGTTTAGTACCTGCATAGTCGTAGCGAATCGGTGTGGATGGATCCTGTGTACCCCAATATTTTCTATCGATACCAACGATAAACTTTTATCTGTACCGTATGACACATCAAAACGTTTAGACCCACGATTACCTACGGCAACCGTAGCAGAGCCACCCTCTGTAGATGGAGTCTTAGTAATAACATTAATAACGCCACCTAATGCCTCTGCACCATACAATGTAGAAGCAGCTCCTTTCACTACTTCGATACGTTTTATGGCACTCGTAGGAATAGAGCCGAGTCCACCTTTGCCATTGAGGTTCATAGGCACGCCATTTACAAGAACAAGGGCACCACGGTCAAGGCCTCGAATATTCGTACGGCTATCCATGCCACCAAAATCGGCACCGCCAGCACCATAAGAATTTATTGTTACCCCTGGTACGGTCGCCACCGCATCAAAAGCAGTGGTAGCACCAGTATTTTTTAAATCCTCAGGTGTAATTACATTCATCGCTACAGGTGTGTCCAAATCTAGGAGGGCTGTGCGATTAGCGGTAACATTGATTACATTGGACGACTCTTGATTCTGATTAGTTGTCATATCTACCGCATAACCATTTACACTCATACTAAGTAACGCCATCATTGTGGCCACATATACACGTTTATTCATTTCATTTATCACCCTATATGTTTTATTAAAACTATGTTAATTCTGTTAATTTGTAGCCTCTGAACTACAGTGGGAATTTGGTTGTAGGGGATATGAACACTCTCATCCCCACTACATAAACTGTAATTCATTTAATTCAATTTAGGCTCATTCCAAATATAATCATTATTCAAATTCATATCTTATATAAAAAACATCTGATTTAGGCTCACCAGTTGTATTGGTAGCCCCACCTGACCTAGCTGCAAGGGCAAGGGCATCATTATCAAGAAGGCTAGAGCCGCTACTCCCCTCAATTTTAGCCCTTACATAATTACCTTCGCCATCAAAATAAACCCTAATAGTGACTGTCCCTGTAATACCTCTTCGTACAGCTTGTGCTGGCATGACTTTATTAGCATCTAAACTAGCACGATAACCGGAAACATCAAAGTATCCCGAACCTTCCGTATCACTAGTCCCAGAATTGCCGCTCTGTGTACCAGGGCCGTCATTTGCTTTACCACCATTGCCAACGGGGCCACCACCCGGACCTGTTGTATCACCATCGCCGGAAACACCTACAGGATTATCTGTATTCCCATGTAGATTTACACTAGCCGCTTCATTGCCACCTAGATAAGGGTTAAGATTTTGCAAGCCCGGTGTCGGTTTTCCCGATAAGTCCGGTAATACACTACCCGACTTACCGCCCGCAGCATTTTCTTTATCATCAGAGACAATTTTCTCTTGCTGTTTCTTCTCCTGCTCAGGAGGTTCCGGTTGCACCATGTCAAGATTGATGACCAAATCTTTCTTTGGCGTTTCTGGTGGTTTAAATGGCCGAACAAATCGCCTACAACACCCCAGTATGCTAAGTTGACTACCAATGCAGCGATAAAAGGAATGCCATATCGTTTACTCACCATATGATCACTTCCGTTCTGTCGCTACGCTAACAAACCGAGCACCACTCATCTTTAGATTATCCAAAATGCTAATAACATCCTTATACGCAATATCTTCAGATGCACGGACGATAAAAGCCTGTTGTGGTTCCTTCGCAACAATAGCTTGAATTTCATTACCCAAATCATCAGGTCTAATTTCACGTTCGTTCAAATACATCTTATGAGTAGCTGTGAGTGAAATCGTAATCGGCTCAATCGTTTTTGCCGTTGATGCAGAGGCCTTTGGCAAATTGAGCGGAATTTGTTCCTCTGTATTCATATATAACGTACTCATCATGAAAAATACGAGCAAGAAAAATACAATATCAATCATAGGTATAATCATGATGGTAGGTTCTTTTTGTATCCCTACTGAACTACGTTTCATCGTTGACTCCTAATATATAAATCCAAGATAGAACCTAAACGTTGTTCCAATTTTGCAATATCATAATTTACTTTACTTGTGCACCAGCTATGGATAGCTAATGCTACGATGGCTACTGAAAGCCCAGTTGCCGTTGCAATCAACGCTTCGGATACACCACCAGTAATAACGGTAGGGGCACCGATATCGCCACCAACAGCCGCAAAGGAGCGAATCATACCAACTACAGTTCCCAATAAACCAAGCAATGGAGCCATAGTAACCATCATGCTGAGCCAGTTAAGGCCGCGTTTTAAACGTTCATCCATGTAACCTACTACATCGTGAAGGCGATTTTCCAAGCCTTCAAAGTTATATACGGAATCTACAATCGGTGTTACAAATTGACTAAGTGCATCATCATTATTCTTAATCGCTTGTTCTAATGCAATCCAATCATTCGCATTACGACCGGCTTCAATGCTAGACGACAATTGTTGAATTTCACTGTCAATGCGACGATACATACGAATTCGCTCAAATAAAATCGTACATGCTGCCAACATAAATAAAACTAGCGGATACATGACTACGCCACCCGCATTAAAAAGATGAATTGCATACTCCATAATAACCTCCTCAAACTTATAATTATAAATTTGTACTCTACTGCGTATAAAACACAAATCCAATCTGTATTAATCGTTATATTACGATTAACACTAAGTTATTTTATTATTTCATAAACAAATACGTAGCACAATAAACCTATACCCTGTACAGGTATGCTATTTTACGGTATGTATTCTTATAATTACTAATTCCTCTATTGAATACATACATTTGTCTATTATAAAAAAACACTAATAATTCTCATGCTAAAAAAATTATTTATCTGCTCTCAATACATATAAAAAAAGCAGTCTATAGAAATGTTTTTCTATAGACTGCCCTATACAGATATTATCTAACTCTTAGCATACTAAGAGGGTTAACATAACACCTCTATCAAGTACATATTTATTAATTCTATACAATTTTATGAATATTATTCATACCTGCATAACCATTCGTTTAAACTATCCTATGACACCGTTATATCATCATAATAAAACTTATGTATGTGCATCCTCTCGCTACGAAATAATGATACATAAACAATATCATGCCTATCAATACACTATCTTGTATACACCACTTGATCTATTGTATAAATACCTCGTCCAATATGGTAGTACAATCCATTTTATCTTTATAAGCGAACTCTATTATTTCTTACTAGATTTTTTCTTATTAGGTTTTGCTGCTTGTTTGCCTTTCGCAGGACCCGCTGCTTTCACAAAGGAATTATTCAAATTAGTAGCAACCATAAGGGCCACATCAGCGTTAGGAGTTGTGACAATAGAACGACCTGCCACTGTAACAGTAGGTCCATCATAAGATGCACCACCTGGCTGAATTTGACCATTATGATACAAGCGCGCTAATTTACCAGCCATGTAATACGCACGTTCTTCCCCTGTATAACGGCCGCTACCTGCTGGGCTATAGATATTATCACCGTTCACGTAAACAGCGCCTTTAGACACGTTTACGTGGTTTCCAGAATATGTATACATGCGAGCAATATTATTGTTCACACGGTCTGTTAACTTAGGATGATTGTTCGGTGCCACTACTTGTGAAAGCCCTTCACGATAGTGTTCCCCCACTTTGTTGCGAAGTACCGCCATAGAACCAGCTGCACCGCCCACATTATAAGGAGATTCGCTTAAAATCTTGAAGCCTAGTTCATCGGCTGCTTTTTCTTGACTCATTGTAAATACTTGATTAGACAAGTAGTTGCCCGCTACATTAGATAATAACGCTGCCCCTTCACTACCACCAGCTGCAATACCGACTGCTGTAGAAAGGCCAATTTGCTTTTTAGCGCCATTGATAATATCTTTATGCTCACCATGAGCAATTTCATGGGCCATTACATAAGCCAATTGATCATCATCAAGGGTATCCAAAGCACCTTTATTAATAGACATAACGCGACCAAGCGTTGCAAAAGCATTAAACTCTGTATCAGGGTTTGCATAGACAACGTAAGAACGTTTTACGCTAGGAGAAGCCTCTAACGTTTTCATAATGCGATTTACACGTGCTTGCGCTGCACTATCGTTCAAGTAACCAGTTTTCTCCTTAGTACGTGCCAAGCTTTCTTGTTGGCCTTGTTCGGAGTTATCCATTTTATTTAATGCAGTAGATACATAAGCCATAGCAACAGCACCACCCGCCAATGTTTGTACTGCACTAGATGCAGCATTCACTGGAGCAGTTTGCATAATAGCAGGCGCCATTGTCGCAGCCATCGCTACAGATAATGTAGTTGCTGTAATTTTCTTGTTCATTCTCTCAACCTTTCAAATGATATAACCATATCATAATTAATGAAAATAGTACTCTAACATTTACACACTATGAATATAGTAAATCTTCATCGTAAATATAGAATGAATAATGGAACAATCATTCATCTTTAGCTGAAAGTACTACCGCTTCTTTACCATCTTTAGAAACAGCACCACCATGGGTATAGCCCACAACATCAAAGCCTGCCTCTGCGCACTGCTCTGCGATGCTTTCATAATTTTCATTCTTACCACGCGTACACGTAGAAAGATGGACCGTAGTAACACCTTTTTTCTTGAAAGACTCGATTTTCTTGGCTAGATCGCCACCACTATGGGTGAAACCTACCAACTCAATATCCTCATCTGCATAACGCTCAAAGGAATCCGCTTTATTCATAAATGCTTTTAAGCAACCGCCACAAGAACAGCGCTGCATTGTATCCTCATTAACGAGAACCGCAATTTTCTTAGTCATAAGACCTCCTATGAAAATATAGTATTAGAATTAGTATAACATAGCTATAAGGAAAATACGTATCCTGAAGCACGTTGATTAATGATAATTATATATAGCTTAACCTAAACAATTAAAATCACGAAATCTTATTAATATCTTTATTTCTCATAAATAAATCTAACAAAGATACTATTAGTAAAACATCTAACGTTTAATTTATAACAATAAATAATACAACTTGATTTCCTCTTTTTATAAACCTTTGAAGATAGTTAACTACCTTGAAACTTGAATACTGATTACAAGAGTAAAATAATCTACTCATTACATCTTTGAGCTACAAAATACAACCTTCATATCTATATAGTTAAGGTAAGAACTCAGAGAAACAGTAACTATAAAATTGAGACTTTGAACGCATATATGCTATCATAAAAGAAATAATAAGAGCTAAACAGATAAAATCAGAATTTGAGGAGGAATATTATGCCAATAAAAACCTTAGATAATATATTTGAAAAAGACAGAAATAATCCAGAATTTTTAGAAGCTTATTTAGAAGAAAAAGCTAAATTAGAAAATGCAGTAGCTGTTTTAAAAGCACGAGAGGCTGCAGGATTAACACAACGTGATTTAGCTAAGAAATCTGGTGTCCCGCAGTCTACAATTGCACGTATTGAGAAAGGTGCCAATACAAGTCTAAGTACTATGTGTAAAATTGCATTTGCCTTAGATAAACAAGTGAAGATTAGTTTAGTATAAAAAGGCCCCCTATAAGCTAGTTAACGTGACTTATAGGGGGTTTATATCTTTTCTTGTAGAGTAAGATTTACGTATTACATAATATCTTCTTCGCGGCCAAATTTACCGTTTATGTATTCCCCATAAGCGAGGAGAAGCTCTGTTTTATTTGTCATAACATATGGCCCTTGTTTTACCACTGGTTCATTGAGTGGTTCTCCAGCGAGAACGAAGATTTCAAGACCTTCATCACCAGACTCTACCTCAAAGCGCTCTCCATCATTGTTGAAAAGTACAAAGTCTCCAGATTCTATGCTTTCACCATTGGCACTACCTGTACCATTAATCACAAGGAAGCCTGTATTCCAAGTCATATTCTCAGAAATAGAGATCCATGAATTAGGTTGAAGTTTTAATTTGTAAATATTCATCGGTGTATGGGATTTAGCAGGACCTGTTATATGTCTGAAAGCACCGGTGTAAACGATGGCATCGATTGTTTCATCAAGAGATTGATACCGCCCCATTGTGGTAGCAGGTATATATTGATATGAAGGTGCATCATTTTTATGACGTTCAGGTAGATTTATCCCATAATTGTAAAGCATGGAACAAACGTCCCCGCTTTGCATATTCTTTTTCATGAAATTCTTTGTGCAAAACACCACTAGCTGCAGTCATCCATTGCACATCACCAGAATGAATAACACCACTATTACCAGCTGCATCTTTATGTTCAATGGAGCCGGAAAAAGAAAATGTTACCGTTTCAAAGCCTTTATGGGGATGTGGAGTGTCACCTGTATCAAAAGGACTGCCCTCAAAATAATATGGCTCGTTATAGTCGAGTAACAAAAATGGAGACATACGATCAAGCATAGGTGACTCATCGCTATCAGGGAAGTACTGACGTACTCTAAATCCAGTGCCTACCCAATGAATATCAGGAGCTTTAATAATTCTTTCAATTGTTCTTACAGGATTCATTCTATCACCTCTTAATCGAACAGGATTCATAATAGTTATACTATATATGAATGATTGCTCATATATCCTAATACTATTATATCTATTTTTTTCGATATGTCAAGGGGAGGTAGTAGAATAGTAATTTACATAGTCCCATAGATTACTATCCATAGATAATACTTGTACAACCTTGGCCCGGAGACGGCTCTAGAAGGAATTAGAATGTGCTCGTTAGAGCACAAAAATAGAGGGCCAACCCTTTAGGGTTGACCCTCTATTTCGTCAATCAGCGAGTTCTCATGTACGGTTCTGCCCTCCAGGATACTGGGAGGATAGGAAGCCATACAACAAAAAAGACACACCCTCAGGTGTGCCTTTAAGCAATCAGCGGCTTCCTATCCTCCCAGGCCGTCTCCAGCCAAGTACTTTCGGCGTTTACGAGCTTAACTACTGTGTTCGAGATGGGAACAGGTGGACCCTCGTAGCTATCGCCACTGAATCTGTCAGAGTTTGTACTCTGAAAACCACATAGAAGTTATATATATTTGTTGCACATTCTGCTTAATGTTTGTTTAAGTAAAGCCCTCGATCTATTAGTACCAGTCAGCTCCAAACCTCACGGCTCTTCCACACCTGGCCTATCAACCATGTCGTCTACATGGGATCTTACTAGCTTATGCTATGAGAAACCTCATCTCAAGGCTGGTTTCACGCTTAGATGCTTTCAGCGTTTATCCGTCCCGAACGTAGCTACCCAACTGTACCCTTGGCAGGATAATTGGTACACCAGCGGTTCGTCCACTCCGGTCCTCTCGTACTAGGAGCAGCCCCCTTCAAGTTTCTTGCGCCCGCGATGGATAGGGACCGAACTGTCTCACGACGTTCTGAACCCAGCTCACGTACCACTTTAATCGGCGAACAGCCGAACCCTTGGGACCTACTTCAGCCCCAGGATGTGATGAGCCGACATCGAGGTGCCAAACCTCCCCGTCGATATGGACTCTTGGGAGAGATTAGCCTGTTATCCCCAGGGTAGCTTTTATCCGTTGAGCGATGGCCCTTCCACTCGGCACCACCGGATCACTAAGCCCGACTTTCGTCCCTGCTCGACCTGTCCGTCTCGCAGTCAAGCTCCCTTCTGCCTTTACACTCTTCGAGCGATTTCCGTCCGCTCTGAGGGAACCTTTGGGCGCCTCCGTTACTCTTTAGGAGGCGACCGCCCCAGTCAAACTGCCCGCCTAAGACTGTCCGGCCGGTCGTTACTCGGCCCGTTAGAAATCAATTAATGAAAGGGTGGTATCCCAACAACGACTCCCCTAAAACTGGCGTCCTAGGTTCTACGTCTCCCACCTATCCTGTACATTCATTAACTAAGTTCAATCTTAGGTTGCAGTAAAGCTCCATGGGGTCTTTCTGTCCAGTCGCGGGTAACCTGCATCTTCACAGGTACTTCAATTTCACCGGGTCCCTCGTTGAGACAGTGCGCAAGTCGTTACACCTTTCGTGCGGGTCGGAACTTACCCGACAAGGAATTTCGCTACCTTAGGACCGTTATAGTTACGGCCGCCGTTTACTGGGGCTTCAATTCAGAGCTTCGACCGAAGTCTAACCCCTCCTCTTAACCTTCCAGCACCGGGCAGGTGTCAGCACCTATACATCAGCTTTCGCTTTAGCAGGCACCTGTGTTTGTGGTAAACAGTCGCTTGCGCCTCTCTTGTGCCACTCATTCATGCTCCATGCGTTGCTGCACTTCACACTACATGAGTCCTCCTTTTCCCGAAGTTACGGAGGCATTTTGCCGAGTTCCTTAACGAGGGTTTTCCCGCGCACCTTAGGATTCTCTCCCCGCCTACCTGTGTCGGTTTTGGTACGGGCGATGTGTCTCTACCTAGAAGCTTTTCTCGACAGTGTAGGATCAATCACTTCGTTACTATCGCTAGTAACTCGTCATCACATCTCAGCTTTTAGAGCTACGGATTTGCCTATAGCTCAACCTACCTGCTTAAACACGCACTTCCAATCGCGTGCTGACCTACCTTACTGTGTCACTCCATCGATCAAACGATTCACACCGGTACAGGAATTTCAACCTGTTGTCCATCGCCTACGCTTTTTCCGCCTCGGCTTAGGGTCCCGACTTACCCTGAGACGACGATCGTTGCTCAGGAACCCTTAGGCTTTCGGTGGAATGGATTCTCACCATTCTTTTCGCTACTCATACCGACATTCTCACTTCTCATCAGTCCACAACTCCTTACGGTACTGCTTCAACCCAATGAGAACGCTCCCCTACCCATATACATTGCTGCATATGACACGACTTCGGTTTTACACTTTAGCCCCGGACATTTTCGGCGCAGAGTCTCTCGACCAGTGAGCTA
>BNJU01001111.1_pt1:122500-409988 | contig 409988 bp, 470 predicted proteins | sample 8539281 | NCBI WGS metagenome assembly BNJU01 (sample SAMD00202456, study PRJDB9452) | human saliva metagenome | isolation source: human saliva | place: Japan
TTACCGCGGCTGCTGGCACGTAGTTAGCCGTGGCTTTCTATTCCGGTACCGTCAATCCTTCTAACTATTCGCAAGAAGGCCTTTCGTCCCGATTAACAGAGCTTTACAACCCGAAGGCCGTCATCACTCACGCGGCGTTGCTCCGTCAGACTTTTCGTCCATTGCGGAAGATTCCCCACTGCTGCCTCCCGTAGGAGTCTGGGCCGTGTCTCAGTCCCAATGTGGCCGTTCATCCTCTCAGACCGGCTACTGATCATCGCCTTGGTGGGCCGTTACCCTCCAACTAGCTAATCAGACGCAATCCCTCCTTCAGTGATAGCTTATAAATAGAGGCCACCTTTCATCCATCCTCGATGCCGAGGTTAGATCGTATGCGGTATTAGCAGTCGTTTCCAACTGTTGTCCCCCTCTGAAGGGCAGGTTGATTACGCGTTACTCACCCGTTCGCCACTAAGATTGATAGAAGCAAGCTTCCATCGCTCTTCGTTCGACTTGCATGTGTTAAGCACGCCGCCAGCGTTCGTCCTGAGCCAGGATCAAACTCTCCAAGATATCTTGAAGCTATTTGAATAGCTCATTATTTGTTGTCGTTACATTTAAGTAACTTTGAATTATGGTTGGTTTTGACTTTGTCAAAACCCGCACTCTGGCATATGTTCAATCATATGATTGATTACCTATCATTGTTCAGTTTTCAAAGATCTGTACCAGCTAAACTAGATTTCTATCTAGCTTTGAAGCACTTTCTTTCGAAGTGTTTCACCAACTGGCGACTAGATTATAATAACATGTTGTCACTTTCATGTCAACACCTTTTTATAATCTTTTTTAGAATTTTGTAATTTCTGTTTTGAACCAGGAATTACACTTTTTTTATTCTAAAACGATTATCAACAAACATAGATTTTTATCTAGTGTTTGCTAACTAATAAACAGTCGCTTCGAACGACTGTATAGCTATTATAGTACAAAGAACCGAGGGGCGCAACCCCTAATTTTAAAATTTTACAAACTTTTTTCTATATCTCTTTATATGGTATATTCCTTTACTTATCATACTATATATTGTATTTATTAATTATATAAATATACTAATACTATGCAATTGGATTAATATATCGTTAGTTTACTATTTTAGGCATTTATAAGTCTTGTTTTTAGTAACTGGTCTATACCCTCATCAATATGGATATTTATTTCCCGTATTAAATTATCCTTATCTCATATTATATTACCCTTATCACGTATCATATTCCTCTTATTTTACCTTTATATAGTATATATATTATATAAAGCTACTATATTTTTTTAGTTATTATAAAAATCAGAACCACCCGTAAAACGGGTGGTTTGCTCACGGGCTATAAGCCCGTAGTACTAGGCCAGCGTCTAAAGGCGCTGGCTTTCACTACGTTCAAGCCGCATAGCCATTGACTCGTAACGTTCCCCTTAAAGGGGATGTGTATTACTTGCTACCCTTAAAAGGGTCCTCATATTCTTTTACACTAAGTTTATCTTTCATTTGGTCATGTAACTCTTGCTCACGTATATATTTCTTTACTGTAGCCTCATTTAAACCTACTGTACTAACATAATAACCCTCGGACCAAAAGTGTCTATTTCCAAATTTATACTTTAAGTTTGCGTGTTTATCGAACATCATTAGTGCACTTTTCCCTTTTAAGTATCCCATAAAAGATGATACTGATATTTTAGGTGGGATTAATACTAGCATATGCACATGATCAGCCATAAGCTCCCCCTCTATAATCTTGACGCCCTTATATTCACATAAACGTCTCAGTATTTCACGTAAACTATTTCTGTATTGATTATATATAACTTTACGTCTATACTTAGGTGTAAATACTATGTGGTATTTGCATAACCATTTTGTGTGCGCAAGGCTCTGTGTCTTTGTTGCCATATAAAATCACCTTTCTTTTGCATATAATGCGGCTTGAACACCTACATTATACTTAAGCAAGGTGATTTTTTTGTATAACTTTCGTTGCCGCACCCGCATAGCGGGTGGTTTAATGATTCGCGACTACGTCGCGAACCAGTCTAAAGACAATAATAAAAACAACGCCATCCAACCAGATGGCGTTGTTTAATAAGGATTTGTGTTCCCTAGTCGGGGGTCCAGGGTATAGGGCCCTCATAAACTCAATATAAGGGCCAATGTGTCATTTTAGATATATGTGTATGTAAGGGATACATCATATATCATCAGTATGTATTAGAGATCAACTAAGCCTTTTAACGAGAGAAGAAAAGGCTATAATACCTACATTACTATAGATATTGTTTATTGTTGAATCGCACTGCGCAAATCAACTTTATTGTAGTCATTGCTACCCATTGGTTCGTTAATAGCTTTACGAAGGTCTACTACGTGCTCATCAGCAGCAGTTGGTTCTTCGCTCGCTTTGTTTTTAACGGTTTCTTTAGCAGCGAACCAGATTGTTTCGTTCATGTAGTGACGAAGTTCTTCGTTAGATACATGTTCTTGCTCTTGCGCAAGGATATCCAAGATTGCATCTTCTAATGCTTGTGCTTCGTCGTCAGTCATAGGACCGCCTACTTGTTTTTGCTTTTGTACAACTTCGTTAACACGATCTACCATGCCACGCAATACGTTGTAACCATAGCTATTTACGAAGCCATCTTTTTCATTGTATTTAGGCGTTTCAAAGTATTCGTATTCGTTTTTGTTGCGGTTTTCACCGTTCCAATTTAAAGCTGTTTCAAAGCCATGTACGCGACCAAGGGAGTGCGTACGGAAGTAATCAGCATAGTTATGTTTATCTTTGGAATGTAACCATTTTTTATCAGCTTTAGTCAATTGTTCATGATTGTCGCGTTTAGCTTTTGCTAACGCGATTTTTTGTTCAGCATTTTCCCATGCTTTCACGTAATCATGAAGAGATTGTACTACTTGTGGGCTAGCCACAGGTACCAATACAACATTGCTCAAACCAGGTGCGGATGCAGGATTTGGCAAGATCAAGTTATCATCGTATGTTGGTGCGCTTGCTGCGTGACCAGTGATGGATGCTGCGCTCATTAAAAGTGCCGCTGTGAAAGCAAGCATTGTAGATTTTTTCATATCTATTCCTCTTTTCATAGTCGAATTAATGTGCTGGTTCAGGGCTCCCGAAGGAACCCGTACCAGTTGTATCCATTTGCTAACTAAATTACATACCCATTTTCGCCATCATTGCAGCCATTTGGGCTTTCAATACTTCTACTTCACTTTGTAGACCAGCGTTTTGAGCTTTAATTTGTTCGTTTTCATATTTCAAGTCGGATACTTCACCTTTTAATCCGGCATTTTGAGCTTTCATTGCAGCCATTTCAGTTTGAACTGCGTATGCAGAACTGATAGGGCCTTTGCGGTAGCGGTCTGCTACAGCTGCTTCAGCATCTCTGTTACCAACTTTCCAAGTTACACCAGCATTCGCCATCATATGGCTAGAACCACCAGCCCAGGACAAGCCACCATGGAACATTGTGGATTCGTTTGTAATGAGCTACGCCCACTGCAATCGCGGAGTTACCACGGTAGTTACCGTAACCAGCCATGATTTGAGTTGGTTCCAATGGATCGTATTGCATAGGTTTCAATGCGGACAATGCTGCACCTTGTGCACCTACACGACCGATTTCTTCGTTCAATTGATCAACGCGAGGGTCAACTGCGCCTTTTACGGAAAGGTCATAGTTCAAGCCGCCATCAGCAGATTCAGTTTTCTTCAATGCTACGGAATGATCATCAGATGTCAATGTAGTACGGGAATCTTTCAATTGTTTAACGTTTACTGCATCAGTATCATTAGTGCCTTTTTGAACATTAGTGATTTTGTTACCACCCATGTTGAGGTTACCACCAGTGATATTTACAGTATCGCCACCGAAGGATACTTTAGGACCATTGGAGTTATTGGAAATGGAAGTGATGTTAGTGAGGTCACCTTTACGTCGAAGGATACTTTACCGTTCGCATCAGTGTGAGCAGTAGTATTTACACCATTAGAGAAGTCTAAACCATCAGATAACATTACTGTTCTGGCGTTGCCACCATTTTCTTTATAAGTCAATGGAATTTGCTTAGCTGCTTCTTTACCATTGAAGTTAACTTGGTAGTTAGTTGTATGGTTAGTAGCATTTGGTTGAACGTCTACAGTGATCGCTTTGTTGTCACCAGATACAGTAACTGCTTCACGAGCTGCATCTTTAACGTCATTTTTATCTACAGATACTTCGTATGTTGCACCAGCTGCACCGAATGTATCGCCAGCTTTAGGAGCTACTTTAGCGATGTTATTAGCATCAGCTTTAGCTTGTACTTTTTCAGTAGATTTTTTAGCTGCTTCTTGTTGAACAAGTTTCAATTGTTCTTCAGTTGCGGCACGACCTTTAGTTGCGAAGTCAGCGGAATCAAGAGTTTTGTTAGTTAAGCCAGTGATGTCACCAGTTTTACCATCAAGCTTGATTGTGTTGTCGCCAGCTACGTTAACTACTTGGTCACCTTTGAATTCTAATTTGCCGTCGCCTTCGTTGTTAGTGATGGAAGTGATTTTGTTCAAATCGCCTTCAACATTAACTTTGTAAGGGTTAGCTTTAGAACCGTCGCCAGTCACTTTAGTGTTTTGACCGTCAACAAGGTTAGTTTTAGCTGCTTTCAATTGACGTACGTTAACCGCATCAGTATCGTTTACACCGTCTTCAACGTTAGTAATTTGTTTATTACCAGCATTGATGCCGTCTTTAGTTACGGATGGGCCATTGTTGATTACTAAGCCACCATCAGTGATCTTAGTATCGCCAATTGTTACGGAACCTTTATTAGTAAGATCTACATTGTTGCTCAATGCATATTCTACTTTAGCACCGTTTTCGTTGCTAGTTTGTTTTACAGTGAGGTTTTTACCGCCGGAGAATTCAACAGTTTTACCATCAGTAATTTTCTTAGCTGCTGTTTCAGAATCAGCAGTAGTATTACCAGAAGATTTAACGTTGAAGCTGTTCATTGTACCAAGGCCAGAACCGCTAATTGTCATTTCGCCATTAGCAGATTTGGATACTGTGATACCGTCAGCACCTTTAACATTTACTTTACCGCCGTTAGCTGGAACATCTGTGCCATTAGCTTGGATTGTCCAGATATCGTCAGTGTTAGCGAATGTTTTGTCGCCGTATTTAATGCGGTCCCCATCTTTCTTAATTGTTGTGTAATTATCAGGTGTACCTAAGTGGATTTCCTTAGTTTGGATGGAGTCGATGCCTTTGATGTTTTTATTCAAGCGAATGTTCAAAGTATCGTTACCATCAGCAGTTACAGCGATGTTACCTGCAGCAGATTCAAATGTTTTTTCTTGCTCTTCAGTAACGCCTTCACCTTTAACTTTAACTGTGGAGTTAAGTTTGTTTTTGTTTACAACGCTTTCATTGTTACCAGTGAATTTCAAGCCGTCATCAGTAGTAGCAACTTCGTGTTTGTTCTTGTTGCTATCTTCGTAAACGATACGAGTCATGCCGTTAGTACCGTTTTTTTACCATCTACGCCGTCTTGACCGTTAGCACCTTTGAAAGTAAGACCATCTTTACCGTCTTTACCATTCAAGCCGATAGAGCCGTCTTTACCGTTGATTACAACAGCAGAACCGTCTTTACCGTTTACACCGATCTTTACCGTCAACACCTGGTTTACCATCTTTACCATCATTACCAACTTTGATATCGTCGGACAATGCATAGTTGTAAGTATGGTTGCCAGTTACTTTATCAACGATTTGTTCAACAGTTAAGTTTTTACCTGCACCGAAGTTTACAGTTGTGCCAGGTTTTACGATTGTTGCACTGTGTTCGCCTACTGTGTTACCAGTAACGTCACCTTTCCAACCGGAGTTGTTGATTGTATCTACTACAGTTTTAACTGTTGCGATACCATCTTCACCATCTACGCCTGGTTTGCCGTCAACGCCGTCTTTCACTTTACCAAGTGTTACGTCGTATTTAACAACACCGTTTGCATCAACGGAAGCTTTAGTGTAGTTACCGTCAACGAAGTTCAAGCCTTCGGACAATTTAACTTTTTGTTTAGCACCGCCGTTAGCTGTGTAGTTAAGTTCAGCATCGCCAAGGTTAGTTGCTTTTGCATTTACTGTGTAAATGTTTTGACCATCAGCACCAATTGTTTTATCAACTGTTACGTTGTCACCAGCTTTAACTTCTGTCTTAGCGGATTTCAATTGTTTTACGTTAACTGCGTCAGTGTCATTTACGCCAGCTTTCACGTTAGTGATGTTTAAGTTACCAGCATTGATGCCACCTTTAGTAATGGATGGACCATTGTTGATTACTAAACCACCGTCAGTGATCTTAGTATCGCCAATTGTTAAGGAACCAGATGGAGTCAAGTTAACTTCTTTGGACAATTGAACTTTCAATTTGCCATCTACGTTGTTCACGCCAATGTTGTTGTCAGTCAATTTGGACTTATCTGCACCACCAACAACATCCATAGTTTCGTTCAATTTCTTAGCGATAACTTTGGATTTATCTGCACCTTGTGCATCGTCGCCAGCATATTTCATGCCATCATCCAATGTAGCCACTTCGTGTGTATTCTTGCTGTTATCTTCGTATACGATACGAGTGATACCATCTTTACCGTTTACACCAGGTTGACCATCTTTAGCTTTCATAGTAAGACCATCTTTACCGTCTTTACCATTAAGGCCGATGGAACCATCTTTACCGTTGATTACAACAGCGGAACCATCTTTACCGTTTACGCCGATTTTACCGTCAACACCGTCTTTACCATCTTTACCGTCGTTACCAACTTTGATGTCATTAGACAATGCATATGTATAAGTTTGTTCACCAGTTGCATTATCGATTTTTTGAGTAATTGTCAAATTATCGCCTGCTGCGTAGGATACAGTTTTACCGTTGCCTACTGCTGTTACAGCGTGGTTACCAACTACATTACCTTTCGCATCTGTGGAGAAGGAGTAGCCGTCTTTAATTTGATCAGCCAAACCAGACAAGTCGATTTTCGCGATTGTATTAGCTTGGTTAGCGCCATTGCCATCGTTGTATTTCAATGTAACGGATTTATCTGCTGCATTATAAGAGTAAGATGTAGTAGTTTCACCTGCACGATCAGATTGAGTTGGTGCAATGTGTAAATCGTTAGCTTTGGAAATACGTTTTACATCGCCGATGTTAGCTGCGTTATCGATTACATCGCCACCAGATTTAAGGTTAGTGATGTTGTTGCCACCCATGTTCACGTTGCCGCCATCGAATTTGAATTCGTTACCGCCGATTGTGAAAGTAGCATTACCACCATTCTTAATTGTGTTGATGTTGTTCAAGTCTTTAGCCAAACCGATATTGATTTCGCTGTTACCATCAGCACCTTGAGTGATGCTAGTTTTGATGTTAGAGGAATCATATTCGGAATCAGCTTTAGCGCCAGTACCTTTTACAGTTACTTTAGAGCCAAGTTTATTTTTCTTTTCGCCACCAGAGTTAGCGTCGAAGCGTAAACCATCATCTAATGTAGCTACTTCATGTTTGTTGTTGTTTTTATCTTCGTAAACAATACGAGTTACACCGTCAGCACCTTTTTCGCCTTTCATAGTAAGACCATCTTTACCATCTTTACCATTGAGGCCGATGGAGCCGTCTTTACCGTTGATCACAACGGAAGAACCATCTTTACCATTTACGCCGATTTTACCGTCAACGCCATCTTTACCGTCTTTGCCATCGTTACCAATCTTGATATCGTTAGCCAAGTCGAATTCAACTTTAGCGCCGTCGTTATTACTAGTTTGTTTAACAGTCAAGTTTTTACCTGCTGACATTTCAACTGTTTTACCATCAGAGATAGTTTTTGCAGTAGTTTCAGAATCAGCAGTTGTATTACCAGTGGATTTCACATTCCATACGGATTGTGCAGCACCTGGAGCTACATGCAAGTCGTAAGTAACTTGGTTACCGTTTTCAGTTTTGTTAACTGTTACGGAATTATCGTTGGAAGTTACTACTGTACGAGAATCTTTCAACTGTTTAACGTTAACTGCATCAGTATCGTTTACACCAGCTTTTACATTGGTGATGTTCAAGTTACCAGCGTTGATACCAGTTTTAAGAACAGATGGGCCACCAGAGATAGTCAAGCCACCGTTATTAACAACAGTGTCGCCAATAGTTAAGGAACCAGATGGAGTCAAGTTTACGTTGTTGTTAAGATCGTATTTAACTACGCCATCAGCAGCTACAGAAGCTGTTGTGTTGGAACCATTAGTGAAGTTCAAACCTTTATCCAATGTAACTTTTTGGTCGTTAGAGCCATTCGCTTTGTATGTTAAAGGAATTTGTTTAGCAGCTTTATCGCCATCAAATGTTACTGTATAAGTTGTGTTATGGTTTGTTTCATCTTTAACAGGTGTAACAGTGATTGGATTGTTAGTAGTGTTCGTAGTATTTACAGTCACTGCTTCACGAGCTGCATCTTTAACAGCATTACGGGAAACATTTACTTCGTATTTAGCATTTGCATCACCAGTTTGTTTGCCGTCAGCTACAGTGATATCAGCGATGTTAGTGTCGCCTGCAGCAGCAGATTTTTTAACAACGCTTTCAACAGCAGCTTTATCGCCTGTTGGCAAGTTGCTCAAGTCGATCTTAGCTGTTTTGTTCACTGCATTATCATTGCCATCAACATATTCCAATGTAACTGTTTTATCAGCGTTCACTGTGTATGTTTTGTCTTTGATATGAATGTCGTTAGCTTTGGAGATACGTTTAACGTCGCCAATGTTAGCTGCGTTATTGATCACATCGCCACCAGATTTAAGGTTAGTGATGTTATTATCGCCCATGTTCACATTGCCGCCATCGAATTTGAATTCGTTGCCGCCGATTGTGAAAGTAGCAGGACCTTCGTTTTTAATAGTCTTGATATTAGTCAAGTCACCAGCTAAACCGTATTCAACTTTAGCGCCGTCTTCGTTGCTAGTTTGTTTTACAGTCAAGTTTTTGCCTGCTGCCATTTCAACTGTTTTACCATCAGTGATAGTTTTTGCAGCTGCTTCAGAGTCAGCAGTTGTGTTACCAGTGGATTTCACATTCCATACGGATTGTGCAGCACCTGGAGCTACATGCAAGTCATAAGTAACTTGGTTACCGTTTTCAGTTTTATTAACTGTTACGGATTTATCGTTAGATGTAACTACTGTACGGGAGTCTTTCAACTGTTTAACGTTAACTGCATCAGTATCGTTTACGCCTGCTTTCACATTAGTAATGTTCAAGTTACCAGCGTTGATACCAGTTTTAGTAACGGATGGACCACCAGTGATAGTTAAGCCACCATTGTTGATCATTGTATCGCCAATAGTCAAGGAACCTGCTGGAGTCAAGTTGATGTTTTGAGCCAATTGAACTTTCAATTTGCCATCTACGTTGTTCACGCCAATGTTGTTGTTAGTCAATTTAGTTGTATCTGCACCACCAACGATATCCAATGTTTGGTTCAATTTCTTAGCGATTACTTTAGTTTTATCTGCACCTTGTGCATCATCGCCAGCATATTTCATGCCGTCATCTAATGTAGCCACTTCGTGTTTATTGTTAGTTTTATCTTCGTATACGATACGAGTCATGCCGTCTTTGCCGTTTTTACCGTCAACGCCGTCTTGACCGTTAGCGCCTTTAATAGTAAGACCATCTTTACCGTCTTTACCATTGAGGCCGATGGAACCATCTTTGCCGTTGATTACAACAGCAGAACCATCTTTACCATTTACGCCGATTTTACCGTCTACGCCGTCTTTACCATCTTTACCGTCGTTACCAACTTTGATGTTATCGGACAATGCATATTCAACTTTAGCACCGTCGTTGTTGCTAGTTTGTTTAACAGTCAAGTTTTTACCTGCTGCCATTTCAACTGTTTTACCATCAGTGATAGTTTTTGCAGCTGCTTCGGAGTCAGCAGTTGTATTACCAGTGGATTTCACATTCCATACGGATTGTGCAGCACCTGGAGCTACATGCAAGTCATAAGTAACTTGGTTACCGTTTTCAGTTTTATTAACTGTTACGGATTTATCGTTAGATGTAACTACTGTACGGGAGTCTTTCAACTGTTTAACGTTAACTGCATCAGTATCGTTTACGCCTGCTTTCACATTAGTAATGTTCAAGTTACCAGCGTTGATGCCAGTCTTAGTAACGGATGGGCCGCCTGTAATTGTTAAACCACCATTGTTGAGAATTGTGTCACCAATTTTCAAGGAACCATTTGGTGTTAAATCAACATCATTGGACAATGCATATGTGTAAGTATGTTCACCAGTTGCATTATCAATATTTTTGAGCAACAGTTAAGTTTTTACCTGCTGCATAAGAAACAGTTTTACCATTTGCTACAGGTGTAACAGCATGGTTACCAACTACATTACCTTTAGCGTCAGTGGAGAAGGAATAACCGTCTTTGATTTGATCAGCCAAACCGGACAAGTCGATTTTCGCCACTGTACCAGATTGGTTAGCACCGTTACCATCGTTATATTTCAATGTAACAGATTTGCTTGCTGCATCATAAGCGTAAGATGTAGTAGTTTCACCTTGACGGTTAGAAGATGTTGGAGCAATGTGCAAGTCGTTAGCTTTAGAAATACGAGTTACGTCGCCGATGTTAGCAGCGTTATTCACTACATCGCCACCAGATTTAAGGTTAGTAATGTTTTGGTCACCCATGTTGATAGGGCCATTTGTGATGTTAATGGAGTTAGGACCAAATTCCATTTTTGGACCATTTGTAGTATTGGAAATGGAATTGATATTAACTAAATCTTTATTCACATCGTATTTAACAACGCCTTCAGCATCTACAGAGGCTGTTGTATTTTTACCGTTTGTGAAGTTCAAACCTTTATCCAATGTAACTGTTTGAGCATTTTGGCCATTCGCTTTGTAAGTCAAAGGAATTTGTTTAGCAGCTTTGTTGCCATCGAATGTTACTTGGTATGTAGTGTTATGATTTGCTTCATCTTGTACAGGTGTAACAGTGATAGGGTTGTTAGTTGTGTTTGTAGTATTTACAGTTACTGCTTCACGAGCTGCGTCTTTTACGTCGTTACGGGATACGTTTACTTCGTAAGTTGCGCCTGCATCACCGAAGTTTTCACCAGCTTTAGGTGCAACTTTAGCGATGTTTTTGTCGCTAGAACCAGCTACATCTGCTTTAGCTTGTACTTTTTCAGTAGAAGCTGCAGTAGGTTTTACGTTGTTAACATCTACAGTATATACAGTTTTTGTGCTGCCATCTGCATTTTGAATTACATTGCTTGTTACTTTCGCAGCATTTTTACCTTCTACTACAACAGTGCTGTTCAATTTATTTTTAGCGCTGTCGGATAAGTCAGCTACTACATTGCTACCGGATGCAGTTGTTTTAATGTACTCACCATTGTTAGCACCAACTACACCAAAGCTCAAGCCGCCTTGTTTGTTCAATTTTTGAAGATCAGTAGCGCCTGTGTTACCAGTCAAACCAACTGTGTTATTGAACTTGTTATTAACAATGTTCAATTGTTCTTCAGTAGCAGCACGACCTTTTTTAGCGAAGTCAGGGGCATCCAAAGTTACGTTAGTTAAACCAGTGATGTCACCAACTTTAGCATTCAAGTTAATGTTGTGATTGCCTGCAACGTTTACAGTTTGGTTACCACCAAATACAACTTTGCCGTCGCCATCTTTATTAGTGATGGATGTAATGTCAGTTAAATCACCTTCAACGTCTACTTTGAAAGTTTTAACGCCATTGATTTCACGGTTGCTAACCTTTGTATTCTTACCATTTTCCATATCGATGGATTTTTTAGCAAGATTTTGGATGACTGTTTCGCCACCCTTGTTGATATTGGAAAGATCTTGTTTAGCAATACCTGTGATAACAGCCGTTTCGTTAGGAACGTCTTTGTTGTTACCATCAAGGTATGTCATTGTAACTTTGCCGTTGTTATCAACTGCGTATTCACCTGGTTTAATGTGACGTTCGTCAGCACGAACTTGTTTCAATTGGCTAACATTAACTGCATCGTTGTCGTTTACGCCAGCTTTCACATTAGTAATCTTCAAATCACCAGCATTGATACCAGTTTTTGTAATGGATGGACCACCGTTAATAGTCAAGCCATTGTCAGTGATATTAGTGTCACCAATTTTGATAGACCCATCTGGAGTCAAATCGATGTCTTTATTCAATGCAAATTCAACAGCTGCATTACCATTATTATTAGTTTGTTTAATGGTCATGTTTTTGCCGGCTTGCATTTCCACAGTTTTGCCGTCACGGATTTCTTGAACGCCAGCAGAACCTTGTGCCACTTTACCTTCTGTAGCAGTAGATTTCACGTTGAAAGAGCTCATGTCGCCAGTTTTCAAACCGCTCAAGTCGATAACAGCCTTAGGCCCATTTACAGTTTTACCATTACCATCTTGGTATGTTAATGTAACCTTTTTGTTAGCATCTACAGTGTATTCAGCCACATTGTTATTAGTGCCTGCTGTAGGAGCCACATGCAAGTCATTAGCTTTGGAAATACGAGTTACGTCGCCAATGTTAGCTGCGTTGTTGATTGTGTCGCCACCAGATTTAAGGTTAGTGATGTTATTATCACCAAGATCTAGGTTACCGCCAGTGATGCTGATGTTGTTACCACCAAAGTGCATTGTAGGACCACCATTGTTAGTGATGGATGTAATTTCTTTAAGATCCTTATTCAAGGAATATGTATATGTTTGTTGGCCAAGAGATGTTTCAATATCTTGCTTAACTGTTAAGTTCTTACCAGCTGCGTAGTTAACTGTAGTGCCGCTTTGAACTTTTGTAGGTGTTGCTTCACCGTCAAGTTTACCACCGTTAGCTGTAGCATTTGTTAAGAAGTCATATTTAGCAGCAGTATCAGCAGCGTTAATTGTGTATGTAGTACGACCATCAACTGTTTTTTCATCAACAGTAACGTTTTTACCAGCTTTCACCATGCCTTTGTCATCAAAACCTACAGTGATTTTGGAGTCTTTCGCACCGTCATGAGCCGCTACAGTAGATACACGACCTGTACCGATTACGTTCAATTTACCGCCATCAGTTAAGAAGTCACTCTTACCAGTGTTACCAGTTACAGCAACGCCAACGTTTTTCAATTGAGCTACGTTAACAGCGTCAGTGTCTGCAGTACCTGCAGCAAGACCAGTCAATTGACGAGTCAAAGTGCTACCATTACCGATAGATACAGCAGCTGTAGTAGCGGTTTTTACATTACCAGTTAAAGGATTATATTTACGTTCATGAGGATCGGATGGGTTGTAACCTACAACACCTTTATCTGTAGTTGTAACAGAAGAAGCACCTAATGCTACACCTTCAGCAATATTAGCCTCTGCTACATCACCAAGAGCAGTACCTCTAGTTACATTAGCTTTAGCCACATGACCTACGGCAACACCATATTGGCCATTTGCACGAGTACCAGCACCTACAGCTACGCCAGATTCACCTTCAGTTTGAGATTGCATACCGATAGCAATGGAGTTTACACCCTTAGCAATTACTTTAGGAGAATCTTTACCACTTTGACCGATAGCGATAGCATTGTTACCAGAAGCTTCTGCACGTGCACCAATTACAGTAGCACCAGAACCGGATGCTTTAGTTTCACGACCAATAGCAATTGTATCTAAATGAGTCGCTTCATTATCACGACCGATGGCGATTTGAGAGTTTTCATCTGCAGTCGCTGCAAAGTTTCTGCCACCATTTGTGGAGTCAGTCAAGTTATTTTTACCAATGGAGATACCACCCATTGTTTTTGCATTATTAAATTGACCCAAAGTTACAGTGTCTGCCACGTGGGATGTATTTTCAGAACCAATGGCAACTGAGTTTTGGCCCTTTGCATTATTGTTGTAACCAGCTGCAAAAGAACCTGCACCAGTAGCATTAGTATATACACCCATAGCAGAAGCGCTAGTACCAGTGGCACTAGAGTAATTACCTACTACAGTAGAATATTCACCTGCTTTTTTAGGCGTTGTTTCCCAAGAACCTTTGGTGTAATTAACATTATTGTAGGTACCAATAGCAACAGCAGCCTTAGCATCAGCATTATTTACATTACCAACAGCAACAGAACCATTGCCAGATGCAGTATTACCAGCACCAACAGCTGTTGCCGCACCACCTGTAGCCGTATTTCTATTACCTACAGCAGTAGTCGCATTATTAGTTGATGTATTTTTTGCACCAATAGCTACTTTGCCATCATGACCAGCTACATCATCCGTAGTATTTTGGTAACCTACAACGATGGAGTTTTGCCCAACGTTATAGTTTTGACCATTACTTTTTGGATAAGTATCAGCCCAAATATTTACATGACTACCACTAGTATCATAACCTGCTTGTGCTTCTAGAGGCGCAATACCACCCATAGCACCAGCTACAGCCAAGCCAGCCAATACGCTAGCTAATACTTTTTTCTTGCCGTTATTATTTTTAGCAGTTTCAGGTACTACTACGTAGCAGCCTTTAGATTTGCTATAAACGACCTTAAAAACCTTATTCATAGAAACTATGAACCCCTTTCTCTCTTATAAAGAAAACACTAAATGCCTTATATACATTTTTTGTTTCATGAATTGTTTATGACACACGTTCACATACTATTCATTAAGATATTAATATGATAACAATTTATAAACTAATTGTAAATAGAAATTCCTAAAAATAATTAAAAATAAATTTTTATATTTCTAAACAAGATAAACTGAATTTTTCTAGATATGAGAAAAATATCTCCACATCAGCATAGAACAAGGGTTTCTCTTATAATTGTATTATATATAATATAATACATTATATATATAAGAGTATAAAATGGATCGTATCAGTTTATATTTACATTATATTTGTATATCTTATACAAGTTTATCTTCATCTAAAATATATAAACTTTCTAAATTAGATGAAGATAAAACATAGTAATAAAGCGTTTCTTCATAAATGCATAGAAAAAGGTAGTTAATATAAGCAGTCTATTATTTTATAATTGTTTATATTTGTACAGCTATTAAGCCTTAAGTAAGGACAACAATAGATAAACGCATAAAAACAACGCCATCCTTTCAGATGGCGTCGTTTCGCATAAGGATTGTGTGCCCTAGTCGGGGTCCAGGGAACAGCAAGGCCCTCAAACAATCGCCGTATGAGGGCCATATGTAGTTGTTCATTATATACACTGTGCGTCACACATCATCTTCCTAATTCATTGTATATCGTTTATGCCGAGCTCTCAGTGTGTTAATGAATTATAGTTAAATTTACAAACCTTATTATTGAATCGCAGCGCGCAAGTCTACTTTTTTAGTTTCTTGGTTAGCTGGACGATTGATTGCTTCACGAAGATCTACAGTGTGTTCGTCTTGAACTGTAGGTTCTTCACTAGCTTTATTTTTAACTGTTTGTTTAGCTGCGAACCAGATTGTTTCGTTCATGTAGTGACGAAGTTCTTCGTTAGAAACGTTTTCTTGGTCTTTAGTCATTACATCCAAAATAGCATCTTCTAATGCTTGTGCTTCGTCGTCAGTCATAGGACCGCCAACTTCTTTTTGTTTTTGGATGATTTCGTTAATACGATCTGTCATGCCGCGCAATACATTGTAACCATAGCTATTAGTGAAGCCATCTTCTTTATTGTATTTAGGCATTTCGAAATATTCGTATTCGTTTTTATTACGGTTTTCACCATTCCAGTTCAAGAACACTTCTTGACCATGTACACGACCGATGGAATGTGTACGGAAGTAGTCAGCATAGTTGTGTTTATCATAGGAATGTAACCATTTTTTTTCAGCTTTAGTCATACGCTCATGGTTTTCGTATTTCACTTTAGCTTTTGCGATGTTGATCTCCGCATTTTGCCAAGCTTTTACATAGTCATGAACAGCAGACACTGTTTGTGGACTAGCCACAGGAACCAATACTACATTGCCCAATGCTGGAGCAGATACTGGATTACGTAAATTAGGTTATCGTCATATGTTGGAGCGGATTGTGCACCTACAACGCCTGTAGAAATAACAAGAGCCGCTGCACAAGCAAGTAATGTAGATTTTTTCATTCTATATTCCTCTTTTCTATCGTTAGATTATGGTGAAAGTATCTCTCACGCGTTTCACGTTCATATTTAAAAGCATTATTTTCATAAACAATAGGGAGAGGTAAGCGCTACGCTAGGTAGCGCATACCTTCCTTTGTTCATTCAGTTCTTACACTCACAAATGATTACATACCAAGTTTTGCCATCATAGCAGCAATTTGAGCTTTCATTTGTTCGTTTTCAGCTTTCAAATCAGATACTTCTGTTTTTAATCCAGCGTTTTGTGCTTTAACGGAAGCCATTTCTTGTTGCATTGCATAAGCAGAGCTGATAGGGCCTTTGCGGTAACGATCTGCTACAGCAGCTTCGCTATCACGGTTGCCAACTTTCCAAGTTACACCAGCGTTTGCCATCATGTGACGGGAACCACCTGCCCAAGCTAAGCCTGCATGCATCATTGTAGACTCGTTTTTGTAATGAGCAACGCCCATTGCAATAGCGGAGTTACCACGGTAGTTACCATAACCAGCCATGATTTGAGTTGGTTCTAATGGATCGTATTGGATAGGTTTCAATGCTGCAAGAGCTGCGCCTTGTGCACCTACACGACCGATTTCATCAGTTAACTCATCGAAACGAGGGCTTGCACCAGTAGATAAGTCGTATACTTTAGCGCCATCAGCACTTTCAGATTCACGAACACCTACGGAACCATCAGTAGATTTAACGATTGTACGAGAATCTTTCAATTGTTTCAAGTTAACCGCATCTGTATCGTTAGTACCTTTACCAAGGTTAGTAATTTTGTTACCACCCATGTTGAGGTTACCACCAGTTACGGAAAGGTCACCAGCGTTGAAGTTCAATGCAGGACCATTGTCGCTATTCTTGATGGAGTTGATACCTTTAAGGTCTTTGTTCAATTTAACAGTTAATGTATCGTTACCATCAGCTACTACGTTGATGTTACCAGCAGCGGATTGGAATGCATTGGATTGAGCTTCAGTTACGCCTTCGCCTTGAACTTTAACAAGCGTATTCAACGCATGTTTGTTTTCAGTGCTAGTGTTGTTACCTGTGAATTTCAAACCATCATCCATAGTTGCTACTTCACGTTTGATTGGGTTGCCATCAGTATCTTTCAATGGGTTGCCATCTTTATCTTTGGTACGTATACGATACGTTCAGATTTGTCGCCATTGTTAGCTTCTGGTTTAACAAGAGTTTTGGAACCGTGATCTGTAGAGATATCTACACCAGTACCATCTGCACCAGCAGGACCTTGAGGACCAGTCAAGCCAATGTGACCTACACCATCTTTACCAGCGATGGATACAGCATCTTTACCATCTTTACCGATGGAAACTTTGCCGTCGATACCGTTAGCGCCGTCTTTACCGGAGATGGATACACCATCTTTACCAGCTACGCCATCTTTACCAGGAACACCAATGGAGTTCAAGCCGTTAAGATCTTTATCAAGACCGATTACAACTTTACCATCTTTAGTCATAGTTTTGATGTTGGATGCGCTGTAGTTGTCATCAGCTTTAGTACCTTCGCCTACGATTTCAAGTTTTTCACCCAAGTTTTTATGGATTTCACTATTAGCACCAGTAGATTGTGTACCGAAGTTCAAACCTTTGTTGCCGATTGCATCAGCAGTGTTTTTAAGGTCAGTAACATTTACAGCACCATTCTTAGTATTGTTATCAGCTGCTGCTGCATCAATCTTATCTAAGAATGTATTACCAGCTTTATCCGCGATGGAAGAACCAACGTTGTTCAATTTCATTGGATCTGTAGTAGAAGCGTTAGGGTTGTTCATGGAAGCGATGATATCACCAGCATTTACAACGTCGCCAGAACCATCTTTAGCTGTGTTGAAAGTACCATCTGGTTGTTTGTAAACTTTAGTGCCATCTTGTTTAGTGTATACCACTGGAAGTTGAGCGTTGTTTACAACACCTTGGTTATTGATCTTGATGTCATATTGGTGACCTTTAGCTGCATCATAAGTTGCAGATGTAGGATCATTTTTATCAGTTACGGAGATAGTGCCATCAGAAGATTCAACAGTTGTAACTTTATCTTTCAATTGTTTAACGTTTACTGCATCTGTATCGTTTTCACCAGCTTTAACACCTGTGATTTTCTTATCACCAGCGTTAATACCAGTCTTAGTTACAGATGGGCCACCAGTGATAGTCAAGCCATCGTTGTTAACTTTAGTATCGCCAATTTTCACGGAACCATCTTTAGTAAGATCAAGGTCTTTAGACAATTGAACTTTCAATTTGCCATTGTCGTTATTTACACCGATGTTGTTATCAGTCAATTTAGCTTTATCAGCACCACCAACGATATCTACTACGTTGTTAAGATGTTTCTTAATAACTTTAGTTGCATCAGTTTGACCGTCGTCACCAGCGAACTTCATGCCATCATCGTGAGTTGCTACTTCATGTTCGTTACCATCTTTATCTTGGTATACGATACGAGTCAATTTATCACCAGGTTGGCCATCAACACCAGGAACGCCGTCTTTAACGGAAATCTTAGCACTTGCGCCATCTTTACCGTCAGCACCCTTAGGACCAGTCAAGCCGATAGAGCCATCTTTACCGTTGAGTACAACAGATGCGCCGTCTTTACCGTTAACACCGATCTTACCATCAACGCCGTCTTTACCATCTTTACCAACAACTACGCTGTCAGCTTTAAGGTTTTTATCAAGTTTAACGTCGATAGTTGTGTTACCATCTGCATCTTGACCAATGATAGTCTTAACGTTTTCACCGCTGTATTCAGTATCAGCTTTTAGTACCTTCACCTTGGATTTTCACAGTGGAACCAAGTTTATTAGTTTTTCACACCGCCAGAGTTAGCGTCGAATTTCAAGCCTTTTTCAATCAATGCGTCAGCTGTATTTTTAAGGTCAGTTACATTAACTGCACCGTTCTTAGTTTTGTTGTCAGCAGCTGCTGCATCAATTTTATCTAAGAATGTATTACCAGCTTTATCCGCGATGGAGGAACCAACGTTGTTCAACTTAGTAGGAGCTGTAGTGGAGTCACCTGCACTATTCATGGAAGCGATTACTTCATTAGGTGCTACGACAGTACCAGAACCATCTTTAGCTGTGTTGAAAGTACCATCTGGTTGTTTGTAAACTTTAGTGCCATCTTGTTTAGTGTATACCACTGGAAGTTGAGCGTTGTTTACAACACCTTGGTTATTGATCTTGATGTCATATTGGTGACCTTTAGCTGCATCATAAGTTGCAGATGTAGGATCATTTTTATCAGTTACGGAGATAGTGCCATCAGAAGATTCAACAGTTGTAACTTTGTCTTTCAATTGTTTAACGTTTACTGCATCAGTATCAGCTTCACCAGCTTTAACATTAACAATTTTGTTACCGCCATTATCTAGGCCAGTGTTAGTCAACTTAACATCAGTTGTAGTTGTACCAGGAGTTGTTGGAGCCTTAATTGTGATACCGTTGTTATCAACTTTTGTAGCGCCAGTAGTCAAGGAGCCATCAGCATCCAAGTCAACATTTTTAGCCAATTGAACTTTCAATTTGCCATTAACATTATTAACACCGATATTATCAGTAGTAGTCAACTTATCTTTATCAGCGCCACCAATGATATCTACAACGTTGTTAAGATGTTTCTTAATAACTTGTGCATTTGTATCATGCAGCTTGACCATCGTCACCAGCAAACTTCATACCATCATCGTGAGTTGCTACTTGATGTTCGTTGCCATCTTTATCATTGTAGAAGATACGAGTGATGCCATCAACACCGTCTTTACCGTCAACGCCAGCTTTACCTTCTTTAACAGTAATATCAGCAGTTACATTTACCATCTTTACCAGCAGGGCCAGTCAAACCAATGTGACCTACACCATCTTTACCGGAGATAGATACTGCGTCTTTACCGTCTTTACCAGAGATACCAACTTTACCATCGATACCATTTGTACCAGGAATGCCAGGAGCACCTGTAGCGCCTTGAGGGCCAACGATAGTTACGCCATCTTTACCTGCTTGGCCATCTTTACCGTTAACAACAACTTTATCCAAGTTAGTTAAATCTTTGTCTAAGCTGTAAGTATAAGTTTGAGTTTTATTGGCTGCATCAACAGTTTGTTTTACAGTCAAGTTTTTACCTGCTGCAAAGTTTACAGTACCACCATTTTCAACAGCTGTTGCTACTGCAGGAGTTGTAGTATCATTTGCTACTTTACCACCATCAGCAGTTGCATTAGCTTTGAAACCGTAGTTATTACCAGCTGCAGGAATGTTCAAGTCAGAGAAGTCGATAACTGCTTTAGTATCAGTTACTGCAGTACCCTTACCATCGTTGTATGTCAACGTAACAGTTTTATTAGTTGCATCATATTTGTATACGTTTTCAGTACCTGCAGCATTTGCTGTACCACCCTTAGCTTCGGTAGAACCAGCTTTAACTGTAGTAGGAGCAATATGCAATTCAGAGGATCTCAAAGCTTCTGCAGTGTTGTGAAGATCAGATACGTTAACTGCTGCATTTGGAGTCAAGCCATTAGCTGTATCTAATTTAGTCAAGTAATCTGCACCAGTTTGGTTTTTAATAGCAGAACCGATGTTGTTAACAATCATAGTACCATCAGTTGTGCTTGGTGTACCATTTGGATTTTCGAAGGAAGCAATGATATCGCCACCAGTATATTCAGAACCGTCAGCTTTATAGAACTTGCCATCATCTTTCTTAGTTAATTTATCGCCAGCTGGAGTTGTGTAAACAACAGGGGATACGGAATTAACTGTATAAGTTTTTTGACCAGTTGTAGCATCTGTTTCAGTTTTAACAACTACGTTGTCGCCAGCTTTTACAACAGAACCAAGACCAGTGATTACATTCTTGCCAGCGTTATTGATGTTGGAAAGATCGTTTTTAGCGATGCCAGTAATTTTAGCTTCTTCGCCAGTAACTGGTTTACCATTGCCATCAACGTAAGTCATAGTTACACTACCGTCGTTTTGTACAGCATAGCTACCAGGTTTGATGTGTTTTTCATCATCAAGATTAGCTACTTTCTTAACAGTAGTGCCACCATCAGTGCTATAAGTGATACGGTCGCCATCTTTCTTAATGGAGATGTTGTCGTTTTTGTCGCCAAGTTTAACTTCTTTAGTTGTTACGCTATCAAGATCTTTAAGGTCTTTATCAAGAGCGTATGCAACCTCTGTGTTACCTGCACCGTCGTTAGTTTGTTTAACAGTTAAGTTTTTACCAGCTTGCATTGTAACGGATTTACCGTCTGCAATGTTTTGATCTGTGTCACCAGAATGTGTACCTTCTGTAGTAGAAGCTGCACCAGATTTCAAGTTCCAAGTAGATGCTGTGCCAGCAGCTGCATTTACATGTAAGTCATATGTTACTTGATCGCCATTTTCTTTTTTGCTGATTGTTACAGAATTATCTTTAGAAGTAACAACTGTACGAGCTGCTTTCAATTGATCGTAGTTAACAGCATCAGTACCGTTAACTGCAGGAGCTACATTAGTAATAGTTTTATTACCAGCATTAATACCAGTTTTAGTAATGGATGGACCACCAGTGATAGTTACGCCATCGTTATTAACTTTAGTATCACCAATTGTTAAGGAACCATCTTTAGTCAAATCAACGTCTTTGTTCAAGTTGTACTTAACAACGCCATCATTACCGATTTCTGCTGTAGTATTTGTACCGTTTGTAAAGTCTAAACCTTTTTCTAATGTAACTGTTTTAGCGCCAGCATTATTAGCTTTATAAGTTAAAGGAATACTTTAGCTGCTTTAGCACCATCGAATTTCACTTCATATGTAGTGTTGTGGCTAGCATCATCTTTCACAGGGTTAACAGTGATAGGGTTGTCTGCATCAGCTGTGTAGTTGCCACCAGTAGTTGTACCACCGTTGTTAACTGTTACTGCTTCACGAGCTGCATCTTTAACTACATTACGGGAAACATTAACTTCGTATTGAGCATCTGGATCGCCAGAGTTTTTACCATTACCAACAGTAACATCAGCAATGTTAGTATCGCCAGTTGCAGCTGCTTTTTTAACTACACTTTCAGTAGAGGAAGCACCAGCTGCTGGAGTATTAGCAACAGCTACTTTATAAACTGTTTTATTAGGATCAGTTGTATCTTTAGATACTGTTACATTGCTAGAACCAGGAGCTACTTCAAAGGTATGGTTCAATTTAGCTTTTGCATCATCGGACAAATCAGCTACTACATCTGTACCAGAAGCAGTTGTTTTGATGTATTGACCGTTGTTAGCACCAACTACACCGAAGCTCAAACCACCAGTTTTATTGAATTTTTGAGTATCTGTGTTACCAGTGTTACCAGCTAATTTAATTGTGTTGTTGAAGCCATCGCTTACTTTTTTCAATTGGTCTTCAGTTGCTGCACGACCGGAAACAACAGTTGGGTTAGTAATATCCCAATCTTTGTTTTGTAAGCCAGTTACATAGCCATCTTTACCATCTAAGGAAATAGGGTTGTCGCCTTCAACTTTACAACTTGATCACCAGCGAAGGAGATTTTACCAGAACCAGCACCATTTGTGATGGAGGAGATATCTGTCAAGTCGCCTTGTACATTTACTTTATAAGGAGTAGCTGCTGTGCCATCACCTGTTACAGTAGTATTTTTACCACCTTCAACTTTAGAAGGATCTGTGTTACCAGTAGCACCAGTAGAGCTTACTGTGTAAATATCATGACCATCTGTTGCATCTTGAGACTTAGCAACAGTTACGCCATTACCAGCTTTAACTTCTGTCTTAGCGGATTTCAATTGTTTTACGTTAACTGCATCAGTATCGTCTGTACCAGGAGCTACATTAGTGATTTTGCTACCACCCATGTTAAGTGGGCCGCCAGTGATGTTGATGGAGTTGCCACCAATTGTCATTTTAGGACCATTGTCAGCATTAGAAATAGATGTAATACCTTTCAAGTCGCCTTCTACATTAACTTTGTATGGATCGTCTTGAGTACCTTCACCAGTAACTTTAGTGTTTTTACCATCTACAAGTTTAGTTTTAGCGTCTTTTAATTGTTTTACGTTAACTGCATCAGTATCCTTTACACCAGCTTTTACATTAGAAATGTTTTTATTACCAGCATCGATACCATCTTTCTTAACAGATGGGCCACCAGTGATTGTTAAGCCATCGTTAGTAACTTTAGTATCACCAACTGTTAAGGAACCACCGTTAGTCAAATCAACATCCTTATTCAAGGAATATGTGAATTGTTTACCAGCTTGGTCTAATACAATGTTTTTACCAGCTTTGAAAGTAACAGTATCGCCAGGGCTTACTTTTTCAGAAGTTGTGCCGTTTGTAGTACCACCATTATTAGCGGAAGTTACTTTCCAACCAGAGTTGTTGATCGCTTGAGTAACATTGTCAGTTGTAGCAATACCGTTTGTAGTAGGAGCAACTGCTTTACCATCGGCATTAGTAGTAATATTTTCACCTACTTTAGCAGTGATTTTTACACCATTTTTATCAGCAGATGTAGAGATGAATTTGTCATCACCTTTAACATTCAATGTACCATTGTCTAACAATACATCGCTATTGCCAGTGTCGCCAGCGTATTTCAAGTTAACGCTTCTCAATTGAGCTACGTTAACAGCATCGCTGTCAGCAGTACCTGCTGCAAGACCTGTAATTTGACGAGTTGCATTAGCACCGTCACCTACGGAAACAGCTGCCAATGTAGAAGTTTGTGCCGTACCAGCAAGACCAGCATATTTATTTGTACGAGTTTCTGCAGGGTTAAAGCCTTTAACACCTTTATCTACAGTTGCTTTAGACTGAGAACCAAGAGCAACGCCATCTTTTACAGATGCAACAGATTCTTGACCTAATGCAGTCGCACTTTCAGCAGTAGCATTTGCCTTAAAGCCAAGGGCAGAGGCACCTTTTTCTGTTGCTTGCGCAACACCACCTACTGCAGTAGAAGCAGTACCAGTGGAATTAGATTGCATACCAATTGCAATAGAACCTGTACCAGTGGATGTAGTTTTATAGCCTTCACCATTACCAGCAATAGCAATAGCACCAGAGCCTGTCGCTTCAGAACGAGCACCAAGGGCAACAGAAACGTTAGCAGATGCTGTTGTTTTACGACCGATTGCAACAGTATCTTCTGCTGTCGCTTTATTGTCACGACCAATAGCGATCATTGTATTACCTGCGTCACGACCACCACCTACAGTAGAATCTGCAAGGTTATCTTGACCAATGGCAATAGCACCACCAATCTTCGCATTGTTGGTAGTACCCATTGCAATAGTATCTTCTGCAATAGCATTATTACCTTTACCAATAGCAACAGAGCGAAGACCAGATGCAGTATTACGAGCACCAAGAGCAGTAGAATTAGTACCACTTGCTGTAGAACCAGCACCAACTGCTGTAGATTCAGTACCCGTTGCCTTAGCAATTGCACCAATACCAACTGCCATATGAGCATTAGCTTTTGAATAAGAACCCACTGCAAGAGCATATGCATCTTGACCACTAGTTAATGCTTCAGAATATGTGCCAATAGCGATATTATCTGTATTACTAGCTTTTGCCACATTACCTACTGCAATTGTATTTCTACCAGTTGCCTGAGATCCTACGCCAATTGCAGATGCAGCAGGACCAGTTGCTACGTTTTGGTTACCAAGAGCCATAGATGAATCTTGATTCGCCACATTGTTAGCACCATAAATAACATGACCGTTACCACTACCACCAGTTGTTCTATTTTGGTAACCAACTACAATAGAGTTTGGAGTCACAGAGTTAGAACCATTATATGTGCCATTCGGTGAAATATTAACTGAACTGCCTCCCAACCCAACATCAGCATGCACCGGTGTACCTGCTGTAGCAGCTACCATAGCCAAACCAGCTAATACGCTAGCAAGAGCTTTTTTCTTACCACCATTGTTTTTTGCAACTTCGGAAACTACTACGTAGCACTCTTTAGTTTTGCTCCAAACAACTTTAAAGATTTTATTCATATTACTATGAACCCCTTTCTTAACTAGACACAATTACAATCCTTATAATTAAATCATTTAAATACAAAAGAACGAAAAGCCTAAATTTCCCATACCTTTACGCCTTTCTGAGTATCTTTCATATTTCTTTCATTTTGTGTCATGAACAGAATATCATATATCGAAAAATGTTGTAAATACTTTTCTTCATGTTTTTTTATCATAAACAGCAAAGTTTGTTGTCAGAACCTTTATTTTTGTTAAACAAAATTTAATATATGAGTGATTTTTTTACTCATTTTTTTCGGCGTTTTATACGTATTTTTATAAAAATATAATCTATTTTTTTCTCTATGCAGTACGATTTTTTTAGATAACCACATTAATATAAGTTATAAATAAACGATTAATTGATTTAATCTCATTGATTTTTTTCTCGATTTTGGCATCTATTTATATATTATCTATAAAATATAGATCATAGAAAAAAAATAGTTATAATAATCCAACAACCTTTTAAAGGTACTTTCACATTTTTTTCATATACGAACTCATAAATGAAATAACTATGAATTTTTTGACCGATTCTGATAAAAATTATGATATACTAAATCATTATGAGGAGCATTTTACGAGTATTAGTTATAGAGGGGATATATTCTAATGAGTAAACAACACATTACTAGTGTAGATCAATCTAAAATTAACGACCTAAAGGAATCTTACGACGATTTCTATACGTATCAAAACCATTTTACAATACATGTATTACATCTTTAATGGCAAAAGCTCTTATTTATGGCTTAGACCCAGTACCAGTTGAAGACGCGCGCGTATTAGAGTTGGGCTCTTCTTGCGGTGGAAATATCATTCCCCAAGCCCTATATAATCCAACGACTACCTTTACAGGTATCGACCTATCCCCTACTCAGGTAAAGCATGGGAATGAATTAATTGAATCCATGGGGCTAAAAAATATTACATTATTAGAAAAAGATATTATGGATATTGATGATTCATTTGGTACCTTCGATTACATTATCGTCCATGGTATTTGGTCTTGGGTGCCTGATGTGGTAAAAGATAAAATCCTTAATATTTGCAGTCGCAACTTATCTGATCGCGGTATCGCCTATGTTTCATATAATACGTATCCAGGTTGGAAACGGTTAGAGCAATTGCGGGATATTATGTTATATTCTGAAAAACATGCACCTAGTGATTCATTACAAGAACGTACAATCTATACGAAAAATGTATTAAAATTAATTTCGGAAACAATGAAGTTAGATGAACGTTCCCAACAAATTTCTGATTATAAAATTAAAAATATCAATCGTGTATTACAATCTAACGATTATTATGTTGGGCACGAATACTTAGAAGCTATTAATGATCCTGTATATGTGTCAGAATTTATTGAGCGTGCGCAAGAGCAAAGTTGCGCTTATATCGGCGACGAAACATTGAATCGTTCCTTCATTACATGGCTTGATAGTAATGTCGAAAATAATATTAGAACATTAGCGAGAGATAGCTACATTGATAAGGAGCAGTACTACGATTATGTGTATGATACTCAGTTCCGCATGGCCCTATTAACAAAGTGTAGCAACGAAGATAAAATTTCCCATGACGAAGGGTTGAGAAGAAAGTACTAGATACACTATACTTCAACAATGCATTAGATGAAGAGCCTGGTGTTCCTCCAGAGTGGACCAATGTTATGCACATTAGCATTCAAGAATTAATGGATACAAAACGACCATTCAATGTAGCGGATATAATGAAACATATTGAAGAACACCATCCTGATTCTGAAATCGATACTGATGCTATGTATAAACGTTTATTCCATCTTGCTATCGTCGGTCATATCAACACGTATGCTAAAAAGTATGATCAATTACCGTTTGTGGAAAATGAAACCTATATTCCAGAGCATTTCATAAACTATGTATCTACCCTGGTTGAAAAAGGTGGCTATCAGTACATGTGCCTCGGCAATATGTATAACCAAATAGACTTTTCAGTAAATGAAGGCTTATCCTACATCATGAAATTGATGGAAAAACCAATATCTCGAAAAGAATTAATTGATACTATGAATGAAAACTTGACCATTGAAAGAACAAAAGCTGACGGTACTAAACACATTGTGTCCTCTGAGCAATATTTAAACGAGTCCATCGCGCACATTCAATCGCTAGGTTATTTTGCCAAATAAATCGCAAATAATATAATCACAAACAATATCGAAAATTACATAATATGGAACTACAAAAGGAGTAACTGATCATATCAGTTACTCCTTTTTATATTCACTACTATGCAACCTCGGGGTGGAGTTGAGGTATGACATAGTAGCTACTTATTAAGTTGTGTGAACACTATAAACTAATAGTATCCTTATTTTTTATTAACACGAACGCGTTCAATTGTTGGTTCACCTTTAGCATTTTTAGCTACAGTGTCAACACGGAACAAAGCCATTTCAGGGCTGAATTCTGTTACAAGGCGATCATTAACTGTTACGCCGTCTTGAATTGCACGGTATACGATTTGAGCAAATTCATAACGTGTTAACATACGGTCACCACCGAATGTGCCATCTGGATAGCCTTCTACTAAACCACGGCGAGATAAATCGCTTACAGCTTCATATGCCCAATGGTTTGTAGGGATATCTGGGAACAATGTTGTGTGATCGGCTTTCATCTTAGTACCAGCAACACCATTCAACAATGTAGTCAATTTTTGAATTTGAGCATTTTGTTCAGCTACTGTTTTCTTAAGAGCTAATACTTCTTTACCAATTGCTACACGAGAACGAGATACACCGCTATGAGCGCCTACTTTTACAGATAAACCAGCATTGAATACTGTTTCATCACTGCCAACAGTAGAACCTACGCTAAGTTGTACGTCCTCGTTAGGACGGTAGAAAGCGCCGATAGCTGCTGCATCACCACTGCGGTAATGACCATAGCCTGCAGCGAAGTCCCATTTAGCATCTGGATCGAAGTCAAGTGGATGCAATGCTGCTAACGCTGCTGCACCTGCTACAGATTTGTTAACACGTTTATCCATCTTGGATAAATCGCCTTTGATATTTGATATCATTTGTATTTTTAGTGATGTTTGTTGTGTTATTTGTAATTTGGTCAGCAATATCATCTGCAAGAGATACCTTGTAATCATGAGTATTACCATTTACAGTTGGTGTAACCTTAATATGGTCACCAGCTGTTACAGTTGTAACTTGAGTGGATGCAGCGATTTGATCTTGTACGCGTTTAAGTTGAGATACGTTAACTGCATCAGTGTCTGCTACACCAGCTTTCACATTATTAATAATTTGGTCGCCTGCGCTGATACCAGTTGTAGTGTAGTAAACTGTTTTGTCCCCTTCACTTGCGTACATACCGTATTTATCAAATTTTGCTTGTTCTAAAGTATCGGTGTTTTCGATTTGAACGCCCTTAGGTGTAATACCGATATTTTCGCTACCGTTAAAGAAGCGAGCGCTATCCTTATCGATACGAGCACGAACGTCGTCAGTTGCTTTGCCGAAGTTAGCAGAGCTCATTTCTACTAAATCTTTATTAACAGCTACTTTATATTCAGCACCACCATTAGCATTTGTGCCAGGTGTAACAGTTGTATTATCACCTGCAATTACAGTAGTATGTTTTTTAGCATCTGCTTCAACAGAAGAGATTTTAGTTTCTACTTTTTTTAGTTGTGCTACGTTTACTGCATCAGTATCGTTTGTACCCGCTGCAACAGATGTAATTTGACGTGTTAAATCATTAGCTACATCGCCAACGGATACAGCTGCTGCAGTCGCCTTCCATGTGGAACTTGTATCAGTAGATGCTGCTTTGGTGCTGATATCATAACCAGCTGCACCTTTATCTACTGTCGCATTAGATTTATAACCAAGAGCGACACCACCTTCAACAGAAGCTTTTGCATCATAACCAATAGTTGTTGTATTGGCAACAGAGCGTGTTTCACTAGAAGAAAGTCCGCCTATAGCAATTGTATTATCAGCAGTTATTACATGATCATTACCCATTACAATATTATTAGACGCATTAGTAATTGTATTATTGTACCCAGTTACGTTATTCAATTTTGCAACATTACCTGCAGTACCTGTTACAGTATTATTAACACCTGTCATTGATGTTAATTGCGTATAATCAGCTTTATTACCACCACCAATAGCTAAGGTAGAACCACCAGATTTATTATCTTTTACTAAATTACGCACATCTTCTGATAATTTAGTTACAGAGGATGGACCTCCAAAAAGACCTGGTGTTATTGCACCCGCATCTATATCAGTAATAGAGTTAGTAATTTCGTTACCTGCACCGAAAATTAAAGAACCATTAGAATTATTGGTTCTATTAGCAGTACCAACAACAGTGTTGCTTAATCCAGAATAGTTATTAGCAGCTGTAGCGGACTCAATAGAGTTTAAAGAGCCATTAATAGTAGCTCCAAAATTTCTAGTTGCATTAGCAATATTATTGCCATCATAATTGCTGGAAATAACATTTAAAGCACCTGTAGTAGTTGCAACAGTACCATTGGTAAAGCTATTTGAGCCTAATGTTGTTGAATATAAGCCTAGTCCAGCTTTACGCTTTTCTGCGTAAGTATCAGTGTTGACAGTAATATCACCAATTTTACCACGATAGTTATGAGACCCAACCATAGTACCACCAGAACGAACATACGTATTGTCACCTATTGCTACGCCAGTAACAACTTTATCTGGTTTTTGTGGAAGACTCCCAAAGCCAAAACTATTAAAATTAGTTTGATTAAATGCAAAGAATTTGTCTTGTTTCCCAATCGTATTTTCTACATATGCATTCTTACCGACAGCTACTGAGCCGGATTGATCGTAATAACTATGAGTTGTTGCATTTTCACCGATAACTACATCGCCATTAACATTAGCATAGCCAGACCCGCCAGCATAATTGGTATGTGCACCTTTACCGATAGCAACTACTCCATCTTTTTGAGCACTAGACCCTGTGCCAATAGCTACGCCACTACCTGCGCCAGCTACATTATCTGCAGCATTAGCTACCATACATAAACTAGATAGCAGCACACCGTTAATTAACAAGGTTAATAAACGTTTCCGTTTGTTCATAATTTAGAACCTCCATTTACAAACTACAAAACCTATCATACTCTCTTTGCATTAAAATTCACTTTTTATTCATGAGTCTTATATGAATATTGTAGCACTTATACGAATTTTGTAAACAGTAATTTATATATCTATTAAGAAAATATAAAAAGGGTAGTTAATCGATGAGGATTAACTACCCTTTTTTGGTAAGAGGAAGGCGAACCTCTTACCGGTGCCGCATGATATAGGTTTGTTATTAAGAGAGAGATTTTGAAGTAAACACAACACAAAAGATTATCAAATAGTTGGAGAGTAACTAAGATGAACGGGCAATCACACGGCATCAAAAATAAGATAATAACTATATAATACATTAACATATAAGCTACATAACGTATTAAATATAAGTTACATAATAAAATATAAGCTACTCATTATATTAGTATATATGTCTACATAATAAGATAATGGCTTTTTATAAAAGCCATTATCTAAAAAGAACAATTGATATTAACACTAAATTCCCTTACCTAGAGTATATCACTTATATAGTAACAATAGTAGGTGATTTTTCATTTAATTTTCATTAAAATTATATGAATGAAAAAGATAGCATTACTATTCAATTTGTGTATTCAGTTATCAAAATTATTACTCAACAAAAACCGTATTTGTACGTCTTACGAGGTTGAGCATTTTATCACGAACCGTTGCAGATTCTTCTAAACGGTGCTTGCCACCATACCAAGCCATTGGCGCCCCCGCTAAGCGGAAGGTAATCTTGCCATATGCACCGCCAGAGCTGTGTTCCGGTTTGTTATACCCCATATCTACAGATACGCGCGGTGTCAATTGCATCTCCGAACCGATACGCAAACCATTCTTATCGGCTTGTCGTTCTTGGTTCCAGTGGTAGCCTTCTACATAGACTCTAGCCCAACGGGCATTTTTGAAAGTCTTACCGTACTCTAAGGTATAACCATTAGCTACCCGTTCTAAGGTATGAAGGTTAGCATCTAGAACGCGCTCATCGGAAGCAGAACCGTACCAGTTAAATCGGAACTCGCTTTCACCAGACATATATTCAAGACCTGCACTGAGTCGATCATGGCGATTCAAGAAGCGATGATCATAGAATAGATGTGCCCCGTAAAGGCGACGATCATCCTTGGAAATACGACGGTACCCGACGCCTACGTTGAGGGTTGTCCCTGTGTCTGACGCACGAGAAATGCGCTGTTGCGTAAACCACACATCGCGAGACGAATTATCGTAATGACCTAAAGGCTGAACAGTCTCCACTGAATAGAGCGGCTTCCACCCTTCTTGGAACTGAAAGCTCAGTGTAGTGCGTCGCATCCATGGTTTACCTTTAGCACCGTACATAGCATTAGACACATTAGACATGGCCACGGCATTAATGGCGCGGTTCACTGCATCCACATTGCTATACTGCACGGTCTTAGTATCTTGACGATCCATGACGAGCGGACCCCCTTGACCAATCACATGGTCTGGCGTAGCAGCAGGCGTAATGTGAAAGCCATCTGATGCGGCCTTCATGCGCTCTGTTTGAGCATCAGTTTTTGCAGACACTACGCCCTTATCATTATGTAATTGTTGTTTTTCTGCCTCAGCTGTACCCACACAACACAATAGGGCGCTCAAGGCGATACACACCATACGTTTCATTACTCTCTACATTTAAAATTCATGAACAATAAATGAAATATATATTAGTGTATCGAATAATGTTTATGTATGTCAAGATAGGTAGTCACTAGAAACGTATTAGTTTACTATTATATGTATATAAAAAGAGGTAATAACCATATTATTACCTCTTTCATATCTCTTAAACCCTATTTTTCATTAAGTTTTTGCACAAGCATATCTACTGTTTCTTGTAGTTTTTTGTTTTGTGCTTCTAATGTATCTACCCGTTGTTCTAATGCGTTATAGGATGCAGGGGAAATCTTAGGCAATGTTTTATTTTCACCGAATTTATAGGATACGCCTACATTAGTCATCAAATCACCACTTACAGTTGTACCTGCTGTAAGGAGTAGGTTTTCTTTCGGATAGTAACCTACGCCAAGAGCCAATGCATTTTCACCCTTATAGTGACCATAGCCACCCATAACTTGAACCTTGTGATCAGGATCAAATTGTAGTGGATGCAATGCAGCTAGTGCTGCGGCGCGAGCATCACCGCGGTTGGATTCTTTTTCCACGTGGCGTACATCTCGATGCAATACATCAATTTGTTGGTTTGTACCATATAATTGGGAGCCGTTAACCACATCTGTAGAATCCGCTGTAATACGACCTGCTGCAACATGAGTGATAGTGCGTTCTTGACCTGCTGCACCAACAGATACAGTAGACACAGGAGCAGTACCAGCGAAGCTTTCAGTAACACCATTATTGTAAGTATAACTAGGAGTGCTCACTACATCACTACTTTCAGCAGTAGAATTATTACCTAATACAACGGCATTGTCTAAAGATGTTTTCACATTATTACCAACTACGAATGTATTATTAGCACTCACTTGGTTCTTGTTACCAACACTGTAGGAATTATCGCCCTTAACAGTATCCACATTATACGTACCTACACCAAAGGCGCCAGATTGGTTACCTTCAATTTTGTTATATGCGCCAATAGCGGAGTTCTTATCGCCTTTAAAGATAACACCATGACCCATGCCATAGTTAAAATTACCATTTACTGTAGAGTTAGAACCGATTAATACAGTGTTATTCCCCTTACTACCGCCAGCTTGAGAAGCGCCGAGCCATACGTTTTTATTACCTTCAGATCCAGCTCCTGCAAAATAACCTACCGCAATTGTATCCGAAATAGTTGATTTAAAGCCTGCCGCAAAGTTACCTAAGAAGTTATAGTCACCTTTACCATCTACAAAGCTCTTAGCACCTAATGCTACATTGCCACCGCCTTGAGAACCATTCAAAGCAATACGACCGATGGCAATATTATTACCCTTTGCATTTGGATCCCCCTGCATGGGAATAGGGATCGCTATTAGCCGCCCCAGTTTGACCACCAAGATGTACATTATCTGAGTTAGTGAAAGATGACCAACCTTGTAAACCAATGTTATAAGTGGCACCCCCAGTGGAAACAACAGGAATATCTGCAGCTTGAACCAAGCTTGCCGAAGATATAGTCAAAACTCCGAGTACTGCTAATAATTGTAGTTTCTTTGTGTGATTCATAATCATACGCCTCCCTTGTTACACTACAAAACATTTCTCCTTCATACTTTCCTCATAATTCTACAAGTAGATTATACTGCTATCGAAAAAATATGTAAATAATATAAATAATAATTCATAAAGCATAGATCAGATAATATAATTAATGAATAAACAAACCCTCGTAGAATTTGTTCCTACGAGGGAATTTGTTTTGAAAACAAAAGAGGCAACGGCCTATGCCGTTACCTCTTTCATAGATATATAGTTGTATATACCGATTAGCGGATGCGTTTAACGCGATTGTTACCGTCACGCATAGCTTCTTTCAAGCTGTAGATTACCATTTCATTCATGTAGAAACGCAATTCATCATTAGACATGTTAGCTGTATTTTTTTCAAGAATTGCCAAAATTTGGTTTTCATATTCAGCTTTGTTCATGTCAGACACAGTTGTGTGGTTTGTGAAGAATTCTTTGTAATCTAAGTACAAGCGATCTAATGCTACGCGAGCATAGCTATCTTTTTTATAGCGATGGCTTGTAATGTACCAGTCACGACGAACATTCATGTAGTACAACACGTTATTAGTATAACGTTGTTGACCAGACATTACGCGATTGTCGTCTTTGATTAAAGCATTGCTCATTCCCAATTGGAATGCTGCAAATTCAGATACTACAGCTTTTACCTCTTCACTAGGAACAGCAAGAGAGATGTCTTGTTGTTCTGCAGTCAAAGGAGCCGCAGGTTGTTCAGGCATCATCAAAGGATCTTGTGCCGCATGTACTTGGCCAGCAACACATACAGAAGCAATTGCCATAACTGGTAATAATTTAATTAGTTTCATAAGTCCCCTCATTGGAAGCCGCCCTCCCCAGGGCGGCTTTCCTATGTTTTAAATACTCAATACACTCTCAAGTGAATGATTATTTGGTTAACCCAGCTTGTTTCATAAGCATTGCAATTTGAGCTTTCATCTCTTCATTATCTCGTTGTACTTGTTCGTACTTAGCAGATAATTCCTCATCGCGTTGTTTCATGCGTAAGTTCTCAGCTTTCAATGCAGTTACTTCATCTTGCATTACATAGGCAGAGCTGATTGGGCCTGCTTTGTAACGTGCTGGAATTGCTTTTTTAGCGTCAGATGTACCAAATTTATAAGATACACCAGCGTTAACCATATTATCATGACCACCTAAGGAAACACCCATATGAAGCATTGTAGATTCATTTGTATAGTGAGCGATACCAATAGCAGCAGCAGTACTACCTTTATAGTTGCCAACAGCCGCCAACACTTGTGTAGGTTCTAATGGATCATATTGCAATGGTTTAAGACCTGCCATGGCTGCGCTAGCTGCACCAACATCAGCGATTTTACCATCTACACTATGCATAGCATTGCGCAATTGGTTAACGTTAACCGCATCAGTGCCATTGATGCCTGGCGCTACATTAGTAATAGTATTATTACCATTGTTTAAGCCATTTTCTGTAAGGCTTACAGTGTGACCTGGTACAGGTTGACCGTTGATGGATGGAGTAATTGTGATACCACCACCATCTACTTTTGTATCTACTGTATAAGGAATTGTAGTATTAGTTCCTGGTACAGTTTTTTGTATACGTAGTAGAACCGTCTTTTAGGTTGAGGTCCTTAGCCAACTTGATATCATAGCCATCGCCTGCAGCGTTCTTCACAACAGCCAGGTTGTTGTCACTTAAACGATTTACATCAGCGCCACCTTTTAGGTTCATTGTATCGCCTAAACCGCGAACAACTTTACCATCGTTACCAGCTTGGTCACCTTGGAATACACGACCATTTTTAGCTTTTTCATTAAAGTCGTCGTTAACAGCTTTTAATTGATCTTCTGTTGCCGCGCGACCTGTAACAGCTACAGGGTTGTTAGGATTCCATGTTTTATTGTCCAAACCAGTCACAAAGTTACCGTTTTGACCACCAGAGCTTTGGTTACCCATGATTACATCGCCAGCTTTCACAGTGTTACCTGCTGTAACAGAACCTGTGCTGCCATCGATTGTAACTTGGTTAGCGCCATTACCCGCAGTAATCGTACCAGTAGATCCGTCAACTTTAACTTGTTTTGCTGGATCTGTGCCAAGTGTAATTGTATCATTCAAGGACATCTTAATCGCAGTGCCATCTACGGAAGTCTTGATGTTGCCGTCGCCTTTGAGGTCGATTACTTCACCAAGAGGTTTCTTCACAGATTGACCATCCTCTGCTTTAAGACCGAAGCCTTGTGCCTTGATGTCTTCTATTGCAGTATGCAATTGACCGCCATTTACAGCGTCTTTGCTACCGGCAGCAATTGTACCATCTTCTACATTAGTGATTTTCTTATCACCAGCATTAATGCCGTCTTTTGTTACCTTAGGACCATTTTCGATAGTCAAACCGTCTTTATCGATAGTGACCGCTTTGTTACCACCATCGTTGATTTGCAAGCCATCTTTAGTCAACTTAGTCGCTTCATTGGCGCCGTCTTTAATAGTTACACCATTTGTATCCATCTTAGTGTCGCCTGTTGTTACTGTATTTGCTGTAACAGTATCTACATTGAGATCTCTAGCCAATGCTACTTTCACAGCACCATTATCTACAGATGTAGTAATGTTCGTACCGTCACCTTTTACAGTTACAGTATCACCAAGGGATTTCTTAACAGAAGCGCCATCTTCAGTAGTTAAACCGAAACCTTTAGTTTTAAGGTCTTCTACCGCTGTATGTAATTGACCGCCATTTACAGCATCTTTACTGCCAGCTGCGATTGTACCGTCAGCTACGTTAGTGATTTTCTTATCACCTGCGTCGATACCGTCCTTAGTCATAGATGGACCATCAGTAATTGTAACGCCGTCTTTATTTACGGTCATCAACGGATTACCTGCTGCATCATTAATAGTGAGGCCGCCACCGTTTACAACAGTGTTGCCATCTGTACCATTGTTGAAAGTAGCAGAATTTAGGCCTTTAAGGTCTTTTGCAAGACGAAGCATCAATGTATCAGTGCCATCAGCTACTACCCCAATATTATCGTCATTGGAAAGTTTCGCTGCATCTGTAATACCACCCTTAACATTTACTTGGTTGTTAAGTTTTTTCTTGATTACAGTGCCACTGTCGCCACCGTACAACATGCCGTCGTCCATAGTGGCTACTTGGTGCTCACCAGTCTTATCAGTATACACGATACGTGTGATTCCGTCTATACCGTCAACGCCTTTTTCGCCCTTAACACCTTTAGCAGCATCGTCATAGCCATTCTTAACTGACATGTCGATACCATTGGAACCGTCCTTGCCGTTTGTACCAGCAGGGCCTGTTAAGCCGATATGACCTACGCCGTCTTTACCGGAAATGGAAACTGCATCTTTACCGTCAGCACCTGTGATACCAACCTTACCATTGTTGCCGTCTGTACCTGCTACGCCTGTAGGGCCTGTAATGGATACGCCATCCTTACCGTCTTTGCCGTCTTTATTGACCTTAATAGAATCGGCTACAAGGTTTTTATTCAATTTAACGTTAATTGTTGTAGTACCAGTTGTTGTATCTTGGTCGATGAAAGTCTTAATGTTTTCGCCGCTGTAGTTAGCGTCTGCATCAGTGCCTTCACCTTTTACGATGACAGTGGAGCCTAATTTATTAGTCTTAGTACCACCAACGTTAGCGTCGAATTTAAGGCCTGCATTGGATTGGTTTGCCAACGCATCTTTCAATTGATCCTCTGTAGCAGCACGACCAGTTACGATGTTGTCAGCATCCCAAGTTTTGTTATCAAGACCTGTTACATAGTTACCAGTTTCTTTAGTGCCATCTGCTTTAGTTGCTTCTTGGTTACCTACAGTCGCTGTACCTGCTTTCACAGTTTCAGCAGCTGTTACTGTGTTAAGACCTTTAAGATCTTTTGCCAAACGAACTTTCAACGTATCTGTTCCATCAGATACAACACCGATGTTATCGTCAACTGTAAATTTAGCAGGATCTGTAATACCACCCTTAACATTTACTTGGTTGTTAAGTTTTTTCTTGATTACAGCACCTGTGTCACCACCGTATAACATGCCGTCGTCCATTGTAGCTACTTGGTGCTCACCAGTATTGTCTGTATACACAATGCGTGTAATACCATCAACACCGTCTACACCTTTTTCGCCTTTAACGCCTTTAGCAGCATCGTCGTAACCATTCTTAACGGACATGTCGATACCATTGGAGCCGTCCTTGCCATTTGTACCAGCAGGGCCCGCTAAGCCGATATGACCTACGCCGTCTTTACCGGAGATGGAAACTGCATCTTTACCATCAGCACCTGTGATACCAACCTTACCATTGTTGCCGTCTTGACCAGCCACGCCAGTAGGACCTGTAATAGATACGCCATCTTTACCGTCTCGGCCATCTTTGTTAACTTTGATGGAATCGGCTACAAGGTTCTTGTTCAATTTAATATCAATTGTTGTGTTACCAGTTGTATTATCTTGTTTGATGAAAGTCTTAATATTTTCGCCGCTGTAATTTGCGTCTGCTTCATTGCCTTCACCTTTTACAGTTACAGTAGAGCCTAATTTGTTAGTTTGAACACCACCAACGTTAGCATCGAATTTAAGGCCTTTATTAATTAAGGCATCGGAGCTATCTTTGATTTTGTCAGTTAAGTAATCTACGTTAACCGCTTCGCTACCATCGTTACCTGTTGCGTACGCCACATTAGTTACGTGAGTACCACCAGTTTTATTAGTGTAAGTAGGGCCTTCGTAAGTTACCTTAGATTTATCTACAGTATTTGTAGCAGGATCCAAGTCGTACTTAACAGCGCGATCATCTAATTTATCTAGGTTAGATTTAGATGCTACGTCCTTGATAGTTACTGTTTCAGTTTGGTTTGGATGATTTTTATCTTGTACAGTCAACGCTACATCGCCATTGCTATCTACTGTGTAATCACCATTGGAGCCAGCTGTTTGGTTTTGAACTAAACGATAATCTGTGGAGTTGGAGCTTTGATTGTTGATAGCCTCTGTAACCTTTTTCAACTGATCTTCTGTAGCAGCACGGCCACTAACAGCAGTTGGATTTGTTACGTCCCAATCTTTATTATCTAGGCCTGTTACATAGTTGCCAGTATTGGCTGCAGGTGTGCCATCAGATTGTTTACCCATCACAACATCGCCAGCCTTAACTGTTTCAGTAGCAGTTACTGTGTTAAGACCTTTAAGATCTTTTGCCAAACGAACTTTCAACGTATCTGTTCCATCAGATACAACACCGATGTTATCGTCAGCTGTAAATTTGGCTGGATCTGTAATGCCACCCTTAACATTTACTTGATTGTTAAGTTTTTTCTTGATTACAGTACCAGTGTCACCACCGTATAACATGCCGTCATCCATTGTGGCAACTTGGTGTTCACCAGTATTGTCTGTGTACACAATGCGCGTAATACCATCAACACCGTCTACACCTTTTTCGCCCTTAACGCCTTTAGCAGCATCGTCATAGCCATTCTTAACGGACATGTCGATACCATTTGTGCCGTCCTTGCCGTTTGTACCAGCAGGGCCTGTTAAGCCGATGTGACCTACGCCGTCTTTACCGGAGATAGATACAGCGTCTTTGCCGTCAGCACCTGTGATACCTACCTTACCATTGTTGCCGTCTTGACCAGCCACGCCAGTAGGACCAGTAATGGATACGCCATCTTTACCGTCTCTGCCATCTTTGTTAACTTTGATGGAATCGGCTACAAGGTTCTTGTTCAATTTAATATCAATTGTTGTGTTACCAGTTGTATTATCTTGTTTGATGAAAGTCTTAATGTTTTCGCCGCTGTAATTTGCGTCTGCTTCATTGCCTTCACCTTTTACAAGAACAGTGGAACCAAGTTTATTAGTTTGAACGCCACCAACATTAGCATCGAATTTAAGACCTTTGTTGATCAAAGCATTGGAGCTATCTTTAATTTTGTCAGTTAAGTAGTCTACGTTAACCGCTTCGCTACCATCGTTACCTGTTGCGTACGCCACATTAGTTACATGAGTACCACCAGATTTATTAGTACTGTTGTACGCAGGACCTTCGTAGGTTACTTTAGATTTATCTACATTACCTGTACCATCTAAATCATACTTAACAGCACGATCTTCTAATTTGTCGAGCTCAGTTTTAGACGCAATATCTTTGATAGTTACAGTGTTAGTGGTACCAGATTTATCATCTTTAACCTTTAAGTCTACTTGGTTGTTTGTAACCTTGTAGGAACCGTCAGTTGTGTTTGTTGGATCACCAATCAAGCGATAGTCAGATGCACTTGCGCTCGCAGCTTTCACCGCATCACTAACAGTTTTCAATTGGTCTTCTGTTGCCGCACGGCCAGGTACGAATACAGGATCAGTCATGTTCCAATTTGTATTATCTAGACCTGTTACAAAGTTACCAGTTTGAGTGCCACCTTTGTTATCAGTACCAGTTTGGTTACCTACTGTCGCAGTACCAGCTTTCACAGTATCTGTAGCCGTTACAGATTTAAGACCTGTAATATCTTTAGCAAGTTGCAATTGAAGTTTAGCATTGCCATTAGCATCAACTGCTGCAGATGTAACACCGATATTGTTACCTGTTGCAAGGTCAGCTGCATTTGTAACGCCACCAGTTACGTCCACTTGTTTATTGAGTTTTACATTAGAAGTAGCACCCATGTCGCCTTTGAATTTAAGGCCATCATTTAGTGTAGCAACCTCTTCTGTAGTACCATCTGGTTTCATATACGATACGAGTTGTAGTTGTGCCAGCCGCACCGTCTACACCAGGTTTACCATCACGTGTAATGGAAAGATTTGTTGTAACACCATCTTTACCATTGATGCCGATTTTACCGTCTTTACCATTTGCGCCTGTAGCAGTTACAGTTTCAACCTCAAGATTTTTATTCATCTTAACGTCGATTGTTGTATTGCCAGCTGTATCTTGTTTGATGAATGTTTTGATGTTTTTACCACTATAGTTAGCATCAGCTTCTGCGCCTTCACCTTGTACTGTCACAGTGGAACCAAGTTTATTAGTTTGAACACCACCTACGTTAGCATCGAATTTCAAACCTTTGTTAATCAACGCATCGGAGCTATCTTTGATTTTGTCAGTTAAGTAATCTACGTTAACTGCTTCGCTACCATCATTACCTGTTGCGTACGCCACGTTAGTTACGTGAGTACCACCAGATTTATTAGTACTGCTATATGTAGGGCCTTCGTATGTCACTTTGGATTTATCTACATTACCAGAACCATCTACATCGTATTTAACAGCGCGATCATTTAATTTATCTAACTCAGTTTTAGACGCAATATCTTTAATAGTTACAGTATTAGTAGTACCAGATTTATCGTCTTTTACCTTCAAGTCTACTTGGTTGTTTGTAACCTTGTAAGAGCCATCAGTTGTATTAGCTGGGTCACCAATCAAACGATAATCACTAGTACCAGCATTTGCCGCTCTTACAGCATCACTCACTTTTTTAAGTTGATCTTCTGTAGCAGCACGGCCAGATACGAATACAGGATCAGCCATATTCCATGCCGTGTTGTCTAAACCAGTTACAAAGTTGCCAGTTTGAGTGCCACCTTTGTTATCTGTCGCAGTTTGGTTACCCGCTGTTGTAGTACCAGCTTTCACAGTATCCGTAGCAGTCACTGTTTTAACATTGAGGTCTTTATTCAAAGCCACAGCAATGGTGGAGTCATCACCAGTTTGTGTGATTTTTGTAGTGATATTCGCATCGCCAGATACAGTTACGGTAGAGCCAAGTTTATTTGTCTTAACATCATTGTTGTCTGCGTTAAACTTCAAACCTTTGTTGATGAGCTCAGTTTTTGTATCGCTAATTTTATTTGTTAAATCAGATTTTGTAGAATCCAATTCTGTTTTAGATGCGATATCTTTAATCGTTACCGTCTTCGTATTTGCTGGAGTACTAGCATCTTGTACAGTTAAATCAACTTTATTGCCCGTTACAGTGTACGCTTTATCAGCTGTAGCGCTGTTTTCTACCAATCGATAGTCGCCTGCTCCCGCTACATTTACTGCATATGTTTTATATGTACCATCAGTACCTTCTGTAACTGTTGTATTTTGGCCTGCAATAACCTTTACAGCCTTTTGAGCTTCTTCACGAATGACAGTTTTACCATCATTATTGATATTGGATAGGTCAGTTTTTGCTACCTTTGTAGGATCTACGTCAACAGTATAGTTACGAACACCGTTTGCATCAGGTGTACCACCTGTAAGGGTCATCAAGCCGCTAGTGCCTAAAGAAACCTTTGTATCCATAGCATTTACAGTATATGTTTTTTGACCTGTTGTAGCATCTACAGTAGCTGCTGGAATTGTTACATTATTACCAGCCTCAACGATTGTGCCTAATGCAGTGATATTCTTTTTACCTACATTTGTGATGTTGGAAAGATCTTTATTAGCTGCATTGTCGATTTTATCCTTTGTATCATTTGTTAACGTTACATCGATAGTTTGGTTATTAGCTTTAGTCGTTACATAAGTGCCATCACCTTTTACAGTTAATGTTTGGCTATCTAACAATACATCGTTTTTACCGTTGTTGTCGTTTGTATTGCCTGCAATTTTAAGGTTTACATTGCGCAATTGAGCTACGTTAACTGCATCTGTATCCTTTGTACCAGCTGCAAGGTTTGTAATTTGACGTGTTTCATTACCAACGCTAGTGCTTTGACCTACAGATACAGCACCCAATGTAGATGTTGCTACATTGCCTGTTAAAGCAGTGTATTTATTGGCACGATTGTCTGCTGCGCTTACATCATAGCCAACTATACCAGCCGCTGTATTCGCTACGGAATTAGAGCCTAACGCAACGCCGTCATCTTCTGTTACTTTCGCATTATAACCTAAGGCAGTGGATTTATCGCTTGTTGCCGTTGCCTTAGCGCCAAGGGCCGTACCAAAATTACCCGCTGCAGAGGCACGTACGCCTGCTGCTGTCGCATTTGTGCCCGTAGCACCTTTATTATCGTAGTTTGCATCAGCAGATGTGCCTTTAGCGCTGAAGAAGTTAGTTTGCGCTGCTTCTACAGCTTCTTTTACTGTATGGTATGTGCTATTTTTAATGCTGAAATCAGGTGCTTTGTAGGTAGAGCCATTTGCTTCATAACCAGTATATGTAGGGCCTGCAATGGTCATAGCCAAGTTGTTATTTACATAACGCAATTGTTTAATCGTTGCAGCGTCATTATCGTTTTGACCACCTGCTACGTTAACAATACGACGAGGCGTACCAGTATTACCAACTGCTACTACACCCGCTTCTGCAGGGTTTATTTCGTTGGTGAAAGCAGCATACGTGTTCACCAATGGACCATTGAATTCAGTACCTGCACCAAGGGCGATGGAGTTATTAGAAGAAATCTTCGCACCCGCACCTAATGCCATGGAGTTCTCACCAGTAACTTCAGCACCATTACCGATGGCTGTAGCATTGTTACTACTTGCTTTAGCCTCTGTACCAATAGCCATAGTACCGGCTTTGCTAGCTTCAGCCTTACCACCAATAGCAAGAGCATTAGCCTCAATGCTTTTGCTTGACCACCCAATGCGATAGCATTTACCTTAGAAGCCTGTGCAGTTCTACCCATAGCAATCGCATTTGCACCATTCGCTTGAGCAGTATTACCAAATGCGAAGGAATCTGTACCAGTAGCACGAGAGGAATTACCCATTGCTACTGCATTAGCTGCTTTAGTTTCAGCATTAGAACCAAATGCCATAGAATCATCTGCACCTATTGCAGTACGGGCTTTTGTACCAAATGCAAGAGAGCGGTCACCTTCTGTTACCGTATTACCAGCCGCATTGTATTTAGCACTAGGTGTAGTACTGATACTTGCACTACCCGGAATAGTAATAGTTTCAGCCGCACCGATGGCAATAGATTGATTACCTTTTGCTGTAGCAGAATAACCCATCGCAAAGGATCCTTTACCATTTGCCCAGGATGCAGTACCGATAGCCGTAGAAAAATCTGCAGTTGCAGCAGATTGACGCATCATAGCCAAGGAGTTAAAACCCTTGGACAAAGAAGCTGTACCAATAGCCATAGAAGATGCATTCGTAGCGGTTGCATAGTTACCCATCGCTATAGATAAACCACCTGTAGCTTGTGTGTAATCCCCAATGGCCATACCAGAATAAATATTAGTATCATCTAAGATGCTAGAATTACGTCCAATCTGAATACCATTGAGTCTATGACTAGTGTATAAAGGATAACCACCCTGAGTAGTATTTGTATTATCCCACGATGTGTTATTCCCTGGATTTTCATAATTATATAATGTACTACCAATAGAAGATTGTGCTGTACCTGTCACATAGTTACCATATAAACCATTAATAATCATGGCTTTTGTAGTATCCTCCGCTGCATGTACAGAGATTACATTCGCTCCAACTAACAACGCTGTTGCAGCCATTACTGCACCCACACGTGCATAAGATTTATCGGTATTAATGGATTTTACCTTACCACCACCACTTTTTACGATTTCAGAGACAACTACATAACACTTTTTAGTTTTGCTCCAAATTACATTGTAAATTCGATTCATAACTTTCCCTCTAGCTTACAATTAAAACTTTACAATAAATACACTCTCAGACATAATTTTGCTGATATTTCATATAATATCAAAATTTTTCCATAAAGTGAACAAAATTTCATTTTATATTCATTTATAAGATTCTTTATAAAATACAGCTATTTATGCACTATTTATACCTCATAAATAAGGTTTTTTTATACATTTTCCAATCTATATTCTATTGTATACACAATTTTTTTCTCTGTTTTTTTATATTTGATTTAATATTTTTATAACAAAAAAATATAATTATATCTAATAAATTTTTTTAGTATTTAATTTTTATAGGTAATAATTTATCAATTCGTTATATTTACAAACTTAATTAATTAACTCTAAATAATTATTAGAACTTATTATCAACGTACGAAACAAAATGTTATGTTTTTATACAATACGACACTACAATTTAAAAATCAGAACCACCCGTAAAACGGGTGGTTTGCTCACGGGCTATAAGCCCGTAGTACTAGGCCAGCGTCTAAAGGCGCTGGCTTTCACTACGTTCAAGCCGCATAGCCATTGACTCGTAACGGTCCCCTTAAAGGGGATATGTATTACTTGCTACCCTTAAAAGGGTCCTCATATTCTTTTACACTAAGTTTATCTTTCATTTGGTCATGCAACTCTTGCTCACGTATATATTTTTTTACGGTAGCTTCATTTAATCCTACCGTACTTACATAATATCCCTCGGACCAAAAGTGTCTATTTCCAAATTTATACTTTAAGTTTGCGTGTTTATCGAACATCATTAGTGCACTTTTACCCTTTAGATATCCCATAAAAGATGAAACTGATATTTTAGGTGGAATTAATACTAGCATATGCACATGATCTGCCATAAGCTCCCCCTCTATAATCTTGACGCCCTTATATTCACATAAACGTCTCAGTATTTCACGTAAACTATTTCTGTATTGATTATATATAACTTTACGTCTATACTTAGGTGTAAATACTATGTGGTATTTGCATAACCATTTTGTGTGCGCAAGGCTCTGTGTCTTTGTTGCCATATAAAATCACCTTTCTTTTGTATATAATGCGGCTTGAACACCTACATTATACTTAAGCAAGGTGATTTTTTTGTATAACTTTCGTTGCCGCACCCGCATAGCGGGTGGTTTTATGATTCGCGACTACGTCGCGAACCAGTCTAAAGACAATAATAAAAAAGGCAGCGAATGCTATCGCTGCCTTTTTAGTACCCATTTTCATTACATAAACTACAGTACTTACAGTTTAAATATTTAATTAGAATTTGTGTGTAAAGCCTGCGTTTACGCCCCAGTCTGCTTGGTAGTCACCAGACAAACCTGTGGCAACGTCAGCAAATACGCTATTGTTGCTATTGAAACCATAACGGCCGCCGAATGCAAGTTCAGTCCAAGTACCTTTAAGGTCTTGCTCTGTTAATTTCGCAACACTGCCACTAGCAAATGCGGTTTTTACATTGCCTGTGAAAGCATGACCTGCAGCAAAGCGTGTATAGAGGTTACCATGGCCAAATTGTTTACCCAATTCAAGGCCAAGCTTACCAGAAGTGCTATTCACACCAGATTGGTTAACAGATACATTGCCTACATTGAAGTTACGACCACCGAAGTGTGTGAAGTTCAATTGTGCTTGTGGTTCTACATAGAAACCATTAGCGTATTTCAATGTTTTGCCATAGCGAACACCGATGCTATACGCATTGGATTTTGCATCACCAGACATAGCTTCACCAATTTCATTACGCGCAGTAAAGTCATTAGATACACGACCTACTTGAGTTTCTACATGCACATATTGATCCTTACCAAGGTCTTTCAAACCATAGGCACCAACAGAGAAGGATTTAACCTTACCGGAACCATCAAATACATAGTCTTCAGACCCGCGAAGGTAGGATACTTGACCACCTACAGTCCAACCACGGCTGATTTTAGCATCATAACCGCCTTGAATGCGTGTATAATCTGTAGCTGTGTCGATACCACTGCCAGAGTAGCTGTATTTACCGCCACCGATGCGAGCCCAAATACCAGTTGGTTCACCTTGTTGCAATACACGAGGACGATACATATCGTCAGCTAATGTACGCCAAGCATTGATATTACCTACTACAGCAGAACGAATACCACGCATATGAGGTGTATCGTACGCACCACGAACAACAGGATTAGGAGTTACTGGTGTAACTGGTTTAGGATCTGGTGTTACTGGTGTAACTGGCTTAGGATCTGGCGTTACAGGAGTAACCGGTTTAGGGTCTGGAGTTACTGGCGTAACTGGTTTAGGGTCTGGAGTTACTGGCGTAACTGGCTTAGGATCTGGAGTTACTGGTGTAACTGGTTTAGGATCCGGAGTTACTGGTGTAACTGGTTTTGGCTCTGGAGTTACTGGCGTAACCGGTTTAGGATCTGGAGTTACTGGTGTAACTGGTTTTGGCTCCGGAGTTGGTGTAGGTTTTGGTTCTGGCACCACATAGGAGCCTTGACCATTACCGTCTTTCCAAGTAATATCCCCTTCTTTGGTCTGTAGTCAACGCTTTTTTGTAGCTAGACACAATACCTTTAGAAGCAATAGATACTGTACCAGAAAGGTTTCTTTCACCGTTTACATAGTTTTCATAATAGAATTTATGTGCCAAATTATCTAAAATCTTGTTTACATTGCTTTCAGAAGAAGTATCGAGATGATCACCTGTTACATAGCCATGTACGCCAGAGCCAGCTGCAGCGGATTTTACGATGAAGTTACCGCCCTCAATGTCAGCTGGATCAAGACCATTTTTCTTAGAACCTGGTTTACCAAAGTTTAAACCAGTACTATCGCTCATATCATATATAACGTTAATATGGCCATCTAGTTTATTCACATGAATGTCGCTGCGAGAATCTTGGGAAATACGGCTAAAGCCTTCACGCGTACGAGTACCTGTGAGGTTGTTAATACTACTACGTTCTGTTTTACCATCAATTTTGAAAGATTCCAAGCCGCCCATGCTATCATGGCTCCACATGCCACCATCAAAGGTCATGTTGATTTCGCCACCTTTATCCTCTAAGGTGTTCACAGCTTTACCGGAAAACTGGTTAGGACTGTTATGAGCGCGGCCTAGGCCGATATTAATCACAGATGGTTGCTGTTCTTGATGAGGAGGCATCATTTTATCAGATACCAGCACATCACCTTGCATATTAAATACTTTATGTTTTACAGTACCCGCATCATCGATGCCAAGATTAATTTTACTATTATATGCAAACGCTACTGGATATGGAGACTTCCATGGTGCAGTAGTCACGTCCATAATCCCGCCATCCACTTGAATGGAACTGTTATTTAGCATGCCTGTAATGAAAGCTGGTTGACGATAGCGTTTAGGCAATTGAGATGCATCAGGAGTATCCAAAGAGCCAATTGTAACTTGACCACCATCAGATGCGACTACACCATTCGCAGTCGTATTACCTGTACTTTCAAATTTGCTATCTGCAGTAGTTGCAAAAATACGTCCATCGGAATTAAGACCTGCTGCAGCCCATGTGCTAGGCATGGCCATCGTAGATGACAATAAAGTCATCATAACAGCAGATAATAAAAATTTATTTCTTGCTCTCATCCTCTTACACCTCAACCAATACTTCACTTACAATACAATCACAATTGTGAAAGCTCCTTCATAGTTGAATATATATCTGAGAATTGATTTATTAGTCTTTATCTATATGAAAAGATAGATATATACTCACTTTATTAAGAACTCACATTCAACACTTTTAAAATATATTTAAAATATTACACTATTTTTAGTGAATTGTAAATGAATTTCTCTATTTTTATTTAAAGTTATTTAAGATATTAATATTTGAGTTATAAAATTAGGACATAAAAAGACAGTGAACTAGTCACTGCCCATACAAATTCAAATTTATTGAAATCTATAGTATTGTTCATCGTAATTTGACGATATATAATATAAACCCTATAATATAAACAGATAGCCAAGCGAGTGGTTCCGTCGGGCTCATCTCAAGATTACAAAAATTGATGAAATGGCCTTTCAGTTACCTAATTATCCAGGGGATAACGAAGGGCTATTTGTCTTTTCCAAGACAAATAAGAGCCACAAGTGCACCAAAGGCAATGACAACCGTCATTGCCTCTAGGATTATCATGATCAACTCATAATCACTCATAGACAACCCTCCCTTCATTATACGAAGAGAGGCCCAACCTCGCCTGACTATCCTAAGTCAATTATATGGCGAACATATAAGCGAATCAATAAGAATCTATTAATAGAAATATACGAATGACATTATAAAAGCCTCCTAATAATAAAGTTATTACTCTACTATTAGGAGGCTATTTATATTAGATAAATTACAAAGAATAATTTATTAAGTAGATTCTTAGAATTTATGTGTAAATCCAGCATTTACAGACCAACCAGCTTTATAATCGCCAGATAGACCTGTGCTAAGATCAGCGAAGATACTGTTGTTTGCATTGAAGCCATAGCGGCCACCGAATGCTAGATCTGTCCAAGTACCTTTAATGTCTTCGGATGTGTATTTAGTAGTAGCACCACTTGTGTACGCAGTTTTCACTGTACCAGAGAAGGCATGGTTCACGCCAACGCGAGTATAGATGTTACCTGCCCCAAAGTTTACCGATTTCAAGGCCAAGACCACCTGCTGTGCTGCTCACACCAGATTGCTCTACATGCATGCGGCCCGCATTAAAGCTATCGCCACCGAAGTGAGTGTAGCTCAATTGTGCTTGTGGTTCAATGTATGTACCATTTGAAAGCTTCACAGTTTTACCATAGCGTGCACCGATAGAGTATGCATTTGCTTTAGTCTCGCCAGATAGTCTTTCACCAATTTCATTACGAACCGTGAAGTCGTTAGAAGCACGACCTACTTGAGACTCGATATGGATGTATTGGTTGTTACCAAGATCTTTCAAGCCGTACGCACCAACAGCAAAGGCTTTTTCTTTGCCAGTACCGTTGAATACGTAATCATCGTTGCCACGAAGATAAGAAACTTGACCACCTACAGTCCAACCGCTGCTAGTTTTAGCATCGTAACCGCCTTGAATACGTGTATATGTAGTATCTGTGTCGATACCTTTTGCATTGAAGCTGTATTTACCGCCCCCAACGCGAGCCCAAATACCTGTTGGTTCGCCTTGTTGCAATACGCGTGGACGATACATATTATCTGTCAACGTTCTCCAACCATTGATATTACTCATAATGGCAGAACGAGCGCCGCGCATATGAGGTGTATCAAAATCACCCATGATAACATGAATGTGAGAATTACGGTCTGGCACTGGAGCTGGTTTCACTTCTGGTTTAGGAGCCGGAGCCGGTGTTGGTTTCGGTTTTGGAGCTGGAGCTGGTTCTGGTTTTACTTCTGGCTTCGGAGCCGGAGCTGGTGTTGGTTTAACTTCCGGCTTAGGCGCTGGAGCTGGCTCTGGTTTTACTTCTGGTTTCGGTGCTGGTTTATTTTCACCATATACGTATTTACCTTGACCATCTTTATCTGCTTGCCATGTAATATCGCCTTCTTTGGCATAACCAGATGTAAGCACTTTAAAACGACCAGATTCAGAACCATTAGATGCAATGGCTACTGTACCTTGAAGGTTTCTTTCACCATTAACATAGTTATGATAGTACATCTTGTGAGCCAAGTTATCTAAAATCTTATTCACATTGGCCTCAGAGGACAGGTCTAGACCTCGTTGAGTCGTGTACACATGAGCTGCTGCACCAGGAGCTGCACTTGTAATGTGAATATCGCCACCCCAGAAGGAATCTGGAGTCACACCATTATAGATTTTTGTTGGTGGTTGATAGCTTGGATCCTCAGTATCGCCACCTTCATCATTAGGATCATAAATAAAGTTTACATGACCTTCAAGCTTATCTACATAGAGTTTATTATGCTCACTTTGGGTTACCATGTTCGCATAGTTGCGGTTATTAGAACCTACAAGTCGATGTACATGGCTAGGTTGTGTACCACCATCTAATGTTCCTTCATGCAAGCCGCCTTGATAGAAAAGCTCCCAAGAACCATAGTCGCCAAGGAATACATTGATATGACTTGGATGCTTTGCGTCTTTGTCTGCTAAGTTAAAGGCTAAACCATCCCAAAGAGATTCTTTGCCATCAATACCAATATTGATTTCAGATGCATGATTTGGGTCGCTTTTAACAATGACATCACCTACTAAAGATAAGTCCTTGCCAGTGAAATTACCTTTGTTACCGTCTACACCAATATTAACGGTGCCACCTTGAGCCACTGCAATAGGAGTATCTACATTTTGAACATCATAAACGCCTTCCTTAAGGCTAACTGTACTGCCACCTTTACTGCTAATGAAAGGCTTATTATTATAACCAATATTAGAAACCGCTTTATCAATAATGACTGTACTACCAGTATCTGCCTCAATGGTAGATATGTGGTTTGTCATTGTACCAGCTTTAAACTTCCCACCATTATTTGCAGTAATATATGCTGCACCATTAGGTGTAGTAACTAATGTACTCCCCGCCATTGCATAGGGCACTACAGAGCTAGCAATTGTTAGGGCAATTGCTAAAGATAATTTCGTTTTACTCACACGTTTCATAAAACCCTCTCTAATTCACACTATAAATTATTATTAAATATTTTTAATTATAATTTATAATTAGAATCTTGTAAATATGAGGGAAAATTGTCACATCATCTCTAGTAGGCGTTACTATCAATACAATAAAGGCAGCGATCATCTCGCTGCCTTTATTATTTCTACTATTTTATATATTTCTATTTATAGATTCTTATTGATTCGATTATATGTTCGCCATATAATGGACTTAGGATAGTCAGCGAGGTTGGGCCTCTCTTCGTTAATGAAGAGAGGGGTGTCTATGAGTGATTATGAGTTGATCATGATAACTCTAGAGGTAATGACCGTAGTCATTGCCTTTGGAGCACTTGTGGCGCTTATTTGTCTTGGAAAAGACAAATAGCCCTTCGTTACCAGTAACTGGATAACTGAAAGGCCATTTCATCACGTATTTATTTCTTGAGATGAGCCCGACGGAACCACTCGCTTGACTATCTTCTTATATTATAGGGTTAATGTTATATATCGTCAAATACGGATAAACAATACTATAGTAAAAAAGGCAGCGCTTAAACCGCTGCCTTTATTTTTTATTTACGCGCTACGCGCATAGCCGCCATCATACCTGGAGATTTCCAGACGGATTGGCCATTGTCTGAAACGAGTTTGTTGTTATAGTAGAATACATCTGCATTGTAATAGTTACTATCGCTAGATGATACCTTATAGCTAAGGCCAGATGTAGTGTACACTGTAAAATTGAGTACATCCCCTACTTTCTTCACAGAATCTTGGTCTACATACCAGCTATTACCGTTATAAGTTGTGGCATATACATCCGTACGAGCTTCTACATCATATGTATTAATACCAATCAATACGAGCAAAGCCGCTAACATATATAGGAATTTACGCATTAGAATTACCTCCGTTTTATCGTTGGAATACTTGCTTATTATACCAAAAAAACGGTGAAATTCACATTAAAATGGCACCTTCTGCGCCACCCATAATTGACTACTTTCAATGTACGACGTAATCTGTTTCATAACGGGTTTTTCTATGAAAGCTAACAGCATATAGTCTATACATATCCCGACGATAAAAATGAGCGCTACTATGAGGATAACATACAATAGTAATAATGGTGAGTCATAATACTGATAGGGTACTAAAAATATAATTCCCGTTTTTTATGTTATATGAGATTCAAAGAATTTAATAAAGGCTCCATATAGCTTGATGTACGCCTCCATTGAATAAAATACAAGATATATATGAAAATGTTGTGACATCATTTACGCATGTAAAATAAAACTCACCATATAGAACAAAATTCATAAATCTATATGATGAGTCAAATAATATAAATATCAAATTTTAATGTTCCAACCAACCATGAAATTTATGTATAGTTCCATCATTAGAACTCAAGTCTTCAAGATATACATAAGAGTGTTCCATATCCACCTTAATGGCTAATGATTTCTTTTTGGACTTCGCCATATTAATAGTGAGACCGAATATATTTACAACTTGGAAAAAATGCTCTGTAGAAGTAAGTTCTTCTAAATTCTTTTTAGCATCTGCAACAATACGTAATTTATAGAACTTAGAACTGCCATACATTTTAAAAGTAAAAATGGCTTGTTTAGTTTTTGCATCAAAATCAACTTTATACTTCTCAATAGCACCTTCTAATGCCATTTTATCTGTATTAACTGTAGTATTTACCACTAGATTCATAATTAAATCCATTGGATTATTCATCAACATAAATGTAGTACTCATATTTTTCTCCCTCAATATTTCTCGAATGTCAATAATAATAATCCCAAACATTAATATTTAATATTTTTCGATATTGATAGTATACATGATAATTATAAAATATCTATGGGAATTTATTAAAACTTCCATTAATTCTTCATCTTTATTTATATCTAATCATTATATGTAATTATTATATTTAGATTACTTTTTTTAGATTGATAAAACGAAAAAAATATAATAAATAAAAAGATTTCTTATGTATATAAACGACTACTTTTCAAAAAAGATTACACCTATAAATAAGACTAATACTTCAAACGATAACATTTGAAGTATTAGTCTTTTAATTGATTAGTTTATGCTTTATATTTATATAATAATTTAATGAGAATAAACTGTAACACAACAATATAAATGATTTGTGTACCAAAAAAATCCATGAAAATTCGGTCATCTACATAAAATAGATATAAAGGATATACAAAGGTAGCATATGCTAATATCATTGGAATGCTGTTGCGTTGTCTACAGGTGTAATACAGAATTGTATATACCATAAGGATGAGCAACGCGAAAAGATACATCCCCACTAAAGAGAAATCATGGTAATACCGCATTAGCGATGTATATACGTTCGTATCGATATTGTAGAAATAGGTAAAGAATAAGAAAATACTTGGCTTAGGTAGATTAAAACCGAGTGTATTCAAATTACTGTAAGGACCTATAAATATAGTTTGACCAATCAAGGTTGAATCCGCTAGTTGATACTGTAAAAATACATCAAAGGCAGATAAAGAAATCCCTGCATAATGTGCTAGAATCTCAAGAGCTGATGAATTAGAACTAATACCTTTCCCAAATAAAGTACCTACAATTATAAATAGTAAGAAAAAAGATAAAAAGGATATCCCTGCTGTTGTGAGCAATTTTTTCGCATATGCATAACCTTCATATTTGCGGTACAAGGCATGACCGATGATCGTAAAGATGAATATAACTAAGGTAATGATTAGAATGCGCCCCGTTGTTAAATACACAAAGGGGAAGAAAAATAGTAGAGGTATTAAATAACATAGATTACTCCAGCGCCACGCCTTAAAGACTGAGCGCTGAATAAAAGCAAATATTGATAAATATGTTATTTGTTGCACTAAGATTTGATAATACGCCATCCAGCGAGATAGCTTTATTGTTGAGCTTTCAGCCATAATATAAGGACGAATAGAACTAGCGATACCTAAAATGCCATTCTTATTCCCTGCCTTTTCCGCTAAGGTATACATCTCATGACCTGCTAAGCCTACAATAACAGCTAGCAATATCCATAAAATACCTTGGCGATACATCGGAATATACACATCACTCATATTCTTAGTAGATATGCTAGCTTTTACTATAGTTCTATCATTCAAACAATGGGCCACGTAAAGTGAACCCAAGGTCATCACGATTTGTGCACTGATGAGGATTAACACGGTGCTGCCATGCATGGGCAGTTGCCACTGTTTTACCATAATGGTGCACAGAATGCTAGCAATCGTTAAGGACGACTGTGTTGCGATAACTGGCGATAGTAAATCAAAATCTAGTGCATATAGTGTCACTAACAACAGCAAGACTGATGAGAGGGACAGCGATATGAACCAAAATTGGCTATCTACCATGACGATACTTCCTTACAGCTGTTACAGAAACAAACAAAATCATAACCATACTACCCAAAATAAAGCCTATAATACCGTATTTCACAGGTAAGAAGCCTTCATCTTTAAATTGTGCATCGCCTTCAACAATTTGTTTATCAACGAGACGAATAGAATAGTTTGGATTGATAGCTTGTACCTTGCTATTGGCATAGCTAATGTACTGATTAATTAAGATGTCCAAATGAGCCTTCGTATAGTCTGGATCTTGTACATCATTAGGATTAAACATGATATACAATTCGTAAATTTTAGGATCCTCTGTATTTACAAAGACATGTTGTTGATACCATTTGAACTGATTGACCGCATCCATGGCACCCCAATTGGAGTTGAGTTTAGACCAATCAAGATCATTAGAGCTTGCTTCACAAAACCCATGATAAAACCTTGTGATTGAAGCATTCCTCTTAAATGAAGATCATCCTTCACAATAGTATCTGGGGTCTTATTATCTACTGTAAAGATAACAGATGCATTGATGGGACCATGTACCATGATTGGTTTTACTAGTACCGTACGAGACACGATGATAACGATAGCACAAAGGATACCTACGAGGGCAATTTGCCACCATTTTCGTTTAAGGTCGTTTAAAATATATGTATTCATATGCTTTCACTTCTTTATTTAATTATAAAAATCTAAAATCACTAGCATTTACGAATTTAATACATCTGTAGAGTACATAGATTTCTGTTAAAAGCATGGTCAATGCTGCGCCATCGGCCCCCATGTAATAGAGTAAAGGGAACACGATACATAAATCTAAAATAGCAGAGTGAACTAAAATCGTAACAAATTCCTTTTGATGACCAAAGGATATCATACCGAATAGGCCATAAATATTGCTAGTAATAACCACTAACGGCAAGAATGCTAATATTTGCAATACCGACACGGACTCCTCATAGCTTGGTCCAAGAATGTAGTAAACCAACCATTTAGCAGTTACAAAGATACCAATGCAGAGCAAGGATGTACCAGAACAAAGAATGATGGTCGCTTTACGCAACACTGATTGAGCCCTTTCCTTGGATTCCTTGGCGATTTTATTAACAAATGGATATAAGGCGTCAACTACAGGGCTTAGACCACCTCTGAAAGCATCGATGATACGATTTGCCGCCGTATAGATGCCCACGACGTAGTCGGACGTTACTAAACCGAGGAATACGATAGTGGAGCTAGTATAAAGATTAATAGCCACCATGGAGCCAAAGTACGGAACGCTATCCTTAATGGCATCCTTAATATGACACCATTTAATGCGCATCAAAATATCTGGGTATTCCTTATAAATGATGATCCACGAAAATACTGCTGCAATTACATTTGTAATAGACTGAAAAAATGCAGCCCACACGATATCATCTAAGGTATTTACAAAGATAAAAATCCCCGCTACCGATACGATACGACCTAAGATACTAACAAAGGTGATGTAGCGCATCTTCTGTATTCCTTGGAAGAACCAAATTGGAAACAGAGCCGTACCAATAACATTTAAATACACCGCCCCATAAAGGAGTGCATTATAATTGAACCAGTTAGACAGGATAAACATCAATATCCCAAACACAGCGGTTATAACGGCGAGAATAAAGAGCTTAGCCCCCATGATGGAACTGAAATAAAAGCCCCTCTTTGGCCCACGATCATGGCGCGCAATACTTTTAGGTCCACTGAGGTCAAAGCCAAAGTTAGAAATAGTAAAAAGTACTGTACCACGCCCGTAGCAAAGGCGAGCTGACCAAAGCCATCAACGTGAAGAACCCGCACTAAATAAGGGAAGGTAATAAAGCTCAGAATATATTGGAGCCCTTTTACAGTTAGCAAAGAACCAATATTTTCCAATAATGACCAGTTTACTTTCATCGCTTCACCAACTTATCTTTCAAAGATAATCGCAGTTGATTACTATGATTTAACATACCTAATAATAGATTAGAATTACCTAGAGCATGTAAGAAACCTGCAGGCCAGATGCTATCCTTAAAGTCCGTAACCAATTGTTTTGGATTACTCAAATAAGCAGCCAAGGATTTATTCTTAACCATCGGCTCAAAGGAGTCTATATATACTGGATATGGTCCCCAGTACGCTACATCTTCATCATCTGGATGCAAGACAAATTGAATGAAGTTCGTCATCACTAGATCCGCATCAATAGAGCCATATTGCATCATATCTAGCGGATAAGACTGATAGAAGTCCATAGCCCCTTGGTGTAGCTCAGCCAAGCGATTCTTATATTCCTCAGGTATGGAGCTATATTCGTAGTCCTCTAGTAGAGGCACAGCTTCGCATTTCTCATTGTACTCATAGCTAAGGTCGTACCATGTGGAGCCGTAAAGAATACCTCTAAGAACATATAACCTAAGCGCAACGCTGTTTGCAATTCGTAGTTTTGAGAAACATTAATGTACGAATCCGTTGGCTCAAGACTATTTTGTAGGTAGAGCGGAATCCAATCAATATTATAGTTCTTGATTGTACTATATTGCTGAAGCGCCGATACAATGGTACCAGCACCAAGATCTACAATACCAATTCTGCCGTAATCCTTATAATGTTTGAGATAATCCGACAATAACTGTCCTTGTTCTTGTGAATTATAATATACCTTCGCTCGCACTTGACTATAGAGGGCTTGAATTCGCTCATCTTGAGGCAATTCATCGCGCGTAAAAGTGGAGCTTTCACTTAAACCAACGGAACGAACAACCTCCGCATCATAAGGAATGCCCAATCGATTAAATAAAGTATTCAGCTTTATATTTGATTGCCAAGATTTATATAACCGCAAAATGTCCTCTAAGGACTGACGATACTGAATCATAGGAATAACTACAGATCGACGAGATAAATAAGAGTAGAAACTAGTAAATTCCCCCTCTTGGTCACTAATCTCTTGCAATACATAGCCGTCACGGGCTAAGAATAAAATAGCATCAAGATTATAGTTATCCTTATGTGCCTTAATCCATTCCATAAAGCCCTTAACAATAGGACCAAACACATCGAATCCCAAGCGATACGCCAAGGAATCAGGCGTTTGAGGGGAGTTATGTTTCTTGATAAAACCATATAACAAAGAATAATCTAAATCGCTCTTCGCCTTGCTTTCATTGACGTACGATTTACGACTAGGAGGCTTGATTAAGTACGCATCTAAGCCAACAGCTTTAGATTGTTGAATATCTGCCTTAGCATCATTTCCGATGTGCAGCACATTCTTAGCTTCTGCTCGGATTTCCTCTAACACAGCACTAAACAAAGCTCCCCCTTCATGTTTAGTTTTGCGGTATATGCAGGACACAAATAGTTTGTCATAACCTGTAATCTTATTATGTTCTAATACTTGACCAATGATGGTATCCGTCAAATACATATCGGAAATGATATATACCTTTTTGTTTTGCTTCAACGCGTATTGATAGGCCTCTATAACCTCATCATTAGGAAAGGTTAAATTGATTTCTAATTCAATTTCTAAAGCCTTACATGCATCGGATAATTCCTGACCGTATAAATCAGCAAAGACTTCGTAAATCTCGTCCAGTGTTACCTCTCGGTACGGATACGTTTTACGCGCCTTATGGTCAGCCGTCTCCCGTTTCTTGTAAAAACCAATGGGCTTTGCATGATTTCGCTTTTGGTATTCCCGATCCACTAATTGCCATAGATCTCTATCTTTATAGATAACGCGACATACTAGCGTATCATAGACATCAAATGTAATGACCGGATGTACATCGATGGCCTGTTGTAATGCTAACTCCATTCCTTCTCCCAACTATTATGCTAGCTCATGATAAGCATCTATTAATAACTTCTCTACACGCTCTGTTTCGTTCCCAATATCATAGCCAGCTGCTTTTAATTCTTCATAACGACTCTGTCTATTATGTTGTTTACTATTTACTATTGCCTCAGCCCATGCTGTAGGACCTGCTTCTAATGAAATGAATTGAGTAGATGGTAAAAGTCCCAATTCTTTAGTTACTGTATCAGATAAAAGCAGTGGTAAATCCGATGCTTGTGCCTCAATACCAACAACGGTAAGGCCTTCAAAAAAGGACGGCATCACAAGTACATCTGCAGCCTGCATAATCTTATTAACATCATCTCGTCTGCCTAGCAAACGAACGACATTCTCTAACCCGTATGCTTTGATTTTTCGTTTGACTTCCGTTAAGAATTCACTTTCTTCAGTAGTATCCCCTACTAACAACAACACAGAATCGGGCTGAATACTATGCACTTCCTTAAATATATCGAGTAAGAAACTATGATTCTTTTGATACGAAAAACGCCCTACATGTAGCAATGTTAGCGCTGTATCTAAGTTTAAAGCTTGGCGCATTTCATCACGAACGGCTAAGTCCGCATCATATTTGTGAATATCAATAGCGTTGTAAATAACATGGTATGGATTATCTTTAAACATCCATTGTCCTGCAAATTGACTGCATGCAAAGCGCAAGTTAGCACTCCAAGCCAATAATTTCTTGTTCATTCCCACCAAGAGACGACGAGCCAAGCCTTGCTTGTTTTCAAAGCCTGAATTATGGCTATGAATAACACGAACAGGTATGCCAAAGATTTTTCCCAATACTAGAGGAAACACGTATTCCAAGCTATTCGTATTCAAGACAATTACATCATAAACGCCTTTATTTTGTAACAATATATTAAACCACTGCCAATAGTGGAGCAATGGGTTTTTATGTCTGGAAACAACCTTAAAAATCTTGCTGCCAGAGGCTAAGATTTCATCTTCATAACAAATAGAGTATTCCCCTGTGATGTTCACAAAATCATAATCAATTTTACTTTTATCAAGATGTCTAAATTGTTCTATCAAATATGTTTCTATGCCACCTAGATTACGTGTCATACCGACTTGTAATACACGCAATCTACGGGATTCTCGGTTTATCATAATCGTGCTTCTTTCTAATTAGATTTGATCTTTGCAAATAGACCTTTTAAGCGATGGCGCACAAAGGAAATGCACTCTGTACATGCGATAATACCTAAATTCCATTTATATTTAAGCAATCCAGATAATACGCCGATGAGAGAGGCACCACCCTTCATATGAGGTTGCATAGCCTTATATACATCGTCTTGCCATAACTGCTGTAACCATGTATATTTACCAGCTATCGAAGAAACTGCGCCCATCCGTTCTAGTGCAGAATACATATATTTAACGTATAACACACTCAACAATTGGTAGCACTGTGCATCATCAATACCTACATTAACCATATATTGATGAATGGTTTGAACCTTCAAGCGATACATTTCGTAGTACTTTGGCTCCCATTTCTTAGAAAGACTAGTCTTATCTAAGTCGAGCATATAGTGATAATACACATGAGGAATCGTCCCCATGGACTGTGCGTGAGTTAAGTATTCGAAGGAGAACATAAAGTCCTCCATAATATATTCTGATGAGAATTGAATATGATGCTCTTCGATGATGATCGTTTATAAAATCCGTTCCACACATAACCAAAGAGAGGAATATATTCCATTTCAAGAGCCATTCGTAAAATATCTGTAGCATCACTAGATATAAAATCCGTCACGTCATTTACCTTGTCACGAAGGCTTTCACCATGCTCAATGTAATGTTCAACAGCACCGTATTTCCAAAAATCTATCTGTGGATGCTGGTTATATTTCTCGAAAAAGGCAGAAAGAATGCTTTCACCATAGTAATCATCAGAGTCCATAAAGGTTACGTATTCGCCGCGTGCAATAGACATGCCATAGTTGCGAGCATTACATACGCCACCGTTTGGAATATGGCGAATCATAAGACACATATCAGAATAGGCACTAGCCAATGTATCAAGCAGTTCCCCTGTTTTATCCTGAGAACCGTCATTTATAATAATCAACTCATAGAGAGATGTGTCTACATTTTGTGAATATACACTGTCTATAACTTGTTTAATTGTAGTTTCCGCATTATATGCTGCAACAATGATAGATAGTACTGGATTCACAATGGTACCTAGCCTTTACTTTGTAAACCAAATTTACGCAACACAAAGGAACTACCCTTTTTCAACCAATTTTGAGGCTCCATAAAAGATACATTTTGTTCTTTATAGTCGATGTTATTAGCTTCAATCCATACGTCAAGCAAGATTTCGCTTACAAAACCATAAATACGCGCTTCGTATGTATCGTAATTGGAAATATCGACGCGATGTTCAATCTCTTCCAAGATGGAGAACATCCACTCGCAGTATTGATCAAATAGGTCGCGGCGCATAACAAACATGTTGAACATGTGTGCCCATGTGCGATTGCAAACCTTTGTGAAAGCAGCGCTATATTCTGGATATTTTTCAGCGATGATTTGCTCTGCCGCATCAAGGCCGTCGCTGTGGTGGGCATGATTATAGTGAGAACGATTAGATTCAATATAATATTTACGCTTATCTGCTACCACAACAGGATACTCTGAAAGTAGTTTTTCCCATTCTGGACCTGTAAGAATTTGATTCTTTTTGTCCTCTACGGAACGCACCTCTTTGCGCGTAAAGTATCGTCTGTAATGAACAAGACCGATATAATCCGCATCAAGGTTTTTCCAAGCCCAATAAAGGCCTGTTAATTCACAATAATTCGCATTTTTTGAGGAGATATTATCTCCTGTATGATCACCGGTATAACCAATATCAGCTTTGCCTTCTCGACCTACATGGATTGGCATGTATACGGAATCATCTGGCATCCAATATTGCTTATGTGTAGCTACTAAAATCTTAATATTCACTAGTACTCTCCTACATGAGTGTTGTCTCTCAAGTCTATCTACTTACCATATGAAAACTTGGTTAGGCTAACTCCTTTTCTACTAATGCCAAAGCGCTAGCAATAACCTTATCCATATCGTAATATTTATATTCCCCTAAACGACCACCAAAGATAACATTGGAAATCGTTTCCGCTTTTTAACATATTTTGCGTAAAGATCTAAATTCTTTACATCATTCACTGGATAATAGGCCTCTTCGCCAATTTTCCAATCTTTTGGATATTCTTTTGTTACATATGTAACAGGTTGTGTACCAAATTCAAAATGCTTATGTTCAATAATGCGAGTATACGGAATGTCCCCTTCTGTATAGTTCACAACGGCAACACCTTGATGATTTTCCTCTTCAAGACGTTCAGTTTCAAAGTGAAGACCACGATATTCCAATACACCTTCAGAGTAATCAAAATACTCATCAATAGGACCTGTATAGATAATCTTATCTGCCAAGGCTTCATATTCATCGCGATGTTTGAGGAAGTCTACACCTAAACGAACTTCAATACCCTCTAACATACGTTCAATCATCTTCGTATAACCGCCCATAGGAATGCCTTGGAAACGGTCATTAAAGTAATTGTTATCGTAGGTATAACGAACTGGTAAGCGTTTAATAATAAAAGCTGGCAATTCTGTACATTTACGGCCCCATTGTTTTTCCGTATAGCCTTTGATGAGCTTTTCGTAAATATCTGTACCTACAAGGCTAATAGCTTGCTCTTCTAGGTTCTTAGGTTCACTTGTAATAGCAGATTGTTGCTTAGTAATGATGTTCTGTGCCTCTTTAGGAGTTCGAATATTCCACATTTTAGAGAAGGTATTCATATTAAATGGCAAATTGTACATTTCACCTTTATAGTTCGCTACAGGACTATTTACATAGTGATTGAACTCAGCAAATTGATTCACATAATCCCACACATGCTTTAAGGATGTATGGAAAATATGGGCACCATACACGTGAATATTAATATCGTCTTTGCTTTCACAATATAGATTACCTGCTATATGATCGCGACGATCGATAACAAGTACAGATTTACCACGCTTATGCGCCTCATGGGCAAATACAGCACCAAATGGGCCCGCCCCAACTACTAAATAATCAAATTGTTTTTTCATATGTATATCCTTATTTTTTCATACCAAGACATAGCAATCGTGAATAATGATTTTTTCTTAACATATAACCTATCAAGATAGATAGAATTATAGATGCTAGGAAGCACACAATAAAAGCTTCATAATACAATCCTAATTTAGACCAAAGTACAATTCTGAATGGAATCTTAACGATATCACTAAAGATATAAACATCCATTGAGACAGTGCCTAAAAAGATTAGTAGTGTTTTATATAATCCGATTCTAGATGAGATTTGGTTAGCTATATAGTATGTAATAGTAATGCCCGAAACTGCTGTTACAAGAGTAAGTATTTTAAACACATTAATATCATGTAGTAATGCATAATTACCTACACCAAAAATCACCATAGATATAAAAGCTATTCCTGCGGATTTCATATAATCCAATAGCGCATATTTCTTTATATATAATCCCAAGATAAAGAAGAATTGGAAGTACAATATCTCCGATATCATAGCTATAGAAAAGATATTTAGTACATCAGATAGCATTCCAATAATGAAAGATCCAATTAGTAAACCTAAATTTACACGCTTAACCAATACGGCAATCAAGATTGAAATGAAGAACAAACAATATAAGAACCATAGTTCCCCATCCGGATTAATACCTATTAATATTTTCCATATATCTTGTGGATTAATTTGCTGATTTGCAAATTTTGATAAAGCTAATTTGAAAGGAAAATATAATAAACCAATAGTGAAATAAGGAACCATTAACCGTATACTTTTATCTTTTACGAATTTCTGGAAGCCCTCTTTCAAAGGTATATGCATAAAATAGCCAGCTACAAAGAAAAATACAGGCATATGGAAGCTATAAATTATAGTTCGTATCAAATATAAAGGATAACTAGCAATACCACTAGCACTTGCTTGGTCTGGAACAGAATGCCCTAAAACAACAAGCAAAATTGCAATCCCCTTCATAATATCAAAACTACTATCCCTCATAATACCGACTAATAAGCCCCTTTCGATTTAACGACAGCCAACACAGTTTTCAATAGATATACAATATCGATCCACACGGACCAGTTATGAACATACCAAGAGTCCATTAATACACGCTCTTCATAGGTAGTATCGCTACGACCGCTAACTTGCCATACACCGGTAATTCCTGGTGGTACAAGGTAAAAGTCGTTGATATAGTCACCGTATTTTACGATTTCATCACGCACGATAGGACGAGGACCTACAAGGCTCATATCCCCAACGAGAACATTCCACAATTGTGGCAATTCATCAAGGCTTGTTTGCGAAGGAATTTACCAATACGAGTAACACGAGGATCATCTTTTAATTTGAAATCTCGTTCCCATTCTTCACGGGCTACAGGATTTTCTTTCAAATATACCTCTAATGCCTCTTGTGCATTCGGCACCATGGAGCGGAATTTATAGCATGGGAACTCTTTGCCACCTTGACCAACGCGCTTATGACCAAATACGATAGGCCCTGGAGAATCTAGATAAATCAGTACGGCTACAATGGCTAAAATTGGCAAAATCAAGAGGCCCCCACATACGGTAGCTACAATATCAAATATGCGCTTCATAATGCGGTTAGACTTGCGAGCCAAGTTATTTTGTACGCGCAATACAACGGCTTGCTCTTCCATCATGCCACGAGCCGTAATATTACTTGTGGGCAAACCAAATAATTCAGGCACAAAGGCTACTCGTTTTACCAATAATTGCAATCGATTGATCAAAGATACTAACTTTTTAGGTTCTAACCCTGGTGCACAAATAAGAACTGTTTGTACACCTGTATCTTTGATAACATGTTCAACATCAGAAAAAGTACCTAAACATGGATATTCTTTAGCAATAGTAGAGGATTTAGGATTATCATCTACATAACCAATAATCTTGTACGTAGCAATTGGCATGCGATCTAAGGATTTCTTTACAAGCTCTGCTGTTTTACCTGCACCAACTAATAAAACTGGTATCGTTAAATATCCGGCCTTAGAAAGAATCTTGCCTACAATAAAACGGAAGCTAAAGATAAAGAGCAACATGAATAAGTAAGCAAAGACAACAAATAATCGGGATACATCGTTGATTACGTGCCCTGTGTACATAAGCACAATAGATACAACGACACCGATGGTAATGCTACGGAATAAGTTCTTCATAGTATCCCAATAAGGAGATACAACAGAGTATGTATTATTGAGTAGCAATATAGCTAAAAATACAAGCGGTATAACGCCATATACATAGATTTCATCTACCTTAAAATGTGGACTTACCGGTAAAAACGGTAAATTTAAACGTAGATGATAGGCTGCTAATGTGCCTAGCACAATAGAAATATAATCAGCTATAAGCACTATAAATTTACTAACAAGCAACTTGTTGTGATTATTATATCCATAACTATTCATACTAATACCCCAAACTATAAAAAAAGGTTGTTTTCTCAATACAATTTTCAAGAAAAACAACCTCTAAAACATACTGAATACAATGTACCAATATTTACTTATATTGTATCATATTCAAAAAGTTTAAAACTATGAAAAACCATAGATTTTAGCTATCTTTTTATGTAGTTTTTTGGAGATTCTCAGTCTATTTAAATCAGACATAAAAATCAATTAAATAATACGTAAATATTTCCTAAATAATCTTGTGATTCTCATTTATTTTCAATTGAATCATGATGCCCATAACAATCCAAAACATGCGGATCCCCGATGAATTTCCCCATGTATAATCTATAGATCCAAACAAGAACAAATAGCTAATAAAGCCTACCATTATTGATAAATCATAAGGGTTTCTTGATTTAACATAATGTATCAAAGATTTACAGAATATAAAGAATGAAAATCCTAAGAATCCAATGAGGCCTAATATGCCAGATTCAGAGGCTATTTGCAATAGATTATTATGAGAATGGCCTAAATCTTGAGTTTCTTGTTTTAATTTATAGTGTTCTCGATATGTTTTTTGCCATAATCCAGGACCAACACCTGTTACAGGATGATCCATAATCATTTGCTTATCTGCTTCCCATACATAAATACGGCCCAAATTTGAACCATCTGTGCTTATATTAAAAGTACTTTCAAAACGAGCTACATAGGCTTGATTACTACTAAATGCATATCCTATACCTACAACGGCTACAAGTAGTACCAACATATAGCGAATATTAACAAAGCAATAGCGCAATGTTATGAGTATACCGTTAATGCCATTAAATAACCAAGAACCACGGCTTTGATTGCCCCACATCCCCAATAACATACCAAATAAAGAAAATACAGCTGATTTTCTCAGATATGAAGGAAATGCTTTATCATAAGCAGCAATTAAAGCCAATGGAAAGGCCAATGTTAACAACATAGCTAGCCCCATCATAGAGCCATGAATAACACCACCTGCACGACCTCCTGGACCTAAATTATAGCCCAATAGATACTGTGCAAAGGCAGATAAAGCATCGATACCCATATATACAAAGAATACGGATAATATGGCATATAATTTGCGAGAACTTTTAATAAATAACAGAATTGGTACGATGACTAATACCTTCCAAACCCAAATATTAAAGAAATATTTAGTAGTCACCGCTATATCATTGCTGATTAATGCGGACGGTAATACGCATAGTAACATGCCTACATAGGCCCATCCATATTGGCGTATGGACTGTGGTACAGAGATTTCATGTCGTCTATACCAACAAGTTACTAAGGTCATCAATATAATAAGGCTATATATTAAATTCCCTAGTGCCATAGATGACCGCGTCGTACATATCATCAGTGAAATGAGTACGGTCAGCACCATTTCAGAATGCTTAATTATCCAAGATTGCATACTAACCCCTTTTCACCTACATAGTTACAATCTAATTTTCATCATATTAACATCTATTTTATAGATATCTATTTTACACGTAACAATGGTTTCAGATGATCTTGAATCTCTTGCTCATATTGATCGAGTAATTCATAGCGTTTTCTGTATTGGCTACGTTTTTGTGATTTAATTTCTTCAATAGGTTTACGATATTCATCTAATGGAATGTTGAAGAAACGCTCATCACTACATACAACACCACCAGATTCCTCCCACAATGGATCTAGCTCAGCCACCTTAGCGCGATGACCGCGAACTAAATGGGTATTTGCATAGAATCCTTCATCAGATACGGCATAAATCGATTCGACCTTACAAAGGACCGCAATATGGCGTAATAGGAACATAATAAAGTTTTTGGTCGATACCCAAACATCTTTTTAGTAACTGTTTTAGCATTATCAAGGCCATCTTTATATCCTTGAATCGTGCCAATCCACATAGCAGGCTCTCCATTAAAACCTTTACCAAAGCGGAAGTTAGCATGGTATACACCTTGTTTACCCAAGGTTAACAACAAGGTTAAAAAACCTTCTTTTCGTTGACCCGGTCCATAATATAAACGGGCCACCATATCAAGGTCTTCTGATTCCCATACGATAAAACCACGATTCATACGACTTACATCGTCATAAATATTATCTGGATCTACAGAGTACATTTCGCGAATGGCTTCATCTGTAAATACATCTTTCAAATAATCAAAATGATTAATAATAGCTTCTAATCGTTCCTGTGGTGTTGAGCTTTTAAACAAGAAATATCGCGTCATTAACTCAAATAGACCAACTTGACGGTCTAATAATGTTGGATCTGGCGTATAGCTTGCAAAATAGTTCTCTAGTGCCTCTATTTCTCGTTTATTGCGGATAGAGCGCATTGTATGAAGGAAAGTGCGTCGCGTTTCCCTCCAACTACGTTTGCCGTAAATCTTACGACCTCGCTGCCATTGTGTTTCTAAATATCCCATCTCAAACTCCTATCCACTAAAAACTATCAAACCTTATCATTACTTATTAGTGGAGTGTAAATTATCTATAATCGTAACTAATTCATCTGCCACACGATTAACAATAAATCGCTGTTCCACAACTTGTCGTGCCTTTGTGATGATATTTGGCAAGTCTACAGCATCACTCATCACATGTTCCATGGCTTGTTGTAAGCTGTGTTCATTCAGCGGATCTACAATAAATCCAGATTCGCCATCGTCTATGATTTCTCGTTGAGCCCCAGAGCCACTTGTAATGACTGGTACACCGCAATACATAGCCTCACAAATAACGAGACCAAAAGCTTCACGCGTTATCGTTGGCAATAGTAAGCAATCTATGGATCTATATAAACCTTCAATATCTCGTGTAAAGCCTATAAATTCAACATAAGAATGCATTTGATGTGCATCTATATAATCTTTTAATTTCTTAATTTGATCCTCTGTACCAGCCCCCGATATAATCAATCGAACATCGGGATTGTTTTGATGAATCTGTTCCAGAGCGCTTAAAATCAGATACAAACCTTTCCGTTCTGTTATACGCGCACTATATCCAAAGGTTCTAACCTTATACTTCATGGGAACAGCATCTGAAAAAGACTGGAATCGGTTCGGATCAATACCATTATATACAACATGATATTTGCTAGTATCCTTAATAGCAGGCGTCATAAGATCGTCATAAACAAGTTTAGACACACAAACGAAGGCATCTACTTGTGCATTGATCCATCTATGATATATATCTGTTTTACCAGGTACAAGATTATGCTTTATAAACACCAATTTAGCACCTGTTAACTGCTTAAGAGCAATACAGAATAAGATATATTTACCAGAGTGGCATACAATTGTATTAATCCCCTGTTCTTTCATCTGTTTAGCCACGGCATTAACAGATAGAAAACCCTTCAAGGTATAGAGATTAGCAGTCATCACATGGCCCACTTGGGCATACCGAGATTGCATATCTTCATTCGATTGGTCCACTAAGATGTACGCAGTCCTATGTCGTTGTTGTAATTGCTTACAAATATCATATACATATTGTTCACCGCCACCCCAAATTTTGGCGCCTACAACATTGATTATAGACATAGGTTCCTCCTATCATACACATATCAATACACATATAGTAGCATCTATTGATGTATACGAAATAGTGATTACATATACATCAATAGACTATTATCATTTAATTATACTACGACTTATTCATGCTGTCCTCATGATTAATGAGCCACATGGTCAACATTGTCCAATCTCGCGCATCATCCCCATGATTATTAATAGGGCGAATTGGCTCAACCGGTTTATAGGACGGTATGTTACTTTCACCATAATCCATACGAACATTGCCCATCATATGAGGTGTAATCCATTGATACGGTGTAACTAATGTATCTGGCTGTTCATCAAACAAGGACGGTACGATGGAATAATATTCGAACCCCTTTGGTGCAATGGCTTCAATAATGGTAGGCATGAGGCTCATATGCGTGCCAATTGGTGCCGTAATCATATCCTTGGTGAAAGCAGGGTGTTGTAACAGCCCTACCGTACAGAATGTATCGCGCAAGGTATAGTCTCGTTGAATTAAGGATGTATTATTCAAAGAACCAAATAGATTAGAGTGGTCACCAGTAACAACGAATAAACTATCAGGAAATGCCTCTTTCATAGCATTAACAAAGTTAAAAATTGCCTTATCACTATAGCGATAGGTAGCCAATTCCTTATTGCGTTTCTTGTTGGATTTTAAATCATCTCCAAGGTTTGGCATCACCTGTTCAGGATCATAATCTAATAAGGAATCCTCCATTTATAAGGACCATGATTGGATGTAGTATAAATAAAATGGAAGGTAGGATGTTCTAAAGATTTGATTTTCTCTTCAATATGTTCTAAAAATACATGGTCGTAAACGCCTACCCAAGTTTTAGGTGCATCAGGACCACAAAAAATGGAAGCACTTTCTACGCGGTCAAATCCTTGAGCCTTACCAAAGTGATTAAAGTTACCATACGATGCATTGCCACCATACCAATAAATCGTATCATAACCTAAACGCTTCATTTGAGATGCCAAAGAAGTCGGTAATGATTCATGCCAGAAGGCTTCCCGTTCATTGATTTCCATACCCGCATCATAGACACCAGATAACAGACTCACAATGGATGGACGAGATACATTACCAGCAGGCAAGAAATTAGGTACTTGCGCCGTATATGGATTATCTTTAAAATCCCATAAACCAGGACATATATTAAGTTCCTTATAAGGTTTATCAAGAGACCATTGTGGGATACTTTCACCAACAATAAAGAATATATGTTGTGGTTTATCAATACGAGGACCTGATGCAACGCGCTTGAATGCATGAAGCGGTGTATTCAAATCCTGCCAAGAATCTTTATATTCCTTAGGAACAATACGGTGAATCGCGTCATCAATGTCCTCATCAGATGCGGTATATTCATCACGAAGTGGATGTTTTAACACCGTTTCTAAGGCACAGAGATCTGGCACTGTAGCACGAGCAAAGAATATATCCTCTTTTACCACTGTAGGAATCGTATCCCATTCTGGTTTATCATCATGAGATAAGGTTCCACCATAGCGGAACCAATAAAACCCCAAAACGGAGGCAGCCACAAGACCTATATTCCAAGCTACAGTAGGCCAAGTTCCTTCAATAGTTGGATAAGGTATAGATGGCAAGGATAAGAAGAAATCGCCCATGTACCAGGATATAAACGTAATAGGAATCAATCCTAAAATGACGAGAATTCCTCGATCTTGATTAAAGAATACATCAATCAAATTACGTTTCTCTGCATGATTTCCATAATGAACCATATAGTTATACGTATCATGGAAATGCTTATAAAAAATCATTTTTCCTGCAAAAGCTGCGTAAAGTATGCAGGAATAAATGGTTAATCCCACTAATCGTACAGTATCTTCTATTTGGTGATATCCATCAAATAATAATGCAGGGAGCGTCACCAATACTAAGGGTAGTAAGAATACATAAGCATCAAAATCCATGCCCCACCAGAAGCCGTAACGCAATGAACCTAATACAGATTTCCAGCGTCCCTTCCATGTAGGGTAAGGATTATACACAAACATGAATATGATTCGAAAGATAGCGCTCAATATAGGAGCCCAAAGCATTAGTTTTATATTTTGTTGTAGGGATAGAAAAAATTGTTCACTCATTCATACTTCCATATCTACTTCAAGAACAATAATTCCCCATAGTAATCTACTATACTAAATTACTGATTATAATTGCCCATTAGATTTGTTTAAATAATATAATTTTACATATTTCGTCATGGTATACATCATATGGTAGATAGATAATAGAAAACCTATTTTTCCATCTAATATGCCACCTTGCAAAATATATATCTTAAAAAATGCCCATGTTGGACGCAATATAATATCCCCTAAAAAACTACAAGATTTCCCTTGTTTCTTGTACTTGTTGGCCGCTGCTGTAGTGTATTTATTGAACTTTTCAAAGAACTGATGCCAGTTATCATAAGTATAATGATACAATTTACCTTCTAATGTAGCTTGTGGATAAGGACTAATAAAAAGTCTCATGGACTGCCCCCTCCACGGTAGCCCCTTCACGAGGCATTAATCTCAAAACCTTATCAGGTCTTACTACGCCATGCGTAGCTGGATTGTGATGGAATAAATTATATCTTCGTAGCCAATAGGCCTTTGGCTCTCCTTTAATAGATTCTTGGATTGATTTTGCTAATTGAGGAGATACACGCTCATCCGAATCTATAAATAGAATCCATTCACAATGTGCTTGAGATATAGCAAATCTCCGTTGTTGTGACCAATCTCCATTCAGAGGATGTGGTATAACTTTAGCCCCCAAGTTAGTAGCAAGAGGTACCGTTTGATCTGTACTTCCATCATCAATAACTAATATTTCATCAGCAAATTGAATACTTTTAATACAATCTACAATATGTTTTTCTTCGTTGCGAGCTAAGATAATAGCCGTCACAGTGCTCATAGATCATCCTTTAACTTACAAATCCCTTTAATTCACTATGTAGATACATATGGTAGATACAAATATGATATCTGCCATATGTATCGTATACAAAAATTATTGAATACTATCCCCATGTTTAATACGCCATGCTGCGAGTTCGCGCATGTTTTTAATCATATCCCCATAGGATTGAGGCATATTCGCACTTTGTTCTAATACTTTGCCATTTTTATCTAGATATAATCTATGGTTAAATACAAATTCCTCTTGTGTAAACAAGCTTGGCACCATGGCTTCATAGGTTTGACCAGGTCGCCCCGCTAGTTCTGCCAAGGTTGGAATAATTTGAATGCTCATGCCAAACGCATTAGGAGCAAGCCAGTCTTTATGAATACCGCGACCGTAGAAGATAATGGGAATCGTAGATGCCACATTAGGCCCTACTTCACGAGCAAAGGTAAATCGTTCGCTATGGTCCCCAGTGATAACGAAGAGCGCTGATGGATCTGCTTTTTTTCTTCTTTAGCAATAAACTCGCCCATCACGTGGTCTGCATACCAAATATGTCCCATCTCGTTCAATTGCTTGTCAGTTTCTGCAATTGTATCAGGCAAATGACCTTTTACCTTATTCACATCATACCCTTCCTTGGCTACATTGATGCTATACGGCGGATGATTAGAGGTGGTCATGATGACATTGAGGATTTTTTCCCCTCTATGTTGATCCATATACGCAGAAATCGCTTTAAATAAATCTTTATCGCCTACGCCCCACGCATTGCCTTCTTCGCTAGCATTTCAGACGCATCGTGGAATTCGTCAAAGCCTTGAGACAAGGTGAAGTTCTTCACGTTTTGCCATGTACTAAATCCGCCGTACCAGAATACAGTTTTATAGCCTAGCTTTTTCATAACAGAGCCAATGCCTAAACCATACGGTTGTTTAAAACTTTCACCTTCATAGTTAGGATATAGACCTGTGTCAGGCATACCTGTGAGTAAACCATTGATAGCAGGCATGGTGCCTGTACCTTGAGCAAGGGCTAGCTGCGTGCTCATCGCTTGAGGGCTGGCAGCGTATTTACGACCTTGTTCAACAAGGTACGCACCAGGTTCGTTGTATTCAGCGAGGAATGGCCACAAACCATAGGATTCACCGAGAACGATATTGATGGACTGTGGTTGCTCCGCTAAACGCTCTGTCGTAATAGTTCTTGTGAAAGAACCATCAAAATCCTTACCATTAAAGGTACCTCCAATGGCACTGATTTTCTCACTCAATTCTTGAGGGGTTAAGTTGATAACCTCTAACTCATCCGCGCGTTTTGCAATACTTTTAACACGATAAAGAGCCTGCACATCGTCGAGGATAGTCTCGTTTAACAAATTAGAACTGAGGCGTGCCGCACTTTCCCAGTTAATGGAATTCGTATAGTTAAAAGCACCACCAAATCTAAAGAACAGACCTAATACACCGATAGCTACAGTCAATCCAATACCTGTGATCCATTGCGTTTTCTTCGTCTTTGGATACCAAGTAGAACAAACTAATTGAGTATCAGCGTAATCACTATATTTCTTTGTACCCCACGCCAAGAATTTAACGAGGAAATAACAAAGGGCTACGCTCAATACTACGGCCCCAACGATGTACATGAGGGCGTTATATTCATTGATGGCCGTATTTACAATGGCGCTGATATCATCGTTTTTACCATTGATGAGCATTGCATTATAAGAGGAATTGAATATTTTGTAGAACGGAATGCGGCCTAAGAATAGGAAGGTCAACAGTACAGTCGCTATAGAATACACAACCTGTTTAATGCGTAAGGACGGCCATTTAGGTACAAAGGTATGTACCAATGTGCCTCCTAAAAAGCCTAGTAAACACAAAGAACCAACGGTCTTAAGACTCAATCTAAAGCCTAGCCATAAGGACGTGAGGATATTCTCCATCGTCACAGATGCTAGCTGTGATTGAAATACTGCAAGAAACACGATTCTAAATGCAGTCAACAAAGCAGAGAAAAAGATAAATACCTTAATCTCTGTCTTTATGCCTTCAAATAATCGTTGCCATCGGTTCATCATTAACCCCTACTGTTCTCATATAACGTAACTACTCTATACTACCTAACTGTAATTATGTTGGATATTTCTTACATTTAGGTCCCTTACACCATTTACATTTACCGCATCCGCGGTCGATAGTTCCAGCACTGGCTGATTTCTTCGCACTAGTACTCTCCTTAGCTCTCTGTTCATAGGCCTTACTATTCCGTACAGAAACTATCGTTTTTGCTTTTTTTCGGATCCATCCTTTTCGGACTTTTTATCCTTTTGCTTGTCTTTCTTCTTATCTTTTTTCTTGAAAGTATCGCCTAAAAAGACGGTTTTTAACTTGTCATTTAAGACCTTAAGCTTCTTTTCAGCCTTGTCTTTCTTTTTCTTTAACTTATCTTCGGATTTGGAATGTTTGTCTTCCTTAGACTTTTTTTATGTTTTTTTGTCCTTTTTTTATCCTCTTTAGACTTTTTTTATCATCTTTTGGACTTTTTTTATCCTCTTTTGATTTCTTGTCGCCCTTAGATTTCTTATCTTCTTTGAATTTTTTATAATCCTTAGATTTTTTAGATGTATCGTCAGTTCCATTGATACGCGCCCATTCATCATCTACGCGTTTCAATTGTTTTTTAAGAAGCTTTTCCATCTTCTTATTGGCTTTATCTGAATCTAAGCCAGACTTACCGAATAATAAAGCATTTACTGCTGTATATGGATCAATAGAGGACATATTTTCTTCATCCATGTGATGGACTTCTAAGCTTTCCACACCTTCTAATGGATTTACATCCATATGCTCTACAATGTCTTCATCAAGGTCCGATATCTCATGTTGGGAGCTTTCACCAGATCCTGTAAAAAGACCGCCCATAGAATGCAATTCGTTCAATTTAATATGGTTCATGCCCACTGTAGAATCATGCTGCACAGGAATATCCGATAATTGGACCTGTTCCATAGCGTATACATCATTATTATGACTAGCACCCTTGCCAAGATAAGATCCATCAGAAATGATGATATCCTCTTTATCGTCGCCTAACACATTGCCAAACAAATCCTCTTCAAGAGAATCATAGGTATGCAACATGGACATCCGTTTTTGAACCTCTTCAATTTGATTCCACAAATCAACGAGAGAGGATGTATAGTATATGCGTTCCTTAACCTCTAAATAAGCTTGGTAAACAATAGCCAATTCAGTTTCATTGAGTCCCTCTTCGGCACCAATTTCTTCAATCATTTGTTGAATTTGTTGATCTCGATCATATCGTTTAATTAAGGCCTTGCGAATACGTTCAATCAATGCTGTATCGATGATTTCCACGGGTACCTCCAGTCTTCAATACACTCAGCCCTATCCACTACATTAGCGCATACGAATCAATGTATAGAACCATAAAAAATAATTTGATTTTATAATCTCTAATATATTATTATATCAGAATTTATCTGCTTTTTTTCCTTAATAATCAATGCACTAAAATAAATTAACTGAATACACTAAAATTCGTTCCTTTTCATCGCTTTCTTCAAAGAGATCGCTGCAATCGATAGGTTCTTCTTGTTCGAGTCGCACATGGTTATTTAAGAAGTTTTCTACCTCTTCGTTGACGTAGTAGAAAAATAGTTTAATTTCACGCGGATGATGATACTGGGAATCAAAGATATTTCCTAGAACGCGCTTAATCGTATGGAGTGCAAAGGGATTAAAGAAAAAGCATCGATCTGCTTGAGCTGGTAATTCATAGAGCGCCGCATCACCGTGCACAAAACTCACCCGATTGCGCGCTGCTGGGCTTTCACCATTGATAAGAGCCTTTTCATACAATCGTTCATCGTATTCGATGCCGATAGAGTGACAGCCCGTTTGGTAAGCCATAAAAATACTAACACGGCCCTTGCCACTGCCATAATCGATGAGGGTATGTTTCTTGCGAATATGACCGCTATTCGCCAACCGCTCTAGGACGCAATAATCAGTCGGCTCATACGGATGATGCTCTGTATCAGACCGACTATCATCGCGGCCTGCTGTTTTTATTTGTAAAACCTGTTCCCATTCCTGTTCACTTGTCATATATCTAATCCCATCATTAATTCCCAATTGTATGACCTATTTTTAATACTAAATTGATATTTATATATACTATACCCTTATTAGAGCTATATTTACAAATTAAGGGAAGTCATATATTATATTAATTAAGGAAATCAATAGTTCTAACATTTTTAATGCATCCAAACAGAAAATAGGGTTGCCGCCTTGCTTTTTCTGTGCTAGTTACTGGCGAAAGTATCTATCTAGCCACTTGCAGATGTAGTGACACAACAAAAGCACCTATAATAGGTGCTTTTGTTGTATTTAAACACGTATCGATGCCAATATGGTATACTAAAGAGTAACATTTCTATTTTTTTCTCATGTGCAGAATTATATAAAAAGGAGTATCTACTTACATGGACAGTGATCGACCTTAGATTTTTATAATTATCGTCGTATTAATCATCGCCAATGGCTTATTCTCTATGACGGAATTGGCCATCGTCAATGCTAAAAAACGTAAACTCGAAGAAATGGCAGAGGCAGGCAACGAGCGTGCTAAAAAAGCCTTTGAATTAGCAGAGAATCCAAATAATATGTTTTCTACTATTCAAATTGGTATTACCCTCGTTGGTATTTTTAACTGGTTTGTATTCTGGTGCGACCTTCTCTGGTCCATTAGAGGAAATTTTAGTAGCTAATATTCCAAGTATTGAGCCCTATGCAGCATCCATTAGCTCCTTACTTATCGTTGCTATTATCACCTATTTATCCCTCGTTATTGGCGAGCTCGTACCAAAACGTTTAGCCTTAAATAGTCCTGAAAGCATCGCCGTAGTAGTAGCAAAACCGATTTATTGGTTGTCTGTAGCCTTAAGCCTATTGTTAGCTTCCTCGGCGTTTCCACAGAATTTCTCTTAAAATTACTAGGCGTGACTGTGAAAGAAGAGGCTCCTGTTACAGAGTCTGAAATCAACAAGATGCTCACCGAAGGCGTTGCTATGGGTGCGTATGAAGAAGAGGAACCTATCCTCGTAGAAAATATCTTCCACCTAGCAGATATGAATGCTGGCGACATCATGACACCTCGTACACAGCTCAAATGGATTGACCTTAATGGCACAGAGGATGAAATTATGGAAGTCCTCAAAAATGCTAACCATTACCGCATTCCTGTAGGTACCGATTCCTTGGACGAACTAAAGGGTCTCGTAACTGTATCTGACGTATTGGTACAGATCATGCAACGTCCTAGCGAACGCTCTATTCATGATATTATTGAATCTTGTTTGAAAGAACCATTACTCATTCCAGAATCCATTACGCTCATGAAATTATTGAATGTACTCCGTACAGAAGGCGTTCATGAAACGATCGTTCTCGACGAGTACGGCGGTTTCAGCGGTCTTGTAACATTACATGATATTATGGAAGAAATCGTAGGTCTCATGCCTTCCGGTGAAGAAGAAATCATGGAAGAAGAGAATAAAATTGTCGAACGTGAAGACGGCTCCTGGCTTGTAGATGGCCTTCTCGACGTAGACGAATTTAAAGAATTCTTCCACATCGATGAAGAATTACCAGGCGAAGAAAAAGACTTGTACAAAACAATGGGCGGTCTATTAAACGTTCTCTTTGGCCGCATTCCAAAAGAATTAGACAAAGCAAAATGGAATGGCTATACCTTTGAAGTGATAGATATGGATAACACCCGTATCGACAAGATTCTTGTAACCTATGAAGAACCTATCGTAGTACAAGAAATAGAAGAAAAAAAGATTAATACCTACTAGCTTATAGATTTATGAGCATTGTAGATATATAAAGAGTGAGTTCTCCTATGGAGGACTCACTTTTTTTGTATACCCCTAGCCGTTTACATATAAATATAGTATTATTAAATTGTATAAAATATATAATAAAATCTAATAGATTTAATAGAACTATTATCTACTATATATCTAATAGCTAAATTAGATATATTCTCATAAAATATATAGTCCTATGAATGCTACCTATATGTAGTTCTGTGTCATAGGGCTTATGTGTGGTATAAAGGAGAGATTCTATGAATCAAAAAAAGTCATAGCAACCATAGGAGCCCTCTTAATAGGGACCGCTATAATCAGTGGTTGTGGATCTGAAAAGCAATCTGAGGATACTAGCCTCAAGGTGCGCACCATCACCATCGGTGAAGAATCTGGTACTACTAGTGCTGGCTATGCAGGCACTATCCATAATAAAACGGAAACAAACTTGGCCTTTCAAATTGGAGGCCGCGTCATCAACAAATTTGTCAATGTCGGTGATACTGTACAAGCAGGCCAAGTAATTGCTCAAATTAATGGTTCAGATACATCAGCTCAAGTACAAAATGCTGAGGGTGCTGTGAAAGCTGCTCAATCGGCCTATGAATTAGCAGAAACCAATGCGAAACGATATCGCGAGCTCTATGCTCAACAAGCGATTAGTAAGTTGCAATTAGATCAAGCAGAAAACCAATTGAATGCCACATCTGCTCAATTACAACAAGCACAGGCCAGCCTCAACTTGAGTAGCAATCAAAATAGCTATACCAATTTGACGGCCCCTGATACAGGTATTATTACTGCTTTCAATATTGAAGCAGGCCAAGTCGTAGCTGCCGGTCAAAGCGTTGGCACCTTAGCGGCCGGTCACGACCCAGAAGCAGTCATTGCCCTTCCCGAACAAGAAATGACCAAGGTTCATGTGGGCAGCCCTGCCAATATTACATTCTGGGCTCTACCAGATGTAACTGTACAAGGTGTGGTGCGAGAAATTTCACCAGTTCCTGACCCTGTGGCCAGAACATATACTGTAAAAATTACATTACAAATCCACCTAAAGAGGTACAGCTAGGCATGACGGTCAATGCAAATCTATCTACCACAGATAGCACCAATATTTCTATTCCATTGACGGCTCTTGTAAAAGATTCTAATGGCAATAATGCAGTGTATATTATCCGCGATAAGAAGGCTCATCTCGTTCCTATTAAGACTGGTGAGTTCGGTAAAAACTCCGTCATCGTTACATCTGGTTTAGCTAAGGGCGACATTGTCATCACCGCAGGCACTCAACAATTACAAGAAGGGACGGCGGTTAGTCAATGAAACAATTTAACTTAGCCGAATGGGCCCTCAAACACAAGTCCATTATCTACTACTTCATGGCTGTGCTACTCACCTTTGGCATCTTCTCATACAACCATATGGGGCGTATGGAAGACCCAGACTTTACGATGCGCACCATGGTTGTCGGCGTTGCTTGGCCAGGGGCTTCCCCTCAAGAAATGTCGGATCAGGTAACGGACAAATTAGAAGAAAAACTGCGTGACCTACCTGGCGTGGATTATACAAAATCTTTCACAGATGGCAGCAAATCAGTTATTTATATTAATCTGAAAGAAAATCTACCATCTGATAAAATCCGTCCCGCTTGGGAAGAAGCGCGGAACATGATTAACGACGAATGGAAATCTCTCCCACAAGGCGTTCAAGGGCCGACTATCAACGATAGATTCGATGATGTATACGGTATTATCTACGCCATTAGTGGAGATGAATTCTCATATGAAGAAAAGCGTCAACAAGCGGAAGACTTAAAACGTCAGCTTTTATCTGTTCCAAACGTTAAAAAAATCAGCCTTATTGGGGTTCAACAACAAACCCTTAATGTAACGATTAATAAGGATAAATTAGCATCCTATAAAATCAGTACACAACAGCTATTAACAGCTATTAAACAGCAAAGTATGATGGTACCAGCTGGTAAGATTACAACGGATACCAATAATGTATATCTTCGAGTAAACGGTCTATTCGATAGCCCTCAAGCCGTACAAGATATGCCAATTCGCATTAATAATCAAACCTTGCGCCTTGGCGACATGGCTGATGTAACCATGACCTACCAAGATCCTAGTGATCCTCAATTCTACTATGAAGGCAAGCCAGCTATAGGTATTGCTATCTCCATGGATGCAGGTGGCAATAATGTGGAATTTGGTGAAGCTATCGATAAAAAGCTAGCAGAATTGAAGAAAACCATACCTGCAGGCCTTGAACTCGATCAAGTATCTAATCAGCCACATATTGTTAAGGAATCCATCGGCGATTTCTCTCAATCTCTATTTGAAGCCATCGCCATCGTATTGCTCGTAAGCTTTGCATCCCTTGGCTTGCGAACAGGTGTGGTTGTGGCCCTCACCATTCCAGTTGTTGTGTCTACGACGTTCATTTTGATGTATGAAGCAGGCATTTACTTGCATAAGGTTAGCCTTGGTGCTCTTATCTTGTCGCTAGGCCTTCTCGTAGACGATGCCATTATCGTTGTAGAAATGATGAGCGTTAAGCTCGAAGAAGGTTGGGGTCACTTTAGATCTGCTACCTTCGCTTACCAATCAACAGCCTTCCCTATGCTATCTGGTACGCTCATTACCTGTGCTGGCTTCTTACCATTAGCACTAGCTCAAGGGATGGTAGCAGAGTTTACGAAATCTCTATCCATCGTTGTATTTATGGCTCTCATCCTATCTTGGTTTGCCTCTGTTCTCGTCAGCCCTGTTCTCGGCTATAAAATCATTGAAAACAAGGCTCCAAAACCTGAATCAGAATGGACCAAACGAGACCGTATCATGCACAATCTCAGTGTTACATTCTATGATAAATTTGAAAGACTGTTACATTGGGCTTTAGGACATCATAAGGTAGTATTACTCATCACCTTAGGTGCCTTTGTGTTATCCCTACTTTCACTACCATTGATCAAGCAGGAATTTTTCCCATCATCAACGCGTAATGAAATCATCGTATCCATGCAATTTCCTCAAAGTTCATCCATTGAATACACTGCAAATCAAGCAAAAATCATCGATGAACATTTACAAGGTAACGAACACATTTCGACCTTTACATCCTATATAGGACAAGGTTCTCCGCGTTTCGTTCTCACCTTGGAACCTGAGTTGCAACGAAATAACTTCTTACAGTACGTTATCGTTACAAAATCCTTAGAGGATCGAGATAAACTATATGATGAATTAACTTCTTATTTAAATGAAGAATTCCCCTTCAGCCCTCGTAAATGCTCAATTTGTACAAATTGGCCCACCATCTAAATATCCAGTGATGCTCCGCGTAGCAGGTCCTGATCAAAAGGTGGTAAAAGACATTGCAAACCAAGTAAAAAGCAAAATGCAAGGTGACAAGGATTTACAGAATATTGCCTTTGACTGGCCAGATACGGAACCTGTAGCTAACGTTCATATCGATCCTAACAAGGCTCGCCTACTCGGCATCGATAGCTATGCTGTATCCTTACACTTGCAAAGTTTATTATCTGGCACTAAATCTGGGGAATACTATGAAGGTAATCAAACAATTCCTGTTACATTCCGTTTAGGAGATAATGAGCAACATAACTTAAGTGCTCTATCCTCCTTACCGATTCAAACAGGCAATGGTTCCTACGTACCGCTTAGCCAAATCGCAACTATTACTATGACGCAAGAGGATGGTATTATCTGGCACCGAAATATGATGCCAACTATCAGTATTCATGCCAATGTAAAAGCCGGTGTTTTAGGCAATGCGAAAACAAAAGAGGTTTATAAATCCTTACAAGACATTCGCGATTCCTTGCCTACAGGCTATACCATTGAACTTGATGGAGCCGCTGAAAAGAGCGTCACAGCTGTACAAAATCTAGTAACACCAATGCCAATTATGCTCTTTGTGATCATGACAATCCTCATGTTCCAATTGAAGCGTATTGCCCTTATGTTCATGGCTTTGCTCACAGCACCTCTCGGATTAATCGGCGTCGTATTAGCTCTGAATATTACGAGAACACCATTAGGCTTTATGGCTATTCTAGGTATCATCGCCCTTTCGGGTATGATCATCCGTAACTCCATAATCTTGTTAGACCAAATTGAAATCCACAAAGCAGAAGGACAAAAACCACTTGAAGCGATTATCAACTCCGCTACACTTCGTTTCCGTCCGATCATGCTCACCGCTATCGCAGCGATTTTAGGCATGATTCCTCTTATGGGATCTGTATTCTGGAGCCCACTTGCCATCGCCTTTAGCGGCGGTTTACTAGTGGCAACGGTGCTAACACTTATCGTATTACCAGTCATGTACGCAACATGGTATAAGGTAAAATAGGTACAATCGCCCAATAAAAGCTACGATTCATTAGTACCTTTATTTTCTAAATAAAAATCCCCTAATCTTTGTAAAAGCTATATCGCTTTATACATTGATTAGGGGATTTCTTTATAAATAAGTAACATAAAAAAACAGCAGGACTAAAGCCTGCTGTTTTTTAGTCACAAGAATACATTGCAACTTACTTATTTCCCTTAGGATTATATTAACAGTTATATCTAACGTAGTCTACCATCTATTAAACTACTACAGCTGTACCATTGCATGTAATCATGAGCATGCCGTTTTGTGCACCTACAGTGCTATATTGGAAGGATACACCAATAATAGCATTAGCACCCATTTTAGAAGCCCGTTGAGACATTTCATCAAGGGCTGCTTGGCGTGCATTCATTAAGGAGTTTCATAGCTGCCACTACGGCCACCAACGATGTCGCGAATACCAGACATGAAATCTTTCACAAAGTTACGGCCTTCTACGACTTCACCAAATACGATACCTTTATACTCTTGGACAGGTTTATTTTCAATATGCATAGTTGTAGTAATAATCATAATTGTATCCTCTCTAATTGACTACAATATATTTTGATTAATTATAGCAAGGCTTTCACAGAAATACAATTACATATTATATAAAAAAGACCTGTTCACTATTTCATAATGAACAGGTCTAATTTTATATTATCTATCAAAATCGCGGTCTAGGTTAACCTCTTTCAATGGAACAAGTTTTGTTTTCTTGATGTATTTGTAACCTAAGTATACTGCGAAGAAGATTGGCAATCCGATGTACGCAACGGATACGCCATACCAGTCGATTGTATCGCCTGTGAAAGCGGAGTAGTTTTGGCCAGCAATGATGATGACGCAAAGGATGAACGCCAAGATTGGACCAATTGGGAACAACCATGCTTTGTAAGGTAATTCACTAAGATCTCTACCTTGTGCAATGAAGGCACGGCGGAAACGATAGTGAGAAACAGCGATACCAACCCATGCGATGAAGCCGCAAAGACCGGAGATATTAACAATCCAAGTGTATGCAGTACCTTCGCCGATGAAGCTTGTAAGGAATGCAAATAAACCGATTGCTGTTGTTAAGATTAACGCTGGCACTGGAACGCCACGGCTATTAAGCTTAGCGAAAATTTTTGGTGCTTGACCTTCTTTAGCGAGTGCGTAAAGCATACGCGTAGAAGAATATAGACCAGAGTTACCAGCACTGAGTACTGCCGTTAAGATGATAGCATTGATGAAGCTAGCAGCAAAGCAAAACCAAAGCGGTCAAATACGAGTGTGAATGGAGAAATAGATACATTCTCTACACTAGAATTCAAAAGATTTGGATCAGTGTACGGAATTAAGAAACCGATAACTATGAAAGCACCGATATAGAATAATAAGATACGCCAGAAGATTGTATTAATCGCTTTTGGCACGTTCTTTTCAGGGTCTTCTGCTTCACCAGCAGCTACGCCGATAAGCTCAGTACCTTGGAAGGAGAAACCAGCTACCATGAAGATAGCGAGAATGGATTCCCAGCCACCTACGAATGGCGCTTCCCCTACTGTCCAGTTCGCAAATCCTGGAGATGTGCCGCCAATGCCAAAGATGAGCATGAAGCCGCAGAATAGGAATACGAATACAGTAATAACCTTGATGCTAGAGAATACGTATTCACTTTCACCAAAGGAACGAGTAGACAAATAGTTCAAGCCGAATAAAACGAGCAAGAACAGAGCAGACCATACGATGGCAGGCACATCAGGGAACCAGTATTTCATGATAAGAGCCCCTGCCAATACTTCAGCAGCCAATGTAATAGCCCAGTTAAACCAATAGTTCCAACCTAGGCAAAACCAAAGGCCGGGTCTACATAGCGTTTTGCATAAGTCCCGAAGGAACCTGGAATCGGCAAGTACGTAGCCATTTCCCCAAGAGATGTCATGAGGAAGTACACCATGATACCGATGAGGCCGTAAGCCACTAGCGCACCACCAGGGCCCGCTGTACTTACTACTTCACCACCAGCTACGAATAAGCCAGTACCGATAGCGCCACCTAAAGCGATCATATTCATATGACGCGCTTTTAGGGAACGTTTTAAATGTTGATCTTTATTAGAGGTAAACTCTACATTATTATTTTGATTTTCAACCATGGGTCACCTCTTATAAATCCAGATTACGCACGTATTTTGCGTTATCTTCAATAAATTTACGACGAGGTTCTACTTTATCGCCCATGAGAACTGTAAAGATTTTGTCAGCTTCGATGGAATCCTCTAAGCTAACTTGTAAAATCGTACGATTTTCAGGGTTCATTGTAGTTTCCCATAATTGCTCAGGGTTCATTTCACCTAAACCTTTGTAACGTTGAATTGTAATTCCATCACGGCCTACTTCATCAAGCTAGCTGTAAGCTCTGCATCAGAGTATACATACCAGTGGGATTTACCCTTCTTGATTTGGTATAACGGTGGTTGAGCAATGTAGATATGACCTTCCTCTACCAATGGTTTCATATAACGGTAGAAGAATGTTAATAACAAGGTACGGATATGAGCGCCGTCAACGTCCGCATCTGTCATGATAATAATCTTGTTGTAACGGGATTTTGTAATATCGAACTCTTCCCCAATACCAGTACCAAATGCGGTAATCATGGAGCGAATTTCGTTATTAGCTAAAATCTTATCAAGGCGTGCTTTTTCTACGTTAAGGATCTTACCACGTAAAGGCAAAATAGCTTGGTAACGACGATCGCGACCTTGTTTTGCAGAACCGCCCGCAGAGTCACCTTCGACTAGATAAATTTCAGTCATAGATGTATCTTTTTCAGAGCAATCTGCCAATTTACCAGGAAGGCTAGATACTTCCAATGCATTTTTACGGCGAGTTAAATCGCGGGCTTTACGAGCTGCCTCACGAGCACGGCTTGCCATCGTTGCTTTTTCAATGATTTTCTTCGCATCTTGAGGATGTTCTTCGAAGAATGTCTTAAGTCCTTCAGATACGATAACATCTGTAATACCTTTTACTTCGCTATTGCCAAGTTTAGTTTTTGTTTGGCCTTCAAATTGAGGTTCCAATACTTTTACAGATACAACAGCTGTCAAACCTTCACGCACGTCTTCACCGGAAAGGTTGGACTCATTTTTCCTCGATCGAAACCAGCTTTACGGCCATAATCATTGAGGGTACGAGTTAAAGCGGCACGGAAACCAGAAAGGTGAGTACCACCGTCAACAGTGTTGATGTTATTTACGAAGGACAACAAGTTTTCGCTGTAGCTATCGTTATATTGCAACGCTACGTCTACTACTACGTCGTCTTTTTGTATTTTTCGATATCGATAACAGTAGGATTTACTACTTCTTTATTTTCGTTTAAGAAGGCAATGAAAGAACTTAAACCACCTTCGTAGTGGAAGCTTTCAACACGAGGTTCCTCTTGGCGCAAATCGCTCAATGTAATGCGAAGACCTTTATTAAGGAATGCCAATTCTTGTAAACGAATTTTCAATGTATCAAAGTTGAATACTGTAGTTTCAAAGATTTCAGCATCTGGCTTGAAGATAACTGTAGTACCAGTACCTTCTGCTTTGCCGATTTCATGTAACTCGAAGTCTTATGACCACGAGCGAATGTAATCTCTTGAATAATACCATTTTGAGCTACTTGAACCTTAGTCCATTCACTCAACGCATTTACTACAGAAATACCTACGCCGTGAAGACCACCAGAAACCTTGTAGCCGCCACCGCCGAATTTACCGCCAGCATGTAATTTTTGTTAATACTAACTCTACCGCAGACATACCGGATTCATGCATCCCTGTAGGGATACCACGACCATCATCGACAACAGTGATGCTGTTATCTTCATTGATGGATACTTCGATATGTGTAGCGTAACCTGCAAGCGCTTCGTCTACAGAGTTATCTACTACTTCATAAACGAGGTGATGTAAACCGCGAATGGACGTACTACCAATGTACATACCAGGGCGTTTACGTACCGCGTCAAGACCCTCAAGAACCTGTATATTCTGAGCGCCATAATTTTCTTCAGGCATGAAACAAACTCCTCCTAACAATCTATCACACTGTACTGGATTGAAATTTGGTACAACACATGTACAGAATAAATCTTATCTCTTTATTATACTATAAAACTCATCAATTCGTCTCATTAAAGTCTTAATGCTAATACCAGATCCATAAACGCAATCATCAGTGACCACATAAGTCTTGATTTGCTCCTCTGGTACCATAGCGATATACTCTAGCGTTTCATAGTGATGAATAGGACTTTTATGGGACTTTCCGCCCTTGGCGTGCACCATAGTAATGATGGATTCAATAGGCACGGAAACGGTATCCCCAATATGAACGTACATAGGAATGCCTCCTCTACTTTTCTAATGTCCCATTTAATGAATCGATTTTCCGCTGTTCCTCTTCTGCAAGGAACTTAGACCGATATTTATTGCACAAATTGATAACGTGCTGATCCGTTAGCTCATCAGGCTTTTTGTGCGTAATAAGCATGGCCACCATATACATATGACGGCGATTGATAGATCCTTTATAAATTTTATCTAGGTAAAAGTATATGGATTCCCGCATCGCTTCTGCAAAATCTGGGAAGGTACACTGTATAAATTGCTGACAATCACTATATTTAAAGTACGGATACTTTCTAATAACCGACTTAATGTCCTTAATATGTTTTCGATGCAATTCATATTCGCAAGTAGGGCAGATGTCCTTTTTAGATTGCATATGCATGCCACATCGACCACAACGATGATAACCATGCTGCTCTAAATAAATTTCACGCTTTCGAGCCGTTATTTGTACTTTTCTGAAAGCAGCTCGTAATTCTTCGTTATCCGTTTGTTCTAACGACTTATCGATAGCTTCTACGTCTTCTTTTGAAAGCACGATATCTGCAAAATTAATACGTTTTGTAATAATCTGTTCATCAGTCAATGAAATCGATGTATCAGTATTAGCTTTCACATAGCTCTGACGTTTCATAATAAAGCGAATATCTTTGATTACCTCTTGATGGTAATACTTGTTAACAGCTCAATGATACGTCGTTTTTGCATCTGTAATTCTTGCATCCACATGGAATTATCTGCACTGATAACCATATCTGGAGGCTTGATAGATACAATTTTCGTATGATCTGCAATGACATCTCCCACTACATCACGCCACTTGTGAACGAGGGTATTTAATTTATATTGTTCCAGTAAATTCAGTTTTGATAAGGCCTTTGGTAAACAAAGATCAAGGCTGTCCATACTGAACCTTTCCCCCTTCACAAGAAATAAATTGAACAGATTTCAAATCTTTAAAATCGTGAATATCTGTAGTAGTAATAAATGTTTGAATACGTTTATGAATAAACTGCAATAAATTCGCTCGTCTCGACTCATCAAGTTCGCTCAATACATCATCCAATAACAGAACTGGATATTCCCCAACCTCGGACTTGATAAACTCAAGCTCACTCAACTTTAAGGATAATACAGCAGTTCGTTGCTGCCCTTGGGATCCAAATTTCTTTAAATCCATCGCATCAGAAAAGAATCGTAAATCATCGCGGTGAGGACCTACGCTGGTTGTCATCCGATGACGATCCTGCGGCAAAGCTGCTTTGATGCGCTCGTAAAAGCCTTCCTTTGTATATTCTAATGAACCATTGTCCATGTAAGGCTGTTCATAACCGATGGTTAAATTCTCGAGACCACCAGTCAGTTTACGGTTCATCAAATCGATGAGAAGATTAATTTTCTTCAAGCTTTCTAACCGTTTCTTTACAATAAAGCTCGCCATATCGGCTAATTGCAAATCCCATTCTTCAAGAGGAATATTTTGCTTCCCTCTATATTCTTTAAGGATCGCATTGCGCTGCTGTAATAACCGATTATACTGCATCAACTGATGATAATAGGTGGCGCTAGTCTGAGAGATTTCCATATCGAGGAAACGTCTACGACCCGACGGAGTTCCCTTTATGAGTTGTAAATCTTCAGGACAGAATATAACTGTATTTAATGTACCAATCAATTCCTTTTGAGATATTTTAGTGTCATTTAAGCGAATATCCTTAGGACCTTGGCGGAATAACTTAATATTTACCTTTTGTGGCGTATCCTTTTTCTCGAACTTTACTACAATGCCAGCTTCCTCAGCATTGAACATGAGCATATCCGATGTATCGTTGGTCCGATGGCTTTTACCAATGGTACCCACATAAATCGATTCGAGGATATTAGTCTTACCAGCCCCATTGGTGCCGTGCAAAACGATAATCTCCGGATTAAACTGAATCGTTACATCCTTGTAATTACGAAACTGGAATAATTGCAGTGAGTCAATTCTCACCGATTATGCCTCCTCTTGAGTAATTACAAGATCTACATCGAGACCTTCGCAAGAAATCACGTCCCCAACGCGGCATTTCTTGCGCTTTTCTGTCACAACTTGACCATTCAAAGCAAGGATGCCTTCATCGATAAAGGATTTAATTTGACCACCCGTTTCGATGATGCCTTCTAACTTCAACAACTGATCAATTTGAATGTACTCCGTATGAATGGGTACCTGCTGTTGCTCTTTCATAACGTCCTCCTATAGTGGACAATTCATAACTATATGGGAATTAGGTAACGATGACTTTTAATCATCATTACCTAATAAAGATATGTATATTAATTCAGTAAAATATACAACGTAATAATATTTTTCTAAAAAAAACAATCCTATTTAAGATCAAGCGTTCGTACGAACTGGTGTTACTACGTATGTATAGTTCGGATTATTATCTTGGCGAATAACAACTGGACCATTTTGTTTTAAGAACAAGTGGATATTGTCGCCTGTGCTATGGCGCAAGATATCAGAGATATAACGACCATTGAAGGAGATTGTGAAAGGTGTGCCTTTAAATTCAACAGCTACGTCTTCTTTTGCCATACCGATTTCAGTATTTTGAGTAGACAATGTTACATTACTTTCAGCCCAATCATAACGAATTACGTTATAGCTGATGTCTTTAGCCAACAAGGATACGCGGTCAACGGCACCAGCGAATTCGCGGAGGTCAATAACAGCGCTAGAGTCGAATTGGGAAGGAATAACCTTTTCATATTCAGGGTATGTGCCTTCAATTAAACGAGAAATAATGTAAATCGATTCAAAGTTGAAAACGATTTGTGTGCGGTTCCAAATGATGTTGATCATCGCTGGATTATCTGTTGGTAACAAACGAGATACTTCAGCCAACGTTTTTGTAGGAATGATAGCACGCATTGGCGTAGTTGCTGGTTCATCGATAGTAATTTTCTTAACAGCCATGCGGTGTGTATCAGTGGCAACCATTGTTACTTCGTTTTCTTTAATTTCAAGAAGAGCACCAGTAAATACAGGACGATCTTCGTCAGTAGCAGCTGCATAGTTTGTTAAATCGATGAGTTCTTTCATAGCAAAGCTATCAATGTTTACATGATCTTGGTCGTGAATTTGTTCAACCAAGGAGAAATCATCTGGATGTAATGTTACGAGGTTGAATTCAGAAGAACCTGATGTGATTGTTAAAGAATTTCCGTCCTCTGGTTTGTAAAGTTCAATAGTATCTCCAGGCAATTTGCGGATTAACTCTTGGAAATAACGGGAACCAACTACTAATGTACCAGGTTCTTTGATGTCGCCATCGATGGTTAAACGAATACCGAGTTCAAAGTCGTTACCTTGCAATTCTACTTGGCCATTTTTTGTTGTCATGTAGATAGCACCTGGTAAATTGGAACTTGTTTTATTTTGAGATACCTTTTGCAATACGTTGATTGCTTTTTGGAGATTTGCTTTTGGGAATGTAATATGCATATATAACTCCTTTTTGATTTCTATATTTCTATATATTGTAGAAGCTCTAATAATTACTTATCTTGTTTGTAATATTCTATGTTTGCTACTGTAGATGCTCTATAGATATTCTACGATAGATCTGTTTCTACTGGTTTTTTTGATTGTTTGTTAGTTTTAGTAGTAGTAATAGTAGGGGCCTGTTCATATGTGTAAAAAGTGAATTGGCGCTACTAACTGTGCGATTTCTCTGTTGTGTATAACTATGTTGATAGTTTGTAACCACTTATCCACATACTCACAGCGGAGCACGGTTTTTAGGATATCCACAAAGTTACGCACAATATATCCACAGAGTTATCCACAGGTTGTTAATTTCTGTTTAATTTCAGAAATCATGTTCTTAGTTTCTTCGTTTTGTTCAATTTCCTTCGTAATTTTTATCGTACGCATGGAGAATTGTCGTATGGTCACGAGAGAAGGCTGCTGCGATTTGCGGATAACTTTCATTGATCGTATCACGGCATAGATACATGGCGATTTGCCGTGGGAATGCGAACTGTGCCTTACGCTTCTTGCCAAGCAAGTCTTGCTTTTTTTAATATTGAAATAAGAACTTACAAAAATTTTTGGATGCTTTCCATAGTGACCATGTTCACCTCTTCGGTTTGAACGAGGCCAGCTAAGGCTTGTTTAGTGTATTCTAGATCGATAGATTCAAGACGTTGATCGATAGATGCAGTGCCGATTAATTTGGTGAAAAGCACCTTGCAACACGCGGACGTTTTTCGCTAAATTGTAACGCCACGTAGTTGATGGAGTCGTTATCGATGCGGATAACGCGATTTTTTTCTTATATTCTCGTTCTAGCAAAGATCCCAAAGATGGCGATGCGTGTTTCTAAATCTGGATTTTTCCATGGTAGCAATGTAGCCAGCTTGGAAACGAGAACGAAGACGGTCTTCGAATTGCTCCATATCGTTTGGCATCGTATCAGAGGTGAGGACGATTTGCTTGTTGTTATTTAATAACTCATTGAACGTATTAAATAGCTCAGTTTTCGTACTTTCACGACTTTCAAGGAACTGAATATCGTCAATCATGAGCACGTCGATGTTGCGGAATGTGTTGCGGAACAATTTACCTTGGTTACGCTGCAATGTTTCGACGAAAATGTTCATAAAGTTTTCGCTCGTAATGGACATAACCTTCATGTGTGGATGATTTTCCTTGATGGCATTGCCGATGGCGTGCATCAAATGCGTTTTACCTAGACCTGATGGACCGTAAATAAAGAGCGGATTATAGTCGCCGCCTGGGAACTCAGCTACATTTTGAGCCGCCCCAAATGGAATGCGGTTCGCGTTACCTGTTACATAGTTGTCAAAACGGTACGCTGGATTGAGATTAGACAAGGATAAATCTACAGGTACATTATCAGATTGTAATGTAGGTGTTGTAGTTTCAACTGTTTTATTAGGCGCTACCATTGGTTCATCTGGAATATTTACAGGCGCTGGTGTGCGATCGATATAAACAGGCTCCTGATACACCGGTGTGTAGAACTCATCTTGTTGAGCTTTTTCCTCTACCACAGGTGGTAATGGCATCGGTGGAGCCACTACAGGTGCATCATCGATGAGACTTTCATCAACAAAGGTAGTATCTACACTCTCTTGATTGAAATCAAATAAAACCATATCCCGATGGGAACCGATAACCGTAGTAATAGCATCCTGCAAAGCCTTGCTGATCTGCGGCTGCTGATCGATTAAGTTTTTAACAAATGTTTGCATGACCCCTATATGGATCGAATGACTGTCGAGAGACATGGGAATCAACGATGACGTGACGCGCAAGTACAACGCGTCAGGCAAATGTTGCATGTTCTTTTTCGCCTCTTGTAATATATGTTCCCATATATTATTCAAATCAAATGATTGCATGACGTGCCTCTTGTGTATAACTATTGCGATAAATGTGTATAACTTTAGGAATAATGTGTATAACTCTTGTGAAAGCTGTGGAAAAACCTGTTATTCCTGTGAATAAACTGTGCACAACCTGTGAATAAGTGAAAATAAAATTCTCTTCCAACCAGATAATAACTGACTTTATAGATTATACAGGTTAAAAGAGAAAAAATGTGGATAACCTTAAAAGTTATCCAACAAAAAAACTTATAAAAATATATACTTTTTTTCCTAATTTCAAGTATGATTGTACCAAAAAAAATAAGTAATTTGTCATTCAATCTGTGGATAACTTTTTATAAACTGTTTATAATGTATATTTTAAATTTTTCTTGGGTATATCTATTACTTTTTTTGGATAGGAAGTGAAACTACTTTTTATCGTTCCATACGACGCGTAAGTCACTCAAAAAGTAGTTTCACTTCCCTCCTCCAACCAGATAATTTTATAATTTCTATACACACAACTAGAAAAGTAATAGATATACCTTTTAGCAATCTACATTAGACCTGTTTATAAAACGTTATCTACACAACTTAAATGAAAATTGGGGAGAGAAGTCAGATGAAATTAACAGCATCTACTTATCCCCTTCCCACAACTAGAGATCAAAAGGTAAATTTGTCTTATATAAAAAGATTAGAATGTGAGTTCTTGTGTTGCTGTAAATTAATGTTACGTTTACATCGTGTAGTGGTGTGTAAGTTGACATTAGGGTTTATTTAGGGAGGGAATATAGGGTCCTTTTGAGCGACTTTACGCGTCGTATGGAGCGATGAAGGAGCCCTCTTTTGGAAACGTAACATCAATTTCTCCCTTTCCCTTCAAGAGGTTAAAAGGTAAGATTTGTTAAATCTTAGATCTGTATTCTGAAAGACTTTTAGATTTACTATAAAAAATGATACTACTTTTTATACTGGTGGTAGGTGTTATAGTAGTCATTAGAATGTGTTAGGAGCAGGAATAGATGTGGATTTTTTTGACCGACTTACGTGTCGTATGGAGGAGAAAACCACATCTATTCCTCCCTCTTTAACTAGAGATCGAAAAGGTAAAATTTGTCTTATATAAAAAGATTAGAATTGTGAGTTCTTGTGTTGTTATAAATTGATGTTACGTTTACATCGTGTAGTGGTGTGTAAGTTGACATTAGGGTTTACTTAGGGAGGGAATATAGGGTCCTTTTGAGCGACTTTACGTGTCGTATGGAGCGATGAAGGAGCCCTATATTCCTCCCCTGGAAACGTAACATCAATTACTGGATGAAATGTGTGATAGAATTATTATAGAAATACAAGAACTCACAAGCAGAATACCTTTATTATATTGACAAATTTACGTTTTACCTCTATAATTACCCTGTTATGGTATAAGTAAAACAATACAAAATGACGAGGAGGTGTTTTACTAATGAAACGTACTTACCAACCAAATACTCTTTGGAGAAAACGTACCCATGGTTTCCGTGAACGCATGAAAACTATCGGTGGCCGTCTCGTTTTAAAAAGAAGACGTGCAAAAGGCAGAAAACGCTTATCTGCATAATATAATAGCTGTTAGGCAGGAGAAAAAACTTGGCGCTGCTGCCAAGTTTTTCTATTCTTAGGACTTAAGGACAATGCATATGGATTATTGCCTCGATAAAGCAAGACGACTGACGCACAATAATGAATATCGCCTTGTGTATAAGCACGGAAAATACGAAGTAGGCCGTATGTGTGTACTCTATCGTATGCCCGTGGCGAAGCAATCTACTCGCATTGGTTTTGTAACCGGCAAAAAGGTTGGTTGTGCTGTTGAGCGCAACCGAGCTAGACGGCTCATGAAAGAGGTGTATCGCCTCAATCAACATTCCATACGCGAAGGGTATCATATCGTAATTGTTGGACGTGGCCCTCTGAAAAACGCTACCTACGAAAAAGCGGAAAAGGAGATTTTGTATCTCTTGCGAAAAAGCAAATTATTGGTACAAAATGATAAATAGGACCACAAGTTAGAGGCTTTGGTCCTTTTTTGTGTATATGGAGGTTTCCATGAAACGCTATATAACTACGCTTTTACGACTTTTAATTAGGTTCTATCAGCTTGCCATATCTCCCTTAAAACCTGGATGTTGCCGTTATTATCCGACATGTTCCACATATACTTTGCAGGCCATCGAAAAATATGGTCCTTTGAAAGGTAGCTGGATGGGTTTAAAACGCATTCTTCGCTGCCATCCTTTCCACAAGGGTGGCTATGATCCAGTTCCTTAACCCACGAGGGTTTAGGCTGATTTGCGTTCTGTGAAAGTTACTTTCACAAACCATCTAGCACAGTTTTGGAAATACCTGAGCATCTGTATGGATGAAATTTAGACCATACCATAACGATATATAGATGTGCAAAGGACGGTTTCGGACTGTAAGAAAAAGGAGAAACAATGGAATTCTTAAGTAGTATATTCCACCCTATCGTTGAATTGATGACTACATTGGTAACCTATGCGTTCCAATTAACTCAAATGGTAGGCTATCCAAGCTACGGTGTGGCTATTATCCTTTTAACAATCGTTATTAAAGCGGTTTTGGCACCACTTACTGTAAAACAAATCAAATCCATGAAGGCTATGCAAGAGTTACAGCCTCGCATGAAAGAATTGCAAGATAAATACAAAAACGATCCTGCAAAACTTCAAGCGGAAATGGGTGCATTGTACAAAGAAATGGGCGTTAACCCATTGGCTGGTTGTTTGCCTCTATTGGTGCAAATGCCATTCTTGATCGCTATCTTCTATGCTTTACAAGGCTATCCATACGATCAAAACTATGTACAATTCTTATGGCTTCCTAGTCTTGGCGAACCAGATCCAATGTATATTTTGCCAGTATTGAGTGCATTATCTACATGGATTATGTCCAAGCAAACTAGTAGCGGTGCAACTGGTGCTGCTGCGCAACAACAAAAGATTATGACAATCTTTATGCCTTTATTCATTGGTTACATCTCCCTTAACTTCCCATCTGGCTTAGTTATTTACTGGATCGTATCCAATGTATTCCAATTTGTGCAACAACATTTCATTTACAAAGCTTAGAAGCTAAGAAATAGGAGACACTATGGAATTTATCGATGTATCTGCTAAAACCATTGAAGATGCCATTGCCAAAGGCGTAGCTCAATTGGCTGAAGATGGCCAAGAATTGGTAGAAACTAAAGTCTTGGAACAACCTTCTAATGGCTTCTTGGGCATTGGTCGTAAACCAGCAGTTGTTCGTTTATTCTTCACATCTGTAGCTAAAACTGCTACGCAAGAAGAAGTAGCTCATGTAGAAGAACAATCTGTAGCTGTTGCTTCCAAGCCGGTAGCAACAAGTGAAACAGAAGTACAAGATACAGCAGTTGAAACTTCTGAAGGTGATGTTGTAGAAAAACCTTCTAAAAAGGAACTTTCAAAAGAAGATCAACAAGAAATTGCTGAAAAAGGTAAACAATTCCTCGATGATATGTTTACACAAATGGGCCTCACTGTAGTTATCGAAAAAATGATGACTAAAGATAAGATTACATTCCAAGTACACGGCGAAGATTTAGGTATTTTGATCGGTAAACATGGTCAAACATTGGATGCTATTCAATACTTAACAAATCTCGTGGCACACAAGGATGTATCTGGCCACTGCCACATCGTTGTAGATGTGGAAAATTACCGTTCTCGTCGAGAAGAAACATTGGTGAATCTCGCGAAACGCTTGGCTTCTAAGGTGAAACGCAACCGTCAAAAGGTTTCCTTAGAACCGATGAATGCTTTTGAACGTAAAATCATTCACACTGCCCTTCAAGGGGATAAAAACGTTGTTACTAACAGTGAAGGGGACGAACCGTTCCGTCACGTTGTGATTACGTACAAAAAATAATATAGTGGTGCAGCTTTCAAGTGACTGATATTCTCGGTTGATTGAGGGCTGCCCACTTTATTCTTTAGGTTATGGTGAAAGCTAACCTAAGTTAATCTTCGCATGCAAAGATTAGTTTAGTTTAACTTTCACAGGCGAAGAACATATACAAAAGCAAATACTAGATAATCGAAATACGGAGATTTTTATGTATATAGATGATACAATAGCGGCCATTGCGACGCCGCCCGGCATTGGCGGGGTTGGTATTATTCGGGTCAGCGGCAAGGATAGTTTTCCTATTGTAAATAGCCTGTTCAAGAGCGCTGGCACCGTTCCTTTGATGGACCGCCAAAACAGAACGATACAATACGGAACCATTGTGGACCCTGCAACGAACAAAACCATCGACGAGGTTCTTGTATTATTAATGAAAGGCCCCCATTCCTACACGGCAGAAGATGTGGTGGAAATTCAATGTCACGGCGGTATTGTGCCAGTTCGACAAATCTTGAAATTACTCGTAAATCACGATGTGCGCATGGCTGAAGCCGGCGAATTTACGAAGCGTGCCTTTATGAACGGACGTATCGACCTCACTCAAGCCGAGGCGATCATTGATATTATTGAAGCAAAAACAGAGGACTCCCTCTCTCTCTCGCTGTATCGCAGCTGGACGGCACAGTTTCGTCCTTTGTAAAAGATGTGCGTGAACAGCTCATCGCCATGATTGCTCATTTAGAGGTAACCATCGATTATCCTGAGGAGGATATTGAGGACGTAACGAGCCAAGAGGTTCGCGATCAATTACAGCCTATTTTGAAAGCTATGGATGAACTTTTATCCACAGCGAATACGGGACGCCTCATTCGCGACGGTATTACGACGGTTATTGTAGGCCGCCCAAATGCAGGTAAATCGAGCCTTATGAACGCTCTCTTGCGGGAAAACCGCGCCATTGTAACGGATATTCCTGGTACGACGCGGGACAGTATTGAAGAATATATGACCGTAGAAGGCATTTCTCTGCGCCTCATCGATACGGCAGGCATTCGAGACACACAAGATACGGTGGAAGCCCTCGGTGTGGAGCGTGCTCGCGATTATATCAATAAAGCAGACATTGTGCTCTGCGTTATCGACGGGTCTACTCCATTAACCCCTGAAGAAATCGAAATTTTGACCTCTGTCAGCGGTTTGAACACCATTGTACTCCTCAATAAGTCCGATGTGGCACAAGTTGTTACAGACGAAAATATTAAAGAACACGGGACTTTTACAGCTATTGAGCGCATCAGTGCCAAAGAAGGCGAAGGCTCTGCAGTTCTCTCTAAATGGGTACAAGAACTCGTCTACGGCGGTCGCGTAAAACAAGACAATAGCGCCATGATCAGTAACGTGCGCCATATCAGCCTCATGGAACAAGCAAAGACGCAAGTCGAAGAAGCCCTCTCCTCCATCGACATGGGCATGCCAGTAGACTTTGTCGCTACCGACTTGCGCAGCGCCTGGGAACTACTAGGTGACATCACGGGCGATACCATCCGAGAATCCATGATCGACGAACTATTCAGTCGCTTCTGTTTAGGAAAATAAAAGTAAAAGTAGGGTGTGAGCTAACAGAGGAGCGCTAGCGACGATGGGAGCCACACATCACTTTGGTCGGAGCGTGCAATTTTCCGAAGGAAAATGCCCAGCGAGCGACCTGGACTCTGGGCCAAACCCAAGCATCACTTAAAAATTTTACAGTGAGGAACTGGACTCTGGGCTAAATTAAAGCATTAATATGCTCGGAGCGTGCAATTTTTCGAAGAAAAATGCCCAGCGAGCGACCTGGACTCTGGGTCTAAATATCCACAGTGAAGTTAAAGTCGTTTTTTGAAAGCCCTCATTGCCACTCTATGGAGAATAGGGGGAACTCGGCCTATGGCCTCGTGATTTAAATAAAATAAGCTTTCAATATAAGTAATATATAAGGAAATTCATATGTACACAGTAGATAATTATGATGTCATCGTCATCGGTGGTGGTCATGCTGGTTGTGAGGCGGCTCTTGCCGCTGCCCGCATGGGTCATCGCACGTTGATGGCGACTATCAGTTTAGATAACATTGCGCTTATGCCATGTAATCCTGCCGTTGGCGGTCCTGGTAAAGCCATCTTGTTTATGAACTTGACGCTTTAGGCGGTCAAATGGGTATTAATGCAGATGCTACGGCTATTCAAATGCGTATGCTCAACATGGGTAAAGGCCCTGCAGTGCATTCCTTGCGTTGCCAATCTGATAAAATTAAATACCAACATTTGATGAAACAAACCATTGAAAATACAGAGAACCTTAATGTTAAGCAAATCATGGTAACGGAGCTTAAGGTTGAGGACGGCAAGGTAACAGGTATCGTTACAGAACTTGGCGAATTCTATGGTGCTAAAGCTGTCGTTCTTTGTACAGGTACCTACTTGAAAGGTAAAATCCTCATCGGCGATATCGATTATGTAGGTGGCCCAAATGGTCAACGCGTAGCAGAACATTTCTCTCAATCTTTGCTCGACAATGGCATTGAGTTGATGCGCTTTAAGACTGGTACGCCAGCTCGTGTAGATAAACGCACGCTTAACCTTGAAAATATGGAGGTTCAAGAAGGCGATACACATCATCACTCCTTCTCCTTTATGGATGAATGGATTAATCGCAATGAAGACGTATGTTGGTTGACCTATACTAACAAAGAAACGCACGAAATCATTACGAGCAATATTCACCGTGCCCCTATGTATAGCGGTAAAATCGAAGGTGTAGGCCCTCGTTACTGTCCTTCTATCGAAGATAAGGTAGTGCGCTTGCAGATAAAGAACGCCATCAATTATTCGTAGAACCAGAAGGTACTAGCACAAACGAAATGTACGTACAAGGCATGAGTACATCCCTTCCAATGGACGTACAATATGCATTCCTTCGCACCATTCCAGGACTTGAAAATGTAGAAATCATGCGCCCTGCGTACGCTATTGAATACGATTGCTTGAACCCAACGCAATTGACGCCAGCCCTTCAAGTAAAACATATTGAAGGCCTCTACTCTGCTGGTCAAGCCAATGGTACATCTGGCTATGAAGAAGCCGCTGCACAAGGTCTAATGGCTGGTATTAACGCAGCGTTGTGGCTTCAAGGTAAAGAACCTTTTATCCTTGCTCGCTCCGAAGCATATATCGGTGTTCTCATCGATGATCTCGTAACAAAAGGTACAAATGAACCGTACCGTATGATGACAAGCCGCAGCGAATATCGTCTATTGCTTCGTCAAGACAATGCAGACATGCGCCTTACTGAAAAAGGTCGTGCTATTGGTCTTGTAAAAGACGATCGTTGGGCTAAATTTACAGCTAAGAAAGCTGCTATCGACGAAGCAATGGATATGTTACGAAATACACCTGTAAATCCATCTAAAGAAACACAAGCTTTGCTTGAAAGTTTAGGTACAGCACCTATTAGAACAGGTATTCATGCTTATGATTTAGTAAAACGTAATGAACTTTCCTATGCCATCGTAGCCGATGCATTTGGTTTAAAACGCTATACACCTGACGTAGAAGAAGCTGTTGATATCTCCATTACTTATGAAGGTTATATCAAAAAACAAATGGACCAAGTCGATAAGGTTCGTAAATTAGAAGAAAAAATTCTTCCAAAAGAATGGGATTACACACAAATTAAGGGCATCTCTCTTGAAGCTCAACAAAAGCTCAATAAAATCCGCCCTCACTCCATCGGCCAAGCAAGCCGTATCTCTGGCGTATCCCCGGCGGACGTATCTGTTCTGCTAATTCAATTGGAACAATACAATCGAAGCAAATAAAATATGGGATTGCATATAAAAAAGCTAGTTAATCTTATGATTAACTAGCTTTTTGTGTTATAAGGCTTCTCTTTCTTGATGTTCATCAATTTCTCGACCTTCGCTCATATAGTCTGGAGTAAATAATGATAAGCCCATTTTAAATAATAGCCACATACATTTCTGTTTCATGGGTATCACCTCCCTATTAATGGTAGTGTATCTATAAATAGGATGATTAGCAAGTTTTTTATCTATATAAAAGAGAGCGACATTAGTAAGGGTTTGTATATTGATACGAATATTTATAAAATACATATTATTCTACGACTAAAAATATGTACACTAGAGAAATACATTAAGTGTACATTCAGAATAGACAAAATGTTCTATAAGTGAAGAAAAGTTCATGGTGATAAATTAGAAATAAACTGTGAAATTTAGCTGATGAAAAAGTTGTATAAGAAACTGAAAATAGATGTGGTAAAAGATTAACAAAAATAGGTTTACAATTATTTATCGATTGGATGGTAAAGAAATTTTTGATTTGCATTGAAATAGAATAAGGATTCGGAAATGTAACAAAAGGTTGAAAAAGCAAGTTAAAAAGATGGACCGATTTCTCAATTAATTGTTTTAAATGATAATGCAGGTATAACATTTCTCCCCTACCCTATTTTGTGTTACGTAGGTTCTATATATTGGTTTATAAATGAGAATGAATTGAGAATATGCTATAATATAAAGAAAAAAATGACTTAAATATTTCGCTTATATGGTCATTTTATTAGTTTTCGTATATAAACTTATATAAAATAGATTAAAAAAACGCCGTATAACGCAAATTTTTTTGATTTTTTTAGCATTTGAAATTAGAAATACTATTTTGATATCTCATATATTATTAATTACATTGTTAATTACGTAGATTTATTTATATGATGAGCTATATGACATGAGTTTTATTAAATAGATGTGGATAGCTTTTACTTTATATAAATATCGAATAATTTATTAGGAGTACTTATGAAAGAGAAATACGATGTGCCTATAGCACGTGAGTCTGAATTTGTTTCATACATGATGGAGCAAATGAGCCAATTTGGTTTGCCTTGTACGGAAGAGCAGGCGAAGGACTTTTATGTGTATTACGCGCGCATGATTGAAACAAATAAATATCTCAACCTCACGGGTATTACAGATATGAAAGAGGTTGTAGTGAAGCACATGATTGACTCCCTCTCTTGCTACGATCCAAATATTACTAAATCCGGCATGTCTATTATCGATGTAGGTACTGGTGCTGGTTTCCCTGGCATTCCATTGGCTATCTATGATCGTAGTCTCAAGGTCACTTTGTTTGATTCTTTGAAAAAACGTCTTACCTTCCTTGAATCCGTTATGGATGAGCTTAAATTGACGAACTGTACTACTTTACATGGTCGTGCAGAGGATCTTAGTCATCAAGATTATCGTGAAAGCTTCGATATTGCTACGAGTCGTGCAGTAGCAAGATTACCTATTCTCTTGGAATGGACTGTTCCATACGTAAAAGAAGGTGGCTATGTAATTGCCTTAAAAGGTGCTATTTATGAAGAAGAAGTGGGAGAATCCAATAAAGCTCTTAGCATATTAAAAGCTAATATTGAAGAAGTACGTACCGTTACTCTGCCAACCTTGGATGATAAACGAGCAATCCTGTACATCAAGAAAACAGGTAAAACACCGAAACAATACCCACGTAAGCCAAAAGAAATTAAAGACAAACCATTAGTGTAATCTTTAATGGGGAATATAGTTGCTTGTAAGCACAATATAAACAAATTCTGCCTTATATAAACAACAAGAGGATGCAAATCTTAGATTTGCATCCTCTTTTCTCTTTCCCTTAGGCTATGAAACGTTATTGTTTACAACGGGATTACATATTTTGTTCGTTATATAAATCGTATATAACGATAAATAGAACACCTTTCCCTAAGGTCGACTTAGCTCACTATGGAGGCCGTGGGAAAGGTGTTTTATGTTAATCTTATAATGACTTATACGTGATCAATGATATGTAATGTTGTATCGATATCGTTTAAAGGCATAATATGTACGCCTGCAGCGATTTTTTTGATTTGTTCCAAGGTTTCAATAGCGATTTCTGTACCCGCTTCTTTACCGCCCTTTTCTACACGGTCTAGAATTTCTTGTGTAAGGTTAATCCCAGGCACTTTTTCATGTAAATAAGTTGCCATTTTGAAGCTTTTAAGTGGAATTAAACCAAGCATAATAGGTACATCAAACTCAGACATTTTATCGATGTAGCGTTTTGCTTGTTCTAAATCGTAAATTGGTTGTGTTTGTACGAAGTGCGCACCGTTTTTAATTTTAGCTGCCAGTTTTTGACGTTCAATTTCTAAGTCTGGCGCACCAGGATTGCCAGTAGCGCCAATGTAGAAGTTTGTAGGCTCGTCTAAGTCATTACCTGCTAAGTCTTTGCCAGAATTCAAAGTTTTAGCGATATTTAGTAAGCCCATGCAGTCTACTTCAAATACGGATTGTGCAAATGGGTGGTCCCCATTATCTGGTTTGTCACCAGTGAGGGTTAAGATATTATTTACACCGAGTGCTGCAGCGCCTAGTAATTCGGATTGTAAGCCGATGATGTTGCGGTCACGGCAGGTAAGGTGGAAGATAGTTTCGATATCTTTATTGTGTTGTAACAAATAAGACAAGGAAATTGGGCTCATACGCATTTTGGACATAGGGCTATCAGCGATGTTGATAGCATCAACCTTCCCCTTTAAACGCGCTGCTTGGTCAAATACTTTTTGAGCAGAACTGCTCTTTGGTGGGTCTAATTCAACAGTAATGGTGAATTTCCCTTGTTGATGTTTCTCTCTTAATGTCATCATGTACCTCTTGATTTATACATATGGTGAAAGCTTATCTTGTTTAATCTTTTATGTGGTTTTCACCATCAAAATAAGTTTTTAAGATGAGCTTTCACCTTGTTTTGTGTCATGTAAATCAGAAATTATTTTTCTAATGTTTCAAAATAATCGTTTGCGTGGTTAACGGCAGCGATACCGTCTTTAGCGTAGATGTCTGCGCCTGCTTGGTCTGCGTAGTCTTGCGATACTACGGCACCACCAACCATGACCTTAGTTTTAAGGCCTGCAGCGCGGATAGCAGCGATAGTGTTGTCGATTTGAGGCATTGTTGTAGTCATCAAGGAACAGATACCAACGAGAGCGGCTTTGTTGTCCTTAATAGCTTGAACGATGACCTCTGGATCAACGTCTTTGCCAAGGTCAACGATTTTGTAACCATTATTTTCGAGTAAAGCTGCTACGATATTTTTACCTAAATCGTGGATGTCGCCTTTAACGGTAGCTACAACGACTGTACCTTTATCTAAACTTTCACTAGCAGGAATAATTTCTTTAATCGTGTTGAAAGCAGCTTGCATTGTTTCAGCAGCAAGCATTACTTGTGGCAAGAATAATTTACCAGAACCAAACTTGTCCCCTACTACGTTCATCGCTTCAGATAAGCCTTTTTTCGTAATATCTAATGGGTCCATGCCGTCTGCTAAGGCTTTTTTAACAAGCTCGACGATGGCTTCCTTCTCCCCTTGCTCTACACAAGCGCGGATATTCGCCAATGGATCATTGCTGTCGAAGGATTTTTTCTCTGGACCTTTCGGAGCGGAGTTTCCTGGTGCGCTTGTTTCGTCCTCGTAGCCGTATTCTTTAATGAACTGAGCAGAACCTGGGTCCCAGCCTAATAGTGTTGTACTAGATACGAACGCTTTTTTAGCTGGATAATTTAATGGGTTCATTATTGGTGTTGTTAAGCCACAAGCAAGAGCCATTGTTAAGAATTGACCATTCAAATATGGACGTTGTGGCATACCGAAGGAAATGTTGGACAAGCCCATTACTGTTGGGAAGCCAAATTTCTCTTTATATAACTGTAATGTACGCAATGTTTGACGTGCACTATCTTCACCACTGGCAAGTGTTAATACCAATGGATCTAGTAATAAGTCATGTGGTTGAAGACCATAGCCGTAAGCGCGATTTACGATGCTTTCAGCTAAAGCAACGCGGTCCTCTGCTTTTTCAGGAAGGTCACCACTAGATAATGGCAAGCAGAGTAGTGCTGCGCCATAACGTTTAGCCAATGGCATAACGTGTGTGATGGACTCCTCTTCCCCATTTACGGAGTTGATAAGAGCGCGACCTGGGTAGTTTTTAAGAGCTACTTCCATAGCTGCTGGATCCAATGTATCGATGGATAATGGAGTTTCAACAAGCATGGATAATTCGAAAATCGCACGCTCCATCAATGGAGTTTGGTCCATGCCTGCTACGCCCATGTTTACGTCTAGGATGTCTGCACCTGCTTCTACTTGGTCTAACGCATCGCGTTTTACACGGATGAAAGAGCCATCGCGTAATTCTTGAGCCAGAATTTTGCGGCCTGTAGGATTGATACGTTCACCGATGATAAGCGGTTTTGTATGATGACCTAATTCCAACAATTTAGTACGGCTTGTAATGATTGTTTTAGGTTCAATATGAGCACGTTCTTTAGGTGTATGTGCTTTTACAGCGTCGGATATAGATTGAATATGAGCTGGTGTTGTACCACAGCAACCACCTACATAGTTTGCACCTGCATCTACGATTGGAAGCATTAATGGGCCCATTTCTTCTGCTGTAAGTGGGAATACAGTTTGTTTGTTAATTAATTGAGGCATGCCTGCATTTGGTTGGCAGCTAATTGGCAAGTTTGTAACACTAGCGATTTCCTCGATAAGTGGTGTAATTTGTTCAGGCCCAAGGGAACAGTTGATACCGATGATATCTGCACCTATTGCCTCTACAATAGTAGTTGCAACTGCTGGCGGTGTACCTGTAATAGTACGGCCGTCTTCACTGAAAGAAAACTGACAGATAATTTGTACATCTTCTTTTGTCTTCCCTGCTGCTTCACGAGCATCAAGAGATGCTAATAAAGCGGCACGCATTTCTTGTACGTCGATGATAGTTTCAATAATAATGAAATCTACGCCACCTTCGATCAATGCTTCAGCTTGTTCGCGGTATGTGTCATAAATAGAGTCAAAGCTCATGTTGCCCAATGGTTGTAAGAAACGACCTGTAGGACCCATAGAACCAGCTACACGAGCAGATGGTTTAAACTCTGCAATAGCATCTTTTGCTACCTTTACAGCGGCAATATTAATTTCTCTTACGCGATCTTGTAAGTCGTAATCTTCTAATTTAAGACCACATGCACCGAATGTGTTGGTAGTAATTACATCACTACCATGTTGTAAGTATTCTACGTGAATATTCTTTACAACTTCTGGTCTCTCTATATTAAATAGCTCTGGACAATAGCCCTCTTCTAAGCCTGCTGCTTGCAGCATTGTGCCCATAGCACCATCAAAAATATACATAAACTTCTTCCTTTATCATCTAAATTTTACAATGTTTCACGTGAAACATTATTCTGTTGGTTGGCCTTTCATAGCAATACCAGAGGCTTCGGCTGTCGTTTTGTTACAGCCCTCTTCGCCTTCGTTATTAGACGTTACAGTCGCCTTTTCTGGTAGTTTACGAGATGCACAATCCTTTTGGGAACAAGATGTGCAACCACGTTTTGTTTTGATGTCTTCGTTAGCTGGCATCAAACCAATGATAGCTGTTACAGATTTACGTGGGAACAATAAATAGTTCTCTGTTACTTGTAAGCCAATCATCTCTGTTTTAATAATTTTAGCTAATTGAGGCTGAATTTCTAATGGCCAGTTACCGTAACCAGGACTAAAGCGCCATGTTGGTTTATAACCTTGTTTTTTAGCAATGGTATTGATAACTTCATTAACTTGATCAGCTACTTGTTCTACTGCTGTGGTAGCCGCTGCATCTAATAGTAATCCTACAGTATAATTGCCTTGTTTAAAAAGTTGTTCGCTGCGGATTTCTACATCTTCGCCTACTGTCACGCCTAATACATAGACTTTTGTAGACTTTTCTAAGTGTTTTTCAATGATGGAACCTTCAATTTTAAGCGGTGGATTGCTCAAAATTGTCTTTGTTTCTGCATCATAATCATATTCTTGATATACACCTTTAGGTGTAGCTAATAACTGAATTTCTTTACATGCTTCATCCACATATTGTTGAGGGAAATCCTCTGCATGACGAAGTCCTGCGTATCGTTTTACTTCTGCTTTATCGATGGCAGGAAGCATTCCGTTATAAATGGGCATGGAAACGCCTCCTTTTCAAAATAAAAAGCTCTGCGTATCCGTAGAGCGTGTATTTAATCTTTAGTATATTGTATATAGATCAGTTAAAACTTAAAATTTACTGATTTTATGCCTATAAATATAATTACTATCTAATTAATAGTATATAGATATCGATAATGCCTGTCAAAGTATATAGGACCTGTATTCTCATATAATTTAGTTGTATGTTGATATAACTTAAAAGCTATATCGAATTACATTTTAATCCTAAAAGTTATTATTGTAGTGTTCTAACTATTTTTAGGTTGTTACGGTTTGCCTAATAACTTTACTGTTATATACTAAATTGTTTCACGTGAAACAATCTAATTATTTTATCTGTAAATTTTGATTAAGATATTAATTTTATTTTTTTAGTAGTAATGTTTGATTATTAATTGTAATCTTAATGTAAAGTTGTAATAAATTGTAATCTTAATGATGTTTTGTAATGAATTATTCTTCTAAATGATTTATTTTTTTCTGAAGAAAAATTATTTTTCATTGGCCTAGTTTTGATTTCTGATTAATTGTTTTTTTAGATAAATATTGAATGAAAAAAATTTTTTTGTGTAAATTTGGATGATTGGTATATGTTTATATACTAAAATAATTTTTTTCCGTTATAAAAATTTTTTTGTATTAAAAACTATATGTTAAAGGGAGTAAATTTTAGTATTTGTTTTTATTAATTATAAATGTTTCACGTGAAACATTTACGTATATGTATTAAATCAAAAATTTTGTTATGAAAAAAATAAAAGGTAATTTGTTTCACGTGAAACAATTAAAATTCTTATAGTAGCTTTTTGAGAAATACAAAATAAGGTTTTAAAAATAAGCTTTAATCATATTATTTGCTAATATGTAAATATGTGTATTATTAAATAATGTAGTTAGTGGAAAAATATAGATATTTTTTCTGGAATTTGATTTGTAATTACCGTAATTATCGTTGTTTTATGTTATAATTAAAAAGAAATATTTTGAACGAACATGTGAGGTGAATTAAGTGGGCAAAGTTATAGCTATTACTAATCAAAAAGGCGGTGTTGGTAAGACAACGACATCCGTGAATTTGAGCGCTTGTTTGGCTGATGCTGGTAAAAAAGTATTACTTGTTGATTTGGATCCACAAGGTAATGCTAGCTCTGGTTTAGGTATAGAAAAAGATGATTTAGAACTCTGTGTACACGATGTTCTAATCGATGGTGAACCCATTGCTGATATTGTTCAGCCTACAATGCTTAAAAAGCTATTTGTAGCGCCTGCAACAATTCAATTAGCTGGTGCAGAAGTTGAACTAGTTTCAGTTGTTTCACGTGAAACAATGTTGAAAAAAGCATTGGCACCAGTACGTGACGAATATGATTTTATCATTATTGACTGTCCGCCATCCCTTGGCTTGCTAACATTAAATGCCTTTACAGCAGCAGATAGCGTACTAATTCCGATTCAAAGTGAATTCTACGCATTAGAAGGGGTTAGCCAATTAGTAAAAACTATAACAATTGTGCAACAAACATCTAATAAAAATCTTGAAATTGAAGGTGTTTTGTTAACTATGTTTGATGGTCGTACAAATTTATCTATTCAAGTTGCTGATGAAGTGAAAAAATTCTTTGGCAATAAAGTATATAAGACTATTATTCCACGTAATGTACGTCTTAGCGAAGCTCCGAGTTATGGTGAACCTATTATCGTATATGATCCAAATCTAAAGGGGCGGACGTATATACTAAACTAGCTAAAGAAGTGATTAAAGCTTCAAAAGATAAATAAATAGTTCAACAGATAAATAAATAGTTCAATAGATAGTTCAATAGATAGCTAATTGTTTAGTTAAATAACTAAAATGACTAGATTAATACCTTGGCTATTAAATAATTGAGTGTTACAAATTGATATATAGTCGCATATGTAAGGTGAGAGAGGTTAGTTATGCCTAGAGAAGTAAAAAGTAAGAAAAGTAAGTCATCCGGCTTGGGGAAGGGCCTTGGAAATTTAATGAAGGTGGATACGGTTGAGTCTGTATTGCCTGAAAAGGAGATTCACGAACTACCAATTTCCGAGCTAGTTCCTAATGCAGATCAACCTCGTAAAAGTTTTGATGAAGATAGTTTAGCAACATTAGCTGAATCTATTAAAAACCTCGGTATTTTTCAACCAATTGTAGTACGTAAACAAAAGAATAAATACCAAATCGTAGCTGGTGAACGTCGTTACCGTGCTGCTATCATTGCAGGTCTTGAGAATGTACCAGTTATTGTAAAAAAATATAATACAGAAGAGATGACAGAAGTGGCCCTCGTTGAAAATCTACAACGTGAAGGCTTGGATCCAATTGAAGAAGCTTTGGCATACCAAGGTTTAATGGATACGTATAAACAAACTCAAGAAATGATTTCTGCTCGCCTAGGTCGCAGTCGTTCTTATATCGCAAATATGGTTCGTTTGTTAAAATTATGTGATTCTGTACAAAAAGATCTCATCGAAGGTGACTTAACAGTTGGTCAAGCACGTCCATTGTTGGCATTGCGTAGTGCAGCGCAACAAATTGAAGCTGCAGAACGTATTAAAGAGGGCGAGTTAAGTGCTCGTCAAGCAGAGTCCCTTGTGAAGTCTATGCAAAATAAGACACCTAAAGCAAAGGCTGCTAAGCCGCAAAGTACTGCAGAGGTACGTGCTCTTATGGACCGTTTAAAACTAAGCTTAGGATCTTCTGTAAATATTAAATTCCGTGCTGGTAAAAAGGTTCAAGGTAAGATTGAAATTGCCTTCTCTTCTGAAGCAGAATTAGAACGTCTCATTGCTTTTATGGATGGTCAAGATAACACAGACGATACTGAAACAGTAGAATTTAGAGTATAATTGATATACTTAAATTCGAATCGAATTATGTGAATTTAGTAATGACAAATAGATAACAATTCTGTATAATATAAATACAATTTACAATCCACGGTAAAAGCGTAGTCTACGGACTGCGCTTTTACTGTATATAAGGTATTTTATTGAGTTATAATAATATTGTAAGATAACTTAGTAAATCATAATACATCATAATACATAATAATAAATCATAATATATTATATATATGTTGTAAGATGATTAACTATATTTTGTAAGAAATACAAACGTTAAGTAACAAGGATAGACTATGGAACAAACACCTAAAGCAAACCGCGTGCATATAGGCTTTTTTGGTCGTTGTAACGCTGGTAAGTCTACATTGATTAATATGTTAACAGATCAGCCTGTATCCCTTGTATCTGAGGTGGCAGGAACAACGACAGACCCAGTGAGTAAATCCATGGAGATTTTGCCACTAGGACCTGTAGTAATTACCGATACAGCTGGTATAGACGATACAACAGAACTTGGTACATTGCGGATGGAGAAAACAGAAGAGGTTGTGAAGAAGATTAACCTCGCTGTTTATGTACTTCGTACCGATGAAGAACCAACTACTGATGATATGCATTGGTTAGGCCTATTAAAACAAAATAATGTGCCTATTGCATTATTTATAAATGAAATCAATGCAGAAAATGACAAAGAAAATGATAAAGAAAACAATATAGAAAATAAAACAGATGCATCTACTTATGTAGAAACTCATAAGGGATTATCTGAATTAGCTACTGTCATTGGTTCTGCTGATTTTACATCTAAGGTTAAACGTTTAGAATTACTCGATCTTCTGGGCGGATTAACACCACTTGATGTAGAAGGGGATCAAACTCTATTACAAGGCCTAGTAGAAGAGGGGGATACCATAATTCTTGTATGCCCTATCGATAGAGCAGCGCCAAAGGGCCGCCTTATTTTGCCACAAGTACAAACTATTCGTGAAATATTGGATTATAAAGGCTTAGCATTAGTGTGCCAAACAGAAGAATTACCTGCTATGATTAATTCTCTTAAATATCCACCCAAGATGGTTATCTGTGACTCGCAAGCTTTTGATCGCGTCGATGAGTTAACACCTCGTAGAATTCCGTTGACATCATTCTCTATTTTGATGGCCCGTTTTAAGGGTAAATTACAAGATTTAGTAGCTGGTGTAGAAGTGATTAAGAATTTGAAAGCAGGTTCTAAGGTGCTTATCAGTGAAGGCTGTACACATCGCCGCCAATGTGATGATATTGGTACTGTAAAGATTCCAAATCTTCTTAAGAAGCAAGGCCATACAGATTTACAGCTGGAATTTACTAGTGGGGGCGCCTTTCCAAAAGACGTATCTCAATATGATTTAATCATCCACTGTGGTGCTTGTATGCTCACACGCCGCGAGGTGTTACGACGCATTGAATGTGCCGTTGTACAAGGCACACCAATCGTAAATTACGGTGTACTCATAGCGGCTCTACATGGTATACTAGAACGAGCGATAAGCCCATTTATTGACGAAATAAAAAGGTAGGTATAATTAATCTATAATTACACATATTAAATTAAATTGTATGCAGTCATTTAACTTTCACAATAAGAATGGTATAATTAAGTGTTGGAGTTTGAATGATTGTATAGGAAGGAATATACATGTTCGAATCGATTCAACCGTGGATTGGCATGGCGACCATCATCCTTGTAATAGCGTTGTTAGTGTATTGTGTAATCTTGCACATTCGCTTGGGGAGCCTTAAAAAGAAATATGATTTCTTTATGCAAGGGGACAATGGTGCGAGCCTAGAACGTAAATTATCTGTAGAGGTTAGCGAAATTCGCGATGCTGCTAAGGGTCTTGAGACTATGATGACCGAACAAGCGGCGATCCGCAATATTCAAGCAATACGATACAAAAAATTGGCTTTGTTAAATATAATGCCTTTGAAAATATCGGTAATGATTTGTCTTTTGCGCTTACATTACTTGATGGCAACAATAACGGTATCTGTATCTCCAGTATTTACGGTCGTAGCGAATCCCGTATTTTTAGTAAACCTATTGTGAAAGGTAAAAGTCTCGTAAGTCTTTCACAAGAAGAATTAGAGAGTTTGAACGAAGCGTTGGGCGAGCGCACCAATGAGGAAGCGTTAACGAGCGCCATCGTTTCTAAATAAGGAAGGTTTGTATTGAAAGTACCGGCATTTATTTCAAACAAAGTTGAAAGAAATGGTGACAACTGCATATTGACATTAACAACCAAGCAAGCGAAGATTGCAGCTATTGTAAGCTCTATTATAATTATCGCCGCATTGGTTCTCGGCATTTGGGGCATCGTGCGCCAAGCTGAGGTTGTGCAATTACGTCAACAGACACAATTACAATCTGAACAGTTGAAATTGTTACAACAAAAGACAGATGTTTTAGATAAGAAAATTCAAAACTTAAATCAAATTAGCGAAGAAAACAAGCAAATGCTGAAGGGCGCTGAATCTGGCACACCATCTCAAGGTGGCGGGGACGGTAGCGACCCAAAGCAGCCAGCCGCTGATGAAAGCGAAGTAAAGACGCTGACGGCGGCACAATTATCAGCTCGTCTATCCAAAATGGACAAGGACGCACAAAAATTGCTCGTTAGCTTCTATACAATGCGTAATATCCTTCGCGATGGTGGGGCGCAAGACCTTATGGCTATGCAATCCATTAACTTCTCTGCTGGCTCTGGTGGTGTTACGAATAACACAACACCAAGTATCTGGCCGAGCAAGGGCGTTATTACCTCTCCATTTGGTAGCCGTGTGGACCCTGTAACGGGCGCTATTGGTGCATTCCACGAAGGGGTAGATATTGCGGATGATTATGGTACACCAATTGTGGCAACAGCTGCGGGCGTTGTAACCTTTGCAGGTTATACAGACGGCGGTTATGGTAACCTCGTTGAAATTGACCACGGCAATGGCTTCGTAACCCGTTATGGCCATAATAGTGCTGTATTGGTAACTGTAGGTATGAGCGTAAAACAAGGTCAAACAATCGCCTTGATGGGCAGTACTGGTAAAAGTACAGGCGCTCACGTTCACTACGAGGTACGACTCAATGGATCTCCTACAGATCCTATGATCTTCTTACCAATTAGCAACTAAAATAAAACATAATTTATAGGACAAAGAACTTGTTATGCGTGCAAATGCACTAATAGCAAGTTCTTTTTCTTTATTTTTGCATATATATATTGTAAAATAAAAGTATATGAACGGAGGTATATCTATGAAGGCCTATGTACAAGTTTATACCGGCGAAGGCAAGGGCAAAACGACCGCTGCTATCGGTTTAGCAATCCGTGCCATCGGTGCTGGCAAGAAAGTCCTCTTTTTGCAATTTATGAAATCTAAAGTATATAGTGAACATACTATTTTACCTACCTTACAGAATTTAACCTTAGAAACCGTGGGTAAGCCATTCTTTATCATCAAAGAAGGGATGAAAAGCAAGGATGAACTCGCTAAATGGGGCGATGAAGTCGTTGTCTTTGAATCTGGCAATCCGCCAAAGGACTATGTAGCACTCATTGAAAAAGGCTACGAACGCGCACTGGCTGCTATTAGCAGTGGAGAGTACGATCTCGTCGTTCTTGATGAATACAACATGGCGCTCTTCTTTGAACTCATTACATGGGATAAAACAAAGGCTTTGCTCGATGCTCGTCATCCAGAAACGGAACTCGTATTCACAGGCCGTGGAGCTCCTCAAGAATTAATCGATGAGGCAGACCTTGTAACGGAAATGAAAGAGGTTAAACATTACTACCTTCAAGGCGTAATGGCTCGAAAAGGTATTGAAAACTAATCATAGGTACACCTAAGGAGGTGATGTGGTTGAGTACAGTGGCTATTGTGGCCCTCGTTATTGTGGCCATCATTGCAGCACTCATCTTGATTATCCTACTGACACCAATCACATATAGCATCGAAATTAACGGACGCTCGCCATATCGTGGCGAGGTGCGCGTCAAATGGCTGTGGCGTGTATTTTCACTGCATTTAGCGTATTTGCAGGACAAACCATTTTTTAAGGAATTATATATTTTGGGCATGCTCAAGATTGGTCCTGTGAAAGACTATGAAGAATGGCTTGAAAATCGCGTTGATGAAGAATACCAAAAAGTTGTGGACGAAGACGATGATATGTCACAAGCAGAGGCCTTTGCTAAGGCGATGCAAGGGGGGCGGACAAGGTCCTTCTGCAAGCTCTAGTAGCACTAGCTTTGAAGATTTGAAGAGCTCTCAACGTTCTGACGCTACCTTTGGTGATGAAGAATCACCAGGGGCTGGTAGATCTGAAAATCCAAATGAACGCATTGAACGTCCTGAACAAGTTTCTAAGGATATGGATGCACAGGCTCGAGCTGATCGGTATGACTCCATTCAGCAAGATCCAACATCCCATATTAAAAGCGATGACGAAACAGTGAGCCGCGTTACTTTCAACAGTGACGGTTCTATCAAGGAAAAGGTATTTACGAAGGTGAAAGACCTCAAAACGACGGTTAAACATCGTTTTGAAAAACCAGATCCAAACGATCCGGTGGCATCATTTAAGTCTAAAATTCCTACATTCTGGTTCATGAAACATGTACAAAATACAGAATTATGGCACCAGCTATTCCTTGTTTCGAAGCGATGCTATGACCACTCTAAACCACGCGATGTGGCCATAGAAGGTCGATTTGGTATCGGTGACCCATATCGTATGGGGATTATCGCATCTATGCTGTACAGCATTTGGCCTGAACAAGCTGAGAACATCGAGCTCGATTATGTAAATTGGGCCGGTGAAGGTAGTGGTCATATTAAAGGGCGCATCATTTTAGCTGTCATGGCTTGGCATGGTACAAGATTCTTGCTATCTAAACCAATGCGTTCCCTATTGGGTGAAAGTGCTCGCGTCTTCTGGGTTAAACGGAAGGAAGCTAAGCAGTTAGAAAAGCTGAAAAGCCGAACAAGGCCAAACAGCGTAAGGATATATTAAGTCAACTAAGTACATGAGCTAATATAGCAATGATACTTTCACAAAAAGCGGAGGTACTGTGATGGAAAACAGTAATGTAAAAGAGAATTTGGAAGTCCTATTCGAGAAATTCAAAAATATGATTAAGGTGGAAACTGTAGTAGGCGAAGCTGTGCAAATCGGCGATACTACACTTGTTCCATTCGTAGACGTAACATTTGGTTTTGGTACTGGTACAAACCACAACACTGCTAATAAAAACCACGAATGTGGCGGCGGTGGCGGCGGTGCCAAAATGGAACCAAGCGCTATCCTCGTTATTAAAGGCGAACGCATTGAGTTGTTTAATATTAAAGGCAACCCTTACAGCAGCAGCTTCGATCGTCTTATCGGTTTGGTGCCTGACCTCGTGTCCAAATTGAAATCCGATAAATACATTTATTTGAACGATGAACAATAATTCGACGTCGAATTATAAATAATAGGTGAAAGCCGTAATACCCACATGTGTGCTCTGAATATGTCCGTAGCGACTGCTATTATAGCTTCAGAGTATACTTGTGGGTATTATTTTAACTTCTATAGACTTTCATAAGCATTTCATAGGTCTTTATTATGCTATGTAACATAGTCTTGTGAAAGTTAGCGAGATTTGTTATAGTAAAAATAGTACACTATTGGATTGTATAGTGACACTTTTATTTCGAGGAGGATTTCAGATGAAATTATCTAAAAAATTAACTACCCTAGCTATCGTTGGTGCTATGTCTGCTACTGCTGCAGTAGCAAGTGCTGCTAACATTGGCTTAGTAAATATGAGCCAAGTAGTAAATAGCTACCCTGGCTATGGTGCATTAGATATGAAAATGCAACAAGTAGACGCTCAATACCGTCCACAAATTGAGAAAAAAGTACAAGAAATTGAAAAAATTCAAGATCAAACTCAAGCAGAAGCTGAATTCAATAAATCCGTAGCTCCATTGCTTCAAAAAGAAAACGATGAAATCAACAAAATTGCTCAACCTATGATGCAAGCAATTCACAATGCAGTTGAAACTATTCGGGTTGAGAAAAAAATGGATGTAGTATTGGATGATCCATACACAATCCGTGCGGCTGACGCTAACAGCAAAATCGAAAACATTACTAACGAAGTAATTAGCCGTCTTAAAAAATAATACCGGCTAAAAAAATAATACCGGCTAAAAAAATAATATGAAATGGCCTCTTGTCTGGTTTCAGATAAGGGGCTTTTGGATTTAAAGGATTTTTATAGTAAGATAGAGAAATATATTAACAGAAATAGTCTGTATAGAGATAAGATATTGTAGGTTACATATAGGTGTTTTCTTTAAAATAGATTAGCTTATTTCAACTAAGGAGTGAGATCTAATGAAAGATTTTAAAGCATTAGCCACAGAGCGGTATTCAGTTCGAAAATTTGATACGAAGCCCGTTGAGCAAGAGAAATTAGATATCTTGTTAGAGGCAGCGAGATTAGCACCTACAGCTCATAATTATCAGCCGCAACGCTTACTTGTGCTGAATACGACAGATAGTCTTAACAAACTAAAAGACTGCACTAATGGCCACTTCAATGCGCCGTTGGCGATAATTGTTTGTTACGATAATACGGTGAGTTGGAAACGGGAATACGATGATGCGGATATGGGCGTTGTAGACGCAAGTATTGTAGGTTCTCACCTCATGTTTACCGTGGCAGATATAGGCTTAGGAACAACGTGGATTGCTCATTTTGATCCAGCTAAAGTACGAGACGCCTATAATTTACCAAATAATATCATTCCTGTAGCGATATTCCCAATCGGTTATCCTCATCCAGATTGCGTACCGGCCCCAGGCCATACAAAACGGTCTGATGTAAGTGATCTAACAATATATAATTCCTTTTAAGCTTTACAAAATGTAAGCTCCATAAAAAAGGCGGTTAATCTCAACTGATTAACCGCCTTTTTTTATAGGGTTTATATTTCAAACTAGTTTTTATTCAGGTTTGTGAATAAGATTTACTACGAATTCGCTGTCTTCAACAAGTGTTGCTTGGATGTAGTTGTCGCCGTTGAATTCTAATACTTGGCCTGGTACAAGTACATGTTCTTCAGTTTCGTTAAGGAATACTTGTACTTTACCTTTAACTACTGTAAAAATTACGTTTGCTTCTGGGTGATTGTGTTTTTCAACTTGTTCACCAGCTTTGCCGCCTTTTTTTACGATTACATAGTTAGGACCTTGGAATAATAAACCTAATTCTTGATTAACTGTGCCTGCCATAATAGACCTCCTAATTTTAGCTTTTTTTATGTTTTTGAAAGCTGACGCTATCACTTAATTAAATTAACTGTGTAATTACCTTATGCTTATATTATAAATGATATTACTTATCAATGCTGTGCCTATAGCTACAGTTTTTGAAAGAAATATATATTAAATATAGATTTAAAATAGACGCAAAAACGAACGAAAGTATTTACGTTCGTTTTTTGCGCCCGTTTTATGATATAGTATATTTCATAAAAACTCGATAAAAAAATCATTTTACCTGTCATTGAACAAAAATTTAGATAAATTAACAGCTGATGAAAAGAAAAATATATGATATTCTACAATTTAAGGCTTTTGCCTTCAAGAAAATTAGTAGAGTATACAGGGTTTGGAAAAAAACGAAGGTATTACAAATTGTTAATAAATTAGTGAAATCAGGTTTTTTTAAGAAAAACAAGGTATAGGACGTGGTACTACATATACTGTTAAGTAATTGTAGAATATAAATAACAAGATAAAAAGCGAACGTAAAATTTTACGTTCGCTTTTTTGCTCGTTTTCGTTCGTTTATAGTGCCTAAACAAACGGAATGTTATGTATTTATTAATTATTTTTTCTTAATTGTATATAAACGTGTGCCGTTTTCTTCAGTCGTTACAAGTTCAAAGTTAGGATCTACCGCTCTTACAAAGGCTTCGAACCATGTTTGGTACGCAAGTGCCATGAACTTAGGATCAACGCCTGCTGTACGCCAGTAGCCTGCTTGTAATCTGTGATCGCCAACCCATGTGAATTCGTCAGGGCTTTCAGAAACAACTTGGTCACCACCATCGCAAGGCATGCCATTTACGTAGAAGTTTTGCAACGCATTGTAAATAGCTGGAGCAGTGTGTTCTTCAAGGCTGTCTTGAGCCACAACGCCACATGCTTGGCCTTGTACAGCAAACGCATCAAGAATAGCTGTTACTACGTTTACCGCTTCGTCGCCAGAGTTAGTGTCAAGCAAATCTTTGATGAAAGCTGCTTCGCGAACAGATGCGATGTTAATTTGGTTGGACAACCAGCCATGGATATTACCATGATCGATGATGTTTCAAGTGGAATACTTGGGTTGATTGGCTCACCGTAAGTATCTACGGAGATGGAGTGCAATTCCTCTGCCAAATCATCAACAACCTTAGTTGTTTTCTCTAAAATCAAGTTTTCACGCTCCACGAGCAATTGAATTTTACGATATAACCAGTAATGGATGTGACCTAAGAATGCGGACATATTAAGCTCCTTTTCGTGCTGTTTCTAATTTTTGAACTAAATCGTATACATTAACACCGTGAATTTCTGCAGCTTGCCATAATGGTTCAGCTGTAGAAGATGGGCAACCAAGGCAACCCATGCCGATGCTTTGTAATACAGGTACAACATTTGGATAGGTATCTACGATATCGCGAATGATTGTATCTGGTGTAATAGGGGCACCTTCTTCGAGGCGTGGTGCTTCTGGTTCAGGATCGTTACCATGACCAGGCAAGAACACAGCTGGTTCGTCGGATTTGCTTTCAGCTGGAGCACCTTCAAGGTCGCCTAATACAGCTGCTTTGAAAGCCTCTAAACCAATGCGGTCAATGAATTCGCCCATGCGCTCGATTTGTGCATTTTCTTTATAGTATGCAATGATACGATCTACTAATGCAAGAGCTTCTTTTTCAGTTGTTACTTCAGCGATGAGGTCGCCGATGCGTGGATGAGCACCGCCGCTACCGCCAGCGTAAACATTCCAGCCTTCTACAGTACCGATAATACCAACATCTTTCATGCGGCTTTCAGTACAAGAGTTAAGACAACCGGACACGCCGATTTTCATTTTGCTTGGCATTTCTTGAGACAAATATTTGCGCTCAATTTGCATGCCAAGATGTACGCTATCTTGTTTAGCACGTTTACAGAATGTAGTACCTGGGCAGATTTTTACGCTGCGCACGCGATTAGATACAGTGTACGCTGGCTCCATGCCGAGCATTTCCCAAGCTTTATCTACGTCTTCTGCTTTTAAATTCGTAATCATAATGCGTTGGCTGCCAGTCAATTTAAGAACGGCGCCAAACTCATTAGCTACGTCGATATATTTTTGTAATTGTTCAGGTTGAATGAAACCTGCAGGAACGCGAGGTGTAATTGCATAACGGCGTTGACCGTTTTTAATGCGTTGTAAATTTGCTGCAATTTGTGCCATATTAAATCCTTTCTCGAGCCCTCTCTGCGGAGAATAGTGGCTAAAAACTACTTAGTTAATCTATATAATTCTTTATATATAATTTATACACGCCATTGGGTTTTGTGAAAGCTTCGCACGTATACGAACAGCGTGATGAGATCAACTAGGCGATGCCTCATCAAAACCCGGCGTAACGATCAGTACGGGTATTAAATACTGACCTGATGTTCCTAGTATAAACTATTTTTAACACGTAATAATGTAACCTAAGCTACAAAAAAATGAAAAAAATTTCAATATTAATTATTAATAGCATACATGATTTTTTGATACTACATAGCGTTATTAAATTTACCCAATTGGTAAATTATTTATTTACATTTGTATTTGAAGAGGTATAATAGAATTAACCTACTAGGTAAATTATTATAAATGGCCATTTATATTGTATCAACCATTCACTATGATTTGAGAGAGTCGGTGACATATTGGATATACGATATAAGAATAATAAGATACGTAAGGTATGTACAGATATTAATGTAGCATAGAAAAAAATATAATCTTAAAATGACAGTAAAAACTATATGAACGGTTACAACAAATTAGTCAAGCTACATCTATTGAAACATTAATTTTTTGCGATTAGGAAGATGCCATCCTTTATATGGAGATCGATTAGGACAATATGCTATGGATTTAATCCATCCATACCGCTTAATTTTTTTACTCAATATGGTAATACTGTAGATATTGTAGAGATCCAAGAAATTGTGGATTATCATTGATAAGGAGTGTAAAAAGTATGAAAATTTATAGAAGTAATACCTTTATAGCGATACCACCAGGTATGACTATAAAAGAGGTTTTAGAAGATAGGCATATGACGCAAAAAGAATTAGCTACACGAATGGATATGAGTGAAAAAAACACATTAGTAAGCTTATTAATGGAGAGGTGCCATTAACTCAAGATGTGGCAATGCGTCTTGAGCGGGTGTTTGGTGTAGAGGCTAGTTTTTGGAATGGTCTAGAAGCTGCATATAGAGAAGCTATCTTAAAAGTAGAGTATGAGAATTCTATTGATGAAGAAATCAACTTTGCTAAACTTTTTGGTTATGCTAAACTCGCACGTTTAGGCATCGTGCCAGAAACAAAAAAGGCAGCTGAGCAGGTTAATAATTTACAGAAGTTTTTTGAGGTAGCTTCTTTAAAACATGTAGCTGCTGAAATGGTTATGCCCTTAGTATATGAAAATATTAAGGATATGGAACCAGCTAAAAAGAGTGCGATTTATACACTAGTACAAATCACAAAAAGGGCAGGCTCGTTTTTGTAGAAGTCAATCCTTACGATGCGGAGTTACTAAGAAAATTTATACCTAAAATTAAGAATCTTTCTAGCGAACCTTTAATTGGCGTGAAAAAGAGCCTCTCAAGGACATGTTAGCAGCATGTGGTGTGATTATTGTGTATTTGCCAATTATTGATAACATAACCTCCACATGTATTACCTATTCCAAAGGAAACTCCATTGTTCTTGGTATACCAACGGAAGATTCTGATGCTTTTTTTGGTCGTTATTAGGTGAGGCTCTACATAATTTGGTAGAACGAGACTATCAACGTAGTAATCGGAAATATCGCAACAATGATCCTGTAACTGTGGTGAATTATTAATTTAGTTTTTGTAAATATGTAAGGTGGTACTTCTTAGGCTTTTCTTAGGTCTTTCATTATGCAATTTGTAAGGACTTTCAAAGTATAATCCGTAGGACTCTCATGCTGTAATAAAATAGCGTATAATAGAAACATAGAATATTCTTGATATGGGAGAAACTATGAAGGTCCTTTACGATACAATTTTAAAAGCGAAATATACAGGTCGCCCGAACCGTTTTGTGGTGACTTTAGATTTAAATGGTGAAAGCGTGCTTGCTCATTTGCCAAATCCTGGTCGCATGTGGGAGCTCTTGTTTACAGGTGTAACGATGTACATCGTGCCTCACGATAAGCCTGATGCAAAGACGAAATACCGTGTGGTAGGCATCGAGCGCGATGGCGTAGTGATTATGCTCGATACCAACTACAGCAATGATGTAGCGCAGCATTTGATCGAAAATAAGCTCATCCCTGGCTGGGAGGAGTGGCGTGTTGTGCGGCGAGAGTATACAGTTAAACTACATGGCACATCATCACGTTTTGACTTGCTCCTCACTAATGATGCGGGGGATGAGTTCTTGTTAGAGGTTAAGTCCTGTACACTATTTTCCAAGACTGGTGCTATGTTCCCTGATGCCATAACAGAACGAGGCCGCAAGCATTTATTACATTTGAAAGAATTGCAAAACGAAGGTTACCATACAGGTGTTTTATTCCTCGTACAATGGGACCAAGCGCAGTGGTTCTTGCCAGACTACCACACAGATTTGGAATTTGCTAAAACCTTTAAAGAGGTAGCCCCCTTCTTTAGACTGGAAAGCCGTTGCTGTAGCGTGGGATGAGACTTTCACCATGCCTACTGTAACCCGCGAATGTTCCTATCCGAGCAGCATTCTCGATACAGAGGCTCACGATAGCGGCGTGTACGTGATGGTCATGCACCTCGACCACGATCTTGACCTTGAAATCGGCTCTAAAGGAATGATGCATTTTAAGGCAGGCTACTATATGTACGTAGGATCTGCGAAGGCGAACTTAACGAAACGCATTGAGCGCCATAAGCGAAAACGCAAGAAAATGCACTGGCATCTAGACTACTTCCGCGGTCACTGCGAAATGATCACAGGCCTACCAATACGAACTAGCTGGGATGATGCGGAATGCGCTCTCGCTGATGCGGTCCGTGGGGTTGCCGAATGGGACGTGCCTAAATTTGGATCCTCTGATTGTGACTGTAAAGCCACCTATTTGGGATGACGGAAAATCCTATTCATAACAAAGCGTTCATGGATGTAATAGAGAACTATCGAATGAATAAATTGGATGTGCTAGTTAAGTGATTGTTGTTAATGGCGAATAACCGAAAATAGTATGGATGGGGCCCGAATACAAATATGCTAGATTGTTAAAAAAGGGATTCCCTTATCTCTTCGCTCCATAGTGACCTAAGTCGCTCATCAATAAGGGAAGCCCTTTTTTATTACGTTATATGTGAGTCCGTCCCATCCATACCTATGTTTTCTATTAACTAGTTGCTTCAACTATTAACAACAAAAGCACTTTTCCTTTCGCATGGGGCGAGGTCCCTGATGGGGAAAGGGTGTGAAGTAGAGTATCAACAATCAGCTGATGTTATCAATGATTGTGTCTGCATATTTGATATGAATACTTGATACAAATGGGGAAAAGAGAGAGGTGTGGTTGTGTATGCCTGTGTTTGTTAGGTTTGTGTTGTTGGTTTTTGTGTGTGTTTGTAGTGTTGTATTGGGTGGTTGTACTTCTTCGCGGTTAACGACGCTCGATGCTGAGCCGTATACGCCGGATGATGTAAAGGCAATGGTTGAGAAGCATTTTGCGTCGTATCATCCGCGTCTAGTGTTGCAGGCTTCTGAGGTTGTTACTACAAAGCCTTATAAGCACTATGAATATACGTTTTTGATGAGAATAATGGCATTGTCTTTACTGCGCGTGCTTCTGTTGAGGTTCCTCAGTTGCCTATTCCAGGTGGTCAACGTGTTACGAACGCAGAGTATAGGTACGCAGAGGCTTATTTAGATCGGTTGAATAGTGAGGTAGCACTACTTGCTGTAAAGTATAGATTTCAGGTCGCTAATAATGAGGAGCGCAAGACGCTAATGGATGCTAAGATTATGCGAAAAGAGGATAATAGTACAGTGCCTTTGTTTGAGGAAGGGGATTTTATATTTCTTAATCAAACATCTAATGGTGCTGGTGTAGTGGGCATGTTACGAGACATATATTCTCTATATAAACCTAATGGTGACGAGACCTTAGTAAGTAGCGTGTATGGCCGTAAGGTTAGCTTTTACTATTTACCAAATGGTGAAACAGACAAGAGCAAGGCTCTGTACCTAATAAGTTTTAAAATTAGAGGGCGGGAAGATTGGCGAGATACCTTAATGAGTGGTGTTGGTTATCAAGATAAGAGTTCTGAGCAGATTGAACGAGACATAATTACCGTTGTTGATCGGGAAATACAACAGGCTGTGCGAGGAAAATAGGTCAGGGAGAGGTGTATCTATGAAGCAGTTGATTAGGTATATATCATTAGTTGTTGTGTGTATTTGTACATTTTTATTGAGCGGTTGTTCTTTTGTGTGGACGACGGAGAATGGTGATCCTGCGACGCCAGAGGATATCAAGGCTAGCGTGGAAAAGGAGTTCAGCGTCGTTCATCCTCGTCTAGTTCTACAATCAGCTGTGGTGGAGAAGGAAAAACCGTTCCAGCGGAATGTGTATGTCTTTTATGATGAAAGCAATGGTTTTACCTTTACTGCCGATTCTGTGGTGCAACGTCCAACCTTGCCGGTTCCAGGTGGTGAAAGATACACGAATGCTAATTTTGCCTATTCACAAGAGTATTTAATTCATTTGAATGCTGCTTTGGTGGAGCGTGCTAAGCAACATGGCCTGCGGATGGCCACACATGAGGAAGTTTTAAAGCTAAAGAAATCTGAAGCAACACGTGTAGCAGGTACTAATCAGATACCTCTATTTAGATCCAACGAGATTATCTTTGTAGATACGTCTGTAAAGGGTGAAGATATTCTAACCTTTATGAAATTCATATATAGCGAGTATAAACCGCAAGATAATCCAGCACTGTTACATCCTCGTGCTGATAGAAGCGTTGGTATTTACTATTTACCTAAAGAGGAAGCGGATAAAACAAAAGCTGAGTATTTGATAGGTTTTAGGTATATGGCAAGAAATGACTGGAAAGAAACTATGTTAACTGGGATTGGTAGCACCGGTGCAGACACTTCTGCTGTGGAACGAGATTTTGTTAGCATTTTTAGATCGTATGATAAAAGCATGCGGGTCACTAAATAAGGGATAGAGATAGTTATAAGTGTTCAATACGATGATAAAACAGTTGTTTTTAGGATTGTAATCCCGAAATATATTGTATTTAATAAAAATAGGGATTATAATCCTAAAAAATGATATAATTATAATAAATAAGGATTATAGTCCCTGTTTAAATTATAAATGTACTGAATTAGGATTACTATCCTAAAATATGTTTCTAGTTGTGCAATAATAGTGAATATTGTTGAGCTAAGGAGGTTATAATGCCTTTGATTCAACGCGAGCAATACTTAGAATTTTTTTAAGGCGTCATAAAGATCAAGATGTGATTAAAGTCGTTTCTGGTGTGCGTCGGTGCGGCAAATCTACATTATTTGAATTGTTTAAACAAGAATTATTAGCTAGTGGTGTAAAAGCCAATCAAATCATTTCTATTAATTTTTGAAGATTTAGAGTATGAACCGCTACAGGAGTATCATGCCCTCCATGAGTATATAGTAGAACGATTGATTCCAGAGACTCCCATGTATGTATTTTTAGATGAAGTGCAGCATGTACCACAATTTGAGAAGGTCGTAGGAAGTTTATTTATCAAACCTAATGTGGATATTTATATTACAGGTTCAAACGCATATTTTATGTCTTCTGATATTGCCACATTATTAACCGGTAGATATGTGCAAGTTGAGATGCTACCGCTTTCATTTAAAGAATTTCATAGTGCATATAGTCAGCAAAACTTGTCAGATATGGATATATACAATTTGTATATCGAGCATAGTTCTTTCCCTAGGCTTGTACATGTTGAAGATGATGAAAGTATTGATGAATATTTAGAAAGTATTCTAAACACTGTTATTCTGAAAGATATTGTAACGAGATTAAAAATTACAGATGTACCATTATTATTGGATATTATTAAATATTTATTAGCTAATATAGGGAGTTTGATTAATCCAACGAAAATTGCGAATACGCTCACTAGTTATGGTCGCAAAACGGATAATAAGACGGTTGAGAAATATTTACAAGGTCTCAAAGATGGTCTTTTAATCTATGAAGTTGACCGATTTGATGTAAAAGGAAAAGCGTTATTGCAGCGAAATGCTAAATATTATGTTGTAGATAGTGCATTCCGTAAGTTTTTATTAAGTCGTACAGATTCGGATCGCGGTCATATACTCGAGAATATTGTATATTTGGAATTAATTAGACGTGGTTACCGTGTTTATGTAGGGCATCTACAAAATGGTGAAATAGATTTGTAGCTAAAATGCCACATCGTTTAGAATATTATCAAGTAAGCTATAGCGTTATGGATGATACTACGTTACGACGTGAATTATCACCGTTAGAGAAACTTGATGATAACTATCCTAAATATTTACTTACAATGGATGTGTTACATAAAACAGATAATCATAATGGTATAGAGCAAAAGAATGTTTTAGATTGGCTACTAGAATAGGTGAAGTAGCTTTCACAAAAATGCAGAAAAATACCGATAAAATTAGCCTTTAGCCCTTAAAAATGCTATAATATTATGATGAATTATAATCAGTGTTAGTAAAATGAGGTGAGATTGTGGCAGACCAACAATGGTCCCACGGGAATATTCATCCCGTTCAGATTGATAAAGAAATGAAGAACGCCTATATCGATTATGCGATGTCCGTAATCGTAATGCGTGCTCTTCCAGATGTGCGCGATGGCTTGAAACCAGTACATCGTCGTATTTTGTACGCGATGCACGAAACAGGCATGACGCCAAATAAACCGTACAAGAAATCCGCTCGTATCGTCGGTGACGTACTCGGTAAATATCATCCACATGGTGATAGATCCGTTTACGACGCAACGGTTCGTTTAGCGCAAGATTTCAATACGCGCTACCTCTTGGTAGACGGCCACGGCAACTTTGGTTCCATCGACGGCGATAGTGCCGCTGCGATGCGTTATACCGAAGTACGTATGGCGAAAATTACGCAAGAAATGCTCGCTGATATCGACAAGGAAACTGTTGATTTCATGCCGAATTATGATGAAAGCTTGCAAGAACCTACAGTATTGCCAGCGAAGATCCCAAATCTTCTCATCAATGGTTCCAGCGGTATCGCCGTAGGGATGGCGACAAATATTCCGCCGCACAACCTTAACGAGGTATGTAATGGCCTTACCATGCTCATCGATAACCCAGAAGTAACTGTGGACGAATTGATGACGCAAATCAAAGGTCCAGACTTCCCGACTGGGGCGCTCATTTTGGGCCGGGAAGGCATTAAAAAAGCATACTCCACAGGTCGTGGCAGCGTAAAAAAATGCGCGCTCGTGCAACCATTGAAGAAATGGCGAAGGGCAAGCATAAAATCGTAGTGACTGAGATTCCATACCAAGTTAACAAGGCTCGCGTTATCGAAACGATTGCGAACTTGAGCCGCGACAAGGTTATTGATGGCATCACAGCACTTCGCGACGAATCTGACCGTCAAGGTATGCGCATCGTTATCGAATTGCGCGCTGACGTGCAACCAGATATCGTTCTTAACAAATTATATAAACACACTCAACTTCAAGAATCTTTCGGCGTGATTATGTTGGCCCTCGTAGATGGTCATCCACGCGTATTGAATTTGAAAGAAGTATTGGGTTACTACTTAGATCACCGTCTCAATGTAATCGTACGCCGTACTCAATTCGAGCTTAACAAAGCCGAAGCGCGTGCACACATCTTGGAAGGCTTGTTGATCGCCCTCGACCACATCGATGAAGTTATCGCTACAATCCGCAGTTCTCAAACTGACGAAATCGCACGTAACGCATTGATGCAAAAATTCGGGCTTTCAGAAAAACAAGCAGTAGCCATCCTCGACATGCGTTTACGCCGTTTAACAGGCTTGGAACGTGAGAAAATCGAAGACGAATACAAGGAATTGTTGGCATTGATCGAAGACTTGAAAGCTATCTTGGCTAGCGAAGCGCGTCAACGTCAAATCATCAAAGACGAACTAGAAGATATGAAGAAGAAATACGGCGACCCTCGTCGTTCTGAAATCACAATCGATACGTCCGACCTTGATGTAGAGGACCTCATCGCTGATGAAGAGATGGTTATTACCTTGACTAAACAAGGTTACATCAAACGGATGAACGCGAACGTATATCGCAATCAACATAAAGGTGGCGCTGGCGTTATCGGCATGAAGACGAAGGAAGACGATTATGTAACACAAATTATGCATGTTCGTACGCATAATACATTGTTGTTCTTTACGTCCACAGGCCGTACATATCGCCTCAAAGCATACGAAGTGCCAGAAGCAGGTTCCCGCAACTCTCGCGGTACTGCCATGGTTAACGTATTGCCACTAGCTGTAGGCGAATCCGTTACGACTATGATCGACCTTGAACGCGTTCAAGAAGATGTAAACTTATTCATGGTAACTGAGTTCGGCGTTGTAAAACGTACAGCTATCGAAGAATACCGCAACATTCGTCGTTCTGGTCTCAACGCTATCAACCTCGACGAAGGGGATCACTTGATTTCCGTCAACGTAACGACTGGTGACCAAGATATCTTGATTGGTACTAAATTGGGTATCGCTATTCGTTTCAGTGAAAGCGATGTACGCCTTATGAAACGTGCGGCTCACGGCGTGCGGGGCATTAAACTCAATGCAGGCGACGTGGTTGTAGGTGCTGGTGTTATTAATGCTGATGAAAGCGAAGCACAAGTGTTTACTATCTCCGAAGAAGGATTTGGTAAACGCAATGATGCGGAAGCTTACACATTGCAAAAACGCGGCGGTAAAGGCTCTAAGAACTTCAAGATTACGAACAAAACAGGTGACGTAGTTGCCGTTGAAGTTGTTCATAACGATGATGAAGTAATGCTTATCTCTGAACAAGGCAAAATCATCCGCTTTAACATGAATGATATTGCTGTGAAGAAAGGTAAAGCTATTTCTGGTGTGAAAACACAAAACCTCGACGAAGGTGATAAAGTAGCTAGCATTGCTGTTATTCCAGGTTCTGAAATCGAAGAAGATGTAACTGAAGAATAATATAATTGAGTAATTAAGATACAAATATGTAAGTAACTATGGGCGGCCATCTTAGATGGTCGTCTCTAGCGTTAAGGAGTTAGAAATGAAAAAAATGGTTAGCTGCTATGTTTGCAGCAGGGGTTTTCTTTGTAGGTGGCTTTGGCCAAGCGAGTGCCGCTGATTGGTATTATATCGATGCTGATGCTGATGATGCAGCATGGTTTATCGACAACTCTTCTGTATATAAAACAGATGATGCGGCAACAGTACTTGTTAAAATTAACAATGTAGAAGGCTTCACATACATCTACACAGTACGCATCGATCGTAAAGAAAAAACATGGACAGAACTTGATACAACAGTATATAGTGCTGCAGGCGTAGCGTTATTGTCCAGCAAAGACGCACAAAAACCTACAAAAATTGAAGATGATACCATGGGCGCGGAAGTTATGAAGGCCCTATGGGGTAAATAATCCAACAATTTAATAGAAGCTGATATTGGCTCTGTCTATTTAGATATTCAGAACGTATAAATAGCCCCGAACTATCCTGAAAGCCTCCATAGTGAACTAAGTCGTTTTCAGAACAGTTCGGGGCTTTCTGTTTTCTTACCAATCTTACAGGGCGAATATCAGCCTTAAAATCTATTGGATTATTTAAAGCCCATAGGGGCCTCGCTAGACGTTCCTTAGGGGTTCTATATAATTTATGCATTTAATAGAGTTTTTATTAGTAATATGCAATTATGGTGTTATAATGAAGTCATAGTGAATTGTATTATGCGAAATGCATAGTTGTTTAGATTTTCTAATCAGGAGAGAACGGTTATGAAGAAATGGTTTGCATGTTTAGCGGTAGCAGGTTTGTTATTTAGCGCTGGTGTGGGCATGTCTCATGCTGAAAGTTGGTATCCTCTTAATACTGATGCGGATGGTCGTACTGGTTACATCGATAACGATACGGTAGAAAAAGACGATGCGCAGGCTAAGTTGAATTTGAAGATTGTTGACCCTAGTGGTGATCACGCTATCTATACTTTGCAATTTAATCGTGCTGCAAAGACTGCGAAACTGCTCGAGATGAAAGCATACAATCCAGCAGGCTATATGATTGGTGGCCAAACATACGACAATACAGACATACAAATACAAGAAGGAAGTAATCTAGATCACGTGTATCACTTGATTTGGTAAATTTCCTCTTTAGTTATGAACGGGTGGATATATCTCTTCGGCCTCCATAGTGACCTAAGTCGTCCTTAGAGATATATCCACCCGTTTTCTCATTTCCTAATGAGGAAATCTTTCCAAAACTGCGTTTGGGAGTAGTTACCTAAGTCGGTCTCAAAGAGATGGAACCCTTTCTGTACGTATGATTAAATGTATCTAAATTATTTATTCCCTTAAATTATGGTATAATTTAAGGGAATAATTTTATGTATAAGGGATTAGAACCGAATGGAGGTGTGTGTATGCGTCGTTTTGAGTATGGTTGGATTCAGTCTTTGTCGTTGGATATGGATATTTTAAGTCTTATTGCGGGAATCTACCGGGCGAATGGCAAGGAGGAGGTTTTGCTTTCACAGAGTCCTGCTATATTAGATTCTCTTGTAGAGTTGGCAAAGGTACAGAGTACGGAGGCTTCAAATGCGATTGAAGGGATTGTGACGACGAGTACACGGCTTCGGCAGTTGGTGGCTGACAAGACTACGCCTCGAAATCGGGATGAGCAGGAGATCATGGGGTATCGTGATGCTTTAAATGTTATCCATGAAAGTTATGACTCCATATCTTTGTGTCGCAATCATATTTTGCAGTTGCACAAGATTTTGTATAATTACCAGTTTAATGCTCGTGGTGGACAGTTAAAGAGTGTACAGAACTATATTAGTGCTACCTATCCCGATGGACGGACAGAGGTGTTATTTACTCCTCTAGCGCCCTATGAGACAGCAGAGGCTCTTGACCAGATTTGTGCTGAATATAATCGTGTTGTAGGCAATGGAGAGGTAGAACCACTTCTAGCTATTCCTATTTTTATACATGATTTTTTATGTATTCACCCATTCAATGATGGAAATGGTCGCATGAGTCGATTATTGACGACATTGTTGCTGTATCGCAGTGGCTTTATGGTTGGTAAATATGTGTCCTTAGAGGCTAAAATCGCCGCAAACAAGGATATGTATTATGCTGCTTTACGCGAGTCTAGTGATACTTGGTATGATGAAAGCTCTTGTCCTACGACTTTCATTCGGTATTGGTTACAAATGTTATTGGCCGCGTATCATGACTTTGAGGACCGCAGTTCTTTATTGGTATATAGCGGTTCTGCCATGGAGCAGGTGCAAGCTGCCATCGACAATCATTTAGGGGCTTTCACAAAGCAAAATATTCGGGAATGGTGTCCAAATCTCAGCGATAGTGCTATCGAAGGGGCTGTACGTGCTCTTGTAAAGGATGGTCGTATTCAACGTAAAGGCGGAGGTCGTTCTACCTATTATGTGAAGTCTTAATAATTGAACACGTTTGTCTTTCATAAAATATTTAGTTTCATCGAATATACTAGATTTCGTATTCTTGTATTTAAATCGAGAGGTAAACATATGAAAAAAACTTTGGCAGCTGTTTTGGCAGCAGGCGCTTTATTTATTGGTGGCATCGGTAGTGTTGATGCAGCAAATTGGTATACTGTTGGTACTGATAGCAATGGCATCACTTGGTCCATCGATAACGATTCTGTTAAAAAAGATGACAAAAAAGCTGTTTTGGACATCAAAGCTATGGACTACGAAGGTTACCACTACATCGTAACTGAAGAGTTCAACCACAAAAAACGCGAAGTAAAAGACGTTAAGGTTACTCTTTACAATCCAAAAGGCGAAGTAGTAAAACAAGAACAACCTAGCAAATCTACTCGTAAGGTTGAACAAGGTACTCCTGCATACGCTGTATACACACTTATCTGGGGGGACAAATAATCTGATCCTCCGAGGATTATGATTTTTAGTGAAAGCCTACATACGCACGTTCTCATTTGAGGGCGTGCGTTTTTTTACTACCTTTAATTCCCTAAAATCTGGTGAATTATTTATTTATTCGTGGTACAATGGGCATATTATTACGTATTTTTGCACAAAAGTGTAACATTTCTACATAGTATAAACTTTCACTATAGCGTATACTAAAGGTAAGATGTGGAAGTACGCCTTGAGCACAGTGCTCTGTAGTTTGGCCTATTTCTTTTAAAGGTTTGCTAGTTTTAGTTTGTTAGAGGAGGTCCTCATGTCTCAATACGAATTTATCGATAAACGCGTGCCGATTGCGCTCGACAATCCATCCATTTATCACGACATTTCTAAGTGTAAAAACTGTACGTTATGCCGTCGCGCTTGTGCGGACGTAATGAGCGTACTCGACTACTATGATCTCGATGCAAACGGCGACGTGCCTGTATGTATCCATTGTGGTCAATGTGCGGCTGCATGTCCATTCGACTCCATGCATGCTAAATCCGAGCTTGAAAAGGTGAAAGCCGCTCTTGCAGATCCTGAAAAAATTGTTGTTATTCAAACAGCTCCAGCTGTTCGTGTAGCTATCGGCGAAGGCTTCGGTTACGAACCAGGTACATTCCTTGAAGGTAAAATGGTTGGTGCATTGCGTGCATTAGGTGCAGATTATGTAGTAGATACTAACTTTGGTGCGGACTTAACTATCATGGAAGAAGCATCTGAGCTTGTAGATCGTCTTAACAAAGGCGGCCAAATTCCTCAGTTCACAAGCTGCTGCCCAGCGTGGGTGCGCTTTGCGGAAATCTACTTCCCTGAATTGATTCCTAACTTGTCTTCCACACGTTCTTGTATCGCTATGGAAGCGGCTATGATTAAAACATATTTTGCAGAGAAAAAAGGCATCGATCCTCATAACATCGTGGCCATATCTGTAAACCCTTGTACGGCTAAAAAAGCAGAAACAAAACGGGAAGAAGAAAATGCAGCGGCTCGTTACCATAATGATGAATCCCTTGGCATGGATACAGATATTTCCATCACCACACGTGAGTTCATCCGTTGGATTCAAGAGGAAAACCTCGATTTCAACGCTATTGAAGAATCCCAATTCGATGACTTAATCGGTATGGAAACTGGGGCCTCCATCATCTTCGGTAACACTGGCGGTGTTATGGAAGCAGCTATGCGTACAGCATACAAGCTTATCACTGATAAAGAGCCACCTCCATATGCATTGACACACCTCGAAGACGTTCGTGGTATGGAAGGCGTTAAAGAGGCCACTGTTCAATTAGGTGATGATGTAACTTTGTCTGTTGCTGTAGTGCATGGCGGTAAAAACACACGTGACTTCCTTAATGCCTTAAAAGACAGCGATAAACACTATGACTTCATCGAAGTTATGGCTTGCCCAGGTGGTTGTATAGGTGGCGGTGGTCAACCGCGCACTAAATTGCCTCAAGCTGTGAAAACTAAGGAAGCTCGTATTGGCGGTCTTTACGAAGCCGATGCGAACTACAAATGGGTTGCTTCCTATGAAAACCCAGAAATCCAAGCCTTATACAAAGACTTCTTGGGTGAACCATTGGGCCATAAGGCACATGAACTCTTGCATACACATTACACAAACCGCAGCGCAGTTCTTGGTGATCGCAAAGACGTAACACCTGAAACATGCCCAACATCCCCTAAATATAAGGGCTAATCGTATTACCATGTAGCTAATTCGGTCAGTACGAGTCGTTTCGAATGTAATCAGTCAATACGTACATCTATACATTGGCGTGATTAGACTAGTATAAGGGAAACTAACTGAACATACATAAATCCTACGGGTCATGAGTGACTTGATACTTGTGTAGATATTGACTACTGAGTGTCAACTTACATGCGATTCGTAGGATTTTTATATTTATCCTTCTTATAGTTTTGTATATGTTATATGTATGGATCTCATAAGGCACTAGATTGTGACTGTATGTACTATCATAATGATTTCATATCAATGGATTGTTTTGTATAGTAATTGTTACTGTTACTTTATAACTTTATTATGATAAATTAGTATAGAAAATCAGCTTTCATATGAGGAAAAGATGAATTATATAGTGTATAATATATAGATAAGTAATGTGTAAGAGAGTTCAGCAAGGAGTTTTGTGGAGAGATGAACTTGTTTTTACGGCGTGCCTTATGTGGCATGGCCTTGATAGTCGCCGCCATCGGTACTGCGGGATGCCAACATGAGAGTCAGGCAGAGCAGGAAGAGGTACGAACTGTATCGTATCGGGCTGTTATGCAATCAGACAAACCTGTCCCTGAGAAGGTGAATACCTGGCTTGGGGCCATGTCTCAAGAGGACAAGATAGGTCAACTGATGATGATTAGCCTTCACGGCAGCACGGTAGGACAGTCCCAAAAGGATGTCATCAGGAAGTATCGTGTGAGCGGCGTTATGCTAACTAATGAAAATCTAAATAATAAAAACCAAGTGAAAGCTTTCACCAGCGATATCATGCAAACGGCTACAACGGCGAGTATGGTGACGCCATACATCGGCATCAATCGTGATAAGGTGTTGAGTACGAATGAAAGTTTCTTGCGCTTGCCAGAGCCAAATCGTTGGGGGCAACTACCGATGGAACGGATCATTAATTTAGTGACTCGAGCGGCCATCGAAATGCGGGATATGGGCTTTAATCTCATTGTGGGACCAAATGCAAACCTAGGGGTGCCGAATGTGTCCTATACATCTGACCCTACATGGGCGGGGCATATGGATCTGGCCATGGCGGAGCGTTACCAAATCAACCACATGTGGTTTGCCTATAACTACTTCCCAACAGTGAGCCTTGGTGATGCATCCTTTGAGACCGCTAACGATGCGAAGGCCTATCTGAACAACAACGATGTGTCCGTATTTAAACGCCTCATTACACAGACGACAGCGAATACGTACATGCTTGTCATAAGCCATGTGCAAATCCCTGCCATCGATAATGAACACCTAGCTAGTAACTCGAAAGCAATCATTACGGACTGGCTACGACACGAGCTAGGCTATAACGGCGTAGTTATGACCGACCGTGTCGATGTAGGGGCCTTGCAAGCAAACCAAAAGATAGGGGACTTTGCAGTTAACTCCATCGTAGCAGGCAGTGACCTCGTCCTTCTTGATGCGGATACGGGTCACATCGATGAAGTCCATCGCGCACTTATGCAAGCAGTGGCGAACGGAACCATTTCAAATGACCGACTCAATGATGCGGTTAAGCATATTTTGCTCATGAAGATGCAAACTCAACTACAACAATAAAGAAATAACTACAACAATAAAGAAACAACTATAACAATAAAAAATGACTATATAAATATCCTTATTACATACGAGTCATATGACGTGCTATACCTTATGGTAGGCACGTCTTTTTATATGTGTTGAGTATGGAAAAAGATTATATACGGAATATTGTATGTTGGCGTGACGAGGATAGACTTATAAGAATGCAGTAAATATAAGGGGTTCCACAATCGAATGGGTAAAAAGTAAACCATTAAATAAGTATATTTTATGCGTAAAAAATTTAACATAATAAAAAGTCATGTTAATAATATGAAAATAAGTTTATATTTGTTTTAAATTTATGATATAATAATCTCCATAGAATGTTGGAGGTGAGAGTATATGAATTTTGTGGGACGTGCTGAAATTATTGAGAGTATCCAGTCCCGTATTGCGATGAATCAAATGAGTTTGTGTGTTGTGTACGGTCCGCATCGCAGTGGCAAATCCTATGTGGCTTCCCAGCTTGTACGACGTCATAAGGCGTTATACTTGGCAGGTCGCATGGCTAATGAAGCAATCCATGTAGCCGATATGAATCGAGCTCTTGAGGCACGTTTTGTTCCTACCGATGAGCAGGACAAATTCGAACCGATCACTAACTTGCAAGAGGCTTTTGAGGGTCTATTTGAAAGCAGTGTGAAAACGCCTCAGACTGTGGTGATTGATGATTACCCTTCCTTGGTGGAGGCTGTACCTCAGTTCCCCATACACTTGCGTGATTTGTTAGATACCTATAAAGAAACGAGCCAGTTGAACATCATTTTGATGGCCAATGGTTTAGAACAGCTCGATGGTCGCATCATTGGCGATCGCAGTCTAATCGGTCCCTATGTGTCGGAATATTTTGAGGTGAAACCGTTCTCCTTGGTGGATATGAAATCCTTGGGCCTTCACTATGCTAAGGATGACTTGCGTACCGTATTCGCCGTAACAGGCGGTCTACCTGCGTATGTGCAGTACTTTGATAATGGTGAAAGCATCGATACGAATATCATTAATTTGTTCTTCTCCGTATCGGGTGCCCTATTTGAAGAAACACAACATATCTTACATCGAGATATGAAAAATATAACAGGTGCTAACGCTATCCTATCTGGCCTTGCTACCCTTGAAAGACCATACTATGTGGAGCTGTTGCAAGCTAGCCAAATTAAAAGCGGCACCTTTACATCTCGTTTAAATGACCTCATGGCAATGGGTCTCGTAGGTCGTATTCAAGCGAATAGCCGTGGACCTGCGAAATACGCAGACTACCACTTTACCAATAGCATGTTCCATTTCTGGTACCGCTATGTGTATAAATACTGGGGCGACATCGTGCGTGGCAACGGTGCAGACGTGTACCAAACCTACGTAAAACCACAACTGAAAGACTTTGTGGAAGCCTCTTGTATTGCAATTTAATCAGACAATTTAAATACGATTACCTGTATAGTTACTTGTAATATCAGATTACGTTATTCCTAACGTGTATATCAGTAATCGTAATTTGCGTACTATTACCCAATGGTAGTACTAACCCCTAGAAAAGACACCATATTTCCTCTGTGGTGTCTTTTTTGTATTATTTTCAGCAATTACCTATTTAGGTGTATAGTTATGTCTTTTAATGGATAGAAATTAATACTACATTGTCATAGAATATGGAAGAATTCTAAAGAATTGCCAATTTGTCAAAATCCCCGTTCCGCGTTATTGTGTAGATAAGCGCTATGCCATGGCAGGAAAGGGGATTTATGTTATACACAAACGAAGAACCGTTAGTACAACGAACCTGTATTAAAACTGCAAGCTTACAATCTGAGGAAATATCTTCAAAGGGAACATCTTCCAGAGAAGAACCATCTAAGCGGCCTTCTTCTAAGGAACTAGAATCTGAAACGATACCGCCTAAGGAACCAGAGTACAAGGTACCAGAGGAGTTGAAATTACAGACTCTTATCTGTGGTCATCAGGTATTAACGTCCTTATCGGATAAGAGTCTCGTGTCGATTTGTCAAAATCCGAATATGCGGATTCAGACGGTTGGTTACCAGCCTTGGTCCGCCGATGAGCTGCGACATGATGCGGCTCAAATCGAGCTTTGTCACAGGTATCGGCCACTCATCTTACACTATACGAATAAGACGGGGAACCGCGAGTTCCGTGAAGACCTAGAGAGTTATCTATGGGCCATCCTTTTAGAATCGATTTATAGCTTTGATCTAAAAGGTTCCGTACCGTTCCCTGGCTTTGTGAAAGCCGGTGTTAGATATGGTTACATGCGGTATTGGAAGCGGGAGCGATTGCGTAATCATCGTGAGATTCATATACCAGACCGCATCACCGATGATGGCGAGGTAGCTATTGGTATGGATATCTTCTCATCGGGAGAAAATATAGCAGACATGATCATGACGGCTGATGAGGAACAACGATTACGGGCTCGTCTCGTATGGGCTCTAGGCAGATTATCTCCAGATCAACAAGATCTATTGCACCGTGTGTACGGTGATTGTAAAAGCCTCGTATCCGTCAGCGAAGAACTGAATTGCAGCCGCCAAGCTATCCAACGGCGTCATGAACGAGCCCTGCGAAAGCTGCGTAGATACTTGACGACAGACTTTAAGAAACTACGAGTACACTAGATACGAATGCAATAAGCCTATACATTCATTAGAGATATACATGTTTAGATATGTCCACGTATTAGAGTTATGTACTAATTAGTGTTATACATGTATGAGATTCTTAGAACTCTGAATCGATTAGACTATGTAGTGTAAACATATGATTGTTAGTCTGTTAGAGTCAAGTTTGTATCAGGATGATATGTGTTAATCTAATTTAATTTCTTATTTATATTCTGATTCTTGTATAATTACGTTAATCGTGATTAACAGATATACATAAAATATGCAATTCTCAATGTAAATGAGAAAATAATGACACATATAGGTAGATATTACTTTTACAAGATCATAAAGTCTTTAATTTTACATAAATTTCTATAGTTTTGTGTATATATTTACAAATTATACAGTGTGATATACAATTAAACCAACAGCAGATTAAAGCATGCGAATCTGCTTTCACAGAACACGTGTTCATTGTATTGTTGAAAGGAATGTTCCTAAGTTGAGGGGAGAGAATTCCTATGATGACATGTAATGAAGTACCAGTAGCGGTGGCCACTTGGCTATCTAAGGGAGAGAATTTGGATTTGATCTATACGAATCCGAAGAATCATATTGTTTGTTTCATTCCTACCTATGAACCTGGCGGCGGTGACAGCACGATGTGCTATTTCGTAGATGGCCGTCAAGAATTGGTCCATCTGCCAATTCGTACCATCCTGCGAGAGCTGGCCTTACAAGAAGGATTGAGGCCGAATTACATCATGACCAGCGACGGTCGTCGCAGCAGCTATACGGCGCCTAAGACCTATGGCCCGCACCTGACCTTTGGACATATTAAATGTCGACGCCCTATCGGCAAGGACGTGGTGTACGGACTCTTTAACGTGGCGATACCTTATCAGTACATCGTCACCGATGGTCCTGATCCAGATACGAGCTACATTCACGTGGGCGACTTTAAACCTATCTTGGTGTACCAAGCCCCACACCACGTGAAACACAAGCTGAATGAAGCCATGCTAGAACACTGCAACTACGTGCGCAAAATGCTGGCCCGCATCAAACTCAGCCAAAACCCACAAGTTGTGGCCGAACTATTTATCGCCTGGAGAGACCTAACAAGATAAAACTGTTAGGAGGAGAGAAGAATAAGTAGGGGAGATGAAGTAATAGGGGGAGAGACAGAGAGGAGGACTATAGGGAGAAAATAACATACGGGAGACACAAATAAAAGGTTATCATTAAGACACTACAAATAATGTTTTACTTTTAATAAGAGGTTGTAGCAAGAATGCGGTAAGACCGTACTCTGTTACAACCTCTTATTTTGTTTGTATAATGTAGTCTCATAAATTTATAGATATTATCTACACTGCAACTAAAAGTTGTAATTATAAATGTATCAGGTCAATAGGAGAAGCAAGCTATTAAAGATGATGTAGAACGATTAATTAAGTGGTTAGTACAGATTGAGAATATAAAAGAATGCGTTTATGGTATGTAAAGTTGGGATTGTATTTTTAGAATTTTTTTATAGGTAATTAAAAGATATTAATAAGTATGCAAATGTTATATTTTTTTGAATGAGACTCGTTATAACGGATTTTTGTGTAAATAGTGCTGGTAGTATTAATCTAGATACAAAACAACTATATAGTCCGTCTATCTATCTTTCGATCGTTGTACTAGTACGATACGTACTTGAATAAGTTTAATTTTTAATATTATCATATCAATAATTAAGTGTAAGACCTTTATAAAATAATTGGATTTTATATAATATGAGGCTATTGTTTTTTTACTAGGTGAAATTGATGTCTATAAATTATAATTTCTTGTCATGTATATTAAGTATTTTTTTATTACTATACTTTTAAATTAAATAAGTATTATAAGCTCTATTAATAATAATGAGAAAAAAAGATTTAATTATTTTTTTCCATATGTGATAACATGAGTTTAAAGTGAAGTTTTGTCTGAGCGGTTGAGAACGTTAGTTTTATTGTTGGTAGATTTGATATTATTTGATCTAAGTGTTGTATTAAAGTGGAGGTTGTAAAATGTTATCTTTTGAGGCTGTAAAAGATGAATTTAATTCATTAGGTGTTGAGTTTACGGAATGTGATTATGATGAAGATAAAGTAATAATCACTTCTTTTCGTTTAAAGGAAAGTCAAGTTGAAGTAGAGCTTGCTATTCGATTTGAAGAAGAAGCATCTATTTGCAATGTTTATATGATGCAGTTGGCGAAAGTAGAGTATGAAAGTAAGCAATATTATCAAATGTTGGCATTATGTAACAGGTTTAATATTGCTACTAATTATGTTCAAATGTATGTAAAAGAGGATGGAACAGTTTGGGCTCAAACTACTTTCGATATGGAAAAATTTGATCCTATTGAGCTTAGATTTAGTATAGTAACCATTTCAAATATATTAGATACTCAATATATTAGTGATATTATGAAGATTAGATGGGCTTAACTCAATAAATTTGATTATTATTTAATATAGTATTTCTTAAACTTGAGGAGAAGTTATTATGTCCGCAATTAATCAAATGAAGAAAGAATTAGATGCTATTAATTTCTTTTTATGATGAGAGAGAATTGAATGGAGCAGAAACATTAATTATTCCTTTTTCCACTGGAGACTTTTTAATATAACTGTAACTGTAGGTATATTTATTAGGGAAGAGAAGAAGATTTTTGATGTATTTTTTTATGAATATCATACAAGGTGATATGAATAGTAGCAAAAAAATCACGTATCCTAGAAATTTGTAATGATTTTTAATATACAGAGTGATTATGAAAAAAATGTATATTCAAGAGAATAATTCTTTAGTTATTCGTCACGCAGGATCTTTAGAGGATTTAATGCCTACTGGGTATTGGGTAATATATTACGTACAATAGATCGGTTAAATAACAGTTATTTAGAACAAATATTAGACGCTAGATGATACTAAATTTTAATATGTAAATAAAACCCGAGTGTATATATTTTCACTCGGGTTTTATTTTAGTTAGAAGATTTATATATGCCTTGTATTAAAAAAATCACAGTTATTGACGGAATAATTAGTCCTATCATATAATTAAAGTGAATTATTCATGAAAACTTCATAAATTATTATTAGTTGTACATCTATAGATATTTGAGGTGCAAAATGGAGACAAATAATTTTTTTCTAGGCTTAAATATATAGATTCTGATTTGTATAAGCTAGCTACTGAGTCCGAAAAGTATTTATATTCAGATCATCAGAGTGTACTTTTTAAATTACGTTTATTTGGGGAATATTTTGTAAAATATATCTATAATGATTTAAGATTACCTAATAATCCTAGAATTAGTTTTTGTGATAGATTACAGCAGCCAGATTTTTGTAAAGCTGTGCCTACGGATATTAGTGACAAATTAAATGTGCTTCGTGTGTATGGTAATAAAGCTGCGCACCAAGTTTTAGATCATGGACAAGATTCAGTGAATCATTGTTTAAAAGAAGCTTATCTTTTGGGAAAATGGCTTTACTTTAAAATGGATCCTAATGCACTCGAATATCCAGAGTTTATTTTGCCTGAGAAGGTTACGACTGCACCTATAATAGAATCTATCAATTTAGATGCTGAATTAAAATCGGTATTTGATGATCCAGATGGAACTCTTGCTAAACAAAATAAGTTATATCAAGATATTGATTCCGAAACACGTTATGAAATTACGGAAGAAAGAGCAAAAGAATATACAAGTGTAATTGAGAAGCATCAAATTGAATTATATCCGGAGGAAACTCGTAAGCATTACCGATTATTAGATGAATATATAGGGTATGAACTAACCTCTGGACAAAAGAAATTAGTTGAAGAGTTGGAGTCTTTTATAAATAATGATTCACAACATATTTTTCTTTTAAAAGGTTATGCTGGTACAGGAAAAACATTCATTTTAAAAGGGCTTGTAAATTATTTACGTAGCATTGGTCGTAGTTCGAGCTTATCTGCACCAACGGGGAAAGCGGCACTTGTATTACGAGAAAAGACCGGTAAAGTAGCAACTACAGTTCATTCTATGGTGTATTCTCTTGATCAATTAGAAGAATATGGAGAGAATAAAGAATCAGAAACATTTAAACTTATTTTCCAATTGAAAGATAATGAGAATCCTACAGATCATGTGTATTTGATTGATGAAAGTTCTTTATTATCTAATGCTGTCAATGATAATGAGTTTATTAGGTTCGGTAGTGGTCGATTACTAGATGATTTAATGCATTTTATTAATTTAGATAGCAATGACCATAAGAAAAAAGTTATTTTTATTGGTGATGATGCACAATTAGCACCAGTTAAGATGGATTACTCACCTGCTTTAGCAAAAGAATATTTTGTTGATATATATGGTTCAGATTGTCCTATACAAGAATTCAAACTGACTGAGGTAGTTCGTCAAAAGGCATCTAGTCTTATTTTAAAGAATGCACTAAGAATTCGAGACGATTTATCTCAAGATATATTTAATCAATTGAGTATTGAGCAAGATGATTCTGAGGTTATCTCTCTTCAAACTAATCAATTTTTAAATGCGTATATGATGAATTGTGATAATAGGATAGATGAAGATAGTATTGTTATTGCTTCAAAAAATGATACCGTCTGTACTTATAATAAGCTAATTCGTGAGGCACTATTCCCTGAAGAGGAAGAAGTAGTTCCAGGGGATCGCATCATGTTTACTAAAAATACTTTTATTGAGGGTAAACGTGTATATAATGGAGAGTTTGCTACGATTGTATCTGTAGGTGAAGTAGAGAAACGTGTAATTTCTTTGAACAAAGATACACAGATTCCCTTGAATTTCAGAAGTGTAGAAATTGAGTTTATTAATGAAGCCGGTATTCGTACTGTAGCCTGGACATTATTAATTGAGGATTTATTAGCATCACCTAATAGCACTCTTACTACAGATGAACAAAAAGCTTTGTATCGTGATTTTTGCATTCGTAATGGGAATGCATTAACAGCATTGTCTAAGAAAATAAAAGAAGATACGGAAGATTCAAATGGAAAGAGTAATAGAATCAAGTATATTAATAGCAATGAGCGATTACAAATTATGAAAGATGATCGTTATTTTAATGCGGTACAAGCTAAATATGGATATGCAATTACATGTCATAAGGCACAAGGCAGTGAGTGGAAAACAGTATTCCTAGACCCTCATTATTATCAGAATATATTGTCTGCTAATGGATTTAGGTGGTTATACACAGGACTTACTCGAGCGTCAGATAAGTTGTATTTAATTAATTGGTCTGATATTACAGTTGATTCATCTATTAAATTAGATGAATTAAATGTAGATAATGTTCGTAAAGAGCTAGAGGCTAAATTAAGAAAGCAATGTGATGTAGGATTACATTTAGGCTTTGAGATTGATTCATTATCCGGTATTTCTCGAGGAATTTGTGAAGCCATTGTACGAGTATTACCAGAGGAGAGCTGTATTGTTAGTTCTGTTGTACCACATGATTATCATGATATCTATACAATTTATATTGGTGGAAGTATAGAAAAATATAGAGTTTATTATAATGGTAAGCGAATTATTTCAAGAATATTGCCTGATAGTAATAATAATACAAATCATTTAGAATCTGGATTAAATACTTTAGTTGGGACTCTAATTTCTTGTGATAGTACTCAGCATAATGCGGAAATTGATACTCAGACAATTATTCAAAATGCTAGATTCCAAGCTGGATATGAAGAGTTCTTACAAAGTTATAGTCAAGCACTAGCAGAAATTAAGTGCTTTAGATATTAAAATTGGAAAAATAGAATGCAAACCTTTTTGTGTTCGTTATACTTTTGTTCGTGGTAATGGAAGTATAACATTAGATATCTACTACAATGGGAAGAAAAGATTTAGTAGTACTAAGTTTATTGAAAAATTATGTAATGATTCAGGACTATCAGCTGATATTAAGACCATTTTAGAAAATGGGGTGTCTAAATGAATGAAGAGAAGGTTATAACAAGTAGTGATGTTTTTACATTACGCCGTTCTGGAGATATAGATCAAGCTTATAAAATGGCCCAAACTTTAATGGAGAATCCCAATCGTAGTGAATGGGATATTCGTGCATTTGCTTGGTGCACTATTGATCTTATTAAACGTGCTAAACAAAATAATCAGTTGGAAGATGTTGAAAAATATATAACTGAATTGAAAAAATTGGAGATTGATGAATCAGATGAAATCCTATTTAAACATATACAATATCTTTTAGGTGAGGGGAGTCCAGTACTAAAGGAATTAGCAGTTATTAAAGCGCTTAAGGAATCCGGAAAGCTAAAAGAATCGGCACAAAAGGCAAAAACATTATATGATAAATTTCCTCAAGAGGTTTCAGTTAAACGTGCATATGGCTGGGCCTTGTATAGATTATTATTTGTAAAGGCAAAAGAAGAAACTATTAATTTCAGATATATTCAATTTTATTTAGATGAAATATTTTCTTTAGGGATTTCTAATGAAGCCCTTTTTATGCGCTGTGTTTGGGGAAGTATAGTATCTATTGAAGATATAGAAAAACAGATTAATCTATATCAATATGCTTTGGATACTGATTTTTCCTGCTTTGAGAGAGCTGATTATGAACCTAAATCCTATAAGGGGAAAGATGAGAAGTATCATGAATGGCCATCGCTTATTATACGAATATTAAAAAAATCACTAGATAGCCTTGATAAAAAAGTTAACAAAGAAACTATTATAGCACTTTGTAATTTAGCAGAAGAAAAAATGAGTTACTTAGATGAAAATCAGATTTTCTTGAAATGGTCTGTTGCAAAGTCGTATATGCTAGTAAATGAGCTAAGTAAAGCTCAATATTTTATCCTTGATTTATTACAAATTAAGCCAAAAGAGTTCTGGCTATGGAATGGTTTAGCAGAAACGATAGTTGATGATTCTAAGCTTAGATTAGCTTGCTATTATAAATCCCTACTATGTCAACGTGACTTAAAGTTTAATGGACGAGGTAAAATTGGTGTTATAAAAGAGCTAATTAAATTAGAAGATTATGATATGGCAAGTGCAGAGATTCAAGAGTTAGTTGAATATAAAATAAATCATGAGCAGAAATTAGATGATGTATTAAAAGGTTATCTTGAAGCAGCTTGGTATATTTCTGACAGTAATAAATAGTACTATCTTTTACAATGAGAATAGTAAGCCTGCATTAGAACTATTATATAAAGATATTCCTTGGTATGAAGGCATTATTGGGAACTCTTATACAAATGATTTTGGGGAATTGGTTAGCCTGAACATCGTTAAAACAAAATCTGATAATCCTGTAGAGATAAGAGTAAAAAGAGCAATTTTAAACGGAATTTCTGATAAAAAAGGAACTCCTATACGTGCAAAAATTAAGTGGAGTAGTCATAACAGGGGGGAGGTGCTCATTATTGAGCAGATTGATTCTGATGTGGCACTATTAAGTAAAAGTGGTCTTGTTAATCATATTATAGAGCACACTCACCAAGCATATGTTGTTGTTAGTGGTGATGTATCTGTTGTCTGTACATATGATGATGATAACCCCCTAAAAGTGATGGATGTGATATCTGTTATTTATAGTACTTATGAACGAAAAGATGGCTCTATAGGCACGAATGTTATATCATGGCATAAAGTTGATCAAGAGCCACCTAGTTCTCTTGTAATGACTTTTGAAAATATTGTAAATGTAGTTGGTGCAGTTGCGTTTACTTATGAAACAAATGTATTTATTAATGACCGATTTGTAGAACAGTATAAATTAATTAGTGGGGATGTTGTTAGTGGTACAGCGATACGCTCGTTTAATCCAAAGAAAAGAGAATGGGGTTGGCGCGCAATAGAAATCCAATCTGTAGAACAGGATGGGTATAAAAAATATTCTGAATATGCGCATTGAGACTTTTGTTAATATTTTAATTAATGACCTACCCATATGATTTCATATGGGTAGGTCTAATTACTTTTTTCTCATTTGCTCATTTAATATTTATTGCTATCTTTAACGGAATAGGCCTATTGGTATACCACTCAAATATTGGCTCATGTAGTCATAAAATGGAGTATGAGTGATGAAGAGCAAAGAAAGATAAATTTGAAGAATGACGATAGGGTGGCTGTAATGATAGTAATATTTAAGTATTATTATTTCATAAAGAGAGTTTGTTTTATGTAGTGTTATGCATTGGGAGGATTTATGAAGTTTTTAACTTTAAGTACCACAGGTATATTTAATGCTATTCGACCATCGTTGTTTCCACCGATAGAAGGAAAGGAAACAACGACATTCTTGCTTGCGTTGGATTATTATGTGTCAGATGGAACTTTCTCGTCTGATGAAGAAGAGGATGTTGAGACGGCTCGAAAAAGTTATGATTTAGAGCGCAAACGTATTCGGGCTTTGTAAAAGCACTTTGCAATGAATGGGGAAAGCCTATAGAGGAGTTGCGAACAGAAGTTATCAATTGTTTGCCAGAATTTATTCGTGATGGTACCTATAATGGTGAGCCGTTGTTGTCTGAACGTCGTGGGGGATACTATACAGTATATCCTATGTATAAAAGCCATCGAGGTCGTGAACTGCTATTCCCAACACATGAATCCTCTAAAGAGGAGACACAGTATATATTCGATCATATGCTAAGATATTTTTTAAAGGCTTACTTTTCACCGAATGATTTTTTTGGCTATTATGACGGTGCATTTCATCTTGATACACCTGTATCTGTTACAACAGTACAACAAACTTTGGAAGATCTTGACCGTGAAGCAGTGCCGTCACCGCTGTCGGTTTCCTCAATCCCCAATACCTATACCATGGACGAACATGGGGGAATTAACTCAGAGTTCCTATTCATAGCTGATGCCTTTGGTGCTTACATGGTACAAGCTATGGAAGGTGATACAGAAAGTGAACAGTTAGCAGCTTTAACAGAGGATGCATTTATATGTGAGATGTGTTGTAGTTTACATAAGTGTTTTATGCTTGGCCGGAGCTGCTTTAGCATATCCATTTATGATGAATGTAATATTTGGATAGATAAACTATTAGATGCTTATGGTGTACATGATTATTCGCAGATTCTTAGTATTTATAATGATGAATTTCCATCTTATGATGATGGGGTAATCGGCTATGAGAAGCAATACCTTTTAGGACCTTTGCTAGATAACCTTGTAAAAGACCTTACACGAGAAAAGCTGTTAGTTCAGTTATCTCCAAAAGATGAGCAACGTAAGGACTATCTTAACTTTATACTCACTCATGATGAGGCAGTTCAGTCTATTTTTGAGGAGATATCTGAAAATCGTTTGGATGGACGAGATATCTATAAACAGCAAGATTTAGCAAAAGTACTAACTCTAGACGTGCGTCTGTGCTGTACCTTTTATTGTATGATTGACGCATGCCGACATGCTTTTAATAGACGTATGTATGCCTCTATCCTACCGATTATAGATAAGTTAGATATTCAACTTGCAAAGATACAAATTTCCGCAACAGATACTTGGCAAGTTGAGTATTTGGTGAAAGTATCTCGCATATCTCAGTGGTATCGAGCACTAGCTTATGCTTGTCTAGGCGATGAAAGAATAGAGCCAATACTACAAGATTTAATGGTTATGCAACGGCAAGATCCAGTTTTGTATAAAGAACAGATGGATTCTATTTTTGAGAATTTAGACGATCCAGAACATGCTTTTAATATAGAAGATTTACGCTACGCTTTGCTACATTATTACATAGAAACCAATAATCAACTTGGCTATGAACGTTATATTAAAGAACTGTATCCACCAATATTAGGAATAGATTCAGACTACAAAGTACAAAAGAATATACTGTTATACGGTGAAGATGGTAAATATTGTGAAAATTATTCTAATAGGGATTTCTATTTATGGTTGAAAGCGTTGTGGATGTTCTACTTAGATGATATTGATAAAGAATTTTGGAATGAAATGGCAGATCAATGGGAACAACAGGACTATATACCTATTTTCTATGGTATAAATGACTATGAGCTATGTGCTAACTATATGATTAAGCTAGCTGTTCACTTTGGAGATATCCAACGAGCTGAGAAATATAAAAAAGAATTTGATATGGCTATTCCTAATAAGAAAAAAACTATTGAGGATGCATCTAGTGGGTATAAATGGCCTTTCTTCGACTGCTATTTAATAGCTCAAGTTAATGAGTCGTTAGGAAATATAGAAATAGCAAAAGAACACTATCACAAAGCCCTGTCCCTGGCTACTTTCGGCGAAGCACGCTGGGAACAATACGAAGAACAACATGGTGGCATATGGAAGACCTATAAAGACTTTGGCTACAGTGGCCCTGATCTAAAATTTGAAGACTGGATTAAAGATAGTACCGTGACCTATAAAACCATAGAAGAATACAAAACAGCATTAGACAAGTATGTATTTTATATGTATAAGTAGATCTATGTAGAGATCGTATAGAACTCACATGAAAATTGTATAACAATCGCATAAAAATCATATAAGCATAAAAAACAAGCCGCCTAACACAACGTTGGGCGGCCATACTTTATTTTATGCTCATTTTAGAAAAGGGTTTTATATTTATAATTATTTGTTTAACTGTATGTAGTATAGTGTTGATACATAATGTGTTATGTTTTGTACTGTTGGGATCATAAGATTCGATTAATTCTTGTTTGATATCTACAGATATGTGGATTAGGGAGATTTAACATGAAATCAAAATTGAGATTGTTTGTGTGTATGTGTTTTAGTTTTATGTGTTTATTTTCTGCCTTAACAGTTGAAGCAGCTCAAATGCCATTAGACTTAGTTATTCGTACGTCTCAAAAGGTAGCCGGTGATTGGTATGATGCTAGTGGCAATAAGGTATTGAGTATTTCTAACGGATATATTAATGGTTGCCGTATCGTTGATGGTGCTGATTTTGTAGGTGGCTATCCTGGTGCAGGGGTTTTTATTATTCAAGAGGCTCAAGGTAGAAAAGCTATTCATTTGCAATGGTTAGGGAATGGTGAGCATAAGACCTTAATCATGAATAAAAAAGATCAATTAACCAATCAACTACAAAAAGAGCATTATGAATCTGTTAATGGCGTTTATTTAGGTATGAATCGACAAGCAGTTATTGATTTACTAGGCACACCAAGTTCCATTGAAAAAATGTATAGTCGTGAAACATTAATATATACTAATCTAGGCCTTAAGATAGTGACTGAGCATAATATGGTTACCGTTATTACTCTTACTGGTAAAGGTGCTCGTTTTGCAAAATCTGGATTGAGTATCGATTCATCAATGTTAGATTATTACAACTTCTATCAATTTAATAGAATCCCGTCTGAACTTTCAAAAGATAAATACCAAGGACCATTCTCTATCGGTCATGGTGAATACATATTCTTTGGAGGTAAAGAGGTTTCATTGACCGTTTATAACACATAATGATGTAAGTTACAATTAACTAAAGGCTCTACCTTATTTTGAGGTAGAGCCTTTTTCAATGCTATATTCGCACTATTTTTTAATGTTACAATAGGTATATATTACGTATCGTTCTTAGTGTATACATAGTTTTATAGTAAAAAGGTGTTGTATGTATAATGTAACAATTACGACGACAGGCATATTTGATGAAATTCGACCATCATTATTCCCTCTTGTAGAGGGCAAGGAAGGGATTACGTTTATAAATGCTTTGGAGTATAGTACGGATGATATTTTGCCTTTTGAAGAGGGCGATGATATTACAGATAATGGTCCTGAGATTGAGTTAGAGCATGAACGAATTCGCTCCTTTGTGTCGGCTCTTTGTGCAGAACATGGCAAACCGTATAACGAATTACGAGATGAGTTCGTAAAGGCTTTGCCTGAGTTTATGCTAGATGGTACCTATAAAGGTGAGGAGCTACTTTCAACCAAGAGAAGAGGGGGTTACAATGTCCATGCCTTGTACAAGAGCGAGCGTGGACGGGATTTACTATTCCAACGCAATTATGGGGATACAAATGGGCTTCTTTACTTATCTGACCATATGGTGGGATATTTAATAGAGTCTTTATATGGTAGGAGTGGCATTTTTGGAATGGCAGCAGGAGCACAGCGTATTACCACTCCTTTGCGGTGTTATACCATTCATCAAGCAATAAATCGCGTTGATAGATATTATTTACCTGAGTTGATTGCAGTTCAAGCCTTAGATAATACATATTCTATGGATGAATCGAACTGGTCTGAGTTTCTGCTGATTGCTGATGCACTAGGGGCTTATATGGTGCAGGCCATGCATGGTCAGACAGAATCTGAACAGCTAGATACATTGTCCAAAGATCCATTTTTCCGCAAAGTTTGTGAACCTGTTCATCGATTTTATAGGAATTTGACCAATGATGCCATCATTTCTGTATATGATGAAAGCAACGACTGGACTGATTGCTTGTTACATGATTATATATATAATCTATATGATAGATTCAGTGAGGGGATAGACTACTGGGAGGAAGGAAATGAAGGTGTACTTGGTTACGTAAGGCATCGTATACTGAGTCCTTTGGCGGATGATCTTGTTAGAGAACTATCTCAGGAAAAGCTACGCGTTGATTTGTATCCTGGTTTTGATAAAGCTAGAGCGTATTTTGATTTCTTGGTGCCTTATACTAGCTATGCAAAGAAAATGCTTATACACATAGGCGTTAAAGAGGATGATGATTGTCCTGATGATATAACTAATGCTGAGAATATCGGTGTAGATCTATTGTCTCATGTAGAATCATTGTCTCATAAAGATGCTCAGTTAACGGTATTAGAACGTATATATTACCTCCTAGATGGTTGTTATGAGGCTGTTCGACGATACCAGAATTGTGAAGTACTAGTTTCTATCGTCGATGCTTTGGATGCAGCTATCGGTGAGGTAGATATCGAATCTCCTGACTCTTGGCAGGCTGAGTATGTGCAGAGAGTATCTCGCCTATCTAAATGGTATCGCATGTTAGGTCATGCTTTCACAGGAAATAATGTCTATCGGAATCTATTGGAAGAACTCATTGCCGCGCAGAAACAAACGCCATTGGTTCATGAGCCGTATTTTAATAACTATATTTGTGATGTAAGCTGTCAGGACAATGTCTTTAATCTTGAATGCTTGCAGTACTTATTATTGCATCATGATATTGAAATAGGTGATTGTGAAAGCTTTGATCATCGTATTCAGTCTATTGATCATCCGTATTTCAAGATGCCTTTTAAGGCATATGGGCAAATACACAACTTGCTAGACATAGAAACTAAACTCAATAGTAATGATATTGTATATTTCTTAGTTCTTTTGAAATCAATTCATCGTTTCTACCTAGATCAATTAGACCGAAATCTATGGAATGAATTGCTCCGATTATGGTCTATGTATGGTAAACGAAATTTCCAAGACTATTACGCAGAATGTTTATGTGCTAAGTATATGGCTGTGCTCGCTATGTACATGGGAGATAGAGAGGTGGCAGACCGAATCAAGCAGGATTTACACACCAGCTTTGAGAGGGCAAGACATTGGCATGAGCCCGTACCAAGTGATTATAGTTGGTCCACTTTTGCTTTCTATACGATGGCTCAAATCGACGAAGCCCTTGGTCATCTAGATTCAGCGCTAGAGTACTATGATAAGGCCTATGTTACAAAAGCCTATACACAAGCTTGTTGGGCTTACTATGAAAGTAAATGTAACAGCCTTTGGAACGGAACTCAGTCATCAATAACTGAAACAAAACTTACAGCAGCTAGTAGTCAACCTGTCGTAGTCGTGACGAAGCCTGATTTTGAGTCTGTTATACAAGAAAATAAAGGGACATTCTCCACTATTGGTGAATATAAAGAATTTTTCCATACACATATGATTTGTCTATATATGTAAGTATATGTAAGGTAATAAAAAGACGCTCTTTTAGAGGAGCGTCTTTTTATTATTAAAATGAATAAATAATGAAAGTTTATCAAAGTTAATCATTGAAATAAAAATAAGCTAAGCTTATAATTGTAGTATATTGTGAAATTTTAGGTTACTATTGGTGTTGGCATATTTATAGTTAGTTAGACCATACTATAAGGGCGTGTATGGCTAAGGTTTTACTATGAAATCAGGGGGAGTAATTATGAATAAGAAGTTGTTAGTGTTAGCTGGGATTATGTCTGTATTGTGTGCAAATGGTTTAACGGTCCATGCGGATTCTACTGTTTCCACGAATAGTGAGAATTTGTTAGTTAATAGGAGTGCGAATGCGGATGGTTCTACGAATTATGAAATTTCGATGACGAATTATCCTACATACCAAGGGACGTTTATAGGTTCTGGTGGTGATATTAACCATGGTATTCGCATCGAATCTGATGGTATATCTATTAGTGATACGGTAGAAGAGAATGCTGGCCATCCTGATGATCGTCATTCGCGCATTGGTGCGGGTTACTTTGATATGTATAACGGCACTCATGAGCTCGTTTGGTTAGAGGATTATGGTTTGGCCATCCTCGATCGAAAAGAAAATAAATACATGGCTCAGATGGAGCCTAAAACTTTTACCATGAGCAATGTACAAAGTGGTGATAAGGCTGAGCTTAGCACAGATGGCACAAAGATTGTGCACTATGATAATGAGAACAGCACTGAATACAATACGAATTATGGATATAATGGGGTGACCATCACGACTACCGATGGGGACCATGATAATGAGAAAACGGTGTCTCTCACTAACAAAGGCTTAGATAATGGGAATAATAAAATCGTAAATGTGTCTAAGGGCGAGGTTTCCAAGACGTCTACGGATGTTATTAATGGAAGCCAGTTGCACGAAGTGAAAACGCAGGTGGATAATAATACGAATCGCATTTCTATGCTCGAAAATAACACGGCTAACATTGGTGACAAGGTGCTCAACAACGCCAAGTCCTATACGGATCGTCAGGTGTCCAAGGTTGGCGCTGCCTCTGCGGCATTAGCGGGCCTCCATTATCTCGACTACAATCCAAATGATAAATGGTCCTTTGCCACTAGCTTGGGCCACTACAAACACTCCACGGCTGGCGCTATCGGTGCGGCCTATCAGCCGAACGAAAACTCATGGTTCACGCTGGCGTTACCGTTGGTGGTGAAAGCATGTTTAACATCGGTGCTTCTTTTAAAGTGGGCGAACAAGATTCGACACTCAAAACAAGCCGCTTTGAAATGGCGAAACAAATCAAAGACCTACAAGCGGACAATGCATCACTGCGCGCAGACAACGACGAACTACGAGCTGAAGTTAACGAAATTAAAGCAGCGTTACAAAAATTACAGTAATTGTAGTATTTATAATAGTCACATAAGTTATATAATAGCTAAGCTTTACGCTTGGACCATACATAGGCACGTTCTCGTGGATATAGTATAATTATACTAATGAGAGAACGTGCCTATTATTGTTTGAGAGGTGTTATATGAAATTAAAAAGTACTTTGTTGAGTTTGGCTGTGGCAGTAGCTTTCACCATGCCTATTGATGCGGCGCAATATACTGTGCCTGAAGGACAGCCGCCTGTACCAGGGGCTGACGCTAGTATTCCAGATACTGCATATCAGAACTATCGTTATGGTGAAGCTCTGAATGCTAATGCGAGTGCAATTATTTTAGCGCGCAAGCACATATATGAAATGTTAGATAAGCAGGTTCAAGAGAATAAAAGGAATGTAGAAGACGCAGAACGTTGGAAAAAAGCACATGATAAGTCTATGGATATATCTTCTCATGAATCTACGGTTATCTTGCTACACGAAGGTGACCATCGGGCTAAAATGACCGTGCCTATTGTTGTAACTGGAAGTTTTTATAAAGACGCTCATCAGAAAAATGAGGTATCTTCTTTTGCTGTTGAAAGCAGTGTTATTGCTGGGCTTGTTAGTTCTAGTGAAAGCTTTGTAGATGATGCAGTTTATAAATCGGCTAAACAAAAGGGTGCCTTTAATTACCCTGGTATCACTAAAGGGAATTGGAGTATAACAGACAAATATCTTAGTGAGAATACACCTTTAATGATGGCTGCTGTTACGTTTGATAAACAACCAAACCACAATTATGTGGCAGTGCTTGGCCATATAAATCACCCAATTACTACTAAGGTAGAGAGTACAATGGCTAATTTTGTAATACCATCACTACAGCCAATAGATGATGTAGATCGTACAAGTGATGCTGTTACATGGGGGAATGTAACCTATCGCTTGCCTAAGGGGATGCAGTTACAATCAGAAATGAAAGAGGGGCCACATGCAGAAGGTCGTGTATATGAGAGGTCAGACATGCGGCTGGTTGTAACAAGAGGTCCTATACAGAGAAAAGATCATCCAATGGTTGCATATCCTAAACGTGTTTTTAACGATATTATCTATAGATCCTCTAAATTATTGTTACAAAATGTACCAATTCAATCTGCGATGGTGTTGAATAATGGTGTTCCTACCTATATCATGGATCAATACAACCCTGGTAAGCTATCACGTATACTCCATTTGATACAAGATGATGAATACTCCTATGTTATGGTATTGTCGTATAAAGATGGTAAAACTAAATACAATCATCTAAAGTTACGCAATATGATGGAATATTTAGACTTTAAAAACGCTAACCAGTTAAGAATCAAGATAGAAAAGAAGCTAAAGAAATAAGAAAAAGACCGTACCTTGAGGTGCGGTCTTTACTGTATAATAAATATAGTAAAATATGGGAATGTTATATGAAGTGGGGAAATATTAATGGTTATTGAAATTACAAAGAAACATATTATTGCTGCTATAGTAGGGTTAACAGTAGGTGTAGGGCTTGGCGTAGGGGTGATCATGTTGGTTAATCATGATTCTTCAACTAAAAATCAAGCAGAGATAACAAGTTCACAAGCCAAGACTACAGAGACTCCAAAGCAGGAGGTAGCAGTACAGGGAAATCAAGAGAATACTAATACCAGGGAATTATCTACATATAGAAATGCAAGATTTGGTTTTTCTATTCGGTATCCAAGTACGTGGGTAAAAGGAAAAGAATCTGTAAATGGTGATGGTTGTATTATTTCCCCTCAAGATGGGACTATTGAAGTAACAGTTTCTGGTTCTAATAATACATTAAATGAAACTTCTCAAAATGCTTACTATCGGACTCTTAATATGGCTAAGCAAAAAGGGATACCAGGATTCCATACATTGAGTGATGATTGGTATGTTGTAACGTATACAGATGGAACATTCATTTATTATGTGAAAGGCTTTGTTGGTTCTGGCTCTGAAAATACCTTGTATATAAAATATTTACAGTCGAAGAAGGAGCAGTACCAAGACATAGTACAACAATTAGAAAGTGGTTTTAATCACGGTGATTTGAACTTAGTCCACTAATTGGTACTTTGATTGCAATTTAATAATGGGAGCTCTATTGAGTTCTATACACAAGACAATCATATGCATAATAAACCCTACTAGTTTAAGTGCTAGTAGGGTTAACTTTTTAGTATTAAAAGGCTTTTGCGCAGAAGTTAGGATCCTAAAAAGACCTATGGCTATCTAAAAAAAGAATGCAGGAATTGCCTCTAGTGTTATTGATTTCAAAGAGTATCATATAGATGGGAATCGCTATGACACACAAAGTGAAGCAAGAGATAGACGAATGGTAACGGCCCCTGTAGACTTTGGCTTTGCAGGATACCTCTTGACTAATCGACTGTATGAACGGATGTATGGCGTACAATTTGATGATGTAGTGGGAAAATAAGAAAAACTCCTATTGGTTTAACCGATAGGAGTTTTGTATTTGCCTTTGGGGCATTAATAGCGCTTATTTGTCTCACAAAAGACAAATAGCCCTTCATTTCCACTAATCTGGAGATTAGTATAAAACGAAAAGGCCATTTCTCAAGATTTCATTATTTTCGAGATGCGCCTGACGTAGCTACTCGTCTGACTATCTATTTATATTATAGTAAGGTTATGATATATCGTCAAATTGTGATGAATGTGTATAATACGTAATGTGTTGAGGTCTTGTAAAATAAGGAAAACTCCTATTGGCTTAGCCGATAGGAGTTTTTTTTAGAGAACTCTTTTAGAATGTTCTCTTACATTATTTTTTTAAGTTATTCTTTTAAATCATCAGGTATAGCCGGTGGAGCCGGTGGTTTACCCATGGCTCTTTCAATGCATACGACAGCTACAAAGACGATGAGGCTGACGATGGAACCGAAGATGATGGACATGATGCCGTATGGGTTGCCCACAAATTCCCAGTACACACCTGCGATAGAGCCGAGCACGATGGACCAAATGCCAGCGCCTGCTGTTGCATTTTTCCATGTGAGTCCAAGTAGGAATGCGGCGAATGGGCCAGCGGATCTCATGGTGAAAGCAAATACGAGCATCGGAATGATGGCTTTGCTTACGAGAGAGATAACGATGGCGATAATGCCGAGGAATAGCACGCATAGACGGCTATATCTAGTGAGCTGAGCATCGGTGAGGCTTTTACCAAAATGATGTTCTACAATATCCTTGGTAAATACAGTAGCGGCGCCTAAGAGGTCGCCTGCGCCTGATGAAAGCGTCGCCGATACGACAGCGGCCATAACGAAGCCAGCCATTACTGGAGGCATGAGGTTAAGTGCTACCGTTGCCACCGCATTATTCGCTTCGATGTTCGGGAACTCAGCCAATGCTACGAGGCCCAATACGGCAGGAACGAAGGCAAATAGAGCCATGATAATACCACAAATGATGGAACCAAGAACGGCTGTTTTTTCGTCCTTCGCGGCGAAGTACCGTTGTACGGACTCTTGGCCGGTGGAGAAGGTCATGAAGTACATGATAATAAGGCCGATGATGGTTTTCCAACCTACCTTAGTGAAACCGAGCTGTTCAGGTGGTAATTTTGCCACTACCGATTCCCAACCGCCCACATTGTGCAATACGAATGGCACAGCGAGGGAGAAGCCCCCAACGAGAACGAAGAAATGGATAACGTCCGTCATCGTTACGCTCCACATGCCGCCGGACATGGTGTAAATTACGAGAACCGCACCGCAGATGAGGATGGCTATTTCTGTTGAAAGCCCGGTGAGAACGCTAATAATAGTTGCTGTGGCTGTAATCTGTACGCCGGCTAATGTAATCGTTGCTAGCATGGACAGAATGGAGGTAATTAAATGGCTAGAGCCACCGAAGCGACGACCGATGATCTCTGGCACTGTTGTTGCCATGGCACGACGTAAAAGCGGTGCGATGAAAGCAACGAGAATAACCCCAATCCCTGCAGATACTACGTACCAACCTGCAGATAAACCCCAAGAACCATACGCTTTCGCGGCTACACCAACGGTACTCCCGCCACCGATCTCCGTAGCTGCTAACGTGCCTGCCGTCATAAGAACCCCAATACGACGACCTGCGAGTAGATAGTCAGTACTATCTTTTACACGAATATGACAATACACGCCGACCAATAAATTCAGTAATAAATAGGCACAAACAATGACCCATATAATAGTTAAAGAATCCATATGCCACCTCCTAAACTACAAACTAGTTAGAGACACATACTAAATCACCCTTACTACTTGCGGTGCATATATCAAGTATAGTTTAATTATCCATAAAAATTGGAGAAAATACAAAGAGGAGTTTCTTGGCGCGTTGGAGAATGTATATATATTAGGAACTAAAAAAATCCCGTCAATGACGGGATTTTTCTATGTATTTATCTGTATATCTCTATTATTCATTTCTTATTGTATCGCATATTAGTTCGTTTTATAATAGACTTAGGATAGTTAGACGAGGTTGGGCCTCTCTTCGTTTTGGAAGGGAGGGATAAGTCTATGAGTGATTATGAAATAATTATGCTCCTTTTACAAGTCTTGGCTATTGTCATTGCTTTTGGAGCCCTAGTAGCCCTTATTTGCCTTACAAAAAGCAAATAGCCCTCCGTTACCGCATGGTAGCTAAGTAAACAGAAAGGCCATTTCCTAATTTTTTACTGATTTAGAGATGAGCCTGACGCAACTACTCGTCTGACTATCTACTTATATTATAGGGATAAAGATATATATCGTCAAATGGAGATAAACCTTATAAATATCAATCTTATAAATATCAATTAGAAGTAACTCATATATACTAAATTATAAAATTATTAATAATAGGCACAGTCTTATTTGCATAGTATACTTATGCTAATAAGGTTGTGCTTATTTTGTTGTAATGTGAGAGAAGAAAAAGAGAGGGTTTTATGTTACGTAAAAGTGTAATTATGATGGCAGTAGCAACTGCTTTCACCATAAATGTAAGTGCTGTACAGATCGAAGTGCCAGCCGGACAGCCGCCTATGCCTGGAGCAGATGCGAGCATTCCTGCCAATGCGTATGAGAATTATCGTCATATTAATGAAGTAGCGGAGCAAAAGGCAGAGTCATTTAGTCAATTTGTAAAATCAAAGCCTACAAATCCTCCATCTTCCTTTGAAAAGCTAAATTCCGAACATCCTGGTTTTGCTAAGGCTTTGGAGCTTGCAGATTATTCGCAGTCTACAGTGGTATTGATTCATGAAGGGGATAAAAATATCAGATTATCTGTACCAAATGTTAGCTTCCGTGGTGATGTGATAGAAACTGAGACTGGAAAAGGGCGATTATTTGCTGTTCGTAGTCTCAGTTCGTTTTTAGTAGTAGGACCACCTCATGGTAAAGAGCTTAGTAAATATGCTGAAGGTGAAGGAAAATATAATTATCCAGGGTTGAGGAATGCATCTTGGAAGTTCATGTCAAACAATTCTCGCATAATGTATACGGAATTCACTCCGGATGATACAAAGACAACGTATGGAATTACCTATGGTGGTTGGGTTAATACAGAAGATCCATATCAAAACAAAGCACCTGAGGTGGTGATGAGTAATTATATTATTCCATCCATAGAGTCTTTATCTAGCTTGGATAATTATAGCCAAATTGAGCATTGGGGCAATTATAGTTATCGTATTCCCAAAACGGCTAAGTTGATCAGTGAAACCGTTGAAGATGGGGTGTATGATGTGAGACTATATGAAGATACAGGAGCTAAAATACGGGTAATACGTAGCTCAATTAAGGACAAAAAGAAAGATGTAACGATTATTAAGATTCCAATACTATATTTTTTACATAAATATAATGATTTAGAAACACCTACACAATACGCAGTAGTATGGAATAATGGGATTGCAGGTTCTTTGGTTGATTCCTATAAACCTAATCGTGAATCCTATCTCCGTCATGTTGTGAGAGATTCTGTTTACGTTTACAGCTATCGTATTAATTATGATGAAAGTAAAACGTCTTATACACATAAGCAGCTAAGAGATATGATCGAATACGTAGGATTTGATGATGCGGTAAAGTTACGAAAAGAGCCACAATGGCGAGAAGAAGGGACATATAAGGAGAGTCTTGAAAATAGTTCCATCTTTATTCCATGGTATATGGAATGGATTAAGCTATTGAGTAAATAAGCTGTATTTGACTGTTTAGTTTGAGAGAGGTTTTTATGGTTCAACGTATTTTAATGCTGGCCCTTGTGTTGCTGGCTTTCACCATGCCCACTGAGGCAATTACCTATCAGGAGTTGAAGACGTCACCACAGTTTAAGTTGGTTCATACTCAATCGATGAATGGTTCTATGGAGAGTGGTGGCTTGTATATCTATTTGAACACGTATGCCATTGAGGCCCTTCGCTATGTACCGCCACAGTATTCTTTGCGCGGGACCTACTATGTTGTGATGGATACGTCTTATCAATCTACTATCGATGAGAGACAGCTCACCGTGGATTATGATACTAACTATTCGTTAGCGACCCTTATTCATTCGTCTCGTATAATGAATCCGAGTCCATCTATGGTGGCATTGATTGAGGCTAGTGAAAGTAAGTCTGGTTTAGCTATGACAGAGGTAGATGTGGCGAAGTATACCTTTGATGGGGCGACGAAGCCAATGCATTATGTGAATGATACGCGCAAGTTCCCACTTAATCGTAATAACACTATTATGTATGATATAGCGGATGCTATGTTTATGTCCGTGTATCAGCAGCATTTTGACGATATTGTGGTGCAGTGAGGTGGATGATGAAACGCATATATTTACTTTCACTATGGTTATTAGCCTGCCTCGTATTGCCTATGAAAGGTCAAGCCGTATCACAGGCTGACTTATTAAACGCAGAGCGATTTGAGCACATCGATTCGAGTGCTGACTCTGGACGAGGGGATGGAAAATATTTGGACCTTTCATCTGTTAAGCCTGTAACGGCACCGAATGGTCATCGTCGTATCGAAGCGGTCATCTATGTTTCTATGCCTGCTGCTAATATGATTCAAGGACTTTCAGTACAATACGATTACCAAATGGATCGTTCTTTGCGCCATTTGATTAATGATCATGATAAAAGTTTAAAACAAGGTGACAAGACGCCATATATCTCTATTTGGCGTGTAAAACAAGGAAACTCAGGTATCACTGGAACCGTTAATGATGGTGGTACCTATTACAATAGTGGGCAGAATCGCCAACAACGAATCTATGCAGAAAATCTAAAAGCTATGATTCTACCTGCTGATTTTGGTGATGAAAAATATAAATTGCCGAATTTGCTCTATCAAAAAGCATATGGTATAGCTTATGACGATGAGACATAATAAATTATGGATAGTATTAGAATGGTCAGAATCGAGGATAGACTTAGATTGATGATTAAACTTATTTTAGGCCTCTTGCTAAAGCTTATACTTTTGCTTATTTGGGGAGCCTCTATTTGGGGGATTTATACATTACTGTACGATCGATATGTATTAGAAGCATATCCATTAAGAGATTATCTGCCCGTATTGATATTTTGCTTTGGGAATATTTGGGTTTTACCATGGGTGATTTTGTGGTATGAGAAACTATATCCTGTGTTTGATAAACCGAAAATGTATTATAGAGTGAAAGTATGGTTCATTTCTTTAAAAGAACAATCTACCGTGGGTATGTGTATATATAGTTGTATAGATTTTTTAATAAAGTTATGTCTAATAACGTATGGCACTATGGCTGTTTTAGCTGGTTTTATTTTGGCTGGTGTTATATTAGTTATGCCTCTACTTATGATTCTTGGATTGATATTTCGTTAGCTCTGAAAGCTTTTGAACACGCATATTTTATTTCTGATACGATCTAAACCTATTTACACAATGCAAAAGCCAAGCTATTCATATTTAGAAATAGCTTGGCTTTTATTGTACGCCGAATAGGCATGACTAAACCCCCAGTTAAACTGGGGGTCGGTAAAAATTCTTAGAGAAAAGGAAAGAACCTCCTAGTGATAGAATGAAGTTGGTCTGGCAACCACAACATTTCAACATAGGAGGTTCAATGTCAATGAATGACGTAAAAAGCTTATCACATAGTAAATGGAGATGTAAATATCATATTGTTTTTGCTCCAAAGTATAGAAGACAAATAATTTACGGTCGGATAAAAGCTGATGTAGGTAAAATCTTACGAGATTTATGTAAGAGAAAAAATGTAGAGATAATAGAAGCGGAATGCTGTCCGGATCATATTCATATGCTAGTAACGATACCACCACATTTAAGCGTATCGAGTTTTATGGGATATTTAAAAAGTAAAAGTAGCCTCATGATATTCGATAAACACGCAAATTTAAAATATAAGTATGGAAATAGACATTTCTGGTGTAGAGGATATTATGTGGATACGGTAGGACGATATGAAGGAGCGATAAAAGAGTATATTCGCAATCAACTACAAGAGGATATAGCGCAAGATACATTAAACTTTAAAGAATACACCAACCCGTTTACGGGTGAGCCAGTAAAATAGGCAAAATAAAAGCCCCCGAGTAGGGGGCAGCCAGTGGTAATAGAGTGGTTGTCAGATCATTCAATGCCCTCTTTAGAGGGCCACCACTAGAGAAAGACCCTTATAGGGTCAGAGCAAACCACCCGTTCTACGGGTGGTTATGATTAGTTTATTCGTATATTTATATAATATAATGCTTATTGTATCGTATATTAGTTCGTTCTATAATAGACTTAGGATAGTTAGACGAGGTTGGGCCTCTCTTCGTCATCGAAGGGAGGGATAAGCCTATGAGTGATTATGAAATAATCATGCTCCTTTTACAAGTAATGGCTGTTGTCATTGCCTTTGGAGCTTTAATAGCGCTTATTTGTCTTGGAAAAGACAAATAGCCCTTCGTTATCTTAGATGATTCGATAACTGAAAGGCCATTTCTCAAGCTTTTTTGTTTTCAGAGATGAGCCTGACGTTGCGACTCGTCTGACTATCTTCTTATATTATAGGGATAAAGATATATATCGTCAAATTGAGATAAACCCATAAATACTAAATATATACAAAAAACTTATATATGCTGAATTATAAAATTATTAATTATAGGCACAGTCTTGTTTGCATAGTATACTTATGCTAATAAGGTTGTGCTTATTTTGTTGTAATGTGAGAGAAAAAAAGAGGGTTTTATGTTACGTAAAAGTATAATTATGATGGCACTAGCTACTGCTTTCACCATGAATGTAAGTGCTGTACAAATCGAAGTGCCAGCCGGACAACCACCTGTACCAGGGGCAGATACGAGCATTCCTGCTAATGCGTATGAAAATTATTCCCATAGTAATGAAAAGGCGATACAAGAAGCAGAGGCATTTAGTGCTAAAGTACAGAAGACCGTAGAGAAACCTAGCATTGCGATAGAAAAGGTTTTCAAAGAGAAATCTGGATTGGCTAAAGCTGTTAAGCTGGGAGAGTACTCACAATCTACTGTCATCTTACTTCATGATGAAAAGAATAATATCCGTTTAGCTGTTCCAAATATTAGCTTGCGTGGAGACACGGTTGAATCTAAATCAAGTGATGGTCCTTTATTTGTGGTTCGTGGTTTTACAAGTATTTTGATGGTGGGGCCACCACATGGTAAAGAATTTAGTAAACGTATGCACAATGAAGGTATCTATACATATCCAGGCTTAGAAAATGCATCTTGGAAAATCCTTAAAGCCAAGACACATGTAATGTATACAGAGTTTACGCCTAAGAACACGAACGCTACCTATGGTATTACATATCTTGGAGGTGGTGATGTGAAGGAACCATACCAAGATAAAATAGCTGAAGTGGTAATGAGTAATTATATTATTCCATCTATCGAATCTCTATCTAGGCTGGATAATTATAGCTATGTTAAACATTGGGATAATTTCAGTTATCATATTCCTAAAAAGGCTAAGCTCGTGAGCGAGGCTATGGAAGATAACAAATATGAGGTTCGTACTTATGAAGCCTCAGGAATCAAGATCCGTGTGTTACGCTTTCAAATAGACCCTAATGTTGTTGATAAAAGTTTGGCAAAAAAACAAATTTTTGCATTTTTGAATAAATATGGTGACCTTGAGGCTCCTACACAGTATGCAACAGTTTGGAATAATGGTCTTCCAGGCTTCCTAGTTGATCGCTATAAATCTAATGGGGAATCCTATTTACGCCATTTTACAAAGGATTCTGAATATTATTATAGTTATCGCATTGATTATGATGAAAGCAAATCTTCGTATAAGCATAAACAATTGCGTGATATGGTTGAGTATGTAGATTTTGATAATGTTGAAAGTTTACGAAAGGCACCTCAATGGCGTATAAGTAATAGCCATAAAAAGAAGCTTGATGCTGATCCAATCTTTAATCCGTGGTATATGGAATGGATTAAAATATTAACTCAATAAGAAATTTTGTTTTTAAGTTTCATGATATTAGATAGGAGAGTGCCAATGAGTAAACTCAAATATATCAAAACTATATTAGTGCTTTTGCTTAAGGCTTATCTTGTCTATCTATGGATTAACTTTGTAGAGACCTTTACTCAGCTACTCTATAATATCTATGTATTAAAAGTATATTCACTGGAGCATTTCGGCCTATTTCTATTCTTTCTCTTTGGTAATATATGTTGTATTCTGTGGCTTGTTTTTATGGTGTAAGCGATTAACGCCAGCTTTTAACAAACCAAAAATATATTATAAAATTAAAGACTGGATACGATCCAAGAAACAAGAAGCACCTATCTATAAAGTCCTATTTGGCAGTTTATTGCTTTTGCTAAAACTATGTCTTGTAGTGTATATCTTACTCTCTGTCTCTACTGTTTTAAGTATTCCATTGATAAATTATTAGTCTATTTTTCAAAATTTAAACACACTAAAAAGCCGAGCTTTTAATTATTAGAATTAGCTCGGCTTTTATTAGTTTATTTGTATATTTATATAATATAATGCTTATTGTATCGTATATTAGTTCGTTCTATAATAGACTTAGGATAGTTAGACGAGGTTGGGCCTCTCTTCGTTTTTGAAGGGAGGGTTGCTTATGAGTGGTTATAAAATCATTATGATTATCCTTGGGATTTTATCAGTCATGATATCCTTTGGAGCACTTGTGGCGCTTATTTGTCTAGAAATAGCAAAATAGCCCTTCGTTTCTTCGGAAATTAGATAAAACGAAAAGGCCATTTCTACATGTTTATATGTTATTAGAGATGAGCCTGACGTCACTACTCGTCTGACTATCTACTTATATTATAGGGATAAAGATATATATCGTCAAATGGAGATAAATCTTATAAATATCAATCTCATAAATATCAATTAGAAGTAAATCCTATATACTAAATTATAAACTTATAAATAATAGGCACGACCTTGTTTGCATAGTATACTTATGCTTATAAGGTTGTGTTTATTTATTTTGTAAAAGTTTAGAAAGATGAGAGGATATATGTTACATCGATTTTTAATAACGCTAGGGCTTATGCTAGCTTTCACCATCCCAGCTCAAGCAATTACGATTGAGGAGCTCACGTCTCAGCCGCAGTTTAAGCAGGTATCTCAGTTTGTGTCGGATATTCCTAATGTAGACGAGCGTGGCGCGTCCTATATTGATGTGAATACGGTGAAGGTCATCGGGTTTGAGCCGCCTATTTATACGATTAAGGCGACGGTATATAAAGCGTATCAGTGGAATGATGAGAAAGTGATTACCGTTAAGGACATGACTTTCACCTATGATAGTAGTAATTCCGCAGCTAGTAAGGCTTATCGGGCGCAACAGCAAGGGACAACGGCGATTAATACTAATCCGAATATGAATGAAGATATGTGGTCTAATCCCGGGATTATGCGCGATGAAGAGGAAATTAGTCGCTTTGGTTTTGACGGAACGCCTCGGCCTATCCATCGAGGTGCTTTTGCGCGCAGACCCGTTGTGAAAGATTCTCTAAATAAAGAGTTTTACGATATCGCTGATGCGGTGTATTATGAAGTATATAAGGAACATTTTGATGAGGTTATTGTTAATTAAATTCTATGTTCGGAGGTTATTATGAAAGCATTTGAAACAAAAGATTATAAGGCGTTTACCATGTTTGAGGAACGTTGGGCTCTTGTTACAGCTGGTACGCTTGATGATTTTAATACGTGTACAGTTAGTTGGGGCAGTATGGGTAACATGTGGGGCATGCTTGGCAATGATATATCTACCGTGACTGTGTACATTCATCCAGCTCGCTATACTCAAGAATTCATGGCGAAATACGATACTTTTACAGTTAGCTTATTCCCTAACAGCCAGCGTAAGGCTCTTGGCTATTTAGGCTCTCATTCTGGTCGCGATGAAGATAAGGTTGCCAATTCTGGTTTAACACTAGTGGCAGTCGGTGATGGAGTGACTTTCAAAGAAGCAGATTTAACATTTGTATGTAAAAAGTTATATGAACACCAATTCGATGAAGCTCATTTGGCAGATAAAATAAAGGAATATTATGCAGCAAACCCTACTGCCTATACTCAAATTGGTCATAATCGTTGGGAACCACATTATATGTACATCGGCGAAGTACTTGAGGCTATAGAGAAATAGATAATCCATTTAATACACAAAAAAGGCAGCCCTTAGGAGCTGCCTTTTTTGCATTGTTTATCAAAAGAAAGTGAGACGGTATTTACTACCTGTATTTATAATAACATAGGGTATGGGCATAAAATGCCACATAGTATTGATACAAATTCTTAGTTCTTTATTTTGGATTTTATGTTACTTTGTATGCCGCATTTTTCTAATGGATTTATCAAAATAACTCATAATTTTGATGAAAAATAAGTATATATGAATCGATAATGAGAAATAGCTTATATAGTGGGTTCCTTCAGTGAGAACTACTATAAATTGTATATTTTAGCAATATTTTGTGAATTTTAACCCCACAAAAAGGCCAAAATCTGATATAATAATAGTATAGAAATCGATGTATAAAAGGACTAAAAATTGTGAGTGTAAATTGATGTTTTTAGACTCACCTTTGGGCCTAAAATATCCGTAGTTCTTATAGTTAAATCGATGCGATCGGAACGTTGTATATAAAAAACGACTACGCAGATGCGTAGTTTTTATTATTTTGTGTTTGGTATAGGTAGTCCCATGAGTGTAGTGAAGCCCTTATTATGGCTATTAGAACCGTATATCGTATATAAAGCCTATTTGTGGGCCCTCCGCTTTATAGCACATCCAGTGACGTGGGAAGGCGAAATAGATTTGTTCTCCTTGACCTTAACGATGCTGCTCATTCTTGATGCGGTGGCGTTACCATTGGTCATTTTATATTGCCCTAGCTTAAATCCTGGTAAGCGACTTCCGAATTGGATTCATCGTTTAGGTACGCCTATCTACATCGTTCACAATTGGCTTGATGGTAAGGTTGGCGGCGGTACATCTACGCCGATTGTATGGTTACGCAGAACCTTACATTCCCTATTGTTATTCATCTATTTGCTAATCCCGCTCTACGTAGGTGGTCATCTTGTGATGGGCCTCGTAGTGGCTCTCATGTATGATGTCCTCGTGTGGGCACATGGAGGTGTGTGATGGCGACTTGCGAGTGGCCTACTACGCCGTTGTATCAGGCCTACCACGATCATGAGTGGGGGTGGCCTATTCATGATGATCGGTTGCAGTTTGAACATCTCTGTCTTGAAAGTCTCCAATGTGGCCTCAGCTGGCTTACGATTTTGAATAAACGAGATATTATCCGAGGCTGCTTTGATCATTTTGATATTGATACGGTTGCTAGTTATGGTGAAAGCGACATAGAGCGAATCTTGCAGACCGAGGGTATGCTCAAGTCTCGCCCTAAAATTGAAGCTATCATCAATAATGCTTCTGCATTTAAAGATATTCAAGATGAATTTGGTTCGTTTTGCAACTATATTTGGGCTTTCACAGACAATAAAACTATTATTTATGAAAGCCACCCTAATGGAAATATACCTGCGAAGAATGGCTTGTCCACGCGGATTAGTAAGGATTTAAAGAAACGAGGTTTAAGTTTGTAGGCCCCGTTACCATCTATTCCCACCTGCAAGCTAGTGGTCTCATCAACGATCACGGTAAGGACTGCCCTTGTTTTAGCGAGATTAATAAGCTAGCAGATATTGTTCAATTGCCTGTAGACGCTGAGGATTAATATAGTTTTAAATGTTGAGTATTAATATAAATCTGAATGTTTGATAGTTAGCTCATTATTTTTGCCTTTTTCTAATAATTCGCATTCTTTTACCTATATGTTGTAACGTATTTGTATAATCGTTAGTTAACAATAGTTTTTATACATGATTGATGTTACAAAATTGTACTTGTGTTAAACCATACTTTAAGGTGTACACTATAGTCGATGGAAAGATAGCGTTCCATCATATGTCGGCCCGCTTTATATACAAACACATATATTCTCTCTCTCCAAAGCGGGTCTCTCATATACTTCTCTCTCAAAGCTATAAACACAACATAAAGACCTTATCCTTTACTGGATAGGGTCTTTTTGCTATATGTTTTTATCTAGGGCCATATAACGGCATAGATTGGTTGTATGCTATAGCAGATTGATTTGTTTCGATATAGTTGATATACTGATGATGAAATAAAGTATTACTTTCACAATTAAGAAAGGGAAATATATGATTGGTTTGGGTACAGCCATTAACATTGGCCTCATCATAGCCGGCAGCTTGTGCGGCCTCGCATTTGGTCGGTTTATGAAAGAAAATTTGAAACAGACGCTCATGATGGTGAGCGGCATTATCGTTCTCCTTCTTGGGATGAGCGGCGCTATGCAGTATATGCTAGTCATTGTAAACGGCACGCTGCAAACGACGGGGCCTATGCTCATGATTATTAGCATGGTGGCAGGCGCTGTAATTGGCGAGCTTATCGATCTTAACCGTTGGATTACTGTTTTTGGTGACTGGGTGAAAGCAAAAACTGGCAACACTGGTGATCCACAGTTTACGCACGCTTTTATTACGGCGTCCCTTACGTTTACCGTGGGCGCCATGGGTGTGCTAGGCTCTATTCAAGACGGCTTAACTGGTAATTACCAAACGCTGTTGTTGAAAGGCATCCTCGACGGCATCATCGTTATGGTTATGGTATCCTCTATGGGCAAGGGCGCGTTGTTTTCCTTTATTCCTGTAGGGATTACCCAATGGATCATTACAGCCATGGCTCATATTGCTGCGCCTCTAATGACGCCAAGTGCTATCGATAACCTGTCCTACGTGGGATCTATTCTGATCTTCTGCGTCGGTATCGACCTCATCTGGCCTGGTAAATCCGTATTGCCAACCTGTTGCCAGCCATTTTTGTGGCTATGGGCTTAACATTTTTGCTGTAAATCATACTATAAATAGCATTATAAGAAACCTATATTCTCTAAAACTTTGATATGTACCTTGTACATGAGGTGGAGGATATAGGTCTTTTTATTTTCTGAAATTATTTTGTAATAAAATAACTTATGATATTTCTCCACTCAATCAAGTTAATGACATCCCTCAACCCAATTAAGTTGATAGATATAGATCCTTACGTTCCGAAATAGGTGACCAATAGAGTCACTGCCAAAGTAGGATTTGACTGGTATTATCTAGAAATCTTTTACCAAAACTAATAGCAGAATAATTTTAATTTCCCATATGACTGTTATTCAGGTAGATATTATTGAATTATACCTGTTTAACAGGTATAATCAAAGGAGAGATTCTATGATTATCGGATTTAAGGATAAAGAAACAGAACGCATTTTTATCGTGGGTACTCACGACGTTTACCGACTCAGATTCAAAAAATAGTATTATTAAAATTACGTATGTTACATGCTTGTCGGACTATAGATGATTTTATGGTTCCACCTGGTAATCGTTTTGAGTTTTTACAAGGTGATCGACTTGGGCAATGTAGTATTCGTATTAATAAGCAATATAGAATATGTTTTTGTATAGATGAAGATTTTAATTTATATGATGTGGAAATTGTAGATTATCATTAAGGAGATAAAAGTATGAAGGAACTAATCCCAGTACCTAAAATGAGTGAGGTTCTACGTGAAGAATTTATGCAACCATTGGGGCTAAGTGCGTACCGTGTTGCGAAGGATATTATGGTTCCTGTATCACGAATACAAGAAATTCTTCAAGATAAACGAAAAATTACGGCAGATACAGATTTAAGATTGTGTAAATATTTTGGCATGTCTAAAGGGTTTTTCTTAAGATTGCAGATGGATTTAGATTTGCTTGAAGCAGAGGATACAGAGGGATTGCAAGCTGATTTAAAAAATATTATATGTATTACAACTCAATCTATTGCTGATTGATAATTTTCGATATATTTGGTACACTTAATTTATAAATATGTGGTTATAACATTATGTATTACTATAAGGAGACGCTATGTTATTCGTTGAATATCCTAAATGCACAACATGCAAAAAAGCAAAGAAATTCTTAGATGATCATAATATTAAATACACAGATCGTGATATTAAATCTGAAAACCCTACAGCAGAAGAAATCGCAGCTTGGTATCCACAATCTGGTAAAGATTTGAAAGCATTCTTTAATACTTCTGGTATGATTTATCGTGAACAACAATTGAAGGATAAATTGCCAAACCTTAGTGAAGAAGAAAAACTAGCTTTATTAGCATCCAATGGTATGCTTGTAAAACGGCCTATCTTGGTTCTTGAAGACAAAGTTCTAGTGGGCTTTAAAGAAGCAGAATGGATTGAGGCGTTGAAGCTCTAATTTCATATCAGTAACCGAAAGAACAGGTCCCTAAAAGCCTCCAAAGCGAGCTAAGTCGTTTTTAGGGACCTGTTCTTTCTATATCTAATAAAGAAATAAGAGCTTTCAACTAGAGCTTTAAAGAGCTAAGTCATTTTTAGAGATAGAGGCTTTTCTTTTTATATGAAATTAGCATCTTCAACTAGGGCCTATTGAAGAACTTCCAAAGCGAGCTAAGTCGTTTTTAGGGACCTGTTCTTTCTACATCTAATAAAGAAATAAGCGCCTTCAACTAGATCTTTAAAGGGAGAGGTCATTTTTATGAATTCGTTCTTTTCCTATTCTGTAATGGAAATGCAGTTTTTTATTGTTTATCGAAAAAATTAACTTGTATATAGTTTGTATGTCTTGTATAATATTTACATTGTAGATATACCCCTATGGGTACATAAACTTTAAATCACCTTAGGTACAAAGTGTTTTAAATTACTTTAGGCCCAGAGAGTTTCAAATTACTTAAGGTATAAAGAGTTTTGAATTATTATTGTGTTGTTTTGTGTTGTGTTTCCGGAGCAAGTTTAGCCGGTTCTAGTGTATAGAGAGGTCTATATGAAGTTTTTACAGTCTTTATCGGCTCAGGTGTCGTTATTTACGCAAGGTGCTATTTTAGCATTAGGCGTTGTCTTTATTCTTTTGGATGTGATTACAGAGTCATTAAATCCCGTTATAGATTTAGCATGGGTAACGGTTCTAGTTTGTGGTTTACCACTACTTATTAACAGTGTTCAAAGTATTTGGGAGCGTTTAGAGATTCATGCTAATTTCCTCATTGTAGTGGCCATGGTGGCGCTCATTTCCAATGGCGATTATCATACGGCAGCCTATGTGGGGCTCATTGTACAGGCTGGTTTCTTCTTGGAGCAGCTTATTACGGGTGAGTCACATTACACTGTAGATGATGATATGCTGCCTACAATGCCAGCACAACTCGTTGCTATGCGTCAGGGCATTAACAATTATTCGTCTGTCATTGTTGTGGCTGTATTGCTATTATCTATGGGTTCCTTTGCATTGACACAGGATTTATACATACTGTAACCTTGTTATTGGTACTATGCCCATGTTCCTTGGAGCTTATCTTAGTGGCACTTATGATGGGATCCCTTGTGGATGACGCATCTCCTGTATCGGAGCTTTCAAAAGGAACAAAGCAGTCTCATTTAGGTCTACTTATCGTGTCTATTGTATTCCACGTAGCGATCATCTGCGTGGGCGTACTTGGTCTTATAGATCCTGTTACGGCTGTTGCATTGCACGGTTTGGCACGACTTGGTCTCGTGTATAATTTGAAAGTTCTTAATAGTTCTTTGTGTGTAGCATAGAATTTAGTACAGTATATATTTTAAGACATAATAAAATCCCCCTAGTAATGATGTGTTACTAGGGGAGTTTTTAGGTTCATACAACTATTAGTTGTAGATTATTCTTTTGCTTGGGATTTGTCACCAAGTGTGAGAAGTAGGAATACGATAGCGAGGATACATGCACCAACGAGGGCCACGAAGCCACCATCCCAACCATAAAGGTCAACCATGAGACCCATGAACGCACCAGCACCAGCGGAACCGATGAGGTAACCAAGAAGGCCTGTAAGACCAGTAGCACCACCTGTTGCTACACGTGGTACCATGTCTGCTGCTTGAAGGCCGATCATCATAACTGGACCGTAGATGAGGAAGCCAATAGCGATAAGTGCTAAGTTATCGATAAGGATATTGCCTGCTGGGTTGAACCAGTAAACAAGGATTGCTAAGATAACGAATAGCATGAAGCAGATGGTAGCTGGAGCACGACGGCCGCGGAATACGCGGTCACTCAAATAGCCACTTACGAGCATGCCTGGAATACCAGCCCATTCGTACAAGAAGTAAGCCCAACGGGAACCTTCTTTTGTAAAGCCTTTCACAGCAGTCAAATAAGTAGGCGCCCAGCTTACTACGCCGTAACGGATGAAGTATACAAAGATATTTGCAATTGCAAGATACCATAAGTATTTGTTATGCAAATATATTTGTAGAAGATTTCTTTGAAAGTAGTTTTGTTTTCATCTTTTACTTCAGTTGCTACTGTTTCGTGTTTATATTCCTCGATAGGTGGCAAGCCACAAGATTGAGGTGTATCTTTCAACAAGAAGAATGTAACCACAGCTAATACGATAGAAATAAGAGCAGGGAAGAAGAAAATACTATGCCATGTACCAAATAGATAGATACCTAACGTAGCAAGAGGTGCGATGATACCGCCACCAAGATTGTGGGATACGTTCCACCAAGACCACCAAGCACCGCGTTCAGAACGGGAGAACCAAGTTACCATATTTTTCGCATATGGAGGATAGCCCATACCTTGGAACCAACCATTTAAGAAGGCGAGCACGCACATGATAGGAATACTGCTTAAAACACCAGGTAAGGTGCCGAATAATAACATAACTAAAGCACTGAGCAATAGACCTACTGTGGAGAAGTATTTTGGGTTAGAGCGGTCAGACGCATTACCCATGACAAATTTACTTACGCCGTACGCTACGGATAAGAGGGTCATGACAATACCAAGATCCGCTTTAGTGTAGCCGTACTCAGCAATCATGTACGGAACAGCCAAACTAAAGTTTTGGCGGATCAAATAGAATGTAGCATAACCAATAAAAGTACCTGCAAAGACTTCTTTGCGAAGACGTTTGTAGGTGGAATCGATTTGCCCCTCTGGTAATCGTTCAATATGAGGAGCTGGAGAGAAAATCGACATCATCACACATCCTTTCTACAAAATGCCATTGTAATCATACCATGTATGACCAAAAGTCGACTATATTTTATTTTTAATTATGATAAATAGTTATTTTAGTGTACCATTATGGGCTTAGCGCATAGATTATAGGTCATTAAAATATCTACTATTTATTAGAGAGAACTAGCACCAAAATACATGAATGGTGTTAATAAAATAGCGCTATCTATTCCGATAGATACTCAATTAGAGTTGTAGGATAGATAGCGCTTTTGTGTTGTATATTAATTGTGAATATATTTATATACTGTACGTAAATATATTGATTTTATTAGTCGATAAGATGCTACCGTATTCATAGTATATTACATACTATAGCACGCATACTAAGATAAAATTGATTTTATAGTCTCAATTAATCAATATATGTTACAGGATAGCCTTTTGGCTCAATTTCACGGCGGTTAAGGCCGTTTGGTAAGTCTGGATAGCCAAATGCAAGGCTAGCATATACTTTTTCACCTTCTTTAAGGCCTAGTTCACGCATTTTAGCTTGGATGCGTTCGTTGTCTTGGAGGTGACGGATTTGGTTTACCCAGCAGCTGCCAAGATCGAGTTCATTGCAAGCAAGCATCATGTTTTGCATTGCACAAGATACATCGGCAAAGTTGTTTGCATAGCTCGCTTGGCTTGCTAGTACGATGAGCACCGGTGCGCCATAGTTAAATACAAATTTACCTTCACCGGACATTTTAATGATATTCACCATGTAAGGGAGTGTATTTTCTGTAATCGGCATTTTGCCGTATTCCTCTTGAACGAGTGTTACTAGCTCTTTGAGCACATCCTGGTTTGTAATGACCATAAAATGTGTCAATTGTGTATTACCACCCGATGGGGCACGGCGGCCAGCATCGAGGACTTGATCGATAAGTTCTCGAGATAATTGATCGAGCTTTAAATTTACGCGTACTATGACGTGTTTTGATACATTCTAAGGTCTTCATATAGTCCTCCTATTATCAATCAGGTTTATATAGAATTTCTTTTTATTATACTATATGACATAAATCTAGAAAGAAGAAATTTAGAATGAGATTTAGAAGAGATCTCTAGAAGGGATATGCTAAAGGGATATACGTTTCGTCTTGAAAGAAGCAATGTCTGCATGTGGTATTGAATTCTAATATAAAAAAATTTTATTAATAGGTTCACAGTTTTTATGGTGTGATTTCTGCCCATAAATTCTATGGATGCACTCATTTTCTTAATAAAAAAGAAAAAATATATTAATTAATTGACAAATTTAAAAATTTGTGGACAAAGTAGGTTTTTTACGTTGACTGCTTACTGTAGAATTGTGTACAATTATTTTGTAGATTATTGTGTGCATATGGAGGTAGAATATGGCAGAAATTGGCGTACTCGAAGGTTACAAACATAAAGAAGACGTACCTGATGCAGAGTACATGAAATTAGAAAACCAATTGAGCTTCCCACTTTATGTAGTGGCGAAGGAAATTGTTAATGCATATCGCAGTCACTTAGATCCGTTGAATTTGACATATACTCAATACATCGTAATGATGGCATTGTGGCAATATGGTGATTTGTCCGTTAAAGAACTAGGCCAAGTATTGCGCCTTGATTCTGGTACATTAACACCACTTTTAAAGAAATTAGAAGCAAAAGCATTCTTAAAGCGTAAACGCAGCCGCCAAGATGAACGCGTAGTAATGGTAACCCTTACTGATACAGGTAAAGCATTACGTGATGAAGCAGTTCATATACCACGTCGCTTGTCTGAAGCTGCAGGCCCGATTTTTGACGTTGAAGAAACACGTCAAATGCGTATGTTGCTTAACAAATTGTTAGAAGCAATCGATAACGCTAATGCTAGAACAGCAGAGAAGCTTAAGCGCTGATGTAGCGTACTCTAGTAAGATCTCATATGCATACATTCTGTAATTTAATATATCTAATATTTTCATAAAATGTGATATACTATACATATAACATATTGTGCTGAGGTCATGTGAGAGCATGACCTGTCGTGAGATGCCGTAAAGGCAAAAAGGAGAGCATTATGAATAAAAATTTATTAGGCGCATTTGTATTAGCCGGTACATTATTAGTTGGTGGTGTTGCTAATGCAGCAAACTGGAATGGTTTAGCTAACTATCCAGAGGTTCCAAACAGTGCAAATGGTTCTGAAACATACTTCTTTGATAAAGCATCCCAATTCAGTGGTATCGATAGTAGCCGTAACTATGTATTCGGCATCAATGTAGTGAATATGCATAACAATCAATATGGCGAAGCTACATTATTCAAATATATTGTTCATCCAAGCTTACATACTGTATATCGTTTCTCTCCAGATGGTCAAGTGTACCAAATCACTCCTGGTTCTAATGAATACAACATGTTCTTGGCTGCTTGGAAAGAAGTATACGGTACTGATTTCTCTTTCCCAGCTTTATAATTTGATGGCGCAAGCCGTAATAATTACATAACTATTGCTGGTGAAAGCTCCTTTGGGCTTTCACCAGTGTTGTTTATGGAGGTTTCCTATGTCTAAATCTGAATTTGCTCAAGCTTATACGGAGCGCATGTTCCCTGATATTGCGGCCCCTGCAGGTTATATTGACCCTGAGTTTGAAGTTTTATTTGATAATTTTGCGTTCGATGAAGTTATCACCGAAGAGGGTCGTAATGTGCCTGCCAAGGATCGCTTCTTGGCCATTCTTGCTACATTAGTAGGGGCATCTGCTGTTGATGAATATGCGTTGATGCTACCGGCAGCACTTAACTTTGGCTTGATTCCCGATGAAGTAATCGAGCTTATTTATCAAGCTGTGCCATATCTTGGCATTGGTCGTGTACGCCCATTCTTTAAGGTTACAAATAAGATTTTTGACTATCGTGGGGAAACTGTTACGGATCCATCTCGCAGTACAATTACTGCTGCATCTCGTTTTGAAAAGGGCGTAGAAAAACAGGTGGAAATCTTTGGTGAATCTGTGCGTCATTCTTACGAAGAAGGCCCTGAAGATACACGTCACATCAAAAAGTGGCTTGCTAATATGTTCGGTGACTACTACACACGTAAAGGCTTAAGTGTGGCTCACCGTGAAATGATTACCTTCTGTTTCTTGGCAGCTCAAGGTGGATGTGAACCTCAATTAAAGGCTCACGTAGAAGGCAACTTGAACGTAGGCAACAGTAAACAATATTTGATTAACATCGCATCTCAATGCGTGCCGTACATCGGCTATCCACGTACATTGAATGCCCTTCGCTGCATTCAAGACGGCTACACCGCATGGGAAGCTAAACAATAAAGGAGTTTTATGTTATTTTCTGGTATTAGTTTAACGATGATTTTAGCGTCTATACCAGCGCTTATCATTGCAGCTGCAGGGCATGAATTTGCTCATGCCAAGGTAGCAGATATGCTCGGCGACTCTACGCCGCGCTCCATGGGTCGCTTGACCTTGAATCCCGTGGCACACCTTGATTTAATCGGCTCTATAGCCTTTCTTATCGGAGGATTTGGTTGGGCTAAGCCTGTAATGGTTGATACCTCTAATTTCCGCGATCCTCGCACAGACTATACCTTAGTATCTATTGCGGGACCGGCGTCTAATGTATTGATGGCCTTTTTGGGGTATTTCGCCCTTCGTTTTTTTGAAAGTTACGGCTTATTGATGAATGAATCATTAGAGTTAGTACTAACATTGATTGTTGTATATAATATTAACTTTGCCATTCTCAATATGATGCCCATACCACCACTTGATGGTAGTCGTATTATTACAAGCTTGTTGCCTAGGAACATGCAATTTACATTAGAACGTTTAAGCTTTGTCAGCTTGATTGTACTTATTTTATTGCTTAATACACCAATTGCAAGTAAGATCTTCATTCCATTACAACAAACTATTTTGCAATTGTTTGAGCGTATCGTAAACGTCATTTTGTAAGGGTCATACGGTAAGGCTTTTATTTTATCTTCCTCTATATATTAAAAACTATCGATATAGTTTCTAATATATGATATACTGTGTATAGAAATCGTAAATTTTCGATATATTAATGTTACAGTGTATGGTTAGATACTATTGATATAGTAAACTAATCCACTAAACTAAATTGATATGTAAATCGATATATTAAATTGATACAGTATATAGATATTCAAGTGAATAGAAGAGGAATATATATGGATTTTGAAGAAAATCAAGTGCCAGAGGCGATTCTGGACAAGCTTACAAAGGTGTGTACATGCCGTAGCATTACACGTAAAACGATTAAAGAAGCCATTTTGAATGGTGCTCATACATTTCCTGAGGTAAAAGAAGCAACTCGTGCTGGTACAGGTGCTTGCGGTGGTAAAGGCTGTGGCCCTCGCATCGTAAGCTCTTAGCAGAAATGAAAGAGCAAGGTAAAATTTAAGGATAAGCAAAAGTTAAGTACAAGCAAAATTTAATCGTAAGTTTGACCTTAACTTATATAAAGACTATTACTTGGAACCAATACGGTATATATTCGTAGGTTTTGGGTAATAGTCTTTTTTGCACTACCGATGCACTCTATATATTGGCGTTGTTGGGGTTGTCTTTATTATTTGATATACTATACATAATACTTTTTAGAGATTTTGGAGGTATATATGTTTCGACGTATCGTAGCGGCTACGATGATTGGCGCATTGGCGCTTACAACGGGCTGCGGTTTACATAACCCATTTGCTTCTAAGGCTGAGCCTGTAACCTATGAATCCGTGGTACAGAGCGAGCTTTCACCAGAGGAAAAGGTGGATAAATTAGTAGCTAATATGTCCGATGCAGACAAGGTGGGGCAATTGATGATGATTGGCATTCACGGCAAGACCTTGAACGATGATGCGAAGTTTATGCTCAATGAGTATCGCGTGGGCGGTATCATCTTGTTTGACCGCAATATGGAGTCAAAGGATCAAGTGAAATCGCTCATTACAGATATTAATAAAACTGGTAAAAGTGCGGGTTTAACACCATTATTCATCGGTATCGATCAAGAGGGTGGTGCTGTGGCGCGCATGGAGGATCAGCTCATCAAGGTTCCTCCTGCAGAAGAATTAGGTAAAGAACCTATTGAACAAGCGGTATCCTTGGCAAAACAGTCTGGTACTGAACTAAAGGACTTGGGATTCAACATTAACTTTGCTCCTGTAGCGGACTTGGGCTTAACCTATGGCCGTTCCTTTAGCACAAATCCTGATGATGTTGTACGGTATGCCAGCGCTGTAGGTAAGGCCTATGATGAAGCTGGTTTATGGTATTCCTATAAGCATTTCCCAGGCATTGGTAAAACAGATGTAGACTTACATGCGGATACCAGTGTTGTGCCGGTGTCTAAAGAGACTTTGTTGAATGAAGATACGAAGGTATTTGTAGACCTCATTAAGCAGTCTAAACCGAATACATATGCAATTATGGTGTCCCATGCTATGTATCCTCAAATTGATCCAGATCATCCATCTAGTCTGTCTAAAGCGATTATTACTGACTGGTTGCGCAAAGATATGGGCTATAACGGAGTTGTCGTAACAGACGATATGGACATGGGCGCTCTTGCAAAACACTACACCTTTGGCGATATGGCGGTTCAATCTATCTTGGCCGGTAGCGATATCTTGCTCGTGTGCCACGAATACGAACACATGCAAGAGGCGTATAATGGCCTTATGAAAGCTGTAAAAGATGGTCGTATCTCTAAAGAACGACTCGATGAATCTGTGAAACGGATCTTGCTTATGAAGATGAGTAAAATTTCTTAGAATGTCTTATTTTAAGGAAGGAATTTTAAGAGTATATCACGAATATAGACAGTGGAAATACTATTCATGGAAGGCGAATCTGAGTTGACACTCAAGGGAGAACTTTGTTATAGTTAATACACAGAGAAACTGTGCGAAACTTACGGGTAACGCGCAACACTCGTCGACTCAAGGGTCGGCGAGTTTTTTTTGTTTGTAGGAGGGAGTTATGTCTAAGCCTTTTAAGTCTTTAGATTCCCTATTACGATTGATGAGAAAACGGAATATTACGATTGAAAAGGGAACTGAGGGCAGTCGAGTAAAGAGAATTTTAGCTAGAGATAATTATTACTCAATAATTAATGGTTACAAAGATATTTTTTTGGATATTAACGCTACAGTTAATAGTGGAGATGACTATTATATAACGGGAACAACATTTTTTCAGATTTATGGACTATATTGTTTTGACCGTAACCTTCGAATTATTCTATTGAAGGCTCTTTTACAAGCAGAGCAAAATATTTGTACGAAAGTATCTTATCGTTTTTCTGAAGTACATACATCTGAATTCAGCCATTTAAATGTAAATAATTTTTTTCTAAGACTAATTTACCTAAAAGCTACAGAGTTAGTATCAAAATTATCAAATGCTACACAACGTAATGCAAGACATACTATGTTTTCCCATTATTTAACGACACATCAAGATTTACCTTTATGGGTTTTTAGTAACAAAGCTTACATTTGGTGAGATTACGAATTTTTATAAATTAATTACTCCTAACATACAGGAGAAAATCTTGGAAGATATACATAAGGAATATACGACTGAGTACCGGATTTCTATAACGAATCCCACTTCAACCTTAATACCTATTTTTAGCGAAATATTAGATGTTTTGGTAGGGTATAGAAATGTATGTGCACATGGAGATCGACTTTATAATCATAGGGATTACAGGTTCAAAAAGGACGATAAAAAAAACTAACATACTATTTTTGTGCCTAATCCAAAGGGAGTGAATCTTCTGTATATGGATTATTGATTTCTTTGAGATTATTATTGCCACGAGTGGCATATAAAAAGCATTATTGATGAGATTATAAGTGAGTTATCACTTTTAAAAGAACAGTTACCAATTATACAGTTTAATCAAGTTCTTGCTAAAATGGAGTTAACGCTTCAGTGGAAACAAACTTTAGAAACACTAAAATAATAAAATATATAGTGTATACATAACACAGCTTCAAGGATTTTAATAAACCGATAGAGAATTACTTAGTATAGTTATTCTCTATCGGTTTATTTTTTTTGTTAGGAGTGAATGTATATGGCTCGGAGAATTATGTTGAACGGTACGTCCTATTTTGGGCAAGGGGCGATTCAGGAGATTGTGAATGAAATTAAGAATCGCCATTTTAAAAAGGTCCTCGTTACGTCTACACCTGATCTATTTGAGTTTAAGGTGGCTACAAAGGTAACAGATCTTCTTGATGCGGCAGGCATTGCTTACGATGTATATGATAATATTAAGCCGAATCCAACCATTGAAAACGTAACATCTGGTGTGGCTGCTTGTAAGGCAGCAGGTGCTGAAGCTATCGTTGCTGTAGGCGGTGGCAGTGCTATCGATACAAGTAAGGCCATTGCTACAATTATGACGAACCCTGAGTTCAGCGATGTGCGTAGTCTTGAAGGGGTGGCACCTACGAAACATCCATGCTTGCCGATTATTGCTGTGTCTACCACATCTGGTACGGCGGCAGAGGTTACTATTAACTACGTTATTACAGATGTTGAAAAGAACCGTAAATTTGTATGTGTTGACCCTCATGATATTCCAATCGTAGCCATCGTGGACCCTGATATGTCTGCATCGATGCCAACTGGTCTTTGTGCGTCCACCGGTATGGATGCCCTCGTGCATGCCGTGGAAGGTTACATTACAAAAGGTGCGTGGGAACTTACTGATATGCTTCATTTGAAAGCTATTGAAATCATCGGGCGTTCCTTGCGTAGCGCCGTAGCTGGTGACTTCGGAGGCCGTGAAGCTATGTCCCTTGGTCAATATATTGCAGGTATGGGCTTCTCCAACGTAGGTCTTGGCATCGTTCACTCCATGGCGCATCCATTGAGTGCTGTGTACGACATCCCTCATGGCAAGGCGTGTGCAATGCTGTTAACAGCAGTATTGAAATTCAATGCCCCTGCAACAGGCGAAAAATATCGTGAAATTGCTCGCGTTATGGGCGTTCCTGATATAGACGGAATGGATCAAGAAACATATCGTCAAGCAGCAATTGATGTAATCCAAAAATTAGCTGATGATGTAGGCATTCCTAAATCCCTTAGCGAAGCAGGCGTAAAACGTGAAGATATTCCATTCCTCGCTGAATCTGCTTTCAACGATGCATGTACACCTGGTAACCCACGAGATGCATCTATGGAAGAAATCATCGGCATTTACGAATCCATATTCTAAGGAATTTTAGGACTTGTCTAAATAATCTAATAGTCTAAATGATGCTGAGCTCTGGCCCTAAGAACTTTACATCTTTAGTGTCTTTACATATTTCAGATGCCTCCGAATATGTAAAGAAAATGCATTTATACACTTGCTTAACAAAACTAGCCATCTCGTGTTAGAGGTGGCTAGCTTTGCGTTTGTAGCGTTGTCTTCTAATTAGATAACTGATGTTGTATGTAATCGTTTCTTGAAAATGATGGTTTACATAAGTATACTAAGGATATGAATACATAGTTTATGCACGAGTGTTTAAATTTTGGCTAATGCTAAGGAGGAATGGTATGAGGCTATGGAAAATTAATAAGCGCAGTTCTACCTTAGCAGATATGTCCATGAATCGTATGTTGTTAACGGAGCTCATTGCGAAGGGCGCTCTTGTGGGCATGATTGCAGGCTTTTGTGGTGCTACGTACCGTTATTTAATCCTTGAGTCAGAGCATATTCGTTGGCAGTTGATGGACGGCATTACCATGGAATGGGCCATAGGCTGGCTTATAGTAATGGTCATCTTTGCCTTTATCGTCGACAGATTGCTTGCATGGGCTCCATTATCTGGTGGTTCTGGTATTCCTCAAATCGAAGGAGAAATGCTGGGTCTTTTTGATATGAAACCGTATCGGACGCTGGCTTCTAAGATGATTGGTGGCGTATTGACTGGTTTTGCAGGCTTTTCTGTAGGCCGTGAAGGGCCAGCCGTACAAATCGGTGGCTCTGCTGGTAAAATTGTATCCTATTGGATGAATTCAGGGCTGCGTGAGCAGCGCATTTTGACCTCTGCTGGTGCAGGGGCGGGCTTAACGGCTGCCTTTAGTGCACCTGTATCGGGGGCGATGTTCGTCTTTGAAGAGGTCCATAAAAGCTTTTATCCCTATCTCGTTATTCCCACCTTTGTGGCCACATTGATTTCTAACTATATTACGGTTAGTATATTTGGCCTCGAACCAGCTCTTGGGTTTTCAGTAACCTCAGGTGTGCCTCTTGAGTACTTCCCTGTACTGCTTATGGTGGGCGTTATCATGGGGCTCTGTGGGGTGCTCTTCTGCCGCATGATCTTCGCATTTAAGAAATTCTTTGAGTGGCTGAAATGCTCTCGATTCTTGAAATTAGCTCTTACCTTTGTGACTGTGGCTGTTATCGGCTATGATTCGCAACTTCTCTTGGGCGGTGGCAATGATCTGGTAGGGCAGCTAGCCTTTCAATCGCATGGCGTATTGCTCTTAGGGGGAATCGTATTAGGCAAGATTTTACTTACCACCTTCTGCTATGGCAGTGGTGCGCAAGGTGGCATATTCTTGCCAATGCTCGTTATAGGGGCCTCAGCAGGTGCCTTTTGTGAAGCCGTGCTTTCATCAATCGGTATTATCTCACCTGATTTTGTACCGCAATTCGTTATTTGCGCCATGGGTGGTATGCTAGCAGCTGCGATGCGAACCCCAATTTTGGCGATTCTACTCGTTCTTGAAATGACGAATAGTTTTTCTAATATTTACGCTATCGGTATCGTTACATTGGTGGCCTATCTTGTGGCAGATCTTTTAAAAGAGCCGCCAATTTACGATTCCTTATTGCAAGCCATGAGTGGGCAAAGCAATCTAGAAGCTGTACAAACATTCTTCCAAACGAAGGTGCCTGTAGTGGCAAACTATACAGATGTACAACTACAAGACTTGGCATTGCCAGAGGGGACACTGATCGTAAGTATTCGTCGCAATGGAACATACATTGTACCCCTTGGAGATGTAAAACTCGAACCAGGTGATGAGCTACAAGTCTCTTGTGAACGAGGACGATTAAAGCAGCGAAAGACTTTTTCCAATCGAATTTATAGCAAAGAGATATCTTCAATCTAAGTAAAGGGAGGCCTTATTATGCTGGATAACATTATAGTATTTTATATATTCTTTACCATAGTTGGCTTTTTAGCGGCTATGCTAGGCACCATCATCGGTGCCGGAGGGGGCCTTGTATTCGTTCCTCTCTTCATGTACTGGTTCCCGGAGTGGTCCCCATCTATGATTGTAGGGACATCACTCTTTTCTGTTATGTGTAATGCTATTTCTGGCTCTATTGCATATATTAAACAGAAAAAGGTTCTTATCAGTGCCGCTATTGTATTTAGTTTAGCGACTTTACCAGGTGCTATCTTAGGGGCTCAAATGTCTGGTTGGTTTTCTGGACAAGGCTTTATGTTTGCCTTTGGGTGCTTTATGCTATGCGCTTCTGGTTTGATTGGATTTAAGAACTTCAAAAAAGGGGAGCGGAAGGAAGAAAGCCTTACTCTTGATCAGCTAACGTATAGCAAGCCTATTGGCATTAGCATTAGCTTTTTTGTAGGTTTTATCTCCAGTATCTTTGGTATTGGCGGTGGCCTTATCCATGTGCCTGCCTTGATTTATCTGATGGGATTCCCAACCCATATGGCTACAGCTACAAGCCAATCTATCCTTGCGGTATCTACAATGATAGGTGTTATAACGCATTTATTGGAAAATCATATCGTATTTAGTATTGCTATCCCTACTAGTATTGGTGCTATCTTTGGTGCCCAAGCAGGTGCGCGCATTGCAAAACGTCTGAAAGCAAAATCTATTCTTGCTCTTATGAGCGTGGCAGTCTTTGCACTAGCTGTACGTCTTATTCTTAAGTCTGGTATTTTGGGATAATATGGCTTCTCTGATCATCAATAGAAATTCGAATACTATACTTCTTATGTTCTAGTTAGTATGAACCGATAGATTTGATATGTTTACTATAAGCCCTCTAGTGGTTGCTCGAAAGAGTTATATCCCTAGAGGGCTTTTTATGTGAAAGTGAACGATTATTAGTAGGGGAATCTAAAAGTTATGATTAAAAGTCATACTTAAATATAAATGAGAACGATAAAATTGAAATATATGGGAATATACAGTTTTATGCATAATTTATGTAAACTATTTCCTATAGAATTGTATACACGATAAATCAAGTTTTATGGGCAATTTGGCGTTCATTTATTATAGAGTTCTTTAATTACTAAGTAAATAAAAATAGTTTTTATTTTAATATGTGAAAAAAATGAGTACATGATAATGCCACTGAGATGCACTTTCAAGTAAAGAAATAAAAAAGCCATGCATATCGAGAATTATTAGAAGACATATAATTTATGCATAATTATAGTAGTGAGAATGAGAACGGCGTATACTAAATATAAGACACTATAAGAAATATTCCTTAAGAAAGGATAGGAGGAAATATAAGTGAGTACGCTTAATAGAGATTATGAACGTTTTGCCAAGGAGGCAAAAGAGATTTGCAAAGATCGTGTCTATACTGATCATTTACGTCGTTATGCATATGGTGTTGACGCGTCCTGTTATAGCTATTTACCAAAGGTTGTTGTAAAGGCTGAGGATGAACGTGAAGTAAGACGCCTTATTCGTTTGTGCCAACAATGTGGTACACCATTTACATTCCGTGCAGCTGGTTCTTCTTTGTCTGGTCAATGTTCCAGTGAAGACGTGCTTATCGTATGTAATGATGGCTTCAAAAAAATGGAAGTTATCGACGATGGCAAGGCTTTAAAATGTGAATGTGGTGTTATCGGTTCCGATGCGAACGATTTATTGAAACCATATAACCGTAAAATCGGTCCAGATCCTGCTACACTTGCAACAGCATTAGTAGGCGGTATTTTGAACAATAACTCCTCTGGTATGTGCTGTGGTACGGCTCAAAACTCCTATAAAACAATCCGTTCCATCCGCGTTGTATTATTAGATGGTACTGTTCTTGATACATCCGACAAAAAATCTATTGAACAATTCCTTCGTGAAAAACCTCAAATGGTTGAAGATATCTTGCAATTGCGCAAAGAAATCTTGGCTGATGAAGAATTGACTCATTTGATTCATCACAAATACAAAATCAAAAATACTACAGGCTATGGCTTGAACTCCCTTGTTGATTTCGAAGATATTATCGACATCATCAACCACTTGTTCATTGGTTCTGAAGGTACATTGGGCTTCGTATCTGAAATCGTGTACAACACTGTTGAAGACGTACCTCATAAAGGTTGCGGTCTCATGTTCTTCAGCACATTGAACGATGCATCTCTTGCGGTTGTAGCCTTGGCTAATATGGGCCGTGAAAAGGTTGTTGCTGCAGAAATGATGGACTATCAATCCTTGAAAGCAGTTCAAACTCTTGAAAATGTACCTGACTTCGTTCGTGAAGTACCAGAAGGTACAAGTGCTATCTTGTTCCAAACTGAAAGCTATTCTAAAAGATACTGTAGATGAAAATTTAGCTTTCATTAAAGAACAATTGAAAGATATCCCAACAGCTATTCCCAAGTCTTTATTCTCAAGATCCTAAAGAATATGATTCCTGGTGGGCAATCCGTAAAGGTATCTTGCCTATCGTTGGTGGTCAACGTAGAAAAGGTACTACTGTTATTACCGAAGACGTTTGCTTCCAAATCGAAGACTTCACTAAGGGCATCGAAATGCTTACTGAATTATTCCACAAATACGATTTCGTAGACGGTGGTGTCATCTTCGGTCATGCTTTGTCTGGTAACGTTCACTTTAACATTACACCTGACTTCAGCGATCCTAAAGATACTAAAAACTTCGGCGATTTGGTAAAAGAAATGTCCGAACGCGTATCTGGTTTCGGTGGTTCTTTGAAAGCCGAACATGGTACAGGCCGCATGGTAGCACCATTCGTTGAAATGGAATGGGGCAAAAAAGCGTACGAAATCAACCGTCGCATCAAAGCAATCTTTGACCCTGAACGCATCTTGAACCCAGATGTTATGATCACTGATGATCCAGATGTGTACAAGAAAAACCTTAAAGCTCAATGTGTTATCGACGATGCTTTCACAATCTGTATGGAATGCGGTTTCTGTGAAAAACATTGTCCAAGTCGTAATTTAACATTGACTCCTCGTCAACGTATCGCATTGTTGCGTGAAACTAAACGCCTTGAAAACGAAGGTAATTTCACATTGGCATCTGAACTTAGAAAAGGCTATGAATACTTCGGCGTAGACACTTGTGCTGCATGCTCCATGTGTAAAGGCCTTTGCCCACTCAGCATCGATACTGCTCAAATTGCTTTATCCATGCGCCGCATCGACCCACCTGCACCTGAATTGGCTAAGAAAATCTACGATAACTTCTCCACAACACTTCAAATGTGTCGTGCTGGCGTAAGTCTTGAAGGCATTGCTGGTTCCATCATTACTCAAAAAGCAATTTCTAAGATTACTGAAGGTTTGCATGGCGTAACAGGTGTTACACCATATGTTCCTAAAACAACTCCTAAAGCTAATCGCTACAAATTGAAAAACCGTATCAAACCAACTAACTTTGAAAAGGTTGTATACTTCAGTACATGTGCAAACCGCGCATTCAAACCTAACCAAGGTTATGACGATGATCGCAGCTTGCAACAAGTTGTAGAAAGCCTCTGCAACAAGGCTCATATCGATATTATCTATCCAAAACATATCGAAAACCTCTGCTGTGGCTTTGAGCTTTGAAAACTACGATGACGTTCATGAACGTGCCGTTAAAGACTTGCACGATGCATTGATGAAAGCATCTCAAAATGGTAAATATCCAATCGTAATCGACCATAGTGCATGCTTCAACCATGCTTTCAAACACATGCCAGACTTAGAAATCAACGATATTTCTGAATTCTTGTGCAAATACGTAGTACCTCATCTCGACATTGAAAAATGTGATGAACGCGTTATCGTACATAAACAATGTAAGATTAAATCTTTGAATAAATCTCAATACATTGAAGACTTGGCTCGTCTCTGCACAGACCATGTATTCAATATCAAATCCTTCGCATGCGATGGCTTTGCTGGTCAAAAAGGTTTCTTCACACCAGAACTTAACAAATCTGCCACAAAAGACCTTGCTGGTGAAATTGCTGAATACGGTGCAACACTAGGCGTAAGCTCCAGTTCCACATGTGAAATTGGCCTTGGTGAAAGCGGTGGCATCCCATTCGTAGGCGTTGCATTCCTATTAGACCGTTGCTCTAAAGCAAAAAATAAGATTTATAACATTACCTACCATATAACGAAAAAGGACGAGTTACGGCTCGTCCTTTTTTGTATATAGTTTTGGTATAATTGTAATGGTAATTAAAAAACTATGTGCTAGTATTTAATGAATTATATGATAGTGCTATATAATGTAATGATAGTAAATAGTCGATTATGTAATTGTATTAAATGGCTAATATAGAGGTATTGTATGAAATATATTCTATTATGTATGTGTTTGTTTAGCTTATTAGGGTGTGGCACAGATACTAAGACTCAGCAAGACACTAAACCTACAACAACAGCTAATGAACAAGTTAAAACAGAGCAAGATGCTCGTGTTATGGCCGCTAAGCAAGCTCTATCCTCTGGTGATTATGCGAAAGCCATCGAGGAGGCAACAGCTTCTATTAAGTATAATCCAAATAATGCAGACGCTTATTCGGTTCGTGGCTTTGCTACGGCTTTAAGTGGAGATACTACTAAAGGTTTAGCAGATACTAAAAAGGCTTACGATTTAGATCCAAACAATGTAGCTAATTACTACAATATGGCCATGGTGTACAAGTTGCAAGGCCAATTAAATGAGTCTAAACAATGGTTTGAAAAGGTATTAGAAAAGGACCCTAGCAACACTTGGTCTGTATATGGTATTGCTACTATTTATGCAGACCAAGGGGATGATACTAAGGCCCTTGATTGGCTTGAAAAAGCAATTAAAATTGATCCATCTGTGAAAACCGTAGCCGCTGAACAAGACCATTTTGAACGCTTTCACAATAATACGAGATTTAAAACATTAGTAGGCTTATAGATATGGATGTAAAACAGATGATTCGCCTTGTTATAAAGGTGATAGGATTTATATATTGGTTTGTCTTTCTATACCTTGGTGGTCTAATGGTCGTAGACTGGGCAGGGTTTATGTCCCAACATAATATAGAAACACCTCTATTCCTTACATATTTAGTGTTTGTAGGTTGTTTTGTAACGCCGTATATTATGCTGTACTGGAAGAAGCTAAATCCTAATGCGAAAGCTCCATTTTGGGTGCGCCATCTCTCCGAATATATGGCGCGATTAGAAGATCGTCATAGTATATGGTTTGATGTATTATATGTACTAAAATTATTGCTCTATTTCATAATAATTCTGTGGATGCTTTGTATCATTTTACTCACCTTAGCAGTTATTGCGTGGACAGTAGTCCTAATTTTGCTGAGCAATTGATGGTGTAAAGGCTTTGCTCAATGGTGAAGCCCAGTAGCGTGTCATAAATTTACATTGTCTTTTCTACTAATGCTTCTTGTAGAATTTGGGAAAAATTGATGCCTTTCGCTAGTGCTCTATCGTTTAGCCATGCAGGAATGGTTAAGGTTTTCTTTACGGATTTACTATTTTTAGCTAAATCAATGTCTGTTTGAACTAATGTAGGATAGGTTGTATCTGTACAAGGTAAGTTGCGAATAGATGTAGGGGTTGGTAAACTTTCCCCATCCTCTAAGCACCCTAAAATATATAGTTCCATTGCCTCTTGTGCATTAGTTATAAGCTCTGTTAGTGTTGAGCCCGTACTACTTGTATATTCTAAGTCTGGAAACTCAGCCCAGAAACCATCAGCATCATCATGGATTATAGCAGGGTATATAAATTTCATAGGGCCTCCTTATAGTAGATCTTTATCTTTCATACGCTCTCCTTTTATAGTAACACGTGTACACGTATAAAACAATTGATAGGAGTTATATTTCTTATATTTCTAGTCTAACCGTATATAAAGTAAAACAGGGGTGACCATTGGTCACCCCTGACTCTATTGGTCACTTGACAAACTAGATGTATGATTTATACACATTAATTCTATTTATATAAATCATATTAGTATATAATTGAGATATATAAATTAGGTTGTATATTGATGAAAGGAGAGAATTCATCATGAAACCATTTGGTAAGCGGATTGCAATGGCTGTAGTGTGTGCGGCCACATTGACATCTCCCTTGTTGTTGAGCGGTTGTAGTATGTCAGAACTATGGCAAGGTACTGAACAGAGTCGCAAGGAAATTGCGCAACGGTCTGAGCAAGATCAGGTGCAGTTATTTAATCAATATGTGAAAGCTGTAAGCCGATTTAATCGCATGGCTGTAATGTTCGATTATGCGAATACGCCAACTCTAAACAATTTAAAAGCGGGGCAGCATTTAACTGTATTTAATGCACCGAACTTTAAGCAATTGCAAAAAGAATTAGAAGAGGCTAAGCAAGCCGGTATCCCTTATGATGAAATGAAGGAGCCTTTAGATAAGCTGCTTTCAAAATTGAACGAAATTACACCGGTAGCGGAAGAGCTTGATGCATACTATAAATCTAAAGGGTATACCACAGATAACTATGCTAAGGAGCAACAATTAGGCCCTAAATATGTTCAATTGTATGAACAATTTGTTCCTATTTATGCTGACTTTGATAATTTAATGCATAAGATTAACACGGACCGATTGCAACAACGGTTACAACAATTGCGCGATGCAGGTAAGAAAAATGCAGCCGCTGCACAAGAGGTTTCTTTGCGACTTACTGCAGTCCTAGAGAAGCTAGATAGTGAAAAAGAACCAGATGTAAATGCTATCAATCAAGAGTTACAAGCTATTGGCGATTTAGCGAATGGTATTTCTAGCCCTAAGTATGACTCTGTTAAGACCTCTGTAAACTCTACGATTGGTGCGATCCGTACCTATATGGGATCCAACAAGATAACGATTATAAACATATGGTTGAGGCCTATAACCGTTATATTTCCAATATGAATACAACCAATATGAATGAATTGGATCAATAAGCAAGCTAGAAGAATAGTGTTGTAAATTAATAGGCATATATAAGATATAAAAAGAAAGCTGTATCGAATGAGGATATCATTTGATACAGCTTTTTACATGTTTATAGCCTAGTTAGAACAAAAGTTATTGGTAGTTTATTATATTTTTCTAATGGTTGTAATTCGATTGGATAGGGAGAATAGCACGAGAGCTACCCAGATACAGCCAAAAGCGATAAGTTGGGCTGTGCCAAAGCTTTCACCAAAGTAGAAGATGGCCAAGAAAAAGCCCATGGTGGGAGATAGGTATTGTAAAAATCCTAGTACATTCAATGGCAAGAGTTTTGCGCCGTACGAGAAGAGGATGAGTGGAATTGATGTGGTGAGCCCTGCACCGATGAGGAGTAGGCCGGTGGATGTTACGTTCTCAAGAAAGACCCAGGAAGAGGTATCTATGGTTGCCAAATACCATAGCGCTATCGGTGTAACAAGCCACGCTTCCAAAGCAATACTTGAAAATGGATGGATGGTGAGGCGTTTCTTTACGGCTCCATATAGGCTAAATGATACAGCTAGTGCGATGGAGACAATCGGTAAGGACCCTAGTTCATAGGTCATGATTGATACACCTAGTACGGCGATGGCCATGCTCAGTTTTTGGGACCATAGTAAGGTTTCTTTGTAGATAACGATGCCGAGCAATACGTTGAGGAGAGGGTTGATATAATACCCGAGGCTAGTATCGAGAACGTGTTGGTTGGTAACAGCCCAAATATAAGTGAACCAGTTGACGCTAATAAGGGCGGCTGCCAGTAATAATAGGCCGAACTGTGAAAGATGTGTGCGCAAGTATTGAATATCGATGCGCAGTTGTTGGCGGCCCATAGCAAGGATGATGAAGATCATCCAAACACCAGACCAGATGATGCGGTGCGATAATACTGAAAAGGATGAAACTTGGTTAAGTAGTGCCCAATAAAGGGGGAGCAAACCCCAGATTAAGCAGCACAGTAATGTAGTACTGAGCCCTTTTTTGTTTATATCATTCATAATGCAACCTCCTCTTATTGATAGCATTATTATATCATGCTGATAATGTTATATGCGTTTTTGTCATTTTATATATGCGTTAGTTATAACTTAAAATTTGTTACTTATGATTAACTGTTATGTTCATTGACTTTGTGCATATTGTTACACTATATTGGACTTAGAACAACGAATATAGAGAATAGGTGTCACAAGACTTAATAGAGAAATCGGTACAAGCCGATGCGGTCCCGCCACTGTAAGGACGAGCCTGCTTTCATAGATGTCACTGGAGAAATCTGGGAAGGCGAAAGCGAGGTGATGAGCCCAAGCCAGGAGAACTGCCTGTTGATAATCACCGTTATGTACCTACGAGCGATAGGAAGGGGATTGGGGTATGCTGGTTTCAGTGTTTTTTGGTGTACCTTTCAATAAGAAACCTTACGTGTCACTTTTGGGTGGCACGTTTTTTATTGCCCTTGAAAGTGGCTGTTTAGCGTATGAATCAGGCTTTATAATTATTTAATTAATGGACACAGATTTGAGGTTGATGTGATCCAAGTATAGGAAAGCTCGAGTGATTCATAGATATAACATTTCGCAGGTACGGTGCGCTGTTTCTCGGTATGGTTTCGAGTTGAAAAGGAGGCACATATATGTCTGACAAAAAGACTTCGAAGGACGCAGAACGCGATCTATTAGCACCTGTATCCTTTGACGAATTTGAGAAACCTACGTATGAACAATGGCAGGCTGAAGTTGAAAAGGCGTTAAAAGGTGGCGACTTCCACAAGAAGATGTTTACTAAAACCTATGAAGGTATTACGTTGCAGCCAATTTATACACCTGCACTGCATGCAGAAGCAATTCCAAAGGGCGTATACCCTGGGGCAGGCGAGTTCCTACGTGGTACTAAGGCAAGTGGTTATATTAAAGACTCTTGGGGTGTATCCCAATATGTAGATGACTCTTTGCCTAAGGATGCCAATCATGCAAGTTTATACGAGATTGTAAAAGGTGGCACCATTCACAACATCCGCCTAGATGAAGCAACACGCCATGATCAAGATGTGCAAGTAGGCGCATCCGTTGGCGTTGGTGGTACATCTGTATCCACTATGGATGACTGCAAACAATTGATTGACCGCTTCAATTTGAAGGAAAATCCTTTGTACATTGAAACAGGTGCTTCTGCAGCCATCTTGCTTGGCATGTTAGCGGCTACGGTGAAAGGCGCTAAAAAACAAACATCTGATTTGAAAGGTCTCGTTGGTGCAGACCCTATCGGTGTTTGGGTGAAAGATGGTGCTTTGCACATTTCCTTAGATACAGCCTTTGATGAAATGGCACATACTGTTGTGTGGGCTAAAGAACAAGCTCCAGAACTTAAAACAGTGCTCGTATCTGGCGATGTATACGCTAATGGCGGCGCTAACGATGTGCAAGAGGTTGCCTATGCATTGGCAACAGCTGTTTGCTACGTGCGTCAATTAGCACAACGGAACATCGATATTCACACCATCGCGAAGAGCATGATGTTCACATTCTCCTTAGGGGCTAATTTCTTTATGGAAATTGCTAAATTGCGTGCCTTGCGCGTACTTTGGGCTCGCATTATGGAAGCTTTCGGTGCTGAAGAAGCGGACCGTGCCGTCCATGTACACGGCAGAACATCTGCTTTCACAAAAACTGTATACGACCCATATGTAAACTTGTTGCGCAATACGACACAAGCATTCTCTGGTGTTGTAGGCGGTTTGAACAGCCTTGAAGTATCTCCATTCGACCAACCAATTCGCAAATCGGATGACTTCTCTCGCCGTATTGCTCGTAACATCCAAGTTATGTTGCAAACTGAATTTGAATTGCGTCAACCGGTGGATCCTGTAGGCGGTTCTTGGTACGTGGAAACATTGGCTGCTGAATTATGCGAAAAAATCTGGGCTGAGTTCCAAACTATCGAATCTAAAGGTGGCATTGTGGCGGCATTGAAAGAAGGCTACCCACAAGCTCAAGTGAAAGCTATTCTTGATGAACGCTTCAAAAACCTTGCATACCGCAGAGATGTGGCTGTAGGTAACAATATGTATGCGAATATGACAGAAGAGTTACTTGATCCTAAACCAGAAAATCAAGAAACATTGCGTCAAAAACGAGCTGCTCAAATTGATGAGTACTTGGCAGGTGCAGAGGCTGATGCGGTTGTGAAAGCACAGGCTACTCTAGAAGCAAGTACAACAGAACCAGGTGCGTTGATTGGTCTTATTGAGCTTGGGGCATTACAAAAATTGACAATCCGCCAAATCCGTAAGGCTTTAGATGCAGGCGATATTTCTTCTGAAACAATCGAACCAATTACTGCACATCGCTGGACTGAACAGTTTGAAGCACTTCGCATGCGCACTGAAAACTATAAACAACGTATGAAAGATAATGTGAAGGTATTCTTGGCTAATATGGGCCCAATTCCTCAACACAAACCTCGTGCGGACTTCTCCACAGGCTTCTTCGAAGTAGGTGCTTTTGAAGTGATTAAAAATGACGGCCATGAAACTACGGCTGATGCTGCGAAGGCTGCTCGTGAAAGTGGTGCTGATGTTGTCGTTATCTGTTCCACAGATGATACATATCCAGAATTAGTACCGCCACTAGCGAAAGAGTTGAAAGAAACTATGCCGAATGTAACGGTTATCTTGGCAGGGGCACCGCCTAAGGACCTCGAGCCTGTATACCGTGAAGCTGGCGTAGACGACTTCATTTCCGTTCGTGCAAATTGTTACGAAATCTTGAATACATTACAAGATAAGAAAGGGATGTGAGCTCATGTTTAAAAAAATCCAGACTTCTCCTCTCTTGGCTTGGGAACGCAGTCACCGACATCTCGCGATGCATGGCTTGCTGAACTTCAAAAAGAAACAGGAAAAAGCTTTGAAGATTTATATAATACAACAATGGAGCAAATCCAACTAAAACCTCTCTACACAGAGATGGATTATGAAGGGATGACACACCTTGACTATATGGCTGGTGTACCTCCATTCTTGCGTGGACCTTATTCCACAATGTACGTAACTCGTCCTTGGACAGTACGTCAGTACGCTGGTTTCTCCACTGCGGAAGAATCCAATGCGTTCTATCGTCGTAACTTGGCAGCGGGCCAAAAAGGTTTGTCTATCGCCTTTGACCTTGCTACTCACCGCGGTTATGACTCCGATCATCCTCGTGTAGTAGGTGACGTTGGTAAAGCGGGTGTTGCGGTAGACTCCATCCTCGACATGGAAATTCTGTTCTCCGGTATCCCTCTTGATCAAATGTCCGTATCCATGACAATGAACGGCGCCGTATTGCCTGTTATGGCATTCTACATCCTAGCAGGTGAAGAACAGGGCGTTGATAAAAAGGTTATGGCTGGTACAATCCAAAATGATATCTTGAAAGAGTTCATGGTACGTAATACCTATATTTACCCTCCAGCTACGTCCATGCGTATTATCGGTGATATCTTTGCGTATACATCCCAGTACATGCCTAAGTTTAATAGTATCTCCATTTCTGGCTACCATATGCAAGAAGCGGGCGCTACTGCAGATATCGAATTAGGTTACACATTGGCCGATGGTCTTGAATACATCCGTACCGGTGTAAATGCAGGCCTTCACGTAGATAAATTCGCTCCACGTTTGTCCTTCTTCTGGGCAATCGGTAAAAACTACTTCATGGAAGTAGCGAAAATGCGTGCGGCTCGTATGTTGTGGGCTAAGATTATTAAGAGCTTCGGTTCTGAAAATCCAAAATCCATGGCACTTCGTACACATAGTCAAACATCTGGTTGGTCTTTAACAGAACAAGATCCATTCAATAACGTAGCTCGTACATGTATGGAAGCGATGGGTGCAGCTTTGGGCCATACTCAATCCCTACATACAAATGCGCTTGACGAAGCCATCGCGTTACCTACGGACTTCTCTGCTCGTATTGCTCGTAATACTCAACTTTATATTCAAGACGAAACTAAGGTATGTAAAGTTATCGATCCATGGGGCGGTTCCTATTATGTAGAAGCCTTGACTGATGAATTGATCCGTCGCGCTTGGGGTCATATCCAAGAAATCGAATCCCTTGGTGGTATGGCGAAAGCGATTGATACTGGTCTTCCTAAGATGCGTATCGAAGAAGCGGCAGCTCGTCGCCAAGCTCGTATCGACTCCGGCCGTGAAGCAATTATTGGTATCAATAAATATCGTCTAGATAAAGAAGATCCATTGGATATCTTAGACGTAGATAACACAGCTGTACGAGAAGCGCAAATTCGTCGTCTCGAACAATTGCGTGCTAACCGTGACGAAGATAAGGTTCAATCCTGTCTCGAAGCGATTACAAATGCTACAGAATCTGGGGAAGGCAACTTGCTTGCCCTTGCACTTGAAGCAGCTCGTGCTCGTGCATCCTTGGGTGAAATTTCCTTTGCTGTTGAAAAGGTTTGTGGCCGTCATAAAGCAGTTATCCGCTCTATTTCTGGCGTATACTCCAGCGAATATGAAGATGACGATGTCATCAAAGAAGTTCGCCAAATGGCGGATGATTTCGAAGAACTCGAAGGTCGTCGTCCTCGTATCATGATTGCTAAGATGGGTCAAGACGGTCATGACCGCGGTGCCAAAGTTATCGCTACATCCTTCGCGGATATGGGCTTTGACGTGGATATCGGACCTTTGTTCCAAACTCCAGAAGAAACAGCACAAGATGCGGTGGATAATGACGTTCACATCGTTGGCTTCAGTTCTCTTGCAGCTGGTCACAAAACATTGTTACCTCAACTTGTAGAAGAACTCAAGAAACGTGGTCGTGGAGATATTTTGGTTGCCATCGGTGGCGTAATCCCTGCTCAGGACTATGAATTCCTACGCGAACATGGCGCAGTGGCTATCTTTGGCCCTGGTACAGTTTTGCCAGTAGCGGCGAAAAAATTACTAGAAACATTGACTAGCCACGTTCAAGACGAAGGCAATGACTGATAATAAACGGCCTACTCCGGATGAATTGCGCAATGCACAGGACGCTACTTTTACCACTGGTGAAGGTAAGGCGCCAGAATTAGGTGTAAAAAACGCAAGCGCCGAGGGTAGTACGTACCGTCCCGACTGGGTGCCAGAAGATGCGAAAAAAGATGATACCTTTGCGTGTCACGTGATGAAAGGCGTCAAGGAAATGCACGACGGCCTCTTGTCTAGCTCTGCTCATCTGGCTCCGTCGGTACGTCCCGTACAGCGGCGAAAGAAGTTAACTGTCGCTGATTATGTACGCGGTATCGAGCAGGGGGACCGCGTTATACTTTCACGGGCTATCACATTAGTAGAAAGTAATAATAAGGAACACTTTAAATTAGCTCAACAAGTATTACAAGCTATATTGCCACGCACCGGCAAGGCGTTGCGCATCGGTATTACTGGTGTGCCTGGGGCCGGTAAAAGTACATTTATTGAAGCCTTTGGTAACATGCTCATTGAAGCTGGTTACAAGGTTGCCGTACTTGCTGTAGACCCTACAAGCCAAGTCACAAAAGGCAGTATTTTGGGTGATAAAACGCGGATGGAAACGTTGACGAAACATTCTGAAGCGTATATCCGTCCATCGCCGGCTGGTGGCACACTAGGTGGTGTAGCTCGTAAAAGTAGAGAAACGATGCTACTTTGCGAGGCTGCTGGATACGATATTATTCTCGTCGAAACTGTAGGGGTTGGGCAAAGCGAAGTTACTGTGCGCTCCATGGTAGACTTCTTTATGCTCATCGTCTTAACTGGTGCAGGCGATGAATTGCAAGGCATCAAAAAAGGCGTTATGGAGCTGGCCGATGCTATTGTGGTCAACAAGGCTGATGGGGACAATCTCAAGCGTGCTCTCATCGCTCGTAGCGATTATGATCGAATGCTACATTACATCCGTCCAGCTACGGAAAAATGGAAAACCCAAGCCTACACTTGTTCTGCAGTGACTAAGGATGGTCTCGACGAATTGTGGGATGTTATCCAAGAATTTACTGAACAAGGTAAAGAAAATGGGGTATTCTTAAAACGCCGTCAAGAACAATCCCTCCGTTGGGTACGTGATATGATTGACGAACACTTGCACAACCTATTCTTTAACAATGTAGTCATTCAAGGTCGTATGGGCGAAGTCGAAAATGCTGTCTTAGACGGTGAAATGAGCGAATCACAAGCCGTTGAAGAATTAATTGGAGTTTTTGACAAGTCTATTAAATGAGTAGATAGCTATATACCTATTTGATAAGATGGCATAACTTATCTATTAAGACACTCCGATTAGCTATCATACTGATTTAGATATATAAGATGTATCCATCCATAAAAGGCATAGTATCAAAACTGCTGTTGGTGAAACAAGTAGTAAGATGCTGTGCCTTTTTATGCCTATGAATGCGTATTCATGAAATAAATTTCATATATTTATACTTGATGCTTTCATATATTTCATATATGATATATAATTTAATCATAGATTGTTACTTGTATGTGATTAAAAAGAGAGGGTCATTATGAAACCACTAGTAAAGAAAATGCTAACCGTAGTATTGTGCGCATCAACTCTAACAGCACCATTATTCTTGACAGGATGTAGTGTTTCTAAGGTTGCTAATAGCGTACAACAAGGTGTTCAAAAGACATCACAAGATGACGTTAAAGTGTTTAACAACTACATTAAAGCCGTTGGCGATTTTAACAGTCATACAGTGCGCTTTGGCTATGCTATCGGCCCAGACATTCAAAAACTAAGAGAAGGTCAACATTTAACAAGCTTTATGTCACCACATTTTGATTCTTTACAAAAGAACTTACAAGCCGCTAAGGATGCTGGCGTGCCATATGATGATATGAAAGAACCTTTAGATAATGTATTGGCTGTATTAAAGGATATTGTACCAGTAGCCAGTGAATTGGATACGTACTACGAAACTAATTCATATCAAGCAGATAATTATGCTAAGGAACAACAATTAGGACCTAAATACGTTCAATTATATGATCAGTTCTATGCAGCGTATAATCAACTAGACACAGTAATTCACAAACACAACACAGAAAACCAACAAGAACAGTTGAAAGAACTTAAAGAGTCTGGCAAGAAAAATGCAGCGGCAGCTCAAGAAGTTCATTTACGTTTAACTGCTTTATTGGATGGCTTTGAAGAGGGTAAACAAATTGATGTAAATGCAGTTAACCAAGAGTTACAAGGCATCATGGACGTATCTAATAGTATTACTAGTCCGGAATATAACAGTACTAAGAATTCATTAAATACAGCTATTGGTAGAATTCGTACATTCTTAGGTGACCAAACAAATGATCATTATAATGATATGGTTGAATCCTATAATCGCTTCATTGGCAGTATGAATCGTTTGGATATGAACAAACTTGATAAATAATATCTAATGGTATATACCATTTCGTATAATGTTAGAGAGGGTCTTAAAATGAGTAAAAAAATGTTATTACCTGTTGGCGTAGTTGTTTAATTATAGGTATTGTTATTCTGTTATTAAATCCAGATCCAGCTGCAACAAATCTAGAAATTGCAAGAAATGCTACTAATGCACGAGAGGCAGCTAAAGCAATTTCTTCTAACAATCAAACTTATGCTTGGATGTATTCCATTGGCATGTTCTGTAGTGGCTTTGGATTGTCCTTAACAATCGGTGGCATACTTGTAAAATTCCTTAAAAAAGACTAGTAAATCATACGAATGCAATGGTCATGCTATGGTTAAATCATGACGGAATTAAGGTTCGGCAAAGGAAAAATAGAAGTAGAGTAGAAGTAGAATAAAAGCAAAATTAAAGGCTATACTAATATGTGTATCATGATTAGTATAGCCTTTTTTTGTCTCATACATATTTTTAGATGCCTTAAAACATGATATAATAAAGGTTATTGGGGCCTAGAGGGTGAAGGCTTTTGGAGGTTAGTATGAGTAGCATAGCGCATTTATTTGTGGCTGGTGGATTTGTTATGTATCCGCTAGTAATTTTTTTGCTCTTTGCATTGATGATTGGCATTGAGCGTATTATTTTATATCGTAAGTTTACAAAGGACTTGCGCCGCTTTAATAAGGTATTGGAGAAGAATCAATCTTGGGTCATGTTACCAAGTGTTCTAGAACGCGACACAGAGGAGCTGGGCTCTTTATTTGCTCGCGCTATGCGCAGTGCAAAGAACTATAATGGTTTAGAAAACCGTTTGCAAGACGTAGTATCTTACGCCGATGAGCGTTTAAACGCGGCCTTAGCTGGCTTAGCATGATTGTAACGATGGCACCGTTGTTAGGCCTATTGGGGACTGTGCTGGGTATGATTCGCGCCTTCGCAGTAGTAGGCGGCGATATTGGTGCGCCTACAATCATTACAGGTGGTGTATCCGAAGCCTTAGTGGCAACGGCTACAGGCTTGACTGTAGCGATTATTGCTCTTGGCTTTCACAGTTACTGTGCAGCAAAGGTAAATGATTCTATTACTACATTAGAGCATGAGTGCGGCAACATCCTCGATGCGTACAATGAGGAACATGATATATGAGACGACGCACATTAGGGGTTAAAAAAGAACCGACTATCATGATTATCCCTATGATCGATATCGTATTTTTCTTATTGGTATTCTTCATGGTTGGCACGCTGTACATGAATACAGAGCAGCAAATTCCGCTCAATTTGCCATCTGCATCGACATCTACGGCAAAATCTATTGAACCTATTACGATTACGCTCACCACAACGCACACGCTATATATCGACAATCAGGAAATCTCTTCCGACCGCCTGGCCGAAGAGGTACAATCCATCGTGAAACAAGCACCTCGACAAGCTTTTGTGATTCGCGCATCTAAAGATGTTTACTATAGCGAGGTTATCGCCCTATTGGACATGCTCAAGGTGAATGGCGCTAAATATATTAGCGTCGCTACGGAACGGAAGTGATTCTATGTTTGAATCACATTATTTAAAACCCTTTGTTGTGTCCTTGGGGATTACGACTATGCTGATTTCTGGTATGGGTCTTTCTTTGCGGGGAATGGCAGGTACAGGTGCCGCCCATGATGCGGCAGAAATTAGCTTTAATTTGCCTGATGATGGTGAAAGCGATACAGGAGTTGAAGCTGTTGATACTGAACCGAAACCAGCAGAAAAACCTATGGAAAAGCCACAGGATGTAACTCCAGAAGGTGCGGCACTTAAGGCGAATTCCTCGGTGGATGAACGCAAGCAAGAGGATGAACGTACTAAAGCGTTAAGTGAAAGTACAGCAGCATCTAGTGTGCGCCGAGAATGGACCGTTCCAAAGGCTATTGAATCGGAAACGAGTAGCAGTGAACAAGCTGTAGTTACGCACGGAGCAGATTCTAAGGATGGAAAATCCTCCAAGAATAGTAAAGCGCCTATCGGTAAAGAGATAACATCAGATCCGAATGCAACTGGAGATGGATTGCCTGAATCTAGTGACTTATCTGTCTTATCTGATTTAGCATTGAGTTTATTGACGCCAGGACAACAAGCGCTTTTACAAAAACCAGATATTAATCCTCATGACTATTTGCGGACTGTGCAAGAACAGGGGCGAGCATCTGTCGTAACAGGCAAGGTGGTAGTACGAGTTAACTTTGATGTTAACGGTAATGTCATCGTTGGTGAACATACGCCACTGATCGTGGACGATGTACCATCAGCTGTACGAGACGAAGCGCTGCGCATCATCAAAAGCAGTGGATCCATCGTTAACCGACGGGGTGAACCTGTTTACTTAGCAGTTCCCGTTATTCTAGGACAATAAAGAGGCATATCTCATACAAATGTATGTAAGATATGCCTCTTTTCTTGTCTATTATTTAATTGCTATTTCCTTTTACTATAGGAGCTATCGTTATAGGTTTGCTCTTGACGACTATGAGATTAATCCTGGTTTGTAAGCATTGTTTTAGTAGAATTGAAAACCGCAAGATATACGATGGCACCACCGATAAATAATGTGATTTGCATAGGTGCACTAAATTGATCCACACGCCATAACGCGAAAGCGTAGAAGAACATAGTCACTAGCATGATGAGGAATGCAATGATAACGCGTACATTGGTGTTAACAGCTAAGGATGTAGTGATGCGAGATTTGTTGAGTATCACATAAATTAAGGATACAATGATATCTGCTGTAAAGATGGAGAATACATAGTTGAGATCAAACTCTCCAAATAGAACTACAGCCAAGCCGATAAAGCTGAGTCCAAAGAATAAGCGTAATAATATACCTATAGTATTTGATTCGTTGCGTTGTGCACGACGCTCTTTTCGATTTAAATTTGCCATGAAAGCCTCCCAGTAATGATATACAAGTCCCTGTATATTTCAGATAGCTCTAGTATATCATTTTATTCGTGTAAATACATAGAGATAGTATTAATATAACTGAATTCTTATAGTTACTGCATCTGCTATAAATAATTGATTACAAACGAATAGGAAATTACCAAGAAATACGAACAATTAGTAAATTTAATATAATTATCATTCGGAAAATTTAGGCCCATTCATTGAATGGAGCTTTCACATATGGTACAATTATCGTATAAGAAATCTAGCTTTTATCATGCAAAGGAGACATCATGATACCACGTTATACACGAGAAGAAATGGGCCATATTTGGAGCGAACGCAACGAGTTCGACACAATGTTATTGGTAGAAACATTGGCATCCGAGGCGCAAGCTGAGTTGGGAGTTATCCCTAAAGAAGCGGCTAAAGCCATTCGTGAAAAGGGCAATTTCGACGTTGAACGCATTCATGAAATCGAAAAGGAAACAAACCACGATATTATTTCCTTCGTAACAGCAGTAGGCGAATACGTAGGTCCTGAAGCGGCTAAATACATTCATCTTGGCCTTACATCTACTGACGTTAAAGATACAGCGCTTGGCTACATGATGAAACAAGCATGCGACATCTTGATTGAAGATTTGAAACGTTTGCACGAAGTATTGCGTCGTCGCGCAGCTGAGTTCAAATATACACCTATGATCGGCCGTACTCATGGTATCCACGGCGAACCTACTACATTTGGTTTGAAATTAGCATTGTGGATGGCTGAAGTAGAACGCGATATCGAACGCATGGAACATGCTCGTAAAAGCGTAGCTGTTGGTAAATTGTCCGGTGCTGTTGGTACTTACTCCAACATCGATCCGTTCGTAGAACAATATGTATGCGAAAAATTAGGTCTTGAACCTGTTAAAATCGCTACACAAGTCGTACAACGTGACCGTCATGCTGAATTGTTGTCTACTATCGCTGTTGTAGGCGGTACATTGGATAAAATCGCTTTGGAAATCCGTCATCTGCAACGTACTGAAGTGCGCGAAGCGGAAGAATATTTCAGCCCTAAACAAAAGGGTTCCTCTGCGATGCCTCATAAACGTAATCCTATTACATGTGAAAGAATTTGCGGTATGGCTCGCTTGCTTCGTGGTTATGCTCAATCTGCTTACGAAGACCAAGCTTTGTGGCATGAACGCGATATTTCCCATAGCTCTGTAGAACGCGTTATTTTACCAGATGCAACAATTTCGTTGAATTACATGCTTCACCTTACAATCCGTACAATTGATAAATTGTTGGTATATCCTGAAACAATGCTTAAAAACCTTAACCTTACAGGGGGCCTTGTATTTAGCCAAACAATTTTAACTCACCTTGTAGATAAAGGTGCAGTACGTGACGAAGCATACCGTTGGGTTCAAAAATACGCTATGGAACGTTGGCTTGAAGGTAAAGATTTTGCTACAGGTCTTAAATCTGATGAAAACATCAAGAAATACATGACTGCTGAAGAAATCGATGCATGCTTCGATCCACATAAATTGTTGAAACATGTAGATACAATCATGGCTCGCTTTGGCCTATAATTGTAGGGTACTTCCCACATAACATATGAAAGACTAGAGTAGGTATAGACCAACAAGCCTATGGCACATGCATTAGGTTGTTGGCTATATCTACTCATTTTATTTTGTGCTGAGATTTTGCTTTATAAGGGGCAATCGACTATTATATTAGATATCTAAGACTATTTTCGCATAAAGGGCGATAGCCTTATGTGATTGCATAAGGACATATCTATTTACATTAGGAGGTTATATGAAACGTATTATACGAAAGTACGGACCACCTATTTTTCATTGTATTAATGATTTTGGTCAAGGTTCGTTGGCCGCATTGATTCCGTTCTTTATTGCTAACTTTGGCCTTAATTACTACCAATCGGCTACCATTATTTTTGTAACACCGTGGTGGCCTCTATTGCGCAGCCTGCATTGGGCTATGTGGCCGATCGGTGGCGCGTACCTTGGTTCATTCCGGTAGGCTTTTCCATAACATTAGTCTCCATTAGTGCCATTGCACTGGCGACGAGCTATGAGATGATACTTACTCTATCGCTCATTGCAGGCCTTGGGGCTGCATTGTTCCATCCTGAGGCGGCACTTCTTGTAAATCGTATGCAATCCAATGAGCTTGGTAATGCTATGGGGCGCTTTGCCGTAGGTGGCAGCGCTGGCTTTGCATTGGGTCCGCTCCTTGCTGGTGGTGTGTACGTTTTTGGTGCTCATTTCCTTTGGGTGTTCACGGCCATTGCATTGATTGGCGTGTTATTGTATGTGTATGCCTTTACAGGTTCTGCGGCTACCGATGTTGTTGGTGAAAGTAAAAGCTCTGCTAAGTCCACTAATACTGGTGCCAACGATTGGGTGAGCTTCGGCAAGTTATTCTTTGTCATTGCTTCTCGCTCCATTTTATTCTCTGTACTATCCATCTTTATCCCTATTTTGTATATTACCGTTATTAACGGCGAAGCCAGCGCCTCTAGCTTGGCGCTAACCATGTACTTTGCAATGGGCGCAGTCCTTACCTATATGGGCGGGGCTTTATCCGATAAATTAGGCTTCCTTAAAACGGTGCGCTTAGGTAATCTTATCTTCTTGCCATCTGTTTTAGTATTTATCTTTGTACCAAATATATGGGGCTTCTTCGGTGCTATGATACCGATGGCCTTTGGCGTATTCTCACAATATGGACCGATTACCGTACTCGGTCAAAAATACCTTGCTAAAAATGCAGGCTTTGCGTCGGGAATTACACTAGGCCTTGGCATTACACTAGGAGGCCTTGTAGCACCTTATATCGGACACTTGGCAGATATCTATGACGTACAAACTGCTTTGATGACATTGATACCTGTAGGTCTTATGGGACTCCTAATGAGCCTATGGCTTAAAGAGCCAAAATAGTACTTAAGAAACAGATAAAAATTGAAAATGGAAGAGTATCTAGGGCAAAATAGAATACTTTGACTAGTTAAAATGTCAATACATGGGAGGTGACTAATGGTCACCTCCCATTTCTTTACTTTAAGAGGCTCGATACTTATATTGGATATAGTAAGACTTTAAATCTCTATATCTCTATATCTTTACTGAATATATGTTTTAACATATAATTTAAGTAAAAGATTTCTTCTAATACTAGGAGGAATATGATGGATACATTTTCTGTTGTTTTTATGATATTGTATTTCTTTTTTGTAGGAAAACAATTGTTTTTAACAAATGGTTTTGTAAAGAAATCCATGAAAAACACCTAAAAGTGCTATTGAATTAGCTGTTAAATATAAGAACGATTATATTGAGAGGTATATATAATATGGAAACGTTAGATCAATATTTAGAGAAACAATTAAAAAATCCGAAGTTTAAAAAAGAGTGGGATGCGTTAGATGATGAGTACCAAATCATTCAGAATATAGTTGAGGCGCGATTAGCTGCTCATATGACACAAATGCAACTGTCTGAATTAACCGGCATTACTCAGTCTGATATTAGTAAGATTGAAAATGGAAATGGCAATCCATCTTTGAAGACTTTACAGAAAATAGCTCATGCATTCGGCAAGAAACTAAAGATTGAATTTGTATAAATACTTTCACAGAGTCCGAACATTGTTGTATAATGATAATGAATTATTTAGACTTTCACATGGAGGATGTAGATATGGCAACAAGTATGGTTATCGGCACTCAATGGGGTGACGAGGGTAAAGGTAGATCGTTGACTGGATTGCGGAACGTGCGGACGTTGTAGTGCGCAGTCAAGGTGGTAATAACGCAGGTCATACTGTTGTAGTAGATGACAAAGCATTTGCGCTTCGCCTGTTACCAAGTGGCATCTTGTACGATAACAAACAAAATATCGTTGGTACTGGTGTTGTAATTGACCCTAAAGTTTTGTTACAAGAAATTGAAGGCCTTGAAAAACAAGGTAAATCTGCTAAATCTCTTCACATTTCCGACCGTGCGCATGTTATCATGCCATATCATATCGCTTTAGATAATGCAGAGGAAGCATCTAAAGGGGATGCTAAAATCGGTACTACTAAAAATGGTATCGGCCCTTGCTATGCTGATAAGATTAACCGTATCGGCATCCGTATCTGCGATTTGTATGACTTGGATACATTCAAACAAAAATTAGCATACAATGTAGAATTCAAAAACAAAATGCTTACAAAGGTTTATGATGCTGAACCTGTTAACTACGATGAAATCTTAGCGGATTACATCAAATATGCTGAAGCATTGAAACCATATGTAACAGACACTAACATCGCTGTTTTGAAAGCAGTTCAAGAGGATAAAAAGGTATTGTTCGAAGGTGCTCAAGCAACTATGCTTGACCTTGATCATGGTACATATCCATTCGTAACATCCTCTCATCCAATCGCTGGTGGTGCTTCCACAGGTGCTGGTATTGGTCCAAACTACTTGAAAAATATCTTCGGCGTAGTAAAAGCTTACGCAACACGCGTTGGTGCGGGTCCATTCCCGACAGAGCTTCTTGATGAAACTGGCGATAACCTTCGCAAACTTGGTCATGAGTTCGGTACTGTAACTGGTCGTCCTCGTCGTTGTGGTTGGTTAGATCTTATGGTTGTAAAATACGCGGCAGGTCTTAATAGTCTTGATTACCTTGCAATCACTCGTTTGGATATTCTTGATACATTCAAAGAGTTGAAAATCTGCGTAGGTTATAAATTGAATGGTAAAGATGTAGAAGGCTTCCCAGCTAACTTGAAAGACCTTGAAGCATGCGAAGCAGTGTACGAAACATTGCCAGGTTGGGAAACAGATATTTCTGGTATCCGTAAATACGAAGATCTTCCTGAAAATGCTCGCAAATATGTAGAACGTATTGCAGAAGTAACAGGTGTACCTTTGGGCATCGTATCCGTAGGTCCTAACCGTAACCAAACTATCGACTTGGTAAACGTATTCTAAGCTATACTAATTTGATATAATATAAATGATTACATTCGATAGCGTCGATGTAGCAGTATAATTTCTCAAATTTTAGTGCTATGCAATCGATTTATAGAATTATACAGATAAGGCTCCTCTAAGAGGAGCCTTTTGTAATGAAATGATTTAGACTACAAAAAAAGTATAATACATCTAATCCTTTCGGTTGCTAATGTGGTGCGGTATATCGAAGTATGCTATAAGGTTATCAGAAAAATACATATATCGAAAATTCTATAGAAAAATATTTTATACAACTTTTTATATATGCAGAATTATGTATAACTAAATAAATCTATGAGATGAAAATTTATTTAAAATATTCACTATATACAACATATGACGTGCTTAAATTAGTTTATAATGTGGTAAAAATTACCCATCTATGTAAAAATTGATATTCATAATAAATTATTAAGATACAAAGTATAAAAGAAAAATAGATTTACATTAAGAAATAGTATATAATAGAGTCAATAAAGTAGATTGACATTTTTTTGATACGGATTTGAGGAGTTAAAAGATATGGTTGAAGTTTCTTACGAACGTTTAGCTACGATTTTTCAAGGCATTAAGCGATGAAACAAGATTACACATCATCGATATGTTGTCTTGCAATGAATTATGTGCAGCTGATATTTTAGCTAGCTTCAATTTGTCCCAATCTACGTTGAGCTACCACATGAAAATCTTAATTGATGCAGGTGTAGTTAACTCTCAACGTAATGGCTTATGGACTCGTTATTCCATTAATGAAGCTACATTTAGCGATATTTTAGAGATCATCCCTCAACTATATAAATCTAAGGATGAGTGTATTTGCGCGCAAATTAAATACTGCCGTGTTCTGAGCACGAAAAAGAAGCGTAACAATGAGACGATGGATTATGCATGTTGATATGGATGCATTTTTTTCGCGTCCATCGAACAATTGGATCATCCAGAATATAAAAGGCCACCCCGTCATTGTGGGTGGTCTTTCTTCACGTGGCGTCGTTGCTACCTGCTCCTATGAGGCTCGTAAATTTGGCGTTCACTCCGCCATGCCCATCTCTCGTGCTAAGAAACTCTGTCCCGATGGCATCTATGTGTATCCGCGTATGGATCGTTACAAAGAGGTATCCCATCAGATTTTTTTCTATTATGAAAGAATTTACGCCTCACATTGAGCCTCTATCTATCGACGAAGCCTTTCCTCGAGGTTAGCGGTATGTCTACCATGTATAGTGGACCAAAAGCACTGGGCAGAGCCATTAAAGACCGAGTGTTTGAGAAAACAGGTCTTATTATCTCTGCAGGGCTAGCACCGAATAAATTCCTTGCCAAATTGGCATCCGATTTAGATAAGCCCGACGGCCTTGTAGTCATACCTTATGGCCGTGAAAAAGAGATTTTAGCTCCATTACCGATTAAACGCATTTGGGGCGTAGGGTCCTCGTACCGAAAAAAATCTTGAAAACAGGGGCTTTCACTTGATGCGTCATATTCAAGCGTTGCCTGATGAAAGCAGTTTAATTCCCCTCGTGGGCAACCAGGCGCGGCGCATATGGGAACTAGCGAACGGGATTGACGATAGACCGGTGGAAACAGATCGCAAAAATACAATCTATCGGAGCTGAGGAGACATACGAAGAAGATTTAACGGATGGTAGTGCCATTGAACTAGAGTTTAGATACTTTGCGAACCGCTTATCAAAAACGATTGAGAAAACGTAATCTCTTAGGTCATACCGTATCCATTAAGGTTCGGTACGATGATTTTACCACCGTATCCCGCCAAAAGCGGTTAGACACGCCATCAGACCATGAGCATGTGTTCTTCGAAACTGCGCTGCTCCTTTGGAACAAGCTCATGCAAGATAAGACGAGCAAGAAACCTAAAGGAAAAGCAAAAGAGCTTGAATCCTTAGGTGCTACAACTAAGGTACAGGCTAAAGCCTTTATGTATTCTTCTGAGGAAACCCGATGGATAGATCCTCCTGGTCCTATACGACTATTAGGTCTCACCGTAAGTGGCCTCGACGAAGAGGTACCTATGCAAGATAGTCTTTTCGAATCACCTAAATATGAGACTGAAAATAAACTAGCTGGCGTATTAGATTCATTAGAATCTAAATTTGGTGAAACGGCCGTTATGAGTGGCGCATTATGGCAGCGCTTTCACGGAGACAATGGAACGCGTAGAAAACGATCGGAGCTAAAGGCCGCAGTAGATGCACAATCTACTAATGAGGATGTGGAATCTACTAAAATGGATAAGGGCCGTGACCTATATAAGAATAGTGATGTAGGCGACATTAACGAAGACATATAACTCGATACAATAGACTCATAAAGTTTATATTGAATACTTTCGCTAATATATTTATTCATGTTACAATATGGATATAGTGTTTAAAAATTACCGCAAGAGAGGTATAGATATGAGTTTATTTCGCGTAGCCATCCATTATGGCATCAACAGCAATGGCTTCTTGTCCTATGACACAGAAGCAAAAACAGTGTCCGTAGATTTACCTGAACAAGAGTGGGTTGATAAGGTTATCGCTTACTTGAACGACGAACATGCCATCGAGCATGCTACAGGTCTTGATACATATGAACGATTGAACGTAAAACCATTAGAATCTTTAGATAACCTAAAATTAGCCTTAACACGCATGTGGGAAGCTATCGACGTACAAGTCGACTGGAGTCGTCCAGCATAAATTGAATGAAAACACCTTGTGATCTACACGTTGATGATAGAAGCAAGGTGTTTTTTTATTTCTGATAGAGATTTAGTTCGCATTTAAATATATATAATGCCACAATTCTCATTTTGGTTCTTGTAAATGATATCGTGTATACAAGATTTATAAAGGTTTAGGGTTGTTCTGTTAAAAAAAATGTGATATTCTAATTACAGATTAATGGATAATAATTATCCGTTAATAACATTTATCTTAATTGAGATATATAATCTAAAAAAATTATGTAAAAGTAAATTACTTTCATTTTGATCTCTAAGTAGGAGTTTGTAATATGAATAATGAAAAGAAACTAACAACCGCCTTTGGCGCTCCCGTACCAGATAATCGCAATTCTGCTACAGCAGGTAAACGTGGTCCTGTACTGATGCAAGATGTTTGGCTCATGGAGAAATTAGCTCATTTTGAGCGCGAAGTGATTCCTGAACGCCGCATGCATGCTAAAGGATCCGGTGCATTTGGTACTTTCACAGTAACTAACGATATTACAAAATATACGAAAGCAAAAATTTTCTCTGAAGTAGGCAAGCAAACGCCGTTATTCGTGCGTTTCTCCACCGTTGCTGGTGAGCGTGGTGCGGCCGATGCAGAACGCGACATTCGTGGCTTTGCCGTAAAATTTTATACGGAAGAAGGAAACTGGGACCTCGTAGGTAACAACACACCGGTATTCTTTATCCGCGATCCATTGCAATTCCCTGATTTGAACCGCGCTGTAAAACGGAATCCGAAAACAAATCTTCGCGATGCGACAGCAAACTGGGATTTCTGGTCTAGCTTGCCAGAGGCAATCCACCAAGTAACAATCGTCATGAGTGACCGTGGTATTCCTAAATCTTACCGCACAATGCATGGTTTTGGCAGTCATACATATAGTCTTATAAACGAAAACGATGAGCGCGTATGGGTTAAATTCCATTGGGTTTGCCAACAGCCGATTGAAAATCTTTCCGACGCTGAGGCGGCTAATGTGGTAGCTAGTGACCGTGAAAGTCACCAACGTGACCTCTTTGAGGCTATTGAAAAAGGTGATTTCCCTAAATGGAAATTATGCATCCAAGTGATGACGGAAGAACAAGCTAACAATATGCCATACAATCCATTCGACTTAACTAAAGTATGGTATCACGATGAGTTCCCATTGATTGAAGTTGGTGTGATGGAACTTAATCGCAACCCAGAAAATTATTTCCAAGATGTAGAACAAGCTGCATTTGCACCGACTACTATCGTTCCTGGTATCTCTTTCTCTCCTGATAGAATGCTTCAAGGTCGTTTGTTCTCCTATGCGGATGCGCAACGTTATCGTCTAGGAGCAAATTATTATCAAATCCCTGTTAATGCCGCTAAATGTCCTGTAAATATCTATCATCGCGATGGTCAAGGACGTATAGATGGAAACCATGGGTCTACAATTGGCTACGCACCAAATAGCTTTGGTGAATGGGCTGAACAACCGGAATTCAAAAATCCTCCTCTCGACGTATCTGGTCCAGCCTACCAATATGACTTCTATGAAGACGACTCTGACTTCTTTACACAACCAGGTAAATTGTTCCGCCTCATGAGCCCTGAACAACAACAAGCCTTGTTTGACAATACGGCAGCGGCTATGAATGGTGTACCTGATTTCATTAAAGAACGTCATGCAAAACATTGCTACCAATGTGATCCAGCTTATGGTGAAGGCATTGCTAAAGCTTTGGGTATGGATATTGATTTTAGTGATGTGAAATAGTATTATAAATACTTTTTACATAACAGAGATACTCTCTCTGAATAACACTGACGATTAAAAGAACTTCCTTAAATTAAAACGAAGCCCCTCCTTGCTATGTAGCTCATAGTAAGGAGGGGCTTTTGTCATGGTGAGTGTATTTAAATATTGCTAATCAAATTTCTTATTCGTTAAGTCTTGATACATAAGCTTAGCGATTTCATACTGCGGATCGCCGTCTTGTAATTGGTGTGATGGTAGTTTAAATACAGCTTCAGCTCTTTCCTCTTTCTTGATATCGATACCCTTTACATCTTCGGACCGACTTATGGAAATGGTATGTGTTGTTGGATTTATGAAGTACGCATTTACATCAATGCTGAAAGCTTTGTTTTCGTCTTTTCTCATGATTACACGTAGTATCATAGCTGAAATAGCAGTGGTACCATCTTTTTCACCTAATAGCTGCTTAGATGTGTAGTCCACATAATCTGCATAGACATAAATATCGCCAGGTTTGGCCTTGTCATAATCTTGTGTATAGGCCTCTACTAAACGCAAATCTAGTTGTCTGCCGAATGGTCTAGAGAACATTTCACTTTGTAATACGCGTGTTTCGCTTACCGGTGGATAGGACGGTATTGGTGTTAAACCTTTTAGCATATCTGTGCGTGTTTCGTCTTTTCTTTTAGCCTGACGTTCAGCAGTGACCTTGTCTAAGCGTTTACGCTCTTTTAACATGGCTTTTTCTTGTTCTTCTTTAGTTTTGTAAGTTTTTACGGATACAACACGGTTACCAGACATAGTCACCGTTGAATAGATGGGCTTATCTTTAGTAGGTTTTCCATTAGAAGCATCAAGCGTAGATTGCACCATAGCAGGTGTTGCGCTTTCGATAGATTTTTTTAACTCTGGAATATTAGAATAATCCATATCAACCACTGCAGTGTCTGTGCTTTCACTTGCTTGTACAGGTGTAGCTCCGTACGCAGACGATATAGCCAATACAGCTAATAGTGAACTGGTAATAATTGATCGTTTACATAATTGCATTACATATACCTCTTTTTATAATAACTCTCTAATACTATCAACAGTCGTATTATAGCATAGTTCTTGTGTAGATAGATTTTAAAATACACTAATAGCATATTAATTTATAGAGGACTTTAGTATAACTATGTAGAATTACATTGTGTATTGTATGTATACAGAGAGCACATGTGGATAGGAGGCAATTATGAAACGTAGTAGTTTGGCATGGTATGTAGCGGTGGCTTGCCTTGGTGGCAGTCTTTGCGTAGGGTCTGTAGTGCAGGCGGATTCTCCGACGGCGGTGAATGATGCGGCCGCACAAGCAGAGCAGATGGCGCTCAAGCAAAAACAGCAGTATCAAGCCGAAACAGAAACGATGGGACTTTTATGGATGCGCACCTCTGCGGAGTACAGAGCTCTGGCGTATCAAGGGTACAATGTGGCGCTAAATCTTGTTAAGATGGCTGTTACTGATCCATCTCATCAAAGAAAACCTCTTGCTATCGTTCTTGATGCGGACGAAACAGTAGTGGATAATACTAAACTGATGGGTGAAAGCGTTGCTAATGGCAATGGTCGCTTCGATGCTCCTTGGTGGCGTCAAGCTGTGCATCAAGGTAAATCACAAGCCATGCCTGGTGCTGTTGAGTTCCTAAATGAAGTACATAAACAAGGTGTTGAAATATTCTACGTTTCAAATCGATATGCACCTGTTAACTATGATGCAACAGTACAAAACTTTAAGGAATTAGGCTTCCCATCCGTCGATAAAGAACATGTACTACTATTTGAAAAAGACTCAGACAAACAACCTCGTTTTGATGCCATTACTAAGAAGTACGCCGTAATTTTGTATATGGGTGATAATGCCGGTGACTTCCCAATTGGTACAAAAGGTAAGACCTTAGCTGAACGAAACGCTATCATCGATGAACATAAAGAAGACTTTGGTACTACCTTTGTTGTATTCCCAAACCCTGCCTATGGATCCTGGGTGAGTGCATTAGCGAAAGGCTACCAAAACCTAAGCCCAGAAGAACAAAAACAAGTGAATAACCAATACCTACAACAATAAGGACGCCTTGCGTATACTTTATTAAAAACGATATAATAAAGTATACATGCGTCTATAGCTCAGTAGGATAGAGCAGCAGTTTCCTAAACTGCGTGTCACTGGTTCGATTCCGGTTAGGCGCACCATAGAAGATGAATCAGGCATAAGGCTTTTTGCCTTATGCCTATTTTTGTATATTGATATCTACTGAGTTAACATATGATAATTATATTGATACTTGTTAGTTATATATGTTTAGTATTTTGGTAAAAGCTAACTCATGATTTGGGGCGTGGAGGCATTATATGAACAAGCAACAATTAGCTGCGAAAATTTGGGAATCTGCTAATAAGATGCGGTCCAAAATAGAAGCCAATGAATATAAGGACTATATTTTAGGTTTTATGTTTTATAAATTCCTTTCAGAGAAAGAACTTAAGTATTTAAGGGCTGAAGGTTGGACAGATGAATATCTTCCTGAGGTTAATGAGCACGATAATGAGGTGGCAACACACGTAAAAAGAAATATAGGATATTTTTATTTCTTATGAAAATTTATTTTCTACATGGATAAATAAAGGTAGAGACTTTAGTGTTCAAGATGTTACTGTCGCTTTAAATGCTTTTAGTCGTAATATAAATTCCAGCCATAAGAGTGTATTTGAAGGAATATTTGAGACGTTACAAACTGGACTAAGTAAGTTAGGTGAGACTGATGCATCACGTTCAAAATCTATTAGTGAATTGATACATCTTATTAAAAGATATTCCAATGGATGGAAAGCAAGACTATGATGTGCTTGGTTTTATTTATGAATATCTAATTGAAAAGTTTGCAGCAAACGCAGGGAAAAAGGCTGGAGAGTTTTATACTCCGCATGAAGTGTCACTTTTAATGTCTGAAATTGTAGCAGAACATCTTAAAAATAGAGATAAAATTGAAATATATGATCCGACAAGTGGTTCGGGTTCTCTAATGATTAATATAGGACAAAGTGTATCAAAGTATGTGACTGGAGAAAATAAAGTAAAATATTATGCGCAAGAGTTAAAACGTAATACATATAATCTTACACGTATGAATCTTGTTATGCGTGGGATTGAAGCAGATAATATTGTTACTAGAAATGGTGATACTTTAGAAGAGGATTGGCCATACTTTGATGAAAATGATAAATCGGGAACGTATCAGCCGCTTTATGTTGATGCAGTTATATCTAATCCACCATATTCTCAGCCATGGAATCCTAATGAAAAAGAAATTGACTCTCGTTATGCGGAGTATGGCCTAGCACCAGAAGGAAAAGCTGATTATGCATTTTTACTTCATGACCTTTATCATATTAGACCTGATGGCATTATGAATATTGTTCTTCCTCATGGTGTTTTATTCCGTGGTAATGAAGAAGGTATGATTCGTAAGAATTTAATTGAAAAGAATAAAATTGACGCAATTATTGGCTTGCCAGCAAATATTTTCTACGGAACTACCATACCTACAATTGTGATGGTTTTAAAGCAAAAACGAGAGAATACAGACGTGCTCTTTATTGATGCTTCTAAAGGATTTATTAAGGATGGGAAAAATAATAAACTTCGTTCATCAGATATTAAGAAAATCGTAGATACGGTTATTAGTAGAAAAACTGTAGATAAATTCTCTCGTGTAGTTACTCGTGATGAAATTAGGGCAAAAATGATTATAATTTAAATATCCCAAGATATGTTGATTCTTCAGACAATGTTGAAATATGGGATATATTTGCGTCTATGTTTGGAGAGCTACCTATTTCTGAAGTTGATGAATTAAGTGAGTATTGGAAGGCGTTTCCAACACTAAGAGCTAGCTTATTTAAAAATACATCTTCTTCATATTGTAAAATTGCTGTTGATAATGTAAAAGAAAAGTGATTAGAGGGTCTTCTGATGTGAATACATTTGAAGAAACTTTTAAGAAATTTCTGAAACTTTGAAGCATTCTTATTTGATTTGTTGATAGCGAAGGTAGAGTCTCAAAATATAGTTAAAACAAAAGATATTATTACTGAGGGTATTTTTAATAGACTTTTCAGATATCCCTTTAGTAGACAAATATGAGGTGTATCAGCTATTTGCCGATGAATGGACAGATATTTCTAGCGATATAGAGGTTATTCAAACTGAAGGGTTTAATGCTACTAAAGTTGTAGATCCTAATATGACAATAAAGAAAAAAAGAGGGTAAGAGAAGAGGTCCAAGAAGGTTGGAAAGGGTCGTATTCTTCCATTTGAAATGGTGCAAGAGTCTCTTTTTAAGTGATGATATAAACAATCTAAGATTAGCAGAAAATAGATTAGATCAAATTGGTTCAGAATATAGTGAATTAATAGACTTTATTATCTGAAGATGATAAACAAAAATTATTGAATGACGATAATACAGGATTTGTAGAAAAGGAAATTAATGATACTTTTAAAGATATAATGGAAGAACTTTCAACATCTGAAACGAGTACGCTTGAAGCCTACCTTGTGCTCTCTAAAGCTAAAGAGAAGAAAGATTTTATTGAGAGTCATCCAGAGATAGATTGGAATCGGATGATTCCAAATAAAAGTGGAATATATGGAAAGCCAGATGTTAAAAAGTATATAGCTGATATCAAAGCAGATATTTCTTTTTGAGGAGGGAACGTTAGAGTTTATTGTAAAAGAGGTAAGAAATCTTATTAATGAAGAGAAAGTTTTGAAAGAAAAACTATAAAAAGAGCAAGGAGGAACAACTACATCTAAAAAAACAAAATCTACGATAGAAGGTTTATCTGATGAACAAGTCAGACAACTTTTTAGAAAGAAAAAGTGGATTAATCCCTCTAATTAATAAAACTCAAAGGGTATTCCTGATAAGGTTATATCGGTACTTATATCTCAAATAGATGCACTCTTAAAAAAATATGAGACTAATCTTATTGAAATTGATGATGAGCTGAATAAGACAGAAGCTAAACTTTCCTCGATGATTGATGAGCTAGAAGGCAATGAATTTGATATGCTTGGCCTAGCTGAACTGAAAAAGGTTCTCGGAGGTGAATAAAATGGCTAAAAATAATAAAATGCCAGCTATTCGATTCTCCGGATATACTGATGCTTGGGAACAGTGTAAGTTGGGAGAGTTAGCTGAAATTGTACGTGGTGCATCTCCAAGGCCGATAAGTGATCCAAAATGGTTTGATAATAATTCAAATGTAGGTTGGTTAAGAATTGCTGATGTTACAGCCCAAGATGGTAGAATTCAATATTTAGAACAAAAAATATCTGAATTAGGTCAAGAGAAAACACGAGTTATAAAAACTCCTCATTTATTGCTTAGCATTGCTGCAACTGTAGGGAAACCTGTAATTAATTACGTTCCAACTGGTGTTCATGATGGATTTTTAATTTTTCTAAATCCTAAGTTTAATATTTTATATACATTCTGGTGGTTAGAAATGTTCCGAGAAAAATGGAGTAAGTATGGCTACCAGGTAGCAATGGTAAATTTGAATTCTGATTTAGTGAAAAGTCAAGTGATTAATATCCCAAATGAAACAAAGAACAAGAAAAAATTAGTTCATTTGTTTAGAATCTCTTGATAAAATTATTACCCTTCATCAGCGTAAGCTTGGAAAACTTAAGTTAACTAAGAAGGCATTATTACAAAAATTATTTCCTAAAAATGGAAGTAAATTCCCAGAGCTTAGATTTCAAAGGGATTTACTGATGCTTGGGAACAGCGTAAGCTTGAAAACTTGCCACCGTTGAAATGAATAAACGTATTTTTAAGGAACAAACCACTACAAAAGGGGATATTCCATTTTATAAAATAGGAACATTTGGAAGCGATGCTGATTCATTTATTAGTAGAGAGCTTTTTGAGGAATATAAGAATAAATATCCTTATCCCAATATTGGAGATATACTAATATCTGCATCATGGGAGTATTGGGAGAACTGTTGTATATAATGGTGAGGATGCTTACTATCAAGATTCTAATATTGTATGGCTTAATCATAATGGTCAGATAGATAATTCATTCTTATTGCAATTTTTATAATCAAGTTAAATGGGCGGATTAGAGGGAAGTACCATTAAACGGCTTTACAATAAAAAAAATATTTTGAAACAAATATATGCGTTACCAAAGATAGAAGAGCAACGTTTAATTGGTAAATGTTTAAGCTGGTTGATAACTCAATTACCCTTCATCAGCGTAAGTTAGATATGCTTAAAAATGTCAAAAAGGGTCTTTTACAGAAAATGTTTGTTTAAGTTTATATGTATCATGTAAGGAGGAGAATCCAGTGATTTTTAATAAAGAGGCTGATTTTGAAGCAGCCCTAATAAAAATACTATCTGAAAAAGGTTGGGAAAAGAATGTTTTAAAAAACTATACAGAAGAAGATTTATTACGAAATTGGGCGGATATTCTTTTTGAGAACAACCGGGACATTGATAGACTCAATGATTATCCTCTTACAAATGGCGAGATGCAACAGATTTTAGAGCAGATTGTAGCACTAAAGACTCCAGTTAAACTTAATGGCTTTATTAATGGTAAAAGCGTTACTATCACAAGGGATAATCCAGATGATAAAGTGCATTTTGGTAAAGAAGTAAGTTTGAAGATATATGATCGAAGAGAAATTGCTGCGGGACAAAGTAGATATCAAATCGTTCAACAACCTAAGTTTCGGACGGAATCTGATATATTAAATAACCGTCGTGGTGATTTGTTGCTTCTAATCAATGGTATGCCAGTTATTCATATTGAATTAAAAAATAGTGGTATTCCTGTTAGTCAGGCGTATCATCAAATTGAAAAATATTCACGTGAAGGCGCATTTACTGGCATTTTCTCTTTAGTACAAATTTTTGTTGCTATGGAGCCAAATGAAACAGTGTACTTTGCTAATCCTGGACCAGAAGGTAAGTTTAATCCAGACTTTTATTTTCACTGGGCCGATTTCAATAATGAGCCTATTAATGAATGGAGTAAAGTAGCATCAACACTTCTTTCAATTCCAATGGCGCATCAGCTAATAGGGTTTTATACTGTAGCAGACACTTCCGATGGCGTGCTAAAAGTAATGAGAAGTTATCAATATTATGCAGCAAGTGCGATTTCTGATAAGGTTGCAAAGGCTAAGTGGGAAGGAAATAATCAACTTGGTGGTTATATATGGCATACCACAGGATCGGGTAAAACAATGACGAGCTTTAAAGCTGCTCAACTGATTGCAAGTTCAAAAGGATGCAGATAAAGTTGTTTTTCTAGTGGATAGAATTGAGTTAGGAACACAGTCACTTAAAGAATATAGGGGATTTGCTGATGAAGCTGAGTCTGTCCAAGCGACAGAGAATACAAATGTTTTGATTAGTAAGTTAAAAAGTACAAATCCTTCTGATACTCTAATTGTTACTTCGATTCAGAAGATGAGTAATATCAAATCTGAAGATGCAAGTTTAAGTGCTTGTGATATTGAATTGATTAATAATAAACGGATAGTATTCATTATCGATGAAGCGCATCGATCAACCTTTGGAGATATGCTGATTACGATTAAAGATACCTTCCAAAAAGCAATGTTCTTTGGGTTTACTGGTACACCAATTCATGAAGAAAATCAGAAAATGAAGAATACTACATCTACAGTGTTCGGAGATGAACTGCATAGATATAGTATTGCAGATGGCATTCGTGATAAAAATGTTTTAGGATTTGACCCTTATAAGGTACTAACTTTCAAAGATAGGGATTTACGAAAGTGTGTTGCATTAGATAAGGCAAGAGCAAAAACAGAGAAGGAAGCAATTTCTGATCCTAGAAAAAGCAAAGTATATTACAAATATATGGATCCAAGTAAGGTAGGAATGGTTGGCTCTTATAATAAGAGCGGTAAATATATAAAAGGTATTGAGGACTATATTCCTAACGCTCAATATACAACTGAAGAACATGTTAAAACTGTTGTTGAGGATATTGAAGAAAATTGGATGACCTTAAGTCGTAATAGTAAATTTCATGCTATATTTGCTACGAATAGTATTTCTGAAGCTATAGTTTACTATCGTTTATTTAAAGAAATGATGCTAAGCTTAAAAAGTTACAGCCTTATTTGATCCAAATATTGATAATAATGGAGATAGTGAGTTCAAAGAGGATGGATTAGAAGAAATTATTAATGATTATAATTTAAGATATGGTCAAAGTTTTGCAATTTCTACCTTCAATAAAATGAAAAAGGAAATAGCAGCCCGATTAGCTCATAAAGAAAATTTTAAACAAATTGATAAAGAGCCTGATAAACAAATTGACCTACTTATTGTAGTTGACCAAATGCTTACGGGGTTTGACTCTAAGTGGGTTAATACGCTTTATATGGATAAAACATTACGGTACGAAAATATTATTCAAGCATTTTCAAGAACGAATAGACTATTTGGTCCAGATAAGCCATTTGGTACAATTCGATATTACCGTAGACCTCATACTATGGAACAGGCAATCAATGCTGCAGTTAAGCTGTATTCGGGCGACAAAGAATTTGGACTATTTGTTTGTCATCTTGTAGAGAACTTAAGACGAGTGAACAGATTTTTTGAATCAATATCTGATATATTTGAAAGTGCAGGTATCGTAAATTTTGAAAAATTACCAGCAGATATAGAAGCTCGTAAAAAATTCGCTAAAGATTTTAATGAACTTAATGGCTATTTAGAGGCAGCTAAAATTCAAGGGTTTAAATGGGATACATTAACATACGTAGATAAAGCAACTGATGAAACAGTTCAAGTTTTATTAGATGAAAAGACCTATCTGATTTTAGTTCTTCGGTATAAAGAGTTGATAGGAAAAGGTGAAGGGCTCGTCGATGATAATATACCTTACGATCTAGTTGGTTATATTACAGAGATTGATACTGGACTCATTGATTCAGACTATATGAACTCTAGATTTGATAAATATATTAAGTTATTAAGAACTGAAGGGTCAAGTCCTGATGATATAGAGCGTGCTATGAATGAATTACATAGGACCTTTGCTACATTGACGCAAGAGGAACAGAAGTATGCTAATATTTTCTTGCACGATATTCAAAGAGGTGACGTTGAAATTGTACCGGCAAAACATTAAGAGATTATATTAATGAGTATGGGTTTAATATGAGGAGACAACAGGTTCGAAATCTTTCTCGCTGTTTAGGCCTAGATGAAACTATGCTTGTAGACTTAATGAATTTAGACTTGAATGAAAATAATCTTAATGTATTTGGATATTATGAGGATTTGAAAAAAACTATTGATAAAGAACTTGCAACGAAATATTTTGAAGCTATCGAAGGTAAAACAGTTATATTACCTAAAGTATTTATAAAAGCTGATGAGTTGCTTCGAGAATTCATTTTAAGTGGTGGTATTGATATTGAAATACCAGAAGAACTGAATAAAAATAATTTCAGAAGCCAAGATTTAAATCTTGGCTCTTTTTTTCTTTGTTGTCTTTAGACTGCTTTTGTGGAGCGGTCGTGAAGCATAAACTTATCTGTTTTACTGTAATTTTTCATTTTTCTTGCAATTCTTATGAGCTAGAATTATAATATTAGGGTAATATTCATATTTTTATTCATATTTTTGACAATGAATAGTGTATAGAGGGGTACAATAAGATTCAAGTTCCATTAGATAGGTTTGAATCTTTTTTTAGGTTTATTGTTTGTGTTGTCTTAAAAGGGGGAAACCAAATGAAAAAAGAATTACTATTAACGGCTATGATTACCGCAAGTATTACTACAACAGGGTTTGCAGCATCCAATTTAGATATTAGTGCTACAACTACTGCTCCATTAAGCATGAAGAATTCTATTGCTTATGGTGGAAATAACAAAGTTGAGAATGGTATGTTCTCCCCTGTAAATAATATATTGCTCGGTGGTGACAACAATACAGTTCGACCTTCTGCTTCGAATAGTATCACTTCTGGTATGAATAATACTGCATCTGGTCCGGGCAGTATCGTAGCAGGTTGGTATAATACAAACTCTGCTACTCACAGCTTGGTAGTAGGTACTAGCAATACTGTTGGTGGTACTAACAATATCGTAGGTGGATTTGGCCATACTAATAATGATAATGCGATTAACTCTTTATTAGTTGGTGCGCGCAATAGCATTGATGGACAAAACTCTATGGCTTTGGGCATGAATAATACCGTTAAAGGTAATAATGCTTTAGTAGGTGGCACTGGTGCTAAGGTTCAAGGTAATAATTCCATCGCCTTTGGTGATACTGCTAAAGCAACATACGATGATGCATATGCAATTGGTCGTAAAGCAGAAGCAACTGCTCAAAATACAGTTGCTATTGGTAATAATGCAAAGGCCAATAACATAATGGGAACTGCGATTGGCTATAGTGCAAAGGCAAAAAATGACTATGCTACCGCAGTAGGTTATATGAATACTGCATCTGGTAATCAAAGTTCTGCTTTGGGATATGAAAATGAAGCAGCTGGTCATAACGCATCTGCATTAGGTTCTAACAATACTACTAGTGCTGATTATAGTAATGCTATTGGTTATAAAAATACGGCTTCAAATTCACAAGCTACAGCAGTTGGTGTTCAAAATACAGCTTCTGGTGATTCAGCTTTTGCAGCTGGCACCTTATCTAGTGCAACTAAAAAAGACTCCGTAGCTATTGGTCATACTGCTAATGCAACTGGTGAATACACTGTGGCTATTGGTTCTAATGCAACAGCTATCATTGATAATTCTGTAGCTCTTGGTAACAATGCAAAAACAAATGATGTAGTTGGTACTGCTTCTATTGCAATTAACGGTGAAACACATATTTTTGCTGGTGGTACTCCAGTAGGCACTGTATCTGTTGGTGATACTGGTAAAGAAAGAACTATTACCAACGTAGCAGCTGGTCGTATCGATGCAACTTCTACTGATGCTATTAACGGTAGTCAATTAAATGCGGTTATTAATTCTTTGAATTTCCCTACCGTAGTTAATGGTGATAACACAACAGTGTCTGAATCTGTTAATATTAATGGCGGCAAAAGAATTTAAAGTTGATGTTAATAAAAAAATTTAACAAATATGAATTCTGCTGTATTTAAAGATACTTCCACTAGCTGGAGCGATTTTAAACATTTGGCTGAAATCCCTGCAATGAGTCATTTGGATAAGCGTGGTGAAACTAAGATTGATGGCAGTGTTATTGAACTCCACAATACAGCTGTAAACGGAGAACCTGAACAATTAACTGCTATTAATGGTAAGAAAATTACATTTAGTAGAGCTGGTGATTATAAGACAGATGTAGACGTTGATGGTATTTCTACAATACACCACGATCAAGGTATGAATGCATACGCTGGTGGTATTGATGTATGGGGATATAAAGATAATGATGACACTACCGAATTAAAAGAAATGACATTCTCTGTTAGTAACGTTAATGTTGGTGGTCAACAAATTCATGGTGTTACTGCTGGTACAGAAGACACTGATGCTGTCAATGTATCTCAATTGAAAGAAGTTAAACAACTTACTGTCGATAATAAAAAAGCTATCGAAAATCATGAGGGTCGTATCGGTGATTTAGAAAATAAAGTTATTGACGTTGGTCATGATACTTTGAATCAAGCTAATAACTACACTGACTCTCAAGTAGCTAAGGTGGGTGCAGCTTCTGCAGCACTAGCTGGTTTGCATCCATTAGATTTTGATAAACATGATAAATGGTCTTACTCCGTTGGCTTTGGTAACTATAAAAATGCTAATGCTGCGGCTTTAGGTGCATTCTATCGCCCTAATAAAAACACAATGTTTAATGCTGCCACTACCGTTGGTAACGGCCGTAATACAATCAGCTTAGGTGCTAATTTCAAATTTGGTAAAAGCTCCGAAGAGGTAACTACTGAAGATGCGGCACAACTCAAGAAAGACATGAAAGATCTATCTGAAAAGTATAATGAATTAGCACAAAAATATAATGAATTGGCAGCTAAATTAGAATCTAAATAAGAATCTAAATAGTGTGATTAATATCCCTACAAGACGTATCTTGTAGGGGTATTTTTTTCTATTAAATATGAAAGTACAGTGTCTATATAATATGTATTTCTTTTTAAATGTAAAAAGTACGGTGCTTTTTATTATAAGTATTCCTTAATAATGATATAATTAAGATACATATTCAGTTACATATTACAGGTAAGCGATGGTATATAGTGGAGAGTGTATATGAGCTTTTACAATTGGATTCAAGAAAAACTGTTTGATAATTACGAAGAATGGCGTATGAAGAGCCCTGATTATAATCGAAATGGTTTTAATATAGTAGGTATCGATAATACATTAAAGGCTATGCATGATGGATATTTCATGTATGTTGAATTATACCCACCTCATGCCATCGATGGATGTACAGCCATGAAAGCACGTGTAGGTAAAAAGCAGGATGCAGTAGATTTATTCTTAGATATAGATGGCAAGACCTATCGTATGGCTGATGTAAGTTATCCTGACGCAGTGAAGATGATGCGGGCTTTTGTGAAAAAACGCAGAGTACCTGATTGTAGTTTGTGTGTAGAAGTAGCGTATCAAGATATCGATCAGATGCGATCTACATTTACAGAGTTAGCAACGTTGTTGCTAGGCGATGCTAAACAAGCCAAATCATTCATGTCCAAAGCAAAGTTACATTTCATGGAAGAACTAGAAGATAGCTGGTGGAATCTCTATGAGAAGTTGCTATCTACTGGTCGTGCTGTAGAGTTATCTTTGAAAATCGAATTAGAGGATTTTCTTCATAATGTGCAGAAGTTAATCCATAATAAAAAGATATCTACTGGTGAAAATTTAACTGGCGATGTATCTATTGATACAGCCGCATTTGATGACAGTCAATGTATTGGGGACTGGTGCGCACATTTTAATTCCACGTGGAAAAACCATAAGTTAGTAGGTATGGACATCGGTACAGATAGTTTGGTGCTCATGGTACTTTCAAATGAGGAATTTAAAACAGCCCAAGAACTAGCAAAAGAGCTATTACATCGAATCGATGTAGCTGAACGTTTGTGATGTAGTAGAAAATCTTAACTATTGACAGTTTGCACGGCATAAATGTGATGAATAGGAGAGAGTCATATGAGTATTGTACGTCTACCAGAATATGAAGCAGAGTTTGAATCTGAAGTATTTGAAATCTATGCATTACCGCGTAGTGATGCCAATGGCGCTAGTCCTTATTTAGAGAAGTACCATAGACCACTGGTGTCTACCGATGCTATCCTAGATACTCGAACTGGCGTGCTTGACCGTAGCGAAGGTATTTTGACGTGGATTATTGAGGGCCTTGATGATAGATGGGGTTATTCTTTTGAGCCTCATGGTGTCTATAAATTATTAGTTAAGAAAGCAAAACCCCTAGAGGATTTAGGCTATATGCGCCCCTCTTGGAATAATCGCTATTATGTACTTGAGGTGTTAGAGGAACATGCTAAACATAGCGAGTTAGAGGCGTTGTCAGCTTATTTGAAAACCCCTAAATACCTTCACACTGACAGGGGTGACTTTCTGTTAAATCGAGAGTATCAGCATTACACAGCGAGAATTGATGATTATGTATTCACTCTTGATGTAGACGAAGGTTCTGATGAAAGCTGTACAGTAGCATTGGCGTCTTTCAATAAAATTGAAAATTTCAAAGAATTTGAACAACGAATTAGCGCATACATTAGTGAACACTTACTAGACCTCGCTAACTATTGGCTCGATAACGACGACCAAGATCCGATTACGGCAGACATATTTGCTAAGCGTATTACTATGGGCGAATTGGTGTTTCGCAACGATGGCTCCATAGAGGTTTATTATGACGATGATGATATTTTTCTGGGGACACTGCATCATAGCTAATATTGATGCGGATGGGAACCCTGTTCAGGCGGATATTGCAGGATAATGAACTAACTAGTGGAGTGTGGCGAACTAGTGGGGTATCATAATGATAAAATCTGAATTAATGACATTATGGAACGTTGAAAGCTGGACTGTAGAACCGTATGGGGTTTACTTTGTAGCCCGCCAATTAGAGGCCGATGAAGTAGCAAATCACGAAGAGCATACAATAGAGACTCAAGTAAAAAATCTTATAGAGGGTACAGTAAAGACTCAAGTAGAAAATGTAGAACCAGCCTTCAAAAGCCTCAATATTAGCTGCTCTGGTTATACTGAGGTCGAGGTGCTTTCACTACCAATGTGGGAACAATTATATGATCAGTTAGATAAATTAGATCGATTGGCACAGGAAATAATCCAGAAAAAGAAGTGGACAGAAGAACCGGTTGAGCTAGAACTAACCGATATAATGCTAGATACATCCGGCTGCTACGGAGCATTTGCACTAGGTTATGATATGGGCGAATCGACCGCGGGACAACTGTATGTATTAGTATCTTTTGATGAAAATTTTACGGCTCAACAAGATGTGATTTATGAAACGCTCTAGCGTACTTGTTCGCAATGGAGCTGTTTGTATAGCTGAGCTAAGCAGAGAGTCTATTGGATGTTAGTATGGTAAGGCTTATGGTGACGATACGCTCGGCTTTACCATGCTTTCAGGGCCGGAATGGGCGAAATTAAACGATGAATTTATAGCAACTCATGGTGAAATGCAATAAGGAGTAATTAATATGGACTACTTAGAAATGTTACGAAATGATGCTAAGCTAGCTGAAGAGTTTGATATGCTGTTTGATTTTCATCTGTTAGACGGATTGGAAGAACGAGATACTGCTGAAGGGCGATGTACCTTCTCCTTGGCTGGAAAGACCTTCGGTCGTGATGGTGCCGGTGGCGAATATCATCAATTAGAGGATGGCTCTATCGGGTATATGAGTAGCGAAGGGGAATGTGGTCGCATAGCTGAATGTGTGGATGATTTAATTCATTTATTGGTGTATAGCATTTGTTGGCATGATTATTGTGACGCCAGCCAATATACGGACAGATCTACTCTTGAAGCCTATGCCAATGAGCGTCATGATGAAATCGCTTCTTATACAGAAATAGATGTATGGGAAACCGTTGTGCAGGCGTTAGGTATGCCTTAGAAGTAAATGTGGCTGCTGAATTACAAAAATTCTATGACGCTGCACATCGAGCTCCTTTATATATTTGTTATTTCCATGAAGATGATGGAACTGTTACAGAATCACAAAATCTGTTTTTCTAGACGCATTGTTTAAAAGGAGAATTATATGGCTATTGATGGAGTAAAAATCATAGATAGTGATGATGGACATGATATTTATAATTTAATTGTTGAGCGCTATAGAGATGGTATCAATATTGATACCATTGTTTCAGACATTTTGGGTGAAGAGCAGAATTTTTGCACTGACGAATTCTATACAGAAATTTATTGGACTGCCGTAGCCTATTCGCTGTGGAAGATAGGTCATTTATCGCAGGATATCAAAGAGAAAGCATTAGACATAATCGGAAAGGGCGCTCATGAGTTTTGGCTAGAAATTGATAGTAAGGCGCTCAAACAACGTCAAAAGGTGTTAGATAGATTAGCTGTACAGCTACAAAGTGAAAATCCAAAACCGCTTAAGGTTCGTAAATCTAAAACAAAGCGAGAACCTCATTTTAAGGTGGGCGACGTGTTAGCAGTTAAGTTTGAAAACGAGTATGGAGCTATTTTTGTATCTGACGTGGATCAATCACCGCGGAAAATCGAGTACCATTTGGCCTGTACGCGACTTTTACAAAAAGAAAAACCTACAATGGAGCAGTTTTTAAATAGTAAAATCGCCTGCCGCAAAGACAATACAAATTTCGGTATCGATACCGACTGCTGGTTTAATCATAAAGACCTAGGCCTATTGTTAGACCATTTAGAAATCATTGGGGCTGTTGAACTATATCCGTGTAAATTGTGGACACTAGCACCAAGAGGCACGTTGGAAGAGATCTATGAGGAGATTACAGATGAGCCAAGAATAGGTAGACTTCGGCTAATAGATACTTATGAATTGGTGAAAGAGGTTATTCAGAAATAATCTTCGGGAGAATGCGTTACTATAAAGGTGTAAATTTAATGGATACTGTGACGAAACAATATATAGAAACTGTAAAAGTCAGTGATATACCGTGGCATAGGTTAACCACAACTTACGGCCGTGCTACAGATTTTCCTGCTCATCTTGAGGTGTTGTGGGATATGAAGGCTGTTGATGCCATTGATGCGGCAGGTGAAGAGCTGGCCCAAAATATTGAACATCAATCGACTTATGGCATGCTACGCCATTTGCTATGGTTTTCTTGCTTCGTATTTTTAAGAAAGCCTTAGAAGAGAGAACTCAGAATGAAGTAGCTCATTATTTAGTAGAACGATTGGTAGATTTATTTACTGTGATTGCTGAGTGTATCAGAGATGGGCTTATGCTAGAACATGCAGATCCACTACCTAAATTTGAGGATATGCTCAACGAAGAATATCTTTGGTCTGAAGAGTATGATGAAGACGAAGATATTCTCAGATATGAGGAAGAAGAGGTATTTCCGGATGACCTATTCTTTAGTTTCTACTACTATTCTTTACAAGTGCTTCTATTATGTAAGCCATTGTTAGACAAAAATAAAGAACGTGATGCTGTGTTGTTAGATTTGCTTACGGAGATTAAAGATTATGGGACTCATTGCAAATTATAATTGTATAAGTGATGAAAGCTTAAAAGAACTCAAAGGTTTAGGTTCATCAGAGGAAGATCTTTTTGAAACTGTTGAAGAGTGGAGTGATGAGGACGAGTTATTGCTCGATATTGATAAGATGTGGGATGTTCTTCACTTCGTGCTTACTGGTGTGAGTACTGATCATAGAATAGACGATAATCCACTTAGTCAAGCTGTGCTTGGTGTAACGCCGATTGAGGATTTATCTGAATATATGGCCTATACGGGACATTCCAAAATAGCTGATATCGTGACGGCTCTAGAGCAGTTTGATATAGAACAAGCACTGGAATCTTTCGATATGAAAGCCTGCAAAGAAGCCGAGCTATACCCAAATATTTGGGACTATGATGAAGAAGAGGAGGAAATCATAGATGAGATTCTCCATGACTTCGAGCAAATGAAACGATTCTATAAACAAGTGCTCGAAGCTAATGGGCATGTGCTTGTATCGATTTGTTAAGTTCGTTAAAATTTGTTGGCTATGGATCTAATTATGGCCAAACTGATTATGCGACTGGCGAAGAAGAGGAATTGTAACATGGCAGTGTTAACAGAAAGCAAATTAAATATGGCTTTGACTACTATCATAAGGATGAGAAACAACTAAAATCTGTAGTTGAGGTTTCTGAATATGATGGTGAAGACAAGCTGATGATTAATTGCACACAGCTAGATGAAGACTATTCTGCTAAAGATAAGAAACGCATTTTACAGGAGTGGTGTAGTTTTTTAGTTGAACATCCAGATACTTTTACAGAGCTCATGATTTGTACAAGAATGCCACAGGAGTTATTTGATGCGGTGTGTACCCAGCGTAGACTTAAAAGGTTACATATAAAATGGGGCGTTTATCCAGATATTTCAAGATTAGAGAACTTACAAGAACTAGAATATCTACACATTGGGTCCGGAAGAAGTGTATCGAGCTTAGAGCCTATTTCAAGATTAGTAAATTTAGTAGCACTGTCGATTGAAAACTTTCAACAGATTGATGATTATGCGCCATTAGCTAATCTAAAACATATTGAAAGTCTCGCCTTAGAAGGTGATTTCGCGGCTCCTAAAATTCTTAAGGTTCAATCCTTAGAATTTTTACGCCATATGAAACAGTTGCGCTTTTTTAGCTTTTTAACGGCAAAGGTGATAGATAAAGACTACTCTCCCATTTTAGAACTTAATAATCTAGAACATCTTACGTTAAAATCTTGTAAAGAGGTTAAGCAGTTGTATCCTCAATTCGTTAAACTACCAAAATTAAAATATGGCACAGTTTTAGAACGACCAGAATTATATGAGAAATAAGTCTTGAGATATAAGTCATGAGCTATAACTTATAAGACATAAAAGGAAGTAATCATAATGGATAAAGCGCGTAAAAAGGAATTATTGAAAGGCTATAAAGCTAAAGAAAAAAACAGAATTTTCTAGATAGCTTACCTATGGACGAAGAGTTGTTTTGGAATCTCTTTGACTATGTAGACGAGAAATTAGAAACAAATGACGGTTGCGATCATAGTCTGACTTTCACAAGAGAGTTTAGAAAAGCAAAAGGTAGATGTTGAAAGTGTACTAGACTGGATTATCAACGAAGGTGGCGGTTGTGATTGCGAGGTTCTCTACAATGTAGAAGAGAGATTTGAAGAGTAATATCTATGTAATTGGGGAGATCTTCGTATACAGCTTGTTTTTGATTTAGAGCAAACTGTAAGCAGTCTAATGTAAATTTATTTGTGATTTTGGCAACCAAGTAATCTTTGGTAAAAAATCATAGTATACTAGAAATTTTATATACTTCCGGCGATGTTAGCGATTTTGTCTAAGAAGCGCCGGCGTTTTTCATCTGAGCTGTTTTCTGTGCCCGCCAACTGGGTATGTGTAACCGGTTTGAAACCGCAGGATTTTAGTACTTGATCTTTCATGACTTTGCCGTAGTCTTGTATAAATAGCGTTACAAAGGATGGCGTGTTGTGGGTGGTGATGATCCAAGCGGATTTTCCTTGTAAATGACCTATAAGGCCTCTTTTACCATAGGAATAGGCAAAGCCCGCTGTAAATACGCGATCGATAAAGCCTTTAAGTACAGCCGGCATACCGCCCCACCAAATAGGGTAGATAAAGATGATATGGTCCGCCCAAGTAATCAAATTACGATACTTTTCCATGTCCGGCACAGTGCTTAAATCTCGACGTTTGTGCATGTCATCGAATCGCAATACGGGATCGAATGGCTCCTCATATAGATCCAAAGTGTTCACATTGTGCTCTTTTGAAAGATTCTGTTGCACTACTTTCAGAATAGCGCTATTAAAACTCTGATGATTAGGATAGGTGTAAATGATTAAAATGTTCATGGCTAGTTCCTTTCTAATTAATTATCGTTGCTTGAGAGAATCTGTATAATAAAATGGTATCTATATTAAGTTAAAGTCTAGTGAAGAGCATCTATTTTGAAAGTAAATGATGATAGAATTTACTAAGGATGTATTGTTAATTCCTTCTATTTGCAGGTGTTACCATAAAAGTTTATAGTATAGGCATGTGATGGATATAGTCACATGTCTATTTTTTATAAGGAGGACGCTATGCAACACGTTCAAACCCGCAGTACTACGTCCGCGTTAGTACTCACAGCCGTATTGATTGCCCTCGCAACACTGTTTACCATGTACACGAAAATTCCAGTGCCTGGTATTCGCGGCTATTTCAATGTAGGAGATGTCGTTATTATGACGTCAGCTCTATTATTAGGTCGAAAATATGGCGCCTATATTGGTGCTATCGGACCAGCGTTAGCTGATTTATTCCTCGGCTACGCAGTCTTTGTACCAATCACTTTCGTGGTGAAAGGCATTGAAGGCTATCTTGTCGGTGCTGTCTATAACAATAAGACAACTACCTCTGCCTTAGTAGCGACTATCGTAGGTGGCATTATCATCGTAGCAGGCTACTTTATCGCCGAATACTTCGTATTCGATCCAGGTGTAGCCATTGCTAGTATTGTGACCAATACCATTCAAGCCGTTATGAGCGTTATTATTAGCATGATTTTATATGCTATCTTGCGTAAACGATTGGGATAGGATTAGTGCTTCACAATTCATATACAAATTATGATATAATTTGTATATGAGGAGGTGCTTTTATGGGGTTATTACGTGAAAGTATCCGGCCATCGTCGGATTTAAGAAATAAATATAATGAAATCTCTACAGTTTTGAAAACAGGGGATGAAGCTTGTATTATGACGGTAAATGGTCGTGGTGATACGGTATGTATGGGATATGAAACCTATAATAAATTGAAAGCACAGATAGAATTATTAGAGGCTATTGCTTTGGCAGAGGAAGATGAACGAAAAGGTAGAATGGGTCCTATTGAGGATACTTTTGTCAGCATAGAACAGTTGTTATCTGAGGCGGAATAGTTATGGAAGACACTGCTTATCGTATCATTATTATGGCGCAGGCCGATCAGGCATTGCATCATATTGTTCTGCATGTAAAGCAATCTTTTTCCAATGAAACTGCCAAGTCTGTTTATCAAGAGATTAAGGATAGAATTCTTTTATTAGCGGATAATCCTTATATGGGCATGATTCCAAGACATACTGTTTTACGTAATAAAAACTATCGTATGTTGATTATTAATAAAAATATTATTCTATATCGTGTCTTTGATGATGAAAAAGAAGTGCGCATATATAATATATTTAGTCAACGGCAAGATTATTTACAACTTCTGCAAGGATTGTAGATGTTTAGTTGATTTGGTATAGATGAATAAAGGGAGACTCCGTTGTGAGTCTCCCTTTTGTAGTTATTTCCTTTGGAGCATTGATAGTGCTGATTTGTCGTAATAACGACAAATAGCCCTTCGTTACCAACTGGTAGCTGAAAACGAAAGGCCATTTCTACATGTTTTTATAATGTTTTGGGATGAGCCTGACGGAACCACTCGTTGGCTATCTCTTTATTACATTATAAAGGGGTTGACATATATAGTCAATTCGAACTAGATAAGTAAATATGACATCATTGTAAATTAATTGGAACTTGGACTGAATGGACATATTTTTATTTGTTTTGTTAATATAAAAACTCAATAATAATTTTTATGTTGTGTGTTATGATTGGTGAAGTTTTATGGTTAGAGTTTTATATTTATTTTTATTGCTAGTTGTTTTGAGTCCTATTAATGCTTTTGCTGATTATCAGAGGGATACGTTTGATATACAACGCTCTCTTAATGAGCAGATACATTCTCAGTTAAAGGTTCCGGCTGAAGTCCTTAGAACGAAGAATGATAAAGATTATAGTTTTACATTAATGATAAGAACGGATTCTCAAGGACGTATTACTTCTGTTGAGTTAGATTCAAATGAGAATATATCTAATGATGAGATATATTCAAAAATTAGTACAGTCTGCAAAAAGATACAGTTTGGAATATAGGGTATATTGATGTTAAAGAAGATCTTGTTATTTATGTTCCTTTTTCATTTTATAATATCCTCTAAGGACGATGTAAATTGACAGTCTCTAGAATTCAGACTATACTATAAGTACAAAAGAGCCAGTTAACGTGTTCTAGGCGTTAGGCTCATCAAAGAATTAGGAATTTGATAAACCTAACGTGTCTAAGTATTGCAGTACTTAGTCTTAAACGTTAGGTTTATCTTATTTTGTAGCTATTTACTAGTTACTTTTTAAGAATTAACACTACGAGGGTAGCGAATAAAATTATTAATGATAATGCTTCGTATACAGTCATAATGTCACCTCCCTCGAAAAGACGGAGATGAACCTAACTCACGTTAATGGCTCTTTCGTTATTAGTATATAGCGGATTTTGAATATTGAAAAATACGAATTAATTTCGTACAACTTTTACACGAATAAAAGGGAGACTTTATCAAGAGTCTCCCTTTGTTAGTTTTAAATAGACTAATATTTATTAATAGATTTTTATTACTGTCATTCCTTAATTACAGTATGTTTCGTTCTTCAAAGACCGCTTTCACCGTGAACAGTGCGTTCAGCACGCGTGAAATCCCGCATAGGGGATGCAGTGGGTACAGACCTCTACGATTTGCTCGGGCGCAATACCGACATTGAGTGCCGCATTGGTGTGTACTTTCAGCTGTGCCTCGCAACCGCCCAGCGTTAATAGGGATGCGAGCGTAATCAGTTCCCGTTCCTTGAAATCCAGGTTGGGGCGCGTGTAGATGTCGCCGAACAGCTCGACCAATAAATCGGCTATGGCCGGTGAAATCTCTTGAATTGTGTTATACACCTCCTCGCCGTGCAGCCCGTCAATTTGTTTCAATGTGTTCATACCGATGTTAAAACGTGTTTCTTTCATAATTATTACCTCCGTCTAGACGTATGATATATGCTCGAGTATACTTGAGGTCAAGGTGGTGAAAGTATGAAAATCGGTGAATTTTTCAAAATTGGTGGGACTGTCTATTTCTACATTACGATATTATGAGGATCAAGGGTTCCTTCACATCGAGCGGCAGAACGGCATTCGCAATTACCATGCGGAGGATGTGGGGTTTGTGCAGTTTATTAAACGCTTGAAAGACATGGGAATGCCGCTTGCGAATATCAAGCGGTATGCGGATTTAAGGTATGCCGGATCTCATACGGTTCATGAAAGAATGACACTGTTACAAGACCACTATCGGTTTATTGAGGCCGAAATCAAACGATTGGAAGGCTATAAGAATAATCTAGAAGATAAGTTAGAGTTGTATGAAACTTTAATAAAGAGAAATGAGATTGATTAGGTTTTTTATTGTAGATGGTATATAGCACTTGTATCAATGTGGAGGTAGGTACCTCCTATTAATCATAATTTGACGATATATGGTATTCAACCTATAATATGAGTAGATAGCCGAGCGAGTAGAGACGTCAGGCTCATCTCAAAAAACTGAAAAAATCAGGAAATGGCCTTTTCGTTTTATCTAGCTACGAGCTGTAACGAAGGGCTATTTGCTTTTTGTAAAGCAAATAAGGGCAATAAGTGAGCCGAAAGAAATGAGAATTGTCAAAATATCTATGACAATTGATAAAATTTCAAAATCACTCATAGTTTCACCCCCTTCTAAAAAGAAGAGAGGCCCAACCTCGTCGGCTACACTATTATTATAATGCGAACTAATATGCGATACAATAAGCATTGATTAATAGAGATATAACTATTTTATAGAGTAGTTATAATGTTTTAGTGGAATAAAGTTTTATATGGTATAATACTTTCATTATGTAGTGAGAAAAGGAGATCTAAATGGCAAATTTACCTAACTGCCCTAAGTGCGGCGATGAGTACACATATGAAGATGGTCATATGTTTATCTGCCCTATGTGTGGCAATGAATGGACAGCGGCTGACGCACAAGCTGCAGCTGAAGCAGGTATCATTCGCGATGCTAACGGCAACGAGCTAGCTGATGGCGATACAGTTGTTGTTGTAAAAGACCTCAAAGTAAAAGGTGCGGGCATCTTGAAACAAGGTACGCGCGTAAAAAATATTCGCCTCATCACTGGTGCCAGCGATGGCCATGATATCGATTGCAAAATCGATGGTTTCGGTGCGATGGCATTGAAATCCGAAATGGTTAAGAAAATCTAACTATGAATAAATCCCTACTGATTATGCATCGGTGGGGATTTTTTCGTGGTATAATCAACGTATACTGCGTGTAGCGTGAGAGTATTTAGTCGAGAGGAAACTATGTTAAAACGTGTTGTGTTACTAGCCTTATTGGCGTCTATGATGGGAACTGTTAGTTCTTTAGCGGCTGATTTAAAGCCTACAGATAAGCGTACTTATGAATTACAGCAACAAATCTCTTATAATGTCATCATTCCTAGTGAGGCTTTTAAAACGAGTGCTGACGGTACCTTGATTGTTCCAGTGGAGATTAAGACCGATGATAAGGGCAATATTGTGGCCGTCGAGGCGGGTCCTAATAATTGGAAATTAGATCGAGAGGCTTACCCCATCTTTGAAGAGGCTGCAAAAGAGGCAGCTTGGAATACAAAGCATGTGGATACAGAGGAAGAGTTGGTGATCACCATTCCAGTTAGTATTGTTATGCTATCCGGTGATAAGCCTAAGAAAAAATAAAGGAGCACTTATGGAATCTACAAAAGATTTAGAGCAATATACTTATGATCTACTGGCGGAGCGTGGCGTTACGTTAGAGGATATTGCGGAGCTTGTTTTATACGTTCAAAAACCGTATATGCCGAATTTAAAGATTGAAGAGTGCCGTGAGCATGTGGAATCCGTGCTTTCAAAACGAGAGGTACACAATGCGATAATTACGGGCATTGAGCTCGACAAGTTAACGGAACAAAATAAACTGTCTCAGCCTTTGCAACGCATCGTGGCTAATGATGAAAGCCTGTATGGTATTGACGAAATCTTGGCGTTTTCCATCGTTAATCTATATGGTTCTATTGGCTTTACGAACTATGGCTATTTAGATAAGGTAAAGCCGGGTATTATTAAGAAGCTAGATAGTGAAGAGGGCGGACACTGTAATACATTCCTCGATGATTTAGTAGGTGCCGTGGCGGCCGCTGCAGCAGGAAAGCTAGCTCATAATGAGCCACACCGCGTACGTCATGCTTTAGCAGAGGAAAAAGAGTAACTATCTAGTGTTGATATTATAGCAATGAAAGAGTATAACTAGTAGTGTAGTGAATAATTAATGTATTCTTTGTAGACTATATACAGGAGGAACTATGCAAAAGGTTCTAGTTGTTATCGATATGCAAAAAGATTTCGTAGATGGCGCCCTTGGTTCAGCGCAAGCACAGTTAATTGTAGACAATGTGCGCAAAAAAATTGAGAACTTTGACGGGCCTATCATATTTACACGCGATACGCATGATACTAATTATCTTGAAAGCCAAGAGGGTAAGTTCTTACCTGTGACACATTGTGTAAAGAATACAGAAGGTTGGCATATTGTGTCCGGCTTAATCGAGGCAGCAGAAGGGCGTCCTATCATGAGCCCTGTATCCTTTATCGATAAGCCAAATTTCGGATCCCTTGAACTATTATCCCGTTTGGAAGGCATGAATTCGGTGAACCCTATTGAGTCTATCACGCTCGTTGGTTTATGTACTGATATTTGCGTTGTTTCTAATGCGATTATACTGAAAGCAGGTTTGCCAGAAATCCCTGTTTACGTAGATTCTAGCTGCTGTGCTGGCGTTACGGAAGAATCCCATCAAGCAGCATTAACAACAATGAAAATGTGCCAATGTATCGTTGAATAATTATCTTGTTATCACTATAGTAGATTGAATTACATCGGTGTATAGCGATTAACATATACTATTGATGCATAGTAAACATGTAGTATTGATGCATAGTAAACATATACCATTGAGTATTAGAATTTTATATTGGTAAACGAACCCAAAGGCTATAGGCTATCCTATAGCCTTTTTCTATGGGTAATTATATTGACGATTTTCTATATGCAATGTACAATAAATAAAGAATGATAATTCATATCAATTAAATAAAATAAAGATGCAGGTGCATCGAAACGCTTTCACCAGAATGATACGTACTGATACATATCGTTCCATGCCCTAAATTTAAGGAGGACTATCATGAAACCTTTCGAACTCGCACCATTACCATATGCTTATGATTATCTTGAGCCTGTTATCGACGCAGAAACAATGAAATTGCACCATGATAAGCACCATCAAGCGTATGTTAATAATTTGAACGCTGCTATCGCAAAATATCCTGATCTTGCTTATGGCTGTGTAGACTGCATCCTCGGCGATATTGCTAATGTGCCAGAGGACATCCGCCAAGCTGTTATCAATAACGGTGGTGGTCACAAGAACCACACTATGTTTTGGGATATCATGACAAAACCAGACACTTCTAAGTTGGAAGGCCCTTTGAAAGAGGCTATCGACGCTGATCTTGGCGGTTATGATGCTTTTGTTGAAAGTTTCTCCGCTGCAGCAGCAACACGCTTCGGCTCTGGTTGGGCATGGCTTGTGGTAAACAAAGATGGTAAACTCGAAGTGACATCTACTGCGAACCAAGATAACCCTCTACTAGAAGGTAAAACAGCAATCCTTTGCTTAGACGTATGGGAACATGCATATTATTTGCACTACCAAAACCGTCGCCCAGACTATATCAAGGAATTCTTCCGCGTTATTAACTGGGACAAAGTATCTGAAAACTACGAAAAAGCCTTGAAACCTCATCATCAATAAGATAGCTTTAAATCCTCTCAAAACTAGATATATTTTAATAGATAACGGATAGTTGATATATTCTCCTCCATACTTGACTGGGGATGTATTATCTATCCGTTATTTTTATATAAAAATGTTGATATTTTTAGAAAGAACTTTCAAAAGTATAGCCATGGATACAGATTTTCTAATCGATATCGTTTATCATAGGATCATAGGTTATGTTTAGATAAACCTTTCACAGTATATATTGCCTTGTATACACAGTGGTACGTATAGAGGGCTACTCACATAAGTAATAAACAATATTTTTTTGACACGAGGGATCGAAAATGGAAAAGAAATTAGATTTGTCCAAATCCGTATATGATTTGGTAAACAGAATATCCTGAAGTAACAGAGATTATGAAAGACTTAGGGTTCAGTGAAATCACTAATAAAGTGATGTTGAACTCTGTTGGTAAAATCATGACCATTCCTAAAGGGGCTAAAATGAAAGGCGTATCCATGATGGATATCGTGAGCGCATTTATGAAAGCTGGCTTTACATTGGAAGGTGAAATGCCAAACCTACATAGGTGATGAAGCATGCATCTGCTAAAGGGATGCTCCTGCAGAGACTGCTGCTACTCAATGCAGAGGAGCCTAATGCTAGCCAAAATACAGAAACTAATGAAGAGGATACTGTTACAGATAGCGAACGTGTAGAACAATTGAAAGGTTTCTTGAAACGGTTAGGTACTGGTGAAGAGCTTGGTGCTGTTCGTGAAGACTTGCGAGCCAATTCAAACATGTTGAGGCTAGTGAAATCATGAAAGCTGAACAAGGTCTTATGCGTGAAGGTACACCTTTAGAAGAGGTACAACAATTATGTGACCTTCACTCTGCGTTGTTCCATGGTTCCACCATTCATGAACAAATGGATGCAGAACATGCTAAGGTAGAAGCGGTTCTAGAAGCTCAAGAAAAGAGCAAGAGTGTTGTGAGGTTGGTAGAAACTGCAGGTCATCCGTTAAACCGATTGACAGAAGAAAATAAAGCGCTCGACGAGTTGATTGAGGCTATTCGTCCAAAAGTAGCAGACAAAACTGCCACTTATGATGATGTGAATACAGTGCGTCAACTATCTGTTCACTATGCTAAAAAAGGCGATTTATTATATCCAAAATTGAAAGTGGATTATGCGATCGGTGGTCCATCCATGGTTATGTGGACTGTTGATGGCGATATTCGCGACCAATTAGGTGATTTAGCAAAATCTAGCCAAAGTGTAGATGATTGGTATAGACGTTTTGATGAGCTTCTTACACGTGCTCAAGAAATGATCTTACAAAGAACAAAATATCTTGTTCCCAATCTGTGCAGAAAACTTCAGCAAAGAAGATTGGTATCAAATCTACAAAGATACAGCGCAGTATGAAGACATCTTTGGTGTAACACGCATTGCTTGGCCAGAAGCTGATGCCGCATTAGCTGCGCAAACTACAAAACCAAGTGGTGATAATAATGCTATCGGTTTAATTGGTGGTACTTTAACTGTAGACCAACTAGATGCAATGCTCAATACAATGCCAATGGAGGTGACCTTCGTTGACCATGAAGACATCAACCGTTACTTCAATGATGGTGAAAAGGTATTTAAACGTCCTACTACAGCTATCGGTCGTGATGTGTACTCCTGCCATCCACCAAAGGTAGAACCGATTGTACGTGGTATTATCGACTCCTTCCGTAAAGGTGACCGCGATAATGTGGCAGTATGGCTTGAAAAACAAGGCCGTCCATTCTATGTAAACTACATGGCGGTACGCGACCAAAATAATAACTATATTGGTACATTAGAACTCGTACAAGACATGCAATTTGCAAAGGAACATTTCGATAGAATTAAATAAAAACTAGTGTAATACTAGTTGTGTGATACAGTGAAACTTTGATACAAAAAGGCTGCTCTAACATTGATGATGCTAGAGCAGCCTCTTTTATTTGTACAAAATGAATTTATTAATATGATTAATGTATTTCCTGATGAGAGGTTCCTATTAAGGGAGTACGTACTTGATAATATTATGGGTAGCAGTCTTGATATTTTCAAGGCTAGTAGCCAAGTTAAGTCGCACAAAGGTGGCGTAGTTTTCGCCTCCAAACCATTCGCCAAAGCTTGGTGCGATACGGCATTTATTTCGAATAAGTCATGCATATCTTCAGCCTTAGCATAGGCACCAAAATCAATCCATGCTAAATAGGTACCGTCCATAGGGCTGATGCGGATTTGTGGTAATGCCGTACAAAGCTCTCGGCACAGATATTCATAATTTTCACGTATAACAGCCAGTACAGCTGTGAGCCATGCCTCCGCCTCTGGATGTGTGTAGGCTACAGTGATGGCCGTTTCGGCAATAACGTCGGAGTCCGTATGGTATACATGAGTTTTATAGGCATTATATTGGCCCCTCAGTTTTTCGTTGGGAATGATAACCTCTGCGTGATGCAAACTAGCCATATTAAACGATTTTGACAGGGAAGACATAGCAATAATGTTATCCGCATAGGAACTGCTAGCTACTGTTAGGGCCGATGTAAATGGTGTTGAACCTGTGATGAGGTCCTGATGGATTTCGTCGCTGATGATGAGTACATTATGCTGCTTACAGATATTGAATAATCGATCCATTTCCGTTTCTGTCCATACGTGACCTACAGGGTTGTGTGGATTGCAGTGAATGAACAGTTTAACATCGTGCTTGATAATTGCTGTTTCAAAGGCCTCGTAATCTACGGTGTAGCGATTATCGTCACTGCGTTTCATAGGAATAGCGATGATCTGGCGCTGTGCATCGCTAGCGCTCGTATCAAAGGCGCCGTACACAGGACTTAGAACAGCAATGGCATCATTTGGTTTTGTGAAAGCCCCAATACACCACATAATGCCTGTAATGACATTTGGAGCGCTGGTGAGCCAGTCTTTAGAAAGTATACAGTTGTGGCGCCGCTTATACCAATCTATGACTGCTTCAAGATACTTGGGATTTGTCATGGTGTAGCCTAATGGTTGGGCTTTTACATAGGTACAAATAGCCTCTTGTATGCACTGAGGCGGCATGAAATCCATATCTGCTACCCATAGAGGCAATAGATCTGTGCGATTAAATTTCAAATGCTGACCGTCCCATTTACGGGAGTGCGACCCACGGCGATCGATATAGTATGTTTTTGTAAAGTCTTTTGTGTTCATAGTGAACCTCTATACGTGTATGTTAATGTGGTGGGAACTAATTACTCTATCTATTATCAGTATACATGCATAGATATATATGTAAATATACACTTAAGAATTGCTGTTACAGTATCTTTTGTTTCTATGCAATCCTTGCATGAATAGGGGCTATTTTGGTATACAAAAGGTGCTATATTTGCTTGACTGTTGGGACTTTCACAATTTAGAATATACTATAGAATAGTGTGTGTCTGACCAGTGACCACACAACTATCGAATGGTTACAAAAGATAAATCTTAGCAGCATGTGGCGGCATCCCTATGTGAGAGGGCTCATCGGATTGCTCAGGTACATGCGACGCTGTATAAGTATAGTACTGGATCCTTATTAGGAGGCATGTGCCATGAGTAACGAATTAAAACCACTACATTTTGATGCGGATTATACAATGGAGGAAGCGCTCGCTGAGGCGAAACGTTGTCTGAATTGTCCAAAACCATTGTGCCGTATGGGTTGCCCTATTGAAAACGAAATCCCTCGTTTTATCCAAGCTATTGCGCACGGTAACTTCGGTTTAGCCAACGATATCTTGGCAGAACGTACAAACTTGCCATCCATTTGTGGCCGCGTATGTCCACGCGAAAACCAATGCGAAGGTAACTGTATCATGAATAAGGCGAAGAAACCGCCTATCAATATCGGTAAATTGGAACGCTTTTGCTGCTGATTTTGAAAGCATCAATGAACTTCGCAAACCTAAGAAAATCAAACAAGATCTTGGTAAGGTTGCCGTTGTAGGTTCCGGTCCTGCAGGTTTGTCCGTAGCCGGCGATATCGCTAAACTCGGTTATGATGTAACTGTATTTGAAGGCCAATCTGAACCAGGTGGCGTACTTTTATTCGGTATTCCTGAATTCCGTTTGTCTAAATCCGTCGTACGTCGTGAAATCGCACGTCTTGAAGGTTTAGGCGTTAAATTCGTATGTAATACATTTATTGGTCAAGATAAAACATTGGATGAACTCTTCGCTGAAGGTTTTGATTCTATCTTTATCGGTACTGGTACCCATATTCCTCAAGAAGTGCGCATGGAAAATGATGAAGTTCATGGCGTATTCCAAGCTATGTACTTGTTGACTAACGTACAACTCGTAGAAAATGGTGAGCTTGATAAAGCTCAAATTCCTGTTAAAAAAGGCGATCGCGTAATCATCATCGGCGGTGGTAACGTAGCGATGGATGCGGCACGTACATGCGTACGTTTAGGCTGTGAATCCGTAACGGTAGCGTACCGTCGCAGCCAAGAACAAATGCCAGCATTGTTATCTGAATACGAAGAAGCACGTGCCGAAGGCGTTCAATTCCAATGGTTCGCTTCTCCAGTGGGTGTAGAAGGTAAAGACAAGGTAGAAGGTTTCAAATACGAAGTGATGGCTCTTAACGAAGATGGTGCTGGTATCCACGGTACTGGTAACTTCCAAGTTATGCCTGTAGATAAAATCATTATCGCTGCTGGTCACAAACCAAATGCACGTCTTATCGGCGAAGGTAATAACCTAAAGGTAGATGAAAAAGGCTATATCATTACATCTGAAGATCCATATGGTATGACTAATCGCGCTGGCGTCTTCGCTGGCGGTGACGTTGTACATAAACCTGCTACAGTAGTACTCGCTATGCGCGAAGCTAAAAAAGCTGTTGACGGCATGGTTAAATACATGGAAATCAAAAAAGCTCAAGAAAGTACTAATCAATAATCTTATAGAGATAATCAAAGAGGCTATACTTAGTATAGGCCTCTTTTTACTATAAGGATTTGATTATTATAGTGTTTTATTATTGGTTTCAGTTTACGGTCAAAGTGGAGGGTCATGTATATATGTACCTATTATGATGTAGACTAATCTAGTGTGATATTAGAATTCAAATTTGTGTTTCCTGCATAGATAATGTATAGAAATTATGATAAATGCTTATAAAATCTAAGCTTGTCGAGTACAACACTTGTATTTTTAGTCTTAATTACCTCTAGATATACTAAAATTCCACGAATTGATGAAATCGGACATAACTTAATATGCAAAGAAAAAAGCCTCGATAGAACTAATTTATACCTTAGTTTTTATGGAGGCTTTTCTGTTGTCGCATTTCAACTGCTACTAGTCACGGCCTTGGGCTAGACGTATAGTAAAGGCATAACCATGTGTTGAGTGTGAAAGTAGATAGAGGTTGCTATGAATCCTATCCTATGTTGTCGTGATATACAGGTTCGACAAGAAGTTCACAAGCTAGGAGTATTAATTTTACTTTGGCGTAGACAATTGGGCATGACACAGTATCAATTAGCAGATAAATCAGGTCTAGCTCAATCTTATATAAGTGATCTTGAAAGTGGTGCTATTGATCCGCGGTGGTCCACAATTTATAGGGTTGTATCTGGATTAGGGCAAATGAGCGTACAAGATTTTCTAAATGGTCCACAAACCATTAGAAGCCTAAGGATTCATTGATGATAATAATCTCCATGGTTTGCATGTTACGCATCTTTTTATAGTAAATAGTTAAGGCATTACATATACGATCTGGAGAGCCGCAGTCGTAGCATTTTTCCTCCAAGGTAGCACACGGATTGAGTGAGCTCTTTTTGTTTTTCTTACTGTTAAGTGGGGCGGCTACATTTCGTGCTCGATAAATGGCAGACGCTAAGTCAGGCGTTATTTTATTAACTCCTAATACAAAGAATACCTCTTGAGAACCAAATAGAGAGGCTGCCACACGATTGCCTGTACCGTCGATATTCACCATCTCTCCCGTTTGTGAAAGGGCGTTTACCGAGGTGAGAAATACATCGCGTCCCATGGTGCGTAACGCCGTATCGCGAAAGCTTTCACCAGGCAGTGGACGCTGAATGTCTGTTATGTCCTCGTTGACCTCAGATAAAGCATCATGAATACCTATTTCTAATAAAGTGCGAGAATCGCCAATGGCTACACATTTGTTTTGAATGCGATTTTTTAGATATGCAACGGCTTCGGCGCCCGTTTCAAAATAATGAACTACGAATTTATTGCGCTCTAAAGCTTTAATCGTTTTCTCTATATCGATGGGGGTATCGTTGTTTTGAGGATTGATAACTGCGTTAATCGTCGTTTCTGTATTCGCCATGAGTCCTCCTGAATAGGTGTTTGTGATTAGAAGCTAATGTTTCGATTAGTAGTGTTTGCTATTTACTATTGTATCGTTTTATAGGCTTAGAGTTCAATGAAAGCTATATATCTTCCTTGGTATAAGAACAAATAGAGGTGAGGTATTACAATTTATTAGATTAATTATAGGAATAAAATCCAAATTATGTATCTATACAATAAAACTTTGGAATGAAATCCAACTTTGTGGTAATATTAGTATAAAGTTGGAATGGAATCCAAGTTTTGTAGGTAGTCGATATGATGACTGACAATAACAGTAATTGGGTTCCATCTATGAGCAAGTACATAGATGAGGAGGCCCTTATGAAGTTGATTCAGCGCCATGGGTATATAGAGTTTTTACGACGGAATCGTGAACGGTCTATTATTAAAGTCGTTTCTGGCATACGTCGTTGCGGTAAATCGACATTATTTCGTCTGTTTAAGGATGAGCTACTAGCAGAGGGAGTAAAGCCGGAACAGATTATATCTATAAATTTTGAGGAGTTAGAATACGAACCTTTACGAGAGTATCATGCGCTGTATCAATATATATTAGAAATCAAAGTACAGTCTAATCAAATGAACTATATTTTTCTTGATGAGATTCAACATGTCGATCAATTTCATCGTGTTGTAGATAGCCTATTTGTAAAAGAGAATACGGATATTTATATTACAGGTTCAAATGCATATTTTATGTCTTCTGATATTGCTACACTATTGACTGGTCGATATGTAGAAATTCAGATGTTACCACTGTCCTTTGCTGAATTTTACTATAGCAAATATGAAGAACAGCAGTACTCCTTGATTCCTGCCTATGAGACGTATCTTCGTGAAAGCTCGTTCCCTTATACACAACAATTGGGTGGCGAAGATTTTGATATTCAGGAATATCTTCGGGGGCTCTTTAATACCTTGTTATTACATGATGTAGTAGCTCGATTAAAAATTAATGATGTCATGATTTTACAAGATATTGTGCGATATATTATGGCGAATGTGGGAAGCTTGCTTTCACCAAATAAAATAGCTAAATCTCTTGTTAGTGCTGGCCGAAAGATTGATAATAAAACGGTAGAACGATATTTACAAGGGTTACAAGATAGTTTATTACTATACAAGGTGAATCGCTATGATGTACGAGGCAAAGAATTACTACGCATTAATGCGAAATATTATAGTGTTGATGTAACCTTGAGAAATTTGATTGTTGGCAATACAAGCCGCGATACAGGTCATATATTAGAAAATATTGTTTTTCTAGAACTCATACGTCGTGGATATACTGTATATGTAGGTCAACTAGCTAAGGGTGAAATTGATTTTGTCGCAGAAAAAGCTGGTATTACTGAATACTATCAGGTTAGTGAAACTGTGCTCGATCCAAATACGTTAAATCGTGAACTGGCGCCTCTAGAGGCTATCAATGATCAATATCCTAAGTTTTTGCTTACCTTAGATGAACTCAAATAAAAATGCAAATTATGATGGAATTCAACAACGAAATGTTTTAGAATGGTTGTTAGAGAGCTGTTAACTTGCTATAATAATAGTATTGATATGGCATAAAGCCAATGTTAAGGAGGCAAAAATCGTGGATTTAATTCAAAAATTAAAAGACCAAGTAAAACCATTAGGTAAAAAAATCGTGTTGCCAGAATACAAAGATGAACGCGTATTGAAAGCAACTGAAATCATTTTGAAAGAAGGTTTCGTAACACCTGTATTAGTAGGTAACCCAGCTGAAATCGCAGAAGCTGCTAAAGCTGTTGGCGTATCCGTAGAAGGTGCTGAAATCATCGATCCAGCTAACTACGATCGTTACCAAGAAATGGTTGATACATTCGTAGAATTGCGCGCTAAAAAAGGTATGACTCCTGAAAAAGCTGACGCAACTATGAAAGGTGACTGCTTATTCTTCGGCGCTATGCTTGTTCGTCTTGGCGCAGTAGATGGCATGGTTGCTGGTTCCGGTTGCCCAACTGCAAACGTATTGCGCGCTGCATTACAAGTTGTAGGTACTAAACCAGGTCTTAAAACTGTATCTTCTTCCATGTTCATGTTCACAAGTAAAAAAGAATATGGCGACGACGGTATGCTCGTATTCTCCGACTGTGGCGTATTGCCTAACCCAACTAGCGAACAATTGGCTGATATCGCAGAATCCACTGTAGAAAAAGCTCGCAAAGTTGTTGGCATGGCTGATCCTCGCGTATCCATGTTGTCCTTCTCCACTAAAGGTTCCGCTTCCACTCCAGAAGTAGACAAAGTAGTAGAAGCTGTTAACATTTTGAAAGAACGCAATGTTGACTTCAAATTCGACGGCGAATTACAATTGGACGCTTCCATCGTTCCTTCCGTAGCAGAAAAGAAAGCTCCTGGCTCCAACGTAGCTGGTAAAGCTAACATCTTGATCTTCCCTGATCTTCAAGCTGCTAACATCGGTTACAAATTGGTACAACGCTTCTCCGGCGCTGACGCTCTTGGCCCATTGATTCAAGGCTTGGCTAAACCAGTTCATGACCTTTCCCGTGGCTGCTCTGCTCAAGACGTTGTAGACGTTGCTGCTATCGCTGCTGTTGAAAGCATCTAATTTCAACTAAAACTTCATTTGAAGTGCTTCAATGAAACACTAAAAGCTGATTCTTCGGAATCAGCTTTTTTTGTTTTATACTGATATTGCTTGTTATCTTTAAGAAATATCTTGCTTATTATCTTTTTAAAAAAATATACTGGTGAAAGCATATAGTGTTTCTAAGTTAATTTAGAACAGAGAATGTGAGCAAAAATATAGCAGTTGTTTAAACTTATATAGAAGGTGTATGATTAAGTTAAGAATATTTGATTAATATATTTAATCAATGCTTGCGTGAATACACTTGATATGCACAAGTGTAATTGTGTTTAGAGTCGTAAAAAGGAGAGGGCTATGATTTCTGTATTCGATACAAATCCTGTTATTTTTGAAAGTAATGATCGTACTTTAACTATTAGTTACAATGGAGTTCTCTGTAAAGATGCTAATGGTACGGTTATCACTGACATTGATTTTGAAGATGTAAATGAGCTATATCTTACAAGATATCTAAATTCAAATAGTAACTATACGATTTTGTTTAGAGATCATAATTGGAAAAATATAGAAGGCCAAGATTTAGATACGGACCGTACAGGATCTAACACTGGTCACAACATTCGTGAAACAAAAGCGATTCTTACAGCCTTTGCTCGAAATAAATTGACCGCAGATTTTCCTGCGAACTTAGATACTCTTCAATTGCCATTAGACTCTTCCTTTATGGGTAAACGAGAAATTACTATTAAGAACGGTGTCATCTCAAATGGCAAGATAGATATTCCTATTAATGAAATCCGTCGCGTAGTATGTGCATCTAATGGCACGATTAGTAAGCTTTTAGTATACAAGGAAGAAAAGCCTAGCTCTTTCCTTAAAAAGATGTTTGATTCTCCTGATATGAAAATCACGTTGAATGCTATTACGTTGCCATTATTGGAAGCCATTGTAACGCGCAATACAAGACATGGCATTGACTTCAGCCGTGGTAATGGCTTTGACCAAAAGGATTCTAACTATATCATCATTCGTTATCTTGATTCTGGATTCTTCCTTGAAAAAGACGGTACAGCACCTACAGAATGGCAGAAAACTGCTGCTGAAAGAACAGCTAAATTTAATTATGATGTGAGAACATTATTGGTATAATATCCGCTAATATATAAGCTTTTTGTTAAGGAACTATGTAGTGAAAAAGACTATATTACTAATACAGTAAATATGCAAATAAGATATCAAAAAGAACCGCTAGTTTTTTACTAGCGGTTCTTTCGTATATGGGGATAATTTTGAATAGTAGAATTATTTATGATAGGTACTATCAAAAGTGATAGAATTATGATATTTACTGACTAAAAATTTTTTCAAAAAATTTTGTACCCTAAAAAAGATACTATAAAATGCTTGCCATATGATAAATTTGTGATATGATTTGAACTACATTAGAAAGACATATTTCTAATCTTGCAATGAAAATAGTAGTATAGCTATACATGGTTGAGCTTAGCAATAGAGGTTTAGCTTTGTTATAACTAGCTACTTAAGCTATATAGAAAAGGAGAATTACAATGGCAGAGCAACTCGTAAATGTTCATGATTTAGTGGGCCGCTGTCCTTTTGCAACGAGTCAAAAGTTATTAGCCGGCAAATGGTCTTTATTGATCATGCACGAATTAGCCGAAGGGTCTGTGCGTTTCCGTGAATTAGAGCGCCGCCTATACCCAATTACACAAGCAACACTTACTAGAGCGTTACGCCAATTAGAGGATGATGGCCTTGTGCACCGTGAAGTATACGGCACCATTCCACCAAAGGTTGAATATAGCCTTACGGAAGTCGGAGCTGGATTCAAAACTGTTCTTGCATCTCTTGAAATATGGGGGAACCAATATATTGATTATATGAAAGCCGCTGGCCGCATGTAAGAAGCGGCAGCGGCATTTCTGCCCTTATTATGATATACAGATGGGGGACCATATATTTGATAAGGCTAAAAAAAGGCCTTTATATATGTCATAAATAGCCATTTGTTTATGCCATGTATTTAGAAAAAAATATGGTATAATAAACAATACGAATGATATAAATTCTCAATAAATGAGGAGTATTGATAATAATGTTAAATGTTACGTTTTTAGCGCATAGCGGCTTCCTCGTAGATGATGGTAATCGTTGCTATGTGTTTGATTATTATAAAGATCCTAATAATATAGTTTGGCAATTAGCGAAACGCGGTCGTGAGCTTTGGTTCTTTGTGAGCCACACTCACGGTGATCACTTTAATCCGTCTATTACAGAGTTTGATGGTCCTCAAACTCGTTATATTTGCCATCAAGATGTGCCATTAGAGGGCAAGGTAAAGAAATGTATTACTATGCGCCCTGGCCAAGATGCCACATTAGATGATGTAGGCATCCATATGTATGGTAGCACTGATGAAGGCGGTTCTTTCTACGTAAAGACAAATACGGAAAATATTGATTCTGATTCTATCTTCCATGCAGGTGACCTCAACTGGTGGCATTGGCTTGGCGATACACCAGAAAATAATGCTGATGCAAAACGCATGGCATGGCGTGAGTTTAAGGAATTAGACGGCTTTATCTGTAGACGTGGCGATGTTCCCGGTAGATAATCGTCTAGAAGATGCTATGGAGTGGGGCAGTATTGAGTTCTTGCGCCGTGTAGAGGTAAAAAAAGCCTTTATTCCTATGCATCTAAATGGTCCACTATGGACACCATCCGTGTATTTTAAAGCACTCTTTGGCGATGTTCCTGTATGGGAGCCTCAAAAAGATGGGGATGAATGCACATTCTAAATATACTTTCACAAGTTGTAGTTCGTGAAAGTTCGTGACCTATGTGGTCACTACGTTGTATGGGGAGAGTCTATATACGTAATTCAGTAAGTTAGGATCAAGTGATGATGAGAACTAAACCAGTGGCAACCACCCTGTTGGTTGTCATGGCTATTATATTTTTAATTGCATATCCACAACGACAGGATACGTTCTGGGCGTTTATCATGCACGTATCTGGAGCGGCCATGATTGGTGGTTTGGCGGACTGGTATGCGGTAACGGCACTCTTTACGAAGCCTTTGGGGATTCCCTTTAAGACAGCCATCTTGCCGCGTAGCAAGGAGCGACTCATTCAAATAGGGCGTACCATGCTCAGTGAAGAGTTGTTACGCGTGCCACAGATGTATTATGCCATCAAAAAAGAACGTGTCATGGTCCGTATCATTGAATACGGCATGAGTGATGTAGGACAAGGTCAGATTAAAGAAATCTTGTATGGTGTTGGTAATCAAGTCTTATCCCATATGGATATTGAGCCTATGCGTCAAGAAATCAACAAGGCTGTTTATAAAGGTGTCACAAATTGGAAGGCGACACCTCTCGTTATCTTGTTTGGCCGCTGCATGTTAGAACGCCAAACAGCAAGTATTTTCTGGCTTTACTTTAACCGTACCTGTCAGCGTGTTATCGCATCGAATCAGGTGTACCCTTATTTGTATCGCGTCATGCTAGACATTATGAAAACCTATACGAAGGATTCCTTCTTCCGCGAACTGGCTATTGCCTTTGGCGGCGATGGGCTTTCACCAGAACGATTGGTAGAAACGGTACAGAAAAAGGCTGTTCAATTCCTAAAGGATAATGAGTCTATAGATTCTGATTTAGGTCGTTATGTATGGGGCCAAGCCATTCGTTTCTTCAATAATTTGGAAACTAATGCAGAGTGGCAAGCTTTTATCGAAGAGCACAAAGATCAATGGATTAAAATGGTTCTCGAAGAATGGGAAGGCAAGCTCATCGACGGTGATACAGTAGACTGGAAACGCCTCATGGATATCGTTATCGACCGCTTTAATGTGCTCGGTACGGAAATCTTGTTGAATCCAGACAAGCAGGCGCCATTTGAACGGTTCTTCTTGCTTCGTAGCATTCCGTGGTTACAAAAATTGAACCCTCTTATCGATAAGGTGGTGGGGCAGGAACTATCTCGCTATTCACCTGAGGAAATTACCCAAATCGTACGCGGCAAGATGTACTATGACCTTCAAATGGTTCGTATTAACGGCTCTCTCGTAGGGGCTATCCTAGGCGGCATCTTCTACGGCTTGACCATTTTTGTAGAGGGGGTGCTCAAATGATTAGCTATTTGAAAGCCCTCACCTTGCGGCAGCGCGCAAACGGTATTCTTGGTTTGACTGCTTTATTGTACTGTTTTGCTTTCGTAGGTCAATTTTTCTTTGGTTCTGAAAGCTGGTATCAGCCGCTTTATTGGGCTGTGCAGTCTGCCCTTATCGGTAGCGTGGCCGATTGGTTTGCCGTAACTGCTTTATTCCGTAAGCCACTCGGTTTCCCATACCATACAGCGCTCATTCCAAGAAATAAAGATCGCCTAATCAATGGTGTTATTAAGCTGGTTGAGACTAAGATGCTTACCAAGGATCGCTGCAAGGTATTGTTAAATAATGTGGAATTTGTTCCATTGTTTGAAAAATTCTTGCTATCACCGGAAGGGCAACGGGCAGCGCGTCTCGTTATCCATCAAGGGTTGCATCTATTATGGAAATCTCAAACGAGCGAGGAATGGGCACAGTGGGGGGCAAAACGCATTCGTAGTTTGCTAGAAAAACACTCCCTCGTACCTGTGTTAAAACACGTATTGCTCGATTTATGTGAACATAATCGCTACGAAGGCATGGTTGTACAAGTATTGAACGTAATTCAAGAACGTATCAACCATCCAGCTATGGTGACATGGCTTACAGCGGTTGTAGCAGAAGAGGCTCATAAGAAAAAGAGAAAAGGCTTCTGGTCTGATTTCCTCATCTCCATGTCTGAAGCAACCGATGTGGTGAACTACCATGAGTTGGCACAGGCTATCGTTCAAGAGGCTTATGCTATGCTTGAAAACTGGAAACGTCCGAATAGTCCTGAACGGACTGCATGGCTTCGCCAATGGGTAGATCCAATTCGCCATATAGAAGAAAACCGCGAGGTTTGTAATGCTCTCGATGAAGCGTGGGAACGTTGGATTCGTGAACAAGACTGGGAATCTGTCATTGAAAACCATTTATGCCCGTATGTAGAGGAATTGTTACTCGTAGGGGATGAAAATGGGAAACACCAGCACAAGTTCTCGTGAATATTGCACTTGAATTGTGGACTGTATACGGTCAATCCGAAGATTTGCGAAACCGTATAGAAGATACATTGCACAATATTGGCATCTATGTCCTCGAACAAGGCTACGACCTCATTGAAACTATCATACGCCAAGTGCTCGGTGGTCTTAGTACAGAGAAGTTTATTTACTTCATCGAATCTAAGGTGGAGGACGACCTCAGCTGGATTCGTATTAATGGTGCCATCGTTGGTGCTGTAGCGGGTCTTGTTGTATGGACCTTCCTGGAATACATTTATATGCCGCTATGGCAACAATTCATAGGCTAAAAAATCAAGGTTAAATACTATAAACGCTACATAATACAAAAACGCTACATAATACAAAAAACGCTACATAATACAAAAACGCTAGCAACGAGACGATGTCTCTGTGCTAGCGTTTTGTTATATGTATGTAATCTTTAGCTTATTCTTCAATTCTATTGTATGGCAATCGAACTGTAAATGTTGTTCTTACTTGAGGTTCACTGGTGGCTGTTACTGTGCCGTGGTGCAAGCTAATAACTTTGTTTACAAAGTACAGGCCAAGGCCGATACCGTGGTTGGATTTCTTGTTCCGAGATTGCTCTGTTTGATACATTCGATCCCAAATATGCTCGAGGTTTTCAGGCTCGATACCGATGCCGTTATCTGTTACCGTGATAATCAGTTCACTACCTGCAAGCTTAGCTGAAATGTCGATAGTGGAGTTCGTAAACTTGATAGCATTGTCAACTAAGTTTGTAATGGCACGACGTAAGGATACTTCATGAGCGACGATACGGATATTAGGTTGAATGGTGGATGTGATGGAAATCCTTTTTTCTGTATTTTCTGCACAGAGCCGTGTATAGTCATGTACCATGTTCGTTAACATTAACGACACATCTACAGGCGCTAAGTTAAGGTCATGAGCATTTTCAAGGCGTGCTACATCGAGCAATTGGCTTACGAGGTTTGTCATAAACTTGGCTTGTTCCAAGATATGTGTCAGACCTTCACGTAAATCATCCTCTGTACGACCGTATTTTAATGCAAACTCACTTTCCGCTTTAATAACCGCAATCGGTGTGCGCAATTCGTGGGATACGTCAGAACTAAATTGCTTCTCCCGATTGGAGGAATCTTCAAGTCCTGAAAGCATGCGGTTAAATGTGGTGGTAAGCTCGTATATTTCATCCCGTGCTGTACGGGATGGAATATCAATACGGCGACTTAAGTCGTTATTCTTACCGATAACCTTAGCTGTTTTCGTCAAGGTTCGGACCGGCTTGAGACCTTTCTTGATGAATAGATAACCGCCTAATGATGAAATCAACAAGAATATAACATCACCTAATAATAAACTATATAAAAGGTTTTCTGTTTTTAGAGGCCGTTTTTTACCTTTGTAACGGCGCGCAAAATACCACGATAATTTGGTTCGTTAACCGGTGTATCGTAGTAGTAGAAGGTATCATCGCCAACAGCGATTTCTCCAACTTGACCTAAGGATAGGACTGTTTGATTAGGGAAACCATCTGGTAGCGCACCTTTAATGATATAGCCATCCTGGGTTGATACAAAGAAGAATGTGTTATCTTGGTACGGTTTAAATTTACGGATATCCGTAGCCATGATCATTGCTTGCTGCTGTAAGCGCTCGCGAACTTCTTGTTATCGGATTCGTGCGTATATGCATAAATCCATGCGGATGCAACCATCAAAATGATAAGCAAGAAGATGGTATACCAAGACATGATTTTAAAAGTTAGGGGCAGCCGATTAAATAGATCGGTAGCTGCCCCAGACATGGTGTCTAGATCTCGGTGAGGATCATTAGTTTTCTGTTTTGAGGACATACCCTACTCCACGAACTGTTTGAATGAGTTTTACATTCTCGTCAGTATCGATCTTTTTGCGTAAATCTTTGATGTATACATCGATAAGATTAGAGTAGCTTTCATAATCGTATTCCCAAACGTGATCAAGAATTTGTTGACGGGATAATACGATGTTTTCGTTACTTGCTAAATAGTATAAGAGGTCGAATTCTTTTGCCGTCAATGTGATTGTTTCGCCGTCTCGTTTAACAGTACGTTGAGGCACATTGATAGTAAGAGGACCAACATGGATATCATTTTGTGCATGACGTGCGTTACGGCGAGCCAATGCATAGATACGAGCAGTTAACTCTTCAAGATCAAATGGTTTTACAAGGTAATCATCAGCACCGGTGTTGAGACCTGTAACTTTATCTTGTAAGGAATCTTTTGCAGTTAAAAGTAATACAGGTGTTGTATTGCCATCGTTACGCATTTGAGCAAGAGCACTAATACCATCGAGGATCGGCATCATAATGTCCATAACGATAACGTCATAGCTAGATGTGTTTACATAATCAATCGCTTGTTGACCGTTGAAGCATGTATCAACCGTCATATTCTCTGCACGTAAATATTTGGCGGTAATGCCATTCAGCATTTCTTCGTCTTCTACAAGTAAAATTTTCATTCTCTGTTCTCCTTATGTATGAGTTAAAAATATAGCTCTCCAACTACATTAATATAGTCATTATATATATAAGCTTTCTTTTTGGTGAAAGCCACAACACCATATAGCGGTGACTATATATATAATATTATATAACTTATTTATCTATTATCATACCTTATACAACAGGAATGAGCAAAAGATGAATGTATATGCGAGTTTATAAGCGCCTTCTTCATGTTTTTGAAAGCCAAAAGATGGGAAAAAAACTTGAAACTTAATGAATTCTGCTAATGAATAAAGATGAACTATATCGAAGATTGCCGTATGCGCATAGATAGACCTGATTTTTACCAATTTTTGGCGAGTGTGAAAGAAATCACTAAAAAAACTTGTGATAATAATTATCAGAGAGATAAATACCAATAATAGTCGTAGAAATTTAATGATTTTCGATGGTTAAATTCGAGGTGGTTTTGGTAGGAATTTAACGGATATTAATTATTATGAATGATTTCGATGTTGAATAAACACAGTATTTATAAGGCTAGTTGATGTCTTGTAAGAAATAAAAAAATATACAAAAAAATTTCGGAACCGAATTACTTTCGTAATATCCTTAACTTCTTGTATGAAATATTCATAAATCTATTTTTAAATGTTCATAAGTAAACAAGAAAAAAACAATAAGTGAAATAGATTATCAATTAGATTAATCAAAATTAATTATGCATAATAGGGTTTAGACATGACTAAAAATGCTCTCTATAATTATAGGTAAAGAAATAGAAAAATCGCATAAGTATGAGGTTTTTCTTGAAAGAAAAAAATGATTAGGTTATCAAAAAAATTTTTATAAGTTTTTTTGAAATGAGATAGTCTAACAAGTTTTCTTATTAATAGGTAGTTATGAGGAGGTCATTATGGAACAGTTTGATGTTCTAGTAGTAGGTAGCGGTGGCGCTGGTCAACGCGCGGCTCTTGAAGTTGGTCGTCGCAAAGGCTTAAAAGTAGCTCTTATTACTAAAATTTTCCCAACCCGCTCTGCAACAGCGATGGCGCAAGGCGGTGTCAATGCATGTTTGAACAACGTTGCAGCTGAAGACACAATCGAAACACATACTTTCGACACAGTAAAAGGTTCTGACTATCTTGGCGACCAAGATGCAATCGAATTCTTCTGCTCTCGTTGTCCAGAAGGCGTACTTGAAATGGACCACATGGGTGCTCCATTCTCTCGTACAGAGCAAAACAAAATTGCTCAACGTAACTTCGGTGGTCAATCTTATCCACGTACTTGCTACTCTGCGGATAAAACTGGTCACATAATTTTGCACACTACTTATGAACAATGCTTGAAAGAAGGCGTACACTTCTTACAAGAATGGTACCTTTTAGATCTTGTTAAAGACGCAAATGGTCACGTTGGTGGCGCAGTTGTGTGGAACATGAAAGAAGGTCGCGTAGAACAAATTAAGCAAAAGCAGTTATCTTGTCTACTGGTGGTGCAGGTCGTATTTTCTGGACTCGTACTACAAACCCATTCCTTTCCACAGGCGATGGTATGGCAGCAGCATTCCGCGCTGGTAATGCATTGAAAGATATGGAAATGATTCAATTCCATCCAACTGGTCTTGGTCGTACTGGTATCTTGATGTCTGAAGCGGTTCGTGGTGAAGGTGGCTACCTTCTTAACTCTGAAGGCGAACGTTTCATGAAAAAATATGCGCCTAATAAAATGGAATTGGCATCCCGTGACGTTGTAGCGAAAGCAATCGAAGATGAAATTGCTGCAGGTCGTGGTTTCGGTTCTGGTCTTAACGCATATGTAGTAGCTGACCTTCGTCACTTAGGTCCTGAAGTTATCATTGAAAAACTTCATGGTATCCGTGACTTGGCTATGACTTTCGAACATTGCGATCCATTAGTACAACCAGTACCTATTCGTCCTACATGTCACTATACAATGGGCGGTATCGACGTAGTTGATTACAAAACTTGTGCATGTGAATTGCCTGGTTTGTTCTCCTCCGGCGAAGCTTCTTGTATCTCCATCCACGGTGCTAACCGTTTAGGTGGTAACTCCTTGGCAGACGGCGTAGTATTCGGTAAAGTATCCGGTGCTGGCGCAGCTGACTATGCTGAAACACATGAACAACCTAACGTAGATGCAGAATTAGCTGCAGCTGCAAAAGCTTGGGAAGCTAAATTCACTGAAGTAACAACTCGTGAAGGCGGTCGTCCTGTAGTTGAAATCCGCGATGCATTGGCTGATGCAATGTGGAACAAAGTAGGTATCTTCCGTAATGAAGACGGTATTACTGAAGCATTAAAAGAAATCGATCAATTGATCGAAGATTACAAAACTTGTTATGTAGGTGACCCTGAACGTACTTACAACATGGCATTCGTTAACTATTGTGAAATCGGTTCCATGTTAACAGTAGCTAAAGCTATTGCTATGGGCGCTTTACACCGTCGTGAATCTCGTGGTGCTCATATCCGTGAAGACCATCCAAAACGTAATGATGAAAGATACTTAAAACACTCTTTGATCAAATTGGGTGCTAACGGCGAGTACGAATTGACTGAACGCGACGTAGTGTTCACTAAATACGAACCACAAGAAAGGAAGTACTAAGATGAGACAAATCACCTACCATATTCACCGTTACCAACAAGGTCGCGCGTTTGTACAGACTTTCAAATTTGACTATGAAGCTGACCGTACAATTCTTTGGGGCCTTCAAAAATTAAAGATACTCAAGATCCAACTTTAACATTCTTGGCAGCTTGCCGTTCCGCAGTTTGCGGCGCTTGCTCCATTCGCGTAAATGGCGAAGCAATGCTTGGTTGCGAAGCTAAAATCGACGAATTAACAGAACGTTATGGTACTGATGAATTGACAATTGCACCAATCGGCAACTTCCGTGTTATCCGCGACTTAGTTGTTGACTGGGAAGCTAAAGTTGATCGTTTGAAAACCGTTGCTCCTTGGATCTTCCTTAAAGCAGAATTCAACGAAGGTGACAAAATCGTTCGCCAAACTCCAGCTGACTTCAAAAAATTCGTTGCTGGTACAGAATGTATCCTTTGTGGTTGCTGCGCATCTGAATGTAACAAATTGACTGCACGTCAAGATGACTTCTTAGAACCATATGTATTCACAAAAGCTAACCGTTTCGTATTGGATAGCCGTGATGATGCACCTATGGCTCACATTCAACCTGCATTCGACAATGGTCTTTGGAAATGCGTTCACTGCATGAACTGTATCTCCCGTTGTCCTAAACACTTAAAACCTGCTCAAGATATTTCCAACTTGCGTAAAGAAGCTACAAAAGCTGGTCTTACTAACAGCAAAGGCGTTCGCCATGCAGTTGCTTTCAAAGACGATCTCTACAAAACTGGTCGCTTGAAAGAAGTTTCTATGAGCTTGAAATCTGATGGTGTTGTTGATTCCGCTAAACAAGCATTCTATGCTTTACGTTTGTGGAAACACAGCAAAATCAATCCATTCGAACTTGTAGTACCTCAAAAACCTGTAAATGGTATTGATGGTGTTCGCAGACTTATGAAAGCAGCTGAGGAGGTAAGCAAATAATGAAATACGCATTTTTCCCAGGTTGCGTTCTTGAAAGCGCTGCCAAAGAAGACTACTTAGCAACAGTTGCTGTAGCTAAAAAATTAGGCATCGAGTTGGAAGAGCTTGACGGCTGGACTTGCTGCGGCGCGTCCCACGTTCAAGACATCGCTCCAGAAATTACACTTGCTACAAATGCTCGTAACATTGCATTGGCAGAAGAAAAAGGTTTGAACCTTTTAACTGTATGTAACACTTGTACTTTGATGCTTCGTGAAGCTAAAAACGAGCTTGATAAAAACGAAAAAGAAAAGAACGAAGTTAACAAAAAATTAGCTCAAATCGGTAAACAATACCGCGGTACAACTGATATCACTCATTTCTTATGGGTATTGATCCGCGATTACGGTTTGGACAAATTGAAAGCTAAAGTTGTTAAACCTTTAACTGGTTTACGTGTAGCGGAATACTATGGTTGCCATATTCTTCGTCCTCAAACTGAATTGGGCTTCGAAGATTATCAAATGCCTACATCCTTAGCAGATTTGATTTCTGCTATCGGTGCTACACCAATCGACTTCTCCCGTAAACTTGATTGCTGCGGTTTCCATGCTGTATACCCTGCACATGATTCCGTAATGCAAATGACTGGCTCCATCAACAAAGATGCAGCTACAGAAGGCGCAGATTGCGTAGTAACTCCTTGCCCACTTTGCCAAATGCAACTTGATATGTTCCAAAAAGAAGCAAAAGAAGTTGTTGGCGGTGGCAAAGATATGCCAATCTTGCACATGTCCCAATTAGTGGGTCTTGCTCTTGGCATTTCTCCTGAAGAAATGGGCATGCCTAAACGTCACTTAACTGATACTGCAGCAGTGACTAAATTCGTTGGTTAATTCGTTTGATTTAGACATGACCTCAGTTGGTCCTCGTATTGTCTTAAATCTAAACCTATTATCATAATTACCAGAAGAACCCCCTAGCTTAGGCTAGGGGGTTTTTCTTTTGTGTGCTAAAATCAAGGTGGGTTATTTGAGATTAACATGAAGAGTTTGCCGATAATGCAGTGTTTATCTGTGTTGGTGAAGTGAATTCTCTTTGATATGAGATGATAATTGTAGTATAATAAATACATTAATTGTATACACTTAAATGAGTAATAGCTAATATGCTATTACTCATAAATTATTTAATATTATATATTTTGAGGAATATAACAATAGAAGGGTAAATTGTTATATTACATTTTTTTTGAAATATATGGCTGAGGGACACTAGTGTTGTAGAGTGTTATACACAGGGAGGCTATAATGAATGATATGTTATTAGAATATATTGATCGCATAATTGATGAAGAGAAAGACCATCGTGTTTTTTCTGTAGAGTTTAATGATAAAACCTATTATGTAAAACAAGATATCAGTAATCACCGCTCTAGTTGGATTAAACCAGCTCCTAGAGCTTCTTTTGATTATGAGTTTTATAAAATTTCTTTCGTAAATACTCAGTTGCCTGTAGCACCAGTGATTGCTGGCTTTAGAGAGCATTATTTCGTTACAGAAGGGTCTGGTAAAACATTAACCTATTATAGTGAATTGCCAGCGCAACATCCTGATGATGATAGCTTACAAGATATGGTCACTCATATCTTCTATAGCTTTGGTAAAACATTGGGACAACTTCATGACTATGGTTTGTCCCATGGCCGTCCTGCCATGCGAGATATCACCTATGATCCAGATACTGATAAGGTTACTTTATTAGATTGGGAAAATGGTCGTCGTTGGCCTGAATTTACACCGCAAGGTTGGGATTTACTCATTTTTGTGCATAGCTATTTGCGTGAAGATAATCTACCGATTTCTTACCTATACGCTATGATGAATGGCTATAGTTCGGCTCGTACGGCGCGCGATACGGTGTTACATGTAAAAGAAATTTTACGTAAACATGAATATCTCTTTAAATTCTGTCGCTTATTAAACCCGCTACACTTTGTAGATACTGAAGCAGCTGTAAAAGCACATGACTTTATGCTAGCCTTGAAAACTGAATAGTATTTATCTATTGAGCACAGACCTTAATAATGATTTATAGTACTTTATAGATTTTCATTGCCTTTTGTGGGCTTATGTAGACCTTTACGGTTGTTAGTTATATTTGTATAGCTAATGACTTGTAAGGGTCTTTTTCTGTATTTATGACAAGTTTATAGCGTGTATGCTCCCGTATTGTTTGTTAGATTTATATAAATACTGTAAGAAGTATAGATTTAGAGTTGTTGTTCTCTGACTTTCACAATGATTACCTTAATTACTCTAGAGGGGGTTGTCGAAGGAGGATCTCAGGAATATAAGAGGGTGAAAGGAGGTGATACGATGGCTAACATTAAACGCACAAAATTGGTGTTGCGTTTTAACATCGGCACCGAAGATGCGCCGAAGTACAAAGACGTAACCTATACTCGTGTTGCAGAAGAAGCGTCCGACGATAATGTGAAAAACCGTTGGTAATGCGCTGGCAGCCTTGTATGACCACAGCTTGTCCGACGTGGTCCGCGTCAATGAAGTATCCTTAGGACATTAATTGAATCTTATCTATTCTTTTTTTAGGTGATCCAAACACATCCTAAATTGCTGATTTCATACATCCTTACATGGTCGTAAAAAAGGGTGTAGCAATCGCAAGTCCACACATTCCCATCCTTATTGATATGAATTGTAGATAGATATATTTAATCTGAGTGTAATTAGTGTAATTACAGAATTTCAGAATTACAGAGATCATCCCTATACTATCTATATTCGAGAACTTGTTTATGAAACGTGAAAGGAGGCGCCCACATGGCGGAAAAACGCGTTGTATATCTTACATTTTCTACGGTCGGTGGTAAAAGCACATCAGTCACAATTAGTGCTCCTCGTGCTGGAATTACTTTACAAGATGCTAAAACAGCGGCTAACGCGCTAGTAGCTAACAAAGTAATCCTTGGTTCTGGTGATGCAGAACTTGTTGCATTTACTACGGCTCGCGAAGTAACAACTCAAACTACTGAATTGCAATAATCGTATACAGTTAAATGGTAAAAAGGCTTTCACTGTGGTGAGGGCCTTTTTATTATGGTAAAATATAAGATATACTGAATAAGTATGGTAATGATGAAAATACTATGCCCAAAAATTTGTGCATAATGGACCCGGATGGTGATTAAAAAGGGGTAAAACAGTGGAATATATCATTTCATTTATGGAAACATATGGCTATGGAGCCATGTTTATTGCAATGGTTTTGGAAAATGCTAACATTCCTATTCCTAGTGAAATCGTCTTAGGTTTTGCAGGATATCTGATTGCTCAGGGCATATTTGATTTACATACGACTATGGTTGTAGGTACTTTAGCAGGGATTGTAGGATCTATCTTATCCTACTGGATGGGTGAGTATGGCGGACGTCCACTTCTTTTGAAATACGGTAAATACATATTCTTTAATGAACATAAATTTGAACTCGCAGAAAAGTTGTTTAATAAGTATGGTGGTGCCGCGGTGTTCTTTGGCCGTTTGTTGCCAGGTGTTCGTACATTTATTTCTTTCCCAGCTGGCATGGCTCGATATCCTATGTGGCATTTTGTTATTTGGACTGTACTAGGCACGGTTCCTTGGACAATCCTTCTTGTTTACTTGGGTAAAGTGCTCGGTGAAAACTGGAAGGATCTTATCCAATATAATCATGAGTTCTTGATTGTTATGATTGTTGTATTCGTTATTATAGCGGCTGTATTGGGCTTTAAATACTATCGCAATCGCCGATAAGGAGGCCCTTATGAAACTTTCACGATTAACGCCAGTCGTATTTATTGTATGGCTCGTTTTTATCTGTTTGGCAATAATATGTTGCCTGTAACGGATCCTGTGGAATCTAACTATGCGTTAACTGCTAAGGAAATGGTTCTCTCCGGAGATTGGTTGTCACCTCAAATTTACGGCACCTATTGGTACGATAAACCGATTATGATTTATTGGCTCATTGCCCTTGGATTTAAAATCTTTGGTATTGCCGATTGGGTGGTTCGTTTACCAAGTGCTATCTTTGGCGCTTTATCTGTAGCGACTATGTATCAATCGACGCGTACTATGAGCGGCAAGTGGGCTCTCGGCTTAATTGCGGCCGGTGTTCTTGGTACATCCCTCATGTTCTGGACCGTAGCTCATGGCGTTATTACGGACATGGTGCTACTTTATACGACGATCATGGTCATGATTTATTCCTATAAGGGGATGGTAGAACAGAAACCACATGCTATGATTGTGGCCTATATCTTTGCAGCCCTCGGGGTGCTCACAAAGGGGCCTGTAGCACTCGTTTTGCCAGGTATGATTTTACTCGTTTTTGCCGGTATCAATCGTTCTTGGTCGATGGTGAAAGCTATCTTTGATTGGCGTGGCATTCTTGCCTTTTGTGTAGTCTGCTTGCCGTGGTATGTGTATATGTACAGCGTTCACGGTCAAGATTTTATCAATGGCTTCTTTAGGGCTTCACAATGTAACGCGGGCCACACAATCTGAACATCCTGAAGATAATGTGTGGTGGTATTATATCGCCATCTTCCTAGGTGCTTCTATGCCGTGGACTGGTGCTGTTATTTACGGCATGATTGATGGTTTTAAACAGCGTCATACAGCCTTTATCTATAACATGACTTGGGGTGTTGGGGTCGTATTGTTCTACACCTTAATGGCTACAAAATATCCTTTATATACATTCGTGAGCTTAGTTCCCTTTAGTGCTATCGGCGCTATGGGCGTTATGAAGATTATACGTAAAGGTAAATCTAGAGCTGTTAAATGGGTCATTATGGGACCTACCTTACTCTTATGGATTGCTTATGTAGCGGGATCATTCTTCGCTCCGTGGGGCTTCTATTTCTTGCTCTATGTTGTGGCGGCTGTAGCCGTACTCCTTTTATTCCACGCATGGTATACGAAAAAAGGATATCGTCTTGTTAGTGTCATTGTCCTAGGTACGATGGTTATTTCTTCCATTGTTGTGGTAGAAGGGTTAGAACCATTTGTAAAACAGCGTAGTAATATCGATGTAGTGCCTGTGGTAGACTCCTATGATGGGGATATCTATTACTACAACGGGTACAGTACATCCGTTGTATACTATACAGGTCATAAGATTATTAAAATCAACGGTGATGAAAGTCGCTGGGATGATCGAGATAAAATTAAAAAACGCAGTGCCGAGTGGTCAAAGAAATATCTTATGGAACAAGTTAATGAAGAGGAATTTAACAAGATAATCGCCTCTGGTAAACCTCTAATGCTCATCGTTCCAAAAGGTGAAATCAAGCACTTCCGTCAGTCTACTATCTATCCAAATGTATCTGAGTCTAGCGAAGCTGGTACAGCGGAAGTATATATACTAAATAAAAAGACACTGTTTTAAGTGATCTTCACATACAATCTAATAATAAGTGAAAAACATTAAAGCTGAAAATATTAAAGCTAGTAGCAGGTAGTATCCATTGGATACTACCTGCTTTTTGTTTAGTGATAGACTACGATATCTATTTGGTCTATTTTGATACATTTCGTACCTAAATAATAATACCTATAATATTACTGTGTTTTATTGACATAATTAATACATATTGATATAGTAGGGTATAAATAAGTTTGGAAACGAGGTGTTCTAAAACCATATTTCATCTAGGTTTTAGAAAAGTGCGAAAAAAGACATGTGTCAAAAACGCCCCTTGTTGTGAGGTAGAAAGAGGGGAAGTTATGAAGAAGACATGGTATCTAATCATCGGAGTAGTTCTCTTGGTTATTGGCTGCATAGCCTATGGTTATCATGAACACCATAAACCAAAGACGGCACAGGAACTAAAGACAGTACGGGTAGCGTATTTACCAATTACCCATGCATTGCCGGTATTTGCCACAAAAGAATTAGAAACAGCAGATGGTCCTGTACATGTAGAGCTTGTTAAATATGGATCTTGGCCAGAGTTGATGGATGCATTAAATACAGGTAAGGTAGATGCTGCATCGGTACTCGTTGAACTAGGTGTAAAGGCTCGTGAACAAGGCATTGATGTTCGTGCTGCTGCACTTGGTCATACAGAGGGTAATATTATCATCGTAAATAAGGATATTAACTCCGTTCAAGACTTGAAAGGTAAATCCTTTGCCATCCCTCATAAACAATCTACTCAAAAAATTCTCGTAGACCTCATGCTTGAACAAGCGGGTCTTTCTGAAAAAGATGTACAAATCGTAGAAATGAGCCCTCCAGAAATGCCTTCTGCTCTATCGGTAGGACAAATTGCTGGGTATAGTGTAGCCGAACCATTTGGCTCTCTAGCTCTTGAAATGGGAACTGGGAAGGTCTTCGAAGATCCTGACCATCTCTGGCATGATAATATTTGCTGTGCTCTTGTGTTTAATGGTCAATTCGTCGATGAACATCATGACTTGGCAAAAGCTTTCACAAAAGCCTATCTCGATGCAGGTACATATTTAGACGAGCATCCAAAGGCACAAGAGGAGATTTCCTCAAAGTACATGAAGTTTAATGACCAAGTTATTGAACGTTCCCTCAAAGTGATTGGGTTTAAAGATTTAGCCCTTACAGAGGACCGTTATAATGCGCTTGTGCATCACATGACACATATTGATTTAATCAAAAAAGTGCCGAGTTATTCAGAGTTTGTAGATACATCGTTGTTACCATAGGAGGGGGACCATGAAGAAATATACATATGTGCCGGGTTCATTTATCGCAGCTTGGCTAATTTGGGAGTTAATCGTTCGCCTCGGCGGCTTTTAATGAAGCGCTATTGCCAACTCCGTATAAGGTGTTGATCGGCTTTGGGGAACTCATCGGAGATGGCGTTCTATTTAAGGATATTGCAGATAGTTTAGTACGCTTCTTTATCGGCTATCTTATTTCCGTTGTAGCCGGTGTATTCTTCGGTCTTATCTTGGGTTGGTACAAGGGGATTTGGAACTACATCAATCCAATCGTTCAAGTCATTCGACCGATTTCTCCTGTGGCGTGGTTGCCGTTCATTGTTCTATTCTTCGGTATCGGTCAAGCACCAGCTATCGTTATCATCTTTATCGCAGCATTCTTCCCTGTGCTATTGTCCACCGTATCTGCTATTCAAAATATTGACCCTGTGTACATCAAGGTAGCGCGCAACTTTGGTATTAAACAGCCAGAATTGTTATTTAAAATCGTGTTACCTGCTGTATTCCCTGGAATAGCATCGGGCCTTCACATCGCTCTCGGTACAGCGTGGATCTTCCTTGTAACAGGGGAAATGGTGGGCTCCCAAACAGGCCTTGGCTTCCTCATTATCGATATGAGAAATAACTTGCGTAACGATCTCTTGATGGTAGCCATTTTGACCATCGGTTTCGTTGGGCTTTTACTCGATTGGGGCGTATCCCTCATCGAAAAATGGATTTATAAACGTTGGGGTATTGAGAAATAGGAGGTGGCCTCATGGGTTACATTTCGGTGCGCAATGCACACAAGGAATTTATGAAAGATGGGGAACCACTCACCATTCTTGAAGATATTAATCTAGATATTGAAAAGGGCGAGTTTATTTGCCTCTTAGGCCCTTCTGGTTCCGGTAAAAGTACGCTATTAAACGCTATGGCGGGCTTTGAGCTCGTTACATCTGGTTCCATCACTATCGATGGTGAAGAGGTAAAAGCTCCTCAACTCAGATATGTAACAGTATTCCAAAACTATGGCTTGTTGCCGTGGCGTACGGTGGAAAGCAATATTGAGTTAGGCCTTGAAAGTAAAAAGGTTCCTAAAGAAGAGCGTCCTGCTATTATCGATAAATACGTTAAAATGGTGGGCCTCGATCATGCTCGCAATCGCTATCCAGCAGAGCTATCTGGGGGCATGCAACAACGGGTATCTATTGCCCGTGCACTAGCGGTGGATCCAGATATTATCTTCATGGACGAACCACTAGGCGCCCTTGATGCGTTGACACGCATCAACTTGCAAGACGAAATCTCTCGTATCTGCCGCGAAGAAGGTAAAACAGTTGTATTTGTTACCCACGACATTGAAGAAGCCGTAGTTCTTGCAGACCGCGTTGTAGTACTATCTGCAAATCCAGGTCGAGTACAAACTATAATCCCTGTAAATATCATCGACAGAACAGACCGTACATCGGCTAACTTTGTTAATATTCGTAACCACATATTCGAACAATTCCAACTAGCAAAAGAAGACAAAATCGAGTTCTATATTTAGTTTTATATATCAGTTATATACATCTCAAAAGAAACACCCAAGAACTTTTCTGCTTGGGTGTTTTATAATGGACAAAATCCTAAAATAATGTATACTATAAGTAGCTGAAGGATTGTAAGAATTCACTGTAAGCACAAAAAAACTCCCTCAAGAACGGCGAAATACTTGAGGGAGTTTTTTATTGCTTATGATCGTCTAAGCTAACGGGGTTAATCACCATGAAACTTCCTATCTAACCACTTGCAAATGAGATAGCTGGTCACATTTACCACGATAGGAATTAGAAGGATTATAAGAATATCTTTCACTGTTGCACCTCCTTTCTGTACCTGATTCCCCAGAATGGAGTGGTGACATCTTGATTGTAGTACATATAACTATATATTTCTTATGCAATTCGTGTAATTATCATGTATAGTAGATATATATCGGTAATAACATATAAAATTTAAATTGGAGGCTGTATGTCTTTATTTGAGTTAGAGAAGACCTTGTCTTTTGATAAATATATAGCGTCCTTTGATGCAGAGAGAGTAGAGAAGGTACGTAGCTTTGTAGATTGGCTTGCTCAGTATCAAGGTAGTCTCGTTCATAATCCTTGGGGTGAGGTTAATCCTGATTTAGAGATTGTCGCAGAGGGCTTTGATGCGGCACAGGTGCGCCGAGATAATTTGGTCGCTTATTTATTGCCGCGCTTAGGTCGAGCTAAGGTCTTTGTGGTGGCTGAGGCTGTAGGCTATCAAGGGGGCCTCTTTACAGGTATTGCTATTACTTGTGAAAGAATGCTACTAGATAAGCACAAAACCATTCGTGCGAAGGATGTAACGCCTATTCAGTTGGAACGTACTAGTTCACCTACTAGCTCTTTGTTAAAAGGAACACAGCAAAAGGATGGTTTTAATGAACCTACTGACACTGTGGTGTGGAGTGCCATTGTTGAAAAGGGCATCGATCCTTATGACACATTGCTGTGGAACATATTCCCCTTCCATCCGCATAAGGATGGCAACCCATTGACTAACCGTACACCTACGGATAGAGAACAACACGTAGGTTGGGAGTATACAAAACGCTTGTTAGATTACATCTTGAACTAGGCGGTGTAGAACCTCTTATGCTCGCCGTAGGGCAAAAGTCTGCTGATACAATGGGCAAATTTGGCTTGTCTGCCATTGGTTTGCGGCATCCCGCAAACGGCGGAGCTAATCTCTATCGACAAGGATTTGCTGAGGCGGTAGATACCTATTTAAAATAATAGGTGATTGAGATAATTAAAATAATAAGTGATTGAGATAATTAAAATAATAAGTAATTGAGATAATTAAAATAATAAAAGATTGAGAGTTTCGGAGAGAAGTTTATGAAACGGTATATTTCTGTCATTGAAGAGAATGGTGCGTGGCATATCGAGGGCTTTTACAAAACTATGCCAGATGATGACAAATAGAATATGATATATCTAAATAGCGTTAACATGGGGGCTACCCTCTTTTGTTAACGCTATTTTTATGTTACAATAGACATAACGTATGAAAGCGAGGCTTTCATCAAAATCGATCGGATTATATTGTAAAGATCATTAGATTGGAACGAAGAGAACGTACCCGTCGCGGCTGACATGTCTAATGATGGCAATATACTCATTTGCTATGGCAAATGGTCACAACAACACTAGGAACGGCAAAAATTGATAGCGCATTTTTGCGCCTATTTGACGAGACGCTAGTATTTTAGCGCCTTTTTCTTTGTGTGGCCTCCATAGCATAGATCAATTCAAGTGATAGGTGAGAAAAGAAACTATGTTAAATAAAATAATGAACAAAATTTTAGGAGGAACTGTGAATACAACAGATAATCAGGTTACTGCACAAGTGAAAGCAGAACCAACAGTAGCAAAACCTGCTACTCGTACAGCTGCGGCTGAAGGCGAACATAAACAGACTCGCCGCCGTACTAATACACGCCGCCCTGCTGGCGAGGGTCGTACTCGTCAACATGCAGCTGGTGAAGGTGAAGGCACAACACGTCAACGCCGTACAAATACTCGTACAAATGCAAATGGTAGTCGTACTAATACGACACGCCGTACAAATACACGTCGCAATGCTGAGCAAGGTGAAGGTCAAGAACGTACAGAACGTAAACCTCGTCAAACTCGTGCACCACGTGGTGAACGTAGTGAAAATACGCGTAATACGCGCTCTAACAATGGTCGCAATAGTCAAAACCGTAACAACAACCGTCCAAATAATCGCTCTACAAACCGCAACAATCAAGAGGCTCCTGTGGAATTAGTAGGTCGTACACCAAATGGCGCTAATAAGGGTAAATTCCAAATCATCCCTCTTGGCGGTCTTGGTGAAATCGGTAAAAACATGACCATCTTCCAATATGAGGACGAAATCATCGTTCTCGACTCTGGTCTTGCGTTCCCTAGCGAAGATATGCTTGGCGTAGATATCGTTATTCCTGATATGAGCTATATCATCGAGAATAAGGATCGCGTGAAAGCTGTCGTAATTACCCATGGTCACGAGGACCATATTGGTTCCTTGGCATACCTTATGAAGAAATTAACTGCCCAGTATATGCAACAAATCTCGTTTGTGGTTTGATTGAAGGCAAGTTTAAAGAACATAAGGTATCTCCGAAATGTCTTCGTACTATTGCTGCAGGCGATGAAGTTCAAATTGGTCAAGTGAAGGTTGGTTTTATCCAAACAAACCACTCCATCCCTGACTCCTGTGCTGTGTACTTCGATACACCAATCGGCACTGTACTTCATACAGGGGACTTTAAAATCGACCAAACACCAGTTGATGGCCGTTTGATGGATATGCACAAATTTGCTGAGCTCGGTAATAAAGGTGTATTGGCCTTGATGTCTGACTCTACAAACGTTGAAACCAGGTACTACAGGTTCTGAAAGTTCCGTAGGTCCTGCTATTAAACAAGCTGTTGGAGAAGCAAAAGGTCGCGTTGTGTTAGCTACCTTCGCATCTAACGTATCTCGTATCCAACAAGCTATTGATGCGGCAGTTATGTTCAACCGTAAGGTTGTCGTTATGGGCCGCAGTATGGTAAATGTTACAGAAATCGCTCAAGAACGCGGTTATTTGAACATTCCACCAAATACAATCATCGACGTAGATGTAATGCACAACTACACAGATGACCAAATCATGATCTTAACAACTGGTTCTCAAGGTGAACCGATGGCAGGCTTGTCCCGTATGGCTACAAGCAACCACCGCACTGTAGAGTTGGCACCGAATGATACAGTTATCATCTCTGCTACACCAATTCCAGGTAACGAAGGTGCTGTAGGTAGAACTATCGATAACTTGCTCCGATTAGGTTGTCACGTTGTATATGGTAAAGATCGTGGTATCCACGTATCTGGTCATGCGAGTCAAGAAGAGCTTAAAACAATGCTTAACCTTGTTCGTCCAGAATACTTCATTCCAGTTCATGGTGAGTATCGCATGTTGCGTCGCCATGGTGAACTTGGTGTTGCTATGGGCGTAGATCCTAAGAAAGTCCTTATCGGCGACAATGGTCAAATCTTTGAGTTTGATAAAGATGGTGGCCGTAAAGGTGGTCGTGTACAAGCTGGTGCTATCTTCGTTGATGGCCTTGGCGTTGGCGATGTAGGTAACATCGTTATCCGTGACCGTCAACAATTGGCTCAAGAAGGTATGGTTATCGTTGTAATGGCGATGGACAAAGCTTCTGGTACAATCGTAGCTGGTCCAGACCTCGTATCTCGTGGCTTCGTATACGTACGCGATGCAGAAGAACTTATGATTGCTGCAGAACACCGCGTAGACCAAGTTCTTGAAGAATGCGAAATGCAACGCATCAAAGATTGGACTACTATTAAGCAAAACGTACGCGACGCGTTGGGTAAATTCTTCTACGATAAAACTCGTCGCCGTCCTATGATCTTGCCGATTATTCAAGACGTATAATTATATATTTTTTACAAGCAATTGTTATAGATTACTATAACAATTGCTTGTTTTTTTGTATTGGATAGTTGTAATATAAAAGTAACATAAAAGTAACATAAAAATTTTGTAAAAAGTGGTATAGGTAGTTTAACTAATTTATAATGGGTTGTTGATATTTAAATAGATAAGTTTAAGATAAGGGGGTGAAAATATGGCTAATCGTTTTCCGGTAAGTAGTGAGATTTTAAATTGGTTACCCAAATATAGTGGAAAAGGATATGAGGCGTTTTATGCGCGCTATTCTAAATATAATGAATGGATTGCAGGGACTTTGAGTCCAACATTTAATCAAATAATAGACTTAGCCACATTTTCAAACGTACCTTTAGGTTATATGTATTTGCAAACTCCACCTAATATAGCTGAAAAAGAAATTGCTGATTTTAGGCGAGTAAATGGTGTAGAAGATAGCACAGCTTATAGCCCTGAATTGAGAGATACGATTTATGATATGCAAATTCGTCAAGATTGGTTGAGCGAGTATCGTAAGCTAAATTTAGCTATGGATGAAATATCTTACATAGGAGCATTTTCTCAAGATATGGATGTTAAGCATTTAGTTGAAAAAGCGTATTCTTTATTAGGTATAGAAAAAGGATGGCAAATTCGAGAGGTCGATCCATTCGCATTTATACGGAGTTGTCTTGAAGCTATTGGGATTACGGTTTTTTTGTTAATGGTGTTGTTGGTTCTAATAATAAACGTAAGTTATTAGTTGGGGAGTTTAGAGGCTTTTACATTACTTGATTCTTATGCGCCTATTATTTTTTATAAATGGCAGAGATTCGAATAATGGGAAACTATTTACGCTGATTCATGAGTTTTGCCATATTCTGTTGGGGAAAGAGGGAGTTAGTGATAGTAGTTCTGAACCCTACTGTAATATGTTTGCTGGTGAATTTCTTGTACCAGAGGCTTTTATTTCACTCTAGGTGGAGTGAATCTCCACAAGAGTATGAACAAATTGCGAAATACTTTAAGGTTAGTCAGTATGTTATATATCGGGTAGCATTAACACATGGTTATATCACTCAACGACAATATGAGTTTTTTTAGTAGAAGAATTCGAGCAATATTTGGAGAATATACCTGAGCGTACACCTCGAGGTGGAGGTAATTTTTTTATGCGACCGCTCATACTCGTTTGGGAGAGGCTTTTAGTCGTACTGTTGTTCAAGCTGCTAGAGCAGGAACTTTGGCTTATAGAGAGGCTTATGAATTACTAGGATTACGTGGGAATACTTTTTCTAAATATATAAATGAATATGGCTTTTAGGAGAATAAATCTATGTATGTACTTGATAGTAATACTTTTATTGATGCTAAGAACCGTTATTATGGATTTGATATAGTCCCATCATTTTGGAATAAATTAATAGAGAATAGTCCAGAACATATTCTAACTATTAAGCCGATTGAAGCTGAAATTATGGCTGGACATGATGAGTTATCATCATGGTTTGAGGATAATTACACTGCTCATGCATACGCATCGAATTCTGCTGAAATTCAACAGGTTTTTGCTAGGATTTCTAATTATGTTACAGAGAATACTCAATACAAAAACTCGGAGAAGGCTCATTTTTTATCTAAGGCCGATCCTTGGATTATTGCATACGCATATGTAAATAATTGTGTGGTTGTAACACATGAGATATTAGCCCCTGGATACAAAAAGTCAAAAATCCCTGATATTTGCAACTTTTTACATGTGCAATATATAAATGTATTTGAGATGCTTTAGGGAGTTACATATTCAAATATAGAAAATAGGAGCCTCTTTTGAGGAGACTCCTATTTTTTTATTTTTATATCTAATGTAAAGGATTTATTATATACTTGCTTGAATGCAAAGTTTGCAACAGATAAGGCGGGACTGCCGATTTTTACTTCTGTAGGGATATTATCATTTTGTTCTCGATTAAGATAGTCCCCATTCAATGCCCAATAAGTTGTAGTCCCACCAACCTTTGTGATACCAGAGTTATTAAATAGCTTTTCGGCTAATTTTTTCCTAGCTGCAGTTTCGAAATATTCGTTATCTTTGGAAGGTTTTTCATAAAGCACTTCTATAGCAGCTTTACGAATAAGATTTTCTATACTGTTGTTCCAGTCATAATTATAATAGGTTGTAACCTCGGCAATTGTATTGTATTGATAAGCTATATAATAAGAGGTAGTTTCAATTGTGTAGTATGGAGGATTATATTGAATAACCTTAGTTTGGCTTGGTTCGTAATATATTGACATGTTTTTGTTTTTGTTGGAATAGGTATATATAATTCTGGATGAAATTTTAAAACATTTAATGAGATTGCATTACTTGTAAATGGTAGAAATATAATAGCTAATAGTAGCAATATAGTAATTTTTTTCATTTGTATCCCCCTCCTAGTAAGAATGATTTGTTTTTATTATTTTAACATAATAATTAAAGTATTTTTTTGTGATTTTTTTATTGGAATTGGACTGTTTGAAGTTACCTTTTTAAACTGTTATAATTAAAAGATACCAATTAATCTATCTTCTTATATAGAATGGAGATTTATGAAACAAACAAATACTAGAGCGATGGTAGAGACTGCATTTGTATCGGCCATCGTTGTTATGTTAACCATAGTAGGTTCTACAGTTCCTATCCTCAGTTTACTCGCAACCTTGGTTGCACCTGCTGGGATTGCACTCATTGGTATCCGGTGGGGCAGCCGATATAGCTGTGCCGCATCAGCAGTGGCATTCGTTCTTGTTTCCCTTTTAGTAGGTCCATTAATGGCAATGGCTACTATCTTGGCATATTCCTTGCCAAGTATTTTCCTCGGTGAAGCTTTTAGATCAAATTGGTCCTTTGGTAAGCTCATCGTTATACCTGCCATTGCACTTACGTTAACGAGCCTTATAGGAATTTTAGTGTCTGCTGGACTTACATCTTTTGATTTATCTCAAGTTAATCATATGATTGATGTAGACCTTAAGAATGCTATTATTGAATCTGTAAAACAGCAACCTATGACACAAGAGCAAATGAACGAGTATATCAATCGTTTAGATTTGGCGTTTGACCAAGCAAAACGTATGCTCTTAGCTTACTGGTTTGCAGCCAATGTAGTCGTAACCTATATTTCAGCGAAGCTTGTATCTTATATTGGTCGTCGTACAAATAGTGTTATGCGTACGTTGCCAACAATGGATACGTGGCGAATGCCGATTTGGGGTGCTGGTACATTAGCAATAGGTATTATCCTTGCTTATGGAGGTCAGTACTTGGGCTATGCCAATGGTATTCTTTCAGATATAGGCCTGAATATTGCCTTATTTGGTGGCATGATATGTGGTCTAAATGGCATTACATGTTTGCTATCCATTATGAAGTCTTATAACTTGGCAGGCATCTTCAAGTTTGCTATCATAGGATTCCTGTATGTGATGAGTCCTATGGCACTCGTTATATATGGTATTTTAGATATGTTTTTAGATATGCGAGCACGTTTCCAAAAACGTAGCTTGTAATAGAAAGGAGGCCGTTATGAAATCCTTTCAACGGAAATGGGAAGGTTTAGAAATTACCATTATTACCGTTATCGTATTATTGTTATTATTGTTGGCCTATTTAAACTGGGCTATTGCAATTTTAGCACTAATTATCGTAGTAGCGGCGTATTTGGTTAACTATAACACCATTCATAACCGGCGTCGTTTAGCAAGGGAACAGTTTGGGGCGATGATGAAAAACGTCACACAAGCTTCGAACTTTGCCTTACAAACTTGCCAATGGGGATTGCTCTTGTTAATAAACAAGGTACCCTCGTATGGAATAATAGTGTCTTTGCAGACTGGGTTAAGGTAGACTGGAATAAACTTCAAAAAATGTCTGCTCTTATGCCTGGCTTCCGTATTGATAAAATCTGGGGAAAATCTGGATATATGACGGAACAGTATGGAGATAAGTATTTCCAAATTATTTACAAATTCATTGATCCTCGTGATACACGACCAGATATCAATAGCGAAGATGAATTGGCCGAACATGCAGTCATGGCTCTGTACTTTAAGGACATTACGGCTCTCGAAAAGGCCCGTATTAAAGCTGAAGAAGATCAACCTGTGTGGGGCATGATTCAAATTGATAATCTCGAAGAATTGACAAAAGGTCTTAGTGATCGCGAGTATACTAGCGTTTGGACAGATATTAATAACATTATTACGGATGAAATTGATAGACAAGAAGGCTTCATTCGTAACTTCCAAGATGATATGTATACCTTTGCTATTTCTCGTGGTGCACTTCATGCGATGGAGGAAGATGGGTTTAAAATCCTTGAGAGAATCCGTAAATTGCCTTCTCCCCGTCAAGTGCCAGCTACGATTTCTATCGGGATTAGCGAGAACGTAGGCTCTGTAAAAGAGGTTTCTAGTCGTGCTCGTGCTGCTCTAGATATTGCATTAGGTCGCGGTGGTGACCAAGTGTGTATTATGGATGGTGAAAGTACCCGATTCTTCGGCGGTAATACAGCTGGTGTTGAGAAGAATACCCGTGTTCGTGCTCGTGTTGTATCGCAAGCTTTACATGAGCTTATGCTTGATTCCGATAAAATCCTTGTGATGGGTCATAAGCGTGAAGACTATGATGCGTTAGGTGGCATCATCGGTGTTACCTCTATTGCGCGTACCTTGGGTAAAGAATTACGCATCGTACTTTCAAAGGAAACGAGCGCCATTGATAAAATGGTGACTGTTCTGAAAGAGGATGAGTTCTGGACAGAACATATTATTACTCCTGAAGCGGCAAAAGCTTGGGTAGATGCTAATACGCTCACCATTGTATGTGATACACATCGCCAAGAAATAGTAGCAGCTCAAGAGGCTCTTGAAATTTCTGAACGACGCATCGTTATCGATCATCATCGTCGTGCAGCGGACTTCGTAGAAAACCCATTGCTTACATACTTGGAACCAACTGCATCATCTACATCTGAGCTTGTTACAGAGCTTGTACAATACGCAGGTGGTGGCGTAAAACTTTCAAAAGCAGAAGCTACAGGCATTTATGCGGGCATCGTGCTTGATACGAAGAACTTTGTGCAACAAACTGGGGCACGTACCTTTGAAGCGGCCGCATTCTTACGCCGTGCAGGGGCAGATATTGAACGCGTTAAACAATTATTTATTGAAACCTTCGATTCTGTTCAATTGCGTGCTAAAATGGTATTTGAAGCCAATCGAACTGAAGGAATTGCTATTTCTGTAGCCCCTGAAGGTTTGAAGGATATGATGGCATTAGCTGCACAAAGTGCAGACATGCTCATCAGTAATGAAGATATTGAAGCAGCCTTTGTACTGTATTCATTGAATGACGGCGGTATCGGCGTTAGTGCTCGATCCAAAGGCAAGGTAAATGTACAAGTTGTAATGGAAGCCTTGGGTGGCGGTGGTCACAGAACCGTGGCTGGTGCCCAATTACAAGGTATGACGATAGAGGAAGCGAAGAAGGCTATTTTAGACCATGCTCTTGAAGCCCTTCATTCCGCAGAGAAAGAGGAGGAAGAACAATGAAAGTAGTATTGTTAGAAGACGTTAAAAAGGTTGGTAAAAAAGGCGAAATCGTTGAAGTTAGCGACGCATATGGCCGTAATGTATTGATCAAAAAAGGTCTTGGCCTTGAAGGTACAGCAACTAACGTAAATAATGCGAAACAAAAGCAAGAATCCATCGCTCACAATAAAGCTGTTGCCAATGACGAGGCTAAAAATCTTGGCAGCTCAATTGACTAAGGTTGAAGTAACTGTAAAAGTTCGCATGGGCGAAGAAGGTCGTGTATTCGGTTCCGTTACTGCAAAAGATATTTCCGATGCAGCTAAAGCGCAATACAAAGTAGATATCGATAAAAAGAAAATCGAAATCAAAGAACCATTGAAAACATTAGGCGTACATGATGTACTCGTTCGTGTTCATCCTGAAATTACAAGTACTATCAAGGTTAATGTAGTAGCTGAATAATAGTGTTCACCATGCTCTTTGAGTATGGTGAATTCTTTTATCCATAGTGGTTTTATAAAGGGGATTATCATGGATGTACGCATTCCACCGCATAATCTAGATGCGGAAAAGGCCGTTTTGGGGGCCTTATTAACCAATGGATCGAACTCGGGCGCTGTTGTTGATACAGTGACGAGTATTCTAAAATCTGAAGACTTTTACCGTGATGCGCATCGTATTATTTATGATGCTATTTTAGAAATCGTGCACGCCAATAAGACGGCAGACTTTATCACTGTTGGTGAAGAGTTAGATCGTCGCAAGCGACTTGATGCGGTAGGTGGTCTTGCTTATATTACATCTCTTGCTAATGAATCGGTGTCCTACAATGTGGAGGAACATGCAAAGATCATCAGCGAGAAAGCTCAGTTGCGCCGCCTTATCGATGCAGGGAATAAAATTGTAGGCATGACGTACGCTGGCGAAGATGAACCAACGACTATCCTCAACAAGGCGGAGCAAATGATACTAGACGTAAGTGGTCAAACTCAATCTGAATCTTCCTTTGCTCCAATTAGTGAGATAGTATTATCTAACTTACATAAATTAAATGCATTGCAACAGCATGATGGAGCCATTACAGGCATTCCAACAGGTTTTAAAGATGTAGACCATGTATTTAATGGTCTGCAAAAATCTGACCTTATCCTCGTAGCAGCCCGTCCTGCGATGGGTAAAACGGCTTTCACCTTGAACATCGCCCAAAACGTAACGATGCTATACGACAAGACGGTAGCCTTCTTCTCACTAGAAATGGGCAAGGAACAGCTCGTTGGTCGTATTCTGTCCTCTGTGGCAGGTGTGAGCTCTGAAAAATTGCGACGTTCGAACATGGTTCCTGCTGACTGGGAAAAGGTTATTGCCGCAGCGGACCGTATGAGCAAAGCCAAGCTCTTTATCGATGATACGCCGGGCCTTACTGTACAAGATATGCGCTCTAAATTGCGCCGTCTTAAGGTGGAACATGGTCTCGATCTCGTTATCGTCGACTATATTCAGTTGATGCAAGGCCGCAACTCTGGCAAGGGCAGCGAGAACCGTCAACAAGAGGTTTCTGAAATCTCTCGTAACCTTAAATTGATCGCTCGTGAGTTCAATGTACCTCTCATCGCTTTGTCTCAGTTGTCTCGTAGTGTTGAAAGCAGACCAGATAAACGGCCTGTACTTTCCGACCTTCGTGAATCTGGTTCCCTTGAACAAGATGCGGATATCGTTATCTTCTTGTATCGCGATAAATATTACGATGAAAACTCCGAAAAAGGGGACAATGCAGAAGTCCTCATTCGTAAACACCGTAATGGTTCCGTCGGTACCGTGGAACTTCAATTCGTTGGGGAATTCACACAATTTAGAGACGCGGTATACAAAGATATGGGGCCGGAACAATAATGAAAACTATCGTGGGGGTGGGCCTATATTGATGGGGCCCCGTGACATAGCTACATTTTAATTAAAAAGAAAGGACTATACTTCTTTGCTCCTCGTGACCTGATGTCGCTGCATAAGTATAGTCCTTTCTTTTTATCACTGTAGATATGAAGGTGTCCCATCAATATAGTGGCACTAGATAGTTTTCTTTGTATTGCTGATAGAGAGGGGAGTAAAAATTAGTGTTTGATACATTAATAGATTACTTACGCACTAATGTTGATGCAGCTTATCTAGTAGGAGCTCTGTGTTTATGGGCACTCATATTTCCTAATTATACAGGCATTCACTTTGATGGGGAATTTAAAACTTTGAGTCCTATGGAGCGTATTATTGTACGTGTCGGCGCGACATTCATGCTTTTATGTTTACTTTTAGTTGTTTTTATGTTTGAAAACTAAATTGTAGGTGAAATCATGCCGTTCAATCCTAAGTCCTAACTATATAGTTAAGGCTTGGGATTTTTTTATTTATACCTAAAATTTACTTTTATAATAACAAACATATGTTTGAAAATACTCTGTATTTTTGTTATACTAATCATAGAAATTATTCTTCTTGTAATTCTTATAAACTTCAGGTATTTAGCGGTTTGAGGAGGTGTTTGTATGGGTTCAGCTGATACGGATCGAATGTATATGTGCATTGATTTGAAGAGTTTTTACGCGTCTGTGGAGTGCGCCGATTTGGGGCTGGATCCGTTTACGACGCCTCTGGTGGTGGCCGATGGGTCTCGTGGCAAAGGGGCTATTACACTGGCCATTTCACCGGCTTTAAAAAAGTTAGGCGTTAAGAATCGCAGTCGTCTTTTTGAGATCCCTCCGCACATTGAGTATTTGACGGTGAAGCCTCATATGAAGAGGTATATGCAGGCGTCTGCTGAGATTTACGGGACTTTGCTCAAGTATGTGGCACCTGAGGATGTACATGTATACTCTATCGACGAGTATTTTATTGATATTACTCCTTACTTGCCGCTCTACAAGAAAACGCCTCGCGAGCTGGCACAGATGCTACTTGATGCGGTGCTAGAGGCAACCAAGATTTATGCTACTGTTGGGATTGGCACGAATTTATTCCTCGCCAAAATTGCCCTCGATATCCTCGCAAAACATGCGCCTGATTTTATAGGATATCTTGATGAAAGCCTCTTTAAAGAGAGAATCTGGCATCATCAGCCCTTGACCGATATTTGGCAGATTGGTAACGGCATAGCCAACCGCTTACATAAATATGGAGCTTATGATTTGCATGGTATCACCATGGTTCCAGAGGCTAAGCTATATAAGGAGTTCGGCGTTAACGCCGAGCTCATCATCGATCATGCTTGGGGCCGTGAGCCTTGTACGATTGCAGATATCCATGCGTATCGTCCTATTAAGCATTCTATCTCTCATAGTCAGATTTTGTTGCGTAACTATACTTACGAAGAGGCGTACGTGCCTATGCGGGAAATGGTAGAGTCCTTGGTACTAGAGCTGCTACAAATCAAAGGAGTTACGAACCATATTCACGTTCATATCGGCTATGCAGATGAAATGGTGCGCTCCACAGGGGGCTCTAAGAAGCTCAAACAATATACAGACTCTCTACAGACGTTGACGGCGGCTATTATTAAATTATATGAGCAGCATTGCCATAAAAACGAGCTTATCCGTCGTATTGGAATCAGCTTTGAGGATTTAGTGAATCGTTCCGCAATCCCTCAAGAGGAGGACTTATTTAGTGCTCTTGCGACGGATACAGAGGAAAAGGAGCGACAAGTACAAGAGGCAATGCTATCCATCAAGGAACAGTTCGGTAAAAACTCTATTCTACGCGCCTCTAGCTTGCAAGAGGAAGGGACCATGCGCTTTAGAAATACTTTAGTAGGCGGGCACAATGGAGAATAAATATATTCGGGATTACATACCATTAGTCGCATAAGGGGAGGTATACATTAATGAAACATCGTATGTCTCGTTTACAACGGGCGAAACAATTTATGCCCTTTGCGGCATTGAAGGGATTTGAGACTTTATTATCAGCTGTTGCACGGCCTAAGGAGGCGCGTGTGGAGCTGTCTGAAGATCAATTAGAGGAGCTAAATCGTACGATACAATCCTTAGTGGAAGGGGATTTTGTACGAGTCCTTTATTATACGGGCCATTGCTATACGGAGTTAGTAGGCTCTATCGAGGCCATTGGTAAACCTGCCCATAGTCTATCTATCGAGGGAATGGCCATTGCGTTTAAAGATATAAAAACCGTAGAGGTAGTCTCGTAGGGGACACCTCTACGGTTTTTTTATATTAATTCATGAATATATTTGTATTTATATATGTTAAAATTATAGAAGAATTAATGTTTAATTATTATGGGGAGTAATACTATGAAACTTGTTAATGCTGGAAGTATTTTTTAATATGGGCGATACTTCGGTTCGTGTTCGAGAAGTTGTAGAGGTAAATCGACTAATTCTTCAGACCTTAGCAACTTTTTATTACTCAAATCTCTAAATGGGAAGGAAATACTAGTGCTCAGGCTGAGTTTTATAAATTATTTATTAGTGAAGTTAAGGCTTTAGAGCAGCAAAGTGGGGTAACTCTTTTTAAAAAAATATATCACGAAATTTAACTGATAATGATTTAGATAAAAGAGGACGTACCTTGACTAATGCGATTGTTAAGACGGGTCTGATTGATGATAAAAAGAAATATTTCTAATGTTGCTAAAGCGTATCTAAATGAAAAAAATCAATCCAGATTCTTTAGAGGTGCTTTTTGGGGTTATCTCAAGATAATTTGCTTTTATTTTTAGGCAGTATATGAAACTGAGGATTTATGATTCTGAATCTGATAAATATTTTTTTATTGCTTTTAGATTTGCATTAAAAATTTTTTTATGTCGATATAAGGATGTACCTAAAAAGATTTCTTCTATATTTTAGAAAGTATTCGACCCAAAGTTAGTGAAGAAAAAAATTAAATAAAAATTATTGATGGATATCAAGCTGTAGTGAATGGAAATATGACATTTGATTTATATTGGCAAGAATTTTTTTATCCAGATTTCATCGATGTAAGGGAAACCCAATTTGTAAAGGAGATGTTTGAGTCTAAGGATTATTCAGAAGAGAATTTTTATCCGAGCATTCCCCAACAGAAAAAAAGTAAAGAAGCTTCTTTAGAGTATAGGGAGTTTATACTTACTATTTTTTTGAACTTTTTAGAACATAAATCTGAAGAGGCTCTTATAAAATTAAAGGATTTATCTAAAAAAAGACAAGATAAAAAAAGCTTTTTGGTTTTGGTCAAATACCTTTTTAAGTTTAATCGGCATAAAGAGTCTGTGAAATCATTCTTTGAAAATAATAGTGATAATAAACTCTTATTAGGTAATTATCATGAGATATATATACAATTTATGTTATCTAAAAATATCAGATCTAATTCGAGAGTATTCAGATATGTGTTATAGATATTTTTAATGTAACTGGTCTAATCAACTTTTCAAATAATTTAGTAAACCTTAATTTTGGCTATATTATCAAGCCATTAATAGAGAATTTAGCAGAAAATTTTATATTAATAGGTGATAGTCCGTATGAAGAATATGAATTAAATTTAGATAGCCAGTGGTTTTCTAATATTAGTTTATCTGAAATTTTACAATTAAATGAAGATGAGCTTATAAATATTAAAAAGTGATATAAGATCACAATTGGGAATAGCCTCAAATGATTTAGATAGCAATCTTAATTTTATTGTTGAGCAACAACGTGAAAAAAAGAATATAGGAGTTTATTGAGTCTGAATTTCCTATTAGTACTGTTATAGATATTTTAGAGCATATTAAAAACAGAGAGGATTCTGAAGTTGCTAAATTAGTAACAGAGGAAGCAACCATATCCACCATTTATGAATATATACTTACTATAGCATGGTATCATTTATCAGAAAACAAAGATTTTGAGGTACATAAAACATTTGGAGTTTCTTTGGATGGAAATAAATTGCCATTAGTTCATAAAGGTGGTGGATCAGGGGATATAGAAGTTATTACTAATAGTAATGCGACACTAATAGAAGTGACTTTAATGGAGCGAAATACTCAAAAACGTGGAGAATTAGAGCCGGTGATTAGGCATTCGGTTAATTTTGCTTTACAGCATAGTGAAATTCCAGTACAGACTATTTTTATTGCAAATGAGCTAGATTCTAATGTAATCAATATATTTAGAGGTGTTAAAAAAATATTGAGTTGAACGGAACGCTAAGTGAAGGGACATGTTTAGGCCTTAATATTTTTTTGCTTTAACTACAGATGAACTAATACAATTGTTAGATAGAAGGATTTCTGTAGAAACTATTTTATTTGTAATAAACCAATTTAACGAACATGATACTAGTATTATAAAAAAATAATTGGAGAGAGCCAATTGTCAATAGACTTTTATCATGATAAAAAAAGCCGATGAATATTCATCGGCTTTTTGTTATATGCTAATATTAATAATTAGTAATTAATACTTCAACAGTATGCTGTAATGAAGCAGTTGACTGATAATTAGAGTTGTTATAATTATAATTTAAGTAATGAATATTAAATTGTTGAGCCCATTTTTTTAAAAATCTTATTTACCTTACCTTTATGAACTAATACATTAGACAATGCAAAGCGTATATTTTTTCGTTTAGGGTAGTTAGAAACTCAAGCAAATCGATTTCGTCTTTTTTTCTGACCAACCTCCATTTTTCATTATAAGAGGCGGTCGATAATAAATATGGAGGATCGATATATACAAAAATCTTTTTCTGAAAAAAATTATAGTTTTGAAAGTCTCTAAAGTCTAAAGAACTAAAAAAATAATATTATTTGATTTTAATGCCTCCATAAAAAGCGTTAATTTCTCCTGCATTTTAATATTAAAATCACGTTTTTCCTACAGGCATATTAAATTTTCCATCCCTATTAAAACGAATTTGATTATTAAAAGCAAATGTTATAAGAACATAAAAAGCTATAAATTTACCTTCGTTTTTAAAAAAATACCTTTGTTAAAATCATCTCTAAGCCTCTCATAATTGCTTTTTGTTTATATTCTTTAAACCTTGAGAGGAATCAGTTTTATAAATGGTATATCCATATTTAGATGTTTCGGAAAGTTTATATTTAGCTATTAATTGGAAAATCCCATTTAATACATCTTGAGTATTTGCATTAGATAAAAAAATTTATAGAGTGCAATAACATTAGAATTGATATCATTGATAAATAAACGACCACTTTTTTTGCGTTTAGCGCAACACTAGCTCCACCAGCAAACAAATCGTAAAAAAATCCTGAATGTCATCAGGAAATAATGGAAGAATTTGATTTAACAGTTTTGTTTTTTTCCACCGGTATAATTTATAGCTGATTTTATAAATTTATTTGCACTTTTAGTATTGTTAACTGTACACAGATACAGTAATTCTTTGTGGTCATTTATTTTTTTGTTTTTCCCCGTAGTAAATGCTTGAAATGGCTGTTCAAAAATTTGAACAGAACCTCTAGTCTTTAATATATCAATAATTTCTTGTTCTGAAATCTTTGAGTTGGAACGTCCATTTCCTTTTTGGGCCATGTTATTATAGGAGACTAATATATATTTTGCATTAATATTGGAAATAAGATTAGCAAATGCTTCTGGTGCTTTTTGTGTTGAGTATAGGGATTTTTATATGTGAGCGATCCATTTTTTTTGCTACACCATGAACCTCGGGAAATTTCCATTCTATAATATTTTTCTAATAGATGGTAGGCATCGCTGTATTGACGTGAATTATAAGGTGTATCAATATAAACTAAATCTGGTTTAATTTGCTTTTACTAGCTCATTGGCATCCATATTATAAATTCTATGATTATTATTGTTGTGATTAATTTGGGGAACTTTTAAATGAATGGGAGTGAATGAGTCCATTTTTCTATAGGCATCATAATGGCCTACAGTATTAGCGACTTTATCCATAGCGTATAACAAAGAGGTTAGCAATATAGATCGTTCACGAAATGTAATATCTAACTTTTTCTATTTCCTCACGGATAAGACCAATTTTTTTGGCATTATCATTTGAGAAATATAAGTCTCCAAAGTTTAAGGACACATAGTTATCATCTGTTGGTGTAAGGTGATTAAGATAGTTGATATATTGTCTGATTTTTTTCATCAATAGGTGTATTTCCAAACCAAGCATTATATGAAATGAAGTTGGAATACAAGATATCGTTTATAATGATTTCCTTTCCTTGTTTAGCAAAGGCATCTGCAACAACGCCAGTTCCACCAAAGATATCTGCAACAACACTTACATCAGATGTGTATTGTTTTACAATGTCCAAGATAAAAAGGAATTAATTTTTTGTTTTTGATCCTAGGTAACGGCGATTAGAAATGAGCAAATATTCATTATCACTCTTTTTCGAGTAATTTTTGGTGATTTTTTTCTTAGCAGTTAAAATTTCATTAATTTTTTCGTCGGATGGTGACCAATCAAATCTATTATTTCTTCCTGTGGCAGGTCTGGATAATTGACCATTACGCATCCAATTGTAGAGCGTTTGCCTAGTTATATGATATTTTTTTCTATTTCAACTGTTGATAAACCCATTATAGACCACCTTAATGCATCACTATTTTTTTACAACTAATATATTAACATATAATGTTATGTACAACAATAGATTATGTACTTGAAATAATGACATAATTAAGAAACTATTTAAGTGATTGTATAGTAGAACAGAGAATGAGATACATTAATTACTCATATTAACCTATTTTTTTGATAAATTTTCTTGACATAATATATATGTTGCATTAAAAATAAACATATGAACAGATATTCATATAAAGTATCTGATGAAAAAAAGTTTAAGAACATATCTAAAAAGATATGGCACAAGGTATGTCTAATAAGTATTAGAAATAGATAATGAATTAACTTACAATATAGGATAGGAACTTTCACTATTATCAAAGGAGATATCATGGAAGAAACATTATTGCTGAAGGACTTGAACTGTGCGAACTGCGCAGCAAAAATTGAAGATCGCATCCGCAAAATGGATGGTATTGAATCTGCTAACTTCACAGTAGCAACACATCAATTGCGTTTAACTGGTGAATGGGAAGACCGTGAAGCGTTAAAACGCGATATTCAAGATATTTGTGACTCCATCGAAGAGGGTGTAACAGTAGCCGATTACGAGCGTAAATCTAAAGCGGCTATGGATGACCACGATCACGATCACGGCAGTGATGCAGTAACAATTGCAGTTATCGTAGCAGGCTTGTTATTCATGGCCTACGAAGGGTTGACTACAGTTGTGCCGTCCATCGGCTTGCCAGAGTCTATCGAAACTCCAATTTACTATATTGCCTATATTCTTCTTGCATTCCCAGTATTGCGTATCGCAGGTCGCAATATCTTAAAAGGCCAAGTGTTCGACGAGAACTTCCTGATGTCTATCGCTACATTGGGCGCTATTGCTATCGATGCATTGCCTGAGGCCGTAGGTGTTATCTTGTTCTACCGTATCGGCGAGTTCTTTGAAGAAAAAGCAACAGATCGTAGTCGTACAGAAATTATGAACGCTGTTGATATGCGCCCTCAAGAGGTACGCGTTGTAGATACATGCTGCGGTGGTGAAATCGTAGTTATGGCTCCTGAAAAGGTTGAGGTAGGCAGTACTATCGAAGTTCGCCCTGGCGATTTAATTCCTTTAGACGGTACAGTTCTTGAAGGTGAAACTCGCGTTAACACAGCGCCTGTAACAGGTGAACCTGTACCGGTTCGCGCTGTACCTGGTACTCAACTTATGTCTGGTTGCATCAATGAATCTGGTCGCATTACGATGCGCGTTGATAAGGTTCTTGAAGAATCCATGGTTACTAAAATTCTTGATGCCGTGGAAAATGCAGCATCTTCTAAACCTAAAATCGACCGCTTCATTACGCGTTTTGCTCGCGTATACACACCAATCGTTGTATTCCTTGCTCTTGCTGTTGCCATTATTCCATCCCTTATTACAGGTGAATGGCATAAATGGATTTACACAGCCTTAACATTCCTCGTTATTTCTTGCCCATGTGCATTGGTGCTTAGCGTGCCACTTGCATTCTTCTCCGGTATCGGCAATGCGTCTAAACACGGTATCTTGCTTAAAGGTGGTCGCGTTATCGAGGCGTTGGCTAATGTGAAAGCAGTAGCTCTTGATAAAACTGGTACTATCACATCTGGTGAATTTAAAGTACAAAATGTAGAAACTGTAGGCTCTCATGTGAGCAATACTCAATTGTTGTCCATGGCGGCAGCTATCGAAGCCGTTTCTACGCATCCAATCGCAACAAGCATCGTGTCTGAAGCAAAAGAACAAGGCATTACTATAGAGGCATCCGACTTTGTTCAAGAGTTGGCAGGCGAAGGTATGGTAGGTATGACTGATGGTCAACAAGTTCTTGTTGGTAACCGTCGTCTTATGGAACGCTATGCGGTTCAAGGCTATCCAACAGAAGCTGCTGAATATGGCACAGAAGTTCTTGTGGCAGAAGGTAATACATACTTAGGTCGTATTATCATCGCCGATGAAGCTCGTCCTGATTCCGCAGAGGCTATTGCTGATCTTAATGGTCAAGACATTAAAACTGTTATGCTTACAGGTGATGCTGAAGCAAGTGCAAATTACATCGCTAAAGAAACTGGCGTAAGTGCTGTTCGCGCTCAATTGTTGCCTCAAGATAAATTGTCCGTTGTACAAGATATTCGCTCTGAATATGGTCCAACCATGTTCGTAGGCGATGGCATCAATGATGCTCCAGTACTTGCAGGTGCTGATGTAGGTGGCGCGATGGGTAGTGGTGCTGATGCGGCTATCGAAGCGGCAGACGTTGTATTCATGCGTCCGTCCTTGACTGCTATTGCACATATCCTTGACTTGTCCAAAGCGACATTACGTGTAGCATGGCAAAACGTAGTGTTCGCTATTGCTGTAAAAATCCTTATCATGGCGCTTGGCCTCATGGGCTATGCCTCCATGTGGTGGGCCGTATTTGGTGATACTGGCGTATCCATCCTTTGTATCTTGAACTCTGTTCGTGTCTTGCGCCGTAATTAGGTGAAAGCAGAGTTTATAGCTCTGTAGAGGAACGAAATAAATTACATTCTCCTGATCTGAATGATCAGGGCTGATATAAATAACCTCTAGGTTAGTAACTGACTAACTTAGAGGTTATTTTATTGTGTGGATTAAACATTTACGATACTTTTACTATATACATTTGTACATCATAAATAGACATAAAGCTGTATATGTATGTTCTAGATACACAAAACTTTCACAATTGAATTGAATAATAGCTATAAAATAGTATATAATTTATTAGATGATTACTATAAATTCGTTGGAAGGAGGGATAGCATGATCACGGTGTACAAACACATAGAAGAAGAGTTAGTTTCAGACAGCACTGTATCAGATGCCACAAAAGGTTCTTGGGTAAATTTGGTGAACCCAGACCCCGATGAGTTATCCCTTATCAATATTTTGACGGAAATCCCAACGGACGTTTTAAAGACCGCTCTCGATATGGAAGAACGTTCTCACGTGGAGTTAGAGGATAACTACATCTTTATCGTTATCAATATTCCGGTTATCCGCGGTAACGATATGTATGATACAGTACCGCTTGGTATTTTCTTGACGCCAGACTTCTTCATTACTATCTGCTTAGAAGAGTCTGAAGTATTGTATCCATTCATTTCTAATCAGATTTCTACGTTCTACACATACAAAAAGACGCGTTTCTTGTTCCAAATCTTGTATCGCACAGCAACTATGTTCTTGCGCTACTTGCAACAAATCAACCGCCGTACTGACGATATTGAAGTCCAATTGCGTCATACTACAAAGAATAAAGACTTCTTCCAATTATTGGAATTACAGAAATCCATGACATACTTTACATCTGCATTGCGCACGAATGGTACCGTTATGGAACGTCTATTGCGCTTGCGTGGTCATAGTTCCTATAAACATCTTCTCAAGATGTACGAAGAGGATGAGGACTTACTAGAGGACGTTATTATCGAGAATAAACAGGCCATCGAGATGGTTGAAATGTACTCAATATATTGATGAACATGATGAACGCCTTCACATCTATTATTTCTAATAACCTTAACTTGGTTATGAAAATGTTGGCGACCCTTACTATTGCTATGGCGGTGCCAACAATCGTATTTAGCTTGTGGGGAACAAACGTGCCATTGCCATTCCAAGAGGATCCAGAGGGATTCTATGAGGTTATAGGTGTTGCATTAGTATTCTCTATTATTGCCATTATAGGTATGTGGAAAAAAAGATTTATTCTAATTTATGATAATTAGTGAATACTTAATTCAATAGTAAATAGTTGAAATATTAATTTAATGACAAATACACATGAAAAAAAGCTGGCTTTGAGCCAGCTTTTTTTCTTGCTTAACTATTAGGTTATTGCTTATTATTGGGCCAATCTGATATAATAATACCGTTATGGAGAGGTGTCCGAGTGGTTTAAGGAGCTGGTCTTGAAAACCAGTGACTCCGCAAGGGGCCGTGGGTTCGAATCCCACCCTCTCCGCCACATTAGAAAGCCCTTTAGGTTATGCCTAGAGGGCTTTTTTTATTGTATGATGATAGAGTAACTAGTATAAAAAAATTTAGTAAATAAAAAGTAGGATTATTGCTGCTGTACATAAAGGTACAGGTAGTCAGACCAATAATCCTACTTTTATTTTTAAGATAGGTGATATAAATTTATTTGTCAAGAATGTAGATTAAAAAGCTAGGTATATATTATGTGCAATTATAGCAGATTGGTAATTGAGCAGCTGTGATGGGGATTTTAACAATCTTTGAAGTTTGTAAAATACCCTGTATTTATAGTATGATAGCTCTATATGTTATTTTTCTGTAGAAAGGAGCTCGTATGAATCGACTTAGTTTCTCACGAACTCAGATTTTAATTCTTGTCAGCGTGTGGCTAACATTTTTGATTAGTTTTGTTATGCGGTTATCTTGGGCATCCTTGATGCCTATCGTTAATGAGGCCTTGAGTTTTACTCCTCAAATGGGTACGGCCTATTTATCCGCCTTTTATATGGGCTATGCCATCATGGTTCTACCAGGTGGTATCTTAGCGGATCGCATTGGTTATCGTTACACCATTTTGGTAAGCTTACTTGCCATGGCAGTTATTACGGCATTGATGAGTACTATAGATAATTACACCTATGGCTGGGTATTACGATTCTTATTAGGTATTGTATCTGGTCCGGTACAAGCATCTTGTTTAAGTGCTATTGGGGATTACTTTGGGCCTAATCAACGTGGTGCGGCCGTGGGTATCTTTTATGTCCTGTACATCCCTTGGATTGACCACTGTAAACCTTTATGCACCATATGTGGCAACTAATTATGGTTGGCAAAATGCATTTCTTTTTAACAGCGGTATTACCAATCCTTGTTTTTTTATTCTTAGCTACTTTACGGTTCGTAAGCCAAGTGCTGAGATTTTTAGCTCAACGAGAAGCAGAGGTAAGTGCTGCATCTGCTCATATAGGGGAAAAAGACTTCTAAAGGAAAAACTTGTTACATGTTTTGAAGAATCGCAACATTTGTTGTCTTGCTTTTGCAGGCTTCTTTGCTACCGGTGCTACCTGGGCCGTGGCGCAATGGTCAAACTTGTACATGGTTAAACAGCTCGGCGTTAATGCCATCTATGCAGGTCATGTAATGTCTGCCTTTGGTTTAGCGGCGCTTATTGCGAAACCGACTATCGGTATTTTGTCTGATATCTTACCGATTAAGAAGAACCATTTGGTGGCGCTTGTTATGTTCTTATTTGCACCAGCATTGATCCTCTTTGCGAGCACCACAAATCCAGATATGCTCTTTATAACAGGTCCAATTCTTGGTATTGGTGCTTTCATGCATAGTGCTTTAACAAATGCTCTCGTAATTCAATCTGCAGCACCTCATTTACGCGGTACAACTGCAGGCTTTGTAAACTTGTTTAATCAGATCGGCGTTATGTTGGCACCTATGATTTTAGGTAGCATGTTAACAGCTACAGGCAGTTATCAATCTGCATTGATGACCCTTGCCATTGCACCAGTTATCGGTGCTATTGCATTGTTCTTTGTACGTCTTAAATA